>Ga0247840_10000375_pt1 | contig 93880 bp, 76 predicted proteins | sample LaCruzMarch2015__FD_192404 | JGI IMG/M metagenome (GOLD analysis project Ga0247840, IMG submission 192404) | Freshwater microbial communities from meromictic Lake La Cruz, Castile-La Mancha, Spain - LaCruzMarch2015_17m | ecosystem: Environmental > Aquatic > Freshwater > Lake | place: Spain... | reverse complement strand
TAGATGCCGCCATGGTCGAGCAGGCAGCGGTCGCGCTCGTCGCGCAGCCGGTAGCGGTGCGCGTAGCCGGGGTCGCCGCGCAGGAGGTCTTCGCCCAAGAGCCAGATGCTGTAGGTGGGTTGCAGCGCGTCATAATCCTGACCGCTCTGTAATGGTGGATAAGAGGCCAGGGTCAATGGATTTCTCTCAACCGGGCAGACTTGATTGACTCTGGCCCCTTATCCTCCTTATCCTCTCGCTTATCCTCTCCCTCCCTTATCCTCTTCTTCCTTCTTTTTATTTCGCAAGTTGTCCAGCCAAACAGTTAGGAACATCCAATGACAACAAGATCAAGTATCATTGATGCAAGTGAGGTGTACTTGCCCGATGGGTCAATACGCAAGTACGGATTGATCTATACCAATCAATGCGGGTGGATCGATTTGGGCCACGCGAACCCGGAAGGCAAAGGGTTTGCGGGGGCGTTAAGCTTATGGCGTCAGATAAGATCACAAACCAGCTGCAAGGAACGTGTTCACGAAAAAGCTCCCGCGCGAATTATTTTTTCTCAAAGCATGCAAAATCGATTTGGAGCGAAAGCCGGAGTTACGCGACGCTATGAAGTCCAACGACATCTGTCGTCGGAATATGAGCAAAAATCAATTGCGCTAGCCATTTTCATCGATGTTTCAACAGCGTTTGAAGGGCTGCAAGCAAATTGGTTTTTTCGTCATGTTACCGACAGCGGCTACAGTTCGGAAGACTTGGTTTCCAATTTGATAGGTTTCTATAGAGCTGTTAATCCCGGCATTGATTATATTCAGGGGTGCGACCCGGTTTCAAAGGAGCAGGCGCTCGCGATATGGGATACTTACGGAGAAGTTGGGAGGAACAAGAACCATGAGTTCATGCCGGTGTTTTACCCGCATCCGCAGTTGCAGTGCGGGATTCCGAGAAAAGGTCGGTTGCCACTCTGGCTCGACACGATAAAGCCGGCACGTATGGGCGAAAAGTTTAAGGAGCTGCGATGAAATTAAGGTCTATGGTAGGGTTGATTCTATTCGCTTCTCTCCTCATTGCTGGCTCTGTTGCAAGCTGGGCTTTTTTCGCTGCATACAAGCTTGAAGAAACGGAGAGTAAGTTGTTGGCTTTGGTGTTTGTGGACAGAGAGATAAGGGAGATTCCAGTGATTATTGGCGAATCTGATGCTGTCTTTAGCTCTCATCCCATGGATGGGGGGGCACCAGGTACATCGTCGGTAAAAATACATAGAAGTATAGATGAAGAGTCGCTTAAAAAACTCGTTAGCCACTTGACGTCTATCGGATACCAGTATAAATACTCCGCCGCAGGAAAGACGTATTTTTCGAGAGGCGAAAATGAAATAGTGATAGATCGCTCGGGCGGCTTCTTAGATGTAGTCAAATTTTTCTGGGAATAATGAGGGAAAAGGCGTCAGAGCCTGAAGTATCCCCTAGAAACTCTTTATAAAAACAGATGTCTGGAAAGCATTTTTCGATCTGCCGATGCGTGCAAGAGGTTTTGCTGCCACACTGGTATAAGAGTTCCGGGGACGAGTTCCGGGGACAGTTTACTTAATTTCCGAGCGAGTTCCGGGAGCGAGTTCCGGGGACAGTTTACTTAATTACCCGAGCGGAGCAGTATAGGTGAGGAAAAAGAGCCAACGGATTCACCGGGGTTGAGGCCCCAACAGCGGCATGGCAACACTTCCCAGGGTGGTTGCGCCGGGATTGCCCCACCACGTCACCCAGCGGCGGCAGAAAAGGGGCCAGGCTCAATTACATCAGAGCGGTAACTCCCCTTGCTCTCCCTCGGGGAGCGATTCGTCGCCTTGTTGGCGCCGCGGGCGACCGCGCTTCTTGAGTTCGCGTCGCTGGCCAGTCGCGGCTTCGATCTGGGCGTAGAACCGTTGATTCCCAATCGGCTGATTCTGGCTCAATGCCATTCGCAGTTCGTTGATCGGCTCATCGTCCAGCCCGGTGACAAATAACTCCCGGTAGGCGCGTTGCCGAGCGACGGCGCTATTGCCCAAAGCCATGTACAGTTCATGTGGCGACAGGATGCCGTTTGGTGCACCAAGAGCGTGATGCCGATAGCTCGACCAGGGATACTCCGCCGGGTCGGCAACCATGGCCGCCCGGACCGGGTTCATCTCCATGTAACGTTGGCACAACAAGAGATACGTCTCGGCCTGCACCAGGGAGGATTTGTACCTGCTGTCCCAGAGGGTTCCTGTGCGCCGGTAGCTGTGGTTGATGTATTGCACGTACCGGCGCCCGACGGCGATAATGACCCGCGGAATCGATTCGGCGCTTGCGGGCGTAACCAGCAAATGGACGTGGTTTGTCATCAGCACGTAGGCGTGCAGCGCACAACGCTCGCGTGCCAGCGCCTCGCCGAGCCACTGCAGGTAGGCATGGTAGTCCTGTTCATCGAAGAAGCACGGCTCACGATTATGTCCCCGCTGCACAATGTGCAGCGGGACGGCATCGAGATGGACACGGCGGCGGCGGGGCATGCGTCAAGTTTAGCAGAAATTGAGCCTGGCCCGTTTTTGTGCAATGGCCATAACTTTCGATGACCCGGACCACTCCGTCGGCGAGAGACGATTCCTGACATTTGGTGTCACAAGAACCGAGAAGTTCGTGATTGTGTCTCATACCAGAGACGCAGATACAACTCGGATCATCAGCGTTCGCACCATGAGCAAACAGGAGCGAAAAATTTATGAAGACGGGTAAGCTGCCAAAAAAAGACGAGATGAGGCCGGAATTCAATCGCAAAGACCTCGGCAAAGGCGTGCGCGGAAAGCATTACCAAGAATACACCGCAGCTCATAACCTTGTCTTGCTTGACCCTGAAGTAGCAAGGGCATTCCCATCGGAAAGAGCGGTTAACGAGGCATTGCTGTCACTAATCAGAATTGCAAGAGCTTCTGCTGGAGTTACAGCCAGCCCGGCGCCGACTGAAAGTCTTGCGTCGAACCCAACACAATAGAATCAAGGCTAGCTTCAATGCAGTTGCGAGTTCCGGGGACTTGCGAGTTCGAGTTCCGGGGACAGTTTACTTAATTACCCGAGCGGAGCGGTATAGGTGAGGAAAAAGAGCCAACGGATTCACCGGGGTTGAGGCCCCAACAGCGGCCGAGTTCCGGGGACAGTTTACTTAATTACCCGAGCGGAGCGGTATAGGTGAGGAAAAAGAGCCAACGGATTCACCGGGGTTGAGGCCCCAACAGCGGCATGGCAAGACTTCCCAGGGTGGTTGCGCCGGGATTGCCCCACCACGTCACCCAGCGGGGCAATCGCCGCCAGCGGACGTTCTTCACGGACGAAGACTATGCGGAGTACCGCGGGCTACTCGCCGAATCCTGCCGCCGCTTCGGCGGGGGAGAAGGGAATTAAGTAAACTGTCCCCGGAACTCCGGAACTCGAACTCACGAGAAGAATGAGTCGTGCGAGCAGAGCAAGTCACGACTTATCCTTGCGCTTAGGCTAACGAGTAGTCAGCGCCTTTTATAGATAGAACGCGAATTGGTAAAGACAGTCATGAAACAAAATCGGACACGAAAGCCGAAGAAGAAGTCAACGCGGGCCATTAGTCTTGCGCGAAAAGGGACTATGTCTTTCGGAAACCGCCAAAAGGTCGCTGGAACCACAACAGGAGAACTGGTTCAACCCACTCGACTGCATTACACGGTCGCTGACCCTGACGAGACAGAACGTTCACTGCTGAAACTTGACTGCATGGAGTCCGATCCGACTCGAAAACGATGGGTATGGATGTATACGAAGGAAGCGTCCAGTCTTCCTTTACGCAAAGCGCCTGTAAACGACTCTGTTGTTATCGGGGAGTTTTTCTGGAATGGGGATACAGAGCTTGTCTTGAATGTTCGTTCAATCGAACGTGCGTTGGCCGCAGTGGAATTTTTTGATCGCCATCTTTCTCGCACGCTGGCAAGATTGACTCATGTGACGGTAATAAACCGTCTTTTTAGTGTCGCTGACATAAATAATAATCCAAGCTCACAGGCGCTTTTCGAGCAAGCCCCATTAATAGAGCTTGATCCTGATGCACTTGCCGCGAAGCTATTGACCGCGAAAGAGCAGAGCCAGAACGTCCATCAGCAACGCGCGGCAGCCGCGCAGATTTTTGAAGAACTGATACAACGGCGGGAACCCGAAATGGAGAAATTCCCCGTCCACTATTATGAAGATGGTATCGCATCGCTTCGATTAAAACTATATACGAGCCAAGCCGTTGCCGTACAACACTGGAAAGGCAACCTGAAGTACACGTCGTATGATGCTATTCAGGATATGATGAACAAAGCCAACTTAGCCAACGGAGGTGAAGATGTGGTTTCCTAAAGGGAATTACGGTGACAGTTTACTAAATCCTTTGATCAAGGGGAATGGGGCCAGGTCTCGCGCAAGATGAAGATAAGAAATCGCCGGCCTTGATCATCGTTCCGGCCAGCGCTCGGCCCTCGCGGGCTGGAAGAGGCGTCAGCCGAACCAGGGACGCGCCGACGCGAGGTCGACCGGCTGAAGCCTCGACCTCCGGTTTTCTCTCGGTCACTATCATCGCGGCCGGAGGCCGCTTTTACGGGGAACCGCTTTTCAGGCGTCCGCGGGGCGGTCGCGATCGTGCAGCAGCGCTTTGAGCCGCTCGATCTCGGCGAGGGCGGCTTCCTTGGCTTGGCGCTCGGCCTCGCGGGCTTGTAGGGCGGCCTGCTGGGCTTGCAGGGCGGCTTCCTTGGCTTGGCGCTCGGCCTCGCGCGCTTGCAGGGCATCCTGCTGGGCTTGCAAGGCGGCTTCTTTTGCTTGCCGCTCGGCCGCGCGTGCCGCCCGTTCGTCGTCGAGTTCGCGTTGGATCGAGCGCTGTTGGCGCAGGAAGTCCTGCCGGGCCTGATAGACGTGATAGGCGCGTTCTTTGTCGGAGAAGGCTTTCAAGGTCGTCATGGCTTGCCTCATTTCCGGGGTTTGCATCCAGTCGGGAAGGTGATCGGCGTTCAGGTGTTCGCCGTCTTTAAAGAACTTGAGCCATCGCTGTTCCTCGGTTTCGACCTGCTCGGCGGCGAATTTGTTCAGCTCGAAGAGGTAGATGCCGCCATGGTCGAGCAGGCAGCGGTCGCGCTCGTCGCGGAGCCGGTAGCGGTGCGCGTAGCAAGGGTCGCCGCGCAGGAGGTCTTCACCCAAGAGCCAGATGCTGTAGGTGGGTTGCAGCGCATCATAATCCTGACCGCTCTGCAATTGTTGACTGTAGAGGTCGGCCCAGGTGTAAAGGATGCGGGCGGGCAGGTCGCGATGGTTCACCAGTTGGATCTCGGCCTGATAGAGACGGGCGTGATCATCACGGGCTTTGACATCGACGATGCTGAGTTTATCGGTGACAAATTCGCGTTCGTTGTACGGATTGAGGATGTCGACCTGGGTGACCGGGCTGGGCAAGTCCGCGCCGAGGATGGCGTTGAGAAAATGGATGAGCAGGTCGCGGTTGTCCTCGGCGCCCAGCAGGGCTTTGAAGACACAGTCGGTTTTGGGGTCGATCGGGTGGTCCATGCGGAGAGTCTAGGCGGGCGCGGCGGGCGGGGCAATGGCGCGATGCTCGACATGGCGGGGGGGGGGCGCCCCAGCAGCGCGGTCCACCGGCAGCCGGAAGGATGATCAAGGGGGCAGAGTCCAATCGTGACCTGCTGATCCATTTCCTCAACGCCATCCTCGGCGCGGAACTGCCCCGGCCCATCACCGCGGTGGAGATCCAGAACCCCTACAACGAAAAAAAGTTTCTCGACGACAAGCTCACCGTGGTGGACGTCAAGGCCCGCGACGCGACCGGACAGTTGTATCAGGTCGAGATCCAACTCCTCAATCACCGCGACCTGCCGGCGCGCATCCTCTACGGTTGGGCCGATCTCTACAGCGCGCAGATCAAGGAGGGCGAGAGCTTCCGCAAGCTGCGCCCCACCTATGCGATCTGGCTGCTGGGCCAGATCCTGTTGGCGGATGACCCGGACTATGCCCATGAGTTCCGGTTGCGCGACCAGCACGGTCGCGTCTTTCTGGACCACGGCGGTATCTGGCTGCTGGAACTGAGCAAATTCGCCGCCGACGCGGTCGAAACCGAGCAGCAGCGGTGGCTGAAATTCTTCACCGAGGCAGAGCGCCTGGACGCGGACGCCCTGCCGGCCTGGATGCAGACCCAAGAGATGAGGCGCGCCATGGGGGTCTGCGGACATTGGGGTCAGTTCTCGCCTTCTGGGATGCTACAATGCGAGAATTGACCCCATCGCCTAGACCCCATCGCCTAGAGCTGACCCCATCGCCTCACGCGCCACGGCGACCACCGCCTCCTCCAACGCGGCATTGATGGCTTGCTGGACGCCATAACGTGCGCCGACGAACGCCGACAATCCACTCAACTCTAGGAATTGGCACACCATCCGCACCCCGGCACCGCCTTGCAGCGGGATGACAAAGTGCGCCGCCACCACCATTTGGCGCAGCCACCGCACGCCCTCGGGCGTCGCCACGAAGGCCGCCAACGCCGCTGGGGCCGCGCCGACCGGGGTCGGCTTTCACCAGTCCTGCAACGTACTGCGCGCCACGCCGCGCGCGGCGGCCACGTGGCGCTGTGGCTGTCCCTGCGCCAACCGGGCGGCGGCGGCTTCCCGCTGTTGCGCCCGCTCCAGGCGCGAGCGGTGGTTCACCACCACCCGCGGGCCGTCCGCCGGGTCGCGCCCGATGGCATCGCCCCCCGTGTCTGCGCTACGGTCGGATCTCGCAGGACCTTCGATCATGTTCCGTTACCCTCGGTTTGTTTGCACTTCCAAAGGTACGCAATTTCGGGGGTCCTGCCACTCTCCCGCAGGCGCTTAACCAAGCACTAGGCTGGGTCTTGGCCGGATTTATGATCAAGGCCCAAATTTACCAACGCTACCGCGAGGTGGGTATCCCGATGGCCTATACGTTTGAAGATTTTAAGCGCGAGTGGACACGCCAAAAGTTGGCTGAAATGACGCCGGAGGAGCGGTTGCAGGGGCTGCCGCCGGAGGAGCGGCTGCGGGGGCTGTCGCCGGAGGAGCTGGTTCGCAGTCTGCGCCCCGAAGACCGGTTACTCGGACTCAGCAACGAGGAACTTGTCCGGCTCAAAGATTTGCTGGAGCGCCGGACATCCGATTAGCGCTAACTTCAGCCCGCGTGAAGGGGATGGGGTCAGCATTTAGCTGACTCCGGTGCGGGCACGACACAACCCCTCGTGCCCGAACACGTTCTTGATCATACCGCGAAGCGCCACGTTGTTACCGCAAACGCGCCGTCGGTTCTCATTCAAGACAAAGCGAAAGATGCCTAATTCCGGTTTGGCGTGATTTTTATTGAGAGAGGAGGAATGTCCATGAGTGAAGAAGCAAAATTCTTTCAAGATTTGTATCGGTGGCCGCAAAAATGGATGATGCTTGATGAAGATTTGGATTATGGCAGGCAGTTAGTCGAAGAAGTTAGACCGTTTATCGTGTTTCTCATGGGCGAAGGCTATACAAAGAAAACGATCAAGAAACACTGTGATAATTTATGTGAAGCGGCCTTAGCAGGATTCGGTGGACCGCGCTATCGCTGGTCCACCCTAAGATGCCGCGTGGCCTGAACCATGATCGAGGGCCAGCCGTCACAAGGTGCCGCTGGCCGCTGGAGCGGCTGGACGGCATTCCCAGGCTGGGGCGTGGGAACGAGAATTGCTTGGGGCTTTCGCAGTTCGACTCCCGTGCGGCGCAATACGGGCGCCGCCGGCCTCGGCGGGAATGCTCTGGATCCTGGATGGCGCCCTATTGCGCCCTACGAACCTAAGGCCGCCGCCGCAGCAAGTCCATCCGATGCGGCTTCAGAAAATGGGCGCCGGTCGGGGTGAGGTGGCGCTCGAAGGCCGCGCGGATGATGGCCAGGCGTTCGGCATCCAGGTTGCGCTCGCTGTGCGTGACGTGGATGAAGCGGGCCTCGAAAGTGGGCCAGTCCGGGTAGGTGCCTGCCGATTCAAAGAAGACCTCGGCCTCCAGCTCGAACAACCCTTGGGCAACCGCCCGCTGCAAGGCGGCGAAGGCGGCTGCGCGGACGATTCGCTCGTCGTCGATGAGGCGCATGATTTCATTGAAGGGGCCCCAATAGACCGGCTCGGAGCAATAAAGCCGCCCGCCGGGCTGGAGGACGCGATGGACCTCGGCCAAGGCCCGATCCATCAGCGGCACGGGGACATGGTGCAGTGATTTCAGCATGACCGCCAGATCGTAGGTGCCGTCCGGGTCGGCGATCGACTCGGCGCCGCCGTAGCGGAAGGTCACCTGGGGCAGGTCGTCGATCAGGGCATGTTTCGCGTGCTGGATCTGGTCGACCTCGGTGGCGGTGACCGATCGTGCACCCAGCCGTTCGACCAGCAGTCGGGTGGTCCAGGCCGCCCCGCAGCCCAACTCCAGGACATCGCACCCCGCCATGGGGACCAGTTCGGCCATGAGGTCGATTTCTTCCAGGCGCCGGTAGGCTTCGGGGCGGTTGATGGACATCGCCTGGGCGGCCTTGGGTGGATCGGCAGGGGTCGGCATGGCAGGGCTCTGAGTTCAAGGTGGTCGATTTTCCCGATTATCCGCCCGTGGATTGGCCCTGTCGCTTGTTGTCCAATCGACACCGCACCGAGCGGTGCGCGCGATCCGCCGCGCGGCAAACTATAATCGCGGCTTAATCCCGTTAATGACCCCCGGTGCTTGGTCCTGCCTGGCCCGCGGTCCCGCTTTCGGAAAGGCTTCCATGTTCTTGCGCTTCGTGCTGGTGTTACTCGTTCTCCTCGCCGTGGTTGCCGGGCTCGCCTGGCTCAAGTACGGCCAGATTCAGGGGGAGATCGCCATGTTCTCCCAACCCATGCCGGCCCCGATGGTGGCAGCGGCAACCGTGCAGGAGGCCCGGTGGGAGCCGACGCTCGACGCGGTCGGCTCGGTCGCGGCGGTGCAGGGGGTGGAAGTCAGCAATCAGGTCGATGGGCAGATCGAGGAGATCCGTTTCGATTCCGGGATCACCGTGACCCAGGGCCAAATCCTGGTGCTGCTCGATGACGACGTGGATCAGGCGGATCTGGAAGGGCTGCAGGCGGCGGAGCGCCTGGCGGTGCTCAGCCTGGGGCGCAACAGTTCGCTGTTGAAAGGGCAGGCGGTCTCGCAGGGCGATGTCGACCAGGCGACGGCCCAGGTCGATCAGACCCGCGCCCTGGTGAAATCCAAGCAGGCGACCATCGACAAGAAAACCATCCGCGCGCCCTTCGCCGGTCAACTCGGCATCCGCAAGGTCAATGTCGGACAGTTCCTTCCCGAGGGGACGCCGATCGTGTTGCTCCAGGCGCTGGACCCGGTTTATGTGGACTATTCACTGCCGGAGCGGGAGATTGGCCAGATCCGGGTCGGGCAGCCGGTGCGGGTGCAGGTCGCGGCCCATCCGCAGGATCAGTTCGATGGGGCGATCACGGCCATCACTCCCGGCGTCGACAAGGGCACCCGCAGTGTCCAGGTCCGCGCGCGCTTCAAGAATCCGGGTCTGAAGCTGCGGCCCGGCATGTTCGCGCGAGTTCAGACGGTGTTGCCGGTTCAGGAGCGGGTGCTGACGCTGCCGCGCGAGGCGGTGACCTTCAACACCTACGGGGATTCGGTGTTCCTGGTGGAGGAGAAGGACGAAAAAGCGACGGTGCAGCGGCGCCAGATCAAGACCGGGACGGTCCGTGGGGACGAGGTCGCGGTGCTGGATGGACTTCAGGCGGGTGATCGGGTGGTCGCGGCCGGGCAGGTGAAGCTCACCAATGGGCAGGAAGTGCAGATTCAGGGCCAGACCGAGACCCAGGTCCAGACCGGGGCCCAGCCGCAATGACATTCACCGACAGCTTCGTCCACCGACCGGTGCTTGCGAGTGTCGTGAGCCTGCTCATTTTCATCCTGGGCATTCGCGCTTTTCTGGATCTCGAAGTCCGTCAATACCCCAAGACCCAGAACACGGTGGTGACCATCACCACCGCCTATCCGGGGGCAAGCAGCGAGCTGGTCAAGGGGTTCATCACCACGCCCTTGCAGCAGGCGATTGCCGAGGCCGACGGCATCGACTTTCTGTCCGCCACCAGCACGCCGGGGGTGTCGCTGATCGAGGCCAACATGCGCCTCAACTATGACCCCAAGGCGGCGATGGCTGAAATCCAGGCCAAGGTGGCGAGCCGCATCAACGTGCTGCCGGAGGCGGCGCAGAATCCGGTCATCGATTCCACCACCGGCGATTCCACGGCGCTCATGTACCTCGCCTTCTACAGCGAGGAAATGGACTTGCCGCAGATCACGGATTATCTGTTGCGGGTGGTCCAGCCGCAGTTGCAGGCGCTGCAAGGCGTGGCCAAGGCCGAGTTGATCGGCAACCAGACCTTCGCCATGCGGATTTGGCTGGACCCGGCGCGCATGGCCGCGCTGGGCGTGACCGGCGACGATGTCGCCCGCGTCCTGCAGACCAACAACTATCTCGCCGGACTGGGTCGGCTCAAGGGCAATCTGGTCCAGATCGACCTCTCGGTCACCACGGACGTCAGTGAGGTGGAGGACTTCCGCCGACTGGTGGTCAAGTCGGAGGCGGACACCCTGGTGCGCTTGGACGACATCGCGCGCATCGAGCTGGGCGCCGCGGACTATGATTCCAGCACACTCTATAAAGGCATCCCGGCTATCTTCATCGGGGTGGAGCAAACGCCGGGGTCCAATCCGCTGGACGTGGCTGGGCGGGTCAAGGACCTGCTGCCCAGCCTCAAGGCCGATTTCCCGGAAGGGCTCAATGCGTTCATCCCCTACGACGCCAGCGAGTTCATCGAGGCGTCGATCCGTGAGGTGTTCAAGACCCTCGCCGAGGCGGTACTGATCGTGCTGTTGGTGGTCTTCCTGTCCTTGGGGTCCCTGCGCGCCGCGCTGGTGCCCTCGGTGGCGGTGCCGCTGTCGATCGTGGGGGCCGGCTTTCTGATGCTGCTGATGGGTTTCTCCATCAATTTGCTGACGCTGCTGGCCATGGTGCTGGCGATCGGCCTGGTGGTTGACGACGCCATCGTGGTGGTGGAAAACGTCCATCGGCATCTGGAAATGGGCAAGTCGAACACGCAGGCCGCCATCGACGCCGCGCGCGAGTTGGCCCTGCCGATCATCGCCATGACCACGACCCTGATCGCGGTCTATGCCCCCATCGGCTTCATGGGCGGCCTGGTGGGGACCCTCTTTACCGAGTTCGCCTTTACCCTGGCCGGAGCGGTGCTGGTCTCCGGCATTGTGGCGCTGACGCTCTCGCCCATGCTGGCGGCACGGGCGTTGCGCGCCGGGGGGCAGCAAGGGCGTTTTGAGTTGGCGGTGGAGCACGCTTTCGAGTCCCTGGCGCGGGGCTACAAGTCACTGCTGCACGGCTGGCTCAAATACCCCTCGATCACCCTGCTGGTCGCGGTGGTGGTGATCGCGGCCACCTATGCCATGTACGGTATGACCAAGAAAGAACTGGCCCCCACCGAGGACCAGAGCATTCTGTTCTTCATGGCCACCGCTCCGCAGACCGCGACCATCGATTATGACCTGCGCTACATCAAGGAGATGCTGCCCATTTTCGAGTCCATTCCGGAGTATGACGAGTCCTTTCTGCTGGCCGGCTTCGGCGGTGACCAGAGCATGACCTTCGGCGGGTTCAAGATGCCCCCGGCGGCTCAGCGGGAGCGCTCGCAGGACGCGGTGCTGCCGCAGTTGCAGGGTGCCTTGTCGCAGATCGCCGGCTTGAATACCGTGGTCTTCCCGCTGCCCAGCCTGCCGACACCGGGGACCGGCATACCGGTGGATTTCGTCATCGTCTCCGACCGCGAGTACGCCGAATTGGACGGCTTGGCGGAGCAGTTGCTGGGCGCCGCCATGGCCAGCGGCAAGTTCATGTTCCTGCAGAAGGATGTCAAGCTGGAGCGCCCGCGCACCGTGCTGGAAGTCGATCGCGACTTGGCCGGTGATATGGGCATCAGCATGGCGGACCTGGGCGCCAGCCTGGCCGGCATGTTGAATGAGGACTATGTGAACTGGTTCAGCCTGGAGGGGCGCAGCTACAAGGTCATTCCCCAGGTGGAGCGGCGCTTCCGCAACGATGTCGGCGAGTTGGCCGACTACCATGTGCGCAATCGCGCCGGTGAGCTGATTCCCTTGAGTGCCCTGGTGACGATCCGCCATGAGGTCGAGCCGTCCAAGCGCACGCAGTTCCAGCAATTGAACTCGATCACACTGTCCGGCGTGCCGATGCCTGGCGTGACGCTGGGCGATGCGCTCGGCTATCTGGAAGAACAGGCCAAGACGCTCTTCCCACGCGGTGTGCGCTTCGACTTCAAAGGCGAGTCGCGTCAGTTCAAGGGCGAGGGGACGGCGCTGGAGGTTACCTTCTTCCTGGCGCTGCTGATCATCTATCTGGTGCTCGCCGCGCAATTCGAGTCCTGGCGCGATCCCTTCGTCATCCTCATGTCGGTGCCGCTCACGATTGCCGGGGCCATGGTCTTCCTGTTCCTGGGCTTTTCGAGCATCAATATTTATACGCAGGTGGGACTCATCACCCTGATCGGACTGGTGGCCAAGAACGGCATCCTGATCGTTGAGTTCGCCAATCAATTGCGCGAGCGTGAGGGGCTGTCCAAGCGCGAGGCCGTCGAGCAGGCGTCGGCGATTCGCCTGCGGCCCATCCTGATGACCACGGTCTCCATGCTGGTCGCCATGATCCCGCTCTTGATCGCCAGCGGGCCGGGTGCGGTGAGCCGGTTCGACATCGGGCTCGTCATCATGACGGGTTTAGGCATCGGGACCATCTTTACGCTGTTCGTGGTGCCGGCTTTCTATATGCTGTTGTCGCCGGTCGCGCATCGTGCGCACGGGGTGCCGGTTGGGGAGCCCAACGTTTACTCGTGACCCTGCTACCGCGGGCCTTGATGATCAAGGTCGGTGCCGCGGCTTGTTTTGTGGCTGACCGTACCGAGTTTACCGTATGGCTAGACGGATATCGGGAAGCCGGTCCGTCGCAGGGCGGTGTCACGTCTCCCCTGGCGCTCTGCGCCGCGACGCTCGATGCTCCTCAAGAAACAGGGCACGCGCATCTGGGCTGGAAAATCAATCGTTCGTGCAGGATCAGACCGGCCTTGACTCCAACCATCGCAACAGGTGAACCAAGATGGCTGACAAGAAATTGATCGCAATTCTGGGGGCTACGGGTGCCCAAGGCGGCGGACTCGTGCGGGCGATTCTGGACGATCCGCAAGGGGAATTCACCGCCCGTGCGATCACCCGCGACCCGAACGCCCCGAAAGCGCGGGCGCTCGCGGCGATGGGGGCGGAGGTAGTCGGCGCCGATGTCGATGATCCGACGAGTATGGCGCGGGCGGTTGCGGGTGCCTATGGGGCCTATTTCGTGACCTTTTTCTGGGACCATTTCTCGCCCGGCCGGGAGAAGGCGCAAGCGCGCGGTCTGGCCGCGGCTGCCAAGTCCGCGGGGCTGCGCCACGCGATCTGGTCGACCCTGGAGGATACCCGCCGCTGGGTCCCGCTCGGGGACACGCGCATGCCCACACTCATGGAGGAGTACAAGGTTCCGCATTTTGATGCCAAGGGTGAGTCCAATGCCTATTTCACCGAGTTGGGCGTGCCTACCACGTTTCTGTTGACCTCTTTCTATTGGGACAACCTGATCCATTTCGGGATGGCACCCAAGCCCGGGCCCGACGGCCGGCTTGCATTCACTCTGCCGATGGGCGACAAGAAACTCCCGGGCATTGCTGCCGAGGACATCGGGCGCTGCGCCTACGGCATCTTCAAGGGCGGCAATCAATTCATCGGCACGACGGTCGGGATCGCGGGCGAGCATCTGACCGGCGCACGGATGGCAGAGGAATTGAGCCTGGCGCTGGGTCAAGCGGTGGTTTACAACGCCGTCACCCCGGCGGTGTATCGGTCCTTCGGCTTCCCCGGTGCCGATGATCTCGGCAATATGTTCCAATTCAAGGCCGATTTCGAGTCCGACTTCTGCGCGGCGCGCGACCCGGCGGTTGCGCTTGCGCTGAATCCGCGACTGCAGGACTTCCGCACCTGGCTGGCGCGGAATAAGGATCGAATTCCGATGGAGTAGGTTGATGGCCGGGGTCTTGATCATCGTTCCGGTCACAAGAAAATCGGAGGTCGAGGCATTAGCCGGTGGACATCGTGTCCGCGCGGCCCTGGTCCGGCTAACGCCTCGACCTTCAGTGCGCGAGGCCCGGGCATGAGCCGGCTGGGTCTGCGTGCGACCGTACTCACTCGAAACAGGATTCCTCCCGGATACTTGTCAAACAGTCGTCGAGCGTCAGGTTGGAATGCAGCAGCACCCACTCGCCGGTGTAACGCATGAACGACAGATCGAAGCTGTTGGGCTCCATATATTCCAGTCGTGCCAATTTCACTTCGAAAAACGGCACAAGCGCATTGGGGCCGGGAACGCAATACTTCGCGCAAACGTAAAAATAGTGTCGATACCACTTGGTATAGATGTCGGTGACGTAGTTGTGCTGCAACGCGTCAGCCGCCGGCGGGGCCTGAATACGCGTCAGCTTGAGCTGCGTCACGAGTTCGCTTGCCTTCGTCTCGACTTCGTCCTTGACGTTCGGTGGCATTTTGGGGGCGGGTTTTTTCGGCGGGCTAAAGACCCACATTTTTCGTGCTTTGGCCATGGTTTCCGGATCCTCTTGACGTTTGACGGCCGTTATGGAGCGGGGCAGGACGATAATGAGTCAGACGATCAAGCGCCACGTATTTGTGCTGGTCTGGTGCGCTCTGCCCCGCGGCGCTGCACCGACCGTCAGTGCCCGACTTCGACCCCGGGCCGCAGCTTATCGAGCAGCTTGGGGCCGATACCGCGCACCTGCAGCAGGTCATCGACCCGCCGGTAGGGGCGCTTCTCGATGATGGCGTTGGCGGTGACTTCCCCGATACCGGGCAGGTTCATCAGTTCATCGCGTGACGCGGTGTTGAGGTCGACTGCTGTCTTGGGGAGTGTTTTGCCGGTCCCGACTCTGCCGGCCGCGTCCTCGGTGCGCAATGCCCCGCGCTGGACGGGGAATGAACTCCAGTCGGTGTAGGCCCAAACGCCTTGCCCGTTGTGCGCCGCCAGTAGTTCGGCATCGCGCAGTTGGTCCTGGTACTCGGTCCGGCTCTGCCCCTGGGGCGTTCCGCGATAGACACCGTGGGCGCGGGCGAGACCCTTGGTTACCAGGAGGGTGGCCAGATCCTCGGCCTCCGCGGTGGTGACGAAGGCATAGATCCGCCGATACTTGGCATCGCCGCGTGCATCGGCGAAGGACGTATGGACGGTGAATGGCTTGGCCAGTCGGGTGTGGACTTCGCCCGCTGCCGCCTCGCCGAGCGACTTGGCGAGCGTGATGGACGCGACCGGTGTCCCGCCGTAGTTGGTAATCCCGAAATACCAGCGTTGGTCGCGCAGTCGCCGTGCGTCTGTGCCGTCCGTGACATGCCACTCGATGCAGTCCGCGCCGTAGAGGCGCACCGTATGCTCGGCGCCGTCCGGAAATCGCACGCGGAAGCTGTCGCCGTCGGCCCAGTGGGTCGGCACCAGTCTGGCACCTGCGATGGTTTGCATCTCCAGGGCGGCACCGGTCCAAGAGGCGAGGATCGCTGCACCACAGAGCAGCGAGCGGATGAGCGAGATTCGCAATGCAAGACTCCACGAACACCGAGGGAGAGAGATCGCGGGCCGACGGCAGGCGCCGCGCCTCTTCCGGCAAGCTTGAACTACCGATCCAGGTCCGGCAAGCGGCGTCGACACGCAGACCGAGCGCGACGGTTGTTCCGTGTTGGCCCCGGGCGCTGATATCCCCTTCGGACCTGATATCCGGACGGATGCTCGTGTCGGGCGGGTCTAAAACCCGCCCCTATGTCCGGCTATCACGTCCGACGGCTATATCCCCGCCAACGTCAGTGGTTGAGCAACGCGAATTTGCGCCGAACCGCGGAAGAACATTAGAATCCGCTGAAGTTAACGCTCCATGTCCAGGTCGCCCCCATGCAGGATCCCATCACCTACTCGGATTCCACCGTCGGCCGAGTCGAGGTCAAAGAAACCACCTGCTACATGTGCGCCTGCCGCTGCGGCATCCGGGTGCACCTGCGCGATGGCGAGATCCGCTACATCGAGGGTAACCCAAACCACCCGCTGAACAAGGGTGTGTTGTGCGCCAAGGGTTCTTCGGGGATCATGAAGCAGTACTCGCCGGGGCGCCTGACCAAACCGCTGCGCCGCAAACCCGGCGCGGAGCGGGGGACCTCGCAGTTCGAGGAAATTTCGTGGGAGGCGGCCTTTGAGCTGCTCACCGAGCGGTTGGGCCGGCTCCGGGCCGAGGACCCCAAACGCTTTGCGCTGTTCACCGGGCGCGACCAGATGCAGGCCCTGACCGGTCTCTTCGCCAAGCAGTTCGGGACGCCGAATTATGCCGCCCACGGCGGTTTCTGCTCGGTCAACATGGCGGCCGGCCTGATCTACACCATCGGCGGCTCCTTCTGGGAGTTCGGCGGGCCGGATCTCGACCGGGCCAAGCTGTTCGTGATGATCGGCACCGCCGAGGACCATCACAGCAACCCGCTCAAGATCGCCATCTCCGAGTTCAAGCGCCGGGGCGGACGGTTCGTCTCCATCAATCCGATCCGTACCGGGTACACGGCGATCGCCGACGAGTGGGTACCGATCAAGCCCGGCACCGATGGCGCCCTGCTGCTCGCCATCATCCACGAGATCATCAAGCTCGGACTCTATGACCGGGACTTTCTGATCCAGTACACCAACTCCGCGGAGTTGGTGGTCGATGACAATACGCGCGCGGATCATGGGCTCTTCCATCGGCGGGTCGACGTGCCGATCGAAGAAGGCTGTATCGATCCGGAAAACAAGCTCTGGTGGGACCGGGCCAAGGGCCCGGTGCTGACGCATACCCCCGGTGCCGATCCGCGCCTGATGGGCAGCTATACCCTGGACGACGGCACCGCGGTCAAGCCCGGCTTCCAACTCCTGAAAGAGCGGGTGGAGGATTACACGCCGGAGTGGGCGGCCGGCATCACCGGCATCCCGGCCGACATCATCCGCCGGCTGGCCCAGGAAATGGGCGTGACCGCGCGCGACCAGAAAATCGAGTTGCCGATCCAGTGGACCGACTGCTGGGATAACGAGCATGACTCGGTTACCGGCAATCCGGTGGCCTTTCACGCGATGCGCGGCATGGCCGCCCATTCCAACGGCTTCCAGACCATCCGTGCGCTGGGTATCCTGATGACCCTGCTGGGAACCATCGACCGTCCGGGCGGCTTCCGCCACAAGGCGCCCTTTCCGCGGCCGATTCCGCCCTGTCCCAAGCCGCCCCACGGGCCCGAGGGGGTCCAGCCCAACACGCCGCTGGACGGCATGCCGCTGGGCTGGCCGGCGCGCCCGGAGGACTTATTCGTCGATGCCGCGGGTGAGGCGGTCCGTCTGGACAAGGCCTTCTCCTGGGAGTATCCGCTGGCGGTGCATGGGTTGATGCACAATGTCATCACCAATGCCTGGCGCGGCGATCCCTACCCGATCGACACCCTGTTCCTGTTCATGGCCAACATGGCCTGGAACTCGACCATGAACACGGTCGAAGTCCGCAAGATGCTGGTCGACAAGAGCGAGGACGGGGAATACAAGATTCCCTTCCTGGTGGTGTGCGACACCTTCTCCTCCGAGACGGTGGCCTTCGCCGATCTGGTGCTGCCCGATACCAGCTACCTGGAACGGCACGACGTCTTTTCCATGCTGGACCGGCCGATCTCGGAGTTCGACGGGCCGGTCGATGCGGTGCGCATCCCGGTGCTGCCGCCCAAGGGCGACTGCAAGCCCTTCCAGGACGTGCTGGTCGAGTTGGGCTCGCGGCTCAAGCTGCCGGCCTTCGTGCGGGAAGACGGCAGCCGCAAGTATCGCGACTACCCGGATTTTATCGTCAACTACGAAACCTCGCCGGGGTCCGGCATCGGCTTCCTGGCCGGCTGGCGCGGACGCGGCGGCGAGAAGTTCCTCAAGGGCGAGCCCAATCCCCGGCAGTGGGAAATGTACGCCAAGAACGGCTGTTTCTATCACCATGAACTGCCGCGCTCCTACCAGTACATGCGCAACTGGAACAAGGGCTATCTGCACTGGTCGCGGGCGCACGGCATGACCCGGTACGCCGAGCCCATCCTGCTCAACGTCTATTCGGAGGTACTGCAGCGCTTCCGTCTGGCCGCGCAGGGCAAGCGTGCCGGCCGTCAGCCGCCGGAGCGGCTGCGCCGTCGGGTCGAGTCTTATTTCGACCCGCTGCCGTTTTACTACGAGCCGCTCGAAACCAAGCTGACCGATACCCACAAGTATCCGCTCAATGCGCTCACCCAGCGCCCGATGGCCATGTACCACTCCTGGGACAGCCAGAACGCCTGGCTGCGCCAGATTCACAGCCACAATTACCTGTTCGTCAACCCGAAGGTGGGTGCCGCCAACGGCTTCGACGACGGCGACTGGATCTGGGTGGAATCGCCGCACGGCAAGGTGCGCTGCATGTGCCGCTTCTCCGAAGCGGTGGAGCCCGGCACCGTGTGGACCTGGAACGCCATCGGTAAGGCGTCCGGCGCCTGGGGTCTGAGTCATCGTGCCGATGAATCGCGCAAGGGGTTCCTGCTCAATCATCTGATCAGCGAGGAGCTGCCGCAGACCGGCAACGGGTCGCATCTGTCCAACTCGGACCCGATCACCGGTCAGGCGGCCTGGTTCGATGTGCGGGTGCGCGTGTACAAGGCTGCGGCGGATGAGCCTAAGATCACCTCACCCCAGTTCGATCCGATGCCCCTGTTGCCTGGTCAGGAACGGCGGCGCGGGCGCTGGCAAGCCTATGTCGCGGGACTCTTCGGCAAGCGCTGATACCCGGTTTTCTCCGAATCATCCGTCGGGTGCGCGCCGCGCGTACCCGCCAACCAGGCAAGCACCATGAGCGACCTCAGTCCCGACTATCAAGACCACCATGAGCGCTTTGTCACGCGCGTGCGCGAGACGGGGCAGGTATGGGGGCTCAAGTCCGATGAGGGCTGGGCCATCTGTGAGTCGAATGAATACGAAGATACGGACGTCTATCCCTTCTGGTCGGACGAGGCGGCCGCCGCGGCCCACTGCACCGACGACTGGGCCGGCTTCGTTCCGACCAGCCTGGATTTGGATTTGTTCATCGATACCTGGCTGGCCGGCATGAGCGAGGACGGCGTTCTGGTGGGCACCAATTGGGATGAGGAACTCATGGGGCTCGAGGTCGAGCCCGCCGATCTGGCCGAGGAGTTGCTGATCGAAGCATATGAGGACGAAGACGACGACGAAGATAACGACGACGATGCCGACCCGGACGCCGATGGCCGGGATCGTCACTGAGCGAGAAACGAGCTTATGAGCCAGTTGGCCCTGGTCATCGACCTCAATGTTTGCGTTGGCTGTCATGCCTGCGTGACCTCCTGCAAGCAGTGGAATACCTCCGGTTGGGCCGGACCCCTGGTCGATCAGAACCCCTATGACGCGGACCCCACGGGAACCTTCTTCAATCGCGTTCAGACGTTTGAGGTCGGCACTTTCCCCGATACCGAGACGGTCCATTTTCCCAAGAGCTGCCTGCATTGCGAAGATCCGCCCTGCGTGCCGGTATGCCCCACCGGGGCCTCCCATAAACGGGCGGACAACGGCATCGTGCTGGTGGATTATGATAAGTGCATCGGGTGCAAATATTGCTCCTGGGCTTGTCCCTACGGTGCCCGCGAGGTCGACGAACAGCAAAAGGTGATGAAGAAATGCACCCTTTGCATCGACCGTATCACTGACCTGACCCTGCCGGAACGCGAGCGCAAGCCCGCCTGTGTGCTGGCCTGCCCGACCAGTGCGCGGTTGTTCGGCGACGTGCAGGACCCCGACTCCGAGGTGTCGATCGCCATTCGCGAGCGCGGCGGCTATCAATTGATGCCCGAATGGGGCACCAAGCCCGCTAACCATTATCTGCCGCGACGCAAGACCCGCATCTACATCGATCCGGAAGAACTGATCCGGGCGGACAATCCGCTGCGCAAGGAGGACCTCACGACCTATAGCGGTGAGGAATCCCTGGACGATGTGACGTGGTAATCGCGCCGCGAGCCGCCAGTGACCAGTCGCCGGCCGGAGTTGACAGGGCGACTGGTTGTCGACGGCTGTTTGCTCACTGAAGGAAATATCTATGCATCCCGCCTTTTCAGTCATCTTTCTGACCACTCTGATCGGCGCCGGACAGGGGCTGTTCCTGGCCCTCTATACCGGGCAGATCTATGCTCTGGCCAACCTGCTGCCCGCACAGGGGGATGAGTTTTACGCCTTCGGCAGCCTGGTGGCACTGACCCTGCTCGTCGGCGGGCTGATCGCTTCATTCTTTCACCTGGGACGACCGGAGCGTGCCTGGCGGGCGGCGGCCCGCTGGCGGACCTCCTGGCTCTCCCGTGAGGTGCTGGTGCTGCCCCTGGTGATGGCCCTGGTGTTCGCCTATGGTGTGGCGCACTGGACCGGTCACACGCAGCCGCTGTTCACCCTGGGGAATTGGCTGGCGGTCGATGCGACACTGCTGATCGGTTTGGCCGCGACCCTTGCGGTCTTCGCCTTGTTCGTGTGCACCGCCATGATTTACGCGGGTGTTCGCTTCCTGGAGGAATGGTGTTCGCCGCTCACGGTCGTCAATTTCACGCTCTTTGGCCTGGCTTCCGGATTCATGCTGGCGGCGGCCTACTCGGCCTTTATCGGCAATCAATTGGTCGCGTTCTTCGGCACCTGGTCGGTGATCTTCACCGTCATGGCCTTGGTCAGCCGCTTCGCCTCGCTCACCCGTAACGCCCGTTTACAGCACAAGAGCACGGTGCAGAGCGCCATCGGCGTGCGCCACCAGACCGTGAGTCAAAAAGCCCAGGGGGCGACCGCCGGGTCATTCAACACCCGCGAGTTCTTCCACGGCCGTTCGGCGGGCACGCTGCGTACCGTGCGCCTGCTGTTCCTCTTCCTGGTCTTTCCGCTGCCGATTCTGCTGATCGGCGCCGCCTATGCCACGCGGTCGCCGACGCTGCCCATCGTCGCTTTCGCCGTGCAGTACCTGGGGCTGTTGTTCGAGCGCTGGTACTTCTTTGCCGAGGCCAGGCATCCGCAGAATCTCTATTACCAATCCGTCGCTTGAACCGCGCCCAGTGCGGGATGCGATGTTTTTGGATGGGGTCGGCCCCGGCGGACTCGACGATTGCTGGAGCTGGCGCGGTTTATAGCCGCGGACGGTCCGCACAGCGGACCCTACGGTAACCCCGTGACCTGTAGGTCCGCTGTGCGGACCGACGACCGTGCAGATCGCACGGCGGCCGGGTTTATGACCAAGGCCGAATCGGGTCTCGATCAAGATTCCGGCCACTTGGGCTCGCCGGGTGCGTAGTCAGGCCATCCTGGCCAGACACCGTCAGGGCTGGAAGCCCTGATGACGCACGCCGCTGGCTCAATGCCAGTTAGTGAATCCATTCTCGCTCCCACGCTCCTGCGTGGGAGCAATTGCGGGCGCTCCGCGTCCGGCGCCAAGACCGGACGCGGAGCGCCCGCCCGGCATTCCCACGCGGAGCGTGGGAACGAGAAGCCGCGCCGTCGGCGCTTCACTGAATGGCAGTGACGCCGCCTGGCTGGGAACGATCAAAAAGTCGCGCAGCGACCCCGTGGGAGCGGCGTCCCGCCGCGATGGGCTCGGGCGTGTCCCCCTCAGCGTTCGCGGTCACCGCGGCACCGGATCGCGGCGGGTCGCCGCTCCCACGGGGGACTTTCATCTTCCAGGGTGGCTTGATGCTCCTTCCATGGCCGTTAGCCGGAACAAGACCGCGCAGATGCGAGGTCGGCCGGCTAAAGCCTCGGCCTCCGGTGCGCTCATTCGATCAGCCCCTTCAATCGGTAGAGCGCCTCCAGCGCCGCGCGCGGGCTCAGTTCATTGGGGTCTATCCCGCGCAGTGCATCGCAAACCGGATGCTCAGCCGGGGAGGGCGCGGGCGGTGCCGGCCGACTCGGCTCGGGCAGGAACAGCGAAAGCTGCACCGCGCCCTGCTCGGCATGGCGGCGGGCGGCGTCTTCCAGTTCGCGCAGCCGTCCGCGGGCGCGCGTGATGACCCCCGGCGGGACGCCGGCCAGCGCGGCCACCGCCAGGCCATAACTTTGATTGGCCGGCCCTTCCAGCAGCGCATGCATAAAGACGATGGAGGCACCGTGCTCCACCGCATCGAGATGCACATTGGCGATGCCGGGATATTCGTCGGGCAGGGTGGTCAGCTCGAAATAATGGGTGGCGAACAGGGTGTAGGCGCGGATGCGGGTGGCCAGTTCCACCCCGCAGGACCAGGCGAGCGACAGCCCGTCGAAGGTGCTGGTGCCGCGGCCGACCTCGTCCATCAAGACCAAGCTCTGCTCGGTGGCGTTGTGCAGGATATTGGCCGTCTCTTCCATCTCGACCATGAAGGTGGAGCGTCCGCCCGCCAGGTCATCGGAGGCCCCGATGCGTGAGAAGACCCGATCCACCGGCCCCAGGGTGGCGGAGCGGGCGGGGACGAAGCTGCCGGCGTAGGCCAGCAGCACGATCAGCGCGCATTGACGCATATAGGTCGACTTACCGCCCATGTTGGGTCCGGTAATCACCAGCATGCGCCGCCGCCCGTCGAACTGCAGGCCGTTGGCGACGAAGGGGCTGTCGATCACCCGTTCGACGACCGGGTGGCGTCCGTCCTCGATCGCGATCAGAGGTTCCGCGGTGAAGTCCGGTCGCGACCAGTTCAGCGCCTGCGCGCGCAACGCCAGATTCACCAGCACGTCCAGTTCGGCGATGGCGCCGGCGCTGCTCTGAAGTGGGCCGATGGACTCGGCCAGGGTGGCGATCAATGCCTCGTAGAGCGCTTTCTCGCGCGCCAGTGCCCGCTCCCGGCTGCTCAACACCTCGTCCTCGAAACGCTTGAGTTCCGGGGTGATATAGCGCTCCGCCCCCTTCAGGGTCTGGCGCCGCACGAAGTCCGGCGGCACCTGATCGGCACGGGCGCGGCCGAGTTCGATGTAATAGCCGTGGACGCGGTTGTAACCGACCTTGAGCGTCGCGATGCCGGTGCGCTCCCGCTCGCGGCTTTCCAAATCCAGCAGAAACTGATCGGCGTTGGTCGAGAGTGCGCGCAGTTGGTCCAACTCGGCATCATAGCCGGGGGCGATGACCCCGCCGTCACGGATCAGCACCGGCGGCTGCGCAAGAACGGCCCGCCCGAGCAGCGCGACCAAATCCGGATGCTCGCCGATGCGGTCGTGCAGGTCGCCCAGGAGTGGGTCGTCAACGCTCGCCAGCAGTGTGCCCAGGTCGGGACACAGTGCGCAGGAGTCGCGCAGGACGGCCAAGTCGCGCGGCCGCGCCGTACCCAGGGCGACACGGGCCAGGATGCGCTCCAGATCGCCGATGCCGGTCAGGACCTCCCGCAGCGGCCCGCCCGCCGCGGTGTCGATCAGGGCGGCGAGTGCCTGGTGACGCGCGCGCACCAGTGCCTGATCACGCAGCGGCCGGGCCAGCCAGCGGCGCAGCAGCCGGCCGCCCATCGTCGTGGCGGTCTGGTCCAGGACCCCGGCCAGGGTGTGCTCGGGGCGGCCGGACAGGCTGTCGGTGATCTCGAGGTTGCGGCGGGTGGCCGCGTCCAGGATCACCGCGTCGTCGCGATGCTCGGTCGTCAGGCCGCGCAGGTGGGGCAGGGCGGCGCGCTGGGTGTCGCGGACATATTGCAACAGACAGCCCGCGGCCCCGACCGCCAGGCGCAGCGCGGCGCATCCGAAACCGGTCAGGTCGCGGGTGCCGAATTGGTCGCACAGGAGGCGTTCGCCGCTGTCCGCGTCCAGGTGCCAGGCGGCGCGGCGGGTGACGCCGCGACCCAGGCCCAGATCCTCGGGCAGCCGGCTGTCTTCGCCCACCAGCACCTCGGCCGGGCGCAGCCGCGCCAACTCGCTTGCCAGCGCCTCGCGCGTCGCCACCTCCAACACCGCGAAGCGCCCGCTGGCTAACTCCAGGGCGGCCAGGCCGTAAGCATCCGGGCCCTCGGCCACCGCGGCGAGCAGGTTATCCCGTTGTTCATCGAGCAGCGCATCATCCGTCAGGGTCCCTGGTGTGATGATCCGCATCACCCGCCGCTCCACCGGTCCCTTGGTCTTGCTCGGGTCGCCGATCTGCTCGCAGATCGCCACCGACACCCCCTGGCGCACCAGCTTGGCCAGATAGCCCTCGGCCGCATGATAGGGCACCCCGGCCATCGGGATCGGCTGTCCGGCCGAGGCTCCGCGCTTGGTCAGCGTGATATCCAGCAGCGCCGCGGCGCGCTCGGCGTCCTCATAGAACAGTTCGTAGAAATCGCCCATGCGGAAAAACAGCAGCATCCCCGGATGCTCCGCCTTGAAGCGCAGATACTGCTGCATGACCGGGGTGTGTAGTTTATCGCTTTCCATTCCGTGCCTTATCCTCACTGTTGGCTAAGATTTTGCCGACCTTCCCGAGACTTGGGCCGGTGACGCGCTGGTCCGTGTATTGGGCAACCCTGGTTGGATGCCGGTCGTTGCGGCGGGTCAAGATGCGGCCCTCGACTGGGGGCGCAGGGGCGCCAAGTGCGATTGGGGTTCGTGGGGGTGGGTGTCCGCGCCCCCAAGGCGGCGCACAGCATAACGCATGAGTCCACCTGGGACTGCAAATGCGCAGCGCTGGCCGGAGCGATGCGCTACGCCCCTCCCGAAAAATGCGCAGGATGTCGCCATCCAGGACGCTCAAGCCGATCCTGGTGGTTCTGTCGGCGGTGGTCGCAGGTCGTACGTCGTCGTTCGCCAAGGTGTGGCCCGGCGGGGTCGGCGTGAACCCGCCGCGGGCGATGCGCGCACGGATCTTGTAGGATGTTGCGCTACTGATCGAATGCTCGCCGCAAGTACAGGAGATGGCATCCCTATGACTGGCTCCCTTCGGCTTCTCCAGGTTTGCGCGATCCTCATCGGCGCCGCGGTCGCTGGTTGCGCCAACCCGCGGGAGGATGTGCGCTTGACTCTGTGCAAGGACATGGTCGCGGTCGAACTCGGCGCAGTCCCATCCTGGCAGGGGAGCGCGGTGCAGCTTCGCGGCTACCAGGGCGCGACCGTGACGGTGCGCTTTGCGACGGCGGAGGGCAACCAACAGGCGACCTGTGAGTATCCGTACGACGTCGTTGATGATACGGCGTTGATACTGGCCAATCCGATCGAAGCCTACGCCACCTCGCCCGCGAAGCTGACCATCAACGGCCGCACCCTCACCAACCCGGAGTTGGCCCAAGTGGTGCAGCGCGCGATGCAGAAACAAGGCCGTGAGTTCCTCGATCGGGTCCGGGCGACGCTCAACGGCCAGTAAACGGGCCGGGATTCCCGTAGGATCGGGCAGCGCACAACGAAATCCATCCACCGTGCCGACAGGATTGCCATGACCGCGACCCTCCTCGTGTTCGCCGCCGCTGCTATCGCCGTGTTGGCGCTGGTGCTGCTGGCCGCTCGCCTCCTGTGGTGGGTGGCGCTGCCCGCGCTGATCCTGGCCCTGTTGGCCATCGTCGCCGAGGGGCCGCACGCCGCCGCCGAGGTCTGGGGCGAGCGGCTCCCGGGCCTGGTGGCAGCCACCCAGGCCTCCGTCCAGGTCGAGACCGCGCGCGCCAGCGGCGCGCGCACCAGTCATCTGGTGGTGCGCCACCGCTTCGGGGCCATCGTCTGCTACCGCGCACCGGACGCGCCGGGGCTGGGGGCGGCTGTGCCGATCGATCCGGCGATCCTGACCGCGGTCGGCGAGACCCCGTCGGCCGCCGACGAGCGGTGCCGGCAAGCCCCCGGCAGTGGCATCCTGCGGCAGGCGCAGGTCCGGCTCGACGAAGCCGCGTTCGATGCGGCAGTGCCCGGCCAGGAGGTCATACTGCGGCGGCTGCGCCCGTTCGGGTGGCTGGAGTGGACCTGGCCGGTCGATGCGCCGCTGCTGCCGATGGTGCCCCGCCCCCGGTTCGGCAGCGACGGGCCGCGCGTCGCGGTCCCGGCGCAGGTGATGGCCATCACCATTGACCTGAAGGGGCGTGGACTCTTGAGCCGCTGGGCACAGCCCTACGCCGTCCCGGTGGCCTGGGTCCGGCTGCGGTATGCGCCGCCTGGCCATCCCGATGGCGTGGAGGGCGTGGACCAGGTGGACGCGCCCTCGGTCAGCGGGCTGGCCCCCGGCAGCGCGGTCAGCGTCACGGTCGCGGCCGAGGCCCCGCGCGCCCCGCGGCTGGTGGGGGTGGAGCGGACCTATTGGTGGCGCAATGTGCTGGTTGATGCGCTGACCATCATCGGACTCCTCAGTGTCGTTCTGATTGTTGTCGGCGTGCGCAAACGCCGGCGTCGGGGGACCTGAGACCCGGTGTTACGGAGTCCTGCGTCGCTTGCACTGGCCCGCAGGCGTGACGTGTCGACACTCGAAGCGGATCGCCGCCACCGGGTCCGGCAGATCCATGGGGTAGTGGTGCCGCTCATATAGCCTTCGTACCTGATATCCGGACAGAGCCTTGGTGTAGGGGCGGGTTTGAAACCCGCCCAGTTATCACGTCCGATTGCTATAGGCTTCGACCAAGGTACCAAGCGTCTGGCAGATGTCGCGCTTCTGAGTAGAGGCGATTCGAGCGGGACTTCAAGTGAAGGGATTGCAGATCAACAGCCGCTCGTCAAGGACCTGCCCATCCTGAAAGTCTTCTGACCATGGTGTCGAAGAAATCGGTCTGGGAGTTCACGCGCGGCCCTCGTTGGCCTCCAACCGGTCGAACCGGAAGTCGGCCGGCAAGCGTCCGCGCAAAGCACGCAGCCGCTCCAGCAGTCCGGCGCGGGTAGGTTTGCGCTCGATTTCAAAGCGGCGCTCGTCCGCGACGACGATCTCAATCGGTGCAGTGCCCCGGATGACGGGCCAGGCCCATGCGCAGCCAGACCTGGGCGGCGGTGTGGTGCCGGGCGAGCCGGTTCAGCACCGTCAGGGCCGATTGCCGCAGACCGTCCGGCGCACCGGGACCCAGACAGCCGTGAGCAGGCTGTCGTCGCGGGCCAACTCCCGGACCACCAGGCGCTCGCGAGCAGGTCCGGCCGCAGGGGCATCGGTGCCGCCGTCGCGGGGATAGAAGCCGCGGAGCAGGGCGAGGACCCCTTCGCGTTCCGCGGGTTCGGCGCGGGCGAGCAGCGGCGCCTGGTCGATCAGGGTGCGGGCATTGGCGATGCCGGCCGCGCCATCCGCGAGTGTGATCAGCGCGAGCGCCTGCGACACGGCCGGGTACAGCCCTGCCCCGAGTCCCCGGTCGGCGATGGCCTGGCGCCAATCGCGGGCCTCGCGCCGCAGTTGGGCCTCCAGCGGCGCCGTTGCAGTCTCGGGCAGCTCGCCGTTCAGGCTTGCCAAGGCCGCCAAGTGGATCAGCAGCACCTGTGCGAAGTGGGCGGCAGACAGGTCCGGTAACAACGGCGCAGCGCCCTGGGTGACCGGGGCGCCAGGGGCGGCCGGCAACGCGCGGGCGAAGGCCGCTCGCGCCTCGCGCTAGAACTGCTCGCGGCCCGCGACATCGGCGGCACCGGGCGGGACCGCGAAGGGGCCGCGCACAGCCGGACCGGTCAAGAAGTCTTCCAGGTCCTCATGGTCTTCCTTGAGTCGGTCCCACCAGTCGCCCGCTGAGCGGGCCAGTAGCATGATGCAAGCCCGGTCTCCGGAACAAGCGCTTAGAAGCCGCCTGCGCCGGGCCGGACGACGGATTGAACCTTCAGCGATCACACCGGTCTCACCGACCTGACTCAATGGCGACCCTATCGGTTAGCCGCTGAGCCACCGCAACACATCGGAATCAAGCTGATTCGTGATCTCGACGGGGATCCGGTCTGACGCCGGATGGGCGAATGCCGCCCCGATGGCAAGGCCGCAGACTGTCCATGGAGCTTCTGTCATGACTCGATCCAAGATGACCGTCGGCGCTGTCCTGGCGCGTCTGATCCTGTTCGCCGCCGCCTGGGTCGTGATCGCCGGAACCGACCCGAGTGCCTGGGTGATCGGCGCGCCGACGGTGATGGCGGCGACCTGGGCCAGTCTGCGCCTGAGACCTCAGACCGAAGCAGTCCTGTCGCCGGTTCGCATCCTGGTGTTCGTGCCTTACTTTCTCTGGAACTCGCTCAAGGGTGCCGTTGATGTGGCGCAGCGCGTGATGGGTCCGCGGATGCGCATCGCCCCCGGTCTGCGCACTTACCGGCTGCGTCTCGTCAGCCCTTCGGCGCGGGTTCTGCTGCTCGATGTCGTGAGTCTGCTGCCGGGCACCCTGAGTGCTGATCTGCGCGGCGATCGGCTCAGTCTCCATGCGCTCGACGCCCGTGATGGCGCGGCCCTGGATGCCGAAGTCGATCAGCTCGAACGCCGCATCGGCGCACTCTTCAGCGAGAGGATTGCGCCAGCCGTTCGCGACACCGACACCCCCGATGGAGTGCATCCCTATGAGCCTGCCTGACATCCATCTCGCCATCGCCCTGCTGCTGCTGGCGACCATGAGCATCGGGCTGATCCGGGTCGTGATCGGCCCGACCCCGTCTGATCGCATGATGGCGGCGCAACTGCTCAGTACCTCCGGCATCGGGGTGCTGCTGATGCTGGCCCCGGTGATCGGGGTGCCGGCGCTGATCGACGTGGCGCTGGTGTTCGCGCTGTTGGCGGCGGTCGCCATCATCGCCTTCACGCGCCGCCGCGAGGACGACGCATGACACTCATCGTCTGGCTGTCCGTCGCGTTGCTGCTGGCCGGTGCCTTTTTCTTCGTCGCCGGCACGGTCGGACTCATGCGGCTGCCCGATCGGCTCAGCCGCCTGCATGCCATCACCAAGGCCGACAACGCCGGGCTCGGGCTGCTGGTGCTGGGCCTGCTGATGCAGGCGCCGGGGTTCCTGACCGGGATCAAGCTGGTGCTGATCTGGCTCTTCGTGCTGGCGGCCAGCGCGACCGGTGCGCATCTGATCGCCAAACGCGCCCTGCGCGGCGATGGGGAGGACGCGCGATGAATCCGCTGCTGCTCGGTTTCGATCTCCTGCTCTCGACCACGCTGCTGGGTCTGGCGCTGGCGGCGCTCACCAGTCGCGAGCCACGACGCGGGGTCATCCTTTTCATTGCCTTCGGGCTGTTGCTGGCACTGGTCTGGGCGCGGCTGCGCGCACCCGATCTGGCGCTCGCCGAGGCTGCCATCGGGGCCGGACTCGCCGGCGCGCTCATGCTCGCCGCCGCTCGCCGTGCGGCACGGAAGTAGGGGCGATTTAGATCGCCCCTACAGTCATCCACCCTGGCGACAAGAAGGCACCGAATGAAAACCAGCCTGCAGGCTTTACTCATCCCGCTGCTCCTGACCCTGATCGGCGTCCTGCTGTGCTGGGCCTTCTGGAGCGGCATCACCGGTCACGATGGTGAGCGTCTGGCGACCCTGGCCCTGGCGCGGGTACCCGAGTCGGGCGCAAGCAATCCAGTGACCTCGGTGCTGCTCAACTACCGCGCCTATGACACCCTGATGGAGCTGGCGGTGCTGCTGGCCGCGCTGCTCGGTATCTGGTCGCTCGGACCGGCGGCGACCCCCTATCAGCCGGCGGCGATGCTGCTGACCAGCCTGACGGGCTGGGTCGTGCCGATGCTGATCCTCGCCGGCGGTTATCTGCTTCGGGGCGGTCGAGTCGCGCCGGCGTTTCTGGCCGCTGTGGCTGCTGCTCTGGACCGCGCTCAACGGACTCTTCCTGGCCGCCGATCTCTTCAATCTCTATGTGATGCTGGAGTTGCTGGGCCTGTCCGCCGCCGCGTTGGGCGCGCTGTCCGGCACGCGCGAAGCGGCGGAGGCGAATCTGCGCTATCTGCTGGTCGGGCTGCTCGGCTCCATGACCTATCTGCTGGGCGTGGCGCTCCTCTACACCGCTTACGGCAGTCTGGATCTCGGGCTGGTGGCCGAGGCCATGAGGCCCGGCCCGGCCACCTGGGCCGCGTTTGCGCTCATGATCGGCGGGCTGCTGCTCAAGGCGGCGCTTTTTCCCATGCACTTCTGGCTGCCGCCGGCCCATGCCGGCGCGCCCGCGCCGGTCAGCGCCGCGCTCTCGGCGCTGGTGGTCAAGGCCGCCTTCTATCTGGTGCTGCGACTCTGGCTGGAGCTGTTCGACGGAATCGCCGGCGAAGCGGCCGGCTTGCTGCTCGGTCTGCTCGGCACCGCCGCTGTATTCTGGGGCTCCTGGCGGGCGCTGCGGGCGGAGCGTCTGAAGCTGCTCGCGGCCTATTCGACCGTGGCCCAGATCGGCTATCTCTTTCTCTTCTTCCCGCTGCTGGCGGCAACCCCGCCCAGTCCCGAGCGCGACCGGTTGCTGACCGCACTGGTGCTGCTGGCCCTGACGCATGGCTTCGCCAAGGCCGCTTTCTTCCTGGCCGCCGGACTGGTGCAGAAGAGCACCGGTCATGACCGGATCCGCGAACTCGGCGGTGCGGCCCAGAGCCTGCCCGCCGCCACCCTGACCATCGGACTGGCGGGGATCGCGCTCATCGGACTGCCGCCGAGCGGCACCTTCTTCGGCAAATGGGTGCTGTTGGAACAGGCCATCGCGGTCGGTCAATGGTGGTGGGTCCCGGTGGTGATGGCGGGGACGCTCCTGGCCGCCGCCTATGTCTTTCGGGTGCTGGCGCGGGCCTTTAACCGCGAGCCGACACCCCAGCCCATCTTTAACATGACCCCATTGGTTTAGCCGTTCAGATGGACCCTAAAACAATGATTGATAAGTACACGGTACCCAGAATCCTCAATGTAGTGCCAATTTATTTTTCGGGGGGGCTGGACCCTGCACGCGGGACGTTGTAGCGTCTTCGGTATACATCCCGCGAAAGACCATCGGCTCGGAGCGAGAACACCCCCACGCAGGTACTTGAGACCTGGGGGTCTGAAAACCACCGCCGGAGAGACAAGTTCATGGGTATCTGAGCCCGGAAATTTCAAAGATTGGCAAGTCTGTAGTGCCACTTAGCTGTTTCGACCTCTGCAAGTGGTTGATATTAATTAAGAAATAATCTCTCGTGTTAAACTTGGGCCAGCGCTTCGTGACCGATGCGCGGACCGAGATCCCGGCCCTGCTGCTGGCCGCGCTCTCGGCGCTTGCCGTGGGTCTGGCCGCCCATCCCCTCGCCATCCTGCTCGGAGCGGGAGACTGACCCATACGGTGCTGTGGCTGGTCACGACCATCTATGCCATCGGTTATCTGGAACACTCGCCCAATCGCAGCCGTTTCTTCGGTTTCTTCAGTCTCTGTGTCTCGGCTACGGTGGGTGTCGCACTCTCGGGCAACCTGCTGACCTTCGTGGTTTTCTACGAGATCCTGACGCTCGCCACCTATCCGCTGGTTGCGCATCGCGGCACCCCGGACGCCGATCATGGGGCCAACGTCTATCTTGCTTACACCATGATGGGCGGCGCGCTCCTGTTCGTTGGCGCGGTCTGGCTCCAGACCCTGGTCGGCCCGCTCGACTTTACCCAGGGCGGCCTGCTCAGCGCGTCACCAGGCGAGCTGCATGGTCAATTCGTCATCATCTTCTTTCTGCTGATCGCCGGCCTGGGCGTCAAGGCGGCGCTGGTGCCCCTGCATGGCTGGCTGCCACAGGCGATGGTCGCGCCCGCCCCGGTCAGCGCCTTGCTGCACGCGGTTGCGGTGGTCAAGGCCGGCGCCTTCGGCATCCTGCGGGTGGTCTATGATGTCTACGGCGCGGAATTCGCCCACAGTCTGGGCTTGCTGACGGCGCTCGGCGTCCTCGCCTCCATCACCATCATCTACGGCTCGCTCAAGGCGCTGTCCCAGGACGGACTGAAAAAGCGGCTCGCCTATTCGACCGTCAGTCAGGTGTCCTACATCGCCCTCGGCGCCTCGGTGCTCGGCCCCATCGCCACCATCGGCGGGCTGGTGCATCTGGTGCATCAGGGCGTCATGAAGATCACACTCTTTTTCTGCGCCGGCAACTATGCCGAAACACTGGGTGTCCACAAGATCAGCGAGATGAACGGCATCGGCCGGCGCATGCCCTGGACCACGCTGGCCTTCAGCGTCGGCGCGCTCGGCATGATCGGCATCCCGCCGGTGGCCGGCTTCATCACCAAATGGTATCTGGGTCTGGGCGCGGCGGCGGCCGGGGCGCATTGGGTGATCCTGATCCTGTTGGTCAGCAGTTTGCTCAATGCCGCCTATTTCCTGCCCATCCTCTATCGCGCCTGGTTCCTGCCTCCGCCGGATCGCTGGCCCGCGGAGCATGTCCTCTCCGAGCGTCTGGAGACCGCGCCGTCGCTGCTGTGGCCGCCGGTCTTCACCGCCCTGCTGGCGCTGGCCGCCGGACTCCTGGCGGCCGCACCGTTCAGCCCGCTGGAGTGGGCAACCCTGATCGCCAACCGGGAGTACGGACGATGAGCTGGATCCTGCTTGCGGCCATGGTCCTGCCGCTCCTGCTCGCCCCGCTTGCGCTCCACCCCGCGCTGCGCTGGACCCTGGTACTTGCGCCCCTGCCGGCACTGGTCGCCGTGGTGCTGGTGCCAATCGGCGTCAACCTCGACCTTCCCTGGCTGCTGCTGGGCGCGAGTCTGGGCCTGGACGAGACCAGCCGGATCTTTCTCCTGTTGACGGCCACGGTCTGGATCCTGGCCGCCGTCCAGATCGTCGAGCGTCAGGGCGTGGAGCCGCACGCCGGACGCCTGCGCCTGTTGTTCCTGCTCGCCATGGCCGGCAATCTTTGGCTGATCCTGGCGCGTGATCCGATCGGTTTCTACGTCGGCTTCGCGATCATGGGTCTGGCATCCTATGGCTTGATCATCCACCTGGGCGGCCATCGACGCCGGCGGGCGGGACGGACCTATCTGATCATGACCCTGATCGGCGAGCTGGCGCTCTTCGTCGCCCTGCTGCTGATGGTGCAGACCCAGGGCGTGGCCTGGAGTTTGCCGGTAACCGCCGCGCCGGACGCCGCGGTCATCGCCCTGCTGTTGCTCGGCTTCGGCATCAAAGCCGGACTGATGCCGCTGCATGTCTGGCTGCCGCTCGCCTATACTGCCGCGCCGCCGCCAGCGGCGGCCGTGCTGAGCGGGGCCATGAGCAAGGCCGCGCTGCTCGGCTGGCTGCGTTTCCTGCCGCTCGGACAGGTGGCGCTGCCCGAGTGGGGAATCCTCTTCGTGCTGCTGGGGCTGGTGACGCTCCTGATCGCGCTCGGGTCGGGATTGCTCCAGTCCGATCCGCGCACCCTGCTGGCCTATTCGAGCATCGGCAAGGCCGGACTCTTCGCCCTCCTGCTCGGACTCATTCTTCTGGATCCGACGCTGGCCCCGGTCGGCGTCGCCGCGCTCACCCTCTATGCTGCGCATCATGCGCTGGTCAAATCGGGGCTGTTCCTGGGGCTGGGTCTGCGCGATGTCGCCACCGCCCGGCCGCTGACCCGGGGCGGGTTGATCCTGCTGGCGCTGGCCATGGCGGGCGCACCACTGACCAGCGGCGCACTGGCCAAATACAGGATCAAGCCACTGCTGGAATCGCCCGGCTGGGTCTGGCTGGATCTGGCGCTGCTGCTCGCCACCATCGCCACCGGGCTCCTGATGCTGCGTTTCGTCTGGCTGACTTGGCCCGCACCGCGAGCATCCAGTGCCCGGCGACCAGGGTTGGACGCAATCTCCAAGACGCCAGTCTGGAGTCTCGGCACCTGGGTTCTGCTGGTTGGGCTGGTGTCCTGCTTCCCCTTTGCGCTGGGCGATCGTTCGGCTTGGTCGACCAACGCCGGGGGAATGGCGCTGGCGCTCCTGATCGCCGCCCCGGTGATGCTGGCGGTCCGGCAGCGCGCACCCGGATCCCGGCGCTGGTTCTCCGTCCGTCCGCCGGTCGATCTGTCGGCGCGGCTGGAGTCTGTCCTCGCCGCGCATGTCTGGGTCGGGCGCACGGTCTTTGCGCGCTGGGTCCAGGCGGTCGAACAGGTCCGCGTCTGGCTCTATCGTTCGGCCGGCACCCTGCAACCCCCGCCGCCCGACCCCGAGCGCTGCCTGCGGGATTGGCCGCGCGCCGGACTCTTCTGGCTGGGTGTAACGGTCATGTTGCTGTTGATGGCGGCGTGGACGCCAGCGGGCTGAGCGGCGCCATGGTGTTCATGTCGGGCGGGTCGAGCGGTCCGGCAATCGCCTGATTGACCTCATCGGCCTGTGACGTGGGCGTCCGGCGTGACCTTGACCGCCCCATGGCGGCGCAGATCGCCGCGGGCGCGACGCTTCTCGACATACTGTTGCGCGGCTGTTGTTGCCGTGAAAATCTCCAGGCGCTGCTCCTCACCGTCCGTCACCGGTTCCATGGCGGCGTCCGGGTAGGCGCCCAGCGGCTCGGCCTGGACCTGTTTCAGGATGCGCTGGTAACGTCGGTGCAGGGCATAGGCGCCACCGTATTTGGTCACGAACTCCCAGATCAGCTGCGGATAGAAGACGAGCGGGCTTTCGATCGGGTAGCCAGGCCGGCGTTCGCGGCGCCGTTTGATACGGAGCAGGCCGCCCTCCAGCGGATGAATGCGCTCGTAGACCATCGGGGCATGGAAGGCGAACAGCTTGCCCATCATGTGCTTGGGGTCATACCCCCAGCGGCGGGCGCGGCGCAGCACGGTGGCGACGTGCGCCGGACTGTAATACAGGTCCCAGGCCTCGCGGAAGATGCCGGCCCATTGCGCCTTGGTCATCCGCGGATGGTCCATGGTCACATGCTGCGTATCGTAGTTGTTCATATCCGGGTCCAGCGGGGCGCCGGCCTCGACCAGGCGCTGGTGGTCGACCGACCCGGGCAGCGGGGTGAGGATGAAAAACTCCAGGATGTCGACCGGCAGTTCGTTCTGGATGATCGCGATGTCGCGCCGGATGGTCTCGGGGGTGTCGTCCGGGAAGCCCAGGATGTATCCGGCGTAGGTCAGCACACCGGCGTTGTGCCAGGCCTGGAGCATGGCGCGATAGTCGGTGATCTTGTTCTGACCTTTCTGCGCGCCTTTGAGCGAGTCCGGGTTGATGTTCTCCATCCCCAGGAAGGCGCGGGTGACACCCGCCCGTCCGGCCTTGTCGATGAAGCGCGGGATACGGTGTGACTGGGTGTCGACCTGGATCACCAGGGTGATCGGCGTGCCGGACTCACGCATCGCGATCAGCCGGTCGAAGATCGGCTCCCAGTGGGTATTGCGGGCGAAGTTGTCATCCGTGATGAAGAAATTGCTGATCCCCAGCTCGGCGTTTGCGCGCACCAGACGCTCCACGTCGTCGGCATCGCGGTGGCGGGACTTGCGGCCCTGCACATTGATGATGGTGCAGAAGCTGCACTGAAAAGGACAGCCGCGCCCGGCGTCGAAGCTGGCCCGCTTGCCCATGGTAAGACGGATGCGGTCGGCGGGCAAGATGGGCGTGGGGGTCCCGGTCAAATCCGGCAGATCGGCAAGGTAGTTGTAGACCGGCTGGAGCCGGTCGGCCGCGATGTCTTGCAGCAGTCCGTCCAGGCGCCCTTCCAGTTCGCCGGCGAACAGGGTGACGCCCAGATCCAGGGCCTCGCGCAGGTCCGGCGGCAGTTCCTTGAGCATCGCCAGACAGCCGCTCACATGAAAGCCGCCGATCACCACCGGCAACCCAGCCGCACGGAACTGCCGCGCCAGATCCAACGCCCGCGGAAACTGGTTGGACTGCACCCCGACCATGCCTACCAGGACCTTGCCGCCGTCGCGCGCGAAGTCGCGGATCAAGCGCGGCACGTCGATCCGGCTGTTGGTCTCGTCCAGGGCGCGCAGGCGGATCTCCACATCCGGCCCCAGCACGCGCCGGTCGGCACAGTCCAGGGCGATGCCGTAGACGGTGGCCAGGCTGTTGGCGGGCAGGGAGGAGCGCCACCATTGGATCACATAGCCGTCATCGTCATAGTGCGACGGTTTGATCCAGAGGATGTGGAATGGGGTGGAAGCGGCTGGCATGGGGACGGCCCTCGGGTCTAGGGGCGGTGATCCGCCAGGGTGAATGGTCCATAGTAGCCGCCCGCGCGCGGTCCGGTCATCCGCGTTCTTGGTGGGGAACGGCGGTTGCCGTCAGGTTGCGTCCTATGTAGGATGATATAGGGGAATCGCCCACGTGACGGTAGTGTCAGAGCGTGCATCGTGCATGCCGGACGGGTTTGTCGACAGGCTCAGGGGTCAGCACTCGGTGCCGGAGTAGCAGACCGGTCTTGCCGATTTTCTTGTGCGGAACCCTTTGTCATGCGGGTCTCGAAAATGACACTGATCGGAATCCTAACAGATGAAGGTTGCCATGAAATCCACAAGATCAGTTGGTCTTCTCGTCGGCGTCGCCGCGTTACTTGCCGGCTGCGCGAGCAACATGCCCGGAAGCACGCACCACAAGGATCCACCGCGCATGATAACGGACAAGAATGGTGACTTCGTCTGGGATCGGCCTTTCGCTTTCGGCCCGGTCCCATCCGAGCTGAAGGCCGAAGCAGATGCTGATTGCCGCAGAAGCGGCTTCAGCAGCGCCGCCGGTTATCACCCTGGTGCGCTCGATCACAATGGCCGCAGGTTCCCCATCGGTGGCTTTTTTTGCGTCGGGACCCTGAAGAAACAGTAACCACTCACGCCGGGTGGCATCCGTCCATCAGACGGCGCCCTTGGAGTGAGGGGTGCCGGTGATCGTCCCGCCTTACTTCGTCGCCGCGTAGGCCCGCGCCAGTGTGACTTCGATGTGGATACGGCAGCCCGGCGCGATGCCGTGCAGTAGGCTGCTGCGGCGCGGGAACTGGGAGAAGATGCGGCCGGCGCCGTCGATCTGCGCTTCCACCTTGACCCGATCGCCCAGGGTGGTCATGCGCACCACGCGCGCACAGCCCTGATCGTCGCGCCAGAACTTCAGGTCATAGAAGCGCACGACGAGACAGACCGGGGTGCCGTCGGCGATTCCCTCGACCGGGATGCGCAGTGCACCCACCTGGCCCGCGCCGCCTTGCACCCTGGTTTCGAAGACGTTGGCCTCGCCGATGAAGCGGGCGACGAACTCGGTGCGTGGATGGTCCAGAATCTCGTCCGGAGTGCCCGCCTGCTCGAGCCGTCCGCGATGGATCACCATGACCTGATCGGCCACCGAGAAGGCTTCTTCCTGGTCGTGGGTGACGAAGATCGAGGTCACATGGACCTCATCGTGGAGTTTGCGCAGCCAGTGCCGCAGTTCCTCTCGCACCTTGGCATCGACCGCGCCGAAGGGCTCGTCGAGCAGCAGCACCTTGGGTTCAGGGGCCAGCGCGCGGGCGAGTGCGACGCGCTGACGCTGGCCGCCGGACAGTTGGCTCGGGTAGCGGTGACCCAGACCCGCAAGTCCCATCAGCGCCAGCAGTTCGGCCACCCGCTCGGCCTGACGCCGGCGGCTGGCCCCTTGCACCCGCAGGCCGAAGGCGATGTTGGCCGCCACCGTCATGTGGCGGAACAGGGCATAGTGCTGGAAGACGAAGCCGACGCCGCGGGCGCTCGGGTGCAGGTGATCGGCCGGCTGCCCGTTGAAGGCGACGGTTCCCGCGTCGGCGGTCTCCAGGCCGGCGATGATGCGCAGAATGGTGCTCTTGCCGCCGCCCGAGGGGCCGAGGAAGGCGACCAGTTCACCGGATTCCACCGTCAGGCTCACGTCGTCCACGGCGAGAAAGTCGCCGAAGTGTTTGGTCAGACCCGCGACGCGGATGCCCATGGTTCATTGCCCTCGTTCGCGTCGTCGTTTCAGCCACTCGATCGCCACCAGCAGGGCGACGCTGATGACCGCCAGCAGCAGGGCCATGCCGTAAGCCGCCGCCTCCCGGCGTTCTTCCAGGGCGTTATAGATGAAGGTGGTCGCGGTCTGGGTGCGCCCCGAGATGGCGCCGCCGACCACCAGCACCGCCCCGAACTCACCCAGCGCCCGCGCCAGGGTCAGTACGATCCCGTAGCCCAGGCCGAAACGGATGTTGGGCAGGGTGACCAGCCAGAAGGTCTGCCAGGGCGAGGCGCCGAGGGTCATGGCCGCCTGCTCCTCACTGGTGCCCAATTCCTCCAGGACATAAGCGACTTCGCGCAAGGTGAAGGGGAAGGTCACGAACAGAGTCGCCAGCACCAGGCCGGGGACGGCGAAAGTCACCTGGAGCCCCAGCAGGTCGAGCGGGCCGTCCAGCCAGCCGCCGCGTCCGAAGATCAGCAGGAAGGCGAGACCGGTCATCACCGGGGAGACCGCCAGCGGCAGGTCGACCAGGGCGTCCAGCACGCGGCGTCCGAGAAAGCGGTGGCGGGTCAGCACCAGGGCGCCGGCGACGCCGAAGAGGCCGTTCGCCGCGACACAGATGATTGCGACGAACAGGGTCAGGAGGAGTCCCTGGCGGGCCGCCGGTTCGGTCAGGGTCAGCAGCAAGGTACCGGGCCCTTGCGCGAGCGCGTGAAGCGCCAAGGCCCCCAGCGGCAGCACCAGGATCAGCCCCAGGTAGGCGAAGACCAGCAGGACGATGAGTCGTTGGGCGCCCGTCAGTTGACGGGTCCGCGCGCGTCTAGCCATTGTGTACCCCGGTCGCGCGCTCGATGCCGCGTGCCGCGAAGGCCAAGACCAGCGCCAGCGCGAGCAGGACCACCGACACGGCCGCCGCGGTCTGGGGCTGCCCGCTTTCGATCTCGCCGAAGATATAGATCGGGGCGGTCAGGGTGCGGTAGGGAATATTGCCGGAGACCACGATCACCGACCCCAGTTCGCCCAGGGCGCGGGCGAAGGAGCGGATGGTGCCCGAGAGCAGGGCGGGGAGAATCGGCGGCAGCAGGATGCGCCGGAACACCGTCCAGGTTCCGGCGCCCAGGGTGCGCGCGGCCTCCTCCTCGGCCGGGTCCTGTTCCAGCAGGACCGGCTCGACGGCGCGTACCACGAAAGGCATGGTGATGAAGAGCAAGGCGAGCACGATGGCGGGCGGGGCGAAGGCGATCGGCATCCCCTGCGCCGCCAGCCAGCCGCCCAGGGGGGATTGGGGTCCCAGCAGGATGACCAGCATAACGCCGGTAACCAGGGTCGGGATGGCGAACGGCAGGTCCACCAGCGCGGACAAGACGCCGCGGCCGGGGAACTCGTAGCGCACCAGCGCCCAGGCGGTCAGGGTGCCCATGACGGCATTGATGACGGCCATCAGGGCGGCGGTCCAGAGTGTCAGCACCATCGCCTGGACGGCGACCGGGGTCGCGGCGGCGCGCCACAGACCCAAGAGACCGTCGGCCAGGCCATGCTGCACCAGGGCGGCCAGCGGCAGGACCACCAGCACCCCGACATAGATCATGACTCCGGAGCGCAGCGCCAGGCGTCCATGCTGGATGTCGGTGATCTGGGCGGGTCGGCTCACGGTTGCGGCTGCAGTGAGGTCATCACCCGGTCATAGACCCCGCCGGTAGCGAACAGGGTCTGGGTCACCGTCGGCCAGCCGCCCAGGTCGCGGATGCTGAAGCGATCGGTCACCGCGGGGAAGCGGTCTTTCATCTCCGCCGCTACGCCGGCCTCTACCGGACGCAGCCCGAAGTCGGTGAAGAACCGTTGTGCCTCCGGGGTGGTAAGGAAGGCGACGAAGGCGTCGGCCAGATCGCGGTTACCGTGCTTGTCCGCATAGGTGTCGATGACCGCCGCGGGATTCTCGATCAGGATGGTGGAGCGCGGGACGACCATGTCATAGGTCCGGCCGGCCTGACGCCCGACCAGGACCTCGTTTTCGTAGGTGATGGCCGCGTCGCCCAACCCTTTCTCGAAGCTGACGATCGACTCGCGTGCACCTTTATCCATGATGCTGACGTTGCGCAGGACCCCGCCCAGGAGCGACTCGGCCGCCGCCGGGTCGTCTTTGGGTGCCGCGGTGCCGCCGCGCAGTGCCGCGCCGTAGATGGCGCAGACGTTCCACATGGCGCCGCCGCTGGTGCGCACGTTCGGAGTGAGCACGTTCAGGCCCGGCCGGGCGAGATCGTCCCAATTGCGAATGCCGTGCGGGTTACCGGCTCGCACCGCGATGACAACGATGGAGCGCGTGACCATGCCCTGGTGGGGGCCGGCCGTCCAGTCCCGCGTGATCAGGCCGGCGCGGGCGATGGTTTCCATGTCCGCCTCCAGCGATAAGGCGGCCACGTCCGCCTCGAAGCCGCCGACGATGGCCCGCGCCTGGGCGCCGCTGCCGAGATAGGATTCCTCGAAGCGCACGTCCTCGCCGGTCTTGGCGTACCAATACCGCTGGAAGGCCGGGATGATCGCTTTGCCGTAAGCCTCCCGTGGGGTGGTGTAGGCGCCGAGGGTCAGGGTGCGCCCCGGCGCGCCCGTGCCGGCCCCAGGCGCGGTGTCTCCGCAGCCGCCGACCAGGGCCGCGACGGTGAGTGCCAATGGGACAAGTGCGAGCAGCAAGCGTGAGCGGTGCATTCTTGAGTCCTGGTCCGGATCGGGCCGCGGCGTCCGCGTGGGGCGCCGCGGGGTCGGGAATCGGCCGGCAGGTCGCCTGTTCGTACGCTATTTTCGCAGGAATCGTGGTTGAATGCTTGGGCTGCCCCGCACCGGATATGGTATCGCCTTCGGACCTGATCTCCGGACACATATTCGTGTTGGGGCGGGTTTAAAACCCGCCCCGACGTCCGGCTATGAGGTCCGACGGCGCTGCAGACCGGGAGGGACCAACCCCTGAGTTCGGAAACTGCGCGCGCCAAGAGGCCAAGAAAAATCGTGCGGCAGTTGACTGCAGAACGTGAAACGGGGCCGTCAGGCCCCGTTTCTATTCTTCTCCAATCCTCCTCGGCGGTGCGGTTAGTTCATGCGCCACCGCCCCGCAAGGCGTAGGGCACCAGCGGCACCAGCATGATTGCGACGCTAAGCCAGATCGCCCAGCGGGTCGTGGAACGGATGCGTTGTTCGCTCATGGCGGTTCTCTCTGTTGAGTTTTTTTGAACGGTATCATCATGGACAAAATCAGTTCGAATAGCGGCATCTTCAAGGGCATCGCGTGGCGGCACCGCGATCATAAGACACCAGCGTTCGTTCTTTTTTCCCATTCGCCTACGGGCATCAGAATAGATGCAGGCCAAGCCAGTTACAAGGAATCCTATGTTCAATACATGGTCATTACTTAGTGTGGCACTAGGTTATTTTCTGAAAGAACGCCGACAGGCGCTCGGCCGTCTGCGAATTCTGAGGTTGGGCGGGCAGTTATCGCCTTTGGACGTAGGGGCGGGTTGCAAACCCGCCCCTCCACCAAAGGTCTGTCCGGATATCAGGTTCAGCCCCCGCCGCGCGGCCCCTCCGGACGGAAGAGCTGGTCCAGCCGTTCGATCTCGGCGGAGGGCACATGCCGCGGGTGCCCGGCGAGGATGCCGGTGACGTTGCGGAAGGCGGCCCCGATGTGCATCCCGGTGCCGTCGATGGTGAAGGCGCGGATCTCCTTGTCGTGGGCCGAGCCGCGCATCTTCAACACCGTGAGTCCGCGCTTCATCTCACCGAACAGCTCCACGTAACGCAGCAGGATGATGGCGTCGGTGATGGTGGAGATGTGGGTCTCGGTCACCGACTCGCCGCCCAGCAGGCTGTTGGTGGTGGCGGTGAAGAGCCCGGCGATCTCCTGGTGTTTGATGAAGCTCGTCAAACTGATGACGAACTCGCGGAAGCCCTTGATGCTGCTGACCCGCTCCAAGGCGGAGAGGCTGTCGACCGCGACCCGGTTGGGCTTGAACGAGTCGATCTCCCGCTTGATGCGGATCAGATGGTCCTCCAGCCCGGCGGACTCGGGGTAGAGCGCGACCACCTTGAGCAGGCCCTCGCGTTCATAGCGGTCGAAGTCGCGGCCCCAGCCCGAGGCATTGCGGCTCAACTGATCGCGGCTTTCCTCGAAGGCCATGAGCAGCGAGCGTTCACCGTTGTCGACACCGCCGCCGATGAACTCGGTGGAGGTCAGAGTCTTGCCACAGCCGGTGGCCCCGGAGACCAGAATCACCGAATCGCGGAAGAAGCCGCCGCCGCACATGGCGTCCAGCTCCGCGTTGCCGGACGAAATGCGGGTGTAGGAGGAACGCTGATCCAGCTCGATGGCGGACAGCGGGATCACCACGATCCCCTGATCCGGCATGATGGTGAAGGGGTATTCGCCTTTCTGGTGGATGGTCCCGCGGAACTTGAGGACTTCGACCGTGCGGCGGCGCTTCTCGCCCTCCAGCACGTTGCGCAGGATCACCACGTTGTCGGTGACGAATTCCTCGACCCCGTGGCGGCTGATTTCACCGTACTCGCTGGTGCGCTCGGCGGTCATCACCGAGGTGACGCCCATCCCCTTCAGCGCCGAGGCCAGCCGGAAGAGTTCGGCGCGGACGATCACCTCGTTCTCGAAGCGGGAGAAGACCGCCCCCAGCGAGTCGATCGCGACGCGTGCCGCCCCGGTGCGCCGCACCGCGGCCTCCACCCGGACCACCAGGGCACCCAGGTCGAAGGCGCCGCTCACGACCACCTCATCGCCGGGTTGGGGGGCGGCGTCGACGAAGGCCCACTTGCCGGCCGCCTCCCAATCGGCCACGTCCCAGCCCAGCGAGGACACATTGGCGCGGATATCCGCGGCGGACTCCTCGAAGGTGACGAAGACCCCGGCCTGGTCGTACTGGCGGATGCCCTCCGCCAGGAACTGGGCGGCGAAGATGGTCTTGGCACTGCCGGCGGAGCCCGAAACCAGGGTGGTGCGTCCGGTCGGTACGCCCCCCAAACTGATATGATCGAAACCTTCGATGCCGGTCGGCGACTTAGTGACCGAAGGTCGCTGTGCGGGTTCAGCCATGGCGGTGCCCATCCTCGTCTCCAGGAGACGATAAATCTAATCCAATCAATACTTTTTCCTTATTCGACAGGTCCCCAATGATGCGTCGCAGCGGTGGCGGCAGGGCCTTGATGAGGGTGGGTGTGGCAATGATGCGGGCATCTTCCGCCGCCTGCGGGTCCTCGATCACGTCGATGACTTCCATCTCATACTGCCCGTCCAGTTCGGCCTGGCAGATGCGTTGCAGGTTGGCGATGGCACGGTTCCCTTGGGGCGTGCGACCGGTGATATAGAGTTTGAGAAGATACTTACCCATGGTGCTTTGACATGGTGCTGGTGAGTCCGGTGTGGTTGGTCATGCGCGGTCCGGCGCTAATCCGGTTGACGCTCGGCGGCGGCGCCCACGTCGTGCGCGCGCGGCATGCTGTTCAGATAATAACGGCGATAATAACTCACGAGGTACCCCATCAGTTCCAGGACGACGATACGTCCCTCGAGGGCAATCTGGCGTTGGTTGGCGGTACTGAGTTCCCGGTCCAGGCGGATCAGGGCTTCGGTGTGAATCTCGATGGTGTCGCGTGGGCCGGCCCCCAGAAATCCCAGGTGTTCGGCCAGCGGCCGGGCGCTGCGGACCGTTGCGGGTTCGGTGCGGTAGACCTGGCCCTCGGCCGTATGTTTGATCAGTTCCACGTACTCGCCGACGATCTCATCGAAGAGATCCGGGTCGGTCTCGCGCAGGGTCGCGGCACCATAGATGCGCGCGGCCTCTCCGGGGTGGCGGTTGGGGTCGAGCAGGCGCCCCACATCGCGCCGTTCGCGCGCCCCCTGCACTTCGAGTTCCGCCGCCGCGGTGCGCTGCCGTGCCCGCTGGCGGGCAATCGCGTGGCGCAGGGCGCGCGCGGGCGCCTGGCCGCCGCGGCACACGGCATCCTCGGCACCCGCCGCGACCAGTGCCGGCCCGAGATCCTCGCCGGAGTCGGGTGTGCGCACCACCACCGGCACGTCCGGGCGCTGCGTACGCAGCCGGGCCAGGGCCTCGTACCCCTGGGCATCGACACCGGGCAGGTCCAGCAAGACGCAGTCCACCTGTTCCTGGGCGAGTATGGTCAACCCCTCCGGCAGGCCGCGCACCGGTTCCAGCCGAAACGCGTCGGCGCTCAGCGCATCCGCGGGCGGCACCGGCGTGTCGGAACCCGCCGCTCGGTCAGCGATGACCAGCACGCGCGGGCGGCGATCGGTCGGCGCCGCGGCGGAAAGAACGCCGGTCGACACGGGTTGGGGTTCGCTCATGAACGGGGGGCTCGGGGTCGTTGGCAGTCATGCGTGGCGTTCCCGGTCAGCAGGTGGCGCATGACGCCGGAATCGGGTAGGGGATTCTAGCAGCCTACACCGGAAGGGGTGGAACAGAGTGTGAAGCCGTTGACAGGCGCGGTTGCGGCAAGGAGTCCAAGGCTTCAGCCTCGGATCAGCAGGCAACGGCTCTCGCCGGAGCGATGATCGATGCGCGGCTGAAAGACGCCAAGCCGAGCGCGACCCTCTGTCGATCTCTCCTAAACACCCTGAGAAAGGTTCGGGGATGATGTTGTAACATATTGTTCTATAGATTTTTTTGTTAACTTTACTACACCAGCACCGGTCGGTTTATGCGGGTCGGTTCGGGTGATATGAGGCAAGATTGCCTCATAACGCGTAAACGGGGCGAGTCTGAGCGTGGCATCCCTGCCGGTGCCTCTAAACACCCTGGGAATTCGCCGAGAAAGGGACTTCATACGATTGTACTTTCTACTATTCTTTTGTCAGAACCACACGGGCATCCCCCGGTTTATGCGGTGCACCTTCGATCCGTTCGTGGGATATGAGGCAATCTTGCCTCATGTCGCACGAACGGTGCAGCGAGGAACTGCGCGCAAACGCTTGACACTCTAGAAAAATCCTGATCCAATTCTAAAAATGGGTCAAGTTATGGGGTAGTTCGTCTGCCGAAATCGAGTTAGGAAAATATAGAAAGCTATGAATCCGGCAAACTATCGTGCCGCGACTGGGTACGAAAGAGTGCGAAATAGATTGGATTGTTCCCATTTTTCAGAACTATAGAGTTGTACCGGGCGCAATTCACTAAACCGAAAGGCAACACGCATATGACCGTCGCTATGCTGAAACGCGAAGCCCTTACCACTCTGGATAGCTTAAGCGAGCTGATTTCGTTGACGGAACGGGAGAAAGAGGGCATCCGACACTGCCGGCCAATCATGCCAATGAAGATTACTAGGAGTTATGCGAAGCTGTTGGACCCCAATGATCCGGATGATCCGCTCCGCAAGGTGGTTATACCCTCGATCGCCGAACTCATGACCTATCCGGACGACGATCTCGTCGACGGTCACAAGGACGAAGCCAAGTATCAGCCGACGGACGGCATCGTTCACCGCTATCCCGGGAAAGTGCTGTTGATGTACACCAACAGCTGCTTCGGCCACTGTCGCTTCTGTTTTCGCTCCGAGAAGGTGGTCACAACACTGAGCGGGCGACGACTTGACAGGGCGCTTGAATATTTGAGGCGAAACGCGTCGATCCGCGATGTGATATTCACTGGGGGTGATCCGCTGTTCGGCGATACTACCCGGCTCGAGCACGCGTTGGCAGAGGTGCGCCGCATTCCGCATGTAGAGATCATGCGCATTACGACGCGTGCCCCGATCTTTGCGCCGGAGATCTTCGATGACCGACTGGTGGAGATGCTCAGCCGTTTCAAACCGCTATTTATGCTCGTTTCGTTCGTCCATCCCCGCGAGTTAACGGATGAGGTCTGCCGACTGCTCGACCGTTTGGCGGACGCCGGCATCGTTCTCATGCAACAAGGTCCGATCTTGAAGGGAGTCAACGACGATGTCGACACGCTAAGAAGTCTGTACGAGAAATTGGTCCGGCATCGCACCATTCCCTACTACGCGGCATGGGGGATCCTCGCCCCTGGAAACCGCCACTTTGCCCTAGCGGGCGAGGAAGCTCGCGGACTCATGCGCCAATTGGAAAACACCACGTCGGGTTTTTGCATTCCCCACCTGATCACCATGGATCAGAATAACGATAAGAGGAGGGCGATGGGGTGATAGGGAAAAACGGGACTTCCGGGGAAAGTTTACTAAATTCGCACGGCCAAGGGGAGAAGCCTAACCTTCGCTTGAAAAGCGAGCGTGCGCCACAGGCGTCGCGCTATTCTGTCAGGTCATCTGCGGCGCACGCCGCTTTAAGTTGAACGTTATCGCGCCGAGCAAAGCTCGGCGTCTCTTGCGGGGTGGAAGTCCCCGTCGGGTAAGGGTTAGCCACCCGCCCGTATCGAGTGTTGGTCCTGCTGCGGAGTGGCGCAAGCCGCGAATAACATTGCAGGGTAAGCGTACACAGAGGACAATAACGGACAGACCACGGTTTCCTTTTTGGAAAAGAAAAGCTGGACCATCGTCTGATTAACGAGGCGCGCCCTCAGGCTTAGCGCCGGAATGCTAAGATCGGGCGACAATAAAGTGAATTAATGGGGTGATTCTTGAAGCCAACCGTTTATTTGGAAACCTCAATTGTCAGCTATCTCACATCGCGGCCGAGCAATGACATTCGAGTTGCGGCAAACCAAAATGCAACTGTTGAGTGGTGGGAAAGTCGTCGCACTATGTTTGATCTGTTCGTTTCGGAATTTGTTTTGGCTGAGGCGGGGCTCGGTCATCCGGACGCTGCCCGCCGCCGCATGACCGCTCTAGAAGACATCTCGGAACTTACAACTACGGAAGAAGTTAGGATTCTTGGTAAGGCGCTAATTGCCCGGGGTGCGTTACCGCTTAAAGCGGAAATCGATTCTTACCATATTGCCGTTGCGGCAGTGCATGGTATTGAATACCTGCTTACCTGGAACTGCACTCATATTGCGAATGCCGCGATGCGGCCCAAGATTGAGTCGCTATGCAGGGAGATTGGCTATGAGCCGCCAATCATTTGTACACCCCAAGAACTGATGGAGGGCTGATGTTATGTGGCAAGACCCGATAGTTAAAGAAACGCGCGAGCTTCGAGAGCTATATGCGCAGAGGTTCAATCACGACCCCGACGCTATCTTTGAGGATATTCTTAAGCGTCAGAGCCAAACCAAGAAGGCTTTGGTATCTCTACCCCCACGTAAACCTCTCTCTACCCCTAAGGCGGCCTAACCGGAAAGCCAGACGGACGATGAAGAGGCATTGGTCATCGTACCGGCTACTGGGGCGGCTAGCAGTGCTCGTAGAAGCGCCATCCGGTTAAAAGGGGCTCAACTAAATCACTGAAGTTTCCTGTTTTCAATTAAGCCACGAGCCGCATCACCGCCGCGATCAGGGGATTTTGCGTCGGTTTGTTCGGTAAAAGGGGCCAGGCTCAATTAGGTTCTTCTTCTCCTCCTGCCGGATTTAATTGAGCCTGGCCCATTATTCGTACTGTATTGCTAAGTCTGGCTTGATAGTATGTTCCCAACACGAAATACATCTGCCCTTACCGGGACCCAGATCGAATACTGCACAATGGCGTGGGCGCTAATCACACAAGGAGGAATGACCGTTCCGTTGGACTTGAGTCGCGCCAGATCAGGCTTCACCACAACCGGATACAGTGAGACCGATCATAAAGTATTTTTGGGGCTAACGCTTATCCAGGTTCAAACGCAGTTGACGCCAACGCGCGGATGTCAGTTTTAGCGTGCCTTGCGCATGAGTATGCTCACGTTGAGCGCCATGGACTGGCTTACAGTCGACCCAAAGAGCTCCCCGATGTGCTGCTTGACGAAGCAGAAACCAGCATTCACGCATCGTTCCATCGAGTCCTTGGTCGACGAGACCGTGAAGACCTGGTCGAGGATGCCAGAGACCGACTGATACGCTGGTTAGCTTGGTCCGCTACATCGCCATCATTCTGATGAGAGAAAGAGTATGAAAGTCGAACCAAGCGGCGTTGTCATGTTCGGGACCTGCGTCGTGCAAACGAGCGTATGCGTTGCTAATGAGGCCGCCCCCATCACCGCGGTCTGGACGGTGCCTAATAGAACGCAAATTAACGTTTGCTCAGCCTGCTTAAACGAGCAACTTCGGACGGGGAAATGGATAATCGAAGGGGCTCGGCCTGCTGCCGTTGCGCAATAAATGAGGGATGGGGTCAAATGAGGGATGGAGTCAGGTCTGAACTTTTGCTTCCGGTCAGGCAAGTAGGAAAGACCTGACCCCATCCCTCACTTTAGCGGGAACTTTTCAGGATCCTGACCACTCCATTGGAGAGTTACGCCTTATTACCGTTGGCAAGTCATCATCGGGGCAACTCTTAGTGGTGTCCCACACCGAGAATGCGGCAGAAATCCGCACAATTAGTGCCAGACCTGCAACTGCTCATGCGAGAAAAAAGTATGAATCCTGAAGACCCGCAAGACGATCTACGACCGGAATACGATTTTGATTTTTCAAAGGCCGTGCGAGGCAAGTATAATAAATCATATACTGAAGGTTCTAATGTTGTCGTGCTTGAGCCAGATGTTGCCGCTGCTTTTAAGAATGCAGATGCCGTAAATCAGGCACTACGAGCAATGCTCAGATTCGCCGAACAGACATCTAATCTTACAGCACATCCTGAGAGGGGTGGGGCCAAGTCTTGACTTCTGCCTCCGGTCAGGCAAGCAGGAATGACCTGACCCCACCCGTCCTGACCCCACCCGTCCAGTCCACCGAATCCTGCGTCGTTGCTGGTGTGCGGCCGGGACTGTGATCAAAGCCGCCGTACGGAGCAACTAAACGGTCCGCTGTGTGGACCGACGACTTGTAGTTCGCTGCGCGGATCGACGACCGCGCAGATCGCGAAACGGCCGGGTTTACACGGGGGGCGCTGGGTGCCTTTGCGTCGAGCTGAGCCGAATAGGGCCTATAATCGGCTCATGTGGATCTGGCAACGGCCTGACTGGCCGACCTTCAGTTTTGATGCGAGCCGCCTGGCTTCCGCTGTCGCCGAGTATCGGCGTCGGGCCGAGGCGCTCGCGGGTGCCGTGTCGCGATTAGCCGTCGGATAAGGGGCCAGGCTCAATTAAGTCTGACCACGAAGGAGACGTTCAATGAGCCTGGCCCCTTATCTCGGTGATATGGTTGCCATCCAGTCCCGGGACGGGCGGGAAATCGCTCCTGAATTGGCGCGCCTGATGGATGGGGTGGATCTGCAACACCCCGATGCGGGTCTGATCCTGCTGCAACGCTCACTGCGCGACACGCGCGGTATCGCACTGTGGTGGGATTGAGGCCTTGTTGTTATCCGCTCAAACGACGGTCAAGGCCCCGCCGGATCACGCGGCGCGTTCCGCAGCAATGGTGGGCAGGGTGCGGGGCGCGGCCAGCCGCGCCCCGCGGGCAGGCGCGGTCAGACCTCGCCGCGATTGTAGTCGGGTTGGGCCGTGATTTTATGGATACTCAGGTCCGCGCCGATGTATTCGTCTTCCTGACTGAGCCGCAGCCCCATGATCAGCTTGATTCCGCCATAGATCAGGAAGCCGCCGCCGAAGGCGATGCCGACCCCGATCAGGGTCCCTGCCACCTGGCCGCCGAAGGTCACACCGCCGACGCCGCCCAGCGCCGTGAGTCCGAAGATGCCGGCGGCGATACCGCCCCAGAGCCCGCAGAGTCCGTGCAGCGGCCAGACACCCAGCACGTCGTCGATGCGCCACTTGTTCTGGGTGAGGGTGAAGGCGTAGACGAACAGGCCGCCGGCCACGGCGCCGGTCGCCAAGGCACCGATCGGGTGCATCAGGTCGGAACCGGCGCACACCGCGACCAAACCGGCCAGCGGTCCGTTGTGTAGGAAGCCGGGGTCGTTCTTGCCGATGATCAGGGCCGCCAGGATGCCGCCGACCATCGCCATCAGCGAGTTGACCGCGACCAGTCCGCTCACCGCCTCGACCGTCTGGGCCGACATGACATTGAAACCGAACCAGCCGACGGTCAGGGTCCAGGCGCCCAGGGACAGGAAAGGGATCGAGGACGGCGGGTGCGCGGTCATGCCGCCGTCGGCCCGATAGCGTCCCTGGCGCGGCCCGAGCAGGAGCACGGCGGCCAGGGCGATCCAGCCGCCGACGGCGTGGACCACCACCGATCCGGCGAAGTCGTGGAAGGGCTTGCCGAAGGTGCTTTCGATGAGGGCCTGCATGCCGAAATTCCCGTTCCAGGCCATGCCCTCGAAGAACGGATAGAGCAGACTGACGATCAGCAGGGAGGCGAGCAATTGGGGGTAGAAACGCGCGCGCTCGGCGATGCCGCCGGAGACGATGGCCGGAATGGCCGCGGCAAAGGTCAGGAGAAAGAAAAATTTGACCAGGGCAAAGCCATGTTCGACCTGCAGCGATTCGGCATTCGAGAAAAAGTTGACACCGTAGGCGATCCAGTAACCGACAAAAAAGTAGGCGAGGGTGGAGACGGCGAAGTCGCTCATGATCTTGGCCAGGGCATTGACCTGATTCTTGGCGCGAACCGTGCCCAACTCCAGGAAAGCGAAGCCGGCGTGCATGGCGAGTACCATCACGGCGCCGATCAAAATGAAGAGGACGTCAGTACCGTCCCGCAGTGTTTCCATCGAAAATCACCTCGTATCGTTGGGTTGTCTTGTGCGAAATTGGTGCAAGGTTAAGCACGAACTATGCCGGATAGATTCGGTGCCGCGCGCGGGTGTCGGGGTCTCGCTGTTTGGCGGGCGGTTGGCTGCGCAGAGGCCGGTTTACGGACGTGAGACGGCGGCTTGCGCTTGGCCGTGCCGTGGTTGCCACGCCGGTGCAGCCGGCGGTCATCCGACAATGGACGCACCAAGCAAGGGCGCTTTATGGTGGATGTGGTGCGCTGCGCACCGGGTTGGAGAGATGACGTTTCCGGCCGCTTGGGCTCCGGGTGCGTAGTCAGGCCATCCTGGCCTGACACCCTCAGGGCTGGAAGCCCTGACTACGCAAGCCGCTGGCCGGGATTACGATCAAGGTCTGCGATCCGGTCGGTCAGCGCACGGCGCAGTGCCGCGGGTAGGACCCGCTGCGCATCGGCCAAGCAATGCACGGTGCTGGCGGTGGCGCACGCGCGTCCCTGGGTGTCGCAAAAGCGGTAATCCAGGGCGAAGGAGCGGTCGCGCACCTCGGTGACCCGTAGTTCGATCCGCACCGCCTCGCCGTGACGCAGCGGGCGCTGGTAGCGGGCCCGCGCCTGGATGATCGGCAGCGGGAGGAGCGGCGTCGGTCCGGTGCCGATCAACGTGGGCAGCGCAAATCCGATGTGCTCCATAAAGGACTCGTAGGCATCGTGCGCATGCCGGAACAGATGACCGTAGAACAGCACCCCGGCGGCGTCCGTGTCGTGCAGGCGGATGCGCAGGTCGTGGATAAAGAAAGCCGGCGATTTCAGCGGGGGGTTCTGCATCACTGACTGGTTGCGTCCGGCCAAAAGGCATCGTCCAGCAGTTGGTCGAAGCTGAACGGGCAGATGACGGGGAACGTCGACTCGGGCAGGCCGGTCTCGCGCTCGGCCTCGAGCAACGCCAATGCATGGGCCTGAGCGATGGCCCAATCAATCTGCGCCTTCAGGCTTGGGTTATCTTCAAGGTGCGATCTCAAACGGATGCGCTGCCCCTTGATCGACAGCCGCCAGGAGTTCCCCCGCCGGTCTGCCTGAAAGCGCCATTTGAGCAGGTGCAGAAGTAACACGACCAGGCGGTTAACGAGTTCGCGTCGTTCACTGCGGCCCATACTCTCGATCTCCTCGGCAATGTGGGCGAGATCGATCGCGGCGAGATCACCCGCTCGCAACAGTTCCGCCTGCGCGTTTGCCCAAGCGTGAAAATCGCGCTCATAGAGATCCGCGGCAGATCCTTCAATCATCGTCGCGCTCATCTTCAAAAGCCGTCAGGTTGGATAGGGCGCAAACCCGGAGCCGACCGTCTCGGGCAGCCGCAGGTATCCGGCGACCGGGCGGGGCGGCGGACCCAGGTTCTCGGCCAGCCAGTCGGCGGTGGCCAGTCCTTGGGGAATCTGGCTGCCGATGGCGGCGGCGAGCTGCGCGGTCGGCCAGTGACCGGCCGCGGATTCGATCAGGCTGGTGACCACCACCTCGATCCCCGCCGCCGACAGGCGCCGGGCCAAGGTCAGGGTGCGCCGCAGGCCGCCAATGGCGGCGGGCTTGAGCACCGCGCGCCGGACCGGAAAGCCGGCCGGATCGAAGTCGATGCCCAATGGCGGGATGGATTCGTCCAAGGCCAGGGGGAACCCGGCGATCGACTGGAGCCGCGCCAGCGTCGCCCAGTCGGGTTCCCGCAACGGCTCTTCGAGCGATTCTACGGGCTGTCCGGGCAGCCCGCGCAAGGCGCTGAGGACGCGGGTGGCGGTCCCCGGCTCCCAGGCGCCGTTGGCATCCAGACGCAGACCAAGCCCTTTGGGCAGGGTGGCGGCGAGTGCGTCCAGTCGTTCCAGTTCGCGTTCCGGCGCAGCGATCCCGACCTTGAGTTTGACCACCCGGAAGCCGGCGCGGGCGGCGCGCTCCAGATCGGCGCGGGTCGTCTCCGCCAGCGGCCCCAGGGCGCCGTTGACCGGGACCTGGGCGGGCGCGTCGGCCGCCAGCCAGTGGCGCAGGCTGGTCCCCGCGAGTCGGCTGCGTAAGTCAGACAGGGCACAGTCCAGGGCGAAATCGGCGGCTGGGGTGCGGTGATCGGCGGGCGTCAGCAGCGCTTCAAGGGCCTGCTCCAGAGTCATTCCGGTGAGCTTGGCGCGTTGTTCCGGCAGGCGTTGCGCCGCCATCTCGGCGGTTTCGGTCCCCGCCTCGGGCAAGGGGGCGCAATCCCCATAGCCGCGCAGCGCGCCGCATCCCACGCTGACCAGCCAGCCGCGCCGCTCCCGGAAGTTACCGCGGGCACTGGCCCAGACCCGGGCCAGCGGCAGCCGGTAGGGCACCAGATCCACGCGCTCGATCAGGGGCGCGGTCATGGTGTGGGCCACTGGAAGCGGGGACGGCTCATGCGCGGCCTCCAAAGGCGAACCCGACGATCATCAGCAAGGTCAGCAGACCCTGGTAAAGCCCGGTCCGGCCGAGCATCGGGTTGATGTGGGCGCCCTGGACGCCTTGGTAGAGACGGGCGATCAGCAGCAGCCCTAGGGGTAGCGCTCCCAGGGTCAGCCAGGTCGCCCCAGGGAGTCCGGCACCGAGCAGCAGCGGTAGGGGCAGGAGCATCAGGAGTGCGTACAGGACCCGTGCCCGCGGTCGTCCCAGCACGTAACAGAGGGTGCGTCGACCCGCGGCAACGTCGGTTTCCAGATCGCGATAGTTATTGAGCAGCAGCACGGCCGCCGCCGGCAGACCCAGGGCGAGGCCGAGCGTCACGGCCGGCTGGTCCAACGTCAGGGTTTGCAGGTAATAGCTGCCCGCGACCGCGGTGATCCCGAAGAAGGCCAACACATAGAGTTCGCCGAACGGGCCGTAGGCGATGGGCCTGGGGCCGCTGGTATACGCATAGCCGCTGGCCAGGGCGGCGACACCGACCAGGAAGATGGGCCAACCGCCGCGTGCCACCAACAGCAGCCCGAGTGCGAAAGCAAGCCCGAAGGTCAGATGGGCGGCGGTGCGTACCTGGCGGGCGGTGAACCAGCCCTGGGCCGTGGCGCGCGGCGGGCCGACCCGATCCGGTGTGTCGGTGCCGCGCTCGAAGTCGGCCGCGTCATTGTGCAGGTTGGTGCCGACCTGGATGGCGAGTGCGGCGAGCAGGGTCGCGGCGGCCACCAGGGGCGCCAGGGTCCCGGTCGTGATGGCGGCCAGGGCGATGCCGGCCAGCACCGGCGTCGCGGCCAGCAGCAGGGTCTTGGGGCGCGCGGCGGCGACCCAACGACTGATGGTCGAGGCCCCGGCCGCGGCCCGGTTGGTCGGTTCCAGGTCGAGCGGCACGCTCAAGGTGTCGGTATCTTGTTGCATCGTGTTGTTACAGTTGCGTTCACGTGCGTGGCATGGCGGACCATCGCTGATCAGGGCCGCCGCGGAAACTTGCCGAAGTCGGGCGGACGGCGCTCCAGATAGGCGTCGCGCCCCTCCTGGGCCTCCTCTGTAGTGTAGAAGAGTGCGGTGGCATTGCCTGCCAGTTCCTGAATTCCGGACAGCCCATCGGTGTCGGCATTGAAGGCGGCTTTCAGCATCCGCAGGGCCGTGGGCGATAACGCGAGCATGGTCCGGCACCAGTCCAGGGTGACGGTTTCCAGGTCGGCCAGCGGCACCACGGTGTTGACCAGCCCCATTTGCAAGGCTTCCCGCGCGTCGTATTGTCGACACAGAAACCAAATCTCCTTGGCCCGCTTGAGGCCGACCGTGCGGGCCATGAGTCCGGCGCCGAGGCCCCCGTCGAAGCTCCCGACCCGGGGTCCGGTCTGACCGAAGCGGGCATTGTCCGCCGCGATGCTGAGATCGCAGATCAAATGCAGCACATGGCCGCCGCCGATGGCGTAACCCGCCACCATCGCCACCACCGGTTTGGGCAGGGTGCGGATCTGGCGTTGCAGATCCAGGACATTGAGCTGCTCGACCCCCGCGCCGTCGCGATAGCCCTCGTTGCCGCGAACCCGCTGATCCCCCCCGGAACAGAAGGCCAGGTCGCCGGCGCCGGTGAGTACGATGACCCCGATCGAGGAATCCAGATGGGCGCGGTGGAAGGCGTCGATCAGTTCCCGCACGGTCTCGGGGCGGAAGGCATTGCGGACCTCCGGCCGGTTGATGGTGATCTTGGCCACACCGGCCCAGTGCTGATAGAGAATATCACCATAGACTGGTCCCGGCGGTGTTTCCCAGTGGACGGCCGGCTGGTCGCCTTGCTGCTGCATGACAGATGACTCCGGAGAGAGAATTTCAGAGAAGATAGTTCAGCCTTTTTTGTTCCCACGCGGAGCGTGGGAACGAGCAACGAGAAGCCGCGCCGTCGGCGCTTCACTTAATGGCATTGACGCTGGAGCGCGGGAGCCAGAGTGACCAACGATATTCGTAAACCGTTCCTAACCCAGCAGATCCGCCTCCGCAATCCGCCGGCGAAACGCCAGATGGGTCTCCCGGCTGCGGTCGGCGTCGATCATGACCTCGATGAGTTGGCCGCCGCGCCCCGACAGCCCCGCGGCCAGTGCCGCCTGCCAGCCGGCAGCGCCACTGACCCGCCGGTGGTGTAGCCCGAAGGTGCGTGCCAGGGCGCCGAGATCAACCGGGCGCGGCGTGCGCCACAGCCGTTCGAAGTCCGGCAGGCCATGCTGCGGCAGATAATCGAAAATGCGGCCGCCCCCATTATTCAGGACGATGCAGGGCCGGTCGAGCCGTGTCGCGAGCAGCAGGCCGGAGAGATCGTGCAGGAACGACAGGTCCCCGAGCAATCCGGTGGTGGGTACTCCCCCGGCGTTGAGGCCCGCCAGCGTCGAGAGCTGGCCGTCGATACCGCTCAGACCGCGGTTGCCGAAGACGCGCAGCGGCGCCGCGCGGGTGCCGGACCAGGTCTCGAACTGGCGGATCGGCAGTGAGTTGGCGCACAGCAGCCCGTCACCGGCCGGCAGGGCGGTCACCAGGTCGGTGATCAGTTGGGCCTCGCACCAGGGGGCCCGCGCCAGGTAGTCGGCGGCCAGCATGGCCAGTCGCTGCTCGGCCTGTACCCAGCTTGGGAGCCAGTTCGGGTCCGCGCGACCGGGCGGGTCGGCGGCCAGGGCGTCGCACAGTGTGCCGGGGTCGACCGCCAGATGCAGCGACCGCTCCTGCGCTAGGTCGTGCGATGGATCGGACCAGCGCTCGGCCGGGTCGACCAGGATCAGGGGGATGCCCGGCAGCCATTCCAGCACGGTCTTGGAGATCGGTGCGCGGCCGAACCGCAGAATCCAGTCCGGTCGCAAGGCGTGCGCGGCTGCCGGGTTACGCACCAGCGTCTTGTAGCGGGTGATGCGGGGGCTGGGGCCCTGCCGCGTGTCCGTGGGATCCGGACCGAAGCGGACCTCGGACAATGGATCGGCCAGCAGCGGCACCCCCAGCGCGAGGGCGCAGCGCTGGGCTGCTACGGCGAAACCCGGTCGGTCAACGTCGGGGCCGCAATAGATGAGACCGCGGCCGTGCAGACGCTCACGCAGTGCCGAGGGGATGGCCGGAATGCTCAGGCGGTCGGGAGGACGGTCCGCCGGCGGCGGCAGATCCGCTGCAACCGCGTCCGCGGCACCGCTCCCGCGCGGCACCAGCGGTTCGCGCAGGGGCAGATTGATGTGTACCGGCCCCGGCCGATGGCCCTGGCTCACCGCGGCGGCGCGTCGTCCCAGCGCGGTCAGTGCCGCACGCGCGGCGGGGCTGTCCAGCGGTGCCCCCGGATCATGGAACTCGCGCACCTGGGTGCCGAACAGCCGGGTCTGATCCGTGGTTTGGTTGGCCCCCCAGCCGCGCAGTTCCGGCGGCCGATCCGCCGAGAGCAGGATCAGCGGGATACCGAACTCGCTGGCCTCCATGACCGCCGGATACCAATGGGCCGGGGCGCTGCCGGAGGTCGCCAGCAGCGCCGCCGGTCGACCCTGGGCGCGCGCCAGACCCAGTGCGAAAAAGGCGGCGCTGCGCTCGTCCAGGATCGGGGTCAGGGTCAGCCCGCAGCGCTGCTGGGCGGCCAGGATCACCGGTGTGGAGCGTGAGCCGGGCGAGAGCACCAAGTCCCGGACCCCGCCGGCCAGCAGGCCGTCGAGCAGGGCCAGGCACCAGCGCACCCCGTCGGCGGCCGGGTCAGCGGCGGATGGGGATGGGGACCCGGTCATGCGAACTGCAAGGCGGTGGCGATGGCGGCGAGTTTGTGACCCGTTTCGCGCCACTCGGCCAGGGGATCCGAGCCGAGTACGATCCCCGCCCCGGCGTAGAGTTGTGCTTCATCTCCCTGGATCCGCGCGCAACGCAGCAGCACCCAGAGTTCGCCGTCCAGGTGGGGACTCGTGCCCGCCTCGAGAATGCCCGCGACGCCGGTGTACCAGCCGCGCTCCAGGGGCTCCATGCGGTGCAGCCACTGCCGCGCCTCCAACTGCGGCTTGCCGTTGGTCGCCGGGGTTGGATGCAGGCGCTCGGCCAGGCTAAACAGGTCGGTCGCAGCGCGCAGTCGACCGCTCACGGGGCTCCACAGGTGCTGTGCGTTGTGCAGTTGCATGACCCTGGGGACGGCCGGCACCTGGACCGCATCGCAGCAGCCATCCAGCACCTCGCGCACCGCCTCCACTACCATGGCGTGCTCCCGCTGGTCCTTGCCGGAGGCCTGCAGTGCGGCCGTCAGGGCGGCGTCACGCGGTGCGCTGGCCGAGCGCGCCGCCGTGCCGGCGATGGCGTCGACCTCCACCTGCCGGCCATGGACGCGCAGCAGACGCTCCGGTGTGGCGGCGACGAAACGGGTCTCACCGCGTTCGATGCTGATGACCTGGCAGGACGGAAAGAGATACGTCAGCGCGGCCAGCAGCCGTCGCAGGTCGAAGGGCCGGCGGCCGCGCAGCCCGATGCGGCGGCATAGGACGACCTTGTCGAGCGGACCGCGGCGAATCGCCGTCAGGGCGGACTCGACCAGGGTCCGCCAGTCGCGCAGGTCCGGCAGGCTGCCGAGATTGGTGAGTGTGCTGGAGGTCAGCGGCTCGGGCAGCGGGGCATCGAGCGCGGGTACCAGCCGTGCCAGCCAAGCGCGCCAGCGCCGACGCAGGTCGGCATGGGTCGCCGGCAGTCGGGTCGTCAGCACCAGCGCCGTCTGACCGCGGCGGGTGCAGAGTCCGAGCTCCGGGAGCCACAGCAGGGCATCGGGCAGGTCCGCTGACCCGTCCGCGGGACGCGTCGGGGCGGGTGTGGACGCCGGATGGGGTGCGGCGGCGAACCCGAGCATGGCAAAGCCGAGAAACCCGGTCTCATCCGGGTCGAGGTGCTGCCACCGGCGGGTGAGATCGCGCGCGCGGGTACGCAACGCCCGCAGTCGCTCCGGTCCTTGGGCGGTCCACTGCGCCGCCACCCCGTAGCCCGCGCGCAGTTCACCCGCCTGGCCCTGCGAGAAGCTGAAGCTCGCGCAGTCCAGCGCGGGCGGCAGTGTGATCGCCGTCGGCAGTTCGAGGACAAGCGAGGCGAACCCTGGGGTCCGGTCGGTCGGGATGAGCCCGATCGCCTCGTCGAGTCGGGCCTGCAACTGCTCCAAGAGCGCAAGGGGTGCGAGCATCTGGTGATCTACCTGGCGGAAGCGTAACGCCGTGCGCGTGGTGCCGCGGCCTTGCCCCGGCGTTGGGCGGTGGCGAGACGCGACGGCTGATGGGGTGTCAGTCTAACGCAACGTCAACCCTTGATGACACCCGCGCGGGTCCTCGGTGTCGGAATGCGTCACGTCCGATGGCGATAAACCCGGCCACCGCGCGATCTGCGTGGTCGTCGGTCCGCACAGCGGACCCTACAGGTCACGGTGTTACCGTGGGGTCCGCTGTGCGGACCGTGCGCGGCTCGCGGCGAACTTCATTGCGTCCTGGCCAGGATCGCCCGCCTGCATTGCCCTCCAACCAAGCGGCCTCGGGAATCTGGACGCTGCCGAACAGGCGGACGATCCGCAAGGCAAGACCCGGCGCGGCGTCTGCCGACCGCCCGGCCTACAACAAGTCCCGATTCTTCTTCCGCACCGGCTGGTAAAGCTCCTCCATCACCGCCACGAATGAGCGGTCGCGCTCCCAGAAGGCGGGAAAATCACCGGCTTTGCGCACCAGGATGGCGGGTACGGCGGCCGGGACGGCCGGCTCGATGTCGCCGGGCAAGCGGTGCTCGCCGGTTCAGAAGGCGTGATGGTCCGGCGGCGCGGGGCCGGTCCGGGGGCGGGTGAAGAAGGACTCCGCCGGGACGATCGGCGGCGCCTCGTCGCCGGTCAGGGCCGCCAGGGCCTTGCCCAGGGGGGTGGCACTCAGGGCTTGATTGAGCCGCGCGCGCGATCGGCCCCGCAGTTCGAACAGCAGGAAGGGGTCCCGGTCCAGTTGACCCGCCAGGCGATAGTAGACTCCCGCGATATGCTTGCACGGATTGGCGCCGTCGGGGCAGGAGCAATCGGTCAGGGCGAAATCTTTGCGGCTGCGCGGCAGCAGGTGCAGCTTCACGTCGGCGAAGGCCGCGTCGATGGTGTCGGGCATCTCGTTCATGCGGTCGAAGTGAAACACGTGGTTGGCTCTGGTCAGGGTGATGCCGACGCCGCCGGCTTTCAGCGACAGGACGAAGATCGCGGGCTCGGACTGGGGGTCCTGAAAGGCCGAGATCATGCTCTCGCGCCGGTTGCGCGCCGTGCCGCCGTGCAGATAGTAGGTCGGGTAGTGCAGATCCTGTTTGAGCAGGCGCTCCAGTTCGGCGCCGATCTCGGTGAACTGGGAGAAAATCAGGACGCTGTCGCCCGCCGCCATGGCCTCTTCGAGCATTTCCTGCAGGCGCTGCAATTTGTGTGAGCGCTCCGGGGTGAAGGCGCTGCCGTCGTGGAGAAACTGTGCCGGGTGGTTGCAAATCTGCTTGAGTTTCATCAGGGTGGAGAGCATCAGGCCCTGGCGGGCAAGGCCGTCCTTGGCCTCCAGTTCGCGTTCCACGTCGCGCACCACGGTCTCGTAGAGGGCCGCCTGTTCCTTGCTGAGATTGCAGTACTGGATGGCCTCCAGTTTGTCCGGCAGGTCGCGGATGATGGCCTTGTCGCTTTTCAGCCGACGCAGGATGAAGGGCTCCACCAGCCGCTTGAGGGTGGTGGACTGCACCGGGTCGTGGTCGCGCTGCACGGGGATTTCAAAGCGTTTGCGGAATCGCGCCTGGGTGTCCAGATAGCCGGGATTCAGAAAGTTGAAGATGGACCACAGGTCGGTCAGGCGGTTCTCGACCGGGGTGCCGGTCAGGGCGAGCCGGTGCCGGGCGCGCAGCTTCAGGATGGCCTTGGTCTGGGCCGCGGCCGGGTTCTTGATGTTCTGCGCCTCATCGAGGATGACCCGGTGCCACTCGCGGGCGCCGAACAGCGGCTGGTCGCGGCGCATCAGGGCATAGGAGGTGATGACCAGGGCCTGCTCCGCGGCGAGATCGGCGAAGGTGCCCGCGTCCTGCGCCCGGGTGGGGCCGTGATGAATCAGCACCGGCAGGTGGGGGGCGAACCGCTGGACCTCTTTCTGCCAGTTGCCGATGACCGACGTGGGGGCCACCAGCAGCGTGGGAGCGACCGGGGTCCCGTCCGCGCGTTCCTGCACCAGGCGGGCGATGGCCTGGATCGTCTTGCCGAGTCCCATGTCGTCGGCCAGACAGCCGCCCAGGCCAAGCTGCTCCAGGAACCCGAGCCAGGCTACACCGCGTTTCTGGTAGTCGCGCAACTGCGCTTTCAGTTGGGGCAAATCCGCGATCGACTCCAGTCGGCTGCCGGTGCGCAGGCGCTCCAGCATCGCGGCCAGGGCATCGTCGCGGTCGACCTCGAAGCTGTCGTCGGTGAGGGTCCGCTGGAGGAGGTCTTGGACGCTCAGTTCCGGGGTCTCGTGGCCGTGGCGGCGCCAGAAGGCGAGCATCTCCTGCATCTTGTCACGGTCGAGCTCGACCCATTGACCGCGGAACTGCACCAGCGGGGCCTTGGACGCCACCAGTCGCTGCCATTCCTCCGCGGTGACCGCCTGATCGCCGATGGCGAGCTGGTAGCGGTACTGCACCAGGTTGTCGAGGTTGAGCCCGCTCTTGCTCGCCGGTGCGCCGGGTGCGCTGCGGGCGGCGGACGAGCGCAGCCGGATCTTGACCCGTCGCCGTCCCTGCGGTGTCCACCAGGCCGGCACCACGACCTTGAACCCGGCGTCCTCCAGCACCCAGGCCCACTCCTTCAGGAACGCAAAGGCGTCGTCCAGGGTCAGCGCGAGCCCGCGGGGCTCGGCGGTGTCGAGACCGTCCCAGAGCTTGGGGACCATGCGGGCGGCCAGCCCCAGGTTGAGCAGCAGGTGCGTTTCGAAATCCTTTCCCAACTGGCGGTACCGGGATTGGCGGTGCGTGGCGGACTGGGACCAGTAATCGGCCAAGGCCAGCCGCTGTGACGGGTCATCCTTGGGAACGGCGACAAACTGCAGCGTCCAGTCGTCCGCCGTCTCGGCCGCGGGCTCCAACAGTTGAAACCCCAGGGTGAAAGCGGCGTCGCGCTCGGCGCCCTGGATGCGCGAACGCCATTGCCGCCATTGCTGGTAGGTGTCCAGGCTGATGCCGGACTTGGTCGACCGCGTGGGTGCGAGGCAGGTGGCCAGGAAGGTCAGTTCCACCTTTTTCGCGAACACGGCCGGCCATGGTGTTTGCCGCAGGATCTGATCGAGCAGCACCTCGGCGCAGTGGCGCAACAGGCTGTCCGCATCCGGCCAGCCATCCAGACCGGCGGCGCAGGCCGCGGGCATCCGCGTGCAGGCGTCGCTGATGAAGCGCTCATAGTGCTCGGACGCCCAATCCCAGGCGCCGGCGATTTCGAGCGGTGGGGTCGTACGCTTGCCTTTGAGCCTGGCCGGCTGGTGGACCACCAGCGCGGGCAGATACTGGTCCCGTACCAGGAGACGCTTGAGCTCTTGCGTGAACCAGTACCAGAACAAAAAGTCGCCGCCGGGCTGCACCTCCCCGCCCCGGTGGAAGGCCAGGAAATGGATGTCGCTCAATTGCTTGATGGGGCGGTCCAACCGCAGACAGTCCACCTGCCAGCGCTGGACGGTCACCGGTGCGTCGGCGCTGTCGTCCGGCCAATACCGTGCCAACGGCGGAGACGGCAGGGGCCTATCCGCGGTGCCCGGAAGCTGGAGCGTGCAGCTCACCAACGCGTCGTCGAGCGGCGCCACGATGGCCTGCGCACCCAGAACCTCGATAAAGGTCGGCCAGTCCGCGCGGGTCAGGTGAAACGGATGAACGCAAACGCCGTCACGGCGCCGTGCGGTGCTGCGCTCCAGGGTTTCCGACCACAGCAGGAAGGCCCCGGTCTGAACGAAGGCGTCGGTGACCTCGGGTAACCAGAAAGCGTGCAGGATCTGCAAGGATGTCGGAAAATCGGTAACCAGGGCGGTGACGAGCGCGGCCGATTCCCGCCGCGGCGCGGTCTTAGCCGGTGAATGTTTCTAGTGTATCCGCTGGCGCCTCGAAGGCTCCAGCCTCGTCAGGGTCGACTTTGCTGGGATCTTGGCGCAGTATGTGTAGGGTTGCGCTCACAGTACGGGGCGCGACACCCGGTGCGCTGGACCACCAGCGCGGTCGATCACCCCCTCAGCGGACGCCTGTTGTATCGCCTTCGTACCCGATACCCAGACAGACCCTTATGTAGGGCGCGGGTTTGAAACCCGCCCCGACGTTCGGTCAGACCCTTGGGTAGGGGCGGGTTTGAAACCCGCCCCTACATCTGGTTATCACGTTCGACAGCGAGAGCGAATCTGGGCGTTCGCCCATACCCGGAGCCAGCGATGAAGCGGATCCTCGTTTCCACCCTCACCTTGTTGCTGCTTGGTAGCGGTTGTCTGCGCGCGGAAGGCGTCACGAAGGCGATTCAGTTTCAGAAGGGCAAGACCTCCGCCACCGTCTCCGCAACGGTGGTGCGGGGCGATACGGATCGCTACACCATCGTGGCCGAACAAGACCAGACGATGACGGTCGCGCTCACCTCCAAAGAAAAAAATGCAGCGCTGACGATCTATGCGCCGGGATACAGCGTCACCCAGGAGGATGGTGTCTCCATCATCGCCGGGGAGACGCTCGCCGGGGCGGGGGAGGGCGAGGACGCCGCGGGTTGGAGCGGAATCCTGCCGACCTCGGGCAAGTATCTCATCGACGTGGGCGGTACGCGCGGGAATGCCTCCTATAAGATGACAGTGACGATTCAATGATGACGGTAGACCATAGCACGAACCCCATCGTTATCGGGATCAATACCCCAACGGCGTCATCTGGCTGTCTGCCGACTGGGACCTGGATGCCCAACTCGCGGAGGTCGCGGTCAAGGCCCGCTGGATCGCGCCAGGGATGGTCGGATCCCGCGAGGCCCCGTCGCGGCCGGAGGCCGCTCCTACGGGGCCGCAGCGCTGATCCGCGTGATGGGCACCCTGGCATCTGGGTCCGCGGAATGCTGTAATCGGGCTCTGGTTCCACCCTAGCGGAGTGCCGCGATGTCCAATCTTGCCGAGGTTCCGTTCATCAGCGTCGACGACTACCTGGCCGGCGAGACCCTCGCCTCGGTCAAACACGAATACGTCGACGGCGAGGTCTTCGCGATGGCCGGGGCGACCGAGCAGCACGTCACCATCGCGGGCAATGTTTTCGCGATGCTGCGCGCCCATGTGCGCGGCGGCCCCTGCCGCGTCTATATGGCGGATATGAAGCTCCGGGTCGAGGCGGCGCGCGCCTTTTTCTACCCCGATGTGTTCGTCACCTGCGACCCGGCGGACGGCGCCCGGCCGCTCGTCAAGGAGCGCGCGCGGGTGGTCATCGAGGTCCTGTCCGACTCCAGCGAGGCCTATGACCGGGGCGGCAAGTTCGCGTCTTACCGGCAACTGGCGACGCTTGAAGAGTATGTGGTGATCGACTCGCGCGCCCCGGCGATCGAGGTGTTCCGCCGCCACCCGGAGGGCTGGATGCTGCAATCCGTCTCCGCGAACGGCCCGCTCTGTCTCCGCACGCTCGGCTTCGAGTGCGCCCTGGCTGCGGTCTATGAGGACGTGCGCTTTGCGGCCGCGTCGGCGGAGCAGCCGGAAGAACCCTGGTGAGCCGGCGCATCAGCAACAGCGTCGATTCTTCACGATGGTACCGATGTTGCCATTGGCGGCATACCGTATTCCGCGGCTCGCCTCGCCTCCTGTCGCGGGCTTATCCTGCGCCGTCGCTTTGGGTGCCCCGCGGTGTGATCGCATCAAAGCGTCGTTCAGCGCCAGGTGCGCCTGGGAATGACCCAGATCGCGTTCGTGCCGGTGCACCTTTAAGAAGTTCATCGCCGATGCAGACATGATCGACGCGGCCCAGACCGCGGAGACCACCCGCGCGGTGCCGGCGATACGCAAGGCGCATCCATCCTTGGCACTACCGGGATCGTGCGACCCGATTCGACCGCCGCGTTCCGCGCAAGCCTGGTGCAGGCGGTCCGGATGGCCGCCGCGCAGGGTGAAACGACGCTGGTTTTCACAGCACCTTGATCGGCATCCTGGACGACGGCTGGCCCGGCCTGACGGACACCGCCCGCACCCGACTGGCGCAAGCGGGCTGCGATCAGGCCGTAAACTCGATTCCCTGGGCTATCGCTCCTGCAAAGCGCGCTCGATCTGCGCCCTCACCAGGGCGGAGAGCCCGGGCTCGGACAGCAATTGACGCAGGGTTTCGTCCGGGAGGTCCGCCAGCCTGGCGCGCGCTTGCGCCCGGATCGCCGGATCCGCGGCATCGAGTGCGGCGAGCAGGGCCGACAGATTGGGTTCATCCGCGAACGCAACCGGAAGTCCAAAGCGCAACAGGTCGGTGCGATGCGCCCGAGCGGCGAGTAGCGATGCCGCGGTGGGTTGCGCGGCGACGGTCGGACGCAGCTCACCCCGCGTCGGCCCCGGCTCGAAATCGAGCCGGCCTTGCTGCAGATCTGCGCGCGTGATCTTGATGTCTCGATAGTCCAGTTCCCCAGCCCCATAAAAGTAGGTGAACCGGAAGACCGCGTTGGACTTGGCGGATTGATCTAGGACGATGACATAATTCCAGGTAAGACGCTGAAAGTCGCTGTCGCCGCCGCTGGTCCCGTGGCTCTTCGAGCCGAGATACAGATCATCGGAGACGGCGAGGAAGCGCGACCCTGCCGGGTGAACGCCCAGATCCCCAACAAAGACTTTCTTTGGTGGCCAGGACACCAACAGGAACCAGATCAACGCGACGACGATCAGCCACGAGAGTGCCGCGATCCCGCCGCAGATCGCCAGCTTGGTGCGGTCATCGGCCTTGCAGTCGAGGAAGGTCTTGGTTTGGGTCGGCGCCACATAGAGTGTGAACAGGGCCAGGGCCGCGTAGGGCCCATAGGTGTACAGGGTGTCGACCCACGTGTTGGGGTCCATGGTGTCGCTCCAGTGACGGAACGGCGCCGGGCCGGCGCCAGGCACGGCGGTTATAGCGTTCGCACCTGATGTCCAGACAGACCTTCGTGAAGAGGCGGGTTTAAAACCCGCACCGACGTCCGGTTATCACGTCCGAAGGCTATATGCCCGGGTTTGCTGATCGCGAGCTGCCGCACTGCCATTATAGACGCCTATAACGGCGATGTGCGAACCAGCCGCGCGATCATCAGCCCTGAAGCATAACCCTGCCGCCGACCGACATCGGGCATCGTCGGCGCCGGTCGGCGCTGGCGTTGGCCATTGCGCCATGGGTTTGACCTCACCAGGGAGGCAACGGGACGCCCTGGCGGGTACCGGAAGGGTGGTCGAACCCGTCCTCGCGCCGGTGTCACGGTCGCCAGGCCAACGGTTCCGGGCACCGGTGGTCGCCGGTGGGGCCGGGTCCGCCGTCTTGCCCGGCGGCGCTTATTCGAGCTGCAGCTGCAACGGCTGGGCCAGCAGGCGGCGCATCCGCGCAGGGTCGAGCCAGGGGGCGGCGCAGGACGTCCGGATGAAGGCGATGGCACCGCGCACGCCCAGTTGTCGGTAGAGGTCACGCAGGTGGCGGGCGAAGCGCGCCAGGGTGTTGAACAGATGCGCCAGGCGCATCAGGCAGTGATACCCCTTCATGGCATTCCAGTCGTAGGCAAAGGCATGCTCGTACTGATAGCCCTGATGTTTCTCCACCAAGAAGCCGGCCTCGATGCCCCAGCGGTGGCGCGCGCCCAGGTTGCAGCGTTCGTGGACATTGTCCTGGCTGAGCGGGGCGCTGGAGAGCCACGCATGGCGGGCGGTCGTGGTCAGGCGTGCGCCCTGGGCATCAATCGTCTCCCAGGTCTCCTCACACACCACCACATGCACACGCAGGTGGTGGCGGCCCTGGTTCGAGAACGCATAGTCGATGCCGTTGACCCAGGAAAAGCGCTGACGGCGCTCCCCCCAGTGGCGCTGGCAGCCTCTGGGCTGCACGGCGTGCAAGGCGTGGAACTCCTCCCAGACCGTGGACAGGTCCTGGTCTTTGAGCACGATCATGAACTGCCAATGGAACTGACGGCAGCGGTGCATCACCGGTCCATTGGCATAGAGACCGTCGAGTAACAGGAGGATCGGCAGGCGCGGAAACAGCGCCTTGATGCGGGCACTCAGGCGGGTGAAGGCGCGCAGTTCGCAGTCTTGTTTGTCGGCCGTGGTATCGCCCTTGGCGTATTCAAGGAATTCGCTCAGCAGCGGGATCACCAGGCCGTTGTGAAAGGCCAGACTGGCCTCCAAGACGTAGACGAACTATTGGGGGCGGCGCGCGTCCGCGGCACCGACCTGACGTTCCAGGAGATTCTCGTCCCAGAGGGTGTCACGGGTGAGCTTCTGGGAGCCGTCGATGGCGATGGGATAGGCGTGGTTGATCAGGTAACGACGGAAGGTCTTGGCGCGGATCAGGCGGCGCTACCCAAGTCGACGTGGGCCTGTTCAAGCTGCGCCACGTCGATGTCGCGCAGCAGTCGAAACAGGGTATCGGCGTGTGGCAGGGTCTCCAGTTCGGGAAACAGCAGTCGCAGGTTGGCCTCGAACTGTGGGCGAGTGAGCTCACGGTTGACCGCGCGCCGGGAGGCAAACTGAAAGACGAACATCAGCAACCCGTAGAGCAGCAGCACGGTGAGCCGATGCCGGCACTTCTTGGGCTGGCGGGGGTCGGGAATCTGTCCCAGACGGGCGAGCAACGCGGGCAACTCCCGGCGCAGGACGCGCACCTGCCCGCTGACCGCCGCCTCGCGGGCTTGTTGTTCCTCGGCGATGGTGGCATAGGCCGAGCAGCCGTTGGGCAAGGGTGCGGGTGCGTGGGGGAGCAAGCCGTCCTGGCGCTGCTGATGGCGTAGCGCCTGTTCCTGCTGTTTCTTGTGCGCGCGTTGCTCCTTGATGGCCGCGCGCGACGGGCGGCAGCAGGGTTTGCTCATGGCCTCGCCCCCCCCGGAGGTGGCGCACAGTTGCGCACGCCAATCCGCACACAGGGGCTTGACCCACACCTGGCGCGGGGCGCTGTGATAGGTCCGGCCCGGTCGCGCCAGCCCGCTGCCGCTGGTTTCCCCCAGCAGGTCCCAGCCGGCGGCGCGGTAGCAGGTGCCGGCTTGAGTCGCGCGGATCGACGAAGGTTTCCAGCAACAGCGGCGCAAACCCCCAGTGGTCGAGCCAGTCGGCACGGACCCGCCGCGCCAGTTGTCCCAGCACATGGCTGGCCAGATGCGGCACCTGGACATGGGGAAAGATCAGGAAGCGGCTGTTGTTGAGCACCCGCACCCGGTGTTCCCGGCGCGCCTGGGCGTCCCAACCGATCCAGTGATCACGCACCGCCAGCGCGCGCGCCGCGCCCGCCAGCAGCAGGCAGCCCAGGCGCTGCTCGCCGGCCGTGATGAAGTAGCGCAGCCGGTAGCCGAAGGCGCCCTTGTAGCCCAGCGGATGCCAGCGGGCGACAGCGGCATTCCACTGCGCCACCGCCGCGGCGTCGGCGCGCACCGGCGCCAAGCGCACCGGGCCGAGCGCGGCCAAGGGACCCTGAAGCGGTGTCGGCGCGTCCAGCACCGGCACCGGGGGCGCCGGACGAGGGCGCCGCGCGACCTGCAACGGGGGCAGCGTCACTAACCCGGCCGCCGCCAGGCGCTCCAGAAACTCCCGGCAGGCGTGCGCCTTCGCCGTCCCCGTCACGGTATACCACTGCAAATGCTCGCATAGCGTCGCCGCCAACTCCCGCCGCCCCAACCCCGGCAGCCACGCCACGGTTTGGCGGATGTCGGCAATCTCCTCAGCACTGAACACGCGACCGCAGTGGACCCAGGCTCCTGGACTGTGCGTATCCATCAACACCCCCAGCGCAGACCGATTACCCTACCCGTAATCCTGCCGGAAGCCCGCAGCGGTGTCTACCCCCTTGTGCGAACATTAACTTTCGTTAATCCCCGCCAGCCCGCGCCGTGACTGAGGTCACGCGGTCATGCTTCAGGGCTGCGCGATCATCCGGATCGTCGGCACGGCAGGGAAGCGCCGACCACGACGCAGCGCGGCGGACGCGCTGTCCTGAGCCCGAGCGCGCCTGGGCTCCAACCCTTTGGAGGCAAACAATGCACGTGACGTCACAACGATTAGGCAACACGGACATGGCGATCACCCGCGTCGGCTTCGGCGCCTGGGCGGTCGGCGGGGGCGGCTGGTCCTATGGGTGGGGACCCCAGGACGATGCCGTCTCGGTCGCCGCCATCCGCCACGCCGTGGGGCGCGGCATCAACTGGATCGACACCGCGGCCATCTATGGGCTCGGACATTCGGAGGAGGTCGTGGGGCAAGCGCTGCGTGCCATGCCGGCCGATGAGCGGCCCTATGTGTTCACCAAGTGCGGGCTGATCGCCGATCCGGCGCGCCCCTTCGATGATCCGATCCGCACCCTGGCGCCCGACTCGATCCGGCGTGAGGCGGAGGCGTCACTGCGGCGTCTGGGGGTCGAGCGCATCGATCTTTACCAGTGTCACTGGCCGGATGGGGTTGGCACCCCGGTCGAGGACACCTGGGGGGCCATGGTCCGGCTTCAGGAAGAAGGCAAGGTGCGGGCGATCGGAGTCTCCAACTTCGATGTGTCGCTGCTTGCGCGCGCCCAGGTGATTGCGCCGGTTGCCTCGCTGCAGCCGCCCTTTTCGCTGATCCAGCGCGACGCCGGAGCCGATGTCATCCCCTGGGCCGCCGCCCATGACACCGGGGTGATCGTCTATAGCCCGATGCAGTCGGGTCTGCTGACCGACAACTTCTCGGCCGAGCGCGTCGCGCGGCTGGCACCGGATGACTGGCGGCGGCGCAGTTCGAACTTCCAGCCGCCGGCGCTCGGGCGCAACCTCGCGTTGCGCGACGCCCTGCGGCCCATCGCCGCGCGTCACGGGGTGACGATTTCAGCGGTGGCGGTCGCCTGGACCCTGGCCTGGCCGGGCGTCACCGGCGCCATCGTCGGGGCACGCAATGCCGCGCAGGTCGACGACTGGATCCTGGCCGCGGCGCTGCTGCTGACACCGCGGGACCTGGATGAGATTGCTGATGCCATTGCGAACACCGGGGCGGGAAGTGGTCCGGTGCGCCCGGAATAGCGAACGTTTTCTAAACGCAACAACTGAGGATGCACCCCTATGAACGCCAGCCCGACCGCATCCCGCGCCCCGGCGAGTACCCACGACGATTGGCCGCGGATCGGCGATTATCTGTTGCTGCGGCTCAAGGAAGCGGGGGTCGACCACTGCTTCGGCGTCCCCGGCGACTATGTGCTGCGGTTCTATGACCGGCTCTGCCGCTCGGACATTCGGCACATCGGCACCACCCGTGAGGACACCGCCGCCTTTGCCGCGGATGGCTATGCCCGCTCGCGCGGGCTTGGCGCGCTCGCCGTCACCTATGGCGTCGGCGCGCTCAATGTCGTCAACGCGGTGGCCGGCGCCAACGCGGAGTCCTCCCCGGTGGTCGTCATCAGCGGCGCGCCGGGCGTGGCGGAGCAGCGCGATGACCCGCAACTGCATCACCGCTTCGGCCCCTTCCGCTTTCAGCGCGAGATCTTCGAGCGCATCACCTGCGCCTGCGCCGTCCTGGACGACCCCTACACCGCCTTGCGCGAGATCGACCGCACCCTGGATGCCGCCCGCCGCTACAGCCGGCCGGTCTATATCGAGTTGCCGCGTGATCGCGTGGATACGCCCGCCTTTCCGATCCCCCACGAACCGGAGGAGGAGGCCGGCAGCGATCCCGAGGCCCTGGCCGAGGCGGTGGCCGAGACCCTGGCCCTGGTCGTCCGCGCACAGGCCCCGGTGATTCTCGCCGGGGTGGAACTCCATCGCCGCGGACTCCAGGACCTGCTGGCGGGCTTCGTGCTCAAGGCGCATCTGCCGGTGGCCGCGACCCTCACCGGCAAGTCGGTGGTGGCCGAGCGTCAACCGGGCTATCTGGGCGTCTATGAGGGCGCCATGGGCCCGGAGGGCGCCCGCCGCGTGGTGGAGGAGGCCGACCTGCTGCTGCTCCTGGGTGTCACCCCCAACGACATCGACCTGGGCATCAACACCGCGCGCCTGGACCCGGCGCGCACGGTGCGGGCCGGCCAGGAGGAGGTCTGGGTCCATCGCCACCGCTATCCGCATGTCCACCTGCACGATTTCCTCGCGGCCCTGACCGCCGCCGTCGTGCCGCACCCCGGCCCCTTGCCCGACGTGCCCGGACCGGTCGGCGCACCGGACTTTCCGCAATCCGGCCAGCCCATGACCATGGCGCGGATGATGGCCCGGCTCAACGACTTTCTCACGCCGGACATGCAGGTGGTGGCGGACTCGGGCGACTGTCTGTTCGCTTCGGTGGACCTGCGGGTGCATGCGCGCAGCGAGTTCCTCGCCTCCGCCTACTACACCACCATGGGCTTCGCGGTGCCGGCCGCGCTGGGTGCCCAGGTCGCCAACCCAGGGCGGCGCCCGCTGGTGCTGGTGGGCGACGGCGCCTTTCAGATGACCGGCACCGAACTCTCCACCGCCGCCCGGCTGGGTTTGGACCCCATCGTCATCATCGGCAACAACCGCGGCTATACCACCGAGCGGTTCATTTTGGAGGGACCTTTCAACGACATCGCCGACTGGCGCTTCCATCGACTGGGCGAGCTGTTTGGTCCACTGCGCGGCTTCTCGGCTCCCACCGAAGACGCCTTCGACGCGGCTCTGGGAGCCGCACTCGCCTTCCGCGAGGGCCCGTCGGTGATCGAAGTGGCGCTGCGCCCGGACGACTGTTCCGCGGCGCTGACCCGGTTGTCGGAGCGTTTGCGGGATGTGGTGCAGCAGAGCGATTGATGCTGGTGTCGTCCGGCCGGCCGCGGACGGGCCGCACCGCGGACCCGACATGAACACTGTGATCGTGGCTTGCTGGACGGCGGGGGAGGCGCCTCAGGAGACCCTGGTCGGCGCGCACAGCCCGGTGAGCCGCGCCCTCCCGTCCTCGCTCGACAGTTGGCGCGACCTTGCTCGCGCCAACGACCTACGCACCGATCACTTGAGGATCGACCGCCAACCCGTGCGGCTGGGCAGGCACTCCCAACAGAACCGATAGTCCGGATCGCAGGCGTTGCCGATGCCGTCTTGGTCCGCGTCGGCCTGATCGCGATTGGCCGCGAGTGGGCAATTATCCGCGCCGTCGGCGACAGCATCCCCGTCGTCGTCGGTGTCGGCCGTGTTGCCAATGCCATCCCGGTCGGTGTCCACGGATTCCGTGGGGTCCAGCGGGAAGGCGTCATTCGCATCAGGGACGCCGTCGTTATCGTCGTCGGGGTCGCAGGCGTCGCCCAGCGGGTCGCGGTCGAAGTTGGCCTGATCCGGGTTGGCGAGTTGCGGGCAATTGTCGGTGGTGTCGGGGATGCCGTCGCGGTCGGAGTCGGAGTCGGTATCTTGAATGCGCAGGATGACCAAACGATCCCGGTCCGCGACATAGGCATAGTCCCCCGCGACGGCGACGCTATAGGCAGACTCGGCGGTGTCGATGCCCCCCACCCGCAGCGGGGTGGCGGGGTTGCGGATGTCGATGACCTCCAGGCCGACGGAGTAATCCGTGACATAGGCAAAGTCCCCCGCGACGGCGACGCTATTGGCAGACCCGTCGGTATTGATGCCTCCCACCCGCAGCGGGGCGGTGGGGGTGCGGATGTCGATGATCTGCAGGCCGGCGTAGTCATTCGCGACATAAGCAAAGTCCCCTGCGACGGCGACGCCCCTGGCAGAGTCGGCGGTGTCGAGGCCCCCCACTCGCAACGGGGCGGCAGGGTTGCGGATGTCGATGACCTGCAGGCCGGCGTCCGAGTCCGCGACATAGGCAAAGTCCCCCGCGACAGCGACGCTAAGGGCATATCCGTCGGTGTCGAGGTCCCCCACCCGCAGCGGGGCGGCGGGGTTGCGGATGTCGATGATTTCCAGGCCGGCGAACCCTGCCGCGACATAGGCATAGTCCCCCGCGACGGCGACGCTCTTGGCATGCCCGTTGGTGTCGAGGCCCCCCACCCGCAGCGGGGCGGCGGGGTTGCGGATGTCGATGACCTCCAGGCGGAAGGAGTAATCCACGACATAAGCATAGTTCCCCGCGACGGCGACGCCCACGGCTTCATTCCTGGCGGTGTCGAGACCCCCTACCCGCAGCGGGGCGGCGGGGTTGCGGATGTCGATGACCTGCATGCCGGCGCTCCAATCCGCGACATAGGCATAGTCCCCCGCGACGGCGACGCCGTAGACCTGCCCGTCGGTATTGATGCCTCCCACCCGCAGCGGGGCGGTGGGGGTGCGGATGTCGATGATCTGCAGGCCGGCGTAGTTATCCGCGACATAGGCATAGTCCCCCGCAACCGCGACGCCCCAGGCAAGCCCGGCAGTGTCGAGGTCCCCCACCCGTAGCGGGGCGGCGGGGTTGCGGATGTCGATGATCTGCAGGCCGGCGCCCGCGACATAGGCATAGTTCCCCGCGACGGCGACGCTCCAAGCAGCTCCGCCGGTGTCGATGCCTCCCATCCGCAGCGGGGCGGCGGGGTTGCGGATGTCGATGACCTGGAGGCCGGCGTCCTGGTTCGCGACATAGGCAAAGTCCCCCGCGACGGCGACGCTCCTGGCAGCTCCGCCGGTGTCGATGCCTCCCATCCACAGCGGGGCAGCGGGGTTGCGGATGTCGATGATCTGCAGGCCGGCGTAGTCATTCGCGACATAAGCAAAGTCCCCTGCGACGGCGACGCCGTAGACCTGCCCGTCGGTATTGATGCCTCCCACCCGTAGTGGGGCGGCGGGGTTGCGGATGTCGATGATCTGCAGACCGGCCCTCCCGTCCGCGACATAGACATAGTTCCCCGCGACGGCGACGCTATTGGCAGACCCGTCGGTATTGATGCCTCCCACCCGTAGCGGGGCGGCGGGGTTGCGGATATCGATGACCTGCACGCCCGCCCACCCGTCCGCGATATAGGCATGGTCCCCCGCGACGGCGACGCTATAGGCATACCCGCTGGTGCCGAGGCCCCCCACCCGTCGCGGGGCGGCGGGGTTGTTGAGGTCGGTGATATCGAGCCCGGTGGTGCCGGCAGCGGCATACGCATAGCGACCTTGCACCGCCACCGCGTGGTACGGCCCCGAGCCCCATTGACCGACCTGCGTCAGGGTCACCTCGGCGAATAGGTCCCCGACGCCGCAGAGAGCCAGCAGACCCAGGAGCAGTGCCGGGACGCGCGGCCGACCGCGGCATCGGCGGCGACCGGGGACCGGACCAGACCAGACCAGGCCACGGGCAGCGCACTGCCGGTCAAACGCTGATCGCAGGGAAGTTGCAAGCGGATGCCGAACATGGGGAACTCCTTCTATGTGTCCTTCGTGTCTTTGGACTTGATCATCGTTCCGGCCGGTCGCAGACCGTCCGCACAGCGGACCCTACGGTAACACCGTGACCTGTAGGGTCCGCTGTGCGGACCGACGACCAGGCCGATCGCCCGGTGGCCGGGTTTATGACCAAGGCCCGCGCAGCCGACCCTATAGTAAGGTAAGGCCGCAACCCGCGGGGTCCACCGCGCGGACCGACGCCCTATCCTGATGCTGTTGGGGAAGTGAGGTCCTCCCAACTCGGATAGCTCAACCCGGGGATCCGCGGGGTATCGACCCGAAACCCGCGGTGACGGGCGTAGCCCTCGAAGACGGTGATCTTGTAGGCCAGTCCCTCGGGCATTCCGATGTCCCCCCAGTGGTAGCGCCGCTCCCAATCGGCAGGGCCGCGGATCAAGGGCCAGCCCGCGACGGCCAGCCACAGGGCGAAGGTCGGCGCGACCCAGGCCCGCGGTTCTTTGTGCCCTTCAGACCGCGGCTCGGTCAGTGCCTGCTCCTCCCACACCAGGGTGTCGCCCTGACGGCCCGCCCTGATGAGCGCGTGGTCGTCCGTCGCGTCACCAAGCAGGAAGGCCATGCGCGTCGGTTCGATCAGCAGACGATAGGGCGGATCGTCGAAATAGCGCACCAGGCTCAGGCCGTGTTTCCAATTGGCGACCCAGAATCCTTCCCGCAGATACAACCGCAGGGCCGGCTGCCACAGCCAATCGGTCTCCAGGCGTATACCGCCAAGCCCCAGGCCGCGGGCGATGCCCTCCAGCGCGGCGGTCACCCGGGCGCCATGACCGGCGCCGCGCGCCTCGCGGAACAGATAAAGGCTCGCGATCCAGAGGTTGGGTTGACCCCAGCCGGGATCACGAATGCTCAGTGCCACCGTCCCCAGCAACCGGCCGTCGACGATCAACCAATAGGGGAGATAGTCGAGCAGGTCCGTCGGATCGCCGATACGCTCACCCTGGGCCAATCCCCGCCGGGCCCAGTCGCTCATCGCCTGATCGGACAGCGAGCGGGGGTCCGGCGCATTGTCCAGTCGATACTCGATATAGGTGCAGAGTTCGCAGGCTTGCCACAGCCGACGTTCCGATGCGTCGGTCGGATCGACTGGTTTGAACAACGGCAATCGGGTCAGGCACGCGGCCAGCGCGGAGCGCAGCGCATCCTGAGGATTGTCGGAGTCGATGGTTGGAGACAGAGACACGTGCTCCATGAACCTGCGAATGAACGGTGACGGCGGGGTTGAGCGCGACTGCGCCGATTCCCGTCGGTTGGTATTGATACGATGGGTTCAGCATAGCGTGTCGGGCGGCGGCCGGCTACCTGCTTCGCCCGGGAGGCGCGGGCGGTCCGCACAGCGCGGGCGGTCCGCACAGCGGACCCTACGGTAACACCGTGACCCGTAGGGTCCGCTGTGCGGACCGACGACCGTGCAGATCGCGCATTGGCCGGGTTCATGACCGAGGCCGCCGCGGCTTGCGGCTTGCGTCTTCGTGCTTGCGTCTTCGTGCTTGCGTTCCTGGAGTGCCCGCGGGGGCCGAGATACGTTACACTCTCAAGCGGATGCCGCTCGGGGCCGAGGCCGCTCGACCGGTTGAACCACCGCTCGGCTGCACTGGGATAGCGTCTTCGCACCTGATATCCAGACAGATCCGTGGTGTAGGGGCGGGTTTCAAACCCGCCCCTACATCCGGTTATCAGGTGCGACGGCGACATCAAAGTACGCCAGGCGCCACTGTACCTCGCCGAGGACTGATGCCCGTGGTCAAGGCCAGCGCCGATATCCTGATCGAATGCTCGCCGGAGCACGTATTCACTTACGTTGCCCGCGACTTTTTTCTGAACTATCCCCGGTGGTCCCCGGAGGTCAAGCGGCTCGAGGTACTGACTGCCGGCCCATTGCGGGTCGGCAGTCGGGCGCGTCAGGTGCGCACCGATCAGGGCCGCGAGACGGAGTCCACCTTTCGGGTCACGGCCCTGGAGGTGCCGACCCGCATCGAGTTTGCCGAGACCACCAACCTGTTCCGCATCAGTTACCGGCTGGCGCCGGTCGACGGACACACCCACCTGGTTTTCGGTTTCGAACTGACCCGCGTGGAATTCTATATGCGTCCTTTTGAAAAGCTGATCCGGGTCACCATTCAGGAGGGCGCCGAGCGTGTCGTGCGCAACATCAAAGGACTGGTCGAGCGCCGGTCGGCGCAGCCGGACGGGGTAGCCGGCGCGGCTGGATCACCGCGCGTCTAACCGAACCGTTCTCTACTGACAGGAGTAACCCATGGACTTCACAGCCGAAAAAGACCAGGGCACGATCCCCTTCGTGCTGTCCCAGATCCTCGATACCGTCGTCAATGGCGTCACCTTGTCGGACCCGGATCAGCCGGACAATCCCATCGTCTATGCCAATGTGGCCTTTGAGTTGATCACGGGCTATGACCGCAACGAGATCCTCGGCCGCAACTGCCGTTTCCTCCAAGGTACGGACCGTGACCAGCCCGAGATCGAGCGCATCCGCGCCGGGATTCGCGATCAGCAATCCGTCACCGTCACCCTGCGCAACTATCGTAAGGATGGCTCGCTGTTCCATAACCGCTTCACCATTCGTCCGCTGTTCGATCCCCAGGGGCGGCTCATCTATTACCTTGGCATCCAGTACGATGTGACCGATCAGGTCGAGGCGCAGGAAGAATTGCAGCGGCTCAATGCCCAACTCGAAGCGATGGGCGAGCGGCTGGATTAGCCCTCCGCCGACGCCTGATCCCGAAACTGCAAAGAGGCCAGCCGCGCGTAGAGTCCGCCTTCCTGCATCAGTTCATCGTGGGTGCCGTCCGCCGCCACCTGACCGTGATCCAGCACTAGGATGCGGTCGACCTTGCGCACCGTCGCCAAGCGGTGGGCGATGACGATGCTGGTGCGTCCTTTCATCAATTCTTCCAGAGCGAGTTGCACCAGCCGTTCGCTCTCGGCATCCAGTGCGCTGGTCGCCTCGTCCAACAGGAGCAGGGCCGGGTCGCGCAGGATCGCCCGCGCGATGGCGATGCGCTGGCGCTGTCCGCCGGACAATCGCACGCCGCGCTCGCCGAGGAAGGTGTTGAAACCGTCCGGCAATCGGTCCAGAAACTCGTCGGCGTGGGCTGCAGCGGCGGCGCGGCGGACCTGTTCGTCCGACACGGTATCCAACCCGTAACGGATGTTCTCCCAGGCATCGGCACCGAAGATCACCGGGTCCTGGGGGACCACGGCGATCTGTCGGCGCAGGTCGGACGGGTCCAGTTCACGCAGGTCCACCCCATCGAAGCGGACAGCGCCCTGGGTCGGGTCGTAGAAGCGCAGCAACAGTTGAAACAGGGTCGTTTTGCCGGCACCGGAGGGGCCGACCAGGGCCACCTTGGCACCAGGCGCGATGGTGATCGACAGATCTTTGAGCACCCGCAGATCGGGATGGGCGGGATACGCAAAGCCGAGATCCTGGAATGCAATCCGACCCTGGACCGGCTGGGGCAGGGCACGCGGCTGCGCCGGCGGCTCGATCAGCGTCGGCGTGGCGAGCAGTTCCATCAGCCGTTCGCTGGCGCCGGCGCCGCGCAGCAGTTCCGCCGCCAACTCGCTCAGGCTCCCGACTGAACTCGCGACCAGCACGGCATAGAAGAGGAACGCGGACAGTTCACCGCCGCTCAACCGCCCCGCCAGCACCTCACGGCCGCCGACCCACAGCACCACGCCGATGGCGCCGAAGGTGAGCGCGACCGCGATGGCGGCCAGGGCGGCGCTCAGGCGGGCGCGCTTCACGGCCGTACCGAAGGCCGACTCCACCCGTTCCTTATAGCGCGCCCGATCGATCGGCTCGTGACAGAAGGACTGGACGGTGCGGATGGCGTGCATCACCTCGTCCACGTACGCCCCCAGGTCGGCGATGCGATCCTGGCTGGCGCGGGAGAGGCGGCGCAGGCGGTAACCGACCAGCCACAACGGCAGGATCACCAGCGGCGTGCCGAGCATGACCAGCCCGGTCAGCCAGGGACTGGTGAGGGCCAGCATGATCAGACCGCCCAGCACCAGCAGCGTGGTGCGCAGGGCCGAGGCCAGCGTGGAGCCGACCACGGTCTGGAGCAGCGTGGTATCGGAGGTCAGGCGCGAGATGACCTCACCGGTGCGGGTCGTCTCGAAAAAGCCCACATCCAGGCTCAGCACCCGGGTGAACACAGCGATGCGCACGTCGGCGATGACCCGTTCGCCGATCCAGCTCAGCAGATAGGAGCGCACCATGATCGCCCCCGCCATGGCCACAACCACGGTGAGGAACAGCAGCAGGGCGTCGTTCAAGGCCGCCTCGGAGCCGGTCTTGAGTCCGGAGTCGACGACTTCGCGGATCACCTGGCCGAACGCGAGTACGGCCCCCGCGGCAACCAGCAGGGCCAGGGCCGCGATCAACAGGCGCCCCAGATAGGGCCGCACGAAGCGGAGCAGCCGTAACAGCGGACCCAGGTTGCGGGTGGTCGGCCGCCGGGGCGGTGCGGGCGGGGCAGAGCGCATGAAATAACCTTACTGCATTGAAAAAGAAGCGCTTAACAGTGCCGTAGCTTACCTTAACCGACAAAACTTATCTAGATTTACGTGAACACTGATCAGGCAAGAATGCTGGAGTCCACGGCTTCAGTCTTGGTCCGTTGGTCGGCGGACATGAAGAATGAAGGCTTTAACTGCTGGTCGTTTGCTATAGCGTCTCGACCTCAAAGCCAATCACGCCGCGCTGTTCACGGCTGAATTCGATGCCGATCAGATGGATCGGCTGGCCTGCCGCCCGGTATTGGTCCGCGTAGCCCCGTTCCTTGAGCTGTTGCAAAGCCCGTCCCGCGGGCTCCAACTCCACCACCTCGAACTCGAACAGCCAAATCCGGCCGTTGAATTTCAGCGTCAGATCCACCCGCCCCTGGCGGCTGGCGTCCTCCGCCGTCAAGTCCAGGCCCAGTGCTGCCAGATGACTGTAGAAGACGCTGGCGTAATACCCCTCATAACGGGCAATGGGATTACCGATATGCCACTGATAGGGAATGGCGGCAAACAGGCTGTCGAGATGGGCTCTGAACCCCACGAAATCCGTGGCCGCCAGCACGTCATAAAGGCGGCTGACGGCACGCTCGGCCTGCATGGGATCACCCATCAGCCCTTTGAGCAGGGCATCATTCAGGGCGCTTTCCACCTCCAGATTGGGGGTGAAATAACCGCGTGCAATGAGGATCTCCACCAGAAAAGTCGGCGTGCCGGTTTCGAACCACCAGGTGCGAAGCTCGCGCGCATCAAACAGCAGCAGCAGGTCGAAGGGGTTATACACTGCCGGACCGGTCCAGTTATAGCCGTTGTACCAACGGCGGATCGCGTCCCGGTCCAGGCCGGGAAGTTCGGGTGCGAAAACGGTCTCCACATCCTGCTCGGTATAGCCGCACAGGGCCGAATAGCGGGCATCGATCGTAATGTCCTTCAAGTTGTTCAACCCCGAGCAGATGCTCACCTTGCTGAACTTGCTCACCCCGGTGATAAACACAAAGCGAACATGAGCGTCATTGTCCTTGATGACTGAATACAGATCGCGCAGCCCGTCGCGCGCGGCGCGCGCGGCGTCGGGATCGGTGAGGTTATCGAGGATCGGCTTGTCGTATTCGTCGACCAGCACCACCGCCCGCTGGCCGGTCGCCGCATGGGCCAGCCGCAGCAGTTGCGCAAAGCAGGCGCCGCTCCCGGTTTCGGTGCAGCGCAGCCCCAGCGCGTCCTGATTGATGCGCAGTTGTTCCCCGATCTTCTGGTCCAGTTCCGCGCGGCTGTGCACGATACCGCCCCCGAAGCTGATCCGGATGACTGGATAGCGGGTGGTCCAGTCCCAGTGCGGATGGATCAGCAGTCCCCGGAACAGTGCCTCGTTACCGGCAAAGAGTTCCCCCAGGGTATCAAGCAACAGCGATTTGCCGAAACGGCGCGGGCGTGACAGAAAATACTGGGTGCCTTCGTCGGTCAACTGCCGGATGAAGCCGGTCTTGTCGACGTAGTAATGATCATCCGCGCGAATCTTGGCAAAGGTCTGGATGCCGATCGGCAGTCTGCGGCGGTGCATGGCGGGCCTCGGAAGGGGGGACGCGGGTCGTCGAGGGTCAGGGTAACCGGTTCGCGGCCGTCTGTCATGACGCCAGCCACAGCAATGATCCGGACTTATCCACAGATGTCACAGGTGTTCACAGATGAAAAAAAACATCTGTGTTCTACCGACGTGTCGGGGCGACTGAAGTTCGTAGGATGCGGTGAGGAACGAACCGCATCATCGGTGGTGCGGTCAGCGATGCGGTTCGTTCCTCACCGCATCCTACAGGACTGGTGTCGATGCGACTTCAGTCGCACCGACATCCAAGGTTGCGCGAACCGCCGCCGCAGGGCGGTTCAGGGCACGACCGTGTAAGGCTTCACCCATTGGTTGTTGCCGTCGTAGGCCTCCGTGCTGACGCAGGTGTGATCGATGAAGGTGCGCAGTGACTTGGCGGCGGCGGCCCCGGCGGGCAGGCCGTCCAGCGTCAGGATGCGGCTGGCCCCGGCGGCGAGGGTGCCGACGGCCACCGTGGCGTCGCCCGTGGCGCCGCAGACGGGAACGTCCGGCCGATCGACCCAGAGGGCAAGCGTGCCGGCGTCGCCGGGCGCGGTGCCGCGGTTTCGCACCGTCACGGCGGCGCTGAAGGTCCCGCCGGCGGTGGGGCGCGAGGGCGTCAGGTTGATGGCGGTGACCGTGAAGTCCGCGATCGGCTGGGTGAAGACCCGGTAGACCTTGACGGCCTGGTTGTTGGTCTCATTGGGTTCCAATGTTTCACACTGGTTGTCGACGAAGGCCCGCAGGGTGTTGTACCCGGCGGTGCCGGCCGGCAGGCGGATCCGCACGACCTGTTTAGCGCCCGCCGCAAGGCTCGCCAGGCGGATGTCAGCGTCCCCCGGCGTACCGCAGCCTTGGGTCGCGCGCTGGTTGGCCCAAACGCGCAGGGTGCCTGGGTGCGCGGTCTCGGTGCCCCGATTCTTGACGGTGATCACGGCGCTGAAGGTGCCGCCAACGAGCGGGGCGCTCGGAGTCAGGGTGACGTTGGTGACGGCGAAGTCGGCGTCGGAGGGTAGTCCCCCGAACCCGGCCACCGGCACGGGACGCGGGTGGCCTGTGGTGGTGCCGTCGCCGAGCTGGCCGTAGGAGTTGCTTCCCCAGGCCCAGAGGCTGCCGTCGGTCCTGCGGGCTAGGGTGTGGAACCAGCCGGCTTCCGCGGCCGCGACCCCGGTTAGGACCTGGACCGGCGTCCAGCGATTGGTTCCGGTGCCGTCGCCGAGTTGGCCAAAGTTCGCCCCCCATGCCCAGAGACTGCCGTCGGTCTTGATGGCCAAGCTGTGGAGGTAGTCGGCTGCCATGGCGGCGACCCCGGTTAGGACCTGGACCGGCGTTAAGCGATCGGTTCCAGTGCCGTCGCCGAGTTGGCCCCAATCGTTGGATCCCCAGGCCCAGAGGCTACCGTCGGTCTTGAGGGCCAGGGTGTGACTATAACCGGCGGTCACGGCCGCGACCCCGGTCAGGACCTGGACCGGCGTCCAGCGATCGGTTTGGGTGCCGTCGCCGAGTTGGCCCCAGTTCGCCCCCCAGGCCCAGAGACTGCCGTCGGTCTTGAGAGCCAAGGTGTGCCGACCGCCGGCGGCCACGGCCGCGACCCCGGTCAGGACCTGGATCGGAGTTGATGAGCGAAGGGTTCTGATGCCGTCGCCGAGCTGGCCGTAGGAGTTGCTCCCCCAGGCCCAGAGGCTGCCGTCGGTCTTAATGGCCAGGGTGTGATAAACGCCGGCGGCCACGGCCGCGACGTCGGTTAGGACCTGAACCGGTGTCCAGCGATCGGTTCTGGTGCCGTCGCCGAGCTTGCCGCCCAAGTTGGACCCCCAGGCCCAGAGGCTGCCGTCGGTCTTGATGGCCAGGGAGTGCTCCTCGCCAGCTGCCACGGCCGCGACTTCGGTCAGGACCTGGACTGGGGTCGAACGATTGGTGGAGGTGCCGTCGCCGAGCTGGCCCCGGTCGTTGTATCCCCAGGCCCAGAGGGTGCCGTCGGTCTTGATGGCCAGGCTGTGATTATTGCCGGCGGCCAGCCGCTGCATCTCCGGATTGCCCGCCGCGGCAACGCTCATCGCCCAAGGCGAGCCCAGCAGCGCATCCAACCCGGCGGCATCGACCCGCAGCGTCATGCTGGCCGAGTCGGCGGCGCGCTTGACCCCGTCATAAGACCCGACCGGCAAGGCGAACAGCAGATCCTTGGCCGTCTGCTCCAGGTCCTCCGCCGCGACCACTGCCGACGCGCGCAGGTCCACCCGCACGGTCACCCAGCCCGCGGCGGCCACCTGCGCGCGCAGGGCGGCCGCCTGGGGCGCCGCCGCGTCGCCGGGCGCCGTCAGCCCGGCCGCGGCCTGGCCCAGGGCCAAACTCAGGACCAGTATCAAACACCAGGCAACAAGCGCCGCGCGTTGGCCGCGCCGCCCCGGATGGCGTTGGAGCAGTTCGAGAAACATGTGGAGTGCCTTATTGTGGAAATGGTTCAGCCGGTGCGGGCGGACGCCATCAGAGTGACGCGTTGGTGTTCAATGGCCACCCGACGGATGGGCCGGATCAGCGGATGGGGTGCCGTCGGTGGCGTTTCTCACCCTACCCTACGAACTACAGCCGTCGAATGCAACAACTAAATCTAGGGGCGGGTTTATACCCACCCCTACCCGAGGGTCTGTCCGGATATCAGGGACCACGGCGCATCGCCGGAGCCCGACCGCGGGGAAGTGGGTCAGCAGACTGGCGCCGTCGTGGCGGATGAAGTGCAGGGTGATGCCGGTCAGATGCGGCAAGTGCACCCGATGGGCGGCGCGGCCCAGGCCGGCGCGAGGTTCCTGAGACGACGATGATCATGCTGGCCTAAAGCGTCTCGACCTCGAACCCGACCATGCCGCGCTGTTCACGGCTGAATTCGATGCCGATCAGATGGATCGGCTGGCCCGCCGCGCGGTATTTGTCCGCGTAGCCCCGGTCTTTGAGCTGTTGCAGTGCCCGCCCCGCGGGTTTGAGTTCGACGACCTTGAACTCGAACAGCCAAATCCGGTCATTGAATTTCAACGTCAGATCGACTCGGCCTTGGCGGCTGGCGTCTTCCGCCGTCAAGTCCAGGCCCAGCGCGGCCAGGTGGCTGTAGAAGACGCTGGCGTAATAGCCCTCATAGCAGGCGATGGGATTACCGGTATGCCATTGATACGGAATGGCGGCGAACAGGCTGTCGAGATGGGCTCCGAGGCCCGCGAAATCCGTGGCCGCCAGCACGTCATAGAGGCGAGTGACCCGAATAGAGATCGCGCAGTCCGTCGCGGGTGGCACGCGCGGTGTCGGGGTCAGTGAGGTTGTCGAGGATCGGCTTGTCGTATTCGTCGACCAGCACCACCACGCGGTGACCGGTCGCGGCATGGGCCTGTTGGATCAAGCGGGAAAACCGCCCGGAGAGGCTCGGCGCCGCGACCGTCAGGCCCAGCCGTAGCGCATTGTCGTCGAGGACCTCGCCGATCTTGTCGTCCAGCGCCGCGCGGCTGTGCACGAGACCGCCGCCGAAGCTGATCCGGATGACCGGATAGCGGGTGGTCCAGTCCCAGTGCGGATGAATCGCCAGATCGCGGAACAGCGCCTCGTTACCAGCGAAGAGTTCCCCCAGGGTATCGAGCAACAACGATTTGCCGAAGCGGCGCGGGCGTGACAGGAAGTAATGCGTGCCTTCGTCGGTCAACTGCCGGATGAAGCCGGTCTTGTCCACATAGTAATGATCATCCGCGCGGATCTTGGCGAAGGTCTGGATACCGATCGGCAGTCTGCGGCGGTGCATGGCGGGCCTCGGAAGCGGGGACGCGAGTCGTCGGGGGTCAGGGTAACGGGTTCGGGGCAGGCTGTCATGACGCCAAGCACCAGCGCAGCAATTCCAGTTTTGGGCGACATTGCGCTGCCCGAAGGTGGATGCGGCGCGCGCGACCGCCGTGCCGGGGTCCTGACACCGAGCGGCGCGCCTTATCCCCCCTACAGCGGAGCAGGTTTTGGGTGGACAAGCGTAGCGCATCCACCATCGGCCTCGCCGCCGACATGTCGGCGGCTGGGGCCACCCAAATTTGGAACTGCTGAGCACCAGCGGCGGCGGGGAGCGCCATTCCGGCCACGTCGATCATCCGGAATTATCCACAGATGTCACAGATGTTCACAGATGAAGAAAAGCATCGGTGTGCCACCGATGTGCCGGGGCGACTGAAGTCGCCCCTACAGTTCGGCGCGCGTCACCGCCGCAGGGCGGTTCAGGGTAAGACCGTGTAAGGCTTCACCCATTGGTTGTTGCCGTCGTAAGCCTCCGTGCTGACGCAGGTGTGATCAACGAAGGTGCGCAGTGACTTGGCGGCGGCGGCCCCGGCGGGCAGACCGTCCAACCTCACGATGCGGCTGGCCCCGGCGGCAAGAGTGCCGACGGGCAGCGCGGCGTCGCCCGTGGCGCCGCAGACGGGAACGTCCGGCCGATCGACCCAGAGGGCAAGCATGCCGGCGTCGCCGGGCGCGGTGCCGCGGTTTCTTACCGTCACGGCGGCGCTGAAGGTCCCGGCGGCGGTGGGGCGCTTGGGTGTCAGGTCGATGGTGGTGACCGCGAAGTCCGCGATCGGCTGGGCGAAGACCCGGTAGCTCTTGCTGTCTTGGTTGTTGGTCTCATTGGGTTCCATGGTTCCACATTGGTTGTCGACGAAGGCCCGCAGGGTCTTGTACCCGGCGCTCCCGGCTGGCAGGCGGATCCGCACGACCTGTTTGGCGCCCGCCGCCAGGCTCGTCAGGGGAATGTCAGCGTCCCCGGGGGCCGCGCAGTCTTGAGTCGCGCGCTGGTTGGCCCAGACGCGTAGGGCCCCAGGGTGCCCGATCTGGATGCCCCGATTCTTGACGGTGATCGAAGCGCTGAAGGTGCCGCCGACGAGCGGAGCGCTCGGGTGCAGGGTGACGTTGGTGACGGCGAAGTCGGCGTGGGAGTGCCCGAACCCGACAACCGGCACTGGACTGAGGCGAGCCGTGGTGGTGCCGTCGCCGAGTTGGCCGGACACGTTTTCCCCCCAGGCCCAGAGACTGCCGTCGGTCTTAAGGGCTAGCGTGTGGTACCAGCCGGCTGACACGGCCGCGACTCCGGTCAGGACCTGGACTGGCGTTAAGCGATCGGTGGTGGTGCCGTCGCCGAGCTTGCCATGCCCGTTTTGCCCCCAGGCCCAGAGGCTGCCGTCGGTCTTGAGGGCCAGGGAGTGACCAGAGCCAGCGGTCACGGCCGCGACCCCGGTCAGCACCTGGACCGGGGTCGAACGATCGGTGGTGGTGCCGTCGCCAAGCTGGCCGTAGTAGTTCGCCCCCCAGACCCAGAGGCCGCCGTCAGTCTTGATGGCCAGGCCGCTGCGCGACACGGCCGCAACCTCGGTCAGAACCTGGACCGGGGTCGAACGACCGATGATGCCGCTGCCGTCGCCGAGCCCGCCCCTCCAGTTGCTCCCCCAGGCCCAGAGGCTGCCGTCGGTCTTGAGGGCCATGGATCGAGAGGCGCCGGCAGCCAGCCGCTGCATCTCCGGAGTGCCCGCCGCGGCAACACTCGCCGCCCAGGGCGAGCCCAGCAGCGCATCCAGCCCGGCGGCATCGACCCGCAGCGTCATGCTGGCCGAGTCGGCGGCGCGCTTGACCCCGTCATAAGACCCGACCGGCAAGGTGAACAGCAGATCCTTGGCCGTCTGCTCCAGGTCCTCCGCCGCGACCACCGCCGGCGCGCGCAGGTCCACCCGCACGGTCACCCAGCCCGCGGCGGCCACGTGGCGCGCAGGGCATCGGCATTGGTCGCCGCCGCGTCGCCGGGCGCCGTCAGCCCGGCCGCGGCCTGGCCCAGGGCCAGACTCAGTGTCACTAGCAAACACGTGAGAACAAGCGCCGCGCGTTGGCCGCGCGCCCCCGGATGGCGTTGGAAGATTCTGAAGAACATGCGTATTTCCTACTGTTGGGAATGGTTGAGCCGGTGCGGGCGGACCGTAGCATGGACCCGCATTCGGGTGCCATCGCCGCCGGACGGATGGGCCGGACCAACGGACTGGGTGCCATCGGTCATGAGGCAATGCCGTCGGGTGCGATAAGGGACTAACCGCACCGCGCCGGCCGCGATCTGGTGCGGGTCGTGCTTTACCGCACCGTAATGAACGGGTGGGGGATGTTGTAAGACTCGGGATAATAGTTGTAAGACTCGGGATAATAGTTGTAAGACTCGGGATAATAGTTGTAAGACTCGGGATAATAAGAGATGCGGTTCGTTCCTCACCGCATCCTACGGCGATTGCCTAGTTCGGGGTCAGGGCTTCGTTGGCTGCAACGTCGGCAGGGTGTCGTTATGGCGTCTTGGGTTCGGCGGGCCGCCGCCGCGGTCGCGCGGGTCGCTCGACTGGCCGCGGTGTCGACGTGGGTGCCGGCGGCGTCGTTGCATCGGTCGCCGCGGCGCGCTTGACCGTCCGTGCCGGCCGCCGGGCGGCGCCGGGCGGTCCGTCGGAGATCGCGAGCAGCAGGCCGACGGCGGTGAAGGTCGTCAGCAGACTGGCGCCGCCGTGGCTGATGAAGGGCAGGGTGATGCCGGTCAGCGGGATGGCCTTGGTGACGCCGCCGAGATTGAGCAGGGTCTGCACGGCCAGCACCGTGGTGAGCCCGGCGGCGAGCAGCCGGCCGAAGTCGGTGCGCGCCTGGCCCGCGATCATGATGCCGCGCTGCACCAGGATCAGGAAGAAGAGGGCGACCAGCACGCAGCCCAGGAAACCCAGTTCTTCACCGATCACCGCGTAGATGAAGTCCGAACGGGCGATGGGCGTGTATTCAGGGCTGCCGTTGCCGAAGCCCTCGCCCCACAGACCGCCCGCGTACATGCCCGAGAGCCCCTGCAGGATCTGCCAGCCGTCGCCGGTCGGGTCCTGAAAGGGGTCCAGCCAGGCCTCGACGCGGCGCTGACCATGGGCGAAGAAGGTCAGCACCAGTGCGCCCGCTCCGGCGGCGGCCAGCAGACCGTAGCCGAGATACCCGACGCGCCCGGTGGCCCGTACCAGCACGACGAGCAGGGTGACGCTCAGGATCACGATCATTCCCAAATCCCGCTGCAGCGCCAGGAGCCCGGTGAGCAGCACCCAGAAGGCGAGCAGCGGCCAAAGGTCGCGCAGGGGCGGAAGCAGCGGGAAGCGCGGATGCCAGCGGGCGAGGGCGCGCGCGTGCTGCTCCAGATAGGCGGCCGTACCCAGGATCACCGTGACCTTGAGGACTTCGGTTGGCGTGGTGAAGCCCAGGGCATAGACCGCGCCGCGGAACCGGGTGCCGGTGACGAGCAGCACCACCAGCAGGACCAGCGACACCCCGGCCCACAACCACAGACCCTTGGCGAGCCACCGGTACCGGCCGTTGGCGCCGGCCACGGCGGTAACCAGCATGGCGGCGAACCCGGCGGGGATCAGATAGATCTCAGGGTCGTTCGCGCCCAAGGTGCCCGCGAAGGCGCCCATACGGTACTGCGCGAGCAGACCAAACCCGGCGAGACAGGCGACCACAGCAGTCAATACCTGATCGCCGCGAAACTGCATCAGCACCAGGGCGAGGTGTAATCCGATGAGGCCAACACCATAGGTCAGGAGCGGCAGCACGGCCGATGCGGTCAACTGCCGACCGGCCGCGTGCTCCGAACCCAGCACCAGCACGAAGCCCAGGGCGATGCACCCCAGACAGGAGAGCAGGAGTTCGCGCTCGCCCTGACGCAGGTCCCAGGTCGCGGCGAGCCCGGCGGGCGAAGCGGCAGCGTTCATCGGGCATTCTCCAGTTCCATCGCCTTCAGGAGCAGGTCGCGGGCGATGGGGGCCGCCGCGGTTGAGCCATAGCCGCCGTGCTCCACCAGCACCGCCACCGCCAGGGTGGGCGCCGCGGCCGGCGCAAAGCCGATGAACCAGCTATGGGCCGCGCCGCGGGGGTTCTGGGCGGTGCCGGTCTTGCCGGCGATGGCCAGTTGCGGTCCATCGATGCCGCGACCGGTCCCCGTGGTGACCACCTTGCGCAGCATCTCGGCCAGCCGCGCGGCGGTCGGTTCCGCCATGTACCGGCCCAAGGGCGCCGGCGCTTCCTGGGCCAGCAAGCGCGGACGCATCGCCAGGCCGCGGTTGGCGACCGCCGCGGCGATGGTCGCCAGATGACCGGGTGTGGTCAGCACCCGGCCCTGACCGATAGACGCCTGCGCCAGACCGTACAGATCGTTACGGGCCAAGCGGGGCAGGCGGCCGGTACTCAGATTGCCGTAGCGGTCGGTGCCCGGATACAGCCGCACCTGTCGGCCGAACTGAAAGCGCTCGCCGGCGCCGGCAAAGCTGTCATGCCCCAGACGCACCCCGAGCTGGGCGAAGAAGACGTTGGATGATTCCACCAGTGCCGTCGTCAGGTTCAGATTGCCGTGCCCGGCCCATGTCCGTCCGGCCTTGGCCGCGGTGTAATAGTCATGGTCGCGGATCGGCGGGTAGCGACTCGAGGTGGTGTAGCCGCCCGCCGGGCAATGCAGGGTGCCGCTGAAGCCGGACTCGATGGCCGCCGCGGCCAGCACCACCTTGAACACCGAGCCCGGTGGATAGAGCCCTTGGGTGGCCCGGTTCAACAAGGGTGTGCCGGCCGCCGGCCCGGAAAACAAGGCGGGCGACAAGCGGTTGGGATCGAAGGCCGGATTGTTCGCCAACACCAGCAGCGCACCGTCCGCGGGGCGCAGCAGCACCACCGCGCCGTGCCGACTGCCCAGGCGTTGCAGCGCCAGGAGTTGCAGTTCGGCATCCAGGGTCAGTTGCAGGTCCTGACCACGCGGGCGTTTGTCCTTGGTCAGCAACTGGCGCCCCAGTTCGCCCCAGGAAGCCAGGATCTCCGGCGTGGCCCCATTGAGCTGCGCATTGGCAGCGGCCTCGGCGCCGATCGCCCCGAAGCGGGGGTCGCTATAGCCGACCGTGTGGGCGAAGGCCGGGCCGTAGGGATAGACCCGGTAGACCCGGCCGTCGCGTTCCTGGCTTTCGGCCAGCACCTGACCGTGGCGGTCGAGGATGCGTCCGCGCTGAATTCGGTGGGCTGGGTTGAACTCCCGGCGGTCATGGGACTGCATGAAAGCGACGAACTCGGGCCGAAAGAGCCCGGTGAGATGCCAGCTCGCCTGATAGATCAGCACACCCAGAAAGGCCGCGGCCACCACCGCCAGCGGCAGCGCGCCGAACAATTGCAGCGTCTGGCCGGGCCGCGCCTTGGCACCCGCGAGCCGCGTCCGGATGCGCCACAGGATGATCACGGCAGCGGCGAAGAACGCCAGGTGCAGGATGATCCGCAGCGCCGGCCAGGCGGCGGAGTCGACGAGTGCGCCGAACAGTTGCAGTGGGGTCGAGAGAGTCACCCTGGAAGGTTCGATCCTAAACGTGAAAGGTGGCAAGGCCGCGCATTATCACCCAGGATCCGTTCGGGTGGGGTGGGGGATTAGCGGTGGCCGGACAGTCGAATTTCCTCCAGGACCCGCACCGCCGGCAGATACTCGCCCAGCGCCAGCCCTTCGAGATCGATGCGGCCCATGGACGCGACCGCGTCCCAGTCCTTGCGGCGGCGCTGCTCGCCGTCCGCGAGCAGGGCCCCGAGCCGCCGCGTGAAGTCCGGGTCACTGACCAGGCGCGCGGCGAGCCGGCCGTCCCCGACGCACGCCGGTTGCCCGGTGGCGGGTGCCGGCGCGGCGGGTTCCGGCGGCCCCGCGGCGGTGCCCGGCGGCGGGGCCGGGTCCGCCCCGCGGGCCGCCGACGCCGCGCGCGGCGGCACCAGCGGCGGCAACTGCTCCGGCGGCGTCGCGGCCTTGGCGCGGGCGTCCGCGCCGACCGGGGTCCGGATGGCCGCGGCGGCCGGCGCCGGGGCGATGCGCCGGTGCAGCCCCAAGAGGAAGGCGCCGAGCGCGGCCAGGTCGGTCGGCTCGGGAGCCGGGTCCCCGGCCCCGGGCCGCGTTCCGGCCCCGAGCGCCGCGGCCGCGAGGGCGGCCACCACCAGCGCGGGGCGCGCCTGGTAGCGTTGCGCCACCGCGAGCACGCCCGCGACGTCGGTCGCCGCCGCCAGGGCCTCGAGCACTCGGGCGGCGGGGGTCAGACAGGCCGCCCGCAGCCGCTCGGCCGCGGGCGGCGGCAGCCGCGCCCAGTCCTGCGCCAGGCGCTGCTGAAGGACCGGCGCCGCGGCCTCCGGTGCCACCGCCGCCAGCGTGTCGGCCATGGTGCGCACCTCGGCATGGAAGCGTGCGCGCAGGCTCGCACCGCGGTCCGCCGCGCCGCCGTCGGCCTCGGGTGCGAGCGCCGCATCCAGGTCCGCCAGGGCCTGGTCCAGGGTGGGCAACCCGTCCGGGCGCGCCCCCGCGGCCGCGTCGAGGCAGGCCAGGGCCGCGAGCCAGGCGCAGCAACAGCGCCCGGCGTCGGCGTCGCGGGCGGCCGCATCGGGCCAGAGCCAGGCCGGCGCCGGGGTGTCCAGGGCGCGGCCGAGCGCGCGCCAGGCGCGCCCCGCCGTCGGTTGCACGGTCGCCGCCAACCCCGGGGCCAGTGGTCCCGCCGCGGCGGTCAACGCCAGGCGCTCCGTGAGCAGGGACAGCGCCGACTCCAGGTGCAGCGGCAGGTCCGCACCGATCGCCGGCGGCCGGCCGGCGTGGCGCGGGTCCGCGGCGGAGGGGTCCGGGTCCGCCCCCCGGTCCGCCCCCGGGTCCGCCCAAATGGGTTCGCCCAGGGGCCGACCGGTGAGCGACTCCACACAGCGCAGCAGGTGATAGATCTCCCCGCCGGCCACCAGCCGCGCCAGGTAGGCCGCGGCGCGGGCCGGGGGCGGCGCCGCCGCGTCGCAGCCGCCGTGCCGATCGTCCCGCCCGGTGGGCCGGGGGACGGGCCGCCCGCCCGTCGGAGCAGTTGAGCGCCAGTCCTCCGGCGCGTCGGCACCGACGCCCGCCTGATCGCGCCCGCCGCAGCAGTCGGCCAGTGCCGCGGCCAGCGCGGCGCGCGCCCCCGGCAGGCCGGTCAGGCGCTGCCAGTACGGGTAATCGCTGCCGATCGTGCAGGGCTGTATGCCCCCGGCGGTCTGGGCCAGCGCGAGCATGGTCTTCAGGTCCGCGACCACCGCAGCGGACAGTGGCGCGGACAGCGGCGCGTCGGCCGCCGCGGACGCCGCGGACGCCGCGAACAACGCCCGGAACGGCGCCAGTTCCCGTGCCCAGTCCGGTCCATACTGGCTCTCGCCCGCATACTCGCCGGTCAGCACCACCGGCAGTGCCGGGGTGGAACCCAGCACCAGGGCGGGCAGCAGGTCGAGCGGTGTCCAGCGGGGGTCGAGCAGGGCCCCGGCCAGTTGGTCCGCGTCCACCGGGGCACCGGGCACCGCGCCCAAGATAGCCCCGAGGCGCTCCGCCGGCCGCGGGTGTGGTGGCGCCGCGGCGGTGCCGCCGCCGGGTGCGGGCGGGGACGGTGCGGCTCCCGGCGCGGCGGGCACGGTGCCGCCGATCAGCGCGGCGGCCGTCGGCCGATGCACCAGGAGCAGCCGATCCCAAGGGTTGTCCGGCCGGGTCGCCGGCCGCGGGTCCGGCCGCGGGTCCGGCCCGCGGTCGGTCCCCGCCGCGCACCGGACCCCGGCCGTCGGCCCATCCTGGCCGAGCACCTGCCCCAGCCAGCCCGTCCGCAGGTGTGCCAGGTCGTCCAATTGAACCAGCACCAGAAATCCCCGGCGGGGGCCGCGCCGGTCCATCACCTCGGTGAGCAGCCGCCGCAGCGCCGCCGCGTCCGCGGCGCCCAGGGTCGCGGTGCCGCGCAGGACCAGCAGTCGCAGATCGGTCGCGCCGCCGCACAGGCGCTGCCCCAGCCAGCGCCGCAGCGCGGCCCACTCCCGGCGCGCGAGCCATCCCTGAAGCCCGCGGCCCAGGGCGCCGAAGACCCCGTTGGTGACCGCCTGGTCCAACCCGTTCAGCAGCGCGGTGCTGCCCGGCAGCCGCAGCCGCAGGGCCGCGGGCAGCAGCAGGTTCGGCGCCAGCAGCCAGACCAGCGGTGCCGCGGCGGCGCAGGCCACCCAGAGCGCCCGCTCGCCCGCCTTGAGCCCGGCCCAGGCCGTGCCGAGCCCGGACGCCAACCCGGCGGCCCACCCGGACGCCCCGCCGCCCGCGGTCGCCGCGGTCCAGAGGTCCGCCGGCAGCCGCCCCTCATCCGGATACCACAGGAGCCCCAGCACCAGCGGCACCGGCAGCAGCAGGAGCAGCGGCAGGGCCGCGCCCCACCGGGCCAGGAGCAGGCGCGCGCGCTCACCGGCCGCGCCGCGCCCGACCAGCAGCGCGCGCGCCACCGCCTGGGTCAGCGCCGCTGCCGGGTCCGTCGATGGGTCCGCCGGCGGGTCCAATGAGTGGCCCGAAGGCTGACCCGGCGCGGCCGCGGCGCCCGGTGAGGCGCGGCGCCCGGCGCGGCCCGCCGCGGGGGCACCGCCCAGGTCCAGCACCAGCGGCGCACCCAACCGGGGCGGCGCGACCAGCGGCTCCCCGAAGGCCGCCGCCCAGCGCGCCGCCCAGTCCGCCGCCCGCTCCGGCGCCGCGTCCGCCAGGGCCGTGAGTTCCGCGTCCAGTCCCGCCCGGTCGGCATCCACCCAGGCCAGGTTCCAGACCGGATTGCAGGCGCGCCCGCCCGGGTGGTTAGGGTCCGCCGGGCGCCCGGCGGGACGCGCCGCCGCCGGCACCGCGGCCCAGCCCCGCTCCCGGACCGTCAGCCACAGGTCCGCGAAGGCGGCGAGCAGGGTCCCCAGCGGCTCCTCCGCCGGCAGGGTCGGGCCCAGCCGCGCCCGGGCGCCCGCGGGAGCGCCGGCGTCGCCGGCCGTCGGCGGCAGTCGGGTCAACGCCACCAACCCCGGCTTGACCACCGCGAGGGCATAGACCCGCGGCCCCTCCCCGGTCCCGGTGATCGGCCCCGGCGCCGCGGCCCCGGCGGCCGGTGCCGCCGGGCGGGCGCCGAACCAGAAGCGCCCGAAGCAGTCGACGCAGCCGCTGCCGAGAAAGTCCGCGAGCGCCGTGGCCTGGTCCGGACCCGGGTATGCCGCCTCGTTTGCGTCCGCCCCGGTCCCCGGTTCGCCCGCCGGACCCGTCCCCGCCCCCGCAATCGCCGCCAGGGCCGCGACCAGTGCCCGGTCCGGCCGCGCATCGCGACGTGCGGCCAAGGTCACCGCCGGGTCCGGTGACCCGGTGCCGTGGCGGTCGATCCTGACCCGGCAATCCGGCAGTTGGGTCATAAAAGGCGGGCGAGTGGGGTCGCCGGATTGGCGCTGTTGATCAATCCCGTCGCCCAAGCCGTTGTGCCAGCACTGGTTTGCGTCGCAGTGGCCGTCGGACGAGAAGAACCTGATGCCGACCTGGTGGTTGTGGTCGCAGCGGTTGGCGCTCAGGTCCGCGATGGCGGGGGCCGCGGGGAACTTCGGGGCGCGCTGCAACGTGATGCCGTGGGCATTGCCCCAGCAGTCGTTGCCCGCGGCACGGGCCGCGGATGAGAACAGGCCGATGCCGGACTGTTGGTTGTCGTGGCAGCGGTTGGCGCTCAGGTCCGCGATGGCGGGGGTCTCGGGGGAGTTCGCGTCGCGCTGCAACGCGATGCCGTGGGTATTGCCCCAGCAGTCGTTGCCCGCGGCGCGGGCCGCGGATGAGAACAGGCCGATGCCGGACTGTTGGTTGTCGTGGCAGCGGTTGGCGCTCAGGTCCGCGATGGCAGGGGCCGCGGGGGAGTTCTGGTCGCGCTGCAACGCGATGCCGTGGACATTGCCCCAGCAGTCGTTGTCCGCGGCGCGGGCCGCGGAGGAGAACAGGGCGATGCCGGCCTGTTGGTTGTCGTGGCAGCGGTTGGCGCTCAGGTCCGCGATGGCGGGGGCCTCGGGGGAGTTCGGGTCGCGTTGTAACCTGATGCCGCAATCGGCATTGCGCCAGCAGTCGTTGCCCGCGGCGCGGGCCGCGGAGGAGTGAAGGACGATGCCGGACCCTTGGTTGTCGTGGCAGCGGTTGGCGCTCAGGTCCGCGATGGCGGGGACCTCGGGGGAGTTCGGGTCGCGGCTCAACGCGATGCCGTGGGTATTGCCCCAGCAGTCGTTGCCCGCGGCGCGGGCCGCGGATGAGAACAGGGCGATGCCGGACTGTTGGTTGTCGTGGCAGCGGTTGGCGCTCAGGTCCGCGATGGCGGGGGCCGCGGGGGACTTCGGGTCGCGCTGCAACACGATGCCGTGGGCATTGCCCCAGCAGTCGTTGTCCGCAGCGCGGCCCCAGGATGAGA
>Ga0247840_10000371_pt1 | contig 94256 bp, 109 predicted proteins | sample LaCruzMarch2015__FD_192404 | JGI IMG/M metagenome (GOLD analysis project Ga0247840, IMG submission 192404) | Freshwater microbial communities from meromictic Lake La Cruz, Castile-La Mancha, Spain - LaCruzMarch2015_17m | ecosystem: Environmental > Aquatic > Freshwater > Lake | place: Spain... | reverse complement strand
ATTCAAAGTTTAAGAATAAATGTTCTACTCCACATTTTAACGGGGAAAGCATAAAGAAAGCTTTTGTTGATTGTTTTAATAGCATTTTATCAAACGAAAAAGAAATAATAAGCGGTTGCGAAACTGTGATTAAAACATTAACTGATACTACAGCCATTGATAAAGAAACCATATTATTAAACGATGAGCTTAAAATAGTAAACGGGCTTTTAAAAGAGTGCGTTGAGGAAAATGCAACTATCGCTCTTAACCAAGCCGAATATAATGAACGATATGATGGTTTGTCAGAGAGATTTACTGACATTAAAGAAAAGCTAAAAGGTCTTGATGAAAAACGACTTGAGCAAACTGTTAAGCAAAAGAGCCTGCGAAAATTCATTAGAACCCTGAAAAAGCAAGAAAATTTAATAACAGAGTTTGACGAGAGCCTGTGGTTTCACCTATTGGATAACATCACAGTTTTTGCAGATAAAAAATTGACCTTCAAGTTCAAGGACGGTCTTAACATAGATTGGACTATTTGACAAGACCTCAGGCATTGTGTTTTTTTATGTTGGCTTGAATGAGGATTGCCCAACATATTAGGGCTAACCACTGAAATTCAACCTTTTAACGATTGTACCTAACCTTTTAACGATTCTCCCAACCTTTTAACGATTCTCGGTTTTTTCGGTAGGGGGTTACATTTTGATTGTATTAATAATAGTGGTTTGGATTAAATGAAGCTAAAAAGCAAGTTGTTTTTAAGAAGTTAAAGAACACAAAAACAACAATGCAAAACCCCAAGAGTGGCTTAAACACTGGGTTTATCGGCATTTAGAAACAACAAAACCACCCTTTAAAAGAGTGGTTTTAATTGTATCGATGTGCCTCTTTCGGTATGGAGGCGCCACCCGGATTTGAACCGGGGATAAAGGCTTTGCAGGCCTCTGCCTTACCACTTGGCTATGGCGCCGCATGAAAAAGTTGCGTAGCAACTCTCTGCAATAAACAAAAGACGCAATTAGCGTCTTTGTGGAGCGGAAGACGAGATTCGAACTCGCGACGTTCACCTTGGCAAGGTGACGCTCTACCACTGAGCCACTCCCGCATATTAACTTTAGTAAAAAATGAAGCTGGTGCCTCCGAGTGGAATCGAACCACCGACACAGGGATTTTCAGTCCCTTGCTCTACCGACTGAGCTACAGAGGCAAAAACTACTACGATGCAGTAGAATAGGAAACTCCTGTGAAACTTCATGGTGCAACTTAGTTGTAAAACTTGGTGGGAACAATAGGGATCGAAGCTATGCCCGAACATGGCGTTTGCAAAGCAAATGCAGGAGGGTTGCACCGAAGGTGCAAGTTCGATTACCTAAAGTAAAACATGGTGGGAACAATAGGGATCGAACCTATGACATCCTGCTTGTAAGGCAGACGCTCTCCCAGCTGAGCTATGCTCCCAAAAGAAAAATGGCGACCCGGAAGGGGCTCGAACCCTCGACCTCCAGCGTGACAGGCTGGCATTCTAACCAACTGAACTACCGGGCCATTCCAATTTGGCTACGAATATTAAATAATCAATAATTCGTGAGCGCTTTAATAGTATAATAGATTTTCTCTCACTTGTCAACACTTTTTTCAATATTTTTTATATAAATAATATTTCCTGCTTAAAATGCTCTAATTATAATCACTTAGAGCATTTTTTTAGCAGGTTTTCAATATCATTTGCTGAAAAAACATATTTTCTATCGCAAAAGCTACAATCAACCGTTGTTCCGTTTTGTTCATCAATTAGAGATTGTAAATCACTCGCACCAATTGAAATAAGTGCACCCTCAACACGTGCTGTGCTACAATTACATTTATATGTGGGTGTGCGCTCGTCTAATATGTTATATTCAAGCTCGCCCATAATTTTTTCTATAATTCCTTCTGCATCAATTCCAGAGTCAATCATTTCGCTAACGGAAGGAATAGTTTTAAGATGCGCCTCTATTGTGTCAATAATATTTTCATCATCAAGCCCTGTGCCTGGCATTAACTGAATCATAAATCCACCAGCTGCCTTTGCAGAAAGATCTACATCTACAAGCACACCAAGCGCCATTGCAGTAGGTATTTGCTCACTAATTGCATAATAATAGGTTAAATCCTCTGCTATTTCGCCCGTTGCAAGCTCTACCTGACCTGTGTATGGTTGTCCAACACCAGAATCACGCACTACGTTTAAAAAGCCATTTTTGCCGACACCTGTTCCTACATCAAGCTTTCCGTTTTGTTTTAAAGGAAGCTCTACGTCAGGGTTTGCAACATAGCCACGAACCTCGCTATTTGCAGTTGTAACAGCTAAAATTGTGCCAAGAGGACCATCGCCTTTGAATTGGACAGTAATGCTTCCAGCATCATTTTTTAGCATAGCACCCATCATTGCCGCTGCAGTTAGTGTTCTGCCAAGTGCCGCTGTTGCAATTGGATAGCTGTTGTGTAACCTTTGTGCCTCGGATACAAGGCTTGTTGTAACTGCTGCATACACCCTAAGAGCACCATCATTTGTTAGAGCAATTGAAATTTTATCTTCCATATAATCACCTACGTTTAAAATTTTTTTGCTGAGAAATTACTTTAAAAATTGCTATATGCTAAAGAAAATCTAAGTAATTTCCCCACGCAAGCAATCTTCGCCCCATCGAGGGGCTTGATTGAGAGCAAGTTGCGTTGCAACTTTTCCAAAGAACAAGCCCCTCTGCAATAGCAAAGGGGCTTGTGGTAGTTTCAATTTTTACATTATCGAGCAACTTATATGTTAAAGCCCGCTATAACGCTGTAAATTAAACTCTTGCTACGTTTGCAGCTTGTGGGCCTTTAGCGCCTTCAATAACTTCGAATGCAACTTCCATGCCTTCTTCTAATGATTTGTAGCCATCCATGTTGATTGCTGAAAAATGAACGAATACGTCAGTACCCTCATCACTTTCGATAAAACCATAGCCCTTTTCAGCATTAAACCATTTTACTTTACCTTTTTGCATTTAAAAATTCCTCCTAATACTAATTACATAACCTTAATTTTTGGTTACTTGACAAGTATAGCATACGTAACAAATTATGTCAACAAAATTCTTTCGCCACAAAAAACAACCTTTCGCTAAATTCAGCAGGTTTTTCAAACGAAAAGCTGTCGAATAAACCGACTGTTTTTAGCCCTGCTTTTTCGAGATATTTGCTTATGTCACCTGTTTTGTAAGCACGTTGCGATTGAACTTCATCTATACGCTCATATTTTGTCCCATTTTTTATAAAAAATGTTAGAAAAAATTTACATATTTTAGTTCTGGAATTATACTCATTTTCCCAAGTATAGAAAATGTCGCCCAAATCGTTTATAAAGCTATTATTTCCAAGAATATTGGTTAATTTATGCTCACTACTAATATCGAAAATTAATATTCCATTTGGGTTTAAATAGTATTTTGCAAGCTCAAACATTTTTTGAAGCTTTGCAGGTGAGGTTATATAGTTAACCGCATCTAATGTGCAGATAATTGCATCAACCGAGCCATAAAGCTCGAAAGCTGTCATATCCTGTTGAATAAAGCGTATATCCAAATTTTCTTTCGTTGCCTTTTCCATAGCAATGCTTAGCATATCCTCGGATAAATCAACGCCAATCATATCATAGCCACGCTTTGCAAGGCGAGTGGTTATACTTCCAGTTCCACAGGCTAAATCAAGAACTAATTTTGGGCGTGCGTTATATTTTTTGAAAATATCCTCGATATAATCCGTCCACTTATCATAATCCTCTTCAATTAAACTATCATAAATATAAGCAAAATCGTTATAGCTACTCATTTGTCACGCTCCAAACGCTCTAAAACCAATCTATAACCGTCTGAGCCATAGTTAAGGCTACGAGCAACCCTGCTAACTGTGGCAGAGCTTGCGCCCGTTTTGGCTACAATTTCGTTGTAAATAATTTGAGCCTTTAACATCTCGGCAACCTCAAGGCGCTGAGACATTGCCTGAATCTCTGCAATGGTACAAAGGTCGTCAAAAAAATGCTCGCATTCCTCAATTGTTTCAAGCGAAAGTATAGCCTTAAATAAATTTTTATTATAATTTTTATCCTTCATAAATTTCACCTATATTTTAGTTAGATTTGCATACGCCGCCATTAAGTTTTTCGTGCCAACGCTGTCAAAAGCAATTTCAAGGTGACAGTCGTTTCCAACCTGTGTGGCTTTGAGGATTGTGCCGTCGCCAAACTTTTTATGATGTACCATTTCGCCAATGGAGTAGGACTCTTGTGGCTTTGTAGTGATAGTTGTCTTTGGAGGAGTGAAAAAGTTATTGCTCTGTTGTGTCGCTTTTTGAATAGGTGTTTGCACAGTTTTTTGAAAACCATCAACTAATTCAGAGGGTATTTCGTTAACAAACCGAGATAGCTTATTATATGTAGTACTGCCAAAAAGCATTCTTGAAAATGTGTGGGTTATGTATAGCTGCTGTTTTGCACGAGTTATACCAACATAGCATAGCCTGCGTTCTTCCTCTAATTCCTCCGAGCTACCAATTGATTGAAAGCTTGGGAATATTCCCTCCTCAACGCCCACAAGGAAAACTGTTGGAAATTCAAGCCCCTTTGCGCTATGCAAGGTCATAAGAACAACTGCCTCTTGCGTTTCGTCATAATTATCAACATCAGCAATTAGGGATATTTTTTCTAAGAAACCACTAAGTGTAGGCGTTTCCTCGTTATTTTGAAATTCCTGAGCATCAGATATAAGCTCTTTTATATTTTCAAGGCGAGTAATATTTTCAATAATTTCTTCTGCCTCTAATGAGTTTACATAACCAGTCTTATCAAGCACTAATTTAACAAAATCAGCAAGAGGTATTTTTTCGGATTCCTCTCTAAGAGAGTTTATCATCTTAGCAAATTCCATAAGCTTTGTGCTACTTCGTGCTATTGCAGGGTAAGTATCAGCCTTTTCGCAAATGCGGAAAATACTTTCGCCTGTGCTTGCAGATAAATCATCTGCATTATCAATAGTAGTTTTGCCAAGCCCACGCTTTGGCTCATTTATTATTCTTTTTAGGCTAATGTTGTCGTTAGGGTTGTGAATAAGGCGTAGGTATGCAACAACATCTTTAATTTCCTTGCGGTCATAAAAACGCAGACCACCAAGAACCCTATATGGAATAGCGCTACGAAGAAGCATATTCTCGATTACACGAGATTGTGCGTTCATTCTGTATAAAATTGCAAAGTCACTAAAATTTCTTTTATGCATAATTTGCCCAAGCGCAATTTGGTCGGCGATATATTGCCCCTCGTCGTGTTCATTTTGCGCAGAATAAACAGTAAGCTTTTCGCCAATATCGTTATTTGTCCAAAGTGATTTACCTTTTCTGCCTATATTATTTTTTATAACACCGTTTGCAGCATCTAAAATAGTCCCTGTTGAGCGGTAATTTTCCTCTAATTTTACAACCTTTGCCTCTGGGAATTGTCTTTCAAAGCCGAGGATATTTTCAATATTTGCACCACGAAATTTATAAATACTTTGGTCATCATCCCCCACAACACATAGGTTTCTGTGCTTTCCTGCAAGCAAGGAAACAAGGCGATATTGTGCGTGGTTGGTGTCTTGATACTCGTCTACAAGCACGTATTTAAATTTATTTTGATAATATGCAAGAACGTCAGTTTCCTTTTCAAATAGCTTAACAGTTTGCATTATTATATCGTCAAAATCTAACGCACCATAGGTTTTAAGCTTTTTCTGATATAGTGTATATATTTTTGCAATTTGAGTAAGTCGAAAATCTGTCGCTTGAATTTTTGCGTATTCATCAGGCGTTAAAAGCTCGTCCTTTGCACGCCCAATTGTTGATAAAACAGCCTTTGGAGGGAAAATTTTATCAGATAAATTAAGCTCCTTTAAGCACTCTTTAACAACTGTAAGCTGGTCGGCACGGTCAAAAATATTAAATTGCTGTGGATAGCCAAGCTTATCAATATCACGCCTTAGAAATTTTACGCACGCAGAGTGAAATGTGCTTGCCCACACGCCCTCGCCAGCAGGCCCAAGCATAGTAGATAGCCTGTTTTTAAGCTCTGCTGCCGCTTTGTTTGTAAAAGTTATCGCAAGAATTCCATAAGGTGATGCATTGCAAGCGCCTAATAAATAAGCAATTCTATTAACAAGAACAGTAGTTTTTCCACTTCCTGCCCCTGCGAGTATCAAAACAGGCCCATCGGTTGTAAAAACCGCCTCACGCTGTTTGTCATTTAATTTTGGGAACTTTAAATCAAGCATCAATTATACCTCCTCCAAGCACTGTGTTGCCCTCATAAAAAACCACCGCTTGTCCAGGGGTGATAGCCCTTTGGGGCTGGTCAAAAACAACCTTAACTCCATTATCCGTCGGGAAAATTTCGCAAGGTGCATCCTTTGTGTTATACCGAATTTTTGCTGTGCATTTTATACTGCCCTCCAATTTTTCAAAGGGAATATATGACACATTAGAGGCAGTAAGGGTATCCGATAACTGCATACCGTCGCCACCTAAAATAACTGTATTAGTTTGCGTGTCGATTTTTGTAACATACACTGGTCTGTTAAGGGCAATTCCAAGCCCCTTGCGTTGACCTACTGTGTAGTGAATTATGCCCTTGTGTTGTCCAACAACGTTTCCTGACTCATCAACAAAATTACCAACAGGGGATACCCCAGCAGTTTCCTCAATAAACCTTGCATAATCACCATCTGGCACAAAGCAAATTTCTTGGCTATCAGGCTTATTAGCAACGGCAAGCCCTAATTTCTCTGCCATTTCACGTGTTTTGTCCTTTGTTATATCATACAAAGGCATAAGTGTGTGTGCAAGCTGATACTGGGTCATACTATACAAAAAATATGTCTGGTCTTTTTTTTCATCTGCTGCACGTTCTAAAGAGAAAACTCCGTTATTATTGCTAATTTTAGCATAATGGCCAGTTGCAACATAGTCAGCACCAATAGCCTTTGACTTTTCAAGCAGGGCATCAAATTTAATGTATTTATTGCACGCAATACAAGGGTTTGGCGTGCGCCCATTTTTATATTCATCAATAAAATTATTGATAACATATTTATTAAAATCAGCCTCAAAGTTCATAACGTAATAAGGAATATTAAGCTTGTCTGCAACTCGCCTTGCATCATTTACAGCAGAAAGAGAGCAACAACCTCCGTCGGTCTGCTCTCCATTCCATAATTTCATTGTAACACCTATAACGTCATAGCCTTGTTCCAAAAGCACCGCCGCCGCAACAGAGCTGTCAACGCCGCCACTCATACCGATTATAACCTTACTCATGCTTGTTATTGCAAGACGAGCAACCACTGCAACCATGTGTTTCAGGTGCTTCTACCCCACCAAAACCTTCAACAGTATTTGGGTCAATGCCTTGACGAGTGTAATAATCACCAATTGCCGCACGAATTGCTTCCTCGGCAAGAACAGAACAATGCATTTTTACTGCTGGAAGACCATCAAGTGCCTCTGCAACAGCTTTGTTAGTTACTGTAAGTGCATCCTTTATGCTTTTGCCAAGCACAAGCTCGGTCGCCATACTGCTTGTTGCAACAGCCGCACCACAACCAAAGGTTTTAAATTTTACATCGGTTATAATATCGTCTTCAACCTTTAAATAAATTTTCATAATATCGCCACATTTTGCGTTGCCAACCTCACCAACACCGTTTGCATCTCCAAGCTCACCTACGTTGCGTGGGTTTGCAAAATGGTCCATAACTTTTTCGCTGTACATACTAATTTCCCCCTTTTACTCTTTCATATAGTGGTGACATATCTCTTAATCTCTGCACCACTTCAACTAATGTATCTACTATATAATCAACCTCTTCGGGTGTGTTTTCCTCTGAAAAACTAACTCTTAAAGAACCGTGTGCAATCTCGTGTTTAAGCCCAATCGCAAGAAGAACGTGTGATGGGTCGAGCGAGCCACTTGTGCAGGCAGAGCCAGAGGATGCCGCAATGCCCTTCATATCAAGCATTAAAAGTAAAGCCTCGCCCTCGATAAACTCAAAAGAGATATTTGTGTTGCCAGGTAGCCTCTTAGTGATGTGTCCATTTAGCCTACAATAAGGAATTTTCTCCATAACTTTTTTAATATAATCCTCACGAAGAGAGGTCATTTTTGCAACATTTGCTTCCATATTTGCGTTAGCAAGAGTTATTGCCTCTGCAAGACCAATAATTCCAGGTGTGTTTTCTGTGCTTGCACGCTTGCCACTTTCCTGTGCCCCACCGTGAATTAAATTTAAAATCCGTGTGCCTTTGCGAATGTATAGCATACCAACACCCTTAGGGCCACCAAATTTATGCGCAGAAATTGTAAGCAAATCTACCCCAAGCTCATTTATGTTAATTGGTATATGCCCACAGGCTTGTACAGCATCTGTGTGAAAAAGCACGCCCTTCGATTTTGCAATTTTTGCAAGCTCGGAAATAGGCTGTATTGTGCCAATTTCATTGTTAGCCATCATAATTGAAACAAGAATTGTATCATCTTTTATTTCCTTTTCCAAATCAGCAGGGTTAACCAAGCCATCAGCATCAACAGGCAGATATGTTACGGTAAAACCATTCTTTTCAAGATGTTCAAAGCAATGTAAAACGGCGTGGTGCTCTATTACTGAAGTTATAATATGTGTGCCTTTTGACTTGTTAGCCAGCGCTGCGCCTTTAATCGCCCAGTTGTCTGATTCGCTTCCACTACCTGTAAAATAAATTTCGTTGGAATTCGCCCCAAGTGCCTTTGCAATGCTATCTCGTGCGTCGTTTATAGCTTTTTTGGCATCACGACCTATTTTATAAATTGATGAAGCATTACCATAATTATCTGTAAAATAAGGCATCATTGCCTCTAAGACCTCAGGTTTAAGCGGTGTTGTCGCCGCATTATCTACATAAACCATAAATTTCACCCCTAAATAATACATTTACTACATAATACACCTTTTTTTGTAATTAGTCAAATGCAATTCATACTAAAACAGTGGCGAATATGTGCGTTTTTTTAGAGTATTGTCTATTTCCTTGATTGTGCGGTTGTTTGCGCTTATCATTAAAACGCCATAGCTTGAGCCGAAATTTGCGTTTGTCATTTGCGAACTTTCAAGGCTTGAGCCAGAATAAACGATTGCATCAATAGGTAAATTATACTCACCATAGGTTACTACATCATAGCCAAGTTCACGAAGTTGGCTCGCAAGCTCTGTTTGACCTTTTGTTACTGCAACTACCATAATTATATCACCTCCAAAGATATTCTAACCATTGGAGGAAGTTTTATACTATTTCTTACCTTTTAAATATACTAATAAAACTGCAATATCAGATGGAGAAACACCAGAAATACGAGAGGCTTGCCCAACAGATTCTGGTCTTATTTTCGTTAATTTCTGCCTTGCCTCGGTGCGAAGTCCGTATATATCTTCATAATTTATATCTTGCGGCATTTTGCGGTTATCAAGCTTGTTAACATTAAACGCTTGTTCGCTTTGGCGCTTGATATAGCCAACATATTTAACTTGAATTTCTACTTGGTTTGCTATGCCTCTATCAAGATGTGGAAATTCATCATCAATTTCTGCAAGTGAAAGATATGTTATTTCTGGTCTTTTAAGTAGCTCTGAAAGGTGAAAGCCTGTTGTAATCCTAGTGCTTTTTATCTTATCTAAAAAAGCATTTACCTTGTCACTTGGTGGGGCAACCTTTTTAGATAGCCTTTTAATTTCGTTTTCAATTGAATTTTTCATATCTATGAATCGTGCATATCTCTCATCGGATATTAACCCAATTTCGTGCCCAAGAGGGGTAAGGCGCAAATCTGCATTGTCTTGGCGAAGAAGTAGCCTGTGTTCTGCACGTGCAGTTAGCATTCTGTATGGCTCGGTAGTGCCCTTTGTAACTAAATCGTCAATCAAAACGCCAATATATGCGTCAGAACGTGTAAGGACTATCGGAGGCAAATTATGCACCTTGCGAGCCGCATTAATTCCAGCCATTAACCCCTGCGCTGCCGCTTCCTCATAGCCAGAAGTACCATTGAACTGACCTGCCCCAAACAAGCCACTAACAGCCTTGAATTCCAAGGATGGTGACAGCTGTGTTGGGGGGATACAATCATATTCTATTGCGTATGCAGTACGCATCATATGAACATTTTCAAGCCCAGGAATAGTCTTTAACATTTCAATTTGAACATCCTCTGGAAGAGATGAAGACATACCTTGAATGTACATTTCATCTGTGTTTAGCCCCATTGGTTCAAGAAAAATTTGATGACGGTTTTTATCTGCAAAACGAACAACCTTATCCTCAATTGATGGGCAATACCTCGGTCCTACGCCCTTAATTTCACCACTATAAAGTGGTGAACGGTGAAGGTTTGCACGAATTACGTCGTGAGTTTTTTCATTAGTATATGAAAGATAGCAGGGCACTTTATTTTCACCAATTTCCTTTGTTTCAAATGAAAATGGTGTTATTTCATCATCACCATGCTGTTCCTCGAATTTAGTTAAATCAACCGAATGCATATTAATTCGTGCAGGAGTGCCAGTTTTAAAGCGCATAAGCTCAATCCCAAGTGATTGAAGGGAGGAGGATAGCCCAGTTGCGGCAAACAATCCATCAGGGCCTCCGTCATAAGAAACATCACCAATTATTATTCTGCCTTTTAAAAACGTACCAGTTGCAACAACAATCGCTGAAACATCAAAGGTTGCGCCAGTATTTGTCACAACGCCAGTAACCTTGCCATTTTCAGATAAAATTTCGACAACCTCACCCTGTTTTATATCAAGGTTCTGCTGCCTTTCAAGACGTTTTTTCATTTCCATTTGGTATGCACGCCTGTCTGCCTGCACCCTAAGGGAATATACAGCAGGGCCTTTGCCTCGGTTTAGCATACGAGATTGTATAAAGGTTGCATCTGCTACCTTGCTCATTTCCCCACCCAAAGCATCAAGTTCACGCACAAGGTGTCCCTTAGCTGTACCACCAATGTTCGGGTTGCAGGGCATATTAGCAATAGTGTCAAGGTTTATTGCGAAAACAATCGTCTTGCACCCAAGACGTGCGCAGGCAAGCGCCGCCTCACACCCTGCGTGACCAGCACCAATTACTGCTATATCATATTTTCCAGCATTATACTTATTCATATACATTCCCCCACTATTTTCCTACACAAAAGTTTGAAAAAATATTGTCAATTATTTCGTCACTAACAGTCATTCCACTTATCTCACCAAGTGTTAAAATTGCAAGCTCTATATCGCCAAGCACAAGGTCAACAGGAGCAAGCTCATTCATTGAGGATATTATATTTTCAAGAAAACCGTTTGCACGAATTAAGCATTCCTTGTGTCGTTCATTAGTTATTATTGGTTTATTTGCAACAAGCTCACCCTTGGAATACCTATTTGCAATTATTGAAAATAACTCGTCAAGCCCAGCTCCACTTGCCGCCGAAACGTGGATAATATGCTCAAAATGTGGAATTTCTAATTCAATTTGAGGTAGGTCAAATTTATTCACAAGGCAAATTGTATTTTTATCCTTTGCAAGGTTAATTATTTCCCAGTCATCATCTGTCAAAGGTCTTGAACCATCAACCACAAGTAAAACAAGGTCTGCAATGTCAAGAGCATTGAGCGAACGCTCAACTCCAAGCCTTTCCACAACATCGGTGCTTGTTCTAATGCCTGCTGTATCAAGCAGGTTAACCTTGCAACCACGAATATTTATGTGCGTTTCAAGAACATCACGAGTAGTTCCTGCTATGTCGGTTACAATCGCCCTGTCCTCACCAGAAATTGCGTTTAAAAGGCTCGATTTACCAACATTAGGGGCACCAATTATTGCAACATTTACACCATCTTTTATAATTCTTCCGTCATCTGCTGTGTTAAGAAGCTCTGATATGTTTATTTTCGCATCAATAATTGTTTCCTTTAAATCATCATAAAGCAAATCCTCAACGCCCTCTTCCGAAAAATCAAGGGTTGCAAGCAAATGTGCGCTTGTTGAGAGTAATTGCTCTCTAATTTCAGAGGTTTTGTGTGATAGTGTGCCATTAAGCTGGCTCGCCGCAACGGTAACTGCGTCATTTGTTTGTGCATTTATAATGTCTGCAACAGCCTCTGCTTGGGTTAGGTCAAGCTTTCCATTTAAAAAAGCCCTGTGTGTAAACTCGCCAGCCTCTGCAAAGGTTGCGCCACTCTCTATAACAGCACCCAAAACAACTCTGCAAACCTGCAAGCCACCGTGGCAGTTAATCTCCACAACGTCCTCACCTGTATAGCTGTTTGGTGCTTTATACACGCAAACAAGCGCCTCGTCAACAACCAAGCCATTATGCACAATTTTGCCAAGGTGCATTGTATGGCTTTGCACAGTTGCAAGAGATACGCCATTAAATATTTTATTTGCAATTGCAATAGAATCATCACCGCTTATGCGTATTATTCCAACTCCACCGTTGCCACCGTTTGCAGTTGCTATTGCTGTAATAGTTTTATTAAACATCTCATTTACCTCTAAAAAAGCCCCCTCGTTAAGAGGAGGCAGTCTATAACTACTTTTTAAGTGTTACTACAATTTTTCTGTTTGGCTCTTCGCCAACGCTACGAGTTGTAACGTATCTATGATCTTGAAGTGAAGCGTGAATAATTCTGCGCTCGTATGGGTTCATAGGCTCAAGCAACATATCCTTACGATATTTTACAACCTTAGAAGCCATGCTGTTTGCAAGACGAATAAGTGTTTCCTCACGCTTTGCACGGTAATTTTCGGTGTCTAAAATAATTCTTTTATAATCTTCGCCATGCCTGTCCTTGTTAACGTGAAGGTTTATAAGGTATTGGATTGAATCCAATGTTTCACCACGTCTACCAATAATAGTACCTACGTCATCACCTGTAACTATTACTTTAATAGCATCTGCATCCTCCGAAGAAGTAACTGTGCAATTTAAGTTCATTTTGCTTACAAGCTGTTCAACGAACTGCTTTGCAAGTGATACAGCATCGGAAGTAGCCGAGCTTTTAACGGCCTTTTCAACTGGTTTAATTGTAACAATAACCTTTGCATCCTTAGAGCCTAAACCAAAAAGACCTTTCGAGCCTTCGGAAACTATTTCAACATCAACGTTTTCACGAGCTGTGTTAAGCATAGATAGGGCATTTGCGATAGCTTCGTCAACAGTTTTAGCACTAAATTCATTTGTGTTCATAATGTTAAGCTCCCTTTTTAGGTAATTTTTTCTTATCGCCTTTTTCTATCACAAGGGGGTCGGTATGGCCTTTTAAATATATGTTTAAGGCATATTGTTGAATGATTTGGAAACCGTTGCTCACTACCCAGTAAAGGCCAACACCAGCGGGAACCGAAAAAGTAAACATTGCTGTCATTAGTGGGAAAATCTTGTTCATTGTTGCCATAGAATTCGCCATTTCGTTAATAGGTGCATTTGGATTTTTCGCTGGTGCAGAAAGCTTAGATACAAAGTATGTTGAAGCTGCCGCAAGTATAGGAATAATCCAAAGCATCGAAGGTTGCATACTTGGAGTTAATCCTAAATTTAAACCTAAAAAATTAAAATCAATTATCTGAACATTTGTAAGCCCAAGTCTATTTAAAATATCTGGAGTTAGTATTTGAGCACCAGCAATTTCGCGTTGCTTAATTACAACGCCTGTTGCTCCTTCAAGGGCAGTAATTTGGTCTGTTGTTAGGTTAAACATATAAGTAAGAGGATTATATATAACCTGATAGAGTCCAAAAATAATAGGCATTTGAATAAGTAGTGGCAAACACCCACCAGCAGGATTAACATTATGCTCCTTGTAAAGCTTCATTGTTTCTTCATTTAGCTTTGTTTTATCGGTCTTGTACTTTGCTTGTATTTCTGCAAGTAATGGCTGAATTCTTTGTGTTTCTGCCATAGATTTTTGTTGCTTAATTGTTAGCGGTAACATAATTAGTTTAACTATAAAAGTAAATATAATGATTGTTAACCCATAATTGTGAATAAAAGAATAAAGTGTTAGCAGTAAAAAGCTCAAAGGTTGTGTAACAATTTGTGTGATACCATGCATTAGAAGTTTCCTTCCTTCCTTAGTACATATAATTAGCTAATCAAGGCACAGGGTCATATCCGCCACTGTTCCAAGGGTGACATTTTAATATTCGGCGTATAGATAGCCATAAACCCCGAGCTGTCCCATATTTCTCAACCGCTTGCAAAGCATATTGCGAGCAGGTAGGGGAAAACCTACAGCTTGGTGTTTTTAACGGCGAAATAAACCGCCTGTATAAATTTATAATAAATATAATAATTGTTTTCATTGTAAATACATCTCAGCCTTTTTTAAAACTCCGCCAATAGTGCGATGAATTTTATGAAAACCTCCATCTAATGCAGCAGATTTAGCTACAATAACAATATTATAGCCAGTTTTAAGCCCAGGCTCATAAAGGCGAAACGCCTCATAAATCCAGCGACGAACAAGGTTGCGCTTAACAGCGTTGCCGATTTTTTTACTCACGGTAAGGCCTAATCTATTAATCTTTGCACTATTTGGCATTAAATACAGCACAAAATATGGGCTGTTAAATGACCTACCGCGGTAATATAATCGTTTGAATAACGTATTCTGGTTTAACGAAATGGTATTCTTCATCAATACTAAGCTGAAATTTTTACGCGACCTTTTAAACGACGGCGAGCAAGAACTTTTCTGCCAGCAGCAGTAGCCATACGTTTTCTGAAACCATGAACCTTACTTCTTTTGCGTTTCTTTGGTTGGAAAGTTTGTAACATATTTTTCGTACCTCCTTATAGTATATAGACAAGTTATACTAACACAAATCTGCCCATTTTGACAGTAGGAACATTATATAAGAGTTTTTAGTATATGTCAAGGTATTTTTATTATTTTTATAAAATGTTAAATAATTTAAAAATATTAAGAAAATTGCATTTTACTATATATTGTATATAAGCACATAATTCGTAGTATATATGCCAAAATGAGCATAGTAAAAACGAGTTCTTTCATTATATATATAATAGGCTAAAATAAAATAAAAAAATATTTAAAATAATGCTTGCAATTGGTATAAAGATGTTGTATAATAGTCGAGCGTGACATGACATACGATGAAGCGGGAGGTTGCTATCACTTGATTGATAGGTAGTTTTCGCAGAGATTGTCCAGTTTTAAAAACCGGGCGCCAGTCACAAAAGCTACATTATAAAACAAAAATTGTTCTACAACACAGGTACTCACAGGTATTTGTGCGGCCAATTGACTGTTTAAGTAGTTTTTATGCCCACGTTGCCGTAATTTCGGTAGCTGGGTTTCATTATTAGCCCACTCGATACGCCCGGGTGAGTGTAGAGTTTTTAAAGGAGGAATAATCAATGGCAGTAGTAAAAGAAAAAATTAGAATCCGCTTAAAGGCGTATGACCACGTACTTATTGATCAATCAGCAGAGAAAATCGTGGAAACCGCAAAAAGAACGGGTGCAAAGGTATCGGGTCCTATCCCACTACCAACACAGAAGGAAATTATTACAGTTCTTCGTGCCGTGCACAAGTACAAAGATGCTCGTGAGCAATTTGAAATGAGAACTCACAAACGTCTTATCGACATTTTGTCACCGTCTCAAAAAACAGTTGAGACACTAATGCGCTTGGACTTACCAGCAGGTGTTGACATAGAAATTAAGTTATAATTTAAATTGCTAGGAAATTACTCGAAAGATTGATATATGTAAAACTAATCCTAAGTAATTTCCTCACGCAAGCAATCATCGCCCCATCGAAGGGCTTGCTTGCAAGCAAGTTGCTTTGCAACTTTTTCATAACAAGATTTTTCAAACACTACACTGGGTTAAGGTCATGTTTGCGATAAATAGTATATCGTAAACCAATAACCATATAGAAAGGAAGTAGAGTATGCAAAAGGCAATTCTGGCAAAGAAACTTGGAATGACGCAAATTTTCGATGAAAATGGCAAAGTTATTCCAGTAACTGTTATTGAAGCAGGTCCAAACCCTGTTATTCAAAAGAAAACAGTTGAAAACGACGGTTACAGCGCTGTTCAAGTCGGTTTTATCGACATTAAGGACAAAAAAGCTAACAAACCAAAAAAAGGTCACTTTGCAAAAGCAGGCGTTTCTCCTAAGAGATATCTTCGTGAGTTCCGTCTTGATGATGTTTCAGCTTATAATATCGGAGACGAAATTAAAGCAGACATTTTCGCAGCTGGCGAAAAGATTGACGTAACAGGTATCACAAAGGGTAAAGGTTTCGCAGGTACAGTAAAAAGATGGGGAACACACCGAGGTCCTATGACTCACGGTTCAGGTTACCACAGAGGCCCAGGTTCAATGGGTATGTGTTCAAGCCCTGGTCGTGTATTTAAAGGTAAGAGATTACCAGGTCACATGGGTGTTGAGCGTGTAACAATTCAAAACCTAAGCGTAGTTAGAATAGACATTGACCAAAATATTATTTTGGTAAAAGGTGGATTACCTGGCCCTAAGGGCGGTCTTTTAATAATTAAAAATACGGTCAAAGGCCGTAGATAGTACGGAAAGGAGGAAAACGCAATGCCAAAAACAGCATTATTAAATATATCAGGCGAGCAGGTTGGTGAAATTGAGCTTAGCGAAGATATTTTCGGTATAGAATTAAATGATATAGCTATGCACACAATGGTAGTTAATTACCTTGCAAACCAAAGACAAGGCACACAATGCACAAAGACACGTACAGAAGTTCGTGGCGGTGGCAGAAAGCCTTGGAAACAAAAGGGTACAGGCCGTGCAAGACAAGGTAGTATCCGTGCACCACAATGGAAGGGCGGCGGTGTTGCTCTTGGACCAAAACCAAGAAGCTACCGTTTTTCAGTAAACAAAAAGCTTCGTAGACTTGCTATGAAGTCAGCGCTTTCCAGCAAAGTAAACACAAACGAAATTATCGTTATCGATGATTTTAACCTTGATACATTTAAAACAAAAGAGTTTGTAAAAATTCTTTCTAACCTTAATGTAGAAAATGCACTTATCGTTACAGCAGCAAAAAATGATAACGTGGTTAGAGGTGCAGGAAACATTCAAAACATCAAAACTACTCTTGTTACTACACTTAATGTATATGATATTCTAAAATACAACAAGTTCATCGTAACCAAAGAAGCAATCGCAATGATTGAGGAGGTGTATGCGTAATGAGTAAAAACGTATACGATATAATCCGCAGACCAATTATAACAGAAAAAACTATGGCTGGTGCGGCTGAAAGAAAATACACCTTTGAAGTAGCAAAAAACGTTAACAAAATTGAGATCAAAAAAGCTATTGAAGAAGTTTTTGGTGTTAAGGTTGAAAAAGTTAACACACTTAACGTTTTAGGCAAATTCAAAAAAATGGGCGTACACGTTGGAAAACGTCCTGATTGGAAAAAAGCAATCGTTACATTAAAAGCAGATAGCAAAACAATCGAATTTTTCGAGGGAATGAGCTAAATTGCTGAAATCGCAAAAAAGGAGTGAGAATAATGCCAGTTAAGAAATTTAGACCGTATACACCGTCCCGTAGATTTATGACGGTATCAACTTTTGAAGAATTAGATAAGGTAGAGCCAGAGAAATCTTTGCTTGAACCTATTAAAAAGACAGCTGGAAGAAACAGCTATGGTAGAATTACTGTTCGTCATCGTGGCGGCGGCGCAAAAAGAAAGTACAGAATAATAGACTTCAAGCGTGATAAAGATGGTATACCTGCTGAAGTATTATCAATCGAGTACGATCCAAACCGTAGCGCAAATATCGCTCTTCTTCTTTATGAAGATGGTGAAAAAAGATATATCTTAGCACCACTTGGACTTAAAAAGGGTGCAAAAGTAATATCTGGTTCAACAGCAGATATTATCCCAGGAAATGCTATGAAAATTAAAGACATTCCTGTTGGTACATTGATTCATAATATTGAATTGTATCCTGGCAAAGGCGGACAGCTTGTTCGTAGTGCTGGTAACTCAGCTCAACTTATGGCAAAAGATACTGTATATTCTCAAGTTAGGCTTCCTTCTACAGAGGTTCGTATGATTAGAACAGACTGTATGGCTACAATCGGCCAAGTTGGAAACCAAGACCATGAAAATATTACAATTGGTAAAGCAGGAAGAAAACGTCATATGGGTTGGAGACCTACCGTTCGTGGTAGCGTAATGAATCCTTGTGATCATCCACACGGTGGTGGTGAGGGTAAATCACCAATCGGTCGTCCTTCTCCAGTTACTCCTTGGGGTAAACCAGCACTTGGTTACAAAACAAGAAGTAAAAAGAAAGCTTCTGAGAAATTCATCGTTAAGCATCGCAACAGCAAATAATATTATTGGTATCTGGCGGCAAATATTTTTGCTGCTGGCTGCTACTTGATTTAATGATATTTATGCAGTATGAGCGAAAGGAGGAAACATTTATGAGTCGTTCACTAAAAAAGGGACCTTATGTTAGCGAAAAGCTACTTAAAAAGATTGTTGATATGAACAATGCAGGCGAGAAGAAGGTTATTCGCACTTGGTCAAGACCATCTACAATATTCCCTGATATGGTTGGGCACACAATTGCAGTACACGATGGTAAAAAACATGTTCCAGTATATATTACCGAGGATATGGTTGGACACAAGCTTGGAGAGTTTGCACCTACCAGAACTTATAGAGGTCATGCAGGATCTAAAACTTCAAACGTTAGATAATCCTATTTGAAAGGAGGCACTAAAATGCAAAATGTCGCTAAGGCAAAGCTTAGTCATACAAGAATTTCAGCTCGTAAAGTTAAAATTGTTATAGATTTGATAAGAAATAAGCCAGTTGGCACAGCACTTGCAATTCTTAAGCACACACCAAAGGCTGCAAGCGAGCCAGTTGAAAAGCTTTTACTTTCAGCAATCGCTAATGCAGAAAATAACCATGGTATGGATCCTTCACTTCTTATTGTTTCTGAAGTTTTCGCAGACCAAGGTCCAACACTTAAGAGAATTCGTGCAAGAGCACAAGGTAGAGCGTTTAGAATTAACAAACGCACAAGCCATATAACTATTGTAGTGAAAGAAAGCGAAGCATTACTTGCTAAGCAGGAAGCTGCAAAGAAAGACAAAAAAGCATCTAAAAAACCAGCTGCCAACAAAGCAGGAACTGTTACTGAGGAAAAGGCAAAAAAATCCCCAGCTAAGAAAAAAGCAGAACCAAAGGTTGAGGCTGAAACAGTACCGTCAGTATAATAAGTACACTTAGTAAAGGAGGTAGAATATGGGACAGAAAATACATCCACATGGATTTAGAGTTGGAATAATTAAAGATTGGGATTCACGTTGGTACGCAAATGATAAAGACTTTGGTGATAGCGTAGTTGAAGATTACAAAATCAGAAAGTTCGTTAAAAAGGCGTTGTACCAAGCTGGCGTGGCTAAAATCGAGATCGAGAAAAAAGCAGGTAAAATTACAATTTTCGTTCATGCTGCAAAACCAGGTATCATAATTGGTAAAGGTGGCGCTGGAATAGAAAAGCTTAAAACACAGGTTTGCGAGCTTGTTAAAAAGGATGTTAACATTAACATCGTTGAAATAAGAAATGCTGACCAAAATGCTCAACTTGTTGCAGAAAACATAGCTTCACAACTTGAAAGACGTATATCTTTCAGAAAAGCTATGAAGGGTACAATGGGAAGAACAATGAAAATGGGTGCTAAGGGCATCAAAACAAACTGTTCAGGTCGTTTAGGCGGCGCTGAAATCGCTCGTTCAGAGCATTACCACGAGGGAACTATCCCACTACAAACCATTAGAGCAGACATCGATTATGGTTTTGCAGAGGCAAACACAACTTATGGTAAAATTGGCTGTAAGGTTTGGATTTACAAAGGTGAAGTCCTTCCAGAGAGCAGAAGAGCGCCAAAGGTGGAAGGAGGAAAAGCAAATGTTATCCCCAAAAAGGGTTAAATATCGTAGAGTTATGCGTGGCAGAATGACAGGACGTGCGCTTCGTGGTAACAAGGTTACTTACGGAGATTTTGGACTTCAATCATTAGAGCCATGTTGGATAACAGCAAATCAAATTGAAGCAGCCCGTATTGCTATGACTCGTTATATCAAAAGGGGCGGTCAGGTTTGGATAAAAATATTTCCAGACAAACCAATCACAGAGAAGCCTGCTGAAACTCGAATGGGTAAAGGTAAGGGTTCACCAGAATATTGGGTTGCAGTTGTTAAGCCAGGCAGAGTAATGTTTGAAATAGGCGGGGTAAGCGAAGAAGTTGCAAGAGAAGCTATGCGTCTTGCTGCTAACAAGCTACCAGTTAGATGCAAATTCATCCCCAAAGAAACGGAGGGTGAGAGCGTATGAAAACAAGTCAATTAAGAGATTTAACCACTGCGGAATTAGAGCTTAAGCTTAAAGACCTTAAAGTGCAACTTTTCAAGCTAAGGTTTGAGCAAGCAACAAACCAGCTCGACAACCCAATGCGAATAGTTGAAGTTAAAAAGACAATTGCAAAGGTTAACACACTTATTAAAGAAGATCAGCTTAAAAAAACAGTTTAATATCGTTTGTTAAATGAAGTTATATTTTCGTTTAAAATTCGGAATAGTGGGGGCAAGTTAACCACAAATGCACCACTGCGAAAGGAGGAATTTTAGTTGTCAGAAGAAAGAAATTACAGAAAAACCAGAATTGGCAAAGTTGTTAGTAATAAAATGGACAAAACAATTGTAATTGCTATAGAAGACAGCGTAAAGCATCCGCTTTACAAAAAGGTTATAAAAAGAACCTCTAAGCTAAAAGCACATGATGAGAAGAACGAATGTGGTATAGGTGACAAGGTAAAGGTAATGGAAACAAGACCACTTTCAAAGGATAAGAGATGGCGTCTTGTAGAAATCTTAGAAAAGGCACAATAATTTATATGTTGAAAGGAGGACGTCACCGTGGTACAACAGCAATCACTTCTTAAAGTGGCTGATAACACAGGAGCAAAAGAAATTATGTGTATCCGTGTTATGGGCGGTTCGGTTAGACGTTACGGCAATGTTGGGGATGTAATAATTGCTTCTGTGAAGAAAGCAACACCCGGCGGAGTTGTTAAAAAAGGCGATGTTATAAAGGCAGTAATCGTGCGTACAGTTAAAGGTGTAAGACGTCAAGATGGCTCATATATCAAATTTGATGAAAACGCAGCAGTAATAATAAAGGACGACAAAAACCCAAGAGGAACTCGTATCTTCGGGCCAGTTGCAAGAGAGCTTCGCGATAAAGAGTATATGAAGATACTTTCTCTCGCACCTGAAGTACTTTAAATAGGAGGTTGGCAGCTTTGAATAGAAAACTGCACGTTAAAAAAGGCGATAACGTAGTAGTTCTTTCGGGTAAAGATAAGGGTAAAAAAGGCAAGGTTCTTACCGTTATTCCAAAGAGTGAAAAAGTTATTGTTGAAGGTGTAGCTATGGCTACAAAACATAAAAAGCCAAGAAAGCAAGGCGATCCAGGTGGCATAGTTCATCAGGAATCTGCAATCTATGCGTCAAAAGTAATGCACATATGCGGCAAATGCTCTGAGGCGACAAGAATTGCAAGACGTGTGCTTGATAGTGGCGAAATCGTTCGTGTTTGTAAACATTGTAACGAAATAATCTAATCGCACGGGAAGGAGGATGACATTAACATATGTCAAGAATGAGAGAGCTTTACGAAAAACAAGTAGCCCCAGCACTTATGAAGAAATTTGAATATAAAAGCCCAATGCAAATTCCAAAGCTTGAGAAAATAGTTGTTAATATGGGTGTAGGTGATGCCAAGGACAACGCAAAGGTTTTGGATTCAGCAGCAAGCGATATGGCTAAAATTGTTGGTCAAAAACCAGCTATTACAAAAGCAAAAAACTCAGTTGCTGCTTACAAGCTGCGTGAGGGTATGAGCATTGGATGTAAGACAACTCTACGAGGACAAAGAATGTATGAGTTTTTAGACAGATTGTTCAACGTTGCACTACCTCGTGTTCGTGACTTCCGTGGTATTAACGGAAATTCATTTGATGGTAGAGGTAATTACTCATTTGGTATTAAAGAGCAACTTATATTCCCTGAAATTGACTACGATAAGGTGGACAAAATTAGAGGTATGGATATAATCTTTGTTACCACTGCTAAGACAGACGAGGAAGCGAAAGAATTATTAACGCTAATGGGCGCACCGTTCGCTCGTAGTTAATCAAGGAGGGATTTTCAGTGGCTAAAAAAGCGATGATTCTAAAACAACAAAAAGTTCAAAAATATAAAGTTCGCGCGTACAACCGTTGCAAAATTTGCGGAAGACCACACGCCTACCTAAGAAAATATGGTGTTTGTAGAATTTGTTTTAGAAACTTAGCACATGCAGGAGCAATACCTGGAGTTAGAAAAGCAAGTTGGTAAAATATTAAAAAGTGCAATGGTTGTCACGGCAATTTTACTTTCTTGTAAAATTTTTAATGGAGTAAAATTGCATATACAACGGTTTTCTTTCGTTAATATATTTGTATGAAAAAGAAAACCGTAATTGTAAACAGATTATTGCAAGAAGTTAAAAGCAGCCTGGAAGGAGGTTACACTATGCATATAACAGATCCTATTGCAGATATGTTAACAAGAATAAGAAACGCTAACAGCGCTCGTCATGAGACTGTAGACGTTCCAGCATCAAATATGAAGAAGGCAATTGCTCAAATCCTATTTGAAGAGGGCTATATAAAAAAATACGAGGTTACTAACGATGACAGACAGGGTAACGTTAAAATTTGGTTAAAATACTCAGAAAACAAAAAGCAAGTTATTGTTGGTCTTAAAAGAGTATCAAAGCCAGGTCTTAGAGTTTACGCTAATCGTGAAGATCTTCCAAGAGTTTTAAAAGGTCTTGGTATAGCTATTATATCAACATCAAAAGGAATTATGACAGACAAAAAAGCACGCCGTGAAAATGTTGGCGGCGAGGTGCTCGCATTCGTTTGGTAATCAATCGAAAAAGACGCGAACATTGAATAAAAGGAGGTGCACAAGTAGTGTCCAGAATAGGAAAAATGCCAATCCCCGTACCAAGCACTGTTGACTTTAAAGTTGATGGCAATAATGTTGTCACAGTAAAAGGTCCAAATGGTACGCTTTCAAGGGAATTGCATCAAGATATGATCATAAAGCTTGAAGATGGCGTAGTTACAGTTACTCGCCCTTCCGAGCAAAAAATGCACAAATCGCTACACGGCTTAACAAGAACACTTGTAGCTAATATGGTTGAAGGTGTAACCACTGGTTTCACTAAGCAACTTGATATTAACGGTGTTGGTTACCGTGCAGCAATGAATGGCACAAAATTAGTACTTACACTTGGCTTTTCACATCCATGTGAAATGGAAGCGGTTGAAGGAATTACAATTACTGTTCCACAACCTAACCAAATCCTTGTTAAGGGTGCAGATAAGCAATTAGTAGGTCACGTTGCTTCTAAAATTCGTGAGAAAAGACCACCAGAGCCTTATAAGGGCAAGGGTGTTAAGTATTCTTATGAAGTTATCCGCAGAAAAGAAGGAAAAGCTGGCGGTAAGAAAAAATAAGCAGTTATCGAAAAATAGTTTGACCTGCAAATTTGGTTTGCGTGGCTATGTTTTAAATGTAGCTTAGTTAATCTCAAATGCAAGTGATACGAAAGGAGTAAACTGGCATGATAAAAAAACTTACTAGCAATATCGCAAGAAAAAGACGTCATATTCGTGTACGTAAAAAAATCAGTGGAACAACAGCGTGTCCAAGATTAAACGTATATAGAAGTTTGAAAAATATATATGCTCAAATTATTGATGATTCAACAGGCGCAACACTTGCATCTGCTTCATCACTTGATGAAAGCGTAAAAGCAAACTACGGTGGAAACAAAGAGGCTGCAAAAGCTGTTGGCAAATTAGTTGCTGAAAAAGCAATAGCGGCTGGCGTTAAGCAAGTTGTATTTGACCGTGGCGGTTACCTTTACCATGGACGTGTTCAGGAATTAGCTGAGGGCGCACGTGAGGGTGGACTTGATTTTTAATACTAACTTCAATGTTTTAAAATGAAATTAGTATTATAGTAAAACGTAGTAAGAATTTTCACAGAAAAGAAGGTGAGATAATGGCAAAGCAAATAGATGCAGCAACACTTGACATTAAAGAAAAAGTTGTTACTATAAATCGTGTAGCAAAGGTTGTTAAGGGTGGTAGAACATTTAGATTTAGCGCATTGGTTGTTGTTGGTGACGAAAACGGCCATGTTGGTTGCGGTATGGGTAAAGCTGCCGAAATTCCAGACGCTATCCGTAAGGGTATCGAGGACGCTAAAAAGAATATGATTTATGTGCCTATGGTTGGAACAACAATTCCACATGAAATTATAGGTAAGTATTGTGCAGGCGAAGTTCTATTAAAGCCAGCAGGCGAAGGTACCGGTGTTATCGCTGGTGGTGCAGCTCGTGCTGTTTTAGAGCTTGCAGGTATTCGTGATATTCGTACAAAGTCATTACGTTCAAACAATCCAAGAAACGTAGTTAGCGCTACAATTCAAGGCTTGGCTGCACTTCGTGATGTTGATTCAATAGCAAAAACTCGTGGCATTTCATCGACACAGGTTTATCGTGGTAAAACTGATGAAGCCGTGAACGCATAAGGAGGGGTAGTTGTGGCTAAAACAATTAAAGTAACGCTTGTAAAAAGCACAATTGGTCGTAAGGCTGACCAAATTGCGACTGTTGCGGCGCTTGGACTACACAAAATCCGCAGCACAGCAGAGCACAATGACAATCCTCAAATAAGAGGTATGGTTAACAAAGTAAAACATCTAATTGAGATTGAAGAGATATAACGCATAAAAACAAGAAGGAGGTGTGGCAAAATGAAACTATGCGATTTGTCACCAGCTGTTGGTTCAAGCAAGGCACCTAAGCGCAAAGGCAGAGGGCATGCGACAGGTAACGGCAAAACAGCCGGCAAAGGTCATAAAGGGCAAAATGCTCGTAGTGGCGGCGGCGTGCGTCCAGGCTTTGAAGGCGGACAAATGCCTATATACAGACGTTTACCTAAACGTGGATTCACAAATATTTTTGCTAAAAAATATGTTGAAGTTAACGTTGAGGAATTAAACAGATTTGAAGCAGGCACAGAAATAACTGCTGTTCTTCTTAAAGCAGAAGGCATTATTTCAAAAATAAATGATGGTATCGTTATTCTTGGCAGAGGCGAAGTTGAAAAAGGTCTTACAGTTCAGGCTAAGAGATTCTCAAAAACTGCTGAAGAAAAAATCACTAAGGCCGGTGGAAAGGTGCAGGTGATATAGCGTGTTTGAAACAATAAAAAATGCTTGGAAAATCCCTGATTTAAGAAAGAAAATTCTCTACACACTTGGAATGCTTGTTATATTCCGTTTGGGTTCACATGTTCCAGTTCCATTTATGAACGCAGATGCAATCAAAGCTATGATATCTAGTGGTGGTGAAAATTCACTACTTGGTTTTCTTGATACTTTCTCAGGCGGTGCATTCGGTAACGCTACAATATTCGCAATGAGTATAACGCCTTACGTTAATGCATCAATTATCATGCAGCTTTTAACTGTTGCAATACCTGCTCTTGAGCGTCTTTCAAAAGAAGGCGAAGAGGGTAGAAAAGTTATTGGGCAGTGGTCACGTTATTTAACAGTTATTCTTGGTCTTATCCAAGCTGTTGGTTTGTTCTTCAGTTTAGCTAATGCACCAATAACAGATCCAACAACAAATGCTACAATTAGAGCAATTCCGGTTGCTGGTTGGGTTGAAGGAATCACAATCGTTCTTACGTTCACTGCAGGTACTGCATTTTTAATGTGGCTTGGTGAGCAGATTAACGAAAGAGGTATTGGAAATGGTATTTCCTTGCTAATTTTTGCAGGTATCGTTTCTCGTGGTCCTCAAATGGTTGCTGCTCTTTCACAGTATATGACTGCGGGCACGCTTAACTGGATTGGATTTGTTATTCTAATTGTTGTTGCTCTTGCAGTGGTAACTCTTGTAGTTGCTATGAATAGTGCAGAACGTAGAATACCCGTTCAATACTCCAAAAGAGTTGTTGGTCGTAAGGTATATGGTGGACAAAGCACTCATATTCCAATTAAGGTTGCAGCGGCAGGCGTTCTTCCAATTATCTTTGCTATGAGTATAATGGCGTTCCCATCAACTTTGGCAAGCTTCTTTGGTAAAACTGCTTCAAATGCTGGCTGGTTACTTGCTCCAATATTAAAAGGCTTATCGCCAAGCTCATGGTTATATGGAATAATGTATTTCTTCCTAATCATTTTCTTCACATATTTCTATACAGCAATTCAGTTCAATCCAATTGAAATTGCTAATAATATGAAAAAGAATGGCGGATTTGTTCCTGGTATTAGACCAGGTAGAACAACAAGCGACTTTATTAGTAAAATTCTTTCAAGAGTTACATTAGCAGGCGCTGTATTCTTAGGTCTTATAGCTGTTCTCCCGATATTTATGTCGCAAGGAGCAAAGCTTAATATCAGTATTGGTGGTACTTCACTACTAATCATTGTTGGTGTTGCACTTGAAACAGTAAGACAAATGGAATCACAAATGCTTATGCGTCACTACAAAGGATTTTTAGAATAAAGCATAGCATAAAAGAGATAAGCGGTTGGGTGGCAAAAGCCTCCTAACCAATTGTAAGATATTAAAGCAAATTTACTTTTCATCTGAAATTTTTAACGAAGTAAATTTGCGAATTCCGCGATTTTCTTTCATTATTAAAATCCAATTGAAAAAGAAAATCGCCATATTTGGGGGTTAAACCTATGAGAATGTTAATAATGGGAGCTCCCGGCAGCGGTAAAGGTACCCAATCCGAGATATTGGTAGAAATGCTAGGAATCCCTGCAATTTCAACTGGGGCAATGTTAAGAGCAGCTATTGCTGATGGTACAGAAATCGGCAAGCAAGCAGCAATGCATATAAATGATGGTAACCTAATACCTGATGAGGTTATGATAAAAGTAGTGCTTGAACGTCTTTCGCAGAAGGACTGTCAGAATGGTTACATTCTTGATGGCTTTCCAAGAACTCTTGCACAGGCAGAAGCAATGACAACAGCAGGTATCGAGGTTGATAAGGCGCTTATGATAGGGGTAGCAGACGAAACTATAATTGGTAGGCTTGGTGGCAGGCGAGTATGTCCAAACTGCGAAGCATCATACCATATAATTTATAAGCCCTCTTTAAAAGGTGATTTTTGTCAAGCTTGTGGTCACGAACTTATCATCAGAGATGATGACAAGGAAGAAACTATAGAAAAACGTCTTGAAATATATCATGAATTAACTGCACCAGTTATTGAGTATTATGCAAAAATTGGCAAGCTTATAACCGTTAACGGTTGTGAAGAAGTAAGTGAAACAACTAAGCTTGTGCTTAAGGCTGTGGGTATAACGAATGATTAGCATTAAATCCTCAGCACAGATTTATAAAATGCAAAAGGCTGGCGAAATTGTTGCTCTTGCACATAAGGCGATTGAAAATGCAATATGTGATGGGGTTACAACAAATGAGCTTGACCAAATTGCAGACGAACTTATTAGGTCAAAAGGTGCAATTCCGTCTTTTAAAAACTACAATGGCTTTCCTAAAAGTATATGTGCGTCAGTTAATGATGTAATTATACATGGAATACCATCTGCAGAATGTTTAAAAAACGGTGACATAATTGGTGTTGACATCGGCGCATACTATGACGGTTTTCACGGAGACGCTGCCGTAACCTATGGCGTAGGCGAAATCTCGGAAGAGGCAAAGAGGCTTATAAAAGCCGCTGAAGATGGCTTTTTCGAGGGAATGAAGTTTGCGGTAGAGGGAAAGCGGGTTTCAGACATATCCTCTGCAATACAGAAATATGTTGAAGAGCAAGGCTTTTCGGTGGTTAGAGAATTCGTGGGACACGGAGTAGGAAGCGCACTTCACGAGGATCCAGAGGTCCCGAATTACGGAATACCTGGAAGAGGTGCAAGGTTATGTGCAGGCATGACAATTGCAGTTGAACCGATGATTAACGCAGGCTTAAGAGAAATAAATGTTTTGAAAGATGGGTGGACGGTGAAAACTGCCGATGGCTCACTATCAGCTCATTTTGAACACTCGATAGCCATTACTAAAAAGCAACCACTGCTACTCACGGTATGTGATTAGATAGTATTGAAATTAAGAGGTGACACAAGTGGAAGTGATTCCCGGTGATATTGTTTATTCTAAAGCAGGGCGTGACAAAGAAGGTTTTTATATAGTAATGTCCACTCATGAAAATTATGCGTATGTTTGTGATGGTCGCAAAAGAAAGACCGATAAACCAAAGCATAAGAAGATTAAACACTTAGGTCTTGGTATAGGACACTCAGAATACATCGAAAACAAGCTGCGTTTAGGTGACAAGGTTACTAATTCAGAGCTAAGACGAGAGCTTGACGAGTATAACCAAAAGGAGGCGTAATCTTGGCTAAGGATGACGTATTAGAATTAGAAGGAACGGTTATAGAGGCACTACCAAACGCAATGTTTCAGGTGGAACTGGAAAATGGTCACAGAATACTTGGGCACATTTCAGGAAAACTTAGAATGCATTTTATAAGAATACTACCTGGTGACAAGGTGACAGTTGAAATGTCCCCTTATGACCTTACAAAAGGTAGAATTACATGGCGTGCAAAATAATAGCAACAAATAAAACAGCACATTTTATGTGCGTAATGTGTGCAGCTTTAATCTGCTACGGAGGTGTAATCGTATGAAAGTAAGACCATCAGTTAAAAAGATGTGTGAAAAATGTAAGGTTATAAAACGCAAAGGCAAAATAATGGTAATATGCGAAAACCCAAAGCATAAACAAAGACAAGGCTAATTATAAATCATCATAATGCCCGAACTACGGCTGATGATGCAAACGCATGGCAGAAACAGCTACTCCTTGTGCGGCAGTTTGTGCCTAGCTATGCATTAAGGTTCGCAGCATTGTCCATATTTATAAATTAGGTTTAAATATTGTTCGTATATGCTTTATGAATTCTAATGGAGGTGAATAGTAAAATGGCAAGAATATCAGGTGTTGACTTACCAAAGGAAAAACGAGTTGAAATTGGTTTAACTTATATTTTTGGTATAGGTAATAGTAGCGCAGATAAAATTTTAAAAGAAACAGGTATAAGTCCTGACACAAGAGTTAAGGATTTAACAGATGATGAAGTTGCTAAGCTTCGTGAAACAATCGATAAAAACTTTACAGTAGAAGGTGACCTTCGTCGTGAAGTTGCGCTTGACATAAAGCGTTTACAGGAAATCGGTTGTTATCGTGGAATTAGACACAGAAAAGGTCTTCCTGTTCGTGGTCAAAGAACAAAAACAAATGCTCGTACACGCAAAGGTCCAAGACGTACAATGGCTAATAAAAAGAAGTAAAAGGAGGGATTAGCGTAAATGGCTAAGGTAGCAACCAAAAAAAGAACTAATAAACGACGTGAACGTAAAAACATAGAAAAAGGCGCGGCGCATATCCGCAGCACCTTTAACAATACACTTGTAACTATCACAGACGTAGCAGGTAATGCTATTTCTTGGGCAAGTGCAGGCGGCTTGGGCTTTAAAGGTTCAAGAAAAAGCACTCCTTACGCAGCACAAATGACAGCAGAAACTGCTGCAAAAGCTGCTATGGAGCATGGTATGAAATCAATCGAGGTTTTTGTTAAGGGTCCAGGAGCTGGTCGTGAAGCTGCAATTCGTGCGCTTCAAGCAGCAGGTCTTGAAGTTAACTTAATCAAAGACGTAACCCCGATTCCTCATAACGGTTGTCGTCCACCGAAAAGACGTCGTGTGTGATTTTATAATACAGGAGGTGTAAGCGTAATGGCTAGATATACAGGTCCCGTTTGCAGACTTTGCAGACGTGAAGGTTTAAAATTGTTTTTAAAAGGCGAAAGATGTTATACTGATAAATGCGGAATTCAACGCCGTGCATATGCACCAGGCCAACATGGTCAGGGCAGAAAGAAGATGTCTGAATATGGTATGCAGCTTCGAGAAAAGCAAAAATGTCGTCGTTACTATGGCGTTTTAGAAAGCCAATTCGAGAAATACTTTGAAATGGCTAACAAAAAGGTTGGCGTAACGGGTGAAAACTTGCTTACAATATTAGAGAGTCGTTTGGATAACGTTGTGTATCGTTTAGGTTTTGGTACATCTCGTCCAGAAGCTCGTCAGCTTGTTACTCATGGTCACTTTACTATTAACGGGAAAAAGGTGGATATTCCTTCTTATCTTGTTAAACCAGGTGAAGTTATCACTGTTAAAGAGGCAAGCAGAGGCTCAGAAAAAATCAAGGCAGTTTTGGAAGCTACTGCATCAAAAGCAGTTCCAAAATGGTTAGATTTAGATCGCAACACACTTTCAGCTAAGGTTGTTGCATTGGCAGACAGAGAAGATATCGACCTGCCACTTGAAGAGCATCTTATCGTTGAGTTGTACTCTAAGTAATATTTGCCCTCATAAAGTTTTAACAAAATATGATTAGAGGAGGGTTCTAATAATGATAGAAATTGAAAAACCAAAAATTGAATGTGTTGAGCTTAGTCCTGAAGGCAACTATGGTAGGTTTGAGGTAGAGCCATTAGAACGTGGATATGGTATGACGCTTGGTAATTCCTTGCGCCGAATACTTCTTTCATCGCTACCTGGTGTTGCGGTGTCTTCTGTTAAAATAGATGGTGTGTTGCATGAATTTTCAACAATACCTGGCGTTAAAGAAGATGTTACAGAGATTATCCTTAACATAAAAGACCTATGTGCTAAGCTTTACAGCGATGGACCAAAGGTTGTTTATATCGAAGCTGAGGGTGAGGGCGAAATTTGCGCTCGTCACATAAAAGCTGATGCTGATGTTGAGATTTTAAATGGTGACCTACACATTGCAACTTTAAACGAAGATGCAAAATTGTATATGGAAATCACAATTAACAGGGGCAGAGGTTATGTATCGGCAGAGAAAAACAAGGTTACAAATCAAGGCATAATCGGCACTATCCCGGTGGACTCAATCTTTTCACCGGTGCGCAAGGTGAACTATGCGGTTGAAAATACTCGTGTAGGTCAAGTGACCGACTATGATAAACTTACTCTTGAAGTTTGGACAGATGCTACAATTAGTCCAGATGATGCAATTTCGCTTGGTGCTAAGATACTTAGCGAACACTTAAATCTGTTTATTGACCTCACAGACGAGGCAAGAAATACAGAAATTATGGTTGAAAAAGAAGATTCCAAAAAGGAAAAAGTTCTTGAAATGACTATTGAAGAGCTTGACCTGTCTGTTCGTTCATATAATTGTTTAAAGCGTGCGGGCATTAACACAGTTGAAGATTTAACTAATCGTTCAGAAGAAGATATGATGAAGGTTCGTAACCTTGGTCGTAAATCTTTGGAAGAGGTTATTTTAAAGCTTCGTGCCTTTGGTATGGACTTAACAACCGAAGAAGACTAAAATTAGAAGGAGGCAAATACAATGGCGGTAAACAGAAAGTTTAATATGCCGACTGACCAACGTATTGCTATGCTAAGAACCCTTACTACTCAGTTACTTGAACACGGTAGAATTGAAACAACCGTTACTCGTGCTAAGGAAGTAAGAAGCACAGCGGAAAAGATGATTACGCTTGGTAAGACGAATACATTGCACTCAAGAAGGCAAGCTCTTAGCTATATTACTAAGGAAGATGTTGTTAAAAAGTTATTTGACGATATCGCTCCTAAATATGCTGAAAGACAAGGCGGATACACAAGAATAATGAGAGTAGGACCTCGTCGTGGCGATGCTGCGGAGATGGCTCTTATCGAATTAGTATAATAATATTAGCGCTGACCAAACCCTTATGGGTTTAGGTCAGTGTTTTTATAGTTATTTAAATAAAGTGGTTGACTATTTTTTCTCAAAGATATATAATAGTTCTATTATGTTTAAAGGGAGTTGTAAAAAATGAAAAAGAGTATAGTATTTGTTTTAGTAATAGTTACAGCAATAGTATTTTCGATGGGGTTAGTTGTATTTGCGGCACCAGAAGCAACACCTGCACCTGCACAAACTGAGCAAGCACAACAAGCGCCACAAGCACCACAAGCGCCACAAACACTTATGAATACAAAGTTGAACTTTGATGGTTCAGCGGTTACAACATACAAAATGGAAGTTGATCCATCACTTATAGAAAAAATGCCAAACTTTGTTGACACAATTACAAAACAGGTTGAAAAATCTGGCTATACTGTGGAGCTTTTAGATACAGACGGCAAAAAGGTACTTGTATTAACAAAGATTATTAAAAAAGGCGAGAAGCTTACATTTGCTCCTCCAGGACAAGATACAGAGGATTTTGATTTTGTTACAATTAAAGGCTTTTTTAGCACAATGTATATTGCGAGTGCAAGGTTTGATATGCGTGGATACCCAGAATCACAAGAGCTTATGAAGTTTTCATTTGAAGCACCAATTAAGCCAAAATACAGCAATGCACAGGTACAAGAAAAGGGTGGAGCGGTAAGCACATGGTCAGTTACTGGAGGCTCAGCTAACCCAATTAACTATGTTGTAACTGTTCCTAACGTTATAAACATTGTAGTTGTACTTTTAATACTTGCAATTTTAATATTTGTTATTTATATGATAATGCTATCAAATAAAAAGAAAGCAAAACAAGATTTGGTTGATTTATCAGAAGAAGAGTATGGCGTAGATGAGGATTTAGTAGCAGTTGATAGCGAAGAGGACCCATTTACTGAAATGTCACAAGAAGAAATTGATGCAGATATAGAAGAAACAGAAAAAACAGAAAAAGAAGATAAATAATAATATTTGTGAGCATAGATAAATTATATCTATGCTCATTTTGAATTTGTAATATATCTGTAATTGTATTTTAATAAGTTCTGTATTATAATGTAATAGAGAGATTTTAATATATAGAGGTGTAGAATTATGAAAACAAATAAAATTATTGTACTTATAGTGGCTTTTATGCTTGCATTTTGTGTTGTTGCAAGTGCGTCGCCTGACGTTGTATGGTCTGGTGATAGTGGCAATGTTGGAGATATTATAGTTATAGCTAATCCTCCTACTGATCAATCTGCTACTTTTGATAAGTCATACATTATTTCAGGCTATGGCAAAGAGGGCGCAACAGTTACTATTTACGAATATTCTGGTGATGTATACACAAGAACTCCTTACACATGGCAAATAGGTGCAAGCGGTTTGTTCTTTAAGAGAATAGAGCTTAATAAGGGTGAAAATATACTTCTTTGTAGGGCAGAAAATGGTAACGGTGCTTACCAAATAGCTAAATTGGAAATAACATATCTTGGTACTGGCTTTTCTGATATGCTAAGAGGTATTACAGTAGACATTAACAACCTATTTTAGGTGATAGTTGTACTTAGGGAGTTGAGCTTTTGAGAAAAGAAAAGATTAAATCAATTATCCTTTTTATACTAATAATAAACTGCCTGCAATTGACAGGTCAAATATGGTTTGATAAAAAATTATGGCCTTCTGGCTATAATTTTTTTAATTCGCTCACAAATGTTCCGTTAGTGAGCGATTTTTTGAAGGTTTTACCCTTTGGAAATGCAAGTGAACAAGTTGATAACCTGTATTCAAGCATAACAAGGCCAAAAAAGATTATAGTTAGTGGTGGAGGGGCAAGAGAAGTATATTATAGCAATCAAAAACAGTATGGTGATGTAATTTTACTTGCTGATAAAATAAAGACAAGTCTTTTTAAGGCTACGTCACCACGCTCGGAGGCTGTAACAAAAGAGGAGTGGCAGAGCTTTTTAAAGGGTAAATCCATCTATATCGATTATGGCTTTAACATTGATATGGGTATTATGGCGCAGTCCTATGGAGCAGGTGCTAACGCTCCGTTTAGTCAGCTTGGGATTGTTTCTGGCATAGTAATTACTGCCGATACCGTAACTAATTCTGTTATTGTATGTGCAAAGGATAGTAGAACAGGCAATATTTCAAAATTTTGGTCAGATTATAAAGGGGACGAGCTTACAAAATATATAGAGGGCTTAACCTTTGGTAAGCAACAAAGTCAAGCCTTTGCATTTGAGCTTAACCTTGATAGAGCTACACAGGGCATAGATATAAAACGAAAGGTGTTTTTAGAGCCACTTGTGCTTTTGCCAATGAATCCAAGCAATATGCCAAAGATAAATATAGTTAATCCCTTAAAAAAAGATGGTGTGGGAGTTGGGCAAAAGTTTGCGGATAATATTGTTACTGCATTTGGGTATGCGCCAAGCTCGCTAAGGAAGTCTATTATGCAAGACGGAGTTGCAAGCTATGTTGAAAATAGTGCAACTATTAAAATATACCCAAGTGGACTTGTTGAATATAACGCAATTAAAACAGACAAGGGAATTAGAATACAAAATGCAAAAATAGAGCCAAATCAAATTGTTAATAGCATAGCAAAAATAGCAAGAGATGTGTGGAAAAAAGCAGGCGTAACCCAGCCACCAGATATGTCGCTTGTGTCAGATTTAGTAGAGCAAAAAAGTGGAAAATATATAGTTGAAATGAATTATATAGTTGAGGGAATTCCTGTTATAACACAGTTTTCTTTGGCAGAGCCAATGTACAATGCCTTATATGCAGAGGTGCAGGACGGCTATATAAAGCGTTTTAGAATGGTGCTTAGAACATTTTCTGTAACAGGAGAAAAGGTGCAAAGCACGCCTGTGCTTGTTGCCATAGATAATTTGTTCAAAATGTATGGGCAAGCGAACACAGAAACGAAAATTAACGATATTTTTCAGTGCTATTCCTCAGAAGGTGGCGACACAAGTGTTGCACAATGGGGTGTTGAATTGTCTAACAATAAAGGCGTTATAATAGTTCCTTCGATATAATGGGAAATACGAGGTGAGAGTAATGGAGTGGCAAAGGGTAAAATCTATATTAATAGGTGTCTTTCTTGTGGTAAATATATTTTTAATTATAAGCTATATGGGTGGCGTTAAAACAGGAGTCACAATTGACAACCAAACTGCGCTTAATGCCATAGCTGTGCTTGAAAAAAACAATGTATCGATTGATGAAAAGCTTATACCACGACGAACGGACGATATTCGTATGTTTGATGCTGTAAATCAATTTGAATCACCAAAGGCAGTAGCAGGATTTGCCTATCAAAATGCGCTAAAACTAAATTTAGATTATTTTAACCCGCAAAATGTAGTGCTTGCCGAAACAACCTTTCAATATATCGCACCAACTGGTGAGAAAATTAAAAACCTTGAAAAATTAGATGCAAATTCTGCAAAGAAATATGCAGAAGTGGAAATAAAAAAGTTAGGGCTGTGTTTAAGCACTCGCTGTGAAAGCTCGGTAATCCAAAAGGACGATAGCTTTGTGGTTAAAATTTCGCCTGTGTATGAGGGAAAAAGGATTTTAGACAGTAATATATATGTGGAAGTGGGAAATACGGGGATTAAAAAGATATTCGGTCAAAACTGGCTATGCGATAATATAACAGACGGTGGAATTACCAATGTTATACCAGTTACAGAAATATTAATTAACTTTGCGACAAACCCATTAAGGGATAAAACGGGCGCAGTTCAAATAACAAAATTGGATATTGGATACTTTTTAGGCAACCGTGGTGGCGAAAAAAGGACAGTAACAGCAGTTCCAGTTTGGCGAATTATAACAGATGAGGGCAAAAGTTACTATTTTGACTCGAGAAATGGCGATTTATTGTAGAAATACTAAATATCTTGTAAAATCAAGGAATAACTTTCGGTAAAATTTCCGCCATACTACGTTACAGAACCATTTTGAATACATAAAGTATTCAAAAGAACCTGTGCCTTGTCTGACAAAAATTTCCTTCGGAATTTATTCCCTGATTTCAAAAGATATTTAGTATAATTTTATTGACAAAAGGGCTAATTTTAGATACAATATTCCGTAGACAAATAAGAGAATTATTGAAAGGAGAAATAAAATGATTTATTCACATGAAGTAGAACAAATGTGTATGGTAGCAAAGGGTGCTAATCACGGTCCTGCTCCTATACCACAAGAAGGTGCTTGGACAAAGTCGAAAGAAATAAGCGACATAAACGGCTTTACACACGGTGTAGGCTGGTGTGCACCACAACAGGGGGCTTGTAAGCTTTCTCTAAACGTAAAAGGTGGTATTATCCAAGAGGCATTAGTTGAAACAATTGGTTGCACAGGTATGACTCACTCTGCGGCTATGGCGGCAGAAATTTTAACAGGCAAAACAATATTAGAAGCATTAAACACTGACTTAGTATGTGATGCAATTAACACAGCTATGCGTGAGTTATTCCTTCAAATAGTTTATGGTAGAACACAATCTGCATTTTCAGAGGGTGGACTTCCAATTGGCGCAGGCCTTGAGGATTTAGGAAAAGGCTTAAGAAGCCAAGTAGGCACAATGTACAGCACAATTGCCAAAGGCACAAGATACTTAGAAATGGCAGAGGGCTATGTTACAAGGCTTGGTCTTTCAGAAGAAGACGAAATAATCGGCTATGAATTCGTGCAAATGGGCAAAATGATGGAATTCATCAAAAAAGGCATTTCGGCTGATGAAGCACTTAAAAAATCAACTGGTAACTATGGAAGATTTGCAGATGCTGCTAAATACATAGATCCAAGAAGCGAATAGGAGGGTTAAGATAATGGCTATTTTTGAAAGCTACGAACGTAGAATAAAACAAATCAATGAAACATTAAACAAATACGGTATAGCAAATTTGGAAGAAGCAGAGAAAATCTGCACAGACAAAGGCCTTGACGTTATCGCTACTGTAAAAAGTATTCAACCTATTTGCTTTGAAAATGCTTGCTGGGCATACCTTGTAGGCGCTGCAATAGCAATTAAAAAGGGTTGTGTTAACGCTGCTGATGCTGCTGAAGCAATTGGTGAGGGTCTTCAAGCTTTCTGTATTCCAGGTTCAGTTGCAGATGATAGAAAAGTTGGTATTGGTCATGGTAATTTAGGAGCAATGCTTTTAAGAGAAGAAACATCTTGCTTCGCTTTCCTTGCAGGGCACGAATCCTTCGCTGCTGCTGAGGGTGCAATCGGTATCGCAAGAACTGCTAATACTGTTAGAAAAACACCTTTGCAGGTTATTTTAAATGGTCTTGGCAAGGATGCTGCTCAAATTATTTCAAGAATAAATGGTTTTACATACGTTGAAACTGATTTTAATTATGCAACAAGTGAGCTTACAATAGTACAAGAAAAAGCTTATTCAAACGGTGAGCGTTCAAAGGTTAGATGCTACGGCGCTAACGATGTTCGTGAGGGAGTTGCAATAATGCATAAGGAAAAGGTTGACGTATCTATTACTGGTAACTCAACTAATCCAACAAGGTTCCAACACCCAGTTGCTGGAACATACAAAAAAGAATGCTTAGAACAAGGCAGAAAATTCTTCTCTGTTGCATCTGGTGGTGGTACAGGAAGAACACTTCACCCAGATAATATGGGCGCTGGTCCTGCTTCTTATGGTATGACAGACACAATGGGACGTATGCACTCAGATGCACAATTCGCTGGCTCTTCATCAGTTCCTGCACACGTTGAAATGATGGGGCTTATCGGAATGGGTAACAATCCAATGGTTGGTGCGACAGTTGCTGTTGCAGTAGCTATTGAACAATCTGCAAACAAATAAAATAATTATTAAAAAAGCCCTAATATATTTAGGGCTTTTTTGGTATCATAGGTGTGTATGGATAAATTATTAGAAATTTTAAAAAACATAATAGATAATGAGGAATTAATCCTTTTGGTGCTATCAAACAAAAGGAATTCTGAAGATATGCCCAAAAAGGTGAATGTTAAAATGTTTCATTCAAAGGGTGAGGTTAACTATCAATTTGAAAACCACTTTGAAAAAAAGGTAACTCATTATAATAAATCTGGGGCAGAGGCTGTAGACGAGGTAATAAGTCTGCTTGCAGGTTATAAGAACATATCAATTTATTCTGCAAATGCAGATTATCAAGTGCTTTGTGGCAAAAAGGGTAATGTAAATATTAAAAAAACTGTGCCTACAAAAAAGTTAGAAAATAATATCGAGCATAACAAGCGAAAAAATTATATTTTGCAGGATATGAATAAGTATGATTTTTTAATTGAGCTTGATATTATGACGGTCGAGGGCAAGGTTAAGGCGCAAAAATATAATAAGTTTGTGCAAATAAATAAATATTTAGAAATTATTTCACATAGTATTAGTGCACTCAAAAAAGAAAAGACAATAAATATTATAGACATTGGCTGTGGCAAGGCATATTTGACCTTTGCACTATATTATTATTTGTGCAAGGTTCAAGGGTTTGACGTTAAAATAACAGGTGTAGACTTAAAGCAAGATGTAATAAACAGTTGCAACAGTCTTGCAAAAAAACTTGGGTATGAAAAAATGGAGTTTGTGAATGGTGATATAAAGGATTTTAATTCGAGTGACGATATAGATATGGTTATTTCGCTCCACGCCTGTGATACTGCAACAGACGAGGCGATTATTAAGGCAATAGAGTGGAATAGCAAGGTGATAATTGCTGTGCCGTGCTGTCAGCATGAGCTTTTTGGTAAAATGAATAACGAAATTTTCAAGCCAGTTCAGCAATATGGCATTTTAAATGATAAATTAGCAACAATTATAACTGATAGTATTCGTGGGCTTGTGCTACAAATAAAGGGATATAGTGTGAGCATAATGGAATTTACTGCACTTGAACACACAGCAAAAAATGTCCTGATTCGTGCAGAATACACAGGGAAAACCGATAAAAAAGCGCAAGAACAGTATAAGCACCTAACGGAATTTTGGGGAGTAAAGCCTTATATCGAAAAAATAATAAAGGAGTAATGAAGTGAATATTAAGTGCAATTTATATCCAGGTGGGCGAACAAAAGCTTTAACAATGAGCTATGATGACGGAAATATCGCAGACAGAAAATTGGTCGAGCTATTTAATAAATTTGGAATTAAGGGAACATTCCACTTGAACTCTGGTAGTTTTGGTAGGGGCGAAACTATTCGAGAAGAAGAGGTTAATGAACTTTTTAGTGGGCATGAAATTTCTGTGCATACTGTTACGCACCCATTTTTGCAAAACCTTCCTTTCGAAAAGATAATTGAAGAAATTATGGGTGATAGGAAAAAGCTTGAAGAAATTTCTAAATATGTTGTTACGGGAATGTCGTATCCTTTTGGAACGTATAATGATGATGTTCTTAAAATATTGCCAATGCTTGGAATTGAATATTCAAGAACTGTTAACAGCCATGGCAATTTTAGCATACCCGAGAATTTTTTGACTTGGCACCCAACGTGCCATCATAATGGAAACATCAAAGAATTAGGGCAAAAACTAATTGATAGTAATTATAAAAATCTGTCACTTTTATATGTTTGGGGACATAGCTATGAGTTCAATAGGCAAGATAATTGGCACATAATTGAAGAATTTTGCGAAATGATGGCAAACAAAGAGGATATTTGGTATTCAACAAATATTGAAATTTGCCATTATATTAAGGCTATGAAATGCCTGCAATTTTCAGCAGATATGAAAATGGTAAGCAATCCATCTGCCTTGCCCGTTTGGATTAGTGTTGATGATATGCCTGTTGAAATTCCAAGTGGCTCTTATAATATGCAAATATGATAAAAACCCTCTAACTGTTGTGTTAAGGTTAATAAGGATGTAAAGCAAAAACAATTTTGTTTTTGTCTTACATCCTTATTTTTTATGGTTTTGTATTGAACTTTCAAAAAACCGAGCAATACCGATTACTAAATGAAAAAATCGGGCAATTGACAAATGATTGCAACATCAATTTTAACACAGATGACTATGAATACATTAAATTTGACCCAGAAGCAAGTATAACAAGGCAAGATATGTTCGTTTTGGCACATAGGATTATTAAAATGCAAAGCATTTATTTGGAAGCCTCCGATGAGAGTGTAATTAAAGATTTTGCTGACGCTACACAGATTTCTGACTATTCAAAAGAAGCATTATCATCGCTGGTTAAGAATGGATTAGTAGAATTATTCTCTCAAGCCTTTTGTATTATTTTTTTTCTTTTGTGTTTATAGAATATTGCTTATAGCCTCCTGATAAATTATATGTCTCCTTAAATCCCATATTTAACATTACATTTTGTGCCGCATTGCCTGTTACGCCCTTGTTGCAGTATGTAACAATAGTTGCATTACTATCAAAATCATTTGCTTTGCTTCTTAATGCTTCAAGGGATATATTAACAGCTCCATCTATATGACCGTTGTCATAATCCTTTTTACTTCTTGCATCGATAATTATAGTGTTTTCTAATTGATTCGCTTTTTTAAGGCGTCTGCCATTGTTTATAGCATTATCAAGTATCATTCCCGTGTACATAACAGGATCTTTTGTGGTCGAAAAAGGTGGTGCATAGGCTAAATCTAAGTGGAATAAATCAGACACCTTTGCCCCAAAGGTAATAGCTGTTGCAAAAACATCAATCCTTTTATCTACCCCTTCAAAACCTACAATTTGAACTCCAAGTAGTCTTTGAGTCTGCGCATCTGCGACAGCCTTTATAATCATTTCTTTTCCGTGGAAATATGTTGGTTTATCTGGTTTTATATTGTGGCAAACTACTGTTTCATAGCCGAACTTTTTCGCTTCGTTTTCAGTAAGTCCTGTTTGCGCAACCGTCATATCATAAATCTTGAAAATTCCCGTGCCAAGTATACCCCTAAATTCCAATGCACCACCTGTTATTTGGTCGCCTGCAATCCTGCCTGTTTTGTTAGCTGTTGAGCCAAGAGGTCTATATATAGGCTTTTGAGTAACAACTGAATAGCTTTCCGCACAATCTCCACAGGCATAAATATCTTTAATACTAGTTTGCATTTTTGAATTAACCTTAATTGCACCCGTTTCGCCAATCTGAATTCCTGCACTAAGGGCAAGCTCTACATTAGGCTTTACACCAATTGACATAATCACAAAATCAGCATTAATAACCCTACCACTTTGCAAAACTACCTCATTGCTACGCAATTCGGTAACAGTTTCGCCGAGTTCTAATTTAAGACCCATCTTTTTCAAATATTCCTCTGCATACACAGCAATATCATCATCTAAAAATGGAGTTACTTGTTTAAGCCTTTCAACTAATGTAACATCAATTCCAAGATTTTTTAAATTCTCTGCCATTTCAAGACCAATAAAACCTGTGCCTACAATAATAGCCGATTTTGGCTTATGCTCGTTTATAAAATCCTTGATTTGTTTCGCCTCAGAAATGTTTCGTAGGTAAAAAACATTTTTGTTTTTTGCACCCAATATATTAGGAATAATTGATGTTGCACCTGTTGCAATAACTAATTTATCATAGCTTTCCTCAAATATTTCGCCTGTCGATAATTTTTTTATGGTTAGCTTCTTTTCTTTTGTGTTTATATCCAAAACCTTATGCCTTATATAAACATCTACATTATATTTCTTCTTAAAAAAGCTTGCATCCCTTGGGGTTAATTCGTTAATATACTCAATTTCGCCACCAATAAAATATGGCGTGCCACAGGCTGAATAAGAAATATCGCTGTCCATTTCGTATATTTTAATCTCTGCATTTTCGTCATTTCGCCTTGCCTTTGCCGCCGCAGAAGTTCCCCCGGCAACCCCACCAATAATAGTTATTTTCATTTTAAGCACCCTCACTAAAATATTTTTTCTTGAAGAGCAAGGCGACATTAACAAGTGCAATCATAACTGGAACCTCAATAAGTGGCCCAATTACAGCTGCGAAGGCTTGGTCAGAGCTTATGCCAAACACAGCTACTGCAACAGCAATTGCCAATTCAAAATTATTACTTGCTGCTGTAAATGCAAGCGTTACAGTTTGGTCATATTTAATGCCACTTTTGTACGACATATAAAAACTCACAAAAAACATAATTGCAAAGTATATAATTAGTGGAATTGCAATTCTTAAAACGTGAAAAGGTAGGGCAATAATTACATTTCCTTTAAGAACAAACATAATTATTATTGTATATAAAAGTGCAATTAATGCAAATGGTGATATTTTAGGTATGAATGTTTTCTCATACCATTCCTTGCCCTTGTATTTTATAAGGGTAATTCGTGTTACGAAGCCTGCAAGAAATGGAATTCCCAAATAGATTAGCACACTTTTTGCAACCTCCCAAATGGAAACATCCACAACCTGACCGCCCCAAGATAAATGTAGCCATTTTGGCAATAGCGTTACAAAAATATAAATATATACCGAGTAAAAAAGTATCTGGAATATTGAATTAAGTGCCACAAGTGCCGCCGCATATTCATTATCACCCTTAGCCAGCCCATTCCAAACAATTACCATTGCAATACACCTTGCAAGACCAATTATAATAAGCCCTATTGCATAATTCGGCATATCTGGTAGGAAAATAGCCGCAAGTATAAACATTAAAACAGGACCAATAATCCAGTTTTGAATAAGCGAAAATGATAGCACCTTCTTGTTTTCTGCAACTTTGCCGATTTCCTCATACTTTACCTTTGCAAGAGGTGGATACATCATAATAATCAGCCCAATTGCGATAGGCCAAGAAATTGTGCCCGTGCTCATACCCTCTAAGGCTTTGGGAAGTGAGGGAAAAATATATCCACCAATTATTCCAATTGCCATTGCGATAAAAATCCAAAGGGTTAGATACCTGTCCAAAAATGGTAATTTTACTTTATTCATAGCTATTTCCTCCTATTTTTTTGCATATACACTCATCATTTTCATTAGTAATGCATTGCAAAAAGCTTTTTATTTGCTCAATTTTTGCACTATTAAGGCTATAATTCATCCAAGCACCCTCACGAACGCTATTTATTAGCCCACATTCAGTTAAAATTTTCATATGATATGATAGTGTTGGCTGTGTAATATTAAATGATTCGAGAATATTACAAGCACACATCTCGCCACAAGATAGCATTTCAACTATTTTAAGCCTTGTTTCGTCTGCTAATGCCTTAAACATTGGAACATATTCTGCATGAGAATAATCCATATTTATCACTCCTTTATACATATAGATATTTGTCTATATGTATATTATACGCAAGATATAGATAAATGTCAATATGATTTTTAAATTATTACTCCTTAAAGCGATAACCAATACCACGTATTGTTTCGATATAAGATTCGTTTTCATCATTTAGAATTATCCTAATATGCCGAATATGAACGTCCACCGTTCGTGTTTCACCACAATAATTATAGCCCCAGATACGGTCAAGCAATATAGTTCTGGACATCACACGCCCTTTATTTTCGGCGAGAGCCTTAATTAACTCATATTCTTTTAGTGCCAATTTGAAATGCTCTGTTCCTCGTGAAATCTGGTGTTTGCCAGTATCTATAACCAAATCCTGCGCAATAATAATTTCATCTTCTGCTGTAGCTTCTTTATTTGCATCAATCCTTCTGAATATTACCTTCATTCTTGCAATTAGCTCTCGAACACTAAAAGGCTTGGAAATATAATCATCAGCCCCCATTTCTAAGCCGATAATTCTATCCAATTCATCATTTTTTGCTGTAAGCATAATAATTGGCAGTTTAGAGGTAGCTGACTCCCCACGAAGCTTTTGAGCAGCGGTTAAACCATCTATACCAGGAAGCATTAAATCTAAAATAACCATATCTGGCTTTTGTTTAAGCACTGCTTCAAGCATACTTTCAGCATCTAAAAATATTTCAACGCTATATCCATTTTTCACCAAATTGTATTTAATAAGCTCACATATATGTGCCTCATCATCAACAACATAGATTTTTTTTGTCGCCATAATTACAGCTCCCTATATTTTCATATATCATTCAATAATATGTACGCTACAAGGTATCTGTTTGCATCTCTTTTTTATCATACCTATGTATTCAGACAATATATACTTGTCCGTAAATTCTCTTGTAGTATTTGTTACGCCTGCAATAGAAAGCGAAATTATAGGAAATCTCTCATCAAGACCATGCCTATTTTTCGTCTCTATATAACCCTTTGTCAAATCTTCTTTGTTATAATATTTCTTAATATTATTATCAAACGAAGCTATAATATTTTCGCATATTTCATCTACATTATGAGGAGATATGATGGCGATAAAATCATCACCACCGATATGACCTACAAATTCACCTTTTGGAATGTTTTCTGTAAGTACATTGCTAAAAAACTTTATAACATCATCTCCACTTTCAAAACCATATACATCATTATATGCTTTAAAGTTGTCTATGTCAAAATACAAAACACAATATTCACGAGAGGACAAAATACAATGCTCTAAATATTGTTCAATAACCAAATTACCTGGAAGTCCTGAAAGGGGATTTTGATGCTTTGCGTTTACTATTTCCATCTCAATAGTCTTTTCGAGCAAATCCTTTACCGTAACAACACCTAAATATTTACCACCCTTTGTGACTATAACAAAATCATATAAATTGTCATGTGGTCTTGCCATAGCAAGTTTTGACACAACATCAACGGGAGTTTGATAATCCACTGAAAGAAAGTTATCTTCCATAATTGTGGATATAGGTTTATTTGAGTTTAGCGTGTATCCATATTGCCCACTCATTTTAATATGTGACATACTTTTAGTAACAATTCCGATTACTTCTGAATCTTCAATAACGCAAACTCCCGGTAAAGAAGGATTGACAATAAACATATTGTGCACATCTCTTGCAATACAATTTGGATTTGCAGTTACATTATGCCTACAAAGATTATCTATAAATATATTAGAAAGCCTGTTCGAGCAAGAAATGTTTTTTATATTGTTCAACTCACAAAGTCTTTCCAAAAATTCACTGTTTATACTTAAAATTTGTTCGTTAGGCTTTTGAATTAGATATCCCTGCCCATAATGCACACCAATATCCACGAGCACCGCTAATTCCTCGTATGTTTCTATCCCCTCGGCAATGAGGTAGGTATCTGAAAGCTTTGAGTATTCATATATACTTTTTACAAGGTACCGTTTAAACCTATTTTTGTCAATATCTCGTATAAGGTTCATATCTAATTTTATGAAATGAGGCTGTATATCTGATATCATATTTAGTCCTGAATATCCTGCCCCTGCATCATCAATAGCTATCTGATAATTTTGTTCCTTGTAATTTTCAATTGTCTTTTTAAAGCCTGCCATATCATTTACAGCATTTTTCTCTGTTATTTCAAATATAATTCTATTTGGGCTTATATTATATTTTGTCAAATATTCTCTTGTAAAGCCATGCTTAAACTTTACATCATACATTATATTTGGATTAACGTTGAGAAATAGCTTTGCAGTTGCCTTTTGAACTACGGAAGATTCCAGTGCTTTTGTACGACATAGCAGTTCCAAATCCCACGAAGCACCACATTTTTCTGCAACAGTAAACATCATCTCTGGATTATGAAAAATTGTGTTTTCAGGACCCCTACTTAGTGCTTCATGTCCTAAAATAGTCCCATCTCTTAGTGAGATAATAGGTTGAAACACAGTTTTAATATTTGAATTTCTTATTATGTTGTATAGTTGTTCACATAATGGCATATTGGAGTCCTACTCCTTTCGAAAATTATAATGTCGCCTTTATAGATATAGTAGATACTGCATCTTCCTCATTTTCGAATGTAAATGTTGCTTTTAGCCCACTTTTTGCCCTTTCCATTGTGAAGGATTCATTTGGCTTTTTCGATATTACCTGTGCACTTCCCATAGAATCATACAAATCAAAATAATACTTATAACCATCTTCCTTTGGAATGTTCACACGTAAAACCATATTATATGTAGAAGAACCGTTAGATTCTGATTTTGATGCTGAAACAATTTGTGCACCTTGCATTATTGGAATATTATTTACTGGAAAGCCATCTGGAATAGGTGCAGATACTGCTACTGATGATGTTACAACCTTTTTTGCAATTTCTTTTTCTGCTTGCTTTTCCTCTGCTTTTGCTTTTTCAACAGTCTTTTTCTGTTCCTCGTGTATTACCTTAGCTTCCTCAACAGTAACCTGTGGTGCTACATAAGGCACAGGTGCTACTACTGCCTCGGTGCTTGTAGTAACTGTACCGTCTACAGCTGTTTCCACAGGCTTCTTACCACAAAAAGTTAGAGTCCCTAATACAACAACAACGACAACTGCCAATGATGCAAATAAAATAAACTTTTTTGACATTTTTAATTCCTCCATATTTTTAAAATTTTCCTGTTATATAATTTTGTGTTAATTCACTTTTCGGGTTTAAAAACACCTGGTTACTTTCGCCATATTCAACTAATTCTCCGTGATAGAAAAATGCAACATTATCAGATATTCGGCTTGCTTGCTGCAGATTATGGGTTACTATTACAATTGTGTAATCCTGTTTTAGCTCATTTAACAAATCTTCAATTCGCATAGTAGATATTGGGTCAAGTGCCGAGCATGGTTCGTCAAACAATATTATTTCTGGACTTATGGTCAGCACACGAGCTATGCAAAGCCGTTGCTGCTGTCCACCAGAAAGGCTATGCCCACTACTATGCAAACGATCCTTGACCTCATCATACAAATGTGCGTCGCTCAAATATTTCTCAATCAATTTTGGAATTTCTTTTTTTCGCTCCTTTGGAAAGCTTTCCTCCATAGGCAATGCCATGTTCCTATATATCGACATTGGAAGGGGGTTAGGGCTTTGAAACACCATTCCAACATTCATTCTGTGCCTCATAAGGTCTTCTGGCTTTTTTATATCTTTGTAAATATCAGTTCCATCGATTTTTACAGTTCCAGTTAATTTGAATGATGGTATTAAATCATTCATTCGGTTAAGTGACCTTAAAAGAGTAGTCTTGCCACAAGCAGATGGACCAATAAACGAGGTTATACTATTTTTTTTGATTTCCATATTTATATTTTTTAAAATTTGCTTGTCCCCATACCACGAACTGACATCTTTAATTGAAATAACGGCTTCGTTCATCATTCATCAACCCCTTTTAGCTTACCTATACTTCCAACATAGTCTGTTACTAAATTCAAAAGTATTATTATAATGATAAGAACAAGTGATGCACCAAATGAAACAGATGGCATATTACCCTCACCAGCAGGCGACGTGTAAAATATGTATGAGGTTAATGTAGAGCCCGTATTTGTGAGGGTGGAAAGGTAATTTTCTGGCATAAACCACGGTTGAATTCCCGTCATTCTAAGTGTTCCACCAAGCGTTAGCCAAACTATTGCTGTGTCACCAATAATTCTACCCATTCCAAGTATTATGGCAGTTATAATTCCATTTTTCGAGGCAGGTATTAGCACCTTCATTATTCCCTGACGCTTGCCTGCACCTAACGCATACGAGGCTTCCATATATGATGGGGGAACTGATTTTATAGCTTCTATACAGGTTTTAATAATATATGGCAATATCATAATTCCCATTGTTATTCCTGCGACCAAAAATGAACGCCCAAATGCTTTTGAAATACCTTCTACACCCTCGACCTTTGAGCTTAAAAAGCCAAACATAGGGTTGGTAAATATTGCAAGTCCAAATATTGCGATAACAATGGTGGGAACTCCTGCAAGAACCTCGATTGCAAGGTTGAACATATTCATAACCTTACCCTTTGGTGCGTAATTAGTTAAGTATAATGCGCTTGCAAGCCCCCAAGGGAATGCTATTGCCGTTCCAATTAAAGTGAGCAAAATTGTACCTATGATAGGCGTGCTTATACCCCCTGCATTCTTTTCACTAAATGTTGGGGTGGGTTCTGAAAATAAAAACTTAGGGGTAATTTGGCTATATCCCTTTATAAAGACATATAAAATTATTCCAGCACAAATAGAAATCGTTATAATGCACGCAAAGTAGCAAAGGTTTTTCATAATACTATCTCGTAAAAGTTTATTCATTATTTACTACTCCTTACTGTATGTTCTACTAATTTTGTTGAAAGGCTAAATATTACACTGGTTAAAAGTAGTATTACACCACACGAAAACAAGGCAGATTGTATTGCAGGAACAGACATTGCTTCTGACTTGTTAACTATTGCAGAAGCCAAGGTTAAAACAGGAGTTAGGAAAAATACACCTCCGTGCGAAAGCTGCGGAACGTTACTAATACCACCTGCAACCATTGAAAGTGCTATTGCTTCACCAGTCCCACGCCCCGCTGCTAAAATAATTCCTGCAAATATTCCAGACCTTGCCGCAGGAATTATAATTCTTGAAACCACACGCCAATGTGACAGCCCCATTGCGAGGCCTGCCTCTTTATAGTTTTTTGGAACAGCACGAATTGCGTCTGCCGATAAGGCAGTTATAGTTGGCATTATCATTATTGCAAGCACTATTATGCCAGCAAGCAAGCTTTTACCACTAAGCTGCATTCGTAAAACAGGATCAGACAAATATTGAATTTGAAGCTGTGGAAAAATAAATGTTTCCTTAATAAATGGCACAACAACCATAAGACCAATCAGACCATATATTATAGAAGGAATGCAAGCAAGGAGTCTTATTACAGATTGCAAAAACGTGCCAAAGGCTCTATGCGAAAACTCACAAATAATTATCGCAGAGGCAATTCCAACAGGAATTGCAAGGATTAAAGCTCCCACTGTTGATAGGATTGTTGCTGTTAAAAGCCCCAAAGCTCCAAATTTGAATGTTTGCTCTGCTGGTGACAAATTATATGAAGTGCTAATTTGTTTACTAAAACCACCATCTGTTATAAAGCCCAAGCCACTTGCCCTTAAAACGCTCCATGATTTTGAAAGTATAAATATAAATATAAATACAATCATCATTGCACCAAGTAGAGCAAGAGAAAGCAATAAATATTTAAAAACAAAATCTTTTACAGTATTTTTTCTTTGGTGGCTACCATTTTCTATGGATTTGGTAGCTTCTAATTTCGCCATTTTCTAAAACCTCCCTCTGTTTTGTGTTTTCATTATAATTTGCTATTGTTAATTTTGTATGTATTAAAAATTAACTTGTTGTAAACTATATTAAGTCTATGTTAATTCTGCTATTTTTCAATATTTTACACCAAGGTTTAACATTTAATTAACAAAAATCGCCTTTGGAATTTACATAAACCAATTATGATGTTGATGAACGAAAAAATAACAAGCGAGGGGAAACTTAATGAAAAACTTAATGAAAAGAGTAACGTCTATCCTATTATTAGGAATATTTGTTTTGTCATCAATGCCTATAATACAGGTTAGTGCATCGGCAAAGTATACAACAGCACTAATGAGCAACATACTTTATAAAATTGGCTGTGTTGATAATGAAAATGGCATTGACGAGGAAATTTCCATAAGGGAGTTTATGCAAAACGCTCACAGGCTACAAGGTTTTAATGATGAGGTTATAACCGAAAGCAATGATAAAATTGCTTTAATGCAAGCTGTAAGAGTATTAGTAGACAGTTTAGGGTATAAAATTAAGGTTAAAGATGATTATGACTATATGCTAATTGCAAAGCAAATTGGGCTTTTGGAAGGCATAAGTAGTGGTCAAAATGACATTATTAAAAAAGGCACAGCTCACGCACTTTTATTTAATGCTCTTAGTATTAAACATTTTGAAAGGTCAGCTTTTGGTTCTAAGGAGGACTATGAAGAGGTTGATAAAACTTTTTTAAAGAATGTTTTTAACATTAGAAAGATAGATGGTGTTATAGAAAGCATTCAGCAAAATAGTAGCGTAATTAGTAAGGACAGAGTAATTGTATCAACAAAAGAGTATGGCAAGGTAAGTTTATACTATAATAAGTTAGACATTTACAACTCAATTGGTATTAACGCAACTATGTTTGTTAAACTTCAAAATACTAATATTTATGACATAACAGAGTCTGACCTATCAGGCGGAAGCATACTTGGATATGCAAGAAACCACAGCGATGTTGTAACCGTTAAAAAGGGCGATATAGTATCGTATGATCCTTTAAACGATAAATTAAATTATAAGGATAGCGCAGATAACAAATATGTAATTAGCACTTTAGATAACATCACTGTTGTATATAATGGCAAGGTTACAACAACAAATACAACACTAAACGGAAGCGTTGCAGGCTCCACTAACTTTGTAGATAACAACAATGATGGAATTTATGATTATGCAGTTATTTGGGATTATTATGATTTATTTGTTGATGCTGCGTACCCTGAAAGTAAAACATATAGGTCAAAGTACAGCTTATATGGCAGGCTTTTAGAAATATCAACAGGTAAAAACTTTAAATTTGATGCAGATAAATTCAACTACATAATTGAAAAAGACGGAGTAAGGCAAGAGCCAAAGGTAATCAAAAAAGGTGATGTGCTTAACCTTGCTGTAAGTGAGGACAAAAAGTTTGTAAAGGTAATTGTAACCAGCACTAAAGTTGAGGGCGCTGTATCTGAAATGTCACTGGTTACTAAATCAGCAACCGAGCTTAATTTGACTGATAGTTACATTATTATAGCCGAGAAAAAATACAAGCTTTCAAAGGATTATTATACTGCTGTTAAAGTGAATAATATTGAGCTTCCATATAAGCTTATGGATACTGGTAAATTCTATACAAACTTTGAAGGCAAAATAGCATATTCCGATATGGCTGTGCCTGCTGATAAATATGGATACTTATTAGACGCATCAACCTCTGGTGGTATTAACGATACAGTAAAAATAAAGCTTTTAGACAAAGAAAGCATCTGGCAGATATACGAACTAAACTCTAAAATAACGATAAATTCCAATAGTGTAAAGGCAAGTAAAATTGCAAGCGAAGGTTATACTACTCTATTTTTAAAAAATGGCACGGCATTAACAGCAACTCCACAGCTTGTGCAATACACACTAACAGAGGATAACAAAATAAATACCCTTAGAATTGCAAAGACTGGTTACGATTTCTATAATTTCTCAATGGATAACGACTATACCGTAAACACAAGAAAATATTTAAGTAAGGGTGACCAAATAGGTGATGCCTATTTAACAACTGACACTTTGGTGTTTAATATAGATGGGCCTGTAACTGACGAGGATTCTTATTCTGTAGCTAACAAGGATTTATTTGTGGATAAGGATTATTCGTACTCTGCCAAGATTTATGACAGGGATAAGGATTCTAACACAGCAGTAATTGTTAATTTTGGCCCTAAGGCAGTTGTAAACCAAAAAACAAAATTGGCTGTGATTAAGAATATTTCACAAGGAATAAACGCCGCTGGTGACACGAGAACAAAAGTTAGTTTTTATCAAGACAAAGAGGAAAAATCATTATTTTTATCAAATGAGGTGGAAATTAAAAGAATAGTGACATCACCTGATTCAAAAGTTATAGAATTATTTCCAGCTAAAACAGCTATTCCCTCGACGCTACCTATTAGTGATTTAGTTACAGGAACTGTATTCCAATATTCAATGAAAAACAGTGAAGAAATAGGCTCAATTTTAATCACAGCAAACTTGAATGATTCATTAAGTGATTTCACAATTGGGGATATGGAAACAAGTGATAAGTTTATGGCTATTTACGGAAGTGCAACAGATGTAAGGACAGTTACAATTGGCGTTAGAAACATTATGTATAAGGTTGACGAGAATGTGAATGTTTACCTATATGATAAAGCAACTAAAAAAACATTTACCATCGATTTATCATCTATTGAAAAAGATTCAAAGGTTCTGATCAAGTTAACAGATTGCAAGGTTACAGATATTATAAAAATAAAATAAAAAGGGAGATTAAATTTAATGAGAAGTTTAAAAGTTAGAGTAATGATGGTAGTATTATCAGTATGTATGGTATTTACAGGAATGGTGCACGCACAGGACAGTATCAAGGTAACAATTGATGGCGTAGCACTTAATATGGACGTTGCACCAATTATGGAAAACGACAGAGTATTAGTTCCATTTAGATTTATTGCTGAAAGCTTAGGTGGCTTGGTTTCTTGGGATAATGCATCACGAACAGTAAGAATTCAAACAGCAGATAGGAGCATTTCACTTCCAGTTGGTCAAACAACTGCAACTGTAAATGGTCAAGCAAAAACCTTAGACGTTCCAGCACAAGAGGTAAACGGAAGAACATTAGTACCAGTACGCTTTGTTTCTGAAAGCTTAGGCGCAGATGTATCGTGGGACGATGGAAGCCAAACAGTTGTTGTTAAGTACTTTTCAACAATGTCAGGCACATTAAAGGTTGGTGGTTCTACAACAGTTCAGCCAGTTGCACAAGCAGCTTCTGACTACCTAATGAAAAATGCATCAGGTTTATCAATTACTATAACTGGTGGTGGTAGTGGCGTTGGTACATCAGGTGCAAAAGACGGAACGCTTAACATTGGTATGCAATCATCTGATTTAAAACAAGCAGACAAAGATGCTGGTCTTGTTCCAATGGCAATTGGAAAAGATGCAATTGTTGTAATCGTTAACAAGTCTAACCCTGTTGAGGCTTTAACAAGAGAGCAAATGAAAAAGATATTCTCTGGTGAAATTAAAAACTGGCAGGACGTTGGCGGCAAAAATGCTGCGATAGTAGTACACACTCGTGAAACTGGTTCAGGAACACTTGATGGCTTTATTAACTTAGTTATGAAAAAAGAAGCTGCAATTGATACAATCGCAGAGCCACATAACTCAAACCCATTAGTAAAACAAGCTGTTGCAAAGGACGAAAATGCAGTTGGATTTATATCACTTGGACATTTAGACACAACTGTTAAAGGACTTGTAGCTGATGGTGTTACACCAACAGAGGCTAATGCTGCAACAGGCAAATATCCATTTGTTCGTAACTTATGGCTGTCAACAAAGGGAAATGCAACTGAATTATCTGCAAAATTTATAAACTTTGTTAGAAGCACAAAAGGTCAACAAATATTAGCATCAGAAGATTTCATTACATTAAGATAGTAAAAAATTAGATATTCAAGGTTCAACTTTAACGGATAGTGCATACTATCCGTTCTTTTTTATTAAAATAGACATAAAAAAAATCATCCCTCATTTAATTGGATGATTGTTAGAGAAAATTTTTATTTTTAAATTATTCTGCTAAGCATTCAGCAAGGCACTCTTCAATCATCTCTTGTGTAATAACAAATTCTTGCTCCATAATCATCACCTCTTTATTTTATATTGTAGAAAAACACTACCCAAGATATATTTTAACATTAAAATATTAAATCATTATTAAGCATATGTAATATTTTAATTAAATTATACAGTTTATAAAATAAGTTAATTATTCCACGGTAACAATCTTGTATTTATCAACCAACTTCACCTGTGCCTCGATTTGCTAAACTTAATCAAATCCTCTTTTAATACACGGTACATTTTAACATTATACTTGCGTTTCGGAATTTTACCAAGCAAATATATAGGTAATATTAGATTCTTCAAACGAACCATATGAATCACACTGTGCTTAATCAGGAGAAACAGCTTAAGCAAAAACGAAAAACATTAGCAAAAGCTAAGTGCAGAAATGCTGAGCTTGACGGACTATTTAAGAAAATTTATGAGGATAATTATTCGGGCAAGCTATCTGATGATAGATTTTCTAAAATGTCATCGGAATATGAGCAGGAACAAGCTGAAATAAATTCTCTAATTTCTACATTAGAATCGGAAATGACCGAAGAAACCGAAAAGTCGGTTAATGTGAATAGCTTTTTGCATATCGTTCAAAAATATACCCATATTACTGAACTTAATGCAGCAATTCTTCGGGAATTTATTGAGAAAATGACAGAGAGTGCATAAACTCTCTGTCATATCCCAAAAACATCCTTATTAACCGAAAACCTCCAGATAAAGGGGCTTAACTTTTTATAAATCTACCTTTGGTAAATTGTTCATACTAACCTCTGCATCGGCTGGAACATAGTCAAGGTCACCAATTCCGCCTGCCATATAGCTTTGGTAAGCTGTCATATCGAAATAACCATTTCCACTTACATTGATAAGTATAACCTCGGATTTTCCCTCTTCCTTGCATTTCAAGGCTTGGTTTATTGCTGCTTTTATAGCGTGTGCAGATTCTGGTGCAGGAATAATTCCCTCTGCACGAGCAAACATAACGCCTGCCTCATATACAGAGCGTTGACCGTATGCTTCTGCCTCGATAAGCCCCTCGTGGTACAATTGGCTAACGATTGCAGAATCACCGTGGTAACGAAGACCCCCAGCGTGGTTAGGTGCTGGCATAAAGTCGTGACCTAATGTGTACATTTTTGTAATAGGCGCAACCTTAGCTGTATCGCCGTAATCATAAGCGAAAATTCCCTTTGTTAGTGTTGGGCAAGCCTCTGGCTCTACTGCGACAGCACGAAGCTTTTTACCATTGAATTTATCCATTAGGAATGGGTTTGCAATTCCGTTAAAGTTACTTCCGCCACCACAGCAAGCATAAATAACATCTGGGTATTCGTCAATCATTTCTAATTGTTTTTTAGCTTCAAGACCGATAACTGTTTGATGAAGTGCAACGTGGTTAAGCACGCTACCAAGTGAATAGTTTGTGTCAGCGTTCATTGCTGCAACCTCAACAGCCTCACTAATTGCCATACCAAGTGAGCCATCAGAGTTAGGGTATTTTTTAAGGAACTCTCTGCCTGAATTTGTTGTGTCGCTTGGGCTTGCTATAACATTTGCACCGAAAACTTCCATAAATGTACGTCTGTGAGGCTTTTGATTATAGCTAACCTTAACCATATAAATTAATAGGTCAAGACCAAAATGTTGGCACGCCATAGAAAGCGCACTACCCCATTGACCTGCGCCTGTTTCGGTTGTAAGGCGTTTCATTCCCTCTGCTTTGTTGTAGAATGCCTGTGCAAGCGCAGAATTTAGCTTGTGGCTTCCTGTTGCGTTGCCACCCTCATACTTATAGTAAATTCTTGCAGGTGTGTCAAGCGCTTTTTCAAGCTCTCTCGCACGGAAAAGCGGAGTTGAACGATATGATTTATACAAATCACGAACCTCTGTTGGAATATCAATGTATCTGTCGCTCGATACCTCTTGCATAATACATTCCATTGGGAATATTTGTTTAAGCTCGTCTGGGGTAACCTCTTTGCCTGTCATTGGGCTGATGTATGGTGCTGGTTTGTTTGGCATATCTGCAAGGATATTGTACCATTGCTTTGGAATTTCGTCCTCTGGCAGAATAATTTTTCTAACATCGTTTTTGTTCATTTAAAACAGCTCCTTATAATATATTTTTACAGAATAGAAAAAATAAAAGTCGAGCCAAAAGCCCGACTAAATATATACTGTTTAGTGGCTAATCTCATTTAAAAACTATTCTATTCTCATCTCTACTCTGCTAATGAAATTTTATCAAAAAAACATTAAAATGTCAACTTTTTAATTTTAATTATTGACAAAATAAAAAATATATATTATAATTACTTTAGTAGTTTAGCAAAGTAAAGTGAGGTTGAAAATTATGCTTAAATGGAAAACACATACACCAGAGGGTGCGCTTGATATTTTGGAAAAAGAGTGTGCTTTAAAACGTGACGTTGAGGGGAAAATAAAAAATATATTTAGTTCACATGGTTATTTCGAGGTGCAAACGCCAACCTTTGAATTTTACGATGTTTTTGCAGACGAAAGCGGAGAGGTTGACCAAACCTCTATGATGAAGTTTTTTGACAGGGAGGGAAGAATTATGGTTCTTCGCCCTGATATAACCACGCCTATTGCTCGCCTTGTGGCTACAAAATTGCAAGATGCTGTATTGCCAAAGCGAATAAGCTATATTGGAAGTGCGTTTCGTGACGGTGATGCCCACGCAGGCGCAATTCAAAAGGAATTTACACAAGCAGGGGTAGAGCTTATAGGGCAAAACTCGCCAGAGGCAGATGCCGAGGTTATAGCTATTACAATTAAGGCACTTTTAGATGTTGGGCTTACTGAATTCCAAATTGACATTGGGCAAGCAGAATTTTTCAAGGGCATTATGCAACAAACAGGGCTTGATGATGATGCAATAGAGAAAATGCGCCAGCTTATCGACGGAAAAAGCTTTGTGGGAATACAGGAATTAGTTGATGAATATAAAATTGAGGAAAATTTAAAACAGCTTATTTTAGAGCTTCCAAACCTTTTTGGTGGTATGGATGTTATTGAAATAATTAAGGATAGACCACTTGGCGAGCAGGCAAAAAAAGCGCTTGATAATTTAATTGAAGTGTATAATATTTTAATTGATTATGGCTATGAAAAATATATTTCGATAGATTTGGGTATGGTGCAGGGGCTAAATTACTACACAGGCATTATAATTAAAGGCTTTACACGAGGTGTTGGCTTCCCTGTTTGTGGTGGTGGCAGGTATGATAACCTTATCGGCGAATTTGGCAAAAGTATTCCTGCAACAGGCGTTGCAATAGGCATTGAAAGGTTAATTTCTGCACTTCGTCATAGTGGCGTTAAATTTGACGGTGCGCCTGAAATACACACGCTTATTTGTTACGACAATGCTCGTTCTACTGCGTTTAAAATTGCAAATGGCTTACGTTCAAGTGGTCTTTGCGTTGAAATGTGGCTTGGTGGCGATAATGCAGAGGAGTATGCAAATAAAAAAAATATCGGTGGCATTGTAAAGGTAATTGATGATGAAAATATTGATATAGTAAATTTGAAGGATGGGATTACCACTCGTACATCTATTTTTGACCTTTTGGGAGGGGAAAATATATGAGATATTTAACAATAGCGCTTGCAAAAGGCAGGCTTAGTGAATTATCAGTAGAAATATTTGAAAAAATTGGGCTTGATTGCTCGGAAATGAAAGAAAAATCACGTAAATTAATTTTTACAGATGAAAAAAACAAGCTAAAATTTATTTTGGTAAAGGCAACAGATGTGCCAACCTATGTTGAATATGGCGCAGCAGATATTGGAATAGTAGGAAAAGATACACTATTAGAAGAGGGTAAAAATTTATACGAGGTGCTTGATTTAAAATTTGGAGCGTGCTCTATGTGCGTTTGTGGCTTTGCAGGAAGCAAAATTCCAAGTGGCTTTATACGAGTAGCTTCAAAGTATGTTAATATTGCCCGGGATTATTTTTCGTCAAAAAAAGGGCAAACAATTGAAATTATAAAGCTAAATGGCTCGGTGGAGCTTGCACCACTTATTGGGCTTTCAGAGGTAATAGTTGACATCGTGGAAAGTGGAAAAACCTTAAAAGAAAACGGACTTGACGTTATCGAGGAGATTTGCAAAATATCCGCAAGGCTTGTGGTAAATAGAGTTAGTATGAAAATGGAGAAAACTCGCATAATGGATATTGTGGATAAGGTGAGTGAGCAAATAAAATGATAACTATTATAGATTACGGTGTCGGAAACCTGCGAAGCGTTGAAAAAGCAATTCAATTTTTAGGCTATGAGGCACAGGTTACAGACGATTTAAAAACAATTGAACAGGCAGAAAAGTTAATACTTCCAGGGGTTGGTCATTTTGGCGAATCAATGGAAAAGCTGAAAAGCCACGGGCTTGACAGCCTTTTAAAGGAAGTGGTGCAAAAAAACACGCCACTACTTGGTATATGCTTAGGGCTTCAAATGCTATTTGATTATAGCGAGGAAAGTGACACAGCAGGGCTTGGAATATTGAAAGGCGATATTGTGAAAATTCCAAACACAGGGCTTAAAATCCCTCAAATTGGTTGGAATTCCTTAGATATAAAAGGTGGCAGGCTTTTTAAGGACGTTGAGGATAAAAGCTATGTTTATTTTGTTCATTCATATTATTTAAACAGTAAGGATAAAAATATTGTAAGCGCAACGGTTGATTATGGCACAACTCTTGACGTTGCAGTTGAAAGTGGGAATATTTTTGCGACACAATTTCATCCTGAAAAAAGTGGTAAAATAGGGCTTTCAATTTTGAAAAATTTTGCGGAGGTAAATAACTAATGACGATATATCCAGCAATTGATATGCTTGGTGGCAAATGTGTGCGCCTAACACAGGGCAGATATGACGATAGCACAGTGTATGGCGAAAACCCTGCCGACGTTGCAAAAGAATGGGAACAAAAGGGCGCAAGCTGGCTCCATATTGTTGACCTTGATGGCGCAAGGGCAGGCGAGCCTATTAATTTAGAAGCAATCAAAAATATAATAAGATCCGTTAGCATACCTATTCAATTAGGTGGTGGAATTCGCACAATGGAGCATATAGAAGCCCTTATTTCTATGGGCATAAGCAGGGTTATACTTGGAACCTCGGCAGTTAAAAATAGACAGCTTGTTTTAGATGCAGTTAAAAAATTTGGCGATAAAATAGCAGTTGGTATTGATGCAAAGGACGGTTTTGTGGCTATTAGTGGATGGGAGCAGGTTAGTGAATTCAAAGCGGTAGAATTTGCTAAAATAATTGAGGCTTGTGGCGTTAAAACTATAATATATACAGATATTGCAACAGACGGAATGTTAACAGGACCAAACCTTGAAGCAATGAGCGAAATGGCAAGCGAGGTTTCTATAAATGTTATTGCATCTGGTGGAGTTGGTAAGCTTGATGATGTGAAAAATTTAATTCCAACAGGTGTAAGTGGTGCTATTATCGGGCGTGCATTATATGCTGGAAAATTGAATTTGGAGGATGCAATATGCTTGCAAAGCGAATAATCCCCTGCCTTGATGTACATAATGGTAGAGTCGTTAAGGGAGTGAATTTTGTAAATTTGCGTGATGCTGGTGACCCTGTTGAAATAGCGGCAGAGTATGACAAAGCAGGCGCAGATGAATTAGTTTTTTTAGATATAACCGCATCGAGTGATGCCAGAGGCATTGTGCTTGATATGGTAAAAAGGGTTGCAGAACAGGTTTTCATTCCATTTACCGTTGGTGGTGGAATTAGGACGGTTGATGATTTCCGTGACATACTTCGTGAGGGTGCAGATAAAATTTCTGTTAATTCTGCGGCTATAAAACGACCAGAGCTAATTTCTGAGGCGGCTGATAAATTCGGTAGCCAATGCGTTGTGCTTGCAGTTGATGCAAAAAGGCGAATAAATGGCGAGGGTTGGACAGTTTATTTAAACGGTGGACGAGTGGACACAGGCATAGATGCAGTTGAATGGGTATATGATGCTGTAAAACGAGGTGCAGGTGAAATACTGCTAACCAGTATGGACTGTGACGGAGTAAAGCAGGGCTATGATAATTTGCTAAACAGGGCAATTTCAGATGCAGTTAGGGTTCCTGTTATAGCCTCTGGTGGAGCGGGGACAATGGAGCATTTTTATGATGCACTAACAGTAGGTGGTGCAGATGCAGCCCTTGCGGCGACATTGTTTCACTATAAAGAGATGGAAATAAATGATTTGAAAAAATATTTGGCAAGTAAAAACATACCAGTAAGATTATAGGAGGAGTAAAAAAATGACTTTAAAATTCGATGAAAAAGGTTTAATTCCAGTTGTAACACAGGATTATAGAACTGGTGCTGTATTAATGCAAGCGTATATGAACGAGGAGAGCTTAAAGCTAACGCAGGAAACTGGAAAGGCTACATATTTTAGCAGAAGTCGTGATAAAATATGGGTAAAGGGCGAGGAAAGTGGACATTTTCAGTATGTAAAAGAAATTCTTGTAGATTGTGACGAGGATTGTTTGCTTATGAAGGTTGAACAGGTTGAGGCGGCATGCCACACAAATAATTATTCTTGTTTTTATCGCAATTTAGATGGTGAACAGGTAAACTTTAAAAAACAAGCGAGTCCAAATATTTTGTATGAGGTATATGACGTAATTTGTGATAGGCTTATAAACCCAAAAGAGGGAAGCTATACAAATTATTTATTTGAAAAAGGCATAGACAAAATGTGCAAAAAAGTTGGAGAAGAGGCAGCAGAGGTTATTATTGGCGCTAAAAACCGTAGCAAAGATGAAGTTCGGTATGAGGCAGCCGACCTTATATTCCACCTTTGGGTAGTATTAAAAGAAATTGGTGTAGAGCCAGACGATATATTTAAAGAGCTTCAAAAAAGAAGATAATGAATTTTATAGAAAATAAAAATTAGTCATTTTATCAAATAATTTCTTGTTATAATCCCTGTTCTTTTTGCAAATATTATTAGTGTAAAGAACAGGAGGTGAAAATATAATGGCTAACAAAACATTAGTACCAGAAGCTATTGCTTCTCTTGATAAATTTAAGTACGAAGTTGCAAACGAGGTTGGAGTTACTCTAAACCAAGGCTACAACGGTAACATCACTTCTCGTGATGCTGGCAGAGTTGGTGGTAACATGGTAAAGAAAATGATTCAACAGTATGAGCAGAACATTGCTAACAAATACTAAGACTATTTCGCATTTGAAATCTTTATAAAGATAACTGGAATTGGTATAATAATCTTTTCTTTGATATAAAATGAGTGTAAAAAGCGGAGTGATTTTCACTTCGCTTTTTTGATTTATATGAAATTACGTAAAATCGCGTAATTTCTGCGCTTCGGCGGAGTGAATCCGCCTGTGCTTACGCTCGCGCGGCGAGCGGTAGTGTTCGGGAAAGCGCTACGCGCCCGAACACTTTTTCAAGAACATTTCCCCAAAAAAAATTGCCACAAATGTAAGTGGCAAAGTAAGATAAGAAGAATTTAGGGGAAATTGGTTAAGTGTAACAAGATTATTATTGTCAAAACTGTTGACAAATATGTAGAATACGATAAAATATATAAAAGGGGAAGTTTACGTTGAGAGTGATTTCAGGAATAGCACGAGGACATAAGTTAATTTCACTTGAAGGTGATTTGACAAGACCAACAACCGACAGGGTGAAAGAGGCTATGTTTTCTATAATTCAAATGAATATTGCAGGAAGCATTGTGCTTGATATGTTTGCGGGGAGTGGTGCGCTTGGCATAGAGGCGCTAAGTCGTGGTGCGGTATGGTGTGACTTTGTAGAGAATAACAAGCAGGCATCAGATGTTATTCAAAAAAATATTGAAAAAACAAAGTTAATGGATTTTTCTGCCCTGCATAATAGTACAGCACACAGCTTCGCCGAAAGGTGCAACAAAAAGTATGATGTGGTTTTTCTTGACCCACCATATAATAAAGGCTTGTGTGAGGAAGCTATGTCGCTTTTAAAGGAATATGACCTTTTGAATGAAGGTGCAATAATTGTTTGTGAGGCAAACTCAAATGAGGTTATAACGTCTACATACCCTGAAAAAAAGCAAGCGAAATATGGCAACACAAAGCTTGTAATTTTTGAAAATAGGTGATTATTATTAAAAAAATAGCTGTATATCCTGGAAGCTTTGACCCATGTACTAATGGACATTTAGATATTATAATTCGTTCGGCAAAGGTTTTTGATAAATTAATTGTTTCAGTCCTAACAAATAACAGCAAAGCTCCTGCGTTTTCCGTAGAGGAACGAATTGAAATGCTAAAAAGAGTTACAAATGGAATAGAAAATGTGGAATTTGATTCATTTTCTGGCTTGCTTGCACAGTATATGCATGAAAAAAATGCAAGCGTTATTGTAAGGGGACTTCGTGCTGTTTCGGATTTTGAATATGAATTTCAAATGGCGCTAACTAACCACAAGCTTAACCCTGATGTTGAAACAGTTTTTATGACAACATCAAGTGATAATCTTTATTTAAGCTCCAGTATCGTAAAGGAAGTTGCAAAGTTTGGCGGGTGCCTTAACGATATGGTGCCTTATGATATACAAAAAGATGTTTATATGAAATTTAATGGGGAGGGATAGAAGAATATGGAAACATTAGAATTAATTGATTCATTAGAAGATGCTATCGACAGAGGAGTGGGCATACCGTTTGCAGGGAAATGTCTTTTGGATAAAGATGAACTACTTGATATTATCCAAGAAATTCGTCTTAAAATGCCAGACGATTTAAAACAGGCAAAGTGGATAAAGGAAGAACGCCAAAGGATTTTATTAGATGCGCAAAAAGAGGCAAATAACATAATTAAAACAGCCGAGGACAAAATTATCTCTATGATTAACGAAAATGAGATAACAAAAAAAGCAAATGAACAGGCAACAGAAATTATTACAAATGCAAATAAGCGTGCAAAGGAAATAAAAGGTGGAACACGCCAGTACGCAGATGATGTTCTTGCAGACATAGAAAAAATCATGGAAAAAACAATTTCAACCCTGCGTGAAAACCGTGTTGCTATGCAACAAAAAGAGATAAAAAAGCAACAGGTTAAAATGGATCAGGACGAGCAACCATTAGAGGAATAATAAATATTATAAGTATTCAAAATGCCATTCCTTATTTGGAATGGCATTTTTTTGCAAACTTTTTTCTAAACACCTATTGATTTCTTAAAAAATAGGTGTTATAATTAATTAAGGTCAAAGAAAGTCAAAGACTAATAAAGGTGTGATTGTTATGAGAGTAAGCGAATCGATAGAACGGCTTATAAAACAAATGCTAACAAGGGCAGATGGCGAAACTATTGACCTGCAACGGAATGAGCTTGCAAATCAATTGGGCTGTGTGCCATCCCAAATAAATTATGTAATATCAACAAGGTTTACAAACGAGCATGGGTATAGTGTAGAGAGCAAGCGTGGTGGCGGTGGATATATTAGAATTACTCGAAGGACTATGGATAAAAGTAGTTACCTTATGCATATAGTTAATAGTATAGGTAATTCTATTTCAATGCAATGTGCAACGGTTTTCCTTAAAAATTGTGCTGAAACTGGAGTAATAACCGAGCGTGAGGCACGACTTATTATTGCAGGCATTAGCGATAATGCACTTAGTATAAGCCAGCCACATAAAGATATACTTCGAGCAAGAATTTTGAAAAATATGTTAGTAACCTTAATGTGATACTAAATTAAATTCTAAAACATCAAACATCTTGCGTCGAAATTTTCGCCATACTGCGTTACAGAACCATTTTGAATACATAAAGTATTCAAAAGAACCTGTGCCTTGTCTGACAGAAATTTCGTCAGCAATCTATTCAATATTTTAAAATCAAATTAGTATTAAGGAGTGAAAATTATGTTATGTCAAAAATGTAATGAAAAACAAGCAATAGTACATTTTATGCAGGTTATAAATGGTGCAAAGATGGAATGGTGGCTGTGTGAAAACTGTGCAGGCGATGTTGATATGCCCAAAATTAAGAGCTTTGACATAAATATGAGCGACTTTTTGGGTAACTATTTAAGTGGTTCAACAGTTCGAGTGCCAACAATTATGTGCAAGAGCTGTGGAATGACCTATGAGAAGTTTTCTGAGCAAGGTAAATTGGGTTGCTGTGATTGCTATGAAACCTTTCAAAAACAGCTTGAACTACCACTAAAAAGAATACACGGTGCCGTAGCACATATAGGCAAAATACCAAATAGGCTTGGAACAGAAAATTGCAAAATAGTAAGGCTTAAAAAAGACCTTGCTGATGCCGTTGCTCGTGAAGATTTTGAAAACGCAGCAAGGCTAAGAGATGAAATCCGTGCAATTACGGAGGGTGGTGAGGCTGTATGAAGTGGTATATCGAAAAAGGGCAAGAGGGAGATGTTGTAATTAGCTCGAGGGTTCGTCTTGCGAGAAATTTAAAGGGTTATCCATTTGTGCCTATGCTTGATGAAAACTCGTGTAAGGAAATTCTTGCAAAATGCAAGGAGGCGGCAAAAGGGCTTAATTTATCATACCTGTATATGGACGAGGTGCCTGTAATCAATCGCCAAATGCTTGTAGAACGCCACGTTATAAGCCCAGAAATGCTTAACAATACTAAAAGGCGAGGGCTACTATTATCCAGGGATGAACAAATAAGCATACTCCTAAACGAGGAGGACCATATTCGCATACAATGCCTATCCTCGGGGCTAAACCTTGAAAAAGCCTTTGAGCTTGCGAACACGGTTGATGACACCTTAGAGGAAGCCTTAGAGTTTGGTTACAGCGAAATGTATGGATATGCAACCTGTTGCCCAACAAATGTTGGAACAGGACTTCGTGCCTCATGTATGCTACACCTACCAGCGCTAACCGCAGGGGGATATATCGACAGCATTTTAAAATCTGTCAGCAAATTAGGCTTAACAGTGCGTGGGCTGTATGGCGAGGGTACTGTGGCGCTTGGCAATATTTATCAAATTTCTAATCAAATTACGCTTGGAATGAGCGAGCAGGATTCAATTCAAAAATTAAATAAAATAGTAATGATGATAGTTGAAAAAGAACGAGATGTTCGCAAAAAGATGCTTGATAATAATGCGGACAAGCTTGCTGACAGGGTTTGGCGAGCATACGGTGTGCTTGCAAACGCAAGGCTGTTAACATCGGAAGAGATGATTGGGCTAATTTCTGATGTTAGAATTGGTGTTAATATGGGAATAATATACAATATATCGCCAGAGGTTGTAAATGAACTTGCAGTAATAACTGGCAGCGCACATATTGCACACATTTGTGGGGAGGATAATACACCACAAAAAAGAGATGTAAAAAGGGCAGAAATAGTTAGAGAAAAATTAGGAGGTACAAAATAATGTCATTTAATAACAAATTTACAGAACGTTCTGAAAAGGCACTGCGCCTTGCAAACGAGGCAACAATAGAGCTTGGTCACGGCTATGTAGGAAGCGAGCATTTACTGCTTGGGCTTGTGCGTGAGGGCGGTGGAGTTGCAGCAAAGGCACTAACCAAAAATGGAGTATCAGACGAGAAAATTATTAATAAAATTGAAGAGCTTGTGGGTGTGGATTACACTCAAAACCCCAAGCAAATAGGTGGTATGACACCACGAACAAAGCATATTATTGAGCTTGGCTTTACAGAGGCGCAAAGAATGGGGCATAATTTCATAGGCACAGAGCATATTCTAATGGGTATACTTCGTGAGGGTGATAGCGTTGCTATGCGAATACTTTTAGACCTTGGAGTAGACCCACAAAGGCTATATGATGAGATTATTAAATTGTTTAATGTTGACGAAAAAAGTGTTCCACCAATAAACGAAAATGATAAAAGTAAAAAGACTGCAACCCCAACTCTTGACCAATTTAGCAGAGATTTAACACAGCTTGCAAAGTCTGGCAAGGTTGACCCTGTTGTTGGCAGAAGTAAGGAGATTGAGCGTGTTATCCAAATTTTATCACGCAGAACAAAGAATAATCCATGTTTAATAGGTGAGCCGGGCGTTGGTAAAACAGCCATTGCAGAGGGATTATCTCAAAGAATTGTTGATGGTGCACTACCTGAAACCTTAAAGGATAAGCGAATTCTTGCGCTGGATTTATCAGCAATGGTTGCAGGCACTAAATACCGTGGAGAATTTGAGGAACGCCTTAAAAAGACACTTGACGAGGTTAGGCTTGCAGGAAATGTGGTGCTGTTTATTGATGAATTGCACACATTAATTGGTGCAGGTGCGGCAGAGGGCGCAATAGATGCGGCAAATATTTTAAAGCCATCACTCGCAAGGGGCGAAATTCAAGTTATCGGCGCTACAACTCTGGAGGAATATAGAAAATATATAGAAAAAGATGCAGCGCTTGAAAGACGTTTCCAACCAGTCACTGTTGACGAGCCAACCACAGAAGAAGCGATAATAATTTTAAAGGGAATTCGTGATAAATACGAGGCACATCACAAGGTTATAATTACAGATGATGCAATTTCTGCGGCTGTAACACTTTCTGAGAGGTACATTCCAGACAGATTTTTGCCAGATAAAGCGATTGACCTTATAGACGAGGCGGCGGCAAAGGTTAGGCTTAAAAACTTTGTAGCACCAAAGGACATTAAGGAATTAGAGGAACGCATACAAAAGCTTAGCAAGGACAAGGAAGAGGCTGTGCGTATGCAAGATTTTGAAAAGGCTGCAAAGGTGCGTGACGAGGAGGAACAGCTAAGAGGAGATCTTGAAACAAGCAAGGGGAAATGGTCAGACAAACAGCAAAAGGAGAGCCTTGCGATTGAAGCAGAGGATATTGCAAACATAGTTTCAAATTGGACTGGTATCCCTGTTCAGCGCCTTTCTCAAAGTGAGGGCGAGGCTCTTATGAAAATGGAGGACGTGTTGCATAAAAGGGTAATCGGTCAAGACGAGGCAGTTAAATCTGTTTCAAAGGCTATAAGGCGTGGTAGAGTTGGGCTTAAAGACCCAAAAAGACCAACAGGCTCGTTCATTTTCTTAGGCCCAACTGGTGTGGGCAAAACAGAGCTTTCAAAGGCAGTTGCAGAGGCGATTTTCGGTGACGAGGATGCTATGATAAGAATAGATATGAGCGAATATATGGAAAAACACACCGTTTCACGTTTGGTTGGCTCACCTCCAGGCTATGTAGGCTATGAGGAGGGCGGACAGCTTACTGAAAAGGTTAGAAGAAAGCCATATTCTGTGCTATTATTCGATGAAATTGAAAAGGCACACCCAGATGTATTTAATATTTTACTTCAAATTTTAGAGGACGGAATACTAACTAATGCGCAAGGGCGAAGGGTGGATTTTAGAAACACAGTTATAATTATGACATCAAATGTTGGTGCGAGGGAGCTTACAGACAAAAAACGTCTTGGCTTTGGCTCGTCAGACGAGGAAAAAAACTATGAGGAAATAAAGTCCAGCGTTATGGGAGAGCTTAAACGTGTATTTAGACCAGAATTTTTAAACCGTGTTGATGATATAATCGTTTTCCATTCGTTAAACGAGGGCGAAATAAAGCAAATTGCAGAAAAAATGTTAAAAACCTTATCTATTAGGCTTTTGGAAAACGGAATTACTGCAACCTTTACCGATGCAGTGCTTGAAATGCTTGTAAAAGTGGGCTTCGACCCAACCTACGGCGCAAGGCCACTACGACGTGCAATACAAAATAGAATTGAGGATTGTATTGCAGAAGAAATGTTAGATGGCAGGGTAAAAAGTGGAGATAGCGTAACGATTGACTTTGTGGAAGAAAAGGTAGTTGTTAACAAAAACTAAATTTATGTTGAATTATTTGAATATATTTGATAGAATAGAGATAGATGTGGCATTATGAGAGGGAGTATTTTGATGAGTGATAATAAAAAAGAGCACCGCACAAGCATTGGTGGTCAGGCAGTTATAGAGGGCGTTATGATGCGTGGACCTAAAAGCACAGCAATCGCTGTTAGAAAGCCAGATGGAGATATTATTGTAGAGCAAGCACCCATTGCATCTATATTTCAAAAGCACAAATGGCTTAAAATGCCTATAATTCGTGGATGTGTTGCGTTTTTTGAAAGCATGATTGTTGGCGTTAAGGCACTTATGTTTTCTGCAGATTTTTTCGATATAGAGGGCGAGGAAGAAGAAAAGCCAAGCAAGATAGATTTATGGCTTGAAAAAACCTTTGGTGATAAATTAAAGGAATATGTGATTTATTTTTCCGTTTTTCTTTCACTTATCTTTGGAATAGGCATTTTTATATTGCTCCCAAGCTTTTTAGTAAATATTTTTAAGCCAGAAAATGCTATGCAAAAAACTCTAATAGAGGCTACAATTAAAATTTCTTTGTTTGTTGGGTATCTTGCGCTAATTTCAAGAATGAAGGATATTCAGCGTGTTTTTGAGTATCACGGTGCAGAGCATAAAACTATTCACTGCTATGAAGCGGGGGACGAGCTTACAGTAGAAAATGTTAGAAAGTTCAAAAGGCTTCACCCACGTTGTGGCACAAGCTTTTTGCTAATAGTTATTGTTGTTAGTATTTTTGTATTTATGTTTATACCAAACAATTTGGTTTGGTATGTTCGTGCAGGCTTAAGGCTGGCGCTTTTACCTTTCGTTGCAGGGCTTGCGTATGAAATTATAAAGTATGCAGGCAGGCATGATAATGCGTTTACAAGAATAATTTCTGCGCCTGGTATGACTATGCAATATTTAACCACAAGAGAGCCAGACGATAAGCAAATAGAGGTTGCAATTGCTTCGCTTAAAGCTGTTCAAACAAGTGATAAAGAAGAGGATAAGTGGTAAAAATTGAAGCTTCAATATCTAATTGAAAAGTCAAATCAAATATTAAGAAGCGAGGGTATCCAAAGTTATATTTTGGATACCCAATTGTTGCTTGCGCATTTTTTAAAGGTAGATAAATTATTTGTAATAATAAATAGAGATTTTGAGGTTGCAGATGATAGTGGCTTTTACGAGCTTGTATACCGTAGGGCGAAAAAAGAGCCAATGCAGTATATTTTAGGCGTGTGTGAATTTATGTCACTTGATTTTATTGTAACGCCCGATACGTTAATTCCAAGACCAGATACTGAAATTTTAACGCAAAAGGTAATTGATTTTGTTGGCGATAAAAAACTAAAAATGCTTGAAATAGGCACAGGAAGTGGATGTATATCGGTCAGTTGCCTTAAATATTGCGAAAATTTAACTATTAATGCTGTTGATATTTCGCAGGGTGCAATTAATGTTGCAAAAAGAAATGCCAAGGTTCATAATGTGGATAATAGAATTAATTTTACCATTATGGATATTTTAAAAGATTATCCAGAGGACGAATATAACATTATAGTTTCCAACCCACCATACATAGAGGAAAGTGTTATACCAAGCTTAATGGTAGATGTTAGGGATTATGAGCCGATTTCTGCCCTTGTTGGTGGTGTTGATGGGCTTGATTTTTACAGGCGAATTATAGAAAAATCAAAGGATATTTTTCTCCCAAATGGACTTATTGCATTTGAGGTAGGGCACACCCAAAGCGAAAGTGTTATAAAACTATTAAAAAATGACGGCTATAAAAACATAGCCGCCATTGATGATTTATCTGGAATTCCAAGAGTAGTTTTTGGTGGATACTAATCCTCCATTTTCCAAAAGCTTATAACCTTTGCTTTTTGAAGATATAAAAGAACAAGTATTGAGATTGGGGCAAGAATCATTCCAATAAAGCCGAAAAGTTGAAGCCCTATATACATTCCCAAAAGTGTTACAAGCGGGTATGTTCCAAGCGAGCTACTCATAACCTTAGGCTCGAAAATTTGCCTTGCAACAGTTACAATTAAATAAATTACAAAAAGTGACGTTGCAAACCGAACATCGCCTGACCATAGCGAAATAACACACCAAGGCATAAGCACCGAGCCAGAGCCAAGCACAGGTAGAATATCTACAAATGCAATGACAATTGCAAGAATAAACGCATATTCAACCTTTATTATTGTAAAGCCAATAAAAAGCTCTGTGAAAGTTATGCAAAGAATTATTCCCATTCCTCGTAAATATTTCCCAACAGCTATTCCGCTGTATGTTTTTATAAGAAAGACTTTTTTAATCATACTTTCTGGTATTTGCCTTGCTATACTCCTTTTAATCATATCAAAATCGTTCGTCATAAATATGCAAGAAAGAATAAATGCAACTGTAAAAAGAATTATAGACGGAAGTAATGATGCAATGTTCCCTGCAATGTTAAGTGTGGACTGTGCCATTTGCTTTACTAATGAGTATATAGTTGATGAAAGGTTCAATAATAGGCTGTTAAGGTATGCTGCCATTTGTGGCGAAAGATTTCCAGTAAGTTCTAACCATTGTGAATTTATTTGCTCTGCCTTTTGTGGCAGGGCTTGAATTAAGCTTGGAACTTGCTTTGTAAATTGTGTAAGCTCAAAAATTATTCTATTAATTACAAGTGTAATAATAGTTGTAATTGCACCTAAAACTATTATTAGCGACACCGAAGATGCAAGTAGTTTTGGAAATTTAAGCTTTTGGTGTAGAAAATTTAATACTGGGGTTGTCATTGTTGCAACGAAATATGCCAAAATAAAAGGCATAAGCAAAAAAGCAACCTGTGGCAATAGCTTTACCACAAAAAGGTAACCAAGCACAGCATACACTACATATAGCAAAAACCGTAAATGCTTATTTTCTGGCATCATTTATTTCCCCCTATAAAGTAATCCATAAGTGTGTACCCATCACTAATATATTTGCCCTCTGTGGCATCAATTTCATTATAATTAAGCTCGCTAACATTTATTTCATCACTTTTGTATATTGCAAAAGGAACAGCATCATTAACGTGTGTGCCAAGCGAAAGTGGGGTTGCGTGGTCGGGTAAAACCATTATTGAAAAGGGCTCGTTTTTGGATGAAAGCGCCTCGAAAATTGGTTTTACTATTTTTTCATCAATTAGTTCAATCGCACGAACCTTGTTTTCCACCTCAAAACGGTGTCCACATTCATCTGGTGCTTCTATATGTACATACGCAAAATCTGCACTACTAAGCGCATCAATTGTCGCCTGTGCCTTTGCATCAAAATTTGTGTGGATATTTCCTGTTGCACCGTCAACGTCTATCGAGCGCATTTGTGAGCAAATCCCTATGCCCTTAACCAAATCCACTGCTGAAATAACAACTCCATCTATTCCATATTTGTCCTTGAACGATGTAAGCGCTGGCTTTTTGCCTTGCCCCCAAATCCAAATAGAATTTGCAGGGTGCAAACCTTTTTGAACTCTCGCCTTGTTTATTGGGTGGTCTTTTAATATATCATAGCTACGCTTCATTAAATCCAGTATAATTTCGCTGTTTGGCAAATATTCTGTAATTACTCTGTTAGAAATGTCATGGGGTGGAGTAAGCTTAAATATTTCGTCACATTTATGCCAAACCAATAGATGACGGTATGATATACCACCATAAAAATTTAAAATATCACTTTTAAGCGCTGAATTTACAGCATTTATAAGTATATGCGCCTCTGCTGTTGTAATTTCGTCAGCGCTATAATCTATCATAGTTTTTTTTGAATAATCAGCCTCACCTGATAGTGTTACGAGGTTTGTGCGAAAGGAAGTGTCCTCGCTACCTAAATCTATGCCCATACTGACCGCTTCAAGTGGAGAACGCCCTGTGTAATATTTATAAGGGTTATAGCCCATAACCGATAAATTTGCAACGTCACTACCAGGGGGAAGGTCGTCTGGAACAGTTTTAACAAGCCCAAGCTCTCCCTTGTTAGCTAACATATCCATATATGGTTTTCGTGCAACATGGAGTGGAGTTTTTCCACCAAGTGCTTCGGTTGGGTAGTCTGCCATACCGTCACCTAATATAACAACATATTTCATAATTACCTCCAAAAATGTTTCTATTTTTATTTTACCAAATTATGCGTATAGTTACAATAGCAAAATTGTAAAAATATTATAGCATTGCAGTAAATATTGTGATATAATTTTAATTGAGGTGAGATTATATGGAAATTAAAAAGTATTTACCGCAAACGATAACAGTTTTATTGTCTTTAATAATACTGCTTTTTGTAATTAATATTCCACTTGGAGTGGCAGATGGTGGTGGTCTGCATAAAACAATGGAAAAATTAAACCTTTATTACTTAAACCCACCAACGGATAATTATTTTCAAACAAGCTTTGGCGTGGATTTAAACAAGCAAGATAAACCAGTAGCGAATACTTTTGAATATGTTGCAAAGCTTGCGATAGATTCAAAAAATATCTTTAACGTAAAAATAATTGGGTATATTCTTTCGGGTTTACTATTAATTGGACTGTTTATTTTCGTGCGTGGTGGCAGGAGTGATAAATTCATTTGGACTAATTATGCGCTTGCAGGATTGTCAGTACTTATATTTGCAGATTTAGGCTACCTAACATTTTTTAATACATTATACACCGAGGGGCTAACCCTTGTGCTACTTTTAATTTCGGTAGGGCTACTTCTATATTGCCACAATATAAAAAATGTGCCAATATATATTGCACCAATCCTTGCAATTAGCACGCTTGCGTTTTCGTTTATTGGAACCTTGCAGGCGATTGTTGGTGCAATCATCGGAATTTTGATAATGCGAACAGGGTTACTTTGTGACAAGAAAATAAATTGGTATGTTGTAGGTATATGTGGAGGACTTGTGTTTATGGTTGCAACTAAGTTTGCAGTAGGCTATAAGCCAGTTGACTATGAAAAAAATATTTATAATTCAGTATTTTTTGGAGTAGTAAACCACGAAAGTGTTAGCACACTTGGGCTAAACCCAAAGCTTGACGACCTTAAAGGCAAATTCTATACCGACGATATAGCAAAAAGCTATAATCTGCAAGATGAATTTTTTAATAAAGTTAGTTACGGTAAAATAACTGCTTTTTATACAACACATATTGGTGCGTTTTTAGGTGAATTCAAAAATGTTTCATCAAATGCATTTTTCCTTAGACCAAGTTATTTGGGGAACTTTGCAGAAGGCTCAAATGCACAGCCAAAGGAACAAGCCAAGGGCTTTAACCTATACAGCTTTTTAAAGGCAAAGTTTATTCCAAATACTGCATTTTTCGTATTTTTAATGTTTGCAATTTATTTTGCTGTTTTAATTTATATGTATGTAACTGAAAGGGAAAGGCGACTAATTTTAGAGGTGTTTATTGCACTTGGGCTTGCGGCGGCAATCTGTATTAAAATGCCAATAATACTTTCGGGTGGCTTTGAGCTTGGTCGGGCATTATATATGTTTAATATTTTGTTCGATTTAATGCTAATTTCAGCATTAATAGCAGGGGGTAGAGTTCTGCTTGAACGTAGAGAAAATTTGACAAAGAAATATGGTATTAGGCAGTAAAACAATAATGGAACTTTTTTCTTAATTGTACGTCAAAATATACAGGAGGCGATTTTATGAAAAGATTTATGTCAATCGTATTATGTTTAGCAATGCTTATCTCTATGGGTACAGGTTTTTCCGACGAAACGTCGGAAATGCAAAAGGTTTTAGGGGTTGTAAAGGGCAGGGTAGATATTCCGCAAAACTTAACAAAGTTTGAATACCGCATAGAACAGGGTGCATACGGTACAAGCTATGTTTTTTCTTGGCGATCTTTAACCGAGGGCGACTATGAATCAATTGACGTTTCATGCTACATAAACGGAGTAATAACAGGCTATAATTATTACAAAAATAATGCTTTTAATGAAAATTCGGCAGTTCGATTTTTGCAATTAAGCCGACAGGATGCAAAATTAAAGGCACAAGAATTTTTGAAAAGGCTAAACCCAGAGATTTATTCGCAAATTGCATTTAGAGATGAAGATGTGGGCCCATATATTGGGGTAGCTAACCATTATTTTACGTTTGATAGAACTGTAAACGGAGTTCCGTTTAATGAAAATAGTGGCAATATTTCGTTAGATGATAAAACCGGACAGGTAACAATGTTTAATATTAATTGGTGGGGCGAGTCAAGCTTTGATGATGCTTCAAAGGTGATAGATGTTGCAAAGGCGCAAAAGGCATATTCCGAAAAAATCGGCTTGAAGCTTGTATATCAAACCCGTATGGACGGTGAAAAAACAGTAGTATACCCAGCATACATACCAAAAGGCAACAATACAGAGGTTATTGATGCAATAACAGGAGAGAAAATTGCATTTCAAAGAACGGATATGTATTATCCAGGTGGTATGGGTAGTAATATGAGAAATGATATGAAGGAGAAGGCACAACCACAGTTTACTCCACAGGAAATAGCAAAAATAGACGAAAGCCAAAAGCTTATTACAGCTGAAAAGGCAGAGGCAATAGTTCGTGCAGATAAAATAATTGCACTTGAAAACAAAGAAAAGCCTACTGCAAGCCTGTATGAGGATTATGGCAAAAAAGGCGAATATGTTTGGAATTTATATTTTCAAGGGAATATGGATATTCAAGACGAAAAAATAATGTTTCCACAAAATGGGCTATCCGTTAGCCTAAATGCAAAAACTGGTGAAATTACAGGCTTTAATTATAATATTACAGAAGAAAAGGCAACTAATAAAAATATTACAGAGGCTGTGGCAGAAAAAACAGCAAATAGTGTTCTAATAGCTTTTGCGAAGGACAGGGCAGGAAGCTTTAAAAAAGAAGATGCTGTAAATTATGATTTAAGCCCAATAAAAATATTTAATTTTAACTATGTTAGAAATGTAAACGGAATTCCGTTTTATGATAACACAGCCAATATTTCTGTAAGTGCAATAAGTGGCAGGGTGCTTTCTTATAATTCATCGTGGAGCGACGTTGAGTTTCCATTAATAGCAAATGTAATTACAGCTGAAAAAGCGTCAGCAAGGCTTTTTGAGCAGGCAAAATATACGCTTGCTTATATTGGTGATTATTCAAAATATAAACCATATATGTCCTCTATGCCACCACAAACCACAAAGCTTGCTTATGTGTTTGATAACTCGATATATGTTCTTTTAGATGCTTTTGATGGCAAGCTGATAAATGGTGATGGCAAGCCACAAACTGATAAAAAAGTAAAAGAATATAACGATATTAAAGGGCATTATGCCGAGGCGCAAATACAAAAGTTATTAGAATATGGAATTGCCTTTGATGGCGAATCATTCAGACCAGATGATGTAATGCTTCAAAAGAATTATTTAGCCTTGCTTAATATGGTGTTTAACAATTATAATACGGTTAATATGAATGATAAAAGTCAAGTTGACTCAATGTATAGTAATTTTAGAATGTCAGGAATTGTAAAGGAAGATGAAAAATCACCAGAGCAACCAATAACTCGAGAGGATTCAGTAAAATTTCTTGTTCGAGCAATGGGAATAGAAAAATATGCGCTAATTAAAGGAATTTATAACTGCCAGTTTACAGATGTTACGGATTATATTGGGCATATTTCGTTAATCGCAGGGCTTGGAATTGTAAATGGAAACGGTGACGGAACATTTGAGCCAAAAGAAATTCTTTCAAGGGCACAAGGGATGGTAATGATTTATAATTATTTAACTAAATAAACAAAAAGCAGAATTATAAAATTTATAATTCTGCTTTTTTATGCTGGGAAATTACCTTTAAATATGTTATATGCGAGAAAAAAGTTGAAGCAATTTCCCCACGCAAGCAAACATCGCCCCATATAGGGGCTCGTTTGCAAAAAAGCTATAATTCAGCTTTTTTATAGCTACCTAAGTTTTTATAATATGAAGCCTTGTATTCTATTAATTCAAGGGCTTTTTTTATGTCTTCATTTTCCATATTGCCCTCGATATCAACAAAAAATAAATATTCACCAAGGACTGTTTTTGCAGGGCGTGATTCTATTTTCATCATATTTATGCCAAAAATATCAAAGATAGAGAGAATTTTAAACAGTGAGCCTGGTTTGTCTTCTACACCAAAAACTATTGAGGTTTTGTCGCAATCACTCGGAATTGTCGCTTGCTTGCCAATTACAATAAAACGTGTAGTATTTGCGCTGTTATCTTCTATTGCAGGGGCAACTATTTTCAATCCATAAATCTCTGCTAATGTGTCACTCCCAAGTGCCGCTGCGCCCTTTTCGTTTGCCGCACGCTGTGCCGCAAGGGCTGTGCTGGCTGTAAATTCAATAGGAACTCCAGCTAAACTTGAAGATATGTATTTCCCACATTGTCCAACAGGCTGTGGGTGAGAATATATATGAGTTATTTCGCCAAGTGGTGAATTTGAAAGCAGATTTTGATGCACAATAAAAAGCATTTCACAAATAATAGTAAGGTTTTCGTGGAGCGCAAGCGCATCTAAGGTGGTGTTTACCCCACCCTCCAAGGAATTTTCAATAGGCACAACTGCAAGGTCAACTTCATCATTACTTGCGGCAATCATAAGCTCTGGTATCGAGGAATATTGAACCTCGGTGTGTGGCTTGTCCTCTACATAACGCCTAAGCGCAAGCTGTGAAAAAGTTCCGTCTGGTCCTAAACAACCAATTCTAATCATAATTATGACCATTAGCCTTTCTGGCTCACAAAATCTCATTAAACTTTTGACCTATTCCAAATCGTGAGCCAGATAAGGCGTATAAATGGTCATATGCACATCTGCGTTTCGCCAAGGCGAAATATCGCAGGTGCAATAAATTCAAGGGTTAAGTCTGAAAGTTTCTTTCAGACCTTTACATAGTCCTTCCAACAGCCTCGGCAATTGGCACAAGCTGTTTCATAAGCTCTGCATATTCCTCTGGGCGTAGGGATTGCTCGCCGTCACTCATTGCATTTGTTGGGTCTTGATGAACCTCTATAATAAGCCCGTCTGCCCCCGCTGCAATTGATGCCTTCGCAAGAGGTGCAACAAGGTGTGCGTGCCCTGCTGCGTGGCTTGGGTCTGCAATTATTGGCAGGTGAGATTTTGATTTAATAACAGGAATTGCGCTAATATCCATAGTGTTTCGTGTTTCTGTTTCGTAGGTTCTAATGCCACGCTCGCAAAGGATAACCTTTTCGTTGCCCTCGCTCATAATGTATTCAGCAGCCATAAGCCATTCATTTATTGTAGCCGCAAGTCCTCTTTTCAAAAGAACAGGCTTTTTGCCAGCGCCAACCTCTTTTAAAAGGCGGAAATTTTGCATATTTCTTGCCCCAATTTGGAGAATATCAACATATTGGTCAACCAGCTCCACATCACGAGGGTCAACAACCTCTGTAACAAGTTTAAGACCAGTTATAGCACGAGCAGCCGACATAATTTTAAGCCCATCCTCCTCTAAGCCTTGGAAAGAATATGGTGATGAACGAGGCTTGTATGCCCCCCCACGAAGAATTTTTGCGCCAGCACTTTTAACACTTTTGGCAATTCCTAAGAATTCCTCCTCACCCTCAACAGCGCAAGGTCCAGCCATTGTTATTATTTCCGTGCCACCAATTGTAACTCCATCGCCAAGGTCAATAATAGTAGGAGTTTTGTATAATTCCTTACTTGCCAATTTATATGGCTTCATAATTGGAACTATGCTCTCAACACCGTCCATTGCAAGAATAATATTTGTGTTTACGTTGCGTTTGTCGCCAATCGCACCAATTACAGTTTTAACCTCACCATAAATGGGGTGAGTTTGAAAACCAAGTGAGGTTAGTTTATTTTCTACATTTGAAATTTGACCTTTTGTTGCACCGTCTTTTAATATAATAATCATCTATTTTGCCCCCTAAAAGCAAAGAATTTTTGTCCTAAAAAATTTATAATAATAACGAAAAGCATTGAAACAAGCCCACCAATTCGCTTTTCCATACCTAAAAAGTTAACTGCAACGGTTACAAGTGCTATGTTTAAGAGCATTGCAAGGGTGCATACAATTATAAAGCGAATAATGCTTCCTAAATCGTTAGTTTTTTGCCCAAACGTCCAATATTTATTTAAAAAGAAACTAAATATCGAGCCTATAACCCAATTGCCTGCCATAGCGAGCTGTACGTTTATGCCAAAGGCTACAAGTATTAGATATGTGCCATAGCCAATGATTGTGTTAGCCACGCCAACTATACCAAATCTAATCATTTGTTTTATCAATAAATCAAATCCTTTTTAAAATTATATATTTTTATAGAGTCATTTGTCAAGTAAATTACTACCTAATTTTATTCCTACTGCCCCAATTGGTGCAGTAATTAGTATTGCAAGAACAGCGATTGATAGCATAAGCTCACCAGAAGCCACACCTGTTGCAAGAGGAATTGTGCCTATTGCCGCCTGCACAGTTGCCTTTGGTACATAGGCAATTATGCAAAATAAGCGCTCACGCATTGTTAAATTATGACCAATTGTAGATACTATTACCCCTATGCTTCGTGCAAGTAGGCCAATAAAAATTATTATAAGTCCATTTATTCCTGCGCTTACTACACCAAAAATATTTACCTGTGCGCCAACTAATACAAAAAGCACTATTTCAGCGATTACCCATATTTTAGAGAATTTTACCGAAAGGCGCTTTGCCACAACAGGTAGCTTTTCAAGTAGGATAAAGCCCATTGTCATAACCCCTAAAAGTGATGCAACACCGACTTTGTTTTGCAACATAGTTTCTAATGAGGTCAGCAAAATAGCGATTGAAATAATTATAAGTACTTTTTTTGTATCCCTTATATGATACCTTTTTGATAAATATATAATCAAAAAGCCAGTAATAATGCCTAAAATAATACCTAATACTATTGAAATTGGAACACTTGCAAATTTTGATAATGCATTTGCATTTTCGTTACCATACAGCCCTAAAAATGTTGAAAATATAGTAATTGCAAGAACATTTTCAACCGATGCACCTGCAAGGATAATCGTTGAAACTTTTTTTGCCCTGTCGTTTTTATTTAGTTCAAGCATAGCAGGAATTACAACTGCTGGCGAAACTGCGGCAAGGATAAACCCTAACATAAATCCTTGAATTGGACTAAAACCTAATAAATAAACTGAGGCAAATGCAACGGCAGTACCCTCGAAAATACAGGGGATAAAGCTCATTTTTAGGGCGACAGCTCCAACAGACGGAAGCTGGTTTTTGCTTAAACTAAGCCCTGCCCTAAGCAGGATAATTATAAGTGCAACTTTGCGGAAATCAGTAGATAGAGATAAAAATTGTGGGTGTATAAAATTTAAGAGGTACGGTCCTACTAATACACCAATTAGTAACATACTTAAAAACCCAGGCAATTTAATTATAGTAAATAATTTATTGGCAAGTAGCCCTAAAATAAAAATAATTGCTAAGCTAAGTAACATAATGAACACCCCTCATAATACATAAAGTTTATAATACTATTTAGCTTATGTCAATATATATTGACACCGTAGGAAATAAATGATAAAATGTTGGAGTAAAAATGGTTACAAAGTGGTAATTAAATATATAATATAGGAGGCAGTTGTTATGGGACAATACGAATGTACAGCTTGCGGTTATATTTATGACCCAGCTATAGGGGATCCAGATTCAGGTATCGAGCCTGGCACAGCATTTGCAGATATTCCAGAGGATTGGGTTTGCCCAATGTGTGGAGTTGGCAAGGATCAATTTGAAGCTATATAAAGCTTTGCACCCTATATTTAATATAGGGTGCATTTTTAAAAAAAGGAGAAAAGTTATGATTATAAAGGAAAATATATATTCTATTGGCGTTTTAAACCCTCAGCTTAGAGTGTTCGATATTATTATGCAGACAGAATTTGGCACGACATATAATGCGTATTTAGTTAAAGGGGAAAATAAAACTGCACTAATTGAAACAGTTCATATTAATTATTTTGATGAGTATTTAGAGAAAATTTCTGCTATTTGTGATGTTACAGCTATTGATTATATTGTGCTTAATCACACCGAGCCAGACCATTCCGGAAGCCTTGCAAGGCTTATTGAATTAAACCCAAGCATTACTGTTGTAAGCTCTATGGCAGGAAATAAATATGTATCTGCTATTTGTAATTGCAAATTTAATGGACAGATTGTTAAAGATGGCGATTCAATTGATTTGGGTGGCAAAACCCTGCTCTTTACTATTGCACCGTTTTTGCATTGGCCAGATTCAATGTTCACATATATTGCCGAGGATAAAGTTTTGTTCCCTTGCGACTTTTTAGGGGCACATTACTGTGAGACAAGTATGTTTGACAATAAAATTCACTATAAAGATAAGTATTATAAAGCCTTCGAGTATTATTATACGTGCATATTTGGACCATTTAAAGAAAATGTTCTAAATGGGCTTGATAAAATTAAGGATTTTGATTTTGATGTTGTTTGTCCAAGCCACGGGCCAATTTTGGTTGAGGGAATAGATAGTTCGATTGCAAAATATAGAGCATGGAGTAACAAGGTATTTCACAAAAATGAGATTAAAAAGGTTGTTATTGCTTATGTTTCTGCGTATGGCTGCACAACAACAATGGCGGAGAAAATGAAGCAGGGCATTGAAAGTGTAGGCAATTTTGACGTTGAAATGATAAATATACTTGATTTCGAAAATGCAATTATCAATGAAAAAATTGAGCATTCAGATGCAGTTCTTTTTGGCTCACCTACAATTAATAGAGATGCCTTAAAGCCTGTGTGGGATATTATCGCTGGAATTGATGCTATAACAAATAAAGGCAAGCTATGTGGTGTTTTTGGCTCGTATGGTTGGAGTGGTGAGGCAGTTAAGGTTCTTGAAGAGCGCCTCCGTGGGCTAAAAATGAACGTTTTTGGCGAAGGTGTGCGTGCAAACTTTGTTCCATCTAATGAGGAGCTTGAAAAGGTTACAGCCTATGCAGTAGAATTTGCAAAAATGATATAAGGGGAATATCTCTAATGAGAATGAGAAAAAAAAAGAATGGTGTGCAAAGGCTTGAAGACTGTGACGGGCTATGGATTAAGCAGCCAGAGAGCAAAAAAGGAATTTGGCAAGCAGAGTTTAGCCAAAATGCACCATTGCACATAGAAATTGGTTGTGGCAAGGGTGGGTTTATAACACAGCTTGCGGCGGCAAACCCTGATGTTAATTATATTGCGATTGAAAAGCTGATTGACGTTTTAATACTTGCGGCAGAAAAGGTAGTTCAGGCTAATTTAACTAATGTTAGATTTATCCTTGGTGATGCTGCAATGTTAAACGAAATGTTTGATGATGGGGAATGTGACAGAATTTATATAAATTTCTGTGACCCTTGGCATAAAAACAGGCATAGCAAAAGGCGATTAACGTATAAAGAATTTTTGGAGTATTATCGCAGAGTGCTTAAAAAAGATGGTGCTATTTATTTTAAGACGGATAACAAGCCATTGTTTGAATTCTCGCTTAATTCATTTTGCGAGAATAATTATAACCTTAAAAATATAACCTTAGACCTTCACAATAGCGACTATAAGGAAAATATAATGACGGAGTATGAAAAGTATTTTTCTGAAATGGGCAACCCAATATATCGATTAGAAGCAACGCCAAGATAATGGAAAAGATAGGTAATTTACGCAAAATGACGCCGTTTCTAACGGCGTCATTTTTATTGCGATGGGCGCTGTTTAAACACCTCAATAATGCCCATCAAGGGGCCAAAAATTATTAATCTATCATTGCTTATAACTATTTCGTCTTTTTTAATATCACCTATTGTTTGTTCGTTCCTTTTAATTGTAAGTAGCCTTATTCCATAATCCTTGCTAATCCTCGATTCCAGCAGGGTTTTATTTTTAAGCTTTTCTGGAACATCAACGATTTTAACCTCGGCAATAACAAAGCCATTAAAATTATCCAAAATAAGCAGTGGGTTTGAATTTTTGTTGAACATTACCCTGTTTGCAAGCCTTTTTACAATTTTATCAAATGCGACTCTAACAAACGGAAGCCTTTTGAAAATATAAATAAAACCAAGGAATACAATTAGACAAATTATTGCTGGCAAAATGTTTACACTACCGTCCTTAGAAAACGACATTATAACATTTACAAGCAAGGATACAATTGCTACATTAAAGATATGACCAAAGATCATCGTTGCAATTGCCAGCTTTCTACGCTTTCGTGATGAAACGACAACCTCACTTTCGGTTGTTGTAAAGCCACTATTTGTGAGTAGCGAAATAACCTGAAAGCTTGAACGAGTGTGTGACATTCCTGTAATCATAAAAAGAACTGTGAATATTTCAATAAACGTAAGGTACATTGCGATTAGTAATAATAGGATTAAAAGGGCTAAGTTAAGTGACATAATTTTCTCCTTTACTATGAATTTTTAATGTATGAATAGTACCTTTACAAGTGGCAATAAAAATAGTGTAATAATTGTTGAAATCGAAATCATTACTGCGGCATATTCTGTGTCTGAATCGTGGCTTTCTGCAACTATTGCAGCGTTTGCCATTACAGGCATAAATGATTGAATTGTAAACACGTTCATCATAAGCTGTGGCAAATTAAAAAGGCTAAAGATTGCAATTGAAATTGCAGGGCCCACGCCAAGCCTGCTTATTAGCCCAACGATTATGTCTTTATCTATCTTGATGTTTTTCAGCCCTGCACTACAAAGCGCATAGCCTATAAAAAACATAGAAAGTGGCGTTGTAAGTGCGCCTACGTATTTTATTGTATCCATTGCAAATTTTGGTATGGCAATATCGAAAAACAAGCAAATAAGCCCAGCCATTAAACCATATATTGGTGGCGAAAAAACAACTGATAAGATATGCTTTAATGCGCCTTTTTCACTTTTCTTACCAGATATTAAATATACGCCAAGCGTCCAAAAAAGTATAGTATTAGCCATATAATAATATAGCACATACGGAACGCTAACCTCCCCAAGCATTGCTATATTAACAGGGAGCCCCATAAATATTGTGTTGTTTTGCGCAGTTTGAACAATCACTTGCCCAAATCGTTCTTTTTTTGGCTTTGTTATTTTGGCTATGATATAGCCTGCCCCATAGCAAATAAGTATAGTCACCATTGGTAATAAAACTGCCTTGGGTATGCCAGCTATTTCAGCCCTACTAAAAGATGTTGCAATTGTGCTTGCCATAAGGCAGGGCAAGCTTATATTAACAACCAGCCACGAAATAAATGATGATATTTCCTTTGTTATTTTCCCTTTAAATGTTAGCGCATAACCTATTGCAATTAAAATTACAACTGTCAGCACCGCTTCAAATGCTACAAAAAATTCTACCCCAAACATATATTCACCTATCCAAAACTATTTAATATATTAATTATACATAAATATTACTTATTTTCAAGAAGTATATTGTTTTTATATGTTTATTGTAGTAAAATAAAGCTTGTCATAATAAAAAATAAATGGATACGAGGCACATAAAATGTTGTATTATTATTATATGTATGTAATGGGCAGGATTAGGAAGAAATATTTTAATCAAATTCCTGAGGATAGTGGGCAATACTTAAAAAGTCGCAGGGCATTTACTTTTGACGGAATAACTGCACTTACTATTTTATCTATGACCTTAAACTCTTATTTGTCTGGATTTTTGCAATTTATTGGGGTTTCTGCTTCTTTTAATGGTATTATTTCAGCAATACCAACTCTTGCTGCTTTTTCACAGCCTTTTGGTGCTGCGTTTGGGCAAAGGTTTAAAAAGAAAAAGCTATTAGTTAGCATTGGTGCAATTACACATAGAACGATGCTGACACTTATGTTTGTTGTGCCATTTGTTGTTCATAATATAACCTTGAAAATTACTCTTGTTGTTATTTTGTTTTTTGGTGCGCACTTTATAGGTTCGTTTATATCTCCTGCTGCAACAAATTGGATAATTTCGCTTACACCGCAAAGGCTTCGTGGAAGATATTTTAGCATTAGGGAGCTTTATTGTGTAGTAATTAGCGCAGTTGTTTGCTTGGGTGCTGGTTATATGTTAGATGTTTTTAAGGCAGATTCTAAACAAGAGATAGGATACCTTTGGTATGCAGTTATATTGGGTGTTCTTACGATAGTAAACTTTATTTCACTAACAACGGTAATGGAGCCTGAAAGCGTTGAGGAGCCTACCAATGATATTACATTAATACAATCATTTTTATTACCTTTTAAAGAAAAACTTTTTAGACCAATAATTATTATGAACATTATTTGGAATTTAGGAATACAAGTTGCTGTACCCTATTGGGGACTGTATATGGTAAGCGACCTTGCAATACCATATGCAACTATAAGCATTATTGGTATTATATGTGGCGTTGTTAAAGCGTTTTCGGTAAGATGGTGGGGCAAGGTTGCTGATAGAAAATCTTGGGCACTTGTTTGCAAGGTAGCTATTTCTATAATTGCAATTACACATTTTGCTAATTTATTTTTAGTGAAGTCAAATGCAAGTTGGCTTTTCCCAATCTCAGCTATTATTGCAAATATTGGCTGGTCGGTTATTGGTATTGCTTTTGTTAATATTCAATACGATTTTGCTCCTGTAAAAGGGCGTACAATGTATGTTGGTGTAAATGCAGCCGTGACAGGAATAATCGGATTTTTTGGGGTTTTCATAGGTGCTTTTATTATGGAGGTAGTTGCAAAACATAACCTTGCTATTTTTGGCTTGCCAATTAGGGGGCAACAAATACTTATGCTAATTTCAGGAACATTGTTGTTTACCTGTGCGGTTTACATTCATTTTGTAATTCAGAAAAACAAAAAAATAATAAATAAAACGGAGGGTATTGCAGTATGATTTGTGGGAATATTGAAATTTGGGAAAATGGTGAGTACAACGGAGCGGATAAGGATTTTAAGCCGATACTTGCAACGTATGTTTTAAAGGATAACGGTAAAAAGGGTGCTGTGCTTATTTGCCCAGGTGGTGGATATGGTATGACATCATGGCGTGAGGCAGAATCGATAGCAATTGAGTTTAACCGTGCAGGGTATAACGCATTTGTTTTGTATTATAGTGTGGCTCCAAATAAGCACCCACAACCGATTTATGATGTAACAAGAGCTATGTGTATTATTCGTGAAATGGCACAGGAGTGGAATGTTGATAGTGATAAAATTGCTGTAATTGGATTTTCAGCAGGTGGACACCTTGCAGGCTCTTTGGGTGTACACTTTAACAAGCCATATTTGTTGGATGTTCCAAGAATGGAAAGTGGCAAAAATAAACCTAATGCATTAATTCTTTCATACCCTGTTGTAACGGGTGGAGAATTTGCGCATAGAGGCTCATTTGATAACCTAATCGGCAAAGATGCGAGTATAGAAATGATAGAGGAGATGTCACTTGAAAAGCAAGTTTCAAAAGACACCCCACCAACGTTTTTATGGCATACCTTTTCGGATACATCAGTTCCTGTTGAAAACAGCTTGCTTTTTGCTAATGCTCTTAGGAAAAATGATATTCCTTTTGAAATGCACATATATCCAGATGGTGGCCATGGGTTATCACTTGCGTCAGAGGTAACGTGCGATGGAAATGAAGATTATATAAACCCACACGTTGCAACGTGGATTAAGCTATGCACCGAATGGCTTGGAATGGTTTTTAAATAATAAACCAGATGGAGTGATGTTATGAAAATTTCAACTAAGGGTAGATATGGTCTTAGAACTATGATTGACCTTGCAATTAATTATAATGCTGGCTATATTCCGCTTAAAGATATCGCAAAGCGTCAGGAGCTATCTGAAAAATATTTGGAACAAATTATGACTCCTTTAAACAGAGGTGGTCTTGTTAATAGTATTCGTGGTGCACAGGGTGGATATACTCTTAAACACCCAGCAGAAGAAATTACAGTTGGAATGGTTCTTCGTGCACTTGAAGGCTCACTTTCGCCTGTTGATTGTATTGATAGGGAAGATAGCTGTGGGCATAGCGAGCAGTGTATAAGCATTTATGTGTGGAAAAAGCTTAAAAATGCTATTGATGATGTTGTTGACAATATTACACTTGCAGATTTAGTAAAGCTTGGTAGTGAAATGAAACTTGAACAAACTGATTATTTTATATAGGTTTGAATCATTTTAAAATTAGGAGGAAAAAATGTTTATTGAGAAAAATGCAACCATACTATTTCAAGGGGATAGTATAACAGATTGTGGTAGGGACAGAGAAACTGGCACATTAGGAAATGGGTATCCTAAATACATAGCAGGACTTTTTAATTCTATGTATCCTGAGTTAAATGTTAAATTTATAAACAAAGGCATTTCGGGAAACCGTGTTGTTGATTTGCAGGAAAGATGGACAGAGGATTGCATAAATTTAAAGCCAGATGTTCTTTCTATACTAATTGGCATTAATGATACTTGGAGAAAATATGACAGCAACGATGAAACATCAGCAGAAAAATATTATAATGGGTTTAATGATATTTTAACTCGGGTTAGGTTAGAGGTTGGGGATATTCCAATAATAATTTTAGAGCCATTTCTAATGCCTCACCCAGAGGATAGAAAAGCTTGGAGAGTGGATTTGGACCCTAAAATTCAAATGGCAAGGCAGATTGCAAGGGAGTTTGGCGCAACATATATTCCTCTTGATGGCATTTTTGCGGCAAATTCTATAAATGTTGAGCCTTCATATTGGGCGGGAGATGGTGTGCACCCAACAGAAGCGGGGCACGCACTTATTGCAAGAATGTGGCTTGAAGCAATAGATTCAATTTAATGTACTATAATACAAAAGAGTGTTGACCAATTCAGTCAACACTCTTTAATCTTTTTAAACTATATTTTGTCGTTACAGCCAAGAACATTAATGATTTTATTTTTTACTAAATCTTTAATTGCTGTTCTTGCAGGTGATAGATATTGTCTTGGGTCGAAATGGCTTGGGTTTTCAGCAAAATATTTTCTGATTGAACCAGTCATTGCAAGACGAAGGTCAGAGTCAATGTTGATTTTACAAACTGCAAGCTTTGCAGCGTGACGTAGCATATCTTCTGGAATACCTTGTGCGCCAGGCATAGATCCACCGAATTTGTTAATCATTTCAACATATTCTGGAATAACACTGCTTGCGCCGTGAAGAACGATTGGGTAGTTTGGAAGACGTTTTTGAATTTCATCTAATATATCAAAACGAAGTTTTGGCTCTCCTTTGAACTTGAATGCACCGTGGCTTGTTCCAATTGCAATTGCAAGTGAATCAACACCTGTTTTTGTAACAAATTCTTCAACCTGTGCTGGGTCTGTGTATGAAGCATCTTCAGCAGAAACGTTAACGTCGTCTTCGATACCTGCTAATTTGCCAAGCTCGCCCTCAACAACAACGCCTCTTGCGTGTGCATAATCAACAACCTGTTTTGTAAGCTTGATGTTGTCTTCAAATGAATGTTTTGAACCGTCAATCATAACTGATGTAAAGCCACCATCGATACATGATTTACAAACTTCAAAATCCTCACCGTGGTCAAGATGTACAGCTATTGGAAGACCTGTGTCTTCGATTGCAGCTTCGATTAGCTTCATAAGATAAACGTGCTTAGCGTATTTTCTTGCGCCAGCTGATACTTGAAGAATTAAAGGAGAATTAACTTCCTTTGCAGCCTCTGTTATACCTTGAATAATTTCCATGTTGTTTACGTTGAATGCACCAATTGCATAACCACCTTCGTATGCTTTTTGGAACATTTCTTTTGTTGTTACTAATGGCATTAGATTCACTCCTCATTAATTTATGTTATAATTTTATCATAATATTGCCAAAAAGCAACACTTATTTTTGAAAAATTCACTAACAATTTAAAAAAATGCATTAAAATAAATGTATAAATTAATAAAATGCTTGACAACGGCAATAAAAGGTGATAATATCTATTAGCAAAGCAGAAGTTATCCACAGACACTTCTCACCTTGGGGCATTCAGCCGGCTTGGTATTATGTGATTTATTAGTGTGGATAGCATATTGCTGTATGCTATCCACTTTTTTATTTAAATTTTTACTTAAATGAAAATAAAATTAGCAATACAAATATGGAGGTGCACGTTATCAGCAAGGAATTAATGATCAATGAAAAAATCAGGGACAGGGAAGTACGTCTTATCGGTAGTGAAGGAGAACAGCTTGGAGTTGTTTCAATTAAAGAAGCACTTGAAATTGCTAACGAAAAGAGCTTAGACCTTGTTAAAATCGCACCTACTGCGGTTCCGCCTGTATGTAAGGTTATGGACTATGGCAAGTACAAGTTCGAGCTTACAAAAAAAGAAAAAGAACAGCGTAAAAACCAAAAGGTTATAACAATTAAAGAAGTTCGTGTTACGCCAAATATTGACGACCACGATTTTTTTACCAAGGTTAATAACGCTATTAAATTCCTAAAAGCTGGTGACAAGGTTAAGGTTACTGTGCGTTTTCGTGGCAGAGAAGTTACTCACTCGAAGCTTGGTGAGGTTTTACTTGTTCGTTTTACAGAGGAAGTAAAAGATGTTGGTATCATTGAAAAAAGACCAAAGCTTGAAGGTAGAAATATGTTTATGTTTATCTCACCTAAAGGTGCAGAGAAATAAAATAATTTTAGGATACGAAAGGAGAAGTGCTTTATGGCTAAAAATAAATTAAAGACACATAAAGGCGCAGCAAAAAGATTTAAGCTGACCAAATCAGGAAAAGTTAAAAGAGGTCACGCATTCAGAAGTCATATTTTAAACAAGAAGTCTACAAAGAGAAAAAGAGGACTTCGTCAAATAGGTTATGCTTCAAGCGCAAATGAAGCAACAATCAAAGTATTAATTCCGTACAAATAATTTTAAATACTAAGGAGGTATGAATAAATGGCAAGAGTAAAAGGTGCTATGAGCACCAGAAGAAGACATAAGAAAGTATTAAAACTTGCAAAAGGTTATAGAGGTTCAAGAAGCCGTCTTTTCAAAACTGCTCATGAAGCGGTAATGAAAGCTCTTATGAACGCATATATAGGCAGAAAACTTAAAAAGAGGGATTTCCGTACTCTTTGGATTGCAAGAATAAACGCTGCTGCTCGTGCAAATGGCTCGAATTACAGCACAATGATGAATGGTCTTAAAAAAGCTGGTATTGAAATCAACCGTAAAATGTTATCAGAAATAGCTATTTCTGATGCAGGCGCATTTGCGCAACTTGTTGAAAAAGCAAAAGCTGCAAGAGTATAATAAATTCAAAGGGTATCGCATAGTTGCGATTCCCTTTTGTTTATGCTATAACTTTTTGCAATTTTTTTGAGGTAAAAATGATAAAAAATATTATTTCTACAGAAAATAAAATATATAAAGAGGCTAAAAAGCTTGATAGTCGTAGTCACCGAACAAAAACAGGGCTTTTTATTGCCGAGGGTGAAAGGCTTGTTAATGATGCAATACTTTGTGGGGTAGCGAAGTACATAATAATTGATGAAAATTATGATAATATTAATTTAATCACCCTGCCAATATATCGTTTTAGCAATAAGCTTTTTAATGAAATATCAGGAACAGAAACAACGCAAGGCATTGTTGCGGTGTGTAAGATGATGGAAAACAAAAGGTTAGCGAATGTTACTGGCGATATGCTTGTTATTTGCGACGGTGTTTCCGACCCTGGAAATTTGGGGACTATAATTAGAACCGCAGAATGTAGTGGCGCAAGTGGAGTAATAATGCTAACAGGCTGTGTTGATGTGTACAACCCTAAAACGGTGCGTTCAACAATGGGCTCTATTTTTAGAATACCACTATATTTTGCACAACCAGAGGAATTAGCTATGCTAAATAGCTATGAAATTGTTGTCGCAATGTTAGATGGTGCTTCTGATTTATACCAAACTGAATTTAAACAAAATGTTGCTTTGGTAATAGGTAGTGAGGCGCATGGTGTTTCTAATCTTGTTGCAGGCTTTGCCACAAAAAAAACTAAAATTCCAATGTGCGGTGGGGCAGAGTCCCTCAACGCCGCTGTTGCTGGTGGAATTATAATGTATGAAATATTTAGACGAAAAGAACGGAGATAATTTAATGCAAGAGCTTTTATATCAAATTTGGCTTGGTTGTTTAGATGGAATTTCCGTTACGAAAATTCATCGTCTTTATGATGAGTTTGGCAGTTTTCGTGCTATATATGAGGCAAATGGCATAGAATTTACAAACATTGAAAGAATAAGTTCAGAAGATATTCGGATGATTTCAAATAAAAACCTCGATAAGGCAACAAAAATTATTGAGGATTGCAATAATTTGGGAATAGATATAATAAGCTACTACGACGAGGGCTACCCAAAAAGGTTAAAACAAATAAGTGGTGCACCTACACAATTGTATGTTAGGGGAAAATTGCCACCTGTTGATGAGGTTTGTGTTATAGCAATAGTCGGTGCGAGGCGTTCAAGCCTATATGGAAATAACACGGCAAACCTTCTTGCGTATGATTTAGGCAGGGCAGGTGCAGTGGTTATAAGTGGTATGGCACGGGGAATTGATACCTCGGCACATCGAGGCGCATTAAAATCAGAGTCTGACACTATTGCTGTGCTTGGCTGTGGAGTTGATGTTGTGTACCCACCAGAAAATGTGGAGCTTAAAAGGATTATTGAAGGGCATGGTGCAGTTATTTCAGAATACCCACCAGGAACGCCCCCTACTCCCTCGAATTTCCCTGCGAGAAATAGAATAATAAGCGGTTTGTCCGTTGCCACGGTAATTGTCGAGGGCAAGGTGACAAGTGGCTCTACTATAACTGCAAGGCTGGCACTTGAACAAGGGCGAGAGGTTTTTTGTATCCCGGGCAATATTGACAGCCCACTTAGTCAAGGCCCTAATATGCTAATTCGTGACGGTGCAAGGCTTGCTACCTGCGCTAAGGATATAATTATAGATTTAACAGCAGACTACCCAGAGCTTATGGTTGAAACTATTCTTGGGGAAGATGCGCAAAACAAAATTATGGACAAGAAAATTTTAAAATTGCCTAACGACCAAAAGCGAATTTTAGATGTTTTAAAGGCTAACCACCCAATGCATATTGATGAAATTTGCCACATTACTGGCGTGGAGGTAGCAGTTGCAAACCAATGCTTATTTATGCTTGAAATGAATTCCCTTGTTAAGCCGCTCCCTGGTAAACAGTATATTTTACGCAATGATTAAAGGAGGAACTATATGGCAGACTATTTAGTAATAGTAGAATCGCCGGCTAAGGCGAAAACTATAAAAAAATATCTTGGTAAAAATTACAGCGTTATTGCATCAATGGGGCATCTTCGTGACCTTCCCAAAAGCCAGCTTGGCGTTGATGTTGAAAATAATTTTGAGCCAAAATATATAACTATTCGTGGCAAGGGAGACCTTTTATCTAAGCTGAAAAAAGAGGCAAAGTCCGCTAAAAAAGTATTTCTCGCAACTGACCCTGACCGTGAGGGTGAGGCTATTTCTTGGCACCTTGCACAGGCGCTTGGAATTGATGAAAAACACACATATCGTATTGCTTTTAACGAAATTACTAAAACTGCTGTTCAAAGTGCTGTTAAAACTCCTCGTAATATAAATAAAGATTTAGTTGATGCGCAACAAGCACGAAGAGTTCTTGACAGAATTGTTGGCTACAAAATAAGCCCACTCCTTTGGAAAAAGGTTAAAAAAGGCTTAAGCGCAGGGCGTGTGCAATCTGTTGCAACTCGTTTAATTGTTGACCGCGAGCGTGAAATTGAAGATTTTATTCCGCAGGAATATTGGACTATAAATGCACTTCTTAATCAAAAGAATAAAAAAGACTCTTTTAATGCTCGTTTTCATGGAGATAGCAAAGGTAAAATCGAGCTTAAAAATGAAGATCAAGTTAATGATATTTTAAAAACAATAGAAAAGGCAGATTACGCTGTTAAATCTGTTAAAAAGAGCGAGAAATCACGCAATCCTGCGCCTCCGTTTACTACAAGTACCTTGCAACAGGAGGCATCAAGGAAGCTTAATTATACATCAAAACGCACAATGCAAGCGGCGCAACAGCTATATGAGGGAGTAGACGTAGAGGGTGTTGGCTCTGTTGGTCTTATAACTTATATGAGGACTGACTCGCTCCGTATTTCAGATGAAGCGCAGGCAGAGGCATTGGCATTTATAAAGGGCAAATATGGTGAGGATTTTGCACCGCAAACTCCGAGAGTTTATAAAACTAAGAAAAATGCTCAGGATGCCCACGAGGCAGTTCGTCCAACTGACGTAACTCTTACGCCAGAAAAGGTCAAAGCATCGCTAACGACTGAATTATTTAAATTGTATCGTCTAATTTGGGAGCGCTTTGTTGCAAGCCAAATGACGAATGCAATTTTTGATACTGTAAGCTCGGACATTTCAGCAGATAAATATATTTTCAAGGCAAGTGGCTCGAAGCTTAAATTTGCGGGCTTTATGAAGCTATATGTAGAGGGTAAGGACGAGCAAGAGGATGAAGAGGGCACAATTCCTGTTTTAACCGAGGGTGAAGGGCTATCTCTTAATAAAATCGAGGAAAAACAGCATTTCACACAGCCTCCTGCACGCTATACCGAGGCTACCTTAATTAAAGAAATGGAAGAGCAAGGAATAGGCAGGCCAAGCACATACGCACCAACAATTATAACAATTTTAGCAAGAGGCTATGTTGCTCGTGATGCAAAGGCTCTATTTCCTACCGAGCTTGGCATAATTATAACCGACCTTATGATAGAGCATTTTAAAAATATAGTTGACGTTGAATTTACTGCAAATATGGAGGAAAAGTTTGACGAAATCGAAGACGGAAATGTTGATTGGATAAGCATTATTCGTGACTTCTACACTCCTTTTGCAATAACGCTAACAAAGGCAGAGGAAGAAATTGGTGATATCGAGCTTAAAGATGAAGTTTCAGATGTTCCTTGTGAAAAATGTGGACGTATGATGGTTTATAAAATGGGGCGCTTTGGTAAATTTTTAGCCTGCCCTGGCTTTCCAGAATGTCGCAATGCAAAGGCAATTGTTCAAGAAACAGGTGTAATTTGCCCTGCTTGTGGTGGAAATATTCTTGTTAAAAAGTCTAAAAAAGGCAAGCTTTACTATGGCTGTGAGCATAACCCCACTTGTGAATTTATGTCTTGGGATATGCCAATTACTGATAAATGCCCACGTTGTGGTGGTATTATGTTTAAAAAAGCAGGAAAAGATAGCAAAAAAGTTTATTGTGGTGACAAGGAATGTGGCTACGAGGGGAGTATTGAAAAATGAGCGTAACCGTTATTGGGGCAGGGCTTGCAGGGTGTGAGGCAGCATGGCAGATTGCAAACCGTGGTGTTAAGGTTACATTAATTGATATGAAGCCAAACAAAAAATCTCCTGCGCATAAATCGGACAATCTTGCAGAGCTTGTTTGCAGTAATTCACTAAGAGCAGACGGACTTGCAAATGCTGTTGGTCTTTTAAAGGAAGAAATGAGAATGATGAACTCGCTTATTATAGAATGTGCAGATACAACAAGGGTTCCAGCAGGTGGCGCTTTGGCAGTTGACCGTGAGGGTTTTGCGGAGTTAATTACAAAAAAAGTAATTGAGCATGAAAATATAGAACTAATTTTGTCAAACGAGGTAACTGAAATTCCAAAGGACGGAACTGTTGTTATCGCAACTGGTCCACTTACTTCTGATGCTATGGCAGAGGAAATTAAAAAGCTAACTGGCGGGGAATATTTGCATTTTTTTGATGCAGCAGCGCCAATAGTTACTTATGAAAGTGTAAATAAAGACACAACATATAAGGCGGCACGCTATGGCAAGGGTGGGGACGATTATGTTAACTGCCCAATGGACAAAGCGCAGTATGATGCCTTTTGGGAGGCGCTAACCACTGCTGAAACTGCCGAGGTAAAGGAATTTGAAAACAATGTTTTCGAGGGCTGTATGCCTGTTGAGGTTATGGCAAAGCGTGGTCGTGAAACCTTGCTTTTTGGGCCATTAAAGCCAGTAGGCTTGCCACGACCAGATGGAACGCTTCCACATGCTGTTGTTCAATTACGTCAAGATAACGCAAACGGAACATTATTTAATTTAGTTGGCTTTCAAACACATCTTAAATTTGCAGAGCAAAAGCGTGTGTTTAGTATGATTACAGGGCTTGAAAATGCTGAATTTGTTCGCTATGGTGTTATGCACCGAAACACATATATAAATTCACCAACCCTGCTTGCACCAACCTATCGCTTAAAATCAAGAACAAATATATTTTTTGCAGGGCAAATTACAGGCGTTGAGGGCTATGTTGAAAGTGCATCAAGTGGACTTATTGCAGGGATTAATGCAGCAATGGTAGAGCTTGGGCAAGAGGAAGTAGTTTTCGATAGGTACACAGCGCACGGTGCACTTGCAGCTTATGTTTGTGAGGGCTCGGGCAAAAACTTTCAGCCTATGAATGTTAATTTTGGCTTACTTCCACAGCTTGACGTTAGGATAAAAAGTAAAAAGGAACGCTATGAGAGAATATCGGCAATAGCGCTTGAAAAAATAGTTGCATATATGGAAAAAATGTGATATAATATCAAAGCTGTAAAAAATACACACGCCATATTGATTTGTATGCTGTTGCTTGAAAAAGTATCATACAAAAATGAAATGGGCGGAGGTATCAAAAAAACAAGGAGGAATTTAAAAATGGGTGTTATTTCAATGAAACAACTTTTGGAGGCTGGCGTTCACTTCGGTCACCAAACTCGCAGATGGAATCCGAAAAT
>Ga0247840_10000370_pt1 | contig 94305 bp, 94 predicted proteins | sample LaCruzMarch2015__FD_192404 | JGI IMG/M metagenome (GOLD analysis project Ga0247840, IMG submission 192404) | Freshwater microbial communities from meromictic Lake La Cruz, Castile-La Mancha, Spain - LaCruzMarch2015_17m | ecosystem: Environmental > Aquatic > Freshwater > Lake | place: Spain... | reverse complement strand
GCCCTGATGGGCGGCGAGGTGGGGGTGACCAGCGCCCCGGGTGAGGGCAGCAACTTCTGGTTCACCGCACGGCTGGAGCGCGCCGAGCGCGAGGGCGCGTCGCCGTCGAGCGCGGCCCCGGAGGCGGGGAGCGCCGAGCTGATGCTCGCCCGCCGCTATCGGGGCGCCCGGGTGTTGCTCGCGGAGGACGAGCCCATCAACCAGGCCGTTACGGTGGAATTGCTGAGCGATCTGGGTCTTGCCGTGGACTTGGTCGGCAATGGCCGGCTCGCCGTGGAGCGGGTGCGCGCCGGGGACTATGCGCTGGTGCTGATGGACGTGCAGATGCCGGTTATGGACGGGCTCGACGCCACCCGCGCCATCCGCGACCTGCCCGGTAAGGGGTCGCTGCCCATCCTCGCCATGACCGCCAACGCCTTCGCCGAGGACCGCGCGCGATGCCTGGAGGCCGGGATGAACGACCACATCGCCAAACCCGTGGTGCCTGAGGCGCTCTTCGAGACCTTGCTGCGCTGGCTGGCGTAACGACCGCGGCGCCCTCTATCCGTGTCTTGGCCACCGGGTCGGCGCGCAGGTTGATGCGGGCGAATCCGGTCGATTGCTGGGCGAGGGCATAGCGGACCTTCGGTCGGATGATGCGTTCATCGTACGTCAGTTGGGCAACTCGCCGTAAAGGCGCTTGCCCGGCGCCCCCGTCGCGCCTAACATCGCCGCCATTTGCGGTCTTGCGTGGGGTGTATCTCCGCTGCGGTGCACCGTTGGCGCGGAGTCCGGAGATCGCCGGCGCCGGCCGCGCGGGGCGCGGATCGCCCGCGCGAGTCTCGAATACAACGACCGAGATGGCCAACCCGGCCCCTGTCCGGGCCTTGCATCTCACCCGAGCCGATCGTGCTCGATCAGACCGAAAACCAGGTGATAGCGCATGAAAACCGCCCGTATCCTCTCCGTTGCCCTCGGTGCCGCCGCGCTTGCCCTCGCCGCGGTGGCGCAGGCCGGCGACACCGTCAAGATCGGTACCTTCCTTTCCGTCACCGGCCCCGCCTCGTTCCTCGGTGACCCGGAGCTGAAGACGTTACAGATCTACGTAGAAGACATCAATAAGGAAGGCGGCGTCCTCGGCAAGCAGGTCGAGCTCTTCCATTACGACACCGGCGGTAACGCCAAGGAGGCGGTGAGCTTTTTCAAGCGCCTGGTCAAGAAGGACGATGTGGATGTGATCGTCGGCGGGTCCTCGTCCGGTGAGTCCCTGGCGGTGATGCCGCTCGCGGAGAGCGAGCAGATCCCCTTTATCTCCATGGCCGGGGCGGTGAAGATCATCGAGCCGGTGCAGAAGTGGACCTTCAAGACCCCCCATACCGATCGCATGGCGGCGGCCAAGATCTACACGGACATGAAGCACCGGGGCATCACCAAGGTGGCGCTGATCAGCGGCGACGGCGGATTCGACAAGTCTGGGCGGGAGCAGTCGCTGGATCTCGCCCCCAAGTACGGCATCGAGATCGTGGCGGACGAGTCCTACGGCAACAAGGACACGGACATGACCGCCCAACTCACCAAGATCCGCGGAAGCGGCGCCCAGGCCATCCTCAACTTCGGTTTCGGCACCGGTCCGGCCATCGTGACCAAGAACGTCCGCCAGTTGGGCATCGACCTGCCGCTGTATCAATCCCACGGGGTCGCCTCCAAGAAGTTCATCGAGCTGGCCGGCGATGCGGCCAATGGCGTGCGCCTGCCGGCCTCGGCCCTGCTGGTCCCGGACAAGCTGGCGGATAGCGATCCCCAGAAACCCGTCCTGCTTGCCTATAAAAAGGCCTACGAGGCCAAGTATGGCGATGTCTCCGCCTTCGGCGGCCATGCCTATGACGCCTTACTCATCGCCGTCGAGGCGATCAAGCGGGCGGGCACGACCGACAAGGCGAAGGTCCGCGACGAGATCGAGAAGACCAAGGGTTTGGCCGGCACCGCCGGGATCTTCAACATGAGCCCCGAGGATCACATGGGCCTGGGCCTGGGTGCCTTCAAGATGATTGAGATCAAGAACGGCGACTGGGTGATCGTCGATGAGCGTTGATGCCGCCCGCCTGGCCGGGTCTTGACGGCAGCCGGGATCTCGGGCTACGGAACGCGCCAACCGCTTGTTCTTACAGTTGGGGCACTGCCGCGCGTGTCTAACCCGACCGACAGGCGTGCCGCACCCAACCTGTTTGGTGCCTCTGACCGGTGCAATCGGCGGATGCGCTTTGCTTATCGACTGCAAGTTCGCCCGATGCACGATGTCTGATCAGATCCTCCAGTTCCTGCTGACCGGTATCACCCTGGGCTCCACCTATGCCCTGGTCGCACTTGGTTTCGCCATCATCTACAACGCCTCGGATGTGGTGAACCTGGCCCAGGGGGAGTTCGTGATGCTGGGGGCCATGAGCGCCATTGCACTGTCCGCCGGGGCGGGCGGTCTACCGCTGCCGGCGGCCATCCTCGGCGCGGTGCTGGCAACCCTGGTCGTGGGATTGATGCTGCAACGTTTCGCCATCGCCCCGGCCAAGGGTATCGACGTCGTGGGGACCATCATCATCACCATCGGCGCCTCGATCTTCCTGCGCGGCCTGGCGCTCTTGCTGTGGGGTAAGGATATTAAGGCGCTGCCCCATTTCTCCGGCGATAACCCGATCCGTCTCGGCGAGGTGACACTCATGCCTCAGAGCCTCTGGGTCATGGGGGGCACGGCGGTCCTGGTCCTGGCGGTCCACCTCTTTTTCAACCGCACGCTCGTGGGTAAGGCGATCCTCGCCTGCTCCTGCAATCGCACCGCCGCCGCGCTCGTGGGGATCGACGTGGGCCGCATGCTGCTGGTAGCCTATGGACTCTCGGCCCTGCTGGGGGCCATGGCGGGGGTCCTGGTGGCACCCATCACCTATACCTCCTACGATGCCGGCGTCATGCTCGGCCTGAAGGGCTTCGCCGCGGCCGTCCTCGGCGGTCTGGGCAACCCCATGGGCGCGGTGGCGGGCGGCCTGATACTCGGGCTGGTGGAGTCGCTGGCGGCCGGTCTGGTCTCCTCTGGTTATAAGGATGCCATCGCCTTTATCATCCTGCTCCTGGTGCTGTTCATCAGGCCCAGCGGACTCTTCGGTCGCGCCTCGGCGGAGCGGGTGTGAGTCGATGATGAAGCGATTGCGCGGATGGTTGCTGCTGGCGGGCCTGCTCGTCGCCCTGCCCATACTCTTTCCGGATAATTATTACGTCAACGTGGTCGGGGCGGCAGCCGCGCTGCATGCCATCCTGACGGTCGGCCTCAACCTGCTGATGGGCTATGCGGGCCAGATCTCGCTGGGTCATGCCGCCTTTTTCGGGCTTGGGGCCTATACTTCAGCCATCCTCACGACCCGTTGCGGATGGGACCCCTGGCTTGCGCTCGGGGCGGGGCTGGTCCTCACCGGCGCGGTCGCCTATGTAATCGCCCGCCCGGTCCTGCGCCTTAAGGGCCACTATCTGGCCATGGCCACGCTGGGCTTCGGGATCATCGTTCATATCCTGCTGGTGCAGACCGGCAGCCTCACGGGCGGTCCGGATGGTATCGGTGAGATCCCGCCACTGTCTCTGTTCGGCTGGACGATCGATACGGATGTGCGCTGGTATTGGGTCATCACCGGCACACTCTTGGCTGTGGTGCTGCTGGCGCTCAATCTCATGGATTCACGCACCGGTCGGGCCTTGCGCGCCCTCCATGGCGCCGCAGTGGCCGCGTCCGCGATGGGCATCGACACCGCACAGGCCAAGACCGCTGTTTTCGTCCTGGCGGCACTGACGGCGGGCCTGGCGGGCAGCCTCTTTGCTCATCAGCAGGCCTTCGTCAGCCCGGATTCATTCAATTTCTTCGTCTCCATCGAATTGGTGACCATGGTGGTGCTGGGCGGCATGGCCTCGACCTATGGCGCCATCCTGGGCGCCGTCATCCTCACCTTCCTGCCGGAGCTCTTGGTCGTATTCGAGGATTATGAGGTCGTCATCTTCGGCGCCATCCTCATGCTGATGATGATCTTCATGCCCCAGGGCATCGCCGGCGGACTGCGCGCGCTGATGAGATGGCCGCGCGCTCGCACCGCCCGCACCGCGAGGTTGACCCAGGATGCTGCTTGAGGCGAGCGGACTGAGCAAGTCGTTCGGGGGCGTCACCGCCATCGCGGACCTTGATTTTCGCGTGCCTGAGGGTTTGGTCTATGCGGTCATCGGTCCGAACGGCGCCGGCAAGACCACGCTTTTCAATCTGCTCTCCGGCGTCTATCGCCCGGACGAGGGCCGGCTCGCGTTTGCCGATCGGGATCTCGTCGGGCGTTCGTCCCACGAGATCGCCCGCCTGGGCCTGTCGCGCACCTTTCAGAATCTCCAGGTCTTCTTCAATATGAGTGTCCTGGAGAATGTGATGGTGGGCGCTCACGCGCGTGCCAAGAGCGGCCTCTTCGGGGCTCTGCTGCGGCTGCCGCGCATGCGCCGGGAGGAGCGGGCGATCGGCCGGTGGGCACAGGAGGCGCTCGATTTCTGCGGCCTGGGGGAACTCGCCGGGCGTTCGGCGGGCGCGCTGCCCTATGGCGCACTCAAGCGCCTGGAGATCGCCCGCGCACTGGCGGCCGAGCCGCGACTCCTGCTGATGGACGAGCCCGCCGCCGGACTCAACGATACCGAGACGCTGGAGATGCGCGGACTGATCGGTCGGATCCGCGACCGGGGCATTACGGTCCTGCTGGTGGAGCACAACATGGGCCTGGTGATGCAGGTCTCCGACCGCATCCTGGTGATCGATTATGGCAGCCGGCTGGCGGAGGGAACCCCCGACGAGGTGCGCGCCGATCCGCAGGTGGTCGCCGCCTATCTGGGAGGCGAGGTCCATTATGCCGTCGAGTGAGCCGCTGCTCGAGGTGCGCGGACTGCGGGCGCGTTACGGCCCGGTCGAGGTTCTGCACGGCCTGGATATTCGGGTCGAGTCCGGCGAGCTGGTCTCCATCGTCGGCGCCAACGGCTGCGGCAAGACGACACTGCTGCATACGATCTCGGGCATCCGGCGGGCCAGTGCCGGCCGGATCCTGCTCGCGGGCCAGGACATCGGCCGTCTCGCCCCGCACCGCATCGTGGCCGCCGGGATCTGCCAGGTCCCCGAGGGGCGTCAGGTCTTCGCCCCCTTGAGCGTCGAGGACAACCTGCGCCTGGGTGCCTGGTCCCAGCGCCATGCCTCGGGCTGGGTCACCGAGCGGCTCGCGTTCGTTTATGGCCTGTTTCCTATCCTCGAAGAGCGCCGCAATCAAAGCGCCGGAACCCTCTCGGGGGGCCAGCAGCAGATGCTCGCCATCGGCCGTGCACTGCTCGGCCGGCCGCGGCTGCTGCTGCTCGACGAGCCCTCGATGGGACTCGCGCCGCTCCTCGTGGAAGAGATATTCCGGGTCATCCGCGAGCTCAATCGCCAGGGTGTGACCATTCTGCTGGTGGAGCAGAACGCCCGTGCCGCGCTGAGCGTGGCCCACCGCGGATACGTATTGGAGACCGGACGGGTGGCCATGACCGCTGACGCCCTGACACTGCGCAACGACGAGGCAGTCAAGCGGGCCTATCTGGGGTATTGACCGGAGCTCGGCCGACCTGAGGAGCGGTTCACTCATTAGCGAATGCTGTTAGCGTCGTTGTCGTTGTCGTAATCGAGGCTATCGTAGCGCCCCGGACTCTCTCACACCGCAAATTGCATCGCTTCTCCGATTACGACAACGACAACGGTTCTGTTCGTGTTTAACTTGTTCTTGACTCGTTACTAAGCTCGCTATGGAGCGCCAACGAGCACCACGGGGGAGGCCGAGATGTATGTCGAGAAGATCATGAGCCGGCCGGTGGACACCGTCACCGCCGATCTGAAGTTAAGCCAGGCGGCGCACCAGATGCGCGCGAAGGGGCGCCGTTTTCTGCCCGTGGTGGACGGGGACGGGCGCCTGCTGGGCCTGCTGTCCCACCGCGAACTGGAGCGGGCGGAGCCCTCGGCCATCACCACCCTGTCCGTGGGTGAAGTCAATTACCTCATGGCCAAGATCAAGGTGGAGCAGGTGATGCGCCGCGAGGTGATCACCTGCGGCCCCGGCACCCTGATCGAGGTCGCGGGCCAGCTCATGCGCGATCGGCGGATCGGGAGCCTGCCGGTCGTGGACGAGCGGATGCAACTGCTCGGGATCATCACCGACGATGACATACTCGACTTCTTCCTCGCCATCACCGGATGTGGAATGGAGGACACCACCCGTATCGCTGTCCACCTGCCTGACCGTGTCGGCGAACTGGCTAAGCTCCTGGCCGCCATCAACGGCCAGGGCGGCTACATCGCGACCGTGGTCTCGCCGGTCTCGCCCGACGAGACGGGCATGCGCATCGTCATCGTGCGTTTCCGTGCCCCTGATCCCGACGCCTTGGACCGCTATCTGCGCTCCCAGGGCTATGACCTGTTCACCGAGGAATTGGCCACGGCGCGGTAGCTTGAGGTGCAGGCCCAGCGCCGGGCGCCCGGGCGCCTTGGTTGGCTCGACGCCTTGCTGAGCGAATACCCACTCGACAGCCGCGAGGGCGCCGCGTCTGCCGTCCCCCCGCGCGACCTCTACCGCCCGGAGCGGATCAACTCACGCGGTCTGGACCTGGGCGACCCGGCCGCCGCCGCCGCGCTCGCCGCCGCCATGGAACTGGCCCTGGAGACCCCTGGCGGGCCGCGCCCCTGGTCTGTCGGACCGAGCTGCCCGAGGCGGCGCGCCCGGTCCTGGACCCGGCCGACCGGCGCCGCACCCGCGGGCTGGTGGTGGAGTCTGGCCCCACGGCCCTCAACGCCGCGCTGGCTGCGGCCCAGGCCGCCGCGCCCGACTGGGCGCGCCTGCCGGTCGAGCAGCGCGCACTCTGCCTGGAGCGGGCCGCAGACCTGTTGGAGGAGCGCCTGTGGGCCTTCGCCGCCCTGTGCTGCCGGGAGGCGGGCAAGACGGTCCGGGACGGGCTCGCGGAGGTGCGCGAGGCGGCCGACTACTGCCGCTACTATGCCGCCCGCGCCCGGGATCTCCTGGCGCAACCGCGCCTGCTGCCGGGGCCGACCGGGGAGCGCAATGCGCTTGCGCTGCAAGGGCGCGGGGTCTTTGCCTGCATCAGGTGGCCGGGATTCTGGTCCGGGCCTGCGATCTGGTTCCCGTTTCACCTGATCGTGCATGCCGACCCCAACGGGGTCGAATAGACCAGCCCAGGGTAACGCCCTGGGATCGCGTGGTGAAATCGGCATAGCCCTGAAAGGGCGTGACATTACGGCGGAGTCCCAGCTGTCACGCCCTTTCAGGGCTAGGCGCCGTGATACCTCACACCCAGGGCGTTGCCCTGGGCTGGTAGGTCACGCCCCTTCGGGGCTCTGGGCGAGTCGCAAGATAAGGCGGAGCGAGGGCCAGGTCCGGCCAGTGATCACGCCAAGGCGCCAAGCTCACCAAGAAACACCTTGGCGCCTTGGCGTGATGACTGCTCTTTGCGGGCTCAAGCGCTCGCGCGGGCCGCGAATACGGTTCCCGGGCGCCGGCTCAGGCACTTACCGCCGCCTCGCCGCGTGCCTCGCGCTCCGGCGGCAGGGCCCGGGTCAGCACCCGCAGTCCGGCGTCGGGGCGGTGGGCGCGCTCGCTGATGTGGCGGCGCCAGGCGCGCGCCCCGGGCTGGCCGTGGAAGAGGTCCAGGATTTGCCGGCTCATGGCCCCGAGCGGGATCCCGTCATCCAGTTCGCGCGCCACGTAGGGAAGGTAGTCCTCCAGCACCCGGTGGCGGGTCGGGTGCGGGCAGGTCTCGCCGTAGATCAGGCGATCGGCGCCCGCCAGCACCCAGGGGTCCAATTCGACAGGGGCCCTTGTGCTTATCTGGCCGCGCTGCACGGGACCGCGTCAGTCAGGTCGGAGTGACGAGTGCCCGTCGTCGCTGAAGGTATTCAGGACGTGGAGCCCCTTCCGGTGGCGCCCTCAATTTCTGCCCATCGTACGGTCTAAGCTGGTTCTCGAGCGCCTGATCATGTCCGACTCTGCCCCAGTCGATGCGAATTGTGAGGTCGTCATCTACCAGGAGGTGCCCCTTCTCGAATGCGCGGTCCACGAGTAGCGAAAGACAGATGCCATTCGACGGGTCCAACCGGATGCTCTCATCTTCGCTCCACGGAACGATGTGCGACGCGACAAGGAAAGCCTTAGTAACGATGCCAGTAATCGCGCACCGATTTCCATAGTTGGCCTTGACCGCTTCAGCGAACGCCCTCTGCGCGCTGCCTCGTGTCTTGATTGTGGTGATCGCATCGGCGACTTCGTAGTTCTTGTTTTCAATATTTTTTCGGAAAGCTTCGACCTGGTCAGGGTCAACCTCGAACGTCTCGGCAGCTGCGTCTCCCTGGGACGTCGCCGGGAAGCGCGCCTTCAGCATGTTAACGATGTCATCGACAGATGCCGCGATCTCCTCTGGCAACGGTGAGGCCTGTAACCAAGCGTCGTGATTACGAGTCGGGTCGAAGAATATGCCGTATCCGGGGCACTGAAGGTAATCGGCGAGTGCGTGGCCCGTGTCTGCATCAAGCGCAGCTATCACGCTCTCCGGATTTGCTGATGCACTGAGCTGCGACAGAGCATTTTGGACCATTGTGCCTGGTGCCGTACCGCCGCTCTGGAAAATTGACGATGCAATCGCTGGTCGCTGAGATGTCCTAGCGGCGAGAACTTGAATGTCATGTGGGACGAGTTGTAAGGCAGCCCAAGCGTAGTCCTCGCTCGGGCTCTTGAGATATGCGCGCAGGTGCAATGTGCTTGGCTCATCCCGAAGCTTGACCGCCAGCAAGTATGGCTGCCCGGCACCGCCAGGGCTCGCAAGTTGCGCGAATTCTTTCTCGGCACCGGTGAAATCCAGATGAGAAGGATCTCCCGGGATCGTCTCGGCAGTGGCTTCGCTCGGCGCGAGCGCCATCTTCCACGCCTTCGGTGCACCGAGGCTCGTTTCCCATTTGAGCGCGACCATTCAGACCCTCCCGATGATAATCGCTTCGGGCGACAGGTGTGCTTCGACCTCTCGTCGACTCTGCGCAGCCAGCGAACGATGAGTCGTAAATCGGACAATCTCAGCGTCTGGGAACAAGTCTCGAACCGATTCGGTGTCACGATTGGACATCACCCATCGCACGCCGCGCTGAGACAGATCCGCACAGATGTCTGCAAGCTCGATGAGATCGAACATCTCGAAGGTTTTCGCCGTGTACTTGTTGAATTTCGCGGTGGGCTCTTTCTCCACGCCCGGTCGTGTGAATACAGGCAAATACGGAGGGTCGAGGTAGACGAAGTCTCCGCGCGTTGCGCTGTCAAGCAACTTGCGGAAGTCGACGGCGACTATGTCCGCCCGGTTGAGGACCTTCCCGATGGACTTCATCGTGGCTTCACTAACGCCCTTAAACCGACGGTCTCCCCAAGGCACATTCATCGCTCCGGTTCGGGAGTTTTCCCGCCACAGGTGATTCCAGGAAACTCCGTTCAAGTAAAGGAAGCGTGCCGCCTTTTCAACGAGGCAATGAGGTGTGGCCGAGCGAACCTCGTAGTAGAACTCCTTCGAGTCGTTTGCCAGGTACCACTCCAGCAGCGGGCGCAGCTCCGATTGGTAGTCCCTCATCGCGATCCAAGCAGCGATAAGGTGCTCATTGAGGTCTGCGAGGTGTGAGCGACCTGATACGCGGGCAGCACAAGCGAGGAAAACGGCGCCTCCGCCGAGAAAGGGTTCGTAATAATTCCGGATGCTGCCAGGCGCGTGAGGAAGGATGCGCGAAAGCAGCCGCGACTTGCCGCCGACCCATCTAATGAAGGGCTTGATCGGCGCCGGGTCGGGGGCAACAGCGTGCCGTGCATCGGATGGCCTGTCTAGAATGGCCAGCGTCATGCTTTTGGTGACTTCATTTTGTGTCTCGTGGATTTATGGTACTCGATTGGCTGATTTTTTCAGAGGTATTGGGGGGAGGGGGTTACGCTGGGTGGACTTTTGCATGGTTTGCCCAAATTCCGGAAACACCTCGCGAAAATCCAGTTAGAACCCGCAACCCCGAGGCACAGGCTCGTGCGCAGCTTCCTGAAACCCTGAAGACTCAGCTTATGATACACTGTAAAAATGATCAGTAGCGACACTCGTCGCCCCCTTCCCTGGTCTCGAGGTTCATATGTCTGACGTCAAACTCGTGTGGCCGAACAAGAATCTGTCGCTGCGGGCCTCGGGTGAGGCGGGCTACGAGTGGGTACAACCAACCGATCGCCGACTGCTTGAGCCGCTCAAGCTTGAGCCGCTTACGGCGAACCCGCTGAACGCATGTGCGAATGTGCTTGCTATCGGCGACGGTCTGGATGTTCTAGAGGCGCTAACCACACGAACTACCGTCCTAAACGATGGCATCCGTCTTGTGTATCTTGACCCGCCCTTCAACACTCAGGTGAACTTTCGTCAGTACGACGACACCATGCAACGGTCAATGTGGCTGAGCATGATGCGAGACCGACTCGCGGCGTTGCGCTCAAGTCTCGCCGAGGATGCCAGCGTATGGGTGCACCTCGACGACTCAGAAGTGCACCGGGCTCGCGCAGTAATGGATGAAGTTTTCGGCGAGAAAGCGTTTGTTGCCTCAGTCGTATGGCAGAAGAAGACCACCCGTGACTCCCGCGCAGCTTTTTCGTCGAACCATGACACAATCTTAGTGTATGCCCCGAGTGGACCAAAGAAGTGGAAGACCTCGCGGAATCTGTTGGTTAAGGACGACGCACACTTGCAGAACCGCGACGATGACCCGCGTGGACCTTGGTCCGACGCTCCCTTCACGGCGCCCGGCTTTCGCAAAGCCCAACAGTACGACATCGTCACGCCGACCGGGCAAATATTGCGGCATCCACGCGGTCGTTCCTGGTACGCCACCGAGAACACCTACCTCGACTTGCTTGCAGATGGCCGAATCTGGTTCCCGAAGGGCGGCGACGGTTCACCGCGCCTGAAACTGTTCGCGCATCAACTCAGAGGGCTCGTTCCATTCACGGTGTGGGCGGCGACAGACACTGGCACGAACGACGACGCGAAACGGCACCTGATGGCGATGTTCCCGGATGTCGAGGTGTTCGACACTCCCAAACCTGAGTCGCTTCTGGAGCGGGTCATTCACATTGCGACCAATCCGGGCGAGCTAGTGGTCGACATATTCGGCGGTAGCGGAACCACTGCCGCGGTCGCACACAAAATGCGCCGCCGGTGGGTAGTCGCCGAGCGCAATTCGCAGACTGTCCTTGACTTCCTGCTGCCGAGATTGCATCGAGTTATCGACGGTAGCGACCTGGGAGGCGTTACCGAGGCGACCTCCTGGATCGGAGGTGGTAGCTTCGAGGTCGTCCAGGTGTCGCCGCGGTTCGGGATGTTTACCGGTTGGTGTCGAGCTGAGTCTATCAAGCGGCAGGCGTTCCAGGGGCGGAGTTGCGGGGACGGCAGAGTTCCGGGGACAGGATACTTAAATTCGCTGGGAACCCAACCACAACCAAAAACGCCTCATGGGATGAGGGTCACCCTTTAGCTGACCCAGCGCGTAAGTTGAGCCGAGGAACGGACACTGGTGGCGAATTCCCTCCAAGGCGCCGGCAGGCCACAACAGACACTCTGGAGGCAGCCATTCAGCGGCTTGCCGGATTCGCCACCAGTGTCAGGAACGAGGCCCAACGTGGCAGGCCGATCCAGTAATCCTTGGGTCGATCATGGCCGGGATTCTCCGCGAGCCACTTCCTGCCGGGGGTCCGGCATCTCATCCCGAAGGTTGGAGGCTCATCGTGAGGCGCGAAGGGAATCACGCCTTGACCCCGACGATCCAACGGGGCCAGAAAGGATCAAGACTCGGAAGCAGCCGGCTCAATTGCCGGGTAATCTCATCCCTTGTCGCCAGCCCTGACGGCAATTTAGTCAAATCGCCGCGCATGTAAGCCTCGGCCGCCTCGATGACCAGTTCGGCATCCATCGAGCGGGCCTGCTCAAGCCCGAATATATCGGAAGTCAGCCAGCCCACTACGTCCCCATGAAGCGCCCACGGCAGATCGTCGAACGTCACCGCCTTATCGTCTTGGAGATTGAAACAGAAGAGCCGGTCCTGAACTTCATCAAAGTGCGGTTCCACCGATGCGAGTACCAGCGGCGAATGAGTCGCCGCGTGGACCTGCACTATCAGACTCTGTTGCAGCTTGTCCACGACCTTCAAGATGGCCGGCAGAATCGTACGCTGCCACCTAGGATGCAGGTGGGCCTCGATCTCATCCACAATCAAGACAATACGATCGGTTGGCTGCTCCTTGCGCAACTCGGCCGCTTGCCGATGCTCGACCCAGGCCCAGACGATCAGATAGGCAAAGCCGACGATCCGTCTAACGCCTGCCGACCACTGGGGGTAGGGCACGGCCCCATAGGGCATACGCAGTGTCGGGAACTTGCGGCTGTCATCGACAAACACCTTCCGGGGTTCCTCGCACCGAAGCGGTTCCAGCGGGTGCGACAACAGGGCCAGCGTTTCCTCCAGATACTTGAAGGGGCTGCTGCCGGGATCGCTCGAACGCTGGTAATACCACTCGACCCAATCGGCAACCAGGCCGTTGCAAAGGACGCGTTCACCACCCTTCAGACCATTGGCGATAGTGTCCGGGCTGAATTGGTAAGCCTTGGGCTGCTCCTCGCCCTCCTTCCTCCCCGTGGCCGGGTCCCGCCAATAATTGCGCGCGGGGTCCCAGACTGCGAAGCCGCCGTCCACTGCGGCATAGACGACGAGCCCCGACTTGAGTGGACGCCCCTTCGGTCTGCTCCAGGTCTGCGAATGAAAATCGAACGTTGCCGTCTTCGGCGCCTTGTCTTTACTCCTTGGCTGGCGTGCCATGCTCTGGATCTCGTAGGCGATGGACGGCAGGTCGGCTTTCCCATCGGCATCCGGGAGGGCGGTACGCCCGCCGGGCCAGGTACCCGTTAGCGACCAGAAGCAGACATCCAGGAGGAACGACTTCCCCAGGCCGTTGTCGCCGGTGATGAGGTTCAACCGGTCGCCAAAGGCCGCCGACAGGTCGCCGACTGGGCCGAGACTATGCAGTTTGAGTGATTTCAGCATTTGAGCAATCTCTTCTGGCGCAGTTGCTTGCCGATGGATGACCACTCGTATTTCCCTGCGATCAGTTCCTCGGCGTCCGGGCTTTCGAGGGCGATGGTTGCGGGCGGGCGCTCAGGTATGACGCTACACGGCTAGCTGGCTGTGTGGCAAGGGGTATCTGAACGGTTACCGGTCCTGACTCCCCGCTTCCAGATGCCGCGCCAGGCGATCGTCGGCGCAACGCTCGTAACGCATGGCAAGACGTTGGCGAGTGTGGCGTCTTGGGGTGATCACTGCTCTGGTCGGGCTCGGGCACGCGCGAGCCGGGCATGCTGTTTGCTGTTGCCGGGCCCCGGCTCAGGCACCCACTGCCGCCTCCCCGCGTGCCTCGCGCTCCGGCGGCAGGGCGCGCGTCAGCACCCGCAGCCCGGCGTCGGGGCGGTGGGCGCGCTCGCTGATGTGGCGGCGCCAGGCGCGCGCGCCGGGCTGGCCGTGGAAGAGGCCCAGGATGTGCCGGCTCATGGCCCCCAGGGGGACCCCGGCGTCCAGTTCGCGGGCGACATAGGGAAGGAATGCCTCCAGCACCCGGTGGCGGGTCGGGTGCGGGCTGGTCTCGCCGTAGATCAGGCGGTCGGCGCCGGCCAGCACCCAGGGGTCCTCGTAGGCGGCGCGCCCGATCATGACGCCGTCCAGTTGGGGCAGGAAGCCGGCGGCGGCGTCCAGGCTGCGCACGCCCCCGTTGAGGGCGATGGGCAGGGCCGGGAAATCGGCCTTGAGGCGGGCAACGATGTCATAGCGCAGCGGGGGTATCTCCCGGTTCTCCCGGGGGCTCAAGCCCTGGAGCCAGGCCTTGCGGGCATGCACGATGAGGGCGTCGGCGCCGGCCCCCGCCAGCGCGCTGACGAAGGCGACCAGTTCTTCATAGCTGTCGCGGTCATCGATGCCGATGCGTGACTTGACCGTCACCGGGACGGCGACCGCACCCTTCATGGCGGCCACGCACTCGGCCACCAGGGCGGGCTCCGCCATCAGGCAGGCGCCGAAGCGCCCGTGCCGGACCCGGTCCGAGGGGCAGCCGCAGTTGAGGTTGATCTCGTCATAGCCCCACTCCTGCCCCAGGGCGGCACAGCGGGCCAGTTCGCCGGGGTCCGAGCCGCCCAGTTGCAGCGCCAGCGGGTGCTCGGCCGGGTCGAACCGCAGGTGCCGGTCCAGGTCGCCGTGGATCAGGGCGCCGGTGGTGACCATCTCCGTGTAGAGCAGGGTGCGGCGGGTGATCAGCCGCAGGAAATAGCGGCAGTGCCGGTCGGTCCAGTCCAGCATGGGGGCGACGGAGAGGCGGCGGTCGAGTGGGATTGGGGGCATGGGTCGGCCTGGGGTCGGGAATGAGTCCGGGAAAGGCGTGTCGTGGGCTCATCGTTCCCACGCGGCGAGCTTGGGTAGGTGGTCGTCGGCAGGCCGATCCGCGCGAACTGTAGGCTGGGTAGAGCGCAGCGAAACCCAGCAATCAAGGCTTCAAGTGCGCGCAAACGATGGGTTTCGCTGCGCTCTACCCATCCTACGGGAATACGTGCCTCAGTCGTGGCACCTGGGGGCCGGTCCGATCCAGCCTGGGCGCAGCGCGGATCCGATAGGATGCCCCGGGCGTAGTATCCACCACTTTGCACTGGTCACGCCTGCGCGCAACGCCGCTGGGCTTGAGATTCTCTTGAGATTCTATGGTATCAGTCGAGGTCTTGAGCCTGTTGTTCCTGGTCGCCCTGCTGGCCGGGTTCGTGGACTCGATCGCCGGGGGCGGGGGCCTGATCAGCATCCCGGCCCTGCTGTGGGCCGGCCTGGGGCCGGTGGCGACGCTCGCCACCAACAAGGCCCAGGCGGTCTTCGGCAGCGGCACCGCGGCGCTGAACTTCATCCACAAGGGGCAGGTCGACCTGCGGGCGGCGGCCTTTGCGGTTGCCTGCACCTTCGTCGGTGCGGCGCTGGGGGCGCTGCTGGTCCAGCACCTGGACAGCGCCTTCCTCGGGCGCCTGATCCCGGTCTTTCTGATCGGCTTCGCGCTCTATTTTCTGCTGTCGCCGCGGGTGTCGGACCTGGACAGCCGACGGCGCCTGGGTTCGGCCGCCTTTGCGCTGACCCTGGGCCTGGGGCTCGGCTTCTACGACGGCTTTTTCGGCCCCGGGGCCGGCACCTTCTTCGCCATGGGCTATGTCGCCCTGCAGGGCTACAACCTGCGGCGCGCCACGGCCCACAGCAAGCTCCTGAACTTTGCGAGCAACCTGGCGGCCCTGCTCGTCTTCCTCCCCAGCGGGCAGGTCCTGTGGCCGGTGGCGCTGGTGATGGCGGCCGGCCAGTTGTTGGGTGCCTGGCTGGGGTCGCACCTGGTGCTGCGCCACGGCAGTGCCCTGGTGCGGCCGGTGCTGGTGGTCTCCTCGCTCTTGATCTCCGCCAAGCTCCTGCTCGATCAGCTCGGCTGGTAGCCCCAAGCGTGAGTGCCCGGACGCGATCGGGCCGGTGCGGGGGGCCAGAACGGCGCCGGGGATGCTAATCTCTCGCGCGGCCTCCGTCCGTGCGGGTCGGCCGCCCACGGACCCTTGTGTACCCACCCGGAGTTTCCCAGATGTTTCGAGCCTTTCTCGGCGGCCTGACCACCGGGCGCCTGGCGCGCCTGCCGTTCATCGGTTTCTGGGTGCTGCTCTGGGTCCTGTTCGCCCTCTACGGGCTGGGGATCGCCTTCGCCCTGGGCCTGGTTGAGCCCTTGCTCTTTGAGGACCTAGTGACGGCCCGGGGCTATCTGCTGGAGCAGGTCGCGGTGCCGGTGCTCGCCTCCCTGGGGCTCTTCTGTCTGCTTTTCGTCTTCGCCCAGTTCAACCTGGTGGCCAAGCGCGTCCGTGACATGGGCCTGCCGGGCTGGTCGATGATGTTGCTGATCGCCCTGCTCGCCGCCGGACTCGGCTATCTCCTGCCCCCCGTGGCCGATCCGCTGGCCCTGGAGACGCAGGTCAACGGGGCCTTCCACGGCACGCTGCTCCTGGCCCTGCTGCTGATCCCGGGCGGGTTCTTTGTCCGCCGGGCCCCGGCCGGCGAGGCGGCTGCCGCTGACGAGTCAGCAGGGACCACGCCCGCCGCAGTCGCCGCGTCGGGGGTCACTTCGCTCAGCGGGCCGGACGAGCCCCCCGCGGCGGCCGATCAATCGCCGGCACCCGGATCAATCCACCACCGGGAAGGTCACGGCGATGGACCAGGCGAAGGCGAGCCCGATCGCGAGCGCCCCCACCAGCGGGTGGCGGGTGCGCCGATAGACCCAGCCGCCGATCAGGCCGTAAAGCAGGAAGAAGGCGAGGATCGCCGGGATGATGATGATGAGAAAAAAGAGCTGGCTCAGGTTCAGGGCCACGGCCCCCACCAGTGAGAGTAGGAACAGTGTCTTGGTCAACACCGGCGCCCACCTGGGCGACCCTTCGCCGTGGGTCAGCCAGCCGTCCGCGGTGAAATAGGCCCAGGTCCCCGGCAGGATGCCCAGGACGATCCAGAACCTTTCGGCGCCGGGCATGAAGGCGGTGACATACTGGTTGAGGGGCAGGGCGATGGCGAGCGTCAGGTAGGCGGACGCGGCCAGGGTGCCGATGATGAGACCCCGCCACAGCACCCGCCGGGGTGCGCCCGGTGACTCGCTGGCCGCCCCGTCGCGGGACTTCGGCGTGAACCAGATGGCGAGCATGGTCAGCAGCCCGTAGACCCCGAAGTGCAGCGCCAGATAGTCCCCGAGCAGGATCGGCAGGTAGTCGCTGGGTAGAAAGCGCAGGAGCAGCGGTGTGAAGACGGCCGGCAGGATGGCCGCGGGCAGCAGTTGCCGCCAGCCCAGGCCCGCGCCCAGCGGTCGGGTGGCCGCCCGCGGCAGGAGCCGGGACAGGGGCCAGGCGAGTGCCACGATGCCCAGGAAGAGCCAGCCGAGCGCGCGCCCGCGGGCGTCGATGAAGCCGTCGCTGGTGCGTGTGAATGCCTGGTTCAGCCAGTCCAGCGCGGCGCCGATGCCGCCCTGCCCGTAGAGGACCCCGATGTGCTCCACCCCGGGGGCGAGCAGCAGGCGCCGCGCGCTGCCGTCGGCCGGATCGCCGTAGGTGCGGCCGGGCTCCACCGCGGCGGGGTCGGACACCTGGCCGCCGCTGGCCGCCGCCACCGCCTCGCGGCCCGACTGGTGGAGCATTTCGGGCTCCAGTTCACCGAAGACGAACAGCAGGTCGCGCGGCTCGGTCTTGGGCGCCTTGGGCGACATATAGGGCGACAGCAGGACCGTGGCGCCCACCTGAACGCGGTGGGCCGCGGCGTAGCGCAGCAGCACGTCCCCGGCCATCGAGTGCCCGACGAGCCCCAGGCGCCCGTCGCCCCCCGGCAGCCCGGCGGCAAACCCGGCCACCTGCTCGAGCGCCCCCAGCAGGACCCCGACCCGCCGGTCCTCGTCCTCCAGCCGGGCGACGAAGGGTTGGGGGTTGCGGCCGTGCCCGGGGAAGTCGAAGGTCACCGCGGTATAGCCGTTGCGCGCCAGGGTCACCGCATAGGGCTGCATCAACTGCTGGGAGCCGGCGAACCCGTGGGCGATCAGGATGGTCGGGGCCGGCGTGGTCGTGGCTGGGTGGTAGACGGTGACCGGGACCTGCCCGACCTGCAACGTCTCGATGCGCAGCCCCGCCGTGGCCGCGTGCAGGCGCCACAGTCCGGTGCCGATGGCGGCCAGGGCGAGGAGGGCGACCAGGAGCGCGACGAGGCGCAGCGCGCGTTCGGAGCGGCTGACCGTCACATTGCCTGCCGCGGTGTCCAAGCCGGCTCCGGTCATCGCGCCGTCCCGGCAGCGGTCCCCGTGGCGGTCCCGGCCGCGGGTTCCGCGTCGGCGGGGGGCTCGGTCAGGTCGATGATGACCTCGTTGCGGCGCAGGAAGCCGGGCGTGAATGGGTCGTTGTAATAGGCGTAGATCGGCGCGGCGGCGGGCGTCAACCGGCGGGCGGTGAGCCAGGCGCGCAACTCCGACTCCCGGGTCGCGAGCAACGCGTCCGTCGCCCTCCCGCTGAAGCGGATGGCCGCGACCCGCCGGGGCGCGACCTCGCTCAGGCGCACCTCGCCCCCGGGGGCGGGCAACTGCTCGAGCCGGTAGCTGGCGGGCATGATGAAGCGCACCACCCAGTCGCCGGTGCTGTCTTGCGACTGGGTGACCGGGACCGTCATCGCGATCGTCTCCTCAGGCGCCACCGCGGGCCGCTGCTGGGTCACGGGCGCGGTCATGCTGATCCGCTCCCCAGGCCCCTCCGCCGCCCGGTCCTTGGCGAAGATATAGCGGGCCAGCGGGCCGAAGCCCCCGCTCAGGGCCTCGCGCCGGTCACCGGGGCGGCGCACCTCCGCCACCACCAGGCGCGGATAGTCGCGGACCTCGAGGTCACCATCGCGCGTCACCAGCCGATAGGCCGGCTGTTCGACGTCCTGGACGACGAAGACGAACACGGCCATGGCGGTCAGGGCCAACAGGGCCAAAGCGCCGAACAGGATCAGAGCAATCTTCATGCACGCAACCTCGGGAACTGGGGTGGGGACCCTGGGCCGGTCAAAACGTGCCGACGCCAGTCGATTTCGTAGACGTGGGGGCCGGACCCCGGCGGTGCAAACCCCCGCGCCGGAAACTGGACAAAACATCGACAAGGGCCGGGCCGCGCCTTGCGATACCCCATAATGCCCTAATCTTTTGGTAGGAAGAGCGCCAACACGCAGCGCGGCCGTCCCCCGGTCGGCCGCCCTACCCCTAACCATCAAGGTAACCACCATGACCATCGGTACCTCCGCCCTCCTGACTGCCGGCCTGCTGACCGGCCTGATCCTGGCCGGTTCCCTGGTGACGGCCCACGCCGCCGACGGCCGTGACCTGACCGCGCCGCAACCCCGGACCACGGCCCCGGGTGTGCTGACCATGCCGGCCGTCAAGCCGCTGTCGGTCCGGACGAGCGCGCCCTGAACCCTTGCGGCCGGCGGCGGGATTCGGTGGACTGCGCTAGCGTTTGTCCACCCTCCGGCCTGGTGAACCAAGACCTCTGGCCGGGCTGCGCCGTGCCATCGCCGAGCCGGCGCAGCTCGCCGGCCGGCCACTGGACGCGGCGGTGGTCGACCTGCTGATCGCGCAGAGCCTCGGCCGGCGCGCTGCCGCTGCTGCAATACGCGCTGGCGGAACTCTGGCGCGGGCTGGAGTCCGGCCGCCCGCCGCCGGCGACCCTGCGCGCCTGCAACGGCGTCGGCGGGGCCCTGGCCGGGCGCGCCTGACGGGTCTTCGAGGCCTGAAGCCCGGCCGCTCAGACCCAGGCCAGGCGTTGCCTGCTGCGCGGCCAAGTGCATGAGGCCCTGGCGCAGTCGGACCTTGCGACAGCGGATTTCAGGTCACGAGGTTGTGCGGGCGCCGGGCATCGAGCCCGTTGCAGGGGTCGGTCAGCGGCTGGTCCTGCCCGCGGATGTTGAGGATATCGAGCACCTGGCGCTTGCGCCCAAAGTCCTTCTCCATTTCCACCGCAAACGCCCATAGTAGGGAACAGCAACCACCCGGAAGATGAAAGGCGTTCGTGGGAGCGGCTTCAGCCGCGACGAAACCACGGCCGCTTGCGCGCTCGCGTCGCGGCTGAAGCCGCTCCCACATGGTCGTCAGGTCGGCCCTGGACCCGCGGGCGCGTCTGCGCCCGTGCCCCAGTGGTCCGCCGCCTGCGCCTCTACCCAGCGCTCGCCCGCCGCCGTGGTCTCCTTCTTCCAGAAGGGCGCTCCGGTCTTCAGAGAGTCGATCAGGAACTCGCAGGCACGGAAGGCCTCCCGGCGATGCGCGCTCGCCACGCCGACGAAGACGATAGGGTCCTGCGGACGGAGCGGGCCGACCCGATGGACGATACGGATACCCAAGAGGTCCCAGCGCCCGGCGGCCTCCGCGGCGATCACCGCCAGGGCTTTTTCGGTCATCCCCGGGTAGTGCTCAAGGGTCATGGCACTGACCGCGACGCCCGCGTTGATATCCCGCATCAGCCCCACGAAGGTCACTACCGCCCCCACTTGGGGCCGGCCTTGCCACAGGGACTCCTGCTCAGCAGTGATCGCGATCGGTTCCGCTTGAACCCGGATGACATTCATGGTTCGGTTCCCGAGTTGTGATTCCGGCAACGGACAGTTAGCATTCTTTCTCGATCCATTGCTCGGAATCTAGGTCAGCGATGGCAACGCACAAGCGTACCCGATACCGCGGGGCAATGTACTCAGTCCTTGTGGATACCGAGCGCAACGCGGCCGGGGCGTCCTGGCCGTTACTGGTCCGCGCGCGGATCGGTATCAGCGGGCGGATCTGGGCGCGCCTGTCCCTCCTCACCGCCCTGCTGACGGCGAGCGTGTCAGCGGGCACGACCGGCGGCTTCGTCATCGACACTCAGGATCGTTTCCTGGCGCGCGCCTCTTACAACAGCGTCTATGTCGCCTCCGAGGGGCTATCCCCGGCCTGGACAGGGAACTTAGCCAGTTGTGCCCCCGGAACGACGACTGTCCCTGGGCGCCCAAGGCCCAGACGCCAAAGCGCCCTTGCGCCGCACCTGAACCGCGACTAAACTGCAGATACCCGCGCCGTTCGGACGGTTGAAGTTCGTATCCTTCAGCGTTCCGGTTGGCCTCCAAGCGGTGCTCTATCTGGAGCGCACGGAGCCGGTGTGCCGGCGTGCGGTGCTCAGCCGACACGACACAACGTTTTTCAGTGTCTTAATTTGAGGAGTCCCAACATGAAGCTATCCCGTTCACTGATGCTTGCGACCGCGTGTGCGCCCTTGCTGATGCACGGTACGCCAGCAAGTGCCGCCTCGAGCTACGTCATCGGCACCGTCACCTCTGTCCTCATGAACGCGGACAGCACCTTTGGCGGGTGCATGGCCGGACTCTCAGTAAGCCCAGCGTCGAAACTGAGCAATTGTGCCCCCGACTATGTGACCTTCAGTTGTTCCGGTGATTATACTGACCAGGTGCGAGCCTACCGACTGCTCGACCAGGCGCAGTTGGCATTTGCCACCAATGCGACGGTCGTGGTGGCTTTCCAGGATGACAAGGTGCACAACGGTTATTGCTTCGCTTACCGAATCGACGTCGTGCGCTGAGGCCGGAAGCACCCCATGACTCGCTGGTGTGTCACCGCAGCCGGCGTGGCAGTGCTCGCCTTGGGTGCCAACTTGATGCTCCTAGTTTGGTCGCCAAAGGATGTCATACAGTGTCCGGCGGCAGAGGCACAAGCGGCACGGAGGACGGCCCCCGCATTGTCGCAACACCAAGCGACTGATCATCGCAACCGCAAGGCTCTGGAGCGCATAAACAGGGACCCGGATGCACCCAGACTCGGTGTCGGCGCAGCGCCATCCCTTGGTTCGGTTCCAGGCATTCAACCCGGCGCTGTACCGCCGCAGCCACAGTCCACCGCCATCCAGATGGCCGAGATGGTCAGCGCCGCGGGCCTACCCGAGGCAACCGAGTTGATCACGATCGGCCCCCCGCTCGACGCCGGTGATCCACAGGCAGCGAGCCCGGCCGACGACGGTGACGAACCGATCAGTATCGGCCCCCCGGTCGATGCTGGAAACTACGCCCATCCCAACCGGCACTGAATGGTTCCAGCGCATGGCGCATCGGTGTACGTGCCGTCGTGTCTGGAATCCCGATCGCCTATGGCATCGATGACCTCAACCTCAGCTTACCCAACCGCACGCCCACCAATAATCAGTCGCCATTACCCCAATCCGGTAATACCTCGGGTACGCAACTGATTACCATCCCCTCGAGTTGGCCCGCCGGTTCAATCACGCTGAGGGCAAAGCTTGCCATTGATGGTGTCGGTAAGCAATCGTGTTCACTCGCGGTCACTGTCACAGATTGACTCAGGCCGGTTGCACGCCCCCTGCGGCTGATTACGCTAGAGGGTAGCGACTGCCCCCGGTTCACCCTGCGGATTTTTCGTTGGCTCGATGTCGCAGGTCATTGCACCGGCGATGTCTTGATGGAGTGCGAGGCATGTCAAAGCGATTCATTTTCTATAGGACAGGGAAGCCGACACGCATCCTCGCGTCCGCTGCTGCCGCGCTCTTGCTAGCGTTGCTTGCGGCGGCCGCGCCCCAGGTTCAAGCAGGAACCCCGGTACCCGCGGCAGCGCTTGACGCTGCCGATTCAGCCAACTACCGCGTCGCCGCGACCCTCATCGATCCTGATCGATTGTTCGATGCCAAGGCGTTGGCCATCAGCCAGGGAGGGTTGGACCTCTACGTCGGCTCAGCGAACGGATTGATTGTCTTCAGTCGCGATACCGCCACCGGCGATCTGCATTTCATCGAGTCTCATGCCCTCGGCGACGTTCGCGCCCTGGCCGTGAGTCCGGATAGCGGGCGGGTCTATGCTGCCGCTTACTGGGATAACAGCATCAGTGTCTACGCACGGGACCCGGCGACCCACACCCTCACCCAGATTCAAATCGTAAAGGACGGGAGCGGCGGAGTGACCGGGCTGGTCGGACCAGGCGCCCTGGCGATGAGTCCCGGTGGAACCTTTATCCACGTGGCCGGGGAATGGGCGGACGCGCTGGTGCAATGCAATGTCGCGACGGGCCTGCTCACCTTCTTGGATGTACAAAGCGACGATGCGCTCGGCACCCGGGGCCTCGCCGCTATCGGTGCCACGATCGTGGCACCGGATGGCGGTCAACTCTATGTCGCCAGCACCTCACCCGGCACCCTATCCACCTGGCAGCGTGACCCGGCGACGGGGATGTTGACCTTCGTGGCGACGATCCGCGACGGCGCCCCCGGTATTGCCGGGCTCCGCCTGCCTACTGTTTGGAATGCCTGCCGGGACGCGGCGGTTGGCGGGCGATCCTGGAATGACAGACCAAGGCGCTGCGCGGCACCCTCGAACTGGTCAACAGCAAGCCCCGCGAGGCCCCGTTGCGGCTGAAGCCGCTCCCACGGTGTTGCTGCGCGACTTTCACGGTGAATCCGCTCCCACTGGGGGGGCTTTCATGTTCCGGGGTGACGGACTGCTGAACGTCCGCACGCTTGTACTATTTGCGTTCATTTACGGATAAGTTCTTTTCTTCGCGTCAATGCACCGTGCACACCATGCAGGGATCGAAGGACCGCACGATGTGCTGCACCGCGATGGGCGTGCGCTCCCCCGGCCGCACCGGCGCGCCCACCAGGGCCTGTTCCAGGGCGCCGGGCACGCCCGCCCGATCCCGGGGTGAGAAATTCCAGGTGGTGGGCGCGATGATCTGGTAGTTGCGGATCCGGCCCTTGCGCACGCACAGCCAGTGACCCAGGGCGCCGCGGGCGGCCTCCACCAGACCGGCACCGGTTGCCGCGTCGGGCAGTTCGCCCTGGACGCAGAAGGGCTCGCCGGGGACCAGCAGGCGGATCCAGTCGTCCATGGCGAGCGTCACCCGGGCCGTCTCCAGGAGCCGCGCGACGAGGCGCGCCTGCACATTGCCGCCGTCCCGGGCCACCAGGTCGCGGATCAGCGGGTGGCCGTCGACCATCTGGCGGGCGAGCGCGCCCACCTCCACCACCTGGCCGCCCAGGCGCGGCGCCTTGCACCAGGTGTAGCCGCCGGGGGCGTCCGCGTCGGGCAGGGTGATCCCCTGGGACGGGTGCAGGGGCGCGTCGGCGCCGCGCATCCGGCTGTGGCTCTGGTCCTCGGTGATGGTCTCGATGTCCAGATGCCGCGGACCCTGGTCCCAGAGGCCGTAGCGCAGGAGCCGCCGACCGCCCAGCAGATAGCCGCCGTAGCTCATGAAGCGGTCCGTGGCGCGGCCCAGGCCCGCCAGCCCCAGGCGGGTCGACAGGTGCAGAAAGTGGCTGAAGTCGCTGGCCGTCGGCGGCTGCCGGTCGGCCCAGTGCGCCAGGTCCGCGGCGCTCGCCAGCGCGACGATGGCCGCCAGATCGTCGCCGAAGGTCCGGGAACAGATGCCGCACAGACGCGGCGTCAGGACCAGGGCGTCGCGCGGGTCCTTGCCCTCAAGGATCTGCTCAAAGCCGCGGTACATGGGGGCGTTGGCCCAGGCCTGGACCACGTGCCCGTCAGCGACCTCCAGCCGCACCTCCAGGTCGCCCTCGACCCGGTTGAAGGGCCCGACGGTGATCAGCGCCACTTGGGAGCGCGCACCGGCGGCGGCACGACGCAATGGTCCGCCACCGCGTTCTTGCGCAGGCGCTCCGGGGTCGCCGCCTTGGCGAGCGTCGACAGGGCCACGAACCAGGCCTTGGGCATGTCCGCGGGCAACCCGATGGGGATGCCGGCGATGCTCGGGGTGTCGATGAAGGGATGGCCGGGCTCCTCGAACTCGGGGGCCGTGCAGTCGATGCAGGCGTAGCCTCCGCGGGTGCAGGACCCCTGGCCGTTCCAACCGCGGCGGTTGCAGTCGCCGTGCGCCTGGGTGCCCAGGCAGCCCAGGTGCTCCATCAGGCAGCCCAGGTCCGAGGGGCGGCGCGCGCTCGCCTTGTACTCGTAGAACTCGTTGCGGGCACAGCCGTGGTGGACCAGGTGGTCGGCGTAGAAGCGCGGGCGCCGCAGGGGGTCCAGGTCGTCCGTCGTCAGCGCGCCCTGGGCCAGGGCCATCAGGGTCTCGGTGACCCAGTCCGGATGGGTCGGACAGCCAGCCAGGTTGATCACCGGCCACCCGGCGCCCGAGCGGAAGTCCGTCCCCAGCAGCCCCCCCGGGCGGGCGCCCTCGTAGTGCAGGCCGCAGGCGTCGGTGGGGTTGCACCCGGCCGCGCTCACCCCGCCGAAGGCGGCGCAGGTGCCCACTGCGAGCGTATAGCGGGCCTGCCCCGCGAGGCGTCGCACCCACTCGATCAGCGGCCGGTCGGTCCCCGCCAGCAGGTGGAAACGCCCGCTCCCGTTGGGGCCGCGCAGCATCGCCCCCTCCACGCACAGCAGATCCAGGGGGCGCTGCCCGGTCGCGAGCGCCTCCAGCAGGTCCAGGACCTCGTCGCCGCTCGCCTCGCTGAAGGCGGGGTGCCACAGGACCCGGATGCCGGCCCCCGCCAGGGTCGCGGGCAGGTCCGGCGACTCGGCCCCCAGGAGCGACAGGGTACAGCCGCCGCAGCCGCCGGATTGGAGCCAGAGTAGGTCGAGGGTGTGCGTCATGGGCCTGCCGTTGGGGTGGGGCGTTGCGTGGGAGTATTGTCCGCACATGAACGCAAATAAGCGCAAATGGATTCTGTGGTGAGCGCGGCACTGCCATCAAGTCACGCCGCGCTCGCCGACCACGCGCCCATCGGCTGGAGTCCAAGGCTTCAGCCTTGGCGCTCTCCTCCAAGGCTGAAGCCTTGGACTCCAGAGGTAGCGCGGCGCTCGGTCCGCACAGCGGACCCTACGGCAAGCCCGCGCCCCGTAGGGTCCGCTGTGCGGACCAACGGCCTCGCGGTAAGCCCGGTGCGCGCCTGAGTCCGACCGCACCGCACGTCGCGCTCTGCCATGAACCTGGAAAGAGCATTTGTTTCACGCAAAGACGCAAAGACGCAAAGTTTTTCAATGCGATATCTCTGTCGTACGGTTCACCTACCGGGTGACGGGATCATCGCCAGCAAAGTTCTATTCTTCTTTGCGTTCTTGGCGTCTTTGCGTGAGCAATTGCCGATTCTAGGATGAAAGTCGCGCAGCGACGCTGTGGGAGCGGCTTCAGCCGCGACGCGACCTCGCAAACTCCCGCGTGGCCTCGTCGCGGCTCAAGCCGCTCCCACCGGGGCCTTACATCCCGGAAAGAGCAGCGCTAACGCCAACCCGCCAAGTTCGCCAAGGTTTTTCGCCATCCTATCTGCCTTAAGCGATTCACCCCGGCCCGTCGGCGCCCAGGCGGATCTCGTCAAGGATGCGCACGGCCGGCAGGTGCGGACCCAGCGCCAGCCCCTCCAGGTCGATCCGCCCCATGCCCGCGATCCGCTTCTGCAGCTTGCGGCGCTCCGCCTCCCCGGCCGCCAGCACCGTGGCCAGGCGCCCGGCGAAGTCGGCGTCCGCGACCAGGGCGCTGATCCGGCCGGTCTGTGCCGGGGTCAGCCCCGGCGGCGGCAGCAGGGCCGGCAGGGGTTCGGGTGCCGATGCCACAGGGCCAGGGCGGCGAGGGCCGCCGCCACCAGGGCCGGGCGCTGGGCAAAGCGTTTGGCGACGGCGAGCAGTGCCGCGGCGTCCGCCGCCCCCGCCAGGGCCGCCGGCACCCGGGCGCCCGTGTCCAGGCAGCGCGCGCGCAGCAGGGCCTTGAAGGGCCCCGGCAGGCGCCACCAGTCCTGGCGTAGGCGCTGATCGAGCAGGACCGCGGCGGGTGCCTGCTCGCGGACCGCCAGGTCGTCCGCCATGGTGCGGGCCTCGGCGTAAAAGACCCCGCGGATGCCGGGGCCGGTCACGTCCCCGGTCGCGCTCTGGTCCGGGTCCGGCAGCGCCGCGGGCCGGGCCTCCAGGGCCGCGGTCAGGTCGGCGAGCAGGTCGGTGAGTCGGGGCAGTCCGGTGGTCCGCCCGCCGGCTGCCCGCTCCATCCGCTCCAACCCCGCGAGCCAGGCGCAATAGATGCGGGTGGCGTCCGCCCGGCGCGCGGCCTCGTCCAGCAGACCGGTCCGCGGGTCGGTCCAGGGTGCGGTCGGTAGCGGTGCATCCAGGGCGCGGCCCAGGGACTGCCAGGCCAGGTCCAGCGTCGCGGTCAGGTGCGGGTCCGGTGGCGTCTGGGCCTCGGTGGGTGACGCGGCCGGGTCCTGGGGCCGGGGCGAGGGTGCGCCGAAGGTCGTCACGCCGGTTGTCGGCAGGCCCCAGGCGCCCCAGTGGCCGCCCACACCCGGGCTGACGGCGAACGATGCGGACCCGGGTAAGTCGGCGCTTCCGGATACGGCCGGTCCGGCGGCCTCGATCGTGACTTCGGGTGTCGCCTGGGCCGTCGGGGCGTCGGTCCGCACAGCGGACCCTACGGGAGCGGAGGCGATCCGTTGGGCGCGCCGTGCGGACCGAGCGCCGTCGGCCGGGACCAGGCCCGGGGCCGGGGCGCCCAAGGCCAGCCGCTCGTCGAGGAGCGCCAGGGCCGCCTCCAGGTGCAGCGGCAGCTCGGCCCCGCGCGCCGGCGCCCGACCGGTGCGGCGCCCATCCGGGCCCGGCGGGTCCGCCACCGCGCTCGCCGGGTCCCCGCCCGACCACAGGGGCTCGCCGAAGGGCTTTCCGCCGAGCGACTCCACACAGCGCAGCAGGTGATGGACCTCGCCGCCGGCCAGCAGCCGGGCGAGATAGCGCCGCGCCGCACCTGGCCCGGCCCCCGCACGGGCGAAGTCCGCGCCCAGGGCCGCGGCCAGGGCCCGCCGCTGCCCGGCCTGCCCGACCAGGGCGAACCAGTCCCGGCCCGGCCCCCGCTCGGGCGGGTCCTGCACCGCGATGCCCAGGGCCGCCCGGGCGTGACCGACCAACTGGGTCACCTTCTCAGGGTGCAGCCGGTAACGGCAGCCGGGCCCGTCGAACACCGCCTGATAGGGGTACACCTCGCGCGCCCAGTCGGAGCCGTACTGGTCCGGTTCATCGCCGACGCGCTTGGTCAGGACGGCCGGGGCGGCGGCGGTGGACCCGAGCACCAGGGCCGGCAGCAGGTCGCCGACGACCCAGATGGGGTCCCGCCGCTCGCCGGCACGCGCCGCGCACTCGTGCTCCCCGTAGCCGAGCACCGGCCCCAGGCCGCCTCGTCCGTCGGCTCGCCGTCCGGCACCGGGGCGCCGATGGCAGCCGAGCCCGGGTCATGCACCAGGAAGACCCCGTCCCACTGGGGCGGGCCTGACCACCCGGCGACCGTGCCCACTGCGGCCCATACCTGCGGCAGCCAGGCCGCGGGCAGGTACGCCAGGTCGCCGATCCGGCTCAGCACCAGGAGCCCCTGGTTGGGACCGCGCGACCGCGCCAGGGACTCAAGCCAGGCCGCGTCCGCGGCGCCCAGGGCGGTGAGCCCCCGCAGTACCACCAGGGCCAGGTCCACCCGCTCCAGGGCGCTGCCGAAGAGCCGTCGGCGCAGCCAGCGCCGGCCCGCCGCCGCGTCGCACCGGTTGAGCCAGGTGCGGAACCGGCCGCCGGTCCCGGGCTCGGCGGCCTTCCCCACCCCGAAGAGGTACGCGGCCCCCCAGCGGGCTGGCCGCATCAGGACGTCGGGAGGGCGCAGGTGCAGCCGCCGCGGCAACAGCAGGTTCAGGGCCGCGAGCCAGACCAGCGGCGCACCGAACGTCAGCCCCACCCAGGCCGCTTGCTCGACCCACTTGAGCCCGGACCAGCCGACCCCGAGCGCCGCGCCGAAGCCCGGCCAGTCCGGTCCGCCCAGGTACCAGAGCGGCAACAGGGCGAGCGCCGGGCCCAGTGCCAAGAGCGCCGGCAGCCCCAAGGGCAGGGCGGCGAGCACCCGCCATCGTGCCGCCCCGGGTCCTCCCGCGATCATCGCCTCCTCCATCGCCCGCCGCAGTCCGTCGTCCTCCCGCGGCCGCCCGCCCAGGTCCACCAGCAGCGGGGCGCCCAGGCGCGGGACCGGCCCCGACGGCTCCCGCCGGCCTGCCGCCCACTCCCGTGCCAGCTCCGTCAGGCGCTCCTCGGCCTGGTCGGTGAGCCCGGCCAGGTCCGGGTCCAGCCCCTCGGGCCTGGCCGCCACCAGCGCGAGGTTCCAGGCGAGCCCGGGCGGGCCGGCGTGCCCGTCCGCCGCGCCCGCGGGCCAACCCAGGTCGCGGCCCTTGAGCCAGGCCTGGACGAAGGCCGTGAAGAAGGGCGAGAGCGGCGCCGCGCGCGGCACCGACTCCGGCGGCAGCCCGGCCGGGCGCCGCCCGCCCGCCGCCCGGGGGGCGCCGGGCCGCGACCGGCGCAGATCGACCTCCCCTTGGGCCACCCGGTGGAGGCCGTAGACCAGGGCCTGGTCCGGCGGCGGCGGCCCGGCCGGCGCCTCGGCCTGTGCCTCACTGGCGTGGGTCGCCGCCGCCGCGGCCGGCACCGGCGCCGGCCCGAACCAATAGCGGCTGAAACAGTCGGCGCAGCCGCTGCCGAGGAAGTCCGCCAGGGCCTCGGGGCGCACCGCCCCCAGCCCTTCCAGGGTCTCGACCAGGGCCCGATCGGCCCGCTTCCCGCGGCGGCTGGCCGCCAAGTCCGCCGGTTCGGGCCTGCTGGTGAAGTGGCTCTCGATCTCGACCGAGCACTCGGGGAGCAGGCGGCGGTGGGGCGTCGCCTGGTCTTGCTCCTGGCGCTCCCGCACGATGGCGTCGCCGCCCAGGTTGTCCCAGCAGTGGTTGTCGGCGCAGCGGGGGGAGTTGGAGGATCCGAACCGGATGCCGAATAGGCGGTTGTGGTCGCAGCGGTTGCCGATCAGTGCGGCCTCGGAGGGGTCTTGCGGGACATTCGGGTGGCGTTGCAGGGCGATGCCTTGCGTGCTATTTCCCCAGCACTCGTTGCGCTCGGCGCGGCCCTCGGAGGAGAAGAAACAGATGCCGGCCCCTTGGTTGTCGTGGCAGCGGTTGGCGATCAGTGCGGCGTCGGAGGGGTACTGCGGCCATCTGCGTTCGCGTTGCACGGCGATGCCTTGCTTGCCATTCCCCCAGCACTCGTTGCCCTCGGCGCGGCCCTGGGAGGAGGAGAAACCGATGCCGGAGTCTTGGTTGTCGTGGCAGCGGTTGCCGATCAGTGCGGCGTCTGAGGGGTCTTGCGGGGTATAGGGGTGGCGTTGCAGGGCGATGCCGTACATGCCATTCCCCCAGCACTCGTTGCCCTCGGCGCGGCCCTGGGAGGAAAAGAAGGCGATACCAGCGCCTTGGTTGTCGTGGCAGCGGTTGCCGATGAGACGGCATTCACAGGGTCGCGCCAGCCCATACGGGTCCCCGGCCGCCTCGATCCCGTGTCCGCGATTACCGCCGCACTGGTTCCCGGTCGCCACCACCTCGGTGGACGACACGATCAGGATCCCGGACCAACACCCGAGGACCCGGCACCCCGCGACGGTCACCGACTCGCAGCGGCGGGTCAGGACACCGTGCACATGCTCCCCGCCGCCGCCCAGGGTGCAGTCCGAGATCCGCACCCCGGTGCAGCCCACCGCGCGGATCAGTGCGTCCCCGCTCCATCCAGGCGCCGGCCCCGTGTGCAGCCCCGCCGCGACCTCGATCGCGATCCCTGCCACCCCGGCCCCGGCGACCCCGCTGAGGCACACCGCCGACCCGGCCCCGCCCCAGATCAGTCGCGCCCCGGCCTGGCCCTCCAGGGTGACGCCCGCGGGGACCTCAAGCCGCGTGCCGCCGCGGTAGTCCCCCGCCGCCAGCCGCACCCGCGCCCCCGGCGGTCCGTCCCCGGCCCGCGCCAGCGCGGCGGCGATCCCGTCCCAGCCGTCCGCCGCCGCACACTCACAGCCGCCGTCCCCCAGGTCCCGCATCTTGAGCCCCCGTTTCGCGCGCCCGGCGCCGGTCCCCCGCAGATGCCGCAAGGGTAACCGAGGCCGCGCCCCCGTGGGAGCATCGTAGGGTGGATAAGCGCAGCGCATCCACCATCAACCCCGCCGCCGACACGTTGCCGGCTGCGGTCACCCTGAGTGGCCTTGGCCATAATGCCGGCCGCGGGCTGGTGTAGGCGGGCTCGATCAGGAATCCTGCCAATCAGCCAACTGCGAGGTCTGTGGTCCGCACTGCCGTCCAAGGAGTTGATTTCGCGCCTGCCGGGTTCCAGAATGGATTGAGTCCGGATGCCGTTGCCGAGGGGACCGTCATGCAGTTTGCCATCAGTTCCGAGGACCCGCCCCTGCGGCAAGACCCCCAGGGGGTCATCCGCGTCGGGGGCACGCGCGTCACCCTGCAGAGCGTCGTCGGCCTGTTCGAGCAGGGCGCATCGGCCGAAGAAATCGCGCTGCGCTTCGACGCGCTGGACCTTCACGCCGTCTACGCGACCCTGAGCTACTACCTGGGGCACCGGGAGGAACTGCAAGGCTATCTCGATCGGCAGCAGGCGGCCTCGGCCGGTGCCCGCCGTGAGGCGGAGCGTCGGTTTTCGCCCGCTGCGGTGCGGGCGCGCATCGCTCAGCGGCGGATGATCCGTGATGTTGAGCCTGTTGGCTGACGAGAATCTCGACGGCAACATCGTTCGCGGCTTGCTTAGACGGCTGCCCGGTCTCGATCTCGTGAGGGTTCAGGATGTCGGGCTGCGTGGCCACAACGACCCGGAGGTCCTTGCCTGGGCGGGGCTCCAAGGGCGTATTCTGGTCACGCATGACGTCGAAACCATTACCTGTTTCGCCTACGACCGCCTGGCCGGCGGGTTGCCGATGCCCGGCGTGATCGAAATCCTCGCGACGGCCCCAGTGGGTCAGTGCGTGCAGGAATTGCTGTTGGTCGTTGAGTGCTGCGAGGCATCTGATCTCGACGGACAGATACTCTATCTGCCGTTATAGGATGGAGCCTTGCGCGCCACGCGGCGTCGCTGCGTTCCCGAAAGGCATTTGGTCTCTCGTGAAGACCCCGGGGCCAGTCGCGCCATGATGGCTTCGATCGAGCAGGTCCGTCGGCGCCTCGCAATGTTAGCCGCGACGCGACCGCGCCAGCGGCCGTGGCCTCGTCGCGGCGCAAGCCCCTCCCACGCAAACGATGGTGGGCTCTGGTCGATGGGTCTACACTCAGCCTGAATTTGGTACCACCGGCGAGCAGCGGGGCATGAAATTCTCCACCAACATCAAACCGATCAGCCACCTGAAGGCCCACACCGCCGAGGTTGTCCGCCAACTCATGGACGGGCGCGAGCCGCTGGTCATCACCCAAAACGGTGAGGCCAAGGTGGTGATGCAGGATGTTCGCTCCTACGAGGAGACGCAGGAGACGCTTGCCTTATTGAAGGTTCTGGCGCTCGGCAATCGTCAGATCGAGGAGGGTCGGGTCGAGCGTGCACGCGATGTCTTTGCCCGGTTGCGGGCCCCGGCCTGATGTCCCGTGAGGTCTTTATGACCGAGGATGCGAGCCGCGATCTGCATGGCATCTTCGATGTCTAAGGCGATTGTCGAGATCCCGCGCCGCGGGGAGTATTTCCAGCGGGCATTGGACGTCGCGGCCCTGGTGGACGCCGGTCAGCCGGTGCCGGAGGCGGATTACCACCTGGGCTACTCCAGCGCGGCCCAACTCTTCGGCGAACTGACCCCGGTGCGCCTGGCGCTGCTGGAGGCGCTCAAGGTGCTGGGACCCGCGTCCATCGCGGCGCTGGCAGCCGATCTGGGGCGCGGTGAGGCCGAGGTCCAGGCCGACACCCTCAAGCTGTTGGACCTGGGGCTGGTGGAGAAGACCGCCGCGGGGCTCCTGTGGGTGCCCTGGGAGGAGATTCAGATCCGCGTGAATCTGTGCGGGGCCCAGGCGGCCTGACCCGGATACCCCTGAGTCGGAGCCCGTAGGGTCCGCTGCGCGGACCAACGGCCTCGCGATGAGCCCGGTGGCCGGAAGCATGATCAAGGCCCACGGACGGGTGTAGGTCGCCCTTCAGGGCGACCAGGAGTCCGCGCCGTCGGCCGGTCGCCCTGAAGGGCGACCTACACTGGTGCAGGCGGCCTTGGTCAGAAGTCCGGCCAATCGGCCAATTGCGAGGTCTGTGGTCCGCACAGCGGACCCTACGGCCCCGCGGTTCATCGCCCCAGCGGCAACGCCATTCGGAACAGCGCCCCGCCCCCCGGCGCCGGCTCCAGGCTCAAGGTTCCGCCGTGGTCGGTGACGATCCCGTAGCTGATGGAGAGGCCGAGTCCGGTCCCCTGACCGACCGGCTTGGTGGTGAAGAAGGGGTCGAAGACCCGGCCGCGGTCGGCCTCCGGGACCCCGGGGCCGTTGTCCTGTACGCAGAGTTCGGCGTGCGTGTCGGTCGCCCGCAGTTGCACCTCGATCCGCGGTGCGGCGAGTCCGCGCACCGCGTCCTGGGCGTTCTGGACCAGGTTCATGACGACCTGATGGACCTGGCCGGCGTGACCGCGCAGGGTGAGACCGGGCGGCAGGTCCAGGGTCACGGTGAGGTCTCGCCGGGCGCCCTTGGCGCCGCGCGAGACCCAGTGGACCGCGGTCCTGACCACATGGACCAGGTCGAAGTCGGCCCGCTCCCCCTGGGTGCCGGCGCAGAAGCGGCTCAGATCCGAGACCAGGTCGCGGACCCGCTCGGCCCCTTCCAGGGTGCCCTTGAGCAGCGGTTCCAGGTCATTCAGGATCCGCCCGATGCGCAGTTCGTCCCAGAGGCCGCGCAGTTCGTCCGACAACCCGGCCGCCTCGGCGCCGCTGATGAAGCGCCCCAGGCGCTCCCGGTAGCGGGCCAGGGCGTGGATGTTGCCGTAGACGAAGCTGATCGGATTGTTGAGCTCGTGGGCGACCCCCGCCACCAGCCGGCCGAGCGAGGCCATCTTCTCCGCGCTCACCAGTTGCTGCTGCGCCTGTTGGAGTTGCGCATGGGTGCGGTTGAGGTCCTGGTAGGCGCGGCGCAGTTCACCTACGGGCCGGCCGATCAGGACCAGGCCCAGCAGCCGGCCCCGGTGGTCGTAGCGGGGGCTGCAATTCACCGCCAGGGGGGCCGGTTCACCGGCCCGCCCGACCAGGGTCAATTCGCAGTCCTGGACGACGGTGCCGCGGACCTTGCCCATGAAGTCGGCGGCCGGCGGCCGGGACTCGGGCGTGAGCAGCGACAGCAGGGTCCGCCCGCGCAGCGCCTCGCCGGTCTCACCGGCCAGGGCCTCCAGCGCCGCGTTCGCCTGCTCGATGCGCCCGTCCACATCGCAGACGATCAGCACGTCCGTCATGGAGGCGAGCACGCTGGCGATGAATTGCTGGGCGTCTTCCAGGGCGCAGTTCTTCTCTTCCAGCTCGACTTGATGGCGGACCAGGTCCGCGTAGGTCTCATCCATCTTGCGGATCACCTCGATCCACAGGGACTCGCCCGGGGGTTCGTCCGCTGGGCAGGGGTCGTCGCGGTGGGTTGCGGTCATTCTGAGGGTCGGCAATGCGCCCGCGAAAAGGCTACTTGGTGACGGCGACCGGCAGATAAGGGCTGGCCGGATTGACCGTCAGTGTCTGGCTACTGGGGTTGATGACCAGGTCCATCATCTCCATCGGCACTGCCCCGAGCCGGGGCTCATCGCCCAGGACCAAGGCGGACAGGTCACAATAGCGGTCCCCGAAATGGACCCGCAGCGGTCCCACCATCGGCACCGGTTTGCGTGAGCCGTCGGCGAGCACGACATCGCGGGTGCTGACCTCTTCAAGGTCGAAGCCGAGTTGGAGTGCGACGTGTCCGGGGATGATCGTGAAGACAGCACCGGAATCGACCAGCGCCTTGACCGGCATCTTGCGCTGTCTGAAGGTGCTCTCGAGGACTACATCGGCGTAGGTCAAGCCCATCATTTCACCCCCACGATAAGTGATGAGTCAGAGATAAATTAAACAACCGAGTACATTCGTTCCAGTCGTTGTCGTTGTCGTAATCGTAATCGGAGAAACGATGCAATTTGGCGTGTGAGAGAATCCGGGTCGCTACGATTACCTCGATTACGACAACGATTACGACAACGACAACGACAACGACAACGATTACGACAACGACAGCGATTACGACAACGACAACGATTTTACCGATTTCTGACTCGTTACTCAGGCATCGGTCTTGGGCACCAACCCATAACGCTCCAGCTTGTTGCGCAGGCCGACGCGCGACAGGCCCAGGGACTCGGCCGCGTGGCTCTTGTTCCAGCCGTGGCGGTCGAGGGCGGCGCGCAGCAGGCGCTCTTCCAGGGCCTCGACCTGTTCCTTGAGTCCGCCCGCTACCGGGCGCGGTTCCGGCGGCGAGTCATCGGGTTCGGCGCGCTCCAGGTCGATCCGGGCGCTGCCGCGCCGCACCCGCGGGTCCAGCAGGTCGGCGTCCAGCAGGTCCCCCGGGGCCATGATGAGCATGCGCTGGATCTCGTTGCGCAGTTCGCGCACGTTGCCCGGCCAGTCGTAGGCCTGGAGGCAGCCCAGGGCCTCGTCGGTGAGGCCGCGGCACCCCTTGCCCAGGGTCCCGACCAGGTCGTCCAGGATGGCGCGGGCGATGAGCGGGATGTCTACCCGCCGGTCGCGCAGCGGCGGCAGGTGCAGGCACAGGCCGGCGAGGCGATAGTAGAGGTCCTCCCGGAAGCGGCCGGCGCGCCGCTCCCGGTGCAGGTCGCGGTTGGTGGCCGCGACCACCCGCACGTCGACGCGGCGGCGGCGGTTGCTGCCGACCGGGCGCACCTCGCCCTCCTGGAGGACGCGCAGGAGCTTGACCTGGAAGGCCGGGGAGACCTCGCCGATCTCATCCAGGAAGATGGTCCCGCCGTCGGCCTGCTCGAAGAGCCCGATGCGGGTGTTGACCGCGCCGGTGAAGGCGCCGCGTTCGTGGCCGAAGAGTTCGCTCTCCAGGATGTCGTCGGCGAGCGCGGCGCAGTTCTCGGCGACGAAGGGCTTGTCCGCGCGGGGGCTGTTGTAGTGAAGGGCGCGGGCGAAGAGCTCCTTGCCGGTGCCGGACTCCCCGGTGAGCAGCACCGGCACGTCGTAGGGGGCGACCTGGGCGAGTTGGTCGCAGACCAGGTTGAGCGGGCTGCCCGGGGTGCGGATGATGGCGTCGAGCCGGAAGTTGCGCTTGAGTTGGGCGCGCCGACGCTGCATCCGTTGCTCCAGGGTGGGCGCCGTGACCCGCATCTCCAGCGCCAGGACCTCGTTCTCGCGCTGGATCTGGTGCAGGCGGCAGGCGTTGCGCACGGTCAGCAGGAGTTGGTCCGGGTGCCAGGGTTTGGCGATGAACTGATAGATGCCGGCGCGGTTGATGCCGTCGATGAGGTCGGCGGCGTCCGTGTAGCCGGAGAGGATCATGCGCACCACGTCCGGCCAGCGCTCCCGTACCTGGGCGAGGAATTCCACGCCGCTCATCTCGGGCATCCGCTGGTCGGAGATGACGGCCTGGATATAGTCGCGCTCCAGGCAGCGCTGCGCCTCCGCCGCGCTGGGGGCGGTGTGGACCTCGAACTCCTCGTCCAGGATGCGCCTCAGGGTGTCGAGCGACAGGGGCTCATCGTCCACCACCAGGATGCTCGGGCGCGGCGCGGTCATGGGCATACCTTGACCCATAGGTCGCAAAAGAAATTTCTCTCACGGAGACACGGAGACACAAAGAAGGAAATGGGCGCTTGCTCTCCGTGTCTTCGTGTCTCTGTGAGACGATTCAGGAGAGATCGGTATGGGCGTGGGTTCATCGGGTGCCCCCGCCCAGGACGGTGCGCAGGAGTCCGCGGCGGCTCAGGCCGCGCGCGGCGGTCGGGTCCGGGTCCGGCCGCGCGGTCGCGGGCTCGAAGAGGCGGGTAAGGATGGCCCCGGCCATGGCCAGGGCGTCCGCCTGGTCGGCGAAGGCGTCCATGGGTGAGAACAGTGAACAGGTCTCGTGGGGGCCGAGTTCCGGGTCCGTGCCGGCGGTGAATTCATAGCGGCCGGCGGGGAAATCCAGGTCCCGCTTGGTGCCGAAGGCCCCGGGAGGGTCGCTGCACCGCGGCCCCGGCAGGGCGATGAGGTTCATGGTCCAGGGCGTGACCAGCACCCCGACCCAGCGCTCCTGCCACTGGCGCGGCCCGACCAGCCGGACCTCCAGCCGGGGGTTGAGGATGGGCAGCCCCGCCATCCGCTCCCGGTGGACCCGCGCGAAGAACCGCTCGATGCGGTCGGTGACCGCCGCCTGCTCACTGTTGACCATTGACCGACATCCGGAAGAACACCTACCCCCTGGGTCCGCCCAATCGAACCCGAAACGGGCGCGGAACGCAACGGGTTTATCGCAGGGCGTCCAGGATCTCGGCCAGACGGGCGGCGCTGTCATCGAGGTCCTCCTGGGCCGCCAGCACGGCCACCGGGGCCGGCGTCACCTCGATGGAGTCGAGGATCAGTTGGTCCTGCGCGTTGAAGTGCCGCACCCGCCAGCAGTGCTTGAGCCCGGTGGCGGACACCCGGCAGGTGCCGTAGCCGCGCGAGACCAGGGTCACGGGGCCGGTGCCCAGGGTCGCGTCGAGACAGATCAGGTCTTCCGGGGTCTGCGGCAGCAGGGTCAGGTTGACGATGTGCGGCAGGTCGCCGGGCCGGTGACCGGCGACCGCGGCGTTGACCTCGACCAGGACCCCGGGGGCATTCATCACGCCGGTCGGCAGCGGGTCCGGGAGGGGCGCCTGGTCCGCGGCCCCGTCGAAGGCGGCGGCCCGGATCAGGCCGGGGAGGTCCGCGACCTCCAGGTAGTCTTGCCCCTCGGTGCCCTGCGGGTGAGAGGGTGCGCTCGGGGCCCGCACCCACCAGACCCCGGCGAGCCGGGTCTCCTGGACGCGCCCGGCCCGGGGGCCGGTCAGCAGGGCGCGGACCTCGCCATCGCCGAGCGTCTCCGCCAGCAGGTCCCGGTTGGCCTGATCGAGCGCCGACAGGTCGAGCACGACTGGCGGGTCCGCGACCCGGTGGCCGGTCAGGGCCGTCTGAAGCCGCTCCAGCAGCGCCAGCGCTGGCCCCAGCGCGGGCAGCGACTCGGGGTCCGGCAGGCGGGGTGGCTCGTAGGTCGCCATGGTCTTGGGCAGGGGCAGGTAGTCAAGGACGGCCCCGTCCTCCTCCGCCGGTTGGGTGCCGGGACCGACGAGGCCCGTGGGGATCTGGATCGAGTTCATGGACGGACCTCGGTGGAGACAGGGGCCGCACGCGCCCTGAAGGCGCGTGGCCGCGGCGTTGACCAGGTTTAGCCTTAAAACCTGGTATCCAGACTTGGCCTTGGTGTAGGGGCGGGTTTCAAGCCGGCCCCTACGCTCGGTTATCACCTTCGACGCCGGTAGGGGCGGGTTTCAAACCCGCCCCTACGTTCAGCTATCGCCTTCGACGCCTATAGCGACCGATCCTCGCGGGTGTGCCACAGCCGCAGCACATAGAGTGTGGATTCGCGGATTTCGTAGCGAAGTTCGTAGTGTCCGACGATCATCCGGCGGACCTCGCGCGGCGCGAACGCGTCCAGCTTTTCGCCGATGCGCGGATTTGCCGTCAGCCTGGCCGTCGCACTGGTGAGCCGTTGCACCGTGCGCGCCGCAGCCGGCTGGTTCACCAAGGCCAGGACATCATGGAGCCGTGCCAGATCCGAGAGGGCCTTGCTCGTCCACATCAGTTCCATCAGCGCGGCGCCGGTACCGGCAGCGGCAGGGCGGTGCTCAGGCTATCGGCCCAGGCCTGCACCGCCTGGTGGTCGATGACGCGTCCGGCGTCCACATCGGCCAAGGCTGCGCGCGTCAAACGCTCGCGCTCTTCCTCTTGGTCGATCCAGGCCGCCAACGCTTGCTTGACGATCCAGCCGCGGGAGCGGTCGAGGCGGGCCGCCAACCGATCCACTTGGTCCGCCAACAGCAGCGGCACATGCGCGGTCAGCACTTTGGTCTCAGTCTGGGCCATGGTCTTGTACCTGCTTCTGAATCATACTACATCATAGCGATTAAGAATGATTTAGGAAAGCTCGGCGAGTTCCAGTTCGCGCGCACTATGCCGGGAGATCGTAGGATGGGCAGAGCGCAGCGATGCCCATCATCCGGCGCCGTGGGTTCAGGACTTACGCAGGAACTCCGGAAGTTGGGGCTCCCGCCCCACCAGGTCCGGAAACAGATGGTCGAAGGACTCACCCGCCGCCGCGGCGCGCAGTGCCGCCAGGGCGTCCAGCACCAGGCGGGCGCGGGCCTCGCTCATGACCTCCCGCGCCGCCCCCTGGAAGACCAGGAGCCAGACGCCGGGGTGTTGCTCCCCGACCAGCCGGGTGTCCACCTGGGTCGGATCGCCCGGCCCCTGGCACCAGGCCCAGTGGGGGCTGGCCTCGATGACCTGCATGGGGACCCCGATGCACATCAGGGGTTGGCTCCCAGAAAGCGTGGATCGCCCAGACGAAAGGCCGTGGCCTCGCTGGGGCGGCCGGACTCGTAGGCGTCCAGGCGCAGGGCCGGATCGGGTAGGTCCGGCAGGCGTTCCTGGTCGCCGTCGACCCTCTCCCAACGGACCCCCAACCCGGCGAGGAACTCGAGGGCCAGCGCGATGGCCGGCGCGATGCACGCCTTCACCTCCGGCCGGAGACTCCCGCCGAAGTCGTCGAGTTCCACCGGCTGTACCCCGATCAGCAACAGGTGCGTCGGGTACTCGCCCAGCAGGTCGGCCAGGGCCAGGACCTCCTGGAACCCCGTCTGGTGCAGGCTCATCTTCTTCGCCCCCAGGAAGCGGGGGACCTCGGACCCCTCCACGCGCTTGAGCGTCCCCGGCGCCAGCCCATAGTCCACCGCGTCGAAGACCACCAGGACATCCGCCCAGCGCACCTGGTCCACCAGGTAAATCCCCTGGGTGCCGCCGTCGAGCAGGCTGCAATTGGGGCCGAAGCGGTAGCCTTCGGCCAAGGCCTCGATCGCCCGCACCCCGAACCCCTCATCCGCCCAGAGGACGTTGCCGATGCCCAGGAGCAAGATCTTGGGGTCTGCCTGATTCATGCGCCGCTCCCACCCGCAAGGTTATGAACAATTCACCAGCCGCCGGCTACTCGCCACTAACCACCAACCACTAACCACTAACCACTAGCCACTGCCTACGGCCGGTCGTCCTTGAACATCCGCCACCCGCTGATCATGGTGCTGATCAGGCTTTGGCGCGACAGGATGTCCTCGCGGATGGCGGTATAGACGTGGAGCATGACGAAGATGGCGATGATCCACATCCCCCAGTGGTGCCACATGCGCACGTCCTGGCTCTGACCGACGAAGGGGATGACCCAGCCGAACCAGCGGTCCTGCCAGCTTCCCAGGCCCGTCTGCTCCGAATAGAGGGCGAAGCCGGTGAACATCATGACGATGCCGCCGACCGTGATGATGACCACCATGAACAGGTGGGCCAAGGGGTTATGGCCGATGTATTTGCGCGGCTCGGGCTCCAGGAAGGCGTACCAGCGCACCTCGTGCCACAGTTCGTGCCAGAAGCGCCGCCGCCAGAAGGGCAGGGCGAAGAGCTGGCGCGACCAGCGGTTGCCGACCATGGCCCAATAGAGCCGGAAGAGGAAGCCGACGGCGAAGACATAGGCGGCGGCGAAGTGGGCGAAGCGGATATAGCCCATCAGATAATGGTCGCTCGCCGCCCCGGACAGGGTCGGCAGGGGGCTCGCGATCAGATACCCGGTGATGGCCAGGATGGTGATGGACAGGGCATTGGTCCAATGCCAGGCGCGCAGCGGGGCCTCGTAGACATAGACCGCGGTGCGTTTGACGGTGGGGACGGCGGTGCTCATGGGTGCAGATCTCCGCGGCTTGAGAAAGGCAAAGGACCGGTTCACTGATAAGTTAAACAAGTCCATCAGGGAATGCTGGTCGCGCCGTTTTCGTTGTCGTTGTCGTTGTCGTAATCGAACTTATCGTAGCGGCCCGGATGAGAACGCGGGGCGAATTGCATCGTTTTTCCGATTGCGATTACGACAACGACAACGATTACGACAACGACAACGACAACGACGACGACGACGACAACGACAACGATGGGAGTCGTCGATCGATGTATTTCCAACTCGCGACCAACGGGCGGCGGTCCGCTACCGCACCTTCACCCGTGTCAGTTCCTCCCCGTCCGGGCTCATCACGTGGGTCGAGCAGGCGAGACAGGGGTCGAAGCTGTGCAGGGTGCGCAGGATCTCCAGCGGTTGATCGGGCACCGCTACCGGGGTGTTCAGCAGGGCCGCCTCGAAGGCGCCGATGTTGCCCGCCGGGTCCCGCGGTGAACCGTTCCAGGTGGTGGGGACCACGGCCTGGTAGTTCTCGATCCGCCCCTTCTTGATGACGATCCAGTGCCCGAGCGCCCCGCGCGGGGCCTCGGTGGTGCCCACGCCCCTGGCCTCGCTGGGCCAGGTGTCCGGATCCCACTTGTCGGTGTTGGCGGTAGCGCTGTCCCCGGCCTTGAGGTTGGCCACCAGCTTGTCCTGGAAATAGCGCAGCTTGTGTACAGCCCAGGAGGCCTCCAGCCCCCGGGCGGCGGTGCGGCCCAGGGTCGAGAACAGGGCGGTGACCGGGAGATTCAGATCCGTCAGGACCTTCTCCACCGGCTCCTTGAACTCAGGTGTGCCCTTGGCGTAGCCGATCACCCAGCGCGCCAGGGGGCCGACCTCCATGGCGTGGCCGCGCCAGCGCGGGGCCTTGATCCAGGAGTACTTGGCGCCCTCGTCGATGGCCTGGATGTTGGTCTTGGTGCCGACGGTGTTCGGGCCCAGGACGAAGTTGGGCTCGGTCACACCGTCCCAGGGGTGCAGGCCCTTGCGCTCATCCGGGTAGCGGTACCAGGAGTGGGCGACGAACTCCTGGACCTGCGCCGGATCGCGCAGGTCCACGTCGTGGACCTCGTTGAGGTTGCCGTTGATGATGGCGCCCCGGGGCAGGAGCTGGTTGGCTGCCGTGTTGTCGTTGGCCCGTTCCGGGATGTCGCCGTAGGACATGACCGAGCGGCTGGAGAGGCCGCCGCCGTAGGTCCACTCCTTATAGAAAGACGCGATCGCCAGCAGGTCCGGGACGTAGACCTGGTCGATGAAGTCGATGGTGCGGTCGATGATGGAGGAGACCAGGTTCAGCCGCTCCATGTTGACCGCGCCCACGGCCCCGGTGTCGTCGAGGTTGATGGCGCAGGCGACGCCGCCCACCAGCCAGTTGGGGTGGGGGTTCTTGCCGCCGTAGACGGTGTGGATCTTGACGATCTCGCGTTGGAAGTCGAGTGCCTCCAGATAGTGGGCGACCGCCATCAGGTTGGCCTCGGGCGGCAACTGGTAGGCCGGGTTGCCCCAGTAGCCGTTCATGAAGGGCCCCAACTGGCCGGATTCCACGAAGCGCTTGAGCCGGTTCTGCACGTCCCGGAACCAGCCCGGGGACGACTGCGGCCAGTTGGAGATGGACTGGGCGAGGGTGGAGGTCGCCTTGGGATCGGCCTTGAGCGCCGAGACCACGTCCACCCAGTCGAGCGCGTGCAGGTGGTAGAAATGCACCAGGTGGTCGTGCGATTGCAGCGTCAACTGCATGATGTTGCGGATGGTGTTGGCGTTCTCCGGGATCTGGATGCCGAGCGCGTCCTCCACCGCCCGCACGCTGGTCAGGGCATGGGTGCCGGTGCAGACACCGCAGATCCGCTCGGTGAAGGCCCAGGCGTCGCGCGGGTCGCGCCCCTTGAGGATCACCTCCAGCCCGCGCCACATGGTGCCGGTGGAGACCGCGTTGCGGATCACGTTGTTCGCGTCGAGATTGACCTCGCAGCGCATGTGACCCTCGATGCGGGTCACCGGGTCCACCACGACCCGGGTGCCGGCGTTGTCCAGGGTGAAGCCGTTGGGGGTCTCGATGCTCATGAACGCGTACCTGTCTGATCGTTACCCGCGTCGGCCTGAGTCTTCCCAGGCTCCTGATCGCCGAACTCGGCCGGCTTGCGGATGCGCTTGATGGCGGACGCCGCCGCGTGGGCCACCACGGCCGCACCTACGGTCCCGGCAGCGGCAAAGCCGACCCGGTCCGCGTTGAGCTCGACGCCGAAGACCCGGGTATCGGTCACATGGTCGTAGAAGCTGCCCTTGTCCCAGAAGCCGTCCTCGGAGCAGCCGATGCACCCGTGGCCGGACTGGATGGGGAAGGAGACACCGTTGTTCCAGCGGGTGGTGGAGCAGGCGTTGTAGGTGGTCGGCCCCTTGCAGCCCATCTTATAAAGGCAGTAGCCGCGGCGTGCGCCCTCGTCGTCCCAGCTTTCCACGAACTGCCCGGCGTCGAAGTGGCCGCGGCGGTAGCACTTGTCGTGGACCCGCTGGCCGTAGAACATCTTGGGTCGGCCCTGGCGGTCCAGTTCGGGGATGCGGTCAAAGGTCAACATGAAGGTCACGACCGCGGTCATGACCTCGGCGATCGGCGGACAGCCCGGGACCTTGATGATGGGCTTGTCGAAGATGACTTTGTGGATCGGCACCGCCTGGGTCGGGTTGGGGTGGGCCGCCTGGACGCAGCCCCAGGAGGCGCAGGAGCCCCAGGAGATGATCGCCTTGCAGTCCGCTGCCGCCTCCTTGAGCTGCTCAAGGAAGGGCCGCCCGGCGATGATGCAGGACATGCCGTCCTGGTTGAGCGGCGGGTTGCCCTCCACCGCGAGGATATAGTTGCCTTTGTACTTTTCCCGGATCTCCGCGACGATCGCCTCGGCCTGGTGCCCGGAGGCGGCCATGATGGTGTCGTCGTAGTCGAGCGAGATCATGGACAGGATCACGTCCTTCACCAGGGGGTGCGCCGAGCGGATGAAGGACTCCGAGCAACAGGTACACTCCAGCCCATGGAGCCACAGCACCGGGATGCGCGGTTTGGTCTCCATGGCGTGCGCGAGCTGGGCCGTGTAGGCCGGTCCCAGCCCCAGGGCCGTGGCGGTGAGGCTACAAAACTTGAGAAAGCTGCGGCGGGTGATCCCCTGGCGCCGCATGACCTCATAGAAGGTCTCGGTGGTCGGCATCGTCTACTCCCCTGGGGTGGGCGACCCGGCTTGGGGGTCGCGTCTGGGTACGGGGAGCGCTCAGCAAACGCCGGGCCAAGCGAGAGAAAATCTATAAATCAACTGTTTGCGTACCTAGCCCGGGCCGCGTCCCGCTTGCGCTGCCAAGCGCGTTAGCAGTCTGCTGGGGTGGGCTGCAAACCATCTTGGCGCCCCCAACTGCCGGCGCACTGCCACTAAGTCAGGCCGCACGCGCGGACCGCGCTCCCTCCGACTGGAGTCCAAGGCTTCAGCCTTGGCGCCCTCCAAGGCTGAAGCCTTGGACTCCATGGGTGATGCGGCGGTTAGCTTAGTGGCAGTGAGCCGCCGGCGGCGGTCAGGGCGTTGCGTTGAAGTGAAGGCACATCGGGGTTGTGCCCCGGCGCAGGCGTCGAGACCGGTGTTTGTGCCGAAAACGCAACATCTGTCCTTGGTGTCTCTTTTTTTTCTCGATAGTGTTGCAAAGGTCCCCGCTGTCATCTATAGTTCAACCCGCAAAGCACGATTGCGCTCAATTTATGCAGTCCTTGTTGCTGAATCCACAACAGCGGAGATCATGATGAACAAGAATATTCTCACCCTGGCGGTTGCCGCCGCCTTGGCAGTGCCGGCAGTCGCCTCGGCCGAAGCCATCCTGTACGGCAAGCTCAACGTCTCCCTCGACTACATCGACGTCGAACAGAACGCCACCTTCTTCCGCCCCGGCCAGGACGCCCTGCGTCCGCAGTTCAACTTCGCCATCTTCAAGAATGGCTCGGTCGCCAATTACGACACGCTCGGCGCCCTGGGGTCCTACCCGAGCCAGCGCTTCGTCAACGGTGGTGTGCCCTCCTACGGTGACCCCGCCAATCCGCTGAATTTCAACGCCTGGCGCGGTCTGCCGACGCGGGCCGTCGGCTCCTCCACGACCGCGCTGCCGCTCACCTACCCGGTCGGCTCGCAGACCGCTCGCTACATGGACCCGGCTGCCCGGGCGGCCTATTACAACGCCGCGCTGATCTCCCTGCAGTCGGCCTATCCGCGCAATGCCCTGGATTGGGCTCAGCAGGCGGGCACCGCGGCCGTGCAGGCCGGCTACACCGCCAACACCAACACCGCAGCGGTCGTCACCCAGGCCAACAACACGGCCAACGCCTCCTACGTGAACGCGTTGCGTGCCGGCGCCTCCGATGCACAGGCGCGGATCATCGCCGCGAATGCCTATGACGCGGTCGCCGGTGCCGGCTGGAACAGCTACGCGGCGAACCTGACCGCGGCCCAGAACACCGCCGCCGCGGCCGTTGGTCCGCAGGCCGGTGCCGTCGGCCTCGGGACCTATTTCGCGGGCCAGCAGGCGCGCCTGACCAATGATCTGGCGATCGGCAACATCAACCAGGCGTTCTACAATAGCCAGGTCGCACGGCTCGCGCAGTTGGAGAACATCGCCTACACGGCGGCCGCCGCCGGTGCCTACACCCGCGGTAAGACCTATAAAGGCTGGGGCATGGACACCAGCAACGCCTCCGTCGTCGGTCCCGCCAACAAACTGGGTGTGAAGGGCTCCGAAGACCTGGGCAATGGCCTCAAGGCGGTCTACCAGATCGAAATCGGTGTCGACATCACCAATGCCAACCGCGATACGAACCTCGCCAACGGCAACCGCGGCACCCTGACCACCAACTCCGGCTTCAACATCCGCAACAGCTTCGTCGGGTTGGCGGGTGATTGGGGTACCTTCATGCTGGGTCGTCACGACAGCCCGCTGACGATGTCCACGGGCAAGCTGGACCTCTTCTACGACACCCTGGCCGACAACAATGCCACCGTCGGCTTCGCCTACGCGCGGCTCGACAACGTGGTGGCCTATATCTCCCCGAACTGGAGCGGCTTCCAGTTTATCGCGGCCGTGACCCCCCAGAACGGCGGTACCCTGCTCGGCGCGCTTGACCAGAATGCCGATTCGATCTCCGGGGCCTACTCCCTGGCGGCCATCTATAAGAACGGCCCCTTCTACGGGTCCGTCGCCTACGAGGCCCTGGACAAGAGCAACTGGGAGACCCAAAACGCCGACTATGCCCTGCTGTACCAGGACCGTACCGCCAAGAGCGACACCCGGGTGCGCGTCGGCTTGGGGCTGCTGGACTGGAACGGCTTCAGCCTGACGGGTATCTACGAGCAGCGCCAGAACATCCTGGGTGCGCCCACCCAGTCGAACGGCAACTTCTTCCAGGTGCAGGCGGGCTATGCCTTCGGCAACAATATGGTCAAGGCCATGTGGGGCCGTGCTGACCTGGACAACTGCGCCGATCCGAACGCCGTCGGCTTCCGCTACACCTGCGAGGCCAGCGCGCTCGGGCAGTACTTTGCCGACACCATCCTGGTCAACAACAAGCAGAAGAGCTCGTGGGCCATCGGCTACGACTACAACTTCAGCAAGCGTACCGCGGCCTTTGTCCTCTATACCCAGGTCACGGACAAGATCGAAGACGCGGACTGGAGCGGGTTCTCGATCGGCATGAACCACAGCTTCTGATGAGCTAAGGGCGCACCAGCGCCCGGACCTGGATGTCCTGGAAAACGGGGCCAGTAGGCCCCGTTTTCTTTTGTCTGGATTTTCTGGGTTACTCGGCCTTCAGGGTTTTCGGTCCTTGGGGGGTGCCCAGGATCAGGACGTCGGCGGGCCTCAGGGCGAAGATGCCGACCGTGACTACACCGGGAATGTTGTTGATCTGCTGCTCAAGCCCGGCCGGGTCCAAAATCTCGAGGCCCTGGACGTCCAGGATCAGGTTGCCGTTGTCCGTCACGTAGCCCTCGCGCCACACCGGGGTGCCGCCGGCCCGGACCAATTGCCGTGCCACGAAGCTGCGGGCCATGGGAATCACCTCCACCGGCAAGGGGAAGCGGCCGAGCGCCTCCACCAACTTGGTGTCATCCGCGATACAGACGAAGCGCGCGCTGGCGCCCGCGACGATCTTCTCTCGGGTCAGGGCCCCGCCGCCGCCCTTGATGAGCTGCAACCGGCGGTTGGACTCGTCCGCCCCATCCACGTAGAGTGCCAGGTCGCCGACCGCGTTGAGGTCGTAGACCGGGATACCCTGGGCCTTGAGGAGGGCGCTGGACGCCTCCGAACTGGACACCGCACCCTCGATCCGGCCCTTGATGGTCGCCAGGGCCGCGATGAAGTGATTGACCGTGGAGCCGGTCCCCACCCCGATGATCCCGCCCTCGACATAGGTCAGGGCCGCGTAGGCGGCCTGTTTCTTCTGCTCGTCCTGGTTCATGGATTGGCCTCGTGCAATCGGTTTGGTAAGGGCTTGGTATCATAGCCGCCCTTGAGGGCTCCGGTCTCTCACGCAGACGCGGTGAGTGTGCCGGTGGATGCGCTGCGCTTATCCACCCTACAGTGAGGGCCTGTCCCTTGCCCCTGAGGTCCTGCATGCCCGACAGCTATATCGAACGCATCCTGAAGGCCCGTGTCTACGAGGTGGCGCAGGAAACCCCGCTGACCCTGGCAGCGGCCCTCTCGACGCGCCTTGGCAACCAGGTCTTTCTCAAGCGCGAGGACCTCCAGCCGGTCTTTTCCTTCAAGCTGCGGGGCGCCTACAACAAGCTTACGAGCCTGAGTCCCGAGGTGCGCGCCCGCGGGGTGATCGCGGCCAGCGCGGGCAACCATGCCCAGGGGGTCGCGCTGGGGGCAGCGCGCCTGGGAGTGGCGGCGACCGTCGTCATGCCCCGTACCACCCCCGGCATCAAGGTCCGTGCCGTGTGCGCCCTGGGCGGGACCGCGGTGCTGTACGGTGACTCCTACGACGACGCTTACGCCCATGCCATGCAGTTGGTCGCGGAGCTGGGCCTCACCTTCATCCACCCCTTTGACGACCCCGCGGTGATCGCCGGTCAAGGGACCATCGGCATGGAGATCCTGCGCCAGCACCCGGAGCCCCCGCAGGCCATCTTCGTCCCCGTCGGCGGCGGGGGCCTCATCGCCGGTATCGCCGCCTATGTGAAGTGGCTGGCGCCCCAGGTGCGCATCATCGGCGTGGAGCCGGAGGATGCGCCGACCCTGCACGCGGCCTTGGCGGCGGGGCGGCCGGTGGAACTCGCGCAGGTCGGGCTATTCGCGGACGGGGTGGCGGTGCGCCGCATCGGGGAGGAGACCTTTCGGGTCGCACGCGCGCGGGTGGACGAGGTGGTGCTGGTCAGCACCGACGAGATCTGCGCCGCCATCAAGGATATCTACGAGGATACCCGCGGGATCGCCGAACCCGCCGGCGCACTGGCCGTGGCCGGGATGAAGCGCTATGTGGCGCGCACCGGCTGCCGCGGGGCGCACCTGGTGGCGATCGAGAGCGGGGCCAACATGAACTTCGACCGACTGCGCCATGTCGCGGAGCGGGCGGACCTGGGTGAGCGGCGCGAGGCCCTGCTGGCGGTGGCGATCCCGGAACGGCCCGGGAGCTTCCTGGCCTTCTGCCGGGCGCTCGGCGAGCGCCAGCTCACCGAGTTCAACTACCGCTTCGCCGACCCCGACCAGGCCCAGGTCTTCGTCGGGGTGGAACTGGGGCGCGGTGACGCCGAGCGCACGCAGTTGATCGAGCAACTGCGCGCGCAGGGGCTCGAGGTGCTCGACATGACGGACAACGAGACCGCCAAGTTGCATATCCGCTACATGGTGGGCGGTCATGCCCCGGGGATCACCGACCGGGAGGAGGGCGAGACGCTCGTCCGGTTCGAGTTTCCGGAGCGCCCGGGGGCCTTGCTGGATCTCCTCACCGGGCTCGGCAAGCGCTGGAACATCACCCTCTTCCACTACCGTAACCACGGCGCCGCTTATGGCCGGGTGCTGATGGGGGTGGCGGTCGCGCCGGGACAGCGGGCCGAGTTTCTCCGCTCCTTGGACACCCTGGGCTACCCCCACTGGGAGGAGACCGACAATCCGGCCTATCGGCTCTTCGCCGGTAAACCGGCTGGGTGGCATAGCGACGCGGTGGTGCCGTCGCCGAATGCTCGCCATTGCACAAGGCCGCCGTTCAGCAAGACCTCATAGGGCGCCGTCGCGCCGGTGTCGGCGGCCCGATCGTGGACCACTACCACCGCCTGCCACCGACCGACGATGCGCTGGCGATAGAGAAAGAGGAAGATCGACGCCAGCCACCGGGCGTCCTATCCGCCCGCACCGTGCAGGCCCCTGGTGTCCCCCGGGCACCGCACCCACTAACGATCGAGGCACAGGCCCGCCCATGAGGACCACCATCCCCCCCTTCCACCAGGCCCGGGTGCTCGTCATCGGCGATGTGATGCTCGACCGCTACTGGTCGGGCGCGGCCTCGCGCATCTCCCCCGAGGCGCCGGTGCCGGTGGTACACGTGACCGCGGTGGAGGACCGCCCGGGCGGGGCCGCCAATGTCGCGCTCAATATCAGGGCGCTGGGCGGCCAGGTGGACCTGCTGGGTGTGGTGGGCCGGGATGAGGCAGGCGCGACCCTGGAGACCCTGCTGCACGGGCACGGCATCGGCTGTCACCTCCAGCGCCACCCTAACGCCCACACCTCGACCAAGCTGCGTATCCTCGCCCGGCACCAGCAATTGCTGCGTGCGGATTTCGAAGGGGGCCTGGGCGACCTGGACCCGCGCGAGCAGCAGTCGGGCTACGAGCGGCTCGCCCCCACGGCCGATGTCATCGTGCTGTCGGATTACGGCAAGGGCACCCTGGGGTCACCGCGCGCCCTGATCGAGTGCGCCCGGGCGCTCGCCAAGTGCGTCATCGTGGACCCCAAGGGCACCGATTTTTCCCGCTACCGGGGCGCCACCCTGCTGACGCCCAACCGCGCCGAGTTCGAGGCCGTGGCCGGGCTGTGCGCGGGCGATGACGAACTGGTGGAGCGGGGCGAGCGGATGCGCCTGGATCTCGACCTGCAGGGGCTTCTGATCACGCGCGGTGAACAGGGGATGACCCTGCTCTGGGCCGGGCAGCCGCCGCTGCACCTGCCGACCCGGGCGCGGGAGGTCTTTGATGTGACCGGCGCCGGCGACACCGTGGTCGCCACGCTCGCGCTGGCGCTGGCCGCGGGGGCGCAGCCGCAGGAGGCGGTGCGGCTGGCCAACGCGGCGGCCGGGATCGTGGTCGGCAAGCTCGGTACCGCCGCCGCCACCGTGGCCGAATTGAGCCGCGCCCTGCATGAGCCGGAGGCGGGCGGCTTCGGCCTGGTCACGGAGGACGAACTGGCGTCGGAGATGCAGCAGGCGCGCGCCCGCGGCGAGCGGCTCGTGATGACCAACGGCTGCTTCGACCTCCTGCACGCCGGGCACGTCGCCTACCTGGAGCAGGCCCGCGCGCTCGGTGACCGCCTGATCGTGGCGGTGAATGCCGATGCCTCGGTCGCCGCGCTGAAGGGCCCCGAGCGGCCCGTCAACCGCCTGGAACACCGGATGCAAGTGCTGGCGGCCCTGAAGAGCGTCGATTGGGTCGTCCCCTTCAGCGAGGAGACGCCGGAGCGCCTTTATTGCCGGCTCCTGCCGGATGTCATCGTCAAGGGCGGCGACTATGCCCCGGAGGCCATCGCCGGCGGCCCCTGCGTCACGGCCAACGGCGGGCGGGTGGTGGTCCTGGGGTTCCTCGACGGGGTCTCGACCACCGGCCTGATCGAGCGCATGCGCACCGCGCCCGACGAGCGATGACCGGCCGACTGCCTCCACCGCATCAGACGGCGGATCAGGTGCCGGGCCTCGCCGCCCTGCTGGAACCGCTGCGGGCCGGGCTCCGGCACTTGGGCAGCGCACTGGTCTGCGCCTACCTCTTCGGCAGCACCGCCCGGGGCGCGGCGCGGACCGGCAGCGATCTCGACCTCGGCGTCCTGTTCGCGACCGACCCGCCCCAGACGCTGGCCGGGCTGCACCTGGACCTCGCCGACGATCTGAGCGTCGCGACCGGGCGGCCGGTGGACCTGGTGGTGCTCAATCGGGCGCCGGTCGATCTGATCCACCGGGTATTGCGCGACGGGTTCCTGGTGCTGGACCAGGACCCCGGCGCGCGCATCCGCTTCGAGGTGCACGCACGCAACGCCTATTTCGACCTGCTGCCGCACTTGCGGCGCTATCGGCGCATGAGCCCGGAGCAGCCTGATGACCGACGTTGAACTGGTGCGCGAGGTGGTTGAACACCGGCTCGATGACCTGCTCGGCTACGTAGACGCCATTCGCAGCAGGGTCTGGCCATGATCGAGTTCACCCGCAAGACCACGAATCCGCCGCCAACCGACCTGGTGGTCACCCTGACCCTGGAACAGCGCCTGCGCAGCCGCCTGCGGGTGGTGTTGGACGACGGGCGGGAGGCCGGCATCCGGCTGCCGCGGGGCACGACCCTACGCGACGGGGACCGCCTCCAGACCGAGGACGGCCTCACGGTGCTGGTGCACGCCGCCTCCGAGTGCCTGTCCCGTGTGACGGTGGACGATGCCCTGGGGCTGGCCCGCGCCTGCTACCACCTGGGCAATCGGCATGTGGCCCTGCAGATCGAGCCGGGGCGCCTGTCCTACCTGCATGACCATGTGCTCGATGACCTGGTGCGGGGGCTGGGGCTGGAGGTGCGCGTGGAAAACGCGCCCTTTGAGCCGGAGGCGGGGGCCTATGGGGGCACGGGCCCGAGCCAGCAGCAGGCGCACGGGCACGGCCATGCACACGCTGCCGACCACTGATCTCCCCCTGCTGCGACTCCTGCAACTGGTGAGCCCGACGCTGCCGGTCGGCGGCTTCACCTATTCCCAGGGGCTGGAGTGGGCGGTGGAGGCGGGCTGGGTGCGCACGGCGGCGGACCTGGAGGCCTGGGTCGCCGATCAGCTCGAGCGGGGCCTGACGCGGGTCGACCTGCCGCTGCTCACGCGGATGCAGGCGGCGGCCGGGGCGCGGGACGCGGCGGCCCTGGGCGCGTGGATCGACCAGTTGCTCGCCGCCCGGGAGACCGCGGAGCTGCGCCTGGAGGAGGCCAACCGCGGTCGCGCCCTGGCGGACCTGCTGGGCGCCTGGGAACTGGCCGGGGCGCGCGACTGGCGCCCCCTGCTCGCCCGCGCCCAGTTGGCCGGCCTGGCCTTCGCGGCAGCCGCCTGGGGGATCGCGCCGCGGCTCGCGGCCAGCGGCTATGCCTGGTCCTGGGCCGAGAACCTGGTGCTCGCGGCGGTCAAGTGCGTGCCCCTGGGTCAGACCCAGGGCCAGCAAGTCCTGGCCCGGCTCGCGCCCCTGATCCCGCCGGCGCTTGCGACCGCGCTCGCCCTGACGGACGAGGAGCTCGGCACCTCCAGCACCGCACTCGCCATCGCCTGCAGCGCCCATGAGACCCAGTACACCCGACTGTTCCGGTCCTGAACCTCGAAAGAGCAGATTTCACGCCAAACTCGCCAGGATTCCTCAAGGCGTCGTTGTCGTTGTCGTAATCGAGGTAATCGTACCGGCGAGGATTCTCTCGCACCTCGTCGTTTCGCTGTGCTATTCATGCCCGAATTGGATTTCCTCTCCGAATACGAATACGAATACGATTACGACAACGACAACGACAACGACAACGATTGTAGCGGCGGCGCGAGATTCGGTGGACTGCGCTGTCGCTTGTCCACCCTACGGCCTACGGCCTTGGCGCCTTGGAGTGGGCATCGTCGGGTGGACAAGCGCAGCGCAGTCCACCGGCAGCGGCAGCGTATCCATGCGCAGGTGAACACCAATGAACTCAGATAATACAAGCCTTTTGCAACGAGGTGCCCATGGCTGAATCTTCCCCCCTGCGCGTCGGCGTCGGCGGCCCCGTGGGGTCCGGCAAGACGGCGCTCTTGGACGCGCTGTGCAAGCACCTGCGCGAGCGCTACCAGATCGCCGTCGTAACCAACGACATCTACACCCGGGAGGACGCCGAGTTCCTGATCCGCTCCCAGGCCCTGCCGACCGAGCGCATCATCGGCGTGGAGACCGGCGGCTGCCCCCATACCGCCATCCGCGAGGACGCCAGCATGAACCTGGCGGCGGTGGAGGACCTCCAGACGCGCCTGCCGGGCCTGGACCTGATCTTCATCGAGAGCGGCGGGGACAATCTGGCCGCCACCTTCAGCCCGGAACTGGCGGACCTGACGCTCTATGTGATCGACGTGGCCGGGGGCGAGAAGATCCCGCGCAAGGGCGGCCCCGGCATCACTCGCTCCGACCTCCTGGTGATCAATAAGATCGACTTGGCTCCCTACGTCGGCGCCTCGCTGGAGGTCATGGACCGCGACACCCGGCGCATGCGCGGCCACCGGCCCTGGGTCTTCACCAACCTGCGCGCCGGCCAGGGGGTGGCGGAGATCGCCGCCTTCATCTGCCGTGAGGGGATGTTGCCGCGCAACTGACCCCACACGGCAGACTCGGTTCGAGCATCACCCGAAGGACCGGCTCACTAATAAGTTAAGCAAGTCCATTAGAGAATGCCTTTGGCGTCGTTGTCGTTCTCGTAATCGAGGTTGTCGCCGCGCCCGGGATTCTCTCGCACGTCGGGGTGCATCGTTTCTCCGATTACGATTACGACAACGACAACGACAACGACAACGACAACGATTGTCTCTTACTTGCTCTTGAATCGTTACTGAGAAGACTAACTGCCCGATTTGGGATCACCGGATGATGTCCGTGATCTTCCACTCGGTCCCCTCCAGGCTCAGCCGTACATGGGTCGGATTGTGGCCCAGGTCGCCGATGCGGATCAGGAAGCGGTTGTAGGACTCGAAGAAGGCGAAGTCGATCCCGCTCAGCAGAAAGGGCGGGCTCTGGCGGGTCGCCTCGGTCACGGCCTGACGCAGGGTCTCGCGCACCCAGGGCACGGTGATCGCCTGATCCAGGGCCGAGTCACCCAGACGCTCCAGGTTCTGGCGAATCCAGCCCATGGTGCTCTTGGGGTCGGCGGGCGGCAGCAACTGGTCGGCGCCGGCCGTGACCCTGGCCTTGAAGTTGGCGCGAATGGCCGGCAGGTCCACCAGGGTCGTCAGTTCAGTGGTGTCCTCCTTGCCCAGGGCGCCGTCCAGCCGGAAAACGTAGTAATAGGGCCAGACGCCGAAGACCAGCAGGGCAAACAGGAGCAGGTAGACGAGGTAGCGCATGACGGGGGCCACTCACATGGTTGGACGGGTGGCCATTCTAGCGCCCCGGGGCCTTGATCATAATCCCGGCCAGCGGCGTGCGTAGTCAGGGCTTCCAGCCCTGACGGTGTCAGGCCAAGATGGCCTGACTACGCAACCGGCGAGCCCAAGCGGCCGGAATCTTGATCGACGCCCGCCCCGGCGACGACGCTCCCACGCAACCCGCATTGCCACCGCACTAACGGCCATGCGGGGTTGTCCGTCACCCTGAACATGAAAGCCCGCGGTGGGTGCGAACTTAGCCGCGACGCGAGGCCGCGGTAACCTGCGACGCTCGGGCCGCCTGCGAGGCCTCGTCGCGGATAATGCCACTCCCACCGGGTCGGGGCCGGACTTTCGCGATCAGGCGCCGCCGCGCATCGGCCGTCATCGCCCCGCCATCTGCCCTATACTCAATCACCCACCCCCATTCGCGCGAGGTCACCGTGGACACCCTGACCCAGACCCTTGCCCTGACCCTCGGCGCCAGTTGGGCGAGCGGCATCAATCTCTACGCGGCCATGCTGGTCCTGGGCCTCGCGGGCGCCACGGGCTCCGTGGACCTGCCCCCGGGACTGGACATCCTCGCCGACCCCCGGGTCCTGCTCGCGGCCGGCGTCATGTTCGTCGTCGAGTTCGTCGTCGACAAGGTCCCCGGGGTGGACAGCGCCTGGGACGGCCTGCACACTTTCATCCGCATCCCGGCCGGCGCCCTGATGGCCATGGGCGCGGCGGGCGACCTGGGACCGCTCGGGGATACCCTCGTCGGCGTGCTCGGCGGCGGCGTGGCGGCGGCCAGCCACGCCACCAAGGCCGGCACCCGGATCATGCTCAACACCTCCCCGGAGCCCTTCACCAACTGGGTCGCCTCGGTCACCGAGGACGTGGGCGTGGTGGGCGGCCTGCTACTGGCACTGACGCACCCCGGGGTCTTCCTGATCACATTGGCCCTCTTCTTCCTGCTCCTGATCTGGGTGCTGCCGATGCTCTGGCATGGGATCAAGCGGGTCCTGGGCGCGTTGCGCAGACACTTCGGCGGCAACCGGGGGGGCGAGCCGGCGCCGCCCGTACGCACGCGCAGCGAACCCGCGGCCACCAGTCCCGGCGCCGGACCGCTCGCGCGCCTGCCCACGCGCCACGACGCCCAAACCCCCAACAAGCCACCCGGGGTCTAACCCCAATGCCAAACTTCCCCCCTCCACCCGCGGCGGACCCCGCCGCCGGCCTGCAGGTCTACCTGGTCGGCGGCGCCGTGCGCGACCGCCTGCTCGGTCGCACCCCCGGCGAATGGGACTATGTGGTGGTCGGCGCCACCCCCGATGACCTGCTGCGCCGCGGCTTCAAACAGGTCGGGCGGGACTTCCCGGTGTTCCTGCACCCAGACACCAAGTCTGAATACGCGCTCGCCCGCACCGAACGCAAGACCGCCCCCGGCTACCGCGGCTTCGTCGTTCACGCCGACCCTGCCGTCACCCTGGAGGAGGACCTGCGGCGGCGCGACCTCACCATCAACGCCCTGGCGCAGGCCCCGGACGGCACCCTGATCGACCCCTTCGGCGGCCTGGCGGACCTGGAGCGGCGCGTCCTGCGCCACTGCTCACCCGCCTTCAGCGAGGACCCGGTGCGCATCCTGCGGGTCGCCCGCTTCGCCGCCCGCTTCGCCGACCTGGGCTTTGCGGTCGCCCCCGAGACCCTGGCACTGCTGCGCGGCATGGTCGCCGCCGGCGAGGTCGACGCCCTGGTCCCCGAACGGGTCTGGCAGGAACTGGCCCGCGCCTTGGGGGAGGCGCGGCCGTCGCGCTTCTTCGAGGTCCTGCGCGACTGCGGGGCACTGGCCCGCCTGCTGCCAGAGCTGGACCGCCTTTGGGGCGTGCCCCAGCCCGCGAAATGGCACCCCGAGATCGACACCGGGGTGCACGCCATGCTGGTCATCGACATGGCCGCGCGCCTGTCCCCGGACCCCGAGGTTCGCTTCGCCGCCCTCTGCCACGACCTAGGCAAGGGCACCACCCCGGCGGACGTCCTGCCCCGCCACCACGGGCACGAGGCGCGCAGCGTTGCGCTGCTGGAGGCCGTCTGCGACCGCTTCCGCGTCCCCAACCACCACCGCGCCCTGGCCCGCATCACCGCCCGCCACCACGGCCTGGTCCACACGGTCGATGACCTGCGCCCCGCCACCATCCTGGACCTGCTGGAGCGGACCGACGCCTTCCGCCGCCCCGTTCGCTTCCACCAGATGCTCACCGCCTGCGAGGCCGACTACCGCGGGCGCACCGGCTACGAAGAGCGCCCCTACCCCCAGGGCGACACCCTGCGCGGCCTCCGTGACGCCGCCGCCGCGGTGGACGTCCAGGCCATCGCCGCCGCCACCGAGCCGCCACTCATCGCGCAGCGGATCCGCCAGGCACGCATCGCCGCGATCCGGCGGGCGCGGGCGCAACCCCAGGCGGCCTAGGCCTGCGCGGGGGCCAGGGGCCAATTTCCGGTGGCCATTGACAATCTCCAGGCGGTCGGACTGGCCGATCATCTCGGCGACGGTGCGATAGCCCAGGCGGGCCATGATCCGGCGCATCTCCTCGGCGACGAAGAACAGGTAGTTGATGATGTGCTCAGGCTGGCCGGTGAAGCGCTTGCGCAACTCCGGGTCTGGGTCGCGACACCGACCGGGCAGGTGTTGAGATGACGATCGAATAGATCTCGTGGTGCGGCGGCGGGGAGATCAGTTGCTCCCGTCGTGGTTACGAATGATGGGAGCCATTGTCCGGATCGCGGGCGGGTGGGGAAGGACGCCGCGGAGTTACCGGTTACAGCGAGCGGAAGGCGACCCGTTGTTCCTTATATGTGACATACCGACCCCAACGGGGTCGAGCATACTCTGCCTTGTTTGCATCCGGGGTTGCACCCGGGCTCGGTCAGGTTGTCCAATCCTCGACCGACAGCCCGTCGACTTGTGCGAAGGCCCGGTCGCTGGTCACCAAGACCGCGCCGACCTCCAGCGCATGCGTGGCGATCAGTAGATCGATCGGGGCGAGGAACTTGCCCTGACATTCCAGCGCGGCCCGCACGGTCCCATACCGGCTCGCCACCGCGCTGTCCCAGGGCAGCACATCAAGGCGCCGCAACAACTCCCGGACGGCGCGGTCGAGCCGCTTGGCGTCCGGCCGCTTCGCCAGACCAAACAACAACTCGCCTTCGGTCAGCGCCGAGACGCACAGGCAGGCGATGGGCACGGCGACCACGCGCCGGACCAGGGCCGGGTGCCCTTTGATAAAATGGCTCGCCGCATTGGTGTCGAGCATGTATTGCTTCATTCGCTCCAACCCGCGAAGGGGTCGCGCTGGTGCGTTCCCTGATTGCGCTCTTGCTCGTCGAGGAAATCGGCCGGCACCGCGACCCCCTCGATGGCGGCGAAATAGCTATCCCAATCCGTCGGCTTGCGCGACAGGATCACGTCGCCCGTGGCCGGGTCGCGACGGATGAAGACTTCCTTCGTATCGAACCGATAGGCGGCCGGCAGGCGGACCGCCTGGCTACGGCCGTTGGTGAAGAGCTTGGCCACTTGGCTCACGGCGGTATCCTCGACGGCTGGTAGATACCAGAGTATATGCTTTCCGCCAGGTGCCGGTACAACAGATGCGCCGAACAACGCCTCAAGACACGCGCGGCCCGTCACCCCCTACTCGGTCTTCCTGGCGCGGCAGCGGCTCGCCGCGGGCGGGAGGGACACGGACGCCGTGAGCCGCGCCGCCCTGGAGTCGGGCGCCGACCTGGTGCGCTGGGTCCTGGCGCGGGTCGATACGGGCCTGGCGCTCACCGCGCTCGGGGCCGAGCTTGAGGCCGCCCCGGACCCCTGGTACGACGGGCGCGCGCCGCTGCATCGCTTCACCATCGTCGATACGCCGCACGGCGGCACCGTGCTGACCCCGCCCGAGGTTCGCGTCAAGTCGCTGCCGCAGGCGCGTCCGGGGTCTTGAGCCCACCCGCCGCGGACCGCGACCCCGCGAGCGATCGACTCCGCATCGTGCCACTCGCCGGATCGCGACTGATGGAGCGGGGGCTCAAAGGCCAAGCTGACCTTTTCCCACTTGGGCATTTCGGTTGGGTCAGCCATGGGCCTAGCTTCCCGCTACCGGCGGCACGGCCTCCGGGTGGCGTGCCACGGCGGTCGCAATGTGATGGTTGCCGACGACCTCGCCGCTGGTGGGATCGAACCCCTTCCAACCGGCCCCGGGCAGGTAGACCTCGGTCCAGGCATGGGTCGCGCCGTCGCCGGCGCCGCTGCCAGGGGTGTGCAGATAGCCGCTGACGAAGCGGCTGGCTAGCCCCAGATGGCGGCACGCCTCCATGAGGAGGGCCGCAAAGTCGCGACAGGAACCGCTGTTGAACCCCAGCGTCTGTGCCGGTGGCTGGACGCCGGGTTCCTCCCGCATCTGGTACTGAAATCCGCCAGCAATGGCGCGGTTCATCTGGTCCAACAGCGTGAAGGTCTCGATGGGCCGCCGCAAGCCCAGGCCGTCCAGCCAGTCCGCGACGGCGGGCTGGTCGCCCGGGTAGACCACCTGCCGGAAAGGTGCAAGTTCGATCCCATCCTCCTGCGCATAGTCGAAGGGGTGGATGACGGCATAGTCGTCCACCAAGAAATCGAAGGGGTTGTCCTCGTAGTGCTGAATGACCACGCTGCTGGCGATGTGTAACCGATCGGCAGGCTCGGTGAAGGCGACCATCGCAACCGAATTGTCCAATACGTCGCGTTTCCACTGCACGGTATGGGCGGGAACGATCTCCAGGAGTGAAGATTCGATCCTGAGGTTATGGTTCTCCCGCGGGCGCAACAGCAAGCGATGGGGCAGCAGCGATACGGGGGTGGGGAACCGGTACTCGGTGACGTGGCTGATAGTGATACGCCGCACGGGGAATCGCTCCTGAGTTGAATCCAACGCGAGTGCCGGCACGTAACCCTTGGAGTTGACGGCCGCATAGTCCCGACCGTCCGCCAGCGTGCCCGTCGCGAGATCGACCGACTCCAGGTCGAAGGCGTAGCCCGCCTCGCGCAGCACGATGTGCGCCATGGGACAGCCTTTCTTCGATGGATCGGTGAACAGCGTCGGCGTCGCGCTCAACGTCGGCTATTTCAGGGCCTTCACCAGTGCGTCGAACCGCGTGTGGAGCGATTTGTCGTGCGGCGTCACCGGCGGAATCGGCTTCGTGATGCCCAGCAACTGGTACACCGCCAGTTGCGCCGCCCGCACCGAGAACTCGACCGTGAAGACCGTGTCTTGCGGGATCTCGACGAACTGGCTGACGAAGGCGAAGTTCTTCGTGTCGGGCGGTACCGGCAGCGGCCGGTCGCCGGGCGCGCGCGGCATGAACTGGCTCGTGATGTAGGGCATACGGCAGGGGATGCAGTTGGCCGTGGCAACGGCATCCAGGTCGAAGCGCAGGTGCCCGCAGAGTTCCGCAAGCAGTTCCGCCCCCGTGCAATCGGCCATCGCTTTGGGCACGAAGTTGCCGATGCGATCCCCCGGACACTGGAACACAGTAAGAGCCAACCCGCCCACGCGGATGTCATCGTTGTCATCGCGCCGTCAGCCCGCTGCGCGATACCGCACACCAGATTGTCCGCCTCGCCTCAGACCCCGGCAGCGCCGGGGTCTGAACGGACGATCGGTCAGTTGGCCCGGGACTCAGCCGGGGGTGCCGCCTGCTCCATCGCGCCCTGGTCGTAGGGCATGGGGCCGGGGCCGCCCTGGTAGGGGCCAGGGCCGTAGCCATAGCCCGGGTCGCCGCCCTGGGGGCCGGGGCCATAGCCGTAGCCGCCGCGGGGCATCTGCATCTGCGGGGGCATCGGGGGCTGCGGCCAGTCGGGCTCCTGCATCTGGGGGCCGCCGAAACCGTAGAGGGCCTGGGCGGCTTCGCGCTGTTCCGGGGTCAGGGCCTCGACGGTCTTGCGGTACTTCTCGAACTGCTCCTGGGCCTCCTTGCGGCGCTGCTCGGCGGCCACCCAGGGCGGGGTCTCGGGTAGTTCGACGCCGCGCGCGGCGGCGCGCGCGCGCATCTCCTTCCAGCGGGTCTCGCGCATGGCCGCGCGCTCTTCCGGGGTCATGATCGGCATCTTGTCGCACATGGCGCGGTAGCGGGCGCACATCGCTTCCATGTCGGCACGGGGGTCTGCGGGCGTGGCCGGGGCGGCCGGCGAGGCCGCGGCGGCGGCCGGTGCGACGGCGGGGGGCGCCGCTGCCGCGGCCGGGGCGGGCGGCTGCGCCTGGGCCGTCCCCTGGCTCAGGGCCAGGGCGAGGACGGCGGCGGAGGCGCATGACAAGATTCTCGGGGTAGCGAACATCGGTACTTTTCCTCGTCGTTGATAGCAGCCGGGAGCGACAGTTCCGTTCCCGCGACTTACTTTTAAGTGCTTGTGTTATCGATGCTTCCGTGCGGGCGTTGGGGCCGTACCCCAAGGGCCGGGCCGCGCGGCAATCACTGTAACCGATTCGCCCCGGTCGGGGCACCGGCGCCGCGCCTGACACCTGCCGATCCCAGGCTAAACTAGCCGGGGACCGCGGGTTCCGGTAAGTTGTGTTCTTTTCCGGATAATTCATCTTTTTCTTTGCGCCCTGGCGCCAATCGGAGTCGCTCATGCGTATCGGTGACCTGATGAACGAGAGTGGGGTCGGCTTCGGCACCAGCGGGGCCCGGGGCCTCGCCGTCGATATGACCGACCGGGTTTGCTACGCCTACACCCTGGGATTCCTGCAATACCTGATCGCCGCCGGGGCGGCGGTGCCGGGCGGCGCGGTGGCCCTGGCCGGGGACCTGCGCCCGAGCACCGGGCGGATCCTGGCCGCCTGCGCCCGCGCCGTCCGGGACCTGGGCGGCCAGCCGCGCTACTGTGGCCGCATCCCCAGTCCGGCGGTGGCCGCCTACGGCATTGCCCAGGGCATCCCCTCCCTGATGGTCACCGGCAGCCACATCCCCGACGATCGCAACGGCATCAAGTTCAACCTGCCGACCGGGGAGGTCCTGAAGGCGGACGAGGCGGGTATCCGCGCCCAGGAGGTCCGCATCCCGGACGCGCCCTTCGACGCGTCCGGGATGCTGCGGGCTGGGGAGCCCGGCGCGCTGCCGGCGGCGGAGACGGCCGCCGCCGACGCCTATGTGCGGCGCTATCTGGACTTCTTTCCGGCCGGCTGTCTCCGGGGTCTGCGGGTCGGCAACTATGAGCACTCCGGCGTCGCCCGGGACGCCTATCGCGTGATCCTGGAAGGGCTGGGCGCCCAGGTGACCCCGCTCGGCTGGTCGGAGCGCTTCATCCCGGTCGATACCGAGGCGATCCGTCCCGAGGACCTGGTGTTGGCCCGTGACTGGGCGGCGGGGGGCGCCTTCGACGCCCTGGTCTCCGCCGACGGTGACGGCGATCGGCCCTTGGTCGCCGACGAGACCGGTCGCTGGTTGCGCGGCGACATCGCCGGCATCCTGTGCGCCCGCCGGCTCGGCGTGCAGGCGCTCGCGACCCCGGTCAGCAGCAACACCGCGGTGGAGCGCTGCGGGGCCTTCGCGCGCGTCCTGCGCACCCGCATCGGCTCGCCCTATGTGATCGAGGGGATGGCGCAGTTGCGCGCTGCCGGGCTCGCCCCGGTGGCCGGCTATGAGGCGAACGGCGGCTTCCTGCTGGAGACCCCGATCACCTGGGGCGACCGCACCCTGGCCGCCCTGCCCACCCGGGATGCCGTGCTGGTCGCCCTGACCATCCTCCTGGGCGCCGCGGAGCAGGGTCGGCCCGTCTCTGCCCTGGCCGCGGACCTGCCCGCCCGCTTTACGCACAGTGACCGGATCAAGGACTTTCCCACCGCGCTGAGTACCGCCCGCATCGCCGCCCTGACCAGCGGCGACCCCGCGCGCGATCAGGCGGCCGTGGCCGCGGTCTTCGCCGACGCGTTCGGCCCGGTCGCCGGGCTCGACACAACCGACGGGCTGCGCATCAGCTTCACGAGCGGGGAGATCGCCCACCTGCGCCCCTCCGGCAATGCACCGGAGCTGCGCGCCTATACCGAGGCGGCAAGCCCCGAGCGGGCCGCGCAGATGAATGCGACCTGCATGGACATCCTGGCGGGCTGGCGCGGGGACTGACCCGCAACTCAACGCAATCCGCAAGGCACCCCGGCCATGGCCGAACCCCGGACCAAACACGAGCTCAAGACTTGCCCGCGCTGCGGGCGGGTGTTCGAGTGCAAGCTCAACAATCCGGTGCACTGCGACTGTGCCCTGGTCATGCTGGACGAGGAGACCAGGGTCGCGATCCAGGGGCGGTTCCGGGACTGTCTGTGTCTGGCGTGTCTGACCGCCCTGGCGGCCGGGGCGGACCTGGATGGGGCCTTGGGGCCTGGACGCGGCGGATAACCCTGAATCCGGGAATTCCTCACACAAAGACACAAAGAACACACCCTTGACGGCTTTAGGCCGATCACTTTGCGGGTGACTTTATAAGCCTACATATCGCATGTTAAAGCTTAGTGATCTTGGTGTCTCTGTGTGAGAACTGCCCTTTCTGGGATAACCCCACCGAGCGTCACCGGTCGCACCGGACAGGGCAGGACCGCGCGCCCGGCGCCCGTCCATCTTTGTTGCACCAGCCCGGTCCATCCTGTGCGCAGGCCCCCTGTTTACTCGACCCCTGAGCGCGTCCCGCCCCCCCCATGATCCTGTCTATCCGCGGCAAGCTCTTCCTGGCCCTGCTCCTGGCCTGCCTGCTGGTGGTGATCGGCACCCAGGCCTTCGTGTACTGGTCACTGCAGCGCGGGATCATCGAGCTGGCGGACGCGCGCGAGAGTGAGCGCATCGCCGAGATCGCCGAGCGACTCACGGCAGTCTATGCCCAGGACGGCTCCTGGGACGGGCTGCGCGCGGACATCCGCCGCTGGGTCTCGGTGCTGATCGGCCGCGGCCTCGGACGCTACGTGGACCCGCTGAACGGGCGCGAGCGCGCGCCCGGGCCTGGTACTGGTCCGGGTCCGGGGCCTGGCCGGGTGCTGCCCCCAGGTCCCGAGGGCAGCGACCGGGATCGCCCGCCGCCCTGGGTACGCCGCGCCCTGGCCACCCCGGGTGACTGGCCGCCCCCGCTGGCCCTGGGGCACCTGCACGACCGGCAGCGGCCCATCCCGCCGGAGCTGCGGCTGATGCTGCTCGATGCCGCGGGGGTGCTCGTTTATGGTCAGGAGGCGCTGCTGGCGGGGGCGCGGCTGCAGACCCTGGAGTGGGACGGGCGCCCCATCGGCAGCCTCGCCATCCTGCCGGGGCCGCCCATGACGGATCTCCCGGAGCTCGAGTTCCAGGCCCGCCAGGGCAGCCGGCAGTGGCTCATCGCGCTCGGCATGTTGCTGTTCGCGGCCGTCCTCGCCTCGCCCCTGTCGCGCTGGCTGGTGCGGCCGGTGCGCCGGATCCAGGAGGTGACCCGGCGGCTCGCGGCCGGCGACTTCAGTGCCCGGGTGAGGGTCCAGGGGGGCGACGAACTCGCCCGCCTGGGGCGCGACCTCAACGCCCTGGCCGCGACCCTGGAGGGTAACGAGCAGGCGCGCCGCCGCTGGGTGGCGGATATCGCCCATGAGTTGCGTACCCCCATCGCCCTGTTGCGGGCGGAACTGGAGGCGATGCAGGACGGGGTGCGGCCCCTGGAGCGGGCGGGGGTCGATGCCCTGCACGCCGACGTGCTGCGCCTGGGCCGCCTGGTTGGGGACTTAAACGAGCTCTCGGTCACTGACCTGGGCGCACTGAGCTATCGGTTGGTCGCGACCGATGTGCGCGAGCTGCTGGCGGCGGACCTGGACGCCTTGCGCCCCCGCTTCACCGCCGCCGGGCTGTACCTGCACCTGGCCGACCGGGCGCCGGCCCCGCTGCTGCTCAACGCCGACCCCGACCGCCTGTCGCAGGCGGTGCGCAACCTGCTCACCAACAGCCTGAAGTACACCGACCCGGGCGGCGGCCTCACCCTGACCCTGGGTGCCGGGTCCGGCCTCGTCACGCTGGACTTCCAGGACACCGCCCCCGGGGTCCCGCCGGAGTCCCTGCCGCGGCTCTGCGACCGGCTCTACCGGGTGGAGGGCTCGCGCAGCCGCCAGACCGGCGGGGCCGGCCTGGGGCTCGCCATCGTCAAGAACGTGGTGGAGGCCCATCGGGGCCGCATCAGCGCCGCCGCCGCCCCCGCCGGGGGGCTGTGGATTCACATCGAACTGCCCATCTGAAGGAGTCGCCATGCACAGCCCGCAACGGATCCTGATCGTCGAGGACGAGCAACGCCTGGCCGCCCTGGTGGCCGACTATCTGAAGGCGGCCGGGTACGAGGTCCAACTCCAATTCGACGGACTGGGGGTCCTGGAGTGGGTGCGGGCGCAGCGGCCGGACCTGATCCTGCTGGACCTGATGTTGCCGGGCAAGGACGGGCTCACCCTGTGCCGGGAGGTCCGCGCCGAGAGTCAGGTCCCCATCATCATGACCACCGCGCGGGTGGAGGAGATCGACCGCCTGCTCGGCCTGGGCCTGGGTGCCGATGACTATGTCTGCAAGCCCTACAGCCCCCGGGAACTGGTGGCGCGGGTCAAGGCGGTCCTGCGGCGCACCACTGGTCCGGCCCCGGGCGTCCCCGCGGGGGACCCGGGGACCGCCGATCCCGCGGACGTGGACCCCCTGACCCTGGACCCGGACCGCCTGCGCGTGCGTGCCGTCGGCCGGGAGATCGAACTCACCGCGGTGGAGTTCGCCCTGCTGGCCACCCTGCACCAGGCCCCGGGGCGGATCTTCTCCCGGGAGCGGCTGATGGAGCGCATCTACCGCGACCACCGGGTGGTCTCCGACCGCACCATCGACAGCCATGTCAAGAAACTGCGCCGCCGACTTGCGGAGTTGCTGCCGGAGCGCGAACTGGTTCACTCGGTCTATGGGGTGGGGTATCGGTATGAGGATCGGTAGCGACCGCGCGGCTCCCGCGTGCGGTCGCTTGGTTGGTGAATCGTTGGCTGGCACCGCCCTGCGTGCCCGCGGGGCGGGGCACACCGGCGCGACCAGCACCCGCTATCCGCACCAGACCGATCCAAGATCACGCCAGCGCCGCCCGCGACAGCATGCGCGTGTCACCTGATCAGTACGGACTAATGCGGCGATACCCCCGCACCGGGTCGGTATCCTCCACGATCCTGTGCGCCTGCTCATCTAGACGGAGCACGGCCGCCGGGAATGAACGGACCGGCGCAGTTTGCCCGCATAGCTGCGCCCGATGGACTTCAATGACGAGGCGATTCCAGAGATTGACCGGGCTGTCGGGCAAGACGGCGCTGATCTTGAGGCTGCGGGTGAAAGCATCACATGCCGCCGTGTGCCTGCCTCCTACCTGCCGCTCCAGTACGCCGATATCGCGCCAAACGAGCTCGCCCGGATGGCCAACGAGGTCGTCGGCACGGTCCCGCAGCACGCGCAGCAGCCTCATGAGACCCCGGGTCGGTGCCCCGCTGTTCAACAATGCCGCGTCCGCCGCTGCCCGCGCGGTATGTTGCGACGCGAATGGATCATTGTGACGTTCGATCAACTCTTCGGCCAGTTCCAGGGCATCGGCGGAGCGCCCCTGACGCACTGCGTGCCACACGCGATAGCTGAACAGGCGCGACCGGTCTGACTCGTTGAGCGTCTGCGCGTCGATCTCGTCGAGCAGTGTCCCCGCCTCGACAAGGTCAGTCGGCTCATGCGCGAGCAGCAGCGCTCGGATGAGGGTCATGCGCGCCCTGAGCCAAAGTCGCGACTGCACGAAGCCACTCAGCCGCGGCGTGTCCTCCAACTGTTCCCAGATGGTTCCATACTGCTTCGTCAGCCGCAGATGATTGCGTGCATGCCGTTGCACCGCGGCGAAATCGAGTCGCAACTCCTCGGTCAATGTGCGAAATACCTGTGCGTCCAGCATCAGGTGGAACAGGCTCGGGTCCATCGCGGTCGCGGTCGACAACGCGGACTGCCCAGCCAGCATCCGCTCGGCGGTTGGCAGGTCGCCCATCTGGTTCGCGACCTGGTGCATCAGGTTGTGCAGCCGACAGAGCAGGGCCGGTGGTCCGTTGGTGGCGAGCAACGCGGACTCGATCCGTGTTAGCGCGGCGGCCAGCAAGTGGTGGTCCTGGGGCGCCTTGTGCGCACGCCACAGGCGCTCGAGTACGGCCTCCAGCGTCGCCATCGGCCCCGCTGTGCCGCGGCCGAGCACCCGGCGCCACAGGTGCGCGAGGGCAGTCGCGCGGCGCCCTTCACTGTCAGCCGACTTGCCGCAGTCGAGCAACGCCCAGCGTGCCAGGGCCGCGGCCAGATCGCCATCGCGCTCGGCGATCCGCGCGCGCCGCTCGGCATAGCCGCCCAAGCCCTCAAACAGCCGCAGCCGATCCTGCTGCACCAGCGCATCGAACAGCGCCCTGCTCTCCCGACAACGGCGGTTGTAGGTCAGATTCGCGATGAAGTCCGCGACCGCGAGGCCCGCGGACTGCGCGGCCGGGAGGATGCGCACATCCTGGGCATCCAGCCGCGCGAGCAGCCCGCGCGCGGCGAGTCCGACCTCCACCGCGTCCTCAATGCGCAGCACCACGTCGGCCAACAGGTCCTCGCGGGTCGACATCAGCGTGCCGTCACGTTGGCGCCTCGCCACGATGACCTGTAGCGACGCATGCTCGCGGTCCTCCGGCAGTGCTGCATCCGCCAGCGCCAACAGGTCCAGCAACATCAACCGATAGGTGCGCTCGCTATCCTTCAGCCCCGCGCCGCGGGCGTTCTCGACGACGAGCATACTGGTCACGACTCCGGAGCCCCAGGCCGCAGCGAGCACGGCGCGGGCGATGTCGGTCGCCTCCGCGTTGCCTCGCGTCTTTCGCAATTCGTACAGGTGCAGGTCCGCGACGGTCGGGATGCACAAGCACCGCCGGACCGGCTCCAGTGCCGCCGCGAGGCGTTTCTCCGCGGCCTTGGGGGTGCCGACACAGAGAACGCCGCTGACGACCCAACTCGGGCTCTTGGTGAAGTCACCGGATTCATCAATGAACAGGGTCCGGCTCACCGTGGCCATGGCGGTTTCCACCAGTCGTCGGGTTTATCGAATTCATCCGGCCCGGGGTCTTCACTGGCAATGGGCATATAATCGCCGCAATGGGGGCAGCGGATATTGTAGGGGTCGAGCGGATGGGTCTCGTGGAAGGTCCAGTAGCCTCCTAACTTGAACAAATGGGTGCCACAGCGGGCGCTGACGTTCCAGACCAGCATTCGACCGCAGGCGGCACACCAACAGGCGCGACCGGGGCGACCGGTTTCAGGCGTACCTGGCGGCGGCCCATCGGTCATTTCGGTACCGCCGCAGGCTGGGCAGATCGCCGGATACCTCGGCGACCGCTTGGTGTAGGCGCCAAGGCTATCGTCGAGCCCGAGATACAGGTGCATCAGGATCAACCGGGCGAGTGGATCGGAGATGCCCGGTCGCAACAGGATCGCGCCATGTCGGTGGTCCGGACTGTCTTGATCCCAGGCCGGACGGACATCCGCTTCCGGGACCATATGAGCCCCGCCGTAATGGCAATATGCGGAACCCGCACCACCGGAGTCGGTCCCACGGCCAGGGTGGAGTACGAAGACCCGGTTGCTGCCGGGCTCCCGGTATCCGCGCCGGGCGATCAGCTCATCCAGCTCGTCGATGAGGCTCGGTCCGCTACCTTTGTCGCCAATCGAGCCAAACGGTTTGCATTTGGCGTCGAGGATGAGCCGCTGATGTGAAGACAAATCCGCGTCCCAACGATTGCCTGACCGGGGTCCGTTGTCTGTATCCCGACCGCTATGCGGTAGCACCGTGAGCGCGAAATCGGGCCTGGGCCATTGTGATTCCGGGCGGTCGGTACGCGGCAGCCCGGACTGGTATTCCAACAGCAGGTCGCGCCCGGTCGCAGGTCCCGCGAATCGCAGTGACAAAGTCCCTTGGCCGGTGGCACAGCCGAGCAACCGGTCCCGAAAATCCGCGGGCGGCGTCAGATGGAAGTGCTCGCGCAACACGGCGACGATGCGCAGCAGGCACCAGCGCTCGTAAATCGTCGGCAGGTCGAGAATGCCAAGGTCTTCCAGCCGCAGGAGACCGTCGAGCTGGGAACTCGTCAGCCCCGCCGCGTCCAGGGCGCGTCGATAGGCACCCAAGGCGGCGCGGTAGTCCGGATTCAGCACATAGGTCATTGAGCCAGTGAAGGCCGAGTGACGGGCGGTGCGAATGCCCAGGTTCCGGGCACGTATCTCAAGGGCCGAAACCTGATGGGTCAGGGGCGTCAGTTGCTCTATCATCCCGAGCCAAATCGCGCTGGCGGCACGCAGTCGTTCTGCTGATCGCTGCGCCTCTTCGATATCCCGGCTTTGATCCTGTGCGTCGCGGCGGTTCAGGAACTCCAAGAACTCCCGCTGGGCAAGAGAGGCTTGCCGACCACGGAGCGAGTCGATCTCGCCCCGCAGTCCCGGCTCTATGTCCGACTCGATTCTATTAAGAAATAGAACTTGCCAGATACTCCAAGGCCCTGCGCGAGACTCTCCACGCTTGATTAACCGAAACCGCCCAGACAGCCGATACTGATTGCGCTTGGCATAAGGATTCTTCTTCCAGAAGATGGATTCAAGAGCAGCCATGTCGCTTGAGAAATTCAACCGAACTCCCTCGCGCTTACCATCATCAAAAACACCGCGGCCCCAAAAGCTGGGCGTTCCATAGTCATCATCGACTGCCGGGTTTTCGATCACGAAAAGTTCGCCTCTTTGAGAACCGTGCGATTCAGTGAGGAGTTGGTTCTTCGCTACACCATACAAGGTGAGTCGTGATTCCAGCTCAGCAATGAACCGCGCCAAGCCGCGTTCATCTACCTTTGATCTTCCAAGCATGTTCGTGATCAAGCGCGCTCTATCATCGTCAGCTTGTGCCCGGCGGGTGAAATCGCTCGCCGCCCCCTGGGCACCCGCGTTCAGCGCGCGCAACGTGCGGCCAAGGCGGCTGCACATCGCCAGGAGTTGCCGGTTCTCGGGTGTGTCGAAGCTCGCGACGTGCCCGCGCCCGCTGACCCGCCGAGGTGCGCCGCGCGTGGCCAATTCCCGGAAGGTGCCGGTATGGGGCCGCACCCGCTCGATTGGCTGCGGCTCACGCACCTCGCGCAACTCGCGATGCGGCTGGTCCAGCGCCCGTCCGGTATACCGAATGAATGCGGACACCGCCTCCAGAAAGGCCGGGTCGATGCCGCCGTCCGTGCGGTGGTCGGTTGCGCGCGTCGGGCTCGATGGCTCCAGGATCAGTTGCCAGGCACCATTGCGGAACTCATCCAGCAATGCATCGAAGTCGCCCCCCTCGAAGCCCGGCGCGTAGACCTGCAATCGGATCCGATCGTCGCCCACCTGAAGCCGCGCATCGCCGGCGTGGCGGCACAGTGGGGCGTCATGGTAGTTCCCGTTCTTCGCGTTTCTCCATTTGCCCTTCTCGATCCACCACTCAGGCCCATCAGGCGTGCGGATCGCCACCATCGGGACGGGCTGATCGTCAGCCGCGATCAACATCGGCACCGGGGCGCCGGGCGGCAATTGAACCGCCAATTGACCGCTACCCGCCGGCGGCACGACCGGATAGGCGGGGATTTCGGCAACCCAACCTGTTCCATCGGGGTACAATGGAATTGGAGACTGGGCGACCTCGACGGCAAGCGGAAGGTCCCGTTTCGCCCAGGTCACCCGAATGATCCGGAGTTCAAAAGAGGGCGCGTCGTCCATCAGGCCCAATAATTGAAGATGCCGTCGTTGGACTCGGCACGGGCGACCAGTGAGCCGAGATCGCGTTTGGCATTGAAGGGCTCAAAGTCCGGCAGATCAACGGCAAGCCGGAGCCGCAGCTCATCGACAATCGCGGCGCAGCTTTGCTTGTCGCGATCCCGAGCCCCTTGCTTGCCATCGAACGATAAGCGGGGCAGCAGCTTTTGACGCAACAGATTGTTCAACGCAACCTCATTCAATCCGTTAGTCTCATAGAGTTCCGCCAGCCGGTCGCGATAGAGCATCGCCTGGCGCATGGGTCGCATGCCGAGTTCGATACCCAGCGGCGCGAGAAATTCCTTCGCATACTGCGTCAAAGATACAACCAACGGATCGACTTCGTGATACTCAGGGTACGCGGCTCTATTAGGAAACCGGGATGCCGGAATGCGAATACCATGCAGCGGACGGTCTGCTTTGCCAACCTCCTTCTTGACCTGCTCCCAATATTCTAAAGGGCTCTGAAAACGGAGCACATGGGCGCGGTCGAGCACCTTTGGCGACAGGTAGTGTGTGGTATCGTCCATATTGACGGCGCCCACGAAACGCACGTTGCCGGGGATGGGTAGCCGTGAGGGCACCGTCAGTGCGCCTGAGAGCATGCGGCGTATGCGTGCGTGCAACTGAGGAAAAGACTCGCCATCGGCAAGCGCCAGGCGCTCGGCGAGCTGCGTCATGGTCGGTCTGTCGGCGAGCAGGGTCTCCAGGCTGGCTGTACTCGGGTCCAGCGGCAGGCTCATTAATGTCTGAACGAGGACGCGCAACTCGGTCAGTACGTGTCCGGCCTCGTCGTCCGGGTAGAGGTCGATGCAAGGTTCTTCACGTTCCTCCAGTTGCGACAGGAAGTCGGCGAAATAGTATTCGACCCGGGCCAGGTTCATTTCGTCCAGGCAGATGATGTACAGCCGCCCCGGATCGCGGCTGGCCTCGAACAGGGCCTCGATAAAGGGGGTTCCGGTATAGGCGCGTTGCAGCGGGTTATAGAATCCGATCAAGTCCTCTGCACTGGTCCAGTTGGGCTTGACCGAGATGATCTTCGCCACATTGCCGGTCGCCTTGGCATAGGATTTCACCAGGTTCGTCTTGCCCGAACCGGACAGGCCGGAGAGGATGATCAGATCGCCGGTGCAGAGCAGCGCGTGGAAGTTGGCGAGTAGGTCCCAGGGATAGCCGATCCCGGTGCCGAAGAGATAGCGCTGGATGTGCTCGATCGCGCCAGTGGTGTTACCATCGAATTCCGGCCAGTCCGCGAGCGCCGGGGCTACGGGTGCATTCTCATTGGGAAACAAAGCGTCCCGCTGGGCGTCGGTGATCAGTTCCAACCGGCGCAACAGGTCGACTTGGGGCTTCACATAGGCCCGTAAGGCACCGGTCTGGCTGCTGATCTCATCGCGTTTCCGATCGCGCTCCTTGCGGGCCACCGCAAGTTCCTGCTCGATGGCGTCAAGCTCTTGCTGCACTGCGAGTTCTTGCGTATGGTAATCGGCTGCGAGTTCCGCCTCCCGCGCACGCGCGTACTGCTCATGCTGCTCACGCTTGGCAGCGAAGTCATCGTCGACCTCTTGGGCCAGCCGTTGATGCTCCTCCTTGATCTCGGCAAGCTCCTGGCTAGCGGCATCCCGCTCCTCCTGTACCTGTTCCCGCTCGCGCCTTTTGGTGTGGAGGTCGGTGGCAATGTCGGCCGACTTCTGCTGGAGTTGCTCGACTTGTTCGGCTAGCCGCTCCAACTCGACCTGGGCCGCCGAGCAATGCTCCTTGATGTAACCCCGACAGAGTGTTTCCTCGAGTTCGATGCTGCCGTCTTGCTTGTGAAAAACATTTTCGGCTGAAATCCGGGTCAGCCGTTCGATCGAATCGGAATCGGCAGCGATCCGTAGTGGATTTTTCCGATTGCGTCGCTCGTGAGTGGGCGCGAGACGCACTTGGACACTGACTTCGCTGTTCGGCAGGCAGCCGTTAAGGGTAGCATTCGAGTCCGTACAGACAAAGACCTCTCGGTTCCCCAAGCCTGGTTCCGATTCAAAGTCCGCCAACGGATACCTTAGTAGCGTACCATCCGCGGACCTGACATCGGTCAACCACCAATGGTCATTGTGTCCCTTCTCCAGTCGGCCACGAACCCGAAGATCGCTAATCCCCCATTGCTCCTTTAGATAGTCGATTCGCCGATTGTCGTTCAGCGGTTCGATCTCTGCAATGGTCTTATATGTCTTGTTCTCGTCTTCCATTGTCTTGACGGCTTCTCCAGCTACTTGCTAGTGATTCGATCCTAGCGCCTCTTGGGGGTCGAGCATATGTGCGGCCTGGGCAAAGTCAGTGCAGTCCGCGGTGAAAGTCAAGGATAAGGCGATCTTTCCGACAGTATACGGGGCTCCCGGTCGGTCGCCTAGGACCTGTACCTCCCTGCTGACCAAGCCCATCACGGCTCAAGACTCGACTTTGCTCCCCGTGCCAGAGACTTGCCGAAATTTGCCGGATACCTGCCCTAGGTCCGCGCAGCGGACCCTACGGGCCGGAGGCCGCTCCCCCGGGGACCTCGCAAGCTGCCGTAGTCCCGTCGCGGCTGAAGCCGCTCCCACGGCGGGACGGGGCATTCGCCCCGTCCCAACCGTTTATTCCGTCGCCGATGAGTACGGCAGACCCGCGGGGCCCGAGCAAACATTGCGGACGGGCAAATGCCCCGTCCGGCCCGGAATCGGGCGTATTGCGGGTCGCTAAGGTCAGGTCATGAGTCTAGGCCGTGGCGGCAATCAGCATAATAGGTCACGCCCGTCCTCCTCCAGCGTCTGGACCAAGGCGTTGGGCCTGTTAGAGCGCGGCGCCAGCATCAGCGCATAATTTTCCTCGTCCATGATCCGGCGCAGTTCGGCCAGTTCGTCTCCAAGGGTGCGCCGGTTTGCCTGTTCTATCCTCAATCCCCCGTCACCACCCGAAAGCTGCTGCCGCCCATGCGGTCCTCGGGCAGGCCGTCGAGCCGGAAGTCGGCGCGGGAGAAGCCCATGTTGACGCGCCGGGAGCCGCCGCGCAGGACGCGCGAACGCACTCCCCGCCGACCCGGCCGGCGCTCGGTCCGCGTAGCGGACCCTACGAAACCGCGAAGGGCGTCGCCAGACGCCGACCGCGAAGCGGCCTTGACGCCCCAGGCCCACGCCCTGAAACTCCAATTCCGATGCAGCTTCCGCGATCACACGGGCGACAGCAACTTTCCTCGGAGCCACCATGGCACTACACGAAATCTCCATAAGGGTCAGCGACGAAGCAGCCCGCGCCTATCAATCCGCCTCACCGCTGGATCGCCGCAAGCTGGACGCGCTCTTGACCTTGCGGCTGACCGAGGCGACCCGTCGCGGGCGCTCCCTTGTTGAAGCGCCATCGCGTGCCCCATTACCGGCTGATCTGGCCCGAGGAGCGGGTGCTGGTCGCCTGCACGCTCGACGAAGGCGACTGGCGCACGAGCGTTACGCTGAAAGGTCAGGGTCGTGCCCGCATCCCACCCTTCGAGGCCGTCGAATTGGAACTGTATACTGTTCCCCGAATCCCTAAACGACGGTCTCGAAGATCGCGTGTCCGACCTGCTCTACGAACGCGACGGAATCATTCGCCATGCTTTCTGAAATCGGCCAACGAAATCCGGGGTTCGCTGGGTCCATATCAGCTTCGTGGGCAATCTTGTTCCGCCGGTCGACGATCAGTTCGAGTCGCAGCTTAATATCCTTTGCGGGCTGCCCCATGTAGTTGCCGACTTCCTCCCAAAGTTTCACGCCGGAAATCAGCCGGAGCGCATCGGCTATTTTGTCCGGTTGCTGAAAACTCAACCACGAATGTCTTTCGCGAACAACGTCGCCGAGCCAGCTTTCGTGAGGCTGACCGCCAAGAGCGTGGTCGATCGCCGAAAGCGGCAACGTAAACCTTGAGTACGCATCCGTTTTCGGCCTGCTTCCCTTTGAGATTTCGATCATCCCATGTCGGGTAAGCTCATGAACAAAATAGTCAAGAGCGCTCACACCAAGAACAATCTGGGCACGCCACATGTCTGTCACATCAACAGCACTCGTTGTAATCTGGCCAACGGCGACAGCCAACGTTCCCATGTCGCGGGATCGCTGAAGGTTCTCATCGAACTGCTGGAGCGCCTTACGCATGCTTGGTCAGGACCACCACGGAATCCGCAAGCGCCCCGAATGTATCTCTAAAGTGGTCTCGCTTTACGATATCTTGATCCAGCACGGTTCCTGCATGACCAAGCATGCTTTCAGTAAGTCCAAAAACCGGGGTCTGGTTGTTTTGTGAAGCTGTGATCAGAGAGTTAAAATCCGCAATCTCGGCAAGACAGTAGCCGGTATCGGGGTTGACACCTGCCGCTTGGTAGGTCGCAGGAAGAAAGGTTGCACCGTGTCTTGCCAGTGCGGGACCGAGACGGGTTTTCACCCGATCGTTGATCTGATCGATCCAAGACTGAAACCCTGCTGCCGCCCTCCCTTTACGCGGGCGGTATCTCTGGATAACCGTCCCCAAGAACTTCAGCGTCGGTCGTGGAAATGGATAGTTCGCGGTCTTGAGGGCATCGATTTCCGCGGCCTTCTTCGCCCATTCGATCCACTTCGGCAGAATTCCCGCGAGCGAATCAATGGCCATGACGTTAAAATAGTCGGGAGCCGTGGGAACCAGAAAGCAATCGCTGGACATAAGGAAATTCTGGTTCATCGCCCCGAGACTGGGGCTCATATCAATCAGTATGTAATCGGCCTCCTGGGCCTCAGCTAGCCGTCCCAGAAAAAAATGGAATGCACCTGGAAGGTTCTTGAGGGCCTGCAACGAGCCCGAGAGTTCCTGAGCAATCCCCAAAGTAACCTCGTATTCGCTGAGATTAACGTGGCCCGGAACCAGCAAGAGTCCCTCCCGCCCCTTGACCTTGACGCACTCTACCGCCTCCACGAGACGGGGTTGCGCTTCAAATGCGGGAGCTAAAGCGGCCTTGATGTTTGCATTAGGATGCCCGGAGTAGAACGCATCAAACTCTTTTGACGAATCGTAATCGAGAACCAAACCGCTCAGGTTGCATTGGGGGTCAGTATCGATCATCACGACCCGATACCCTTTCTCTGCCAGCATCCATCCGAGATTGAAAGTGGTCGTGGTCTTGCTGACTCCGCCCTTATGGTTAAACAACGCGATTGTCTTATACATAGTCAGGCTCTGTCTCTCGTTAGACGTCTAGAGTAGGTTCGGATTCAGACTTTCCCGCTCGCCTGCTTCTGCAGGGAATCAGGGGCGAGAGAATAATGGGCTCATTGCCTTTCCGATACCACCGACTCATCGGGCCGCCACTAACCACTCCGCAAGCCGCGTGCGGACCCGACTCAGACGTTCGTCGCTGATCGCCCCAATGGACCCAATCAATAAACTACCGTCCGGCACCGCGAGCCGCGACAGGCGCAGCACGCTGGGCGCTTTCAAGCCGGTGCCTGCAAAGTCAGGGTCTTGCGGTACGAGGATCTCATCAAAACCGGTTTCGGCCTGATGCAGTTGCGAGGACACCATGCACACGAGCCAGTCATCAAAGCGGCTGGATGCCTGACGGATCAACAAGACGGGGCGCCGCTTGGAGCCGGAGAGATCGGTGTTGGGAAAGGGCGTCAGCGCGATTTGCCCCGCGCATTTCATTGCCAACGCTCGCGCAGATCGGCGTCGCCGTAAATGACCGGATCCTCATCCATGCCGCGCATTGCCTGCTGCATCGCCATGTCAGCAAACTCCCGATCCGTCCACTGATCCACGGCGCCGGTTCGGTGGCTGGCGAATCGGGCAGCCAGATAATCCACGAAATCGAAAACCTCCGTCCGTTTCTCGTCCGGCAGTGGCTCCAGTTTCTCGATCAGCTCGGCGTAACCCATGGTCAGTACCCCCTGTTATCTGCTTGGCGCTTCACCTGCGAGCGCGCACGCGTGTACTAACCGCGATCACGCCCGTCCAGCCCGCCCAACTGGTGTTCCAGGGTGCGGATACGCTCACGCAGGGCCGCAAGCTCGTCGAGCAGGTCCAGCGCCAGCGCGGTGCCGGACAGGTTGAGGGCCAAGTCATGGCGCAGGCGCAGCGCCCGGCGGGCGCGCGCGACGGCGACGCCGTCGAAGCGCCATTCCGCGGGGGCGGCCCCGACGCGCGGGCGCAGCACCCCCTCGCCGACCAGCAGTTGCAGGGTGCGGCCGCTGGAGCCGCATAGTTGGGTCAGCTCGGCGAGGGTGACGACATAGCCCTCGTCCAGGACAACCCCTTCGATGCGTGTCTCGCTCTTTACCATGGTCTCAGACCCCCAGCTCCGCACGCGGATTGAAGTGCAACTGCTCGGCCATGTGCTCGAAGAGCCGCCGCGCCTCCTCAGTCTTGGCGGGCGGTACCACGATCTCCAGGACCACCATCTCGTCGCCCGGCGGGTCGCCGGGGAGGCCGCGGCCCTTCAGGCGCATCCGTTTGCCGGTTTGAGACCCCGCCGGGATCTTGAGGTTCACTGCCCCGCCCAGGGTCGGTACCGGGATGGTCGCGCCCAGGGCCGCCTCCCAGGGGGCGATCGGCAGGCGTAACTGGATGTCCTTGCCGTCCGCGGTGAAGTGCCGGTGGGGGCGGATATCGACCTCCAGATACAGGTTGCCGGCCGGCCCCCCATGGACCCCGGGTGCGCCCTGGCCGCTCAAGCGGATCTGGCGGCCCTGGGTGACGCCCGGGGGGATGCGGACATTGAGGGTGCGCGCGTGGCTGGTGACCTGCCCGTCGGCGCCGAGCTCCGGAACCTCCAGATGCAACTGCCGGGTGGCGCCCTGGAAGGCGTCCTCCAGGTCGATCTGCACCCGGGCGGTCTGGTCCTGACCCCGGCGCTTGCGCGGTGCGCCGCCCCGGCCGCCGCCCCCGCCCTGGAACTCGCGGTTGAACAGGCTGGAGAAGAAGTCGCTGAAATCGCCCGCCTCATTCGGGTCGAAGTGAAACCCCTGCCGGGGCCCGCCCGGACCGCCCGGGGGCGGCCGGAAGTCCTGGCCCGCCCGCCAGTTGTTGCCGAGTGCGTCGTAGGCGGCACGCTTCTCCGGGTCTTTCAGGACCTCCTGGGCCTCGTTGACCTCCTTGAAGCGGGCCTCCGCGTTCGCTTCCTTGCTCACGTCGGGATGGTACTTGCGGGCCAGCTTGCGGTAGGCGCGCTTAATGTCTTCGGGGCTGGCATCGCGGGCCACGCCCAGGGTTTTGTAGTAGTCCTTATATTCCATAGCAGGGTCTCGGGGCAGGGGTCGGGGTTGGCGACGAACGGGCTCGAATCAATGCCTGAGATGGGGATTCGCAGCCCCGGTTGCACCCGGGCCGGCCCCGCCGCGCAAGAGTAACCCAAAGGCCGCTCAGGGCGCAGCAGCGGGTGCGGACAGGGGGCCCTGGGCCGGCACGCAGCGCTCCCGTGCCCAGTCGCGCAGGGCCTCGATCTGCTCGGCCATGACCACGGACAGCGGTTGGGTGCGCCCGAGTTCATCGAGCAGGGCACAGGTATCGGGGGTGCGCTTGCCCGCCTCCACCGCGTAGAGGGCCGAGACCACCGCCTGCTCGATCCCGGCCCCGGTGAAGCCCTCGCTCGCCTGCGCCAGGCGGGGCAGGTCGAAGCCGGCCGGGTCGAGCCCGCGGTTGCGCAGGTGGATGGCGAAGGCCTCGGCGCGCACCGCGGCGTCCGGCAGGTCGACGAAGAACAGCTCGTCGATCCGCCCCTTGCGGACGAGTTCCGGCGGCAGCCGGGTGATGTCGTTGGCGGTGGCGACCAGAAAGACCCTGGTGTTGCGCTCGGCCATCCAGGTCAGGAGCGTCCCCAGCACCCGCCGGCCCACCCCCTCGTCCTCGCTGCCGGTCGCAATCCCCTTCTCGATCTCGTCGACCCACAGGCAGCAGGGGGCCATCTGATCGGCGGTGGCGAGCGCCTTGCGCAGGTTCTTCTCGGTCTCGCCGATGTACTTGTCGTACAGGGTCCCGAAGTCGAGGCGCAGCAGCGGCACCCCGAAGCGCCCGGCCACCGCCTTGGCCGCCAGGCTCTTGCCGCCGCCCTGCACCCCCAGGAGCAGGATGCCGCGCGGGAAGTCCTGGATGCGGGCGGGGTCCAGGAAGGGTGCCCGGCGGCGGTCGACCCAGGTCTTGAGGTTCGCGAGCCCCGCCACGTCAGCGAAGGAGCGGGTGTCGTACTCGAAGCTGATGAGGCCCCCGGGGCTCAGCAGTTCGTACTTGGCCCGTTTGACCTCTGCCACGTCATCGACCGTGATGGCCCCGTCGTTGCGGATGGCGTTGCGGATCAGGCGCCGCGCGTCGGACTCGGTGACGCCGAGCAGGTTCTGGGCGAGCTGCTCGACCGCCTCCCGGGCGGCGCGCACGCCGCCGCCGCCGCCGCCGGACTGCTTCCAGGCCTGCGCCTCCTCGCGGATCAGGGTCAGGATGCGGTTGCGGTCCGGCAGGCGCAGGTCGCAGCGCACGCACAGGTGGCGCAACTCCGGCGGCGCCTCCAGGGCATGACTGACCAGTACCAGGGTGCGCGGGCGCTCGCCGTAGCTCTGGGCGATCTCCTTGAGCAACCGCACATGCAGCGGCTCGGCCAGATAGGGGTGGAAGTCCAGCAGCAGATAGACCCCGGCCTCGCCCCCGGAGCGCAGATAGCGCAGGGCCTGGGTCGGGTCGGTCAGCCGCTGCTTCTGCTCGGCATCGAACTCGAGCCGCCGCAGGCCCTCGGTCACCGACCAGCACCAGGCCGGCTGGGCGATGCGCAGCGCCAGTTGGGCGAAGAGCGTGATCACCCGCGGCTCCTCGGTGGACTCGATCAGGATGATCGGGGTGTCCGAGCGCAGCAGGAGTTCGAGGTCGTGCAGGTCGGGCATGGGGGGCGTTGCTCAACTGGTTGGGTGAGTCGATTCTAGCCCCACGGGACGGGATGAAGAAGGCTCACGCCTCAAGCCCGTTTCGGTCCTGGCGACCAGTCAAGTGCTCCGGTTGAATCATCGAGCCGCTCCGCCTCGTCATGAAGGACCGCCAACCGCTCGGGCTTGGCGGCAGCGGGTTGTCGAGCGCTTCCAGAAACGCCTGGGTGTCGCGATCAGACAGCCGGATCACGCACTCGTGCTCGTTCATCCGCTCGGCCTGGACGTGCTGTTGGGCGGTGACAGGCGCTCCACCTCGTCGATGCCCGGCATCGCCAACAAGTCCGTGATCTTACGACCGCCGCCCGCGATCCGACGATACGGCCTCGATCAAGATTCCGGCCGATTGGGCTCGCCGGGTGCGTGGTCAGGCCATCCTGGCCTGGCACCGTCAGGGCTGGAAGCCCTGACTACGCATGCCGCTGGCCGGGATTACGATCGAGGCCGACGATACTCCTTGATGGTCAATAGGACATGCCCCGGACGACCTCGATCGGTGATGATCACCGCCCCGTTCCTGGCCGCATTCTTGGCCCCACTCGTATCTTGATCGAATTCGCCGCTTGAAATCGTCGTGATGGTTATCGGCGAACGCCTGTAATATTTATACATGTCGTAAGGTTAATGCCCGCGTCCAAATGGTTCAAGATCGCCTTGGAATCACCCACAACAAACAATGTAAAGACCGGGTTTTCTGTCACTATAACGGCGACGCCAGGCGGTTTACATCATGCCGCCCATTTCGCCACCGCCGGCCATGGCCGGGCCGTGGGACTTGGGCCCTTCGGCCACCATGGCCTCGGTGGTGATCATCAGGCCCGCCACGGAGGCGGCGTTCTGCAGGGCGTCGCGGGTCACCTTGGTGGGGTCCAAGATGCCCATGGCGACCAGGTCGCGTTCTTGGTGCAGCAGTAATTAGCCGTGGACGAGATCGCGACCGCGAGGTCGGCAATTGCAAGATGGGCATCTTCGGCTAGGGGCACGAGGATGAGGTTCGGATAGGTGTCGTCGAATACTGTCCGCCAGATCGCCGTTGACGAGATAATCATACCGGGCAGGGTTCTCTCGGACCTCGTCGTTTCGCTGTCCACGCTTTGTAGGCATCGAAACGATCCGTACCCGCAGTGTATTGCTACTCCGACTACGACAACGACGACTGTAACGATTGTCGGTAGTCATGTTCAGGTCACCGCAAACACCTCCCCCCTGGGCCTGAACGGCAGGCGTCGGCCTTCCGGCAGCAGAAAGGCGTGGTCGAAGGCAATCTCAAGCGAGTCTTCGCACTCGCCATCCGTAATCACCAGCACCGGGCCCTGCCGGGGGAATTCCCCGCGCTGCGCGAGGCGGCTCAGACAGTCCACCCCCGGTTGCAGCACGGTGCCGCCCCGCCCCTTCAGCGCGACCCGCTCCAGCAGGCGCTCCGGCTCCACCCAACCGCTGTCATAGGCGGCGGCGTCGCAGCACACCAGACGCACGGCATACACGTCACGGGCGAGGCTATAGCTGGCGATGGCGCCCAGCGCCTTGCCAAGCAGTTGCGGCGGCATCGACCCGGAGGTGTCCAGCAGCACGCCAAACACCCGGCTCTTGCGCTGCTCCTCCGGCGGCTTCAACGGCGAGGGACGCGGAATCCCGGGGGTGGCGGACTGGCGGCGCGAGGGCCGGGCGTAGCTGCGGCGCAGTTCGGGCGGTGGGAAACGCTCGTCGAACCACTCCGCCAGCCGCACGTCCCAGGGGATTGGCGGCTGGCTGAGACTGCGGATCTCCTCGACCAGCCCTGCCGGGATGGTGCCGCGCCCGCCGCCGAAGAGACAGCGCTCCAGCCCTTGCGCCAAGGCGCGGCGACAGTATTCCTCGGCATCGACGAAGGGCCCGTCCCGCGCCTCGCCCAGCATATCCGGCTGGCCGGGGCCGCGCAGCGTGGCGAGCTTACGCGCCCTTCGCAGATCGCGCGCCAGCAGGTCGTAGACCTCCTCCGCGCTGTGCGCGGCCAGGGTCGGATCGTGCAACAGGCCCAACGCGGGCGCGGTGCCGACGCCCATATCGATCAGCCAGGCGTTGATGAGGAAATCGCAGGCGACATTCCACAGCAAGGGATCGCGTCCGCGGCGCCGGGAGCAGTGGTTCAACCCGGCGTGGAGCAACTCATGGGCGAAGACGAAGAGCGTCTCTGCATTGCTCAGCCGCGCCGTCGGATTCATCCAGATCGTCCGCGCCCCCACATCGATGGCGGCCACCTGGATCGCGTATTGTCGGCACTGCGCCACGCCTTCCTCCAGGTCGAAACCGGCGGCCAAGGCGCCGAGCAAGGGGTAGCTGTCCATCAGCCGGCGCTTCGCGCGCTGTGCCGGGCTGTCGGTCGGGGTCACTTGGCCGCTCGCGGTCTCCCGGCCTGCCGCCACCCGCAAGGCGCGACCCACCCCTTGGGCGATGCCCTCCGCCAGCAAGGCGGGCCAGTCCGGGGCCTTTCGCCAACGGTCGTCGCCCTTGCCGTCGAGCCCCACAAAGAGCCGCCGGTCCCCGCACCAGAGCCCATGCCACTGGGCCAGGGTCGGATCGACCCCGTCGGCGCACCAGCGCCGGAACAAGGCGTCCTCCCCCCCGGCGGGAACCGCGACCAGCCCATGCCACAAGACCTCCGGCAGTTGCCCCAGCTTCAACTCATCGCAGAACCGCTCGGCGCTGAGCAGACAGGCGGTCTCCCAGAGGTCCTGCGGCGGGCGTCCGCGGACCATGCCGAAGCCCAGACACGCAACGGCCATGCCGATCACCCGCGCCCATTCATCGGGGGAGGCGCGGCGGGTTGGATGCAGATAGACCGACCCCTTGGGCGTGACGGCCAGCCATCCCTTGTCTGCGACGAACTGATGCGGCTTGTCAGGAATGAAGTGGACCTCCCCGAGCAAGGGCAAGAGCACCGCCTTCTCCCGCAGCAGGGCGAGTCCAGCGTCGCGGGCCTCCTGCGCCGGGTCCGGGCGTCGCGGGCGCGCCATGGCTCAGGGCTTGTCGTGTCCGGCCAGGCGCGGCAGGTCACGGGCGACCTCGACCAGGAACCAGGTCGGCAGGCGTCGCCCCTCCTCGTCCTGCGCCAACACCGATTGGGCAATCTCCACGCTGATGCGGGCCAGATCCTTGAGCCGGTCCTTGGCGCGGATCGCCAATTGCTGGTGTTCGCCGCGCAGGTTCGCCTCGTCCTGCGGCAATTCCTTGCGCAGCAGCCCGCGCAGCGACTGCGCCAGAAAATAGAGGATGTCGCGATCGCCGGGCGCATCCGGCCAATGCGCATCGCCCTTGAGGATGGCGGCGAGGGTGTGCTTTTGCTGGATCTGCTTCAGGAAACCCTTGAACTGGCCGGCATGGGGTGGACTGAGCAGGCCGAAGGCCAAGGCCTCCAGCAAGGTATTGTCAATGGTGCCGCTGAACGAATGCAGCGCGTCGGACAGCATGTGCCAGGAACGCGGAGTGGAAAACGGCTCCTCATGCTTGGGCGGCTCGCTCCACAGATGGTCCGGGCGCAACTGGAGATACTCGATCACCCAGGGATGAATCCCGCCCTGATTGACCGCCCAGTCCAGCCATTGCCGATGGTCGGCGCGCAAATGGATATGCGCCAGGCGGTTGATCAGTGCCGAGGGCATGGGCTTGACGATGGCCGCATCCTTGGCGCGGTTGCCGGCCCCGATGACCAGGGTGCCCTTCGGCAAGCGATACTCGCCCACCCGCTGATCCAGGATCAATGAATAAAAGGCCTTCTGGATCTCATGGCTGGCGGCATTGAGTTCGTCCAGGAACAGCACAAACGGCTCCCGGCGAACGATGTTGGCGGGCGGGAAAAAGCGCGAGCAATCGCCGTCGATCTGGGGCACCCCCAACAAGTCCTCCGGGGCCAGTTGGCTGCCCAACAGGGACACGCACTCCAGCCCCAACTCGTTGGCAAAGCGGTTGACCAGGGCGGTCTTGCCGATGCCCGGGGCGCCCCACAGGAACACCGGGCGCACCACGGCGACGTTCAGCAGGAACTCGAAGGCTTGGTTCAGGGTGAGTTGGATGGCGGGGTTCATGTCCAGACCACTTGCGGTGCCGTTGCACCTTCACGATCGGCCATCAATGCGAAATCCTGGTCTTTCGTAACGATGACGAACCGTTCGCTCTTCGCCAGTCGCCAAATCTCGCAATCGTCGCTCGCATCCATGCCGATATCCGAAACATGACGACAAGCGAACCCATGATCCGCGAGGAATCGTGCCAATGCCGCAGGCAACTGATTATCTACCAGCAGCTTCATGCCGCGATCAGGATCGGGTGTTGGGTCTGAACCGCCGCATATTCCAGGGCCGCAAAAATATCCTCCTCTTCCAGAAACGGATAGTCTTCAAGAATCTCAGCGTGCGATGCGCCCGCGCCGAGGAGACTGAGAATATCACTCACGCGAATGCGGTAGCCGCGTATACACGGGCTACCGCCGCATTTGCCGGGTTCAAGTGTGATACGTGCAAGTCGTTTCGGGTCCATAGCATAATTTCCGGGCGACGTTGTCATCGCCAAAAACATCGGCGCTATATCTTAGTCGCCTGATGCGGGTTCAGTCCGTAGGTCGGGTTAGCGAAGCGTAACCCGACTCTTCGCGTGCCGGATATCGGGTTGCGACGCGTCTGACATCGTGGGTTACAGCAAGAAAGCCAATACGCGCCTAATCCGCACTTAGATGACTTCACACAAAATTTCCGGATGACGAGCAACGATCTTCAATAGCGTCTCAGCGGCCCCTGACGGTCGGCGCCGCCCCTGCTCCCATTGCTGCAATGTCCGTGGCGAGATATGCAGCGCGGCCGCGAACTGAGCCTGAGACAGACCACATCGCAGCCGGGTTGCGGCAACCTCGTTCGGTTCCACCTCGTAGATCGCACCATAACGCCCAGCCTTGACATCGCGAATGGCTTGCAGCAGTTCTTCACCAATATCGCGCTGCGCGTCGCGCTCAAGAAGCTCTTGTTCAGTGAGTGGCATATCCAAACTCCTCTGCAATCTGCCGCAGCACATGCGAAGGAACGTTGTCCTCGGCGCTCTTGGCATACATGATGAGCAGCACAACCGCGCCGCTCGCTAACCGTGTGGTGTAGATCACCCTGATCCCGCCTCGCTTACCTGCTCCCGATCTGCCCCAGCGAATCTTTCGACAACCGCCGGAACCAGGGACAACATCCCCTGCTTCAGGACTGGCAGCAAGATAGCTCGCAAAATCGGCTCGCTCTTCTTCTGACCAGTAATCGGGCCACAGTCTTGTAAACAGGGGAGATTCAATGATCGTCAGCATAGCCCGAGTGTACGCCATTGGCGTATGCTTGGCAAGCCCGTCAGCCGAAGGATAGGGTGACAAATGAACGAGCGGCGGGCACGCGCGCTAACCCCCGCGTTACCAGAGGGGGACCAACCGCGACGATTGAGAGGGCACCGTTCGATTATACGTCGCCAAGCCGCATCGCCAGCGGGCACACACCTGCATCGCGTCTGCGTCGTCCCCTTTCGGGGCAACCTCCTGGAACATATCGAAAGGGCCATGAGCCAAGACTTCGCCATCGGCAATCAGCACGGTCATGAAGACGGGCGCCGCGGCGACAACCGCCTGGCCGCCCGTGCCGCCCGGCGCCTGCTCGACCTCGGTTCCTACCTGCCCGGCGCGGAAAACCGCGACGAAGAATATCGCCGGGGCTATCTCGCCGGGTTCGAGGACGAGGTGCGCGTGCAGCGCGTCACCCCGGCCGCACCCGGCCCCGCCCGACCCATCGGAGCCGCCGCCATGTCCAACGCCACGTCCTTCGCCCACCAGATCGAGTTGCTCCAGTCACTGCGGCACTACCTGAGCGAGTTTCAGGAACGCCTGCAAGGGGTTTCGGCCAATTACCAGCGCAAGGTGGACGCACTGCACGCCGAGGGCGGCCTGATGGACGAGACCTACCGCGACCTGGTGGAGCAGCAGGTGAGCGAGACCCGCGCGCTGATTGAGCGGCTGGTGGAACACATCGGCGCCAACGACATCCCCGCCGTGCAGCGGGAGATCGGTGACCTCGAACAGAAGCTCTGAGCGCCGCGCGCACCGGCACAGCCCTTGCCCAACCGCCCCCATCCCGGCACCTGAGCGGCGTTGCCGTTGGCCCCCAAGGAACAACCCCATGCAAGACGAAACCCAAGACGCCGCCGCCTATCTCGCCGACCTGCAACGCCTGGACCAGGACCATCGCATGGCCCGCCTGCGCACCCTGGCCCTGGAGTTCGCCCCGACCCTGGGGCGGCTACCCAATCTACAGCGCGAACTGGAGCGGATGATGCAGCCGGGCGACGGTATCGACTACGACGCCCTGGCCGACCGCATCGAGCCCGCGCTGGAGCAGGCTGCCCATTTGCTGCTGGAACTGGACCTGCTGCCCGAGGCGGTGCGGCGCACGGCGCCGGTGGATGCCTTCGTTCACGCGATGGCGGCCACCATCACCCCGCGGACCGTTCCGGCACTGGTGCAGAAGTTTCAGCAGGTCTGTGCAGAGGGACGGGAAGCCTTGATGCACGCACAGGCGGAGGCTGTGCGTCAGAAGGAGCTTGCAGCTATATGGAAACGAAACCAGGATCTCGAGGCCGCGCGTCAGCGGGATAAGGAGGCTACCCGCAGGAGAAAGGCCGAAGTCGAGGCGTCACGTAAAGAGCAGGAAATGGAGCAGCGCAGAATACAGGAAGAAGAACAAAGAAAAGCGAGGGACCTCGCGGAGCGAAAGTTGCGGGAAGAAGGCTTTCTGGATAACGGGGACGGTACGGTGACGGATTCATCAACGAGGTTGATTTGGAAGCGCTGTCCCCAAGGTATGGGATGGGATCGCCAGGCCCAGACCACCATTGGCTACTGTTCCGCATATAAATGGGGTTATATTATGCCCCACGAGAGACAAAAATTGTGGCCGACTTTTGCCGGCAAGGATGATTGGCGCGTACCAACCATTCATGAATTAAAGGTGCTATTCCAAAGAAACAATGGGCCACGTATCGCACGATGCGCTTTTCCAAATCTTCCAAGAGAATGTCTTTGGTCATCATCAGAGGGTAAGAGCGCCTATCGCGGCGATTCATCAACAGCATGGAAGTTTTGTTTTGGCGGCAATGGATTTGAGATTGAGGAGTATAGATGGAAAGAATTGCCAGTTCTATTGGTACGAGGTCGATTGTGATTTTTCACTCGGCAGCCCGTAGGTCGGGTTATGCGCGCCCTTCCGGACGTGCCCTCTGCGCCGAGCATGGCGCGCGCCGTAACCCGACATGGCACCTGTGGCGTCGGGTTACGCTTCGCTAACCCGACCTACCCATTACAAAGAAACCTTGGCGAGCTGGGCGCCTTGGCGTGACAACCGCCCGTTCCAGGTCTATCCCCATGCCCACCCTCCTGCAACTACGCCTCGGCACCCTGGCCGCCGCCGACCACCGTGAGGCCCTGCTGCCCTACGACCCGCGCCAGCCGGTGGCGCTGATCCATGACGAGCGCACGACCGCCCAGGCCGCCGACCTGTTGGAGGGGCTGACCCTGCAACTGCTGCTCAAGCACCCGCCGGGCCGGGCGCGGCTGCTGCTGTTCGAGGGTGCGCCGAGCCGCGCCTTCGGCCAGCTCAAGCGGCTGTTAGCCGAGGCCCCGGCCCTGGGCGAGCAGGTCTTCAACCTCAAGACCTTCAGCGAACGCCTCGCCGAGTTGGACGAGCTGGCCCATCGCCGCTGTGCACTGCTGGCCGCGGCCCAGTGTGCGGACCTCGGCGCCTACAACGCGGCCCACGCGCCGGAGCTTTTCGTCTATCTCATCCTCTCGGGCCTCGGCCCTGGGCTGGGCGAGGCGCACCAGCTCCACGCCCTGCGCAACCTGCTGCTGCACGGCCCGGAGGCGGGGTTGACCCCGCTGCTGCTGGCCGCCGAGCCGCCCGCCGTCGGCATCGGCGAGCTGTGGCGCAAATCGGTGCAGGGCCTGCTGGAGGTCCTGCCCGACGCGGCCTTCGGCTTCGACCTGCGCGGGGGCGGGGTCGTCCCCTTCGCCGCCGCCGCGCCGGTGTGGCGGGTGCTTTCCCGCTTCCGGCCCGTCCTGGGGCTGGACGAGCCCCTGCGCCGCCAATGGGCCGAGCGGCTACTGGCCGACCGCCGCGCGTCCGAGGCGCGTTCGCCCCAGCACGACTTTCTGCGGATCGAGATCGGCCGGGTTGGCGCGCACCCCCAGCACTTTGCCCTGGGGGAGGCGGCCGATGCTTACCACGCACTGATCGCCGGAACCACCCGCAGCGGCAAGAGCACGCTGCTCAACCGCTTGATCCTGGAGTCCTGTGAGACCTTCAGCCCGGACGAATTGCGGTTGTGGCTCTTCGACTTCCGCGAGGGGGTGGAATTCACCCTCTTCGCCGGCTTGGCCCACCTGGACGCACTGCACATCGACAACGCGGACAAGGGCTATGCCATTGAGGCATTTGCGCGTTTCACGGGGTTGATGAAAGAGCGGACGGCCTTGTTTCTCGAGTGCCGCCCGCCGGTGTCGAAGAACGAGGACTATAACCGCGTCGCGCCGGTCCCACTGCCGCGCTGCCTGCTCATCGTGGATGAGGCGCAGTCACTATTTGACGACCGTGAGACCCGCCCCCACGCCAACCGCTTGCTCAAGGAGGTGGCCCGCAAGGGGGCGGCGTACGGCCTGCACCTGATCCTATGCACCCAGTCGTACCAAGACGGCCACTTGGAGCCGGACGTGAAGGCCCAGTTCCACCTGCGCATCGGCCTGCACCTGTACAACCCATCGGAATGCCGCGCGCTGATGGGCCGTGACAACGATGCGATGCTCAACCTGCCGCGCGGCACCGCCGTGTATAACAACAGGTTCGGGGAGGTCAAGCACAATCGCATCGTCGCCCTCCACGACCTGCCGCGGGAGGAACTGTTTACGCGGCTGGAGCGACTGCGCCAGCGCTATCCAGCACCCGGGTCGACGGAAAAGCAGCCCGTCGCGCCAGCCGCCATTGCGGCGGCCGACCGGTCCGGCGACGAGTGGGCGGGGTGGGATGCACTCACCTGAGCGGCCAAGGTCGTCGGCTCCCGGTTTGACGACTCAGGGCTCGCGGATTTGCAGCGGTTCATCACAGACCCCAGCCCCATGGATCGAAGATGGATACCCCGGAGGGCTCGAAATCACGGACATTCCGGGTCACGATCGTCATCCCATGCACCAGTGCGGTGGCCGCAATGAACGAATCCCGCAGTGGGCGGGGGTCCGGAACATGGAGTCGCGCGCTGCGAAGGGCCGTCGCCGTATCCACAGGCAGGACGCGGCCCGCAAAGGCGGGGACGACATGGCGATCCAACCAGGCACGGAGCAGCGCCCCTTGGGTCGGGTCGCGACGCTCGGCCAGCAAGACGCCGATCTCCAGTTCCAGGATCGTGATCGCGGACAAGAAGAGGTCCGGGGTGTCGACACTGTCCGCCCAGGCGGCCACCCGCTCATCCGCCTTGCCGGAGCGGACCTTGCGCAGCTCAGAGATGACGTTGGTGTCGAGCAGGTACATCAGGAGAGGTCCGCGGGCCTGGGCAGTTCATCCCAGCGGGGGATCTCCAACTCCACCTCGTCAATGCCCGGCATCGCCAACAGGTCCGCGATCTTACGACCGCCGCCCGCGATCCGGCGATACTCCTCGATGGTCAATAGGACATGCGCCGGGCGACCGCGATCGGTGATGATGACCGGCCCGTTCCTGGCGGCATTCTTGGCCCCACTCGTATCCTGATTGAATTCGCGGCTTGAAATCGTAGTGATCGCCATCAGCGCTCCCCAAAGGGCAATTTTATGTAGATACGTTACTACATAGATTGCCGTAGTTCAAGGCCGTCCTGGGATCGCCCATAAAAAAAGCCCCGCCGAAGCGGGGCTTTCCGTCACCAAACCGGTGACGCCAGGCGCTTTACATCATGCCGCCCATGCCACCCATCCCACCCATATCGCCGCCGCCAGGCATGACCGGCCCGTCGGACTTGGGCTCGTCGGCCACCATGGCCTCGGTGGTGATCATCAGGCCCGCCACGGAGGCGGCGTTCTGCACTTGAGGTTCCGGATGGCATTGAGTGCACGCACCAGGGCGACACCGCCGCCGGGGACGATGCCTTCCTCGACCGCGGCACGGGTGGCGTGCAGGCGATGATGGTGGTGTTTTCCTTGCCGACCTGGATGCGCTTGGCGGTGCCCAGTTCGTTGAGCGTCGCCTTCTCCAGCGTGAGCCCGACCTTTTCGGCGATGACGGTGGCGCCGGTCAGGACGGCGATGTCCTGCAGCATGGCCTTGCGACGGTCACCGAAGCCGGGGGCTTCGACCGCGGGGCACGGGCAGCTTGCCGCTTGCGCTGCCAACGAGCAGAGGGCAAACTTCAACTCCAAGCCGACGCGGCAGTCCAACGGAAAAATCTCAACCGGGCGACTCAAGCCCGTCACAATCTCGCCCCCGCAGTCGTGAGGCAGACCACCCGCTTCAACTGTAATATTCGTGAGAATCCGGTCATGGAGCCAGGAACTTTCGTTCGCATGAGGAGCGACCCAAACCGGACCGGGGTGTCCACGGGCAAGTTTGTGGACCGCGCCGACGCCAGGCTATATCGCATCGCCTTTGCAGATGGTACCAGGGGCTTTTACCCAGAGCCCGAACTGATGGTCATCGCGGACGATGATCCATCTGCCGGTCCGTACGGTCGCGTTGCCGACCTGCGCCGCAACTTGACTCAGATCCGACTGAGCGGGCAGCTGGCCGACCTGGTCTATAGCATGGATACGACCAATACTCAGTTCTATCCGCACCAGTTTAAGCCGGTGCTGCGGTTTCTGGACTCACCGAGCAACGGACTGCTGATCGCCGACGAGGTGGGTCTCGGCAAGACCATCGAGGCCGGACTGATCTGGACCGAACTGCGCAGCCGTTACGATGCGCGGCGGCTGCTGGTCCTGTGCCCGGCAATACTCCGGGACAAGTGGCGCGACGAACTGCGGAATCGTTTCGGCATCGATGCGCAAATCATGGGCCCGCGGGAACTCCTGTCGGATCTGCGCAACGAACGCCATACGCTGCTTGAAGGCCGGGGAATCATCTGCACCATGCAGGGGCTGCGCCCACCGGATGGATGGGACAGCGCGGCCTATACTGGACGCAACGCCGCCGCGGCACAACTCGCGCGACTCCTCTCCGAGCGGGCGGGCGCCGAGCCGCTGATCGACCTGCTGGTCATCGACGAGGCTGCCTATCTGCGCAACCCGAGCACCCAAACCTATCAACTCGGCAAGCTGCTGCGCGAAGCCTCAGAACACGTGGTCCTGCTGTCCGCTACCCCCATCTCCCTACACAGTGGCAACCTGTTTGTCCTGCTCAATCTACTCGATCCGGATTCCTTTCACTCGGAGCATGTCTTCCCCGATGTACTGAAGGCCAATGCACCCCTGATCAAGGCGCGCGCCGCGGCACTGAATCAGACGGCCACGCCGCAGGAAATCGTGGCGCTGCTTCATGAGGCCAAGTCGCACCCGCTGCTTGCCACCAGCCAACAATTGCAAGAGCTACTGAACACACCCCCCACGACTGAAGACCTCACGGATAAAGGGTATCGCACGGGCCTTGCGGACCGATTGGAGCGGATTAACCTGCTAAACAACGTGCTGTCACGAACGCGCAAGCGTGAAGTCCAGGAATGGATCGTAGTGCGTCAGCCGAGGTTTCAGTTTGTAGACATGTCTCCGGACGAGGCATTCTTCTACCAACTCGTCACCGAGTCTGTCCGTGATTACGCAATCGAACGCGATATTCACGAAGGTTTCCTGCTGGCGTCACCCCAACGGCAGGTATCAAGCTGTATGGCGGCGGCGGCGGAATCATGGCGGGCACGCACCGCGTGGGATGAGTCTCAGATCGACGAAGATCTCGGCGATTCTGATAGCTGTGATGCCGGTGAACTGATCCAACACATCGCCGCGACTGTGCTGCCACAGATCAATATCGCCGCCTTGCGCGCCCAAGACTCCAAGTACGAGAAGGTGCGCGATGTGCTCGGCGATTTCTTCAAACAGCACGCCGACGCCAAGGTCGTTCTCTTCTCGTATTTCCGGGCAACCCTGTTTTACCTGCAGGAGCGCCTTGGGGTCGACGGCATCCCCACTCGGTTACTCATGGGGGGGATGGAGGGGGATAAACAGGAATTGATCGGCGGCTTCCGCGATGCACCACACGAGCGGGTTCTACTCTCTTCCGAGGTCGCGGCCGAGGGCGTCGACCTGCAATTTTGCTGGGTACTGATCAACTACGACCTACCCTGGAATCCGATGAAGGTCGAACAACGCATCGGCCGGATTGACCGGCTGGGGCAGGAGTCGCCGACCATCCAGATTTGGAATCTGGGCCACCGCGACAGCATCGACGAACGTATCGTCCTGCGGCTACACAATCGCCTAGGCATTTTTGAACAGGCACTCGGCGGATTAGAGGCGATTCTTGGCGACGAGATCCAGCGGCTAACCTCTGATCTGTTGACCCAGCGGCTCACCAAAGCGCAGGAAGAACAGCGGATCACGGCCACGGAAATGGCCATTACCGCAAACCGCCAAATGACTGAACAGTTGGAGGAACAGGCATCGTCTCTGATCGCTCATGGAGGATATATTCTTGAACAGGTCAGGGCGGCGAAAGATTTTAGCCGTCGCATCACGGCCCGTGATTTGGCAGGATTCATTCGCGACCATCTCAGCCGTTATTATCAAGGCTCTGAAGTGCGGCAAACCGACGCGGACGGACGGCTTTTTGCGATGCGACTTTCGCCCGCCGCCGCATCAGGCCTGGGGGAGTACATCCGCAGAAAGCGACTCAGAGGGGCAAGCGATCTGGTCACGGGTTCCTTGGTCAAATGTGAGATCGATACCAAGGTCGAGTCTTGGGGGCGACAGCGGGTCGAGCGGATCAATCAGTTCCACCCGCTCGTCCGCTTCATCAGCGATGATCTGAAGACCCGGGACGACCCGTTCTACCGTCGAATCGCGATGCAGATCCCCCGACACGCCTTTGACAAGGTTGGGGTCGGGGCCTATGCCTTCGCGATCGACCGTTGGATATCGAAGGGTGTGCGCGGCGTTCAGGAACGGCTCGCCTATCGCGCCTGTCCTATCGGCGCCGCGGGGCCCCCTCTGTCTCCCGATGCCTCAGAACAACTGACTCTGCGTTGCGCAGCCGAAGGATCGGATTGGTTGGAGGCATCAAATGCCTTGGATTCCGCTATGTCGCAGGCAAGCATCGAGCGGTGTCAGGAGTTGCTGTATAACGACTATTGCAGTCATGAAAGAATCTCTCGGGGCGAAAACGATGATCGCGTGAGATTCCAACTTGCTTCAGCGCGACGCCAGTTTGAACGCTATCTAGGGGTGTTGCAACAGACCCTTGACAATCATCGTGTCCATGGCCGCCACGCGCTGGTGGCTGCAACCCAGGGGCGGATTGCCAAGCTTGACGAGCGTTTTCGTATCCGCGAAGAGGAGTTGAGGCAAAAGGCGCAACTTAACATTCATTACGATGAGGTTTGTGTAGGCGTCCTTTTGGTTTCCTGAGTCAAGCTAAGGGAGGACTCAAAATGTGCGAAGCGTGTCAGACTCAATACCCTGGCTCAAACGGCAAGGAGAAGCAACGCCTTTTTGTAGGGCTGGACTTCGGCACAGCATTTACGAAGATTGTCATCGCTAGTTCGTCGGATAGTTTTGCAGTGAGATTGCGCCCAGCGCTTGGCGGTGTTGACGGTTATTTGCAGCCGGGGCTATTCGCCCAAGACGCGGACGGAAGGTTCTGCCTATCGGATGCACCGGATGACGGGCGGTCGCTTCAGAATCTGAAGCTCGCCTTGATGCAGGTCCCGGATAACGCCATTGCAAGGGCGAACGCTGCTGTCTTTCTTGCACTGGTAATCCAACAGGCCCGAACACGGTTCATGGAAGATCGTCGGGGCATCTTTCACAACAGCCGTTTGGACTGGCACCTCAACATCGGACTTCCCGCCGCGAGTTTCGACAACCTGCGGTTAAGGGCAGCTTTCCGGACAGTTGCTGAAATAGCCTGGATGCTGAGTGTGCTTGATGGCCCCTTGATCAAGCGCATGTTCGATATCGCAAAGTGGGCGGTGCGTGTCCCAGAACCCCTGAATGATCAGCGGTTCGCGGCAATTAAGGAGCGGTTTATCCACCCCGATCATATCGGCGTCTTACCAGAGGTCCAGGCAGAAACTATCTGCTATGCCACATCCCGACTGAGGAGCAACGGGTTGCACTTGTTGGTTGATGTTGGTGCCGGCACTTTGGACGTGAACGTCTTTGCTTTGATCGAGCACGCCGACGAAGACCGCTACGTTTCTCATTGTGCAAAGGTATTTCCTTTCGGCTCGGCGTATCTCGCGAAACATCGGCTGAAACAACTTGAGATAAGGGGCCTGCTCAGGGATCGGCCGGTGGTTAGTCGCTTTACAGAGTACGCAGCCATACCAGGCCGGCGCGAACTGGCTGAGGAGCTTAGCGTGCCACAAGATAATATCGAGGAAATCGATGGGACATTTCTTAACCAGGTTGGAGCCGCGATCTGGGGCGCGGTCAACCTAGTTCGGCAACAATATGGAAATCAGGTCCATCACTGGCACCAAGATCGCCTGCCAGCATTTCTCGCTGGTGGCGGATCGACGGATGATGCTTATCACGACCGGCTGCGTTTGGTTCATATTCATCGGCAGCTTTACGGCTGGGCCGGTCTCGAAATTAGGTCGCTCCCTAAGCCTGATCGGCTGGACATGCCGGGGGCGCCGGAAGTTTCTTTCCACCGTCTCGCGGTTGCGTACGGGTTGGCCCATGACCTGCTAAACCTTGGCGCTTTCATTCCCTCTGACGCGACGCCGAACGCTCCGACAGCTCAAGCTGTTGACTACCGTGCCAACTACCCGGGGCCGGAGCAGATGTGAGCCACTGCCGCCGCGAGTCCTCGGTGTCACCCAGCGCCCGGAAGTTTTTTTGCTCCTTTGGATAATCGATCAACACATGCTTACGTCACTGCGGCTGACCGATTTCAAGAGTTTTCGGGACCAGACTGTCCCGTTGGCCCCGCTGACCGTTCTGGTGGGCGCCAACGCATCGGGTAAGAGCAATTTTTTCGATGCCGTGCGTTTCTTGCAGGGCGTCGGGCTCAACTACCCAATCTCTGCCATCCTCCTCGGACATCGGGAAGGAGGGCGCACTATCTGGCCCGGCCTGCGTGGAGGTGTCGCGGAAGCTGCGCGATTCGGGTGTGACGGATTCGCGCTACAGTCGGTATGGGACTTGACGCGCGATCTTGAGTTGAACCAATGGGCAGGCGAGCCGCTGGGGATAATCGCCGAGCACGACATGGAATGCCGGATAAGCGGGTCTGCACGGGTTACGAGAGAGCGCCTTAGCTTCCCGGACCTTGGCACTGTCCTCTTCGATACGGAAAACCTGGATCTCTGGGGTAACACCGGCATGACGAAGGGCATGACGTGGATGACCAATGGCCACGGCACCCCGGGGCGAAACCAAGCGCCTGGTTATGAGGCTCAGAAGAGCCTTTTGGGCCGGATCGCCTTGGGTCCGCCCGCGGATCTCCACAGAGCAGTGAGTGACCGCGTTGAGATCCTGTTAGGGAAAATGATTAACTCGGTACTCGTCAACATCACGCCATCTGTCATG
>Ga0247840_10000364_pt1 | contig 95070 bp, 71 predicted proteins | sample LaCruzMarch2015__FD_192404 | JGI IMG/M metagenome (GOLD analysis project Ga0247840, IMG submission 192404) | Freshwater microbial communities from meromictic Lake La Cruz, Castile-La Mancha, Spain - LaCruzMarch2015_17m | ecosystem: Environmental > Aquatic > Freshwater > Lake | place: Spain... | reverse complement strand
TCGGTGAATCATGACCTAACGTTACGAGTGTGGGATCTGGAGAGCGGAGCGTGCCTGCGCACACTGGCAGGGCATGGTTTCTCTGTCAATAGCGTGAGCGTGACGTCGGATGGTCGGCGGGCGGTGTCGGGGAGTAGTGACAATACGTTACGAGTGTGGGATCTGGAGAGTAGAACGTGCCTGCTCACGCTGAAAAGCCATAGTGACGACTTTGTCTATAGCGTGAGTGTGACTCCGGATGGTCGACGGGCGGTGTCAGGGAATTTGGTTGACAAAACTTTGCGAGTGTGGGACTTGGAGAGCGGAGCGTGCCTGCGCACACTGGCAGGGCATGGTTCCGATGTCCTGAGCATGATGATGACACCGGATGGACAGCAGGCGGTGTTGTTGAGTTTGGAGGATCAAACGGTACGAGTGTGGGACCTGGAGAGCGGAGTGTGCCTGCGCACGCTGGCAGGACATAGCGACCGGGTAAAGAGCGTGAGCGTGACACCGGACGGACGGCGCGTGGTCTCTGGGAGTGAGGACCAGACGTTGCGAGTGTGGGACCTGGAGAGCGGAGTATGCCTGCGCACACTGGCAGGACATAGTGCCAAAGTAGAGAGCGTGAGTGTGACACCGGACGGACGGCGCGTGGTTTCTGAGAATGATCATAGTACATTACGAGTGTTGGATCTGGAGAGCGGAGCGTGCCTGCGCACGCTGGCAGGCTATGGCGGTAGAGGTGGTGTGATTGTGACACCGGACGGACGGCGAGCGGTGTCGGGGAGTGATGACCTAACGGTACGAGTGTGGGATCTGGAGAGCGGAGCGTGCCTGCGCACACTGAAAGGCCATAGCGAGTGGGTCTCCGTAATTGTGACACCGGATGGGAGGCGAGCGGTGTTGTGGAGTTTTGAGGACAAAACGTTGCGAGTGTGGGACCTGGAGAGCGGAGCGTGCCTGCTCACGCTGAAAGGCCATAGCATTAGTGTGAGTGTCACACCGGATGGGAGGCGTGCAGTGGCGGGGAGTTTGGATCAAACGGTACGAGTGTGGGATCTGGAGAGCGGTGCATGTCTGGGTGTGTTTCTTGCGGACGCATCCGTGTATGCGTCTGCGATTTTTTCAGAAAGGTTGATAGTCGGACTTACCACGGGTAAAGTTCTGTTCGCAGAGATGCGGAACTTTTCCGTTGGTGACGCCATTCTCACAGCCGCCAATCCGCAGCAGGCGCGCTGTCCCATGTGCGGCCAGGAGTTCGCGCCGCCGCCCACTGTCGTCGCGGCTATGCAAGAGATAAGTCAGAAGTCAAAGGTCAGAGGTCAGAATGGAGTGTCCGCCTCCGCCTTTGCTGATCCGCGCTTGTTCAGCGCGTGTCCACATTGCCGGTACCAGCTCCAGTTCAACCCGTTCTTTGCCGGCGTAGCGGATTACGCCGATCTGCTCCGTCGCGGTCTCGAATTCTCCCGCCGCGAGAAAAGCGACGGCCACGAGGATATCTTGGCCCACCTCACCGCCCTATCAGTGTGCCTGGAAGCGAGCAAACCGGAAGAGGCTGCCGCTTTCCGGCGCGAACACGACGAGATCGCGGCGCGGGTGGAGGCGAAGAAGAAAGAGAAGACAGTAAACTCATGAAGCCAACCAAAATAAGGAGTCCTTATATGTTTATTCGACAAAAATTAAATAGCAGCCACTCACTAATCAAATTGGTGATCGGCGGATTACTGGTTGTGTTGGTCAGCGCCTCAACCGGCCTGGGGATAACGACGACGCAAACCTGGTGCATGGTGGATGACCACACCCGGCCATTGCCAGGTCAGCCGCCGGCGGGTTGGTATTATAACTCCGTGGGTGGAGACCGCGGGCTCTTGCTGGACATGAACAGCGACCCGGAAGGGTGTAACGAGTATTCCCAGGCCTCGTCATCCACCTACAAGGCAGTGTGTAAGCGGCTCATCGGCTCCGCCCAATGGACATATGCCGGGATGTGGTATGCGCTCTGTCATCCTATCAGTAACCGTATTTCGTATGCACCGGCCGCCCTGTTCCCGGCCGCCATCAAGCCGGCCTATCAGCCGCAATTGGTGGGCATGGAGGCTGTGGTCAACTCGATCCAGTCGCCGGCCGTGCGTGACGATCTGGCTTTTACTTTGCAGGTGAAGGGCTTCGATGGAGCAAATGAGGTTGTGCGTACCTATTGCTCGTGGTCGGGGACTGAACTGGCGGGCGATTATCCCAAAACTTTTTCGTTCACGTTCGATCCCGGGATGCTGGGGCAGGTGTCCCTCGTGACGTGGCTGCTGGATCATACGCTGCCGGGCGACTCCATTGAGGTTGACCGCGTTCGCCTGCTAGTTGAGATGCCCGAGATGTCCAGACGGGACGAGGCCTTTGTGACATCGCTGGCGATGCTGTTGGATAACTACGATGCGACCACCGGGATGGTGGGGGACCGCTCGTGTTTCCCGGCCAGTGATTTTGAGAATGTCACTGCCACCGCCAAGCTGGCCAAACTGCTTGCCTTCGGAACCGTGGCCGGTTTTGTCGAGCCCATACAAGGCAACTCCATCATCACGAATATTGCCCGTGTGTTGTTGGAGGTTGTTCCGACAGGCCCGTCTGGGGTGGATGCGCTTTGGCCGCACTTCACCAAGAACGGGGGTGTCGAGGCGGCATCGGGCAGCGAGTGGGCCTCGGGTGACACTGCCTATGCCCTGCTGGACTTGTGCGTGGCCCTGCAGATGAGCGGGGATCCGGCCCAGCAGCTTCCTTCGGCCCTGGCGCATCTTCAGGCGATCCGCTGGGACTTGCTGCATAAAGAGGATGGCAGCTTCAGCCATGGTTACGATACAAACGGGACCATGAGTATATACGGATGGAAGGGGTTCGGCATGGAATATATTGGCGTGGCCTTGGCCGCATTGGCGGGCCGCAATGTCCCGGGAACCATGGGACCGCCGCCGACGGACAACGGATCGGGATTCATTCTCCATGCCGGGTATCCGCTGATTCCGCAGGCGACGGATTGCTGGACAAATGACTGGGATGCTCTGCGTCGTGCAGAGGCCTCCCAACAAACCGGGTGGTACGCGGACTCCGCGCACGCCAATCCGTACCTGGAGCAGTGGGGGCTGTATGGTTTATCCGCCGGAGAACCGCCTTCCGGCGATGGATCTTACGTGGCGTACGGAATCGGTGGGCGCTATACCCCCTTCAACGATGGTTCCAATCATGTCGTGGTTCTGCACTACTCAGCCATGTCCGCCGATGTGCAGTGCAACGCTGGCATCCAAATGTGGTCAAAACTAAACGACATGGGTATCATCTCGCCGCTCAATAACCTGGAATCCATGGATGTTAACCCCGCCAATGGGACGATCGAGCAAATCAACTATCTCAAGGGAAGCTGGAACCTCGCATTGCAGGCGGAGGGATGGGCTTGGACCTATTTCGACGTCTCGCGTGCCGCCTTCCAGTCCGTGAGGGCTATACCTGCGTTGGCGGCGGCATGGCTCAAGTTGTTTCCGGGTACGGAGACGAACTTGGCGGCGTCTGCCTCCATATCCGCCAGCGACGGGACATACATCGATAAGGTCCGCATCACTTGGAGCGCGGTCATTGGCGCCACCGGCTACGAACTGTGGCGGGCGACGACGAATGCAGTTAGTTCGGCGTATCCCCTGTGCTCGGTGACGGCAACGAACGCGGATGATGTCTCGGCGATACTCGGTCAGCGCTACTATTACTGGGTACGGGCAAAGAACGCCAGCGGTCCCAGTGACTTAAGTTCATCCGATTCCGGCTGGCGCGCCAGTGTCTCGCCTGGTGTCTGTGCCGATTACGATGGTGATGGGTTAGCCGATCCGGCCATTTACGACGAAACCACTGGAACGTGGCGGATAAAATTATCCGGCTCAGGTTATTATCTATTAGTAACAACGTTTAATGGACTTGGCGGACCGGGGTATGCTTCGGTTGCCGCCGATTATGATGGGGACCGGAAAGCCGATCCAGCCGTGTATCAGGAGACAACAGGTGTCTGGATTATTCTGCCCTCTGTGGTCAATTATTCTGTTGCAGTTATTTTATCACAGACGCTTGGTGGATTAGGCTACAGTGCCATGTCGGCGGATTATGATGGCGACCAACTCGCCGACCCCGGCGTCTATCATCGTGAAAATGGCGATTGGCAGATAATGCTTTCATCGGTAAATTATTCCGCGATTGAACTATTAGACTTGTTGGGCGGGACTGGCTATCGTGCCGTTGCAGCTGATTACGACGGGGATAGATTAGCCGATCCGGCGATCTACGGCGAGAGTAACGGATATTGGATATTTAAACTATCCAGCATTGGTTACGTTGAAATGGTATTGACGCAGATTTTGGGTGGAACCGGTTATATTCCTGTCCCGGCCGATTACGACGGCGACGGCTTGGCCGATCCGGCCGTCATGAGCCAAACCAGCAATGAATGGATCGTGATGTTCTCATCCGGAAATTACGTGCCGGTGCATCTGACGATTGTGTTTGAATAATGTTTTTCGGTTGGAAAAATCTATTATCCAAGACCGGCGCTGACACCTAAACAATCTCCGCCAACATCGAGCGACACGCCCTAAGCTTACCGAAGTCGGGATTATTCTCCGTAGTTACACCGCAGTCGAACGCAAGGAGGCCTGCCACCCGTAGCTGCTTTGAGCGTAGGATGGTGGGCCGTACTGGATTTTCCGCCACAAGCGGATCCGTTTCAGGCGGAGAACCAGTGGCTTCTACTGAGCAGAGATTGAATTAGCATGGGCCGTGCAGGGCTTGAACCTGCGACTTCTACCGTGTGAGGTAAATTTTGCTCAAATGCGTAACGCCTTTATATGCGCGCACTTACATACTATTCAGCGCCTTATGCAGCCTATCAAAATCCGCCAATTTCGCCAAAAGGCTCAAAATTAGCGCCAGTTTGGTCGCGGAATGGTCGCGAAATTCCATCGCTAATTCTTTCCGGAAATCCGTTGCTATTAAACAAGGATAGCCAAAATATTGTCTTCCTTCATTTCGGCAAGGTTCTTGCGAATACAGGTCTGCCATTTGGCTGGAACTTTACCAAGTCGTGTACGGATAGTTGCCTCCTCCCCTGCTTTAATCAAGGCTTGAAGAACCTGAACGGCTTGGCTTCTATCGCGCTCCCCCTTGTCGCTTTGTCGGCGCGAGGCGATGATGAGTTTATGCAGGGCGAAATTAGCCGGGTGTGGAACTCGTAAGGTAAGATCGTGAAAGCGGACGCGAATCGTATCCGTGGCGAGAAAATCCAGGAAACGCAGGGATTGCGCATTGATGCCAAGGTCCGGAACAGGAACGGGTTCGTGCGTACCTCTGCCACGTTCGGGCACAAGGAACTCAAGGATAAGGTCCGGATGTTGCAAGGTGATCCAGCCGCCCTGCCCTTTAAAGTTGATGACGAAACCGAGATCCCGCAGCAGGTCATGTAGATCGACCTTGGCCGCAAATCGTTGCGGGAGTGGGATGAGGAAATCGAGATCGCGGGTGCGGATAGCGGTCCGGTAAGAGCTTTGTTGGAAGTAGTCCTTGTAAAAGAGCAGGCACCAGCTACCGATCAGGATCAGGTTGTTGAGCAAGCCGCGCTGGTCCAATCGCCGTAAGACCTTGCGGCATAATTCATATTGCTTCTTTTCCACGTAATGCGCTCCTTAGAAAACGAATTTGCTTTTTGGCCTGCGAAAGCAATCTGCGATACTTGGCGCGGTACTCCTTGGCCCTTCTGTATTTCTCAATCTCGGCGGCGCCAACCTTGCCTCGGTAAACGGCACGAAAGCGACCTTTTTCCCGAAAGATGAGATAATAATACACGCGGCCTTTGATGACGCGGCGAACAAGGCTACCCGCGGGGAGCTTAGCCAGTTCCCGCGCATAGTTCTTTTCCATCTGGAGGGAGTTTTCCAGTTCTTCTCTGAGGACACTCTTAATGCTCATGACATCGCTCCAGTTACTATACAGGTTTAAAGGAAAGGTATCTTGTATGGTAACGGGTGTCAAGCGGTTACTATACAACATGCCGAGTTGAGCCGTATGTATAGTAACAAGAGTAGATGATAGGGGATCTTGCCATGAGTAGCTTCGAGGGCAACGTATTTTGGCCTGCCATGAGTCCTTCGGCTTCGCTCAGGGCTGGCAAGTTTTCGAAGTATGCGTCGAACTTGTGCCCCATAGTTGCGCCGCAGGCGAACGAAGGAGCATGGGCCGTACTGGATTTTCCGCCATAGGCGGATCCGCTCGCCTCGGCGGAGCCTTTGGCGAAGCCTGGGCCTCCGGCGGAGAACCAGTGGCTTCTACTGAGTAGAGGTTGAATTAGCATGGGCCGTACTGGATTCGAACCAGTGACCTCTACCGTGTGAGGATAGCACTCTTCCACTGAGTTAACGGCCCGTTTATGGTTTCAAAACGGCAATATCTTGTTCATGTTGTTTTCAATTGTCAAGAAATTTAGAAATCATTAAACCCAAATTTTGCGTTCCATTATTAAATGATCACTTGAAAAGCTCAATAGGAAGCGCTAATATAACGTTATCTTTGCATAAAAAAGTGTACCGCAAAATCTGGATTAAATTATGGCCGTGATGGTCATGGCATGAAAATACAGGCAAAATTAATAATTGTCTTTGGCGCCATGACCCTGCTCATTTCCATGCTCTATTCGGCGCTCGCCTTGCAGCGGATTTATCAGAACGCGGAGCATAACACGGACGACATCAAGTTAACGATTCGGCAAAACCTTGAACGCGAAATCTGGAGCAAGGCCCGCGATATAGCCCGGCAGATTGAAATTTACCTTAACTCACATCCCTTTGACCAGCATGACGAAAATTTGCGCAACATCGCGGTTCAGAAAATTCTGAACACCGGCTATAGCGGTCTTCATGACGGCATTGGCAAGAGCGACGGTCGTTACGTTTTCCATATGAACCGCGCCTTGGAGGGCAAATCTCTTTCCGCATTTAAAGCAAAACTGCCGATCCTCTGGCAGGCCATTGAAATCGGCCTGAAGGGACAGGAAACTTGCAGTTATTACCTTTGGGAAGATTGCCCCGGTATATTCCGCGAAAAGTTTTTTGTCGGTATTCCGGTGAAGGACACGGAATGTATCCTTTTTGCCACCGTCTATGTTGACGAGTTTTACGGGCCTTTGCGCGCCGCCGAAAATTCCATCCGAAAAGAGCTGATTATTACCATCCATCTCTTGCTGGGCTCCATGGTTGTGGTTACCGTCATTATGGTGATAATTTCAATTTTGCTTGCCCGAAAAGTATCCAGGCCAATACGGCAGTTAGCCCATTATGCGCAAAGTATTGGTCAGGGTAATCTGGGAACCAATGTTTCAATCCGGAGCCGTGATGAAGTGGGGGAGTTGGCCGGAGTCCTGAATAAAATGAGTTCCGACCTCAAGGATTATATTGAGAATCTGAAGAAAACTACGGCCATCAAGGAAAGAATGGAAGGCGAACTGAACGCGGCCCATAATATTCAGCAATCCATCCTGCCGCATGATTTTCCGCCTTTCCCGCAAATCAGAGAATTTGATATATACGCGGCCATGGTTCCCGCCAAGGAAGTGGGTGGCGATTTTTATGATTTCTTTTTTGTTTCCCCCGACCGGCTGGCGTTTGTTATCGGCGACGTTTCCGGCAAGGGCGTTCCGGCGGCGCTTTTCATGGCAATCACCAGCACCTTGCTCCGTTTTTTTGCCTTAAGCCGTTTTTCGCCGGCGGAAATAATGGCGCGCGTTGACGAAGCGCTGTCGCTGGAAAACGAGGCAAGAATGTTCGTTACCGCCATTTACGGCGAATATGATTTGAATAACGGGAATGTTATTCTGGCAAACGCGGGCCATAATCGGCCGGCGCTTATCCGGAACGGTATTCCCGTGTATTTGGTCATTCCCCCGAATATTCCGCTCGGGACGGGTTTCCGTCGCCAATATTCCGAGTATTCAATTGACCTTTCTGAAGGGGATGTGCTTTTTCTGTATACCGACGGCGTGACCGAGTCGCAAACCGCCGCCGGTGAATTTTACGGTGATGAAAGACTGCTTTCTGCCCTTGCCGATCATGTCCAGATCGGGAATGTCAAAGATTTATGCGTGGCGATTGAAACTGATTTGCAGAAATTTACGGCCGGCCCGGAATCGGTTGACGATCTCACCATGCTGGCCTTTAAAGTGAATTCGCGTCATCACGGCGATAAAATTGAAAATAATCAATAAATAGCTTGCAATTAAAAAAAACATATTATATATTATAAAAAAAGCAAAATTGGAGGTAGTTATGAAAAAAGGAATGAAATTGGCAAAAAATGGTCCGATACCCAAAAGAATCACTTTTGGCATTTCGGCCAATCCCAACAGCGAAATTTACCTGGCCGGTTCTTTCAATAACTGGGATCCTCAACGGCACCAGCTGAAAGACACCCGTGGAAACGGCAAATACACCATTACTCTCATGCTTCCCAAGGGCGAATACGAATATAAATTCGTAATAAACGGCAATTGGGTTGTTGATCCGGAATGCCAGGACTGGACCCGCAATTCCTTCGGCACGCTCAACAGCGTGAAAAAAGTTGAATAGGACGATTTTTCCGCGTGTTCTGATTGTTACACCGGAAATCACCTATCTGCCGCCCGGTATGGGCAATATGGCCAATTACTTGGCCGCCAAGGCGGGGGGCATGGCCGATGTAACTTCCGCGCTCATCAGCGCTCTCTTTGAGCAAGGTGCGGATATCCATGTGGCGTTGCCCCATTACCGCCAGATGTTTAATTTCAACATCGGTCGGTTCATCAGCGAGGAATTGCGCGCCTACAAGACCAAGCTACCCGATGAGCGGATTCATCTCGCCGAGGACCGGATATTTTATTACCGCTCCAATGTCTACAGCCCACACGAGGAGGAAAACCCGAAGCTGGCCCTGGCTTTCCAGCGCGAGGTTATAAATAACATTATCCCGCGTGTCAGGCCGGATATTATTCATTGCAATGATTGGATGACCGGCCTCATTCCTGCCTTCGCCCGGCGGCTTCAGATTCCCTGCCTGTTCACCGTCCATAACATCCATTCCCTGCAGACCACGCTCTCGCAGATTGAAGACAGTGGCATTGACTCAGCCGAATTCTGGCAGTATCTCTATTATCAACGGTTTCCCGCCTCCTATGCGGAAAGCCGCGCAACCAATCCCGTCAATTTCCTCATCAGCGGAATTTTCGCAGCCCATTTTATCAATACCGTCAGCCCGGCTTTTTTACGGGAAATGACCGAAAACAGTTTTGATTTTGTTGATCCCAAATTGTGCCGTGAAATCGCCGTCAAAAATAATTCCGGGTGCGCTGCCGGCATTTTGAACGCCCCAAATCCATCCTACAATCCCTCATCAGATACGGCTCTTGTCCGAAGTTTTACTGCGGAAAATTGTTTGACCGGCAAAGCGCAAAATAAGAAAGCATTGCAAAGAAGACTCAACCTGAAATCGTCGTCCGCTCCGCTCTTTTTCTGGCCTTCACGGCTGGATCCGCACCAGAAAGGCTGTTCTCTGCTGGCGGATATATTGCCTCAATTAATTAAGCGCTATGGCAATGATGGTCTGCAGGCGGTTTTTGTGGCCAATGGCGAATATCAGCCCCGTTTTCATGAGATTGTCGCCCAGTATAAGCTCCAAAGAAACGCGGCGGTTTGCAATTTCAGCGAGGAATTGTCCCGTCAGGCTTACGCGGCTTCCGATTTTGTGCTGATGCCTTCGCTCTTTGAACCCTGCGGCTTGCCGCAGATGATCAGTTGTAAATACGGCGGTCTGCCGGTGGCCCGCGATACCGGCGGCATTCACGACACCATTTCGCATCTTGATCTTAAGGCCGGCACGGGTAATGGGTTTTTATTTAAAGACTATGATCGTAACGGTCTTTCCTGGGCAATTGACCAGGCGATGGCGTTTTATAAATTGCCGAAAGCGGAGCGGGAAAAGCATCTGGCGCGGATTATGCGGGAAAGTTCCGGGCGCTTTACGCATTCTGCCACCGCCTCGGCTTATATTAATCTCTATGAGCGGATGCTTGCCAAGCCGCTTGTGCAATCGTAATCTGCTGGTATGAACAAAAATGGACAAATGCGACAGTGTGCAAGTCATTCTTCAACGGCCGACACTGTGCCGGCGATCGTGCGCAGTGATCCTTATCTTCAGTCATATTCTGAAAAAATTATTCATCGTATCTCCTGTTGCGCTGAAACCGAACAGCGGCTCACCGGCGGCAAAGTGTCCCTGGCGGATTTTGCCTCGGGTCATGAATATTTCGGCCTCCATTTCAGGGACAATGAATGGATTCTGAGGGAGTGGGCGCCGAACGCCGATAAAATGCGCCTGATAGGCGCTTTTTCCGACTGGAAGGGAAAAGACAATTATTCGTTTTCTCCAGTCGGCGCTGAAGGCGTCTGGGAACTGCGCTTGCCGCGCGAGGCGCTCAATCATGGCGACCTCTATCGTCTTCACCTGCACTGGCCGGGCGGGGAAGGCGACCGTATTCCCGCTTATGCCCGCCGGGTTGTCCAGGATAATACCACCAAAATATTCAACGCCCAGGTCTGGGCGCCGCTTTCCCCTTACAAATGGAAAAATGAAAATTACCGCCGCGCATCCAAGGCGCCGCTCATTTATGAAGCCCATGTCGGCATGGCGCAGGAGGAGGGAAAGGTCGGAACTTATACCGAGTTCAGGGAAAAAGTTTTGCCGCGTATTATTGCCGCCGGTTACAACACAATCCAGTTCATGGCGATTCAGGAGCATCCTTATTACGGCTCGTTCGGCTACCACCTGACCAACTTCTTTGCCGCCTCGTCGCGTTTCGGCACGCCGGAAGAACTCAAGGAGTTGGTTGACGAGTGTCATTCCGCCGGAATCAGCGTAATCATGGATTTGATTCATTCCCATGCCGCGCGCAACGAGGTTGAAGGATTGAGCCGGTTTGACGGCACGCTTTACCAGTATTTCCACGCCGGCCCGCGCGGAGTCCATGAACTGTGGGATTCGCGCTGTTTTGACTACGACAAACCGCAGGTGCTCCATTTCCTGCTTTCCAATTGCCGGTTCTGGCTGGATGAGTATAAATTTGACGGCTTCCGCTTTGACGGCATTACCAGCATGCTCTATTACCACCACGGTCTCGGGAAAGCTTTCACCTCGTATGACGATTATTTTGACGGCACTGTTGACGAGCACTCGCTGGTTTATTTAACGCTTGCCAACAAGGTAATTCATGAAGTGCGGCCGGATGCGATGACGGTTGCCGAGGATGTCAGTGGCATGCCCGGCCTTGCCGCCCCGCGCGGCGCCGGGGGAGTCGGTTTTGACTACCGGCTTGCGATGGGCGTTCCGGATTACTGGATTAAACTCACCAAGGATATCCGTGATGAGGATTGGCATGTCGGCGCCCTGTGGCATGAACTGACCAACCGGCGACACGACGAACAAACAATCTCCTATGCCGAATCGCACGATCAGGCCCTGGTCGGCGATCAGACGCTTATCTTTCGTCTCATTGAGCGCGATATGTACGATCATATGGCGGTGGACCGGCGAAATCTGCGCGTGAACCGGGGGCTTGCCCTTCACAAAATGATCCGCCTGGCAACGCTTGCGACGGCTGGTTACGGTTACCTTAATTTTATGGGGAACGAGTTCGGCCATCCGGAATGGATTGATTTTCCGCGCGAGGGTAATAACTGGTCATACCATTATGCCCGCCGTCAGTGGCATCTGCGCGATGATAATAATCTCGTTTATCATTTCCTCGCCGATTTTGACAAGGCCATGATTGAATTGGCAAACCTGACCGGCCTGCTTGAGGATAGAAACCTGCGCCTGGTGGTTGAACACTGCGACGATAAAGTTCTCGCTTTTCAGAGGGCGGGACTGATTTTTATCTTTAATTTCCATCCCGATAAATCATACACCGACTATGCCGTTGAAGCTTTCGCAAAGGAATATTGCCTGGTGTTGGACACCGATTCCGCCTCTGTGGGCGGCCACGGCCGCGTCGCGCCCAATCAGGCTTACGTTGCAAAAGTGGACCGGGGTGAACGTGTTCTGGTTAAGGTCTATCTGCCTTCCCGCGCCGCACTCGTGCTCCGCGAGAAAAAATGATTAACGTAAGATGGATATTAAATAAAGTATAGTAATTTAATTCCCAAGCCGCTCTCCCTCCGGCATTTTATTTCCGCATAAAAAAGCGCTTCCGCTCATCGGTTTTCGTCCCTCGGGCTGGACTTCCAGAAGGCGCAGGGAGCCGGAACCGGCTTGGATCAAAGGACCTTCGCCGCTCGTTTCAAGCACTGTGCCGGGTTCTTTTCCTTTTCCTCCATCAGGTTCAACCCGCGCGCGCAAAACACGGACGGTTGATTTATTCTTCAATGTGAAATAACAGCACGGCCAGGGCTGAAATCCCCTGATTCGGTATGAAAGTTCTTTGGCCGGCCTGGTCCAGTCAATCATTCCGTCTGTTTTTTTCAGCCGCGGCGCATAAGATGCAATCGCCTCATCTTGTTTTGTTCTTGGCGCGTCTCCGCGCCGGATCGTATCAATTGTTCCAATCAGCAGTTTTGCCCCCTTGTCGGCCAATCGCCTGCCAAGGGAAGCGGAAGTGTCATCCGGCAAAATCAATTCCTTCTCCTGCGCAATAATATCGCCGGCATCCATTTTTTCATTGACGAACATTGTCGTCACGCCGGTTTTCTGTTCGCCGTTGGCAATTGCCCATTGAATGGGAGCCGCCCCCCTGTATTTGGGCAGAAGCGAACCGTGCAGATTGACGCAGCCTTTCGGCGCAAGGGCCAGGATATTTGCCTTCAATATCTGACCATAAGCCACGACAACAATGAGATCAGGTTTCAGTGCGCGCAGGGATTCAACGCTTTTCGGCGTGTTGATGTTTTCCGGAGTCAAGACCGGCAATGATTTGGCCGACGCGAATGCGTCAACCGGACATTTTTGCATTTTTTGCCGTCGGCCGCCCGGACGTTCCGGCTGGCTGACCACGCCGACGATTTCGTCATGCCCGGATTTCAACAGCAGTTCCAATGCCTGGCAGGCAAACTCCGCCGATCCCATGAATATTATGCGCATTATCTTCCCCGCTTTTTAAAGAAATGTAGAATGCAGAATGTAGAATGAAGAAACAATATCAAAATATAACACACGCTATTTGTAATAAATTCTGCATTCACGCCTTTGGCGTGATAAATCTGCATTTCGCGTTTTGCGTCCGCCATAGCCGCTGCGGCGACGGCGGATTCATTCTGCATTTCCCCCTGCCAGCAATTCACCGCCGACGTAATCAGCCAGATAAAATCCGCGCTCCGTCAGCCGCCAGCGTCCGCCGGTGTTTAAAACAAGTCCCTCTTTGCTCAAATCATATAGCGTCTTTTCGCAGATCTTTCCCGTTGCTTCGCTTATGCCTTCGGCCATCCGCAAGCCAAAAACAACCCTTTCAAACTTTTTCAAATCTTCGGTTAAAACATCCATGGTGCGCGGCGGTTCTTTGCCGTTTTCAATGGCCTCGATATATTTTCCAAGATCAGGGATATTTGTCCAGCGCTTTAATCCGACATGGGAGGCGGCCGCGGTCCCTAGGCCGATATATTCCTCCCCGCGCCAGCAGGATAGATTATGAAGACATTCAAACCCCGGTTGGGCGTAGTTTGAAATTTCATAGCGTTGATAACCTTCATTGGCGAGCAGCTTGACGGCGATATCCAGCATTTCAAGCTCTTCATCATCCGTCAACGGCGTGACCTGTCCTTGAGAAACTGAGCTTGCCATGCGCGTTCCTTCTTCCTTTGTCAGGGCGTAGACTGATATATGCTTTGGCTTAAGCGCAACGGCTGAGTTCAGGGTTTTACGCCAATTGTCCGGATTAAAGCCCGGAATACAGGCGATTAAATCAAGGCCGAGATTATCAAAGCCGGCCGATTTTATCATTTGAACGGCTTCGTAGATATCCGCAACGCTGTGCCTTCGTCCAAGCCACTTGAGCGCGGAATCGTCAAACGACTGCGCCCCCAGGCTGAGGCGGTTGACGCCCGCCGCTGTAAGAAGCGCAAGTTTTTCGGCGGTCAAAGACGCCGGGTTGCATTCAACCGTCCATTCCTTAAGGCAGTCAAGGGAAGTATTTTCTTTTATCAGGTTGCATAAGTTCTGAAGTTCTGAAAGCGAGAGCAAAGAAGGCGTTCCGCCGCCGAAATAAATTGTTTCCGGAATCAGGGGTGGAGATAGCCGCAATTCATGTTCAACAGCCCGTAAATACCGGTCCGCAAGCCCGGCTTGGTAGGCTATGGAATAGAAAGCGCAATAAAAGCATTTGCCGTCGCAGAATGGCACATGAACATAAAGCCCATTAACGTTTCCGGTTTCGGAATCAGGCCGGGTTTCATTCTGCATTCTGCATTCTACATTCTGCATTTCTTCCCATTCGGCGTTTGTCAAGCTCAGTCAATACATTGTCCGGGACATTGAGCGCGCCGAAACCACGCCCGATTTTTATGTCCGGCATTGCTTTGCCGTGAAAATCGGTTCCGCCGGTGGTGACCAGGTTGAATCTTTGCGCGAGCGCCAGATACCTTTTGACAAGGTTTGGATTGTGCTGGGGGTAATAAACCTCAATCCCCTGCAGGCCGGCCGACGCAAGTTCCCCGACCAGTTTTTCCAGGGCAGGGGGCGGGAGTTCAATCGTGAAGGGATGCGAAAGGACGGCCAGCCCGCCGGCATTAAGGATCATTTCTACGCCGCCACGGGGCTTCAAGCGCTGGCGTTCAACATAACCCGACTTGCCTTTGGCCAGATAGCGGTCAAAAGCATCTTGGTTGCTCCCGACATATCCCCGCGCCACAAGAGCCTGCGCAAAATGCAGCCGTCCGACGTTGCCCTCGCCGGCGAACGAGGCCACCTCCGCCATGGTAAGGCTTATGCCGAGGTTGTTGATTTTCTTCAGGATGTCCGCGTTGCGCGCCGCTCGCCCGGCCTTCAGTTTTTCAATATGGACGTTTAACTCCTTGGAATTGTAATCAATAAAATAGCCGAGAATATGCATCGTGCCGTGCGGATAATCCACGCTGATCTCAACCCCCGGTATGCCGCGAATGTTTTCGCGGGTGCAGGCTTCAAGAAACAAAGCTACGCCGCTGACGCTATCGTGGTCGGTCAGGGCAATCGCCGAAAGGTTTGCCTTCTTTGCCTCGCGGGCCAGTTGTTCCGGCGAAAGACTGCCGTCGGAAAAAGTTGAATGGAGATGCAAATCAATCATTCATTTATAACCATAAAAATCAATTCCCGCAAAAATAGCTCAGGCATCATGTGGATGCAATCCAAATTCCAAATTGGTTTTTATATGCCGCGCAGGCGTACATAGATTTCCTGTCCGGTTCGCGGTTCGCGCACGAGAAACATGAATCCAAGGAGGGCGCAAAAGGCCAGCGATATTCCCGAGACGAATACCGCCATATAGCCGCCTGCGCCGTAAAGATCCGTAAGTTTTCCGCTTAGCGGGCCCGCCAGGAGCAAGATGGGCATAAATAATGTGGAGCTGACGGCAATGATGGTGGCCGGTTTAACCGCCGGAACCAATTCAGCGCCGAGATTAACCAGAATAACACTTCCAAGGTTCACGCTGCCGGAAAGCATTGCGTAGGCCGCCAGTAAGGCAAGTGAGCTGTGCGGCATTAACAAGGGCAGAAGGTATGCGCCGCCCAGCAATAAGCTGCCGATATGGGCAATAATCCGAAATCCAGACCGGTCGGCCAGAAGCGGAACGGTGATGCCGATTAAAAAAATGCCGGCGTAATATGCCATGGTAAATCGGGTCAGGCCGGCGGCTGACATGCCGATAATGTCCTTTCCATACCCGATAAAGAGCGGAGCAAAACACTGCGCGATAACGTAAAAGGCATAGAAAACAAGAAACACGCGAAAATTAAAATTATCGGTCAGTTTTTTCCCGACGGCGAATGCGGCGCGGATATTATGCGTAGTATGCGCCGAAGGCTGAACGGTATCACGTATAAAAAAAATTAAAAAACAGGATGTGAGGTACATTATTCCCCCGACGATAAAACAGATATGAAAATTTATCGGTGCCGGCCGCGCTTCCATCAATCGCGCGACCAACCATAAGCCGGCCAAGCCGAACAGCCCGGATCCGAAGCTGCGCATAGATGTCAGTCGGCCTCTCCATTTAAGGGGAGTGTTTTCAATTATCATCTCAAGATAGGATGGGTTAATCAGGTAAATAATAAACATGAGGACAACATAAAGCAGGCAGAAGAGAAATATCCAGTATTTAACCGGGAAATAAGGCCAGGCTAACGTGGCCAGGGTGCCGTAAAGTATCCAGCAAAGCGCGAAAATGGACCAGCCGAAAAACTGGCGGATTTTTCTATTGCTTCCGCCGAACACGTTGCCGCTCCAGAGTTGCAGAAAAGTCAGGAGGGACATGCCGATGACGATGCTCTGAATCAGCGTTTTGGATGCTCCCAGCTCCAAAAGGTAAGTCGGCACCACGGTTGCCAGCAGGCAACAGGGAACCCCGATACTCCAGATTGCTTCAAAGGCGACAAAGACCGACGCATTGCGCATAAACGAACGCCGTTTGGCATCATGAATCACATCAGTTTCAATAATTCCGGTGGGCTGATCGGTTGGAGATGGATTGTCTTTTTCCTGCATACTGCGCACCTTTGCAATAAAGTTATTTTAAGTCAATCAAAATAGGCCATGTGGGGCAGTAATGTAATCCAATTCTTGCCGGTCTTGTGTTTTTCCTATAGGGTAGGGATATGAATTATCAATTGATAGAAAATCAATCCGATTTGCGGGAAGCGCTCGCGCCAATCGGACTTATGAACCCTTTGGCGGTGGATATGGAGATGGAAAACAATTTCCATCATTACGGCCTCCATCTGGCTTTGATTCAGATCGCCACGCCGACGAACGCCGTCTTTATTGTTGACCCTCTTTTTATTCCTGATTTAAAGACGCTTGGCGCTTTGCTGACCGATGGCCGGCATGAGTTGATCATGCACGGCGCCGATTTTGACCGCCGGACCTGTTTTCAGCTTCATGGCTGGATTCTGGGGCCGACCTTTGACACGCAGATTGCCGCCATGTTCTGCGGATTCAAACAGCCCGGTCTTGCCAATCTGCTCGGTGAATTGTTCGGGCTGAAAATTGACAAGCGCTATCAGAAGCAGGACTGGCTCAAACGGCCGTTGACCAGGCCCGCTTTGGAATACGCGGCGCGGGACGTCAATATGCTTCATTCGGTCCGGGATCTTTTGATCGCCCGGCTCATTGAACTGGGAAGGCTTGAATGGGCAAAAGAAGAATTTGCGCGGGCAGAAAAAGTGCTGACCTCCGATTGCCCAATGCCTGCGTATTGCCGCATAAAACATTCCTCAAGCCTTTCGCCGCGCCAGCTTGCCGTTTTGAAAGAATTGGTTGAATGCCGGGAAGGTGTTGCCCGTCACTTTGACATGCCGCCCCAATTTATAATCCGGGATGCGCTTCTGGTTGATTTGGCCCGCCATCCGCCGGCGGACGAAAGAATAATTAAGTCTATCCGTGGACTTCATCCCGCGCTTTACCGGAAGGAGGGCTTGAGTGGCCTGATGCGGGCGGTCCAGTCCGGCTTGATTGCGCCCGGGCAGACCCATCCGGCGCGCCATCCAAGGCGTATTCTGCGTCCGCCGGCCGGGGGATGGGAAAAAAGGCTGAAAGAAATGCGCCAATGGCGCCTTGAAAAAGCCCTTGAACTCAACATGGAACAGCACCTTGTGTTTGATGCGGATGTTATTGAATGGTGCGCGCGTAATCCGGGTAGCCCCCTGCCTCAGTTCATTGCCGATCGCATCAGAAATTGGCAGCGGAAGCTTTTATGGCCGGATTTTTCTGAGTTTTACACCCGTTTGTAAATTTCAGTTAAAAATGATTGCATGGCCGGCGCATTTCGCTACCATTGGGCGCGCCGGTTAAATTACAAGGATTTATTTTTTGAAAGGGGAAAATATGGGTTCGGGTCGCGCAAATACAGAGCTTACTCATTCGGGCAAGAAACTGCGGGAAAAAAAGCGCCGCATTAAAATCCATCGCAAACGTCTTCTCGCGCTGGGTGTGCCGGAAAAAATTATCCGCAAATTAAACGCCAAGGAAGTCAGGCAGATGCTTGTCCGCCCGCTGGTGACCAAGAAGCGCTGGGCGGGGAAAAGCTAATTGGCAGAAATGAAAAATGTAGAATGAAGAAGTCAGAATGTTCTGATAAATTTGTGCCTGCTTCTCTATCTCAGTTTTTGCCCGCATCGCGCTCAAATCTCACCTGCCGATTGATCGGCATCGTAACCTGCTGGTAAGGGCCAATCCACTGGGTTATGTCCGCGATTCTTGAATCCGGCGAGGGGTGGGTCTTGGCAAAATCAAGACCGTCGGGTTTCAGCCGTTTTTTCATTTCCATCAGCATCGCGGTCAATCCGTTCGGATCATAACCGGAGCGTTTCATGATTTCCACCGCGGATTTATCCGCTTCCTTTTCGCAACTGCGGGCATAGCCGGAATTCATCATGGTGGCGGTGATGTCGTTGATTGATCCTTCAAAAGCCGTTGTCAGGTCCTTCAGGTCCTGGCCGCCGAATTGCTTGGCGCTTTCCGTGGCGAGGATCGTGAAAGCCGAATTAAGCCGGCTCTTTTTTATCGCCTGCAGGCCGTGTTGATGCTCCACATGCCCAATTTCATGGGCCAGCACTGCGGCGAGGGCATCCTCGTTCTTGCAGCAGCTCAGCATGCCGCGCGAAATAAATATGAGTCCGCCCGGCGCCGAAAAAGCGTTAATTTCGTTTGAATCCATGAGCAAAAAATGATAGCCGCCGAAAGTTTCTGGCCGGTCGGAAAACTGGGCCAAGGACTGACCGAGAAGATTGAGATAATGGTTTGCCGCCTCGTTATCGTATGCACGGTATTTATTGATGATCACCGCGCCGACCGTCCGGCCGATATAATATTCCTGTTCCGGCGTGATGGATTCAAACGTTTTCCCGATGGCGCTGCCGGCTTTTTTAATTGAACCGGCCTGTTCCGGAGTCAGGGCGCCGGTCTGTTTGCCTATTTCCGCGCCAATATCCGAAAGCGCGTCAAGTATCTGGGGTGTTGCAGTCTCTAAGGCTAAAAGGAAACAAATCCCCAAAATCCAGTATTGAAAGTTGAATGTTGAAAGTTGAATGTTAAAAATTGTTCTGTAGCTCATCGTGCGCCTCCTTCCTTGGGCACAACGCTGCCTTCTTTGAGGAAGACCTGCATTTCCCCGGATGAGACGCGCATTTTTTCCATTTTATCAATCCAGCTGAAATTAATATTCTGGTGTTGTTTCTTGAATTCGCCTTCAACATCGGAGTTGAACCCCTTGCCGGCGAGGGCCAGCTCGTCGCCGGAAGCTTTTGTCTGGGCCGTTTCCTGCCCGGATTTGAGCACGATCCGTTTGGAAGACAGCGCCGAAGTATGCACCCAGCCGGTCAATCCGCCGGGAACATTCACTTTGGCCCACGGGCCCTGGGTATTCATTACTTCCACCCGGTCGCCGTAAGAAAGGGTGGCGCCAGCTTTGCCGACAAACGACGGCGTATCTCTTAGTGGCGTGGTTTTAACCTGCACGCTCATCGTTTTTGAGCCGTCCGCCGCCCAGGCCGAAACAGCGATTAAACAAATTACGGAAATCAGGCCGGATAATGGTTTCTTAATTTTCATAAAATACCTCACAATTGTTTGTGTTTGGGTGATCATTGAACCGAAAAATAGCAGGTTCATTGCGCTTGTCAATTGGAAATTTGATCTTTTGATGAAAAACATTTTTGAATCGCAACGTTCAACGTGGTTAAGCATGTATTTTCCGAACCTTTCGCAAAAGGCGCAGGATGATTATAGAAGCGATAGGCATAGGCCGCCTCGTAACCACCTTCCTCCAATGCGTCATCCGTCGGTAAATATCCGACCAGGGGACTCTTGTAACTCAACAAGGTAACAACATCGTTCGGGAAAGCGGCTTGAAGGCGAATGGCCGTCTCAACGAACACTTCGGCTGCTACAAAACAAAATATCAATTTGCCAAGCCGCCAAACGGCCGTCTCAAGTTGACAGTGATTGGCACAACCTGCCTTGGCAACCGGCATGGCAAGGCTGGACCAACGCCTGATGATTGAGGCAATGTGCCGGGCCATGCCGGTTTCAAGGCGCGCTCCCGGTTTAACGTTAAGAATGTCCGCCAAGATATTCATTGTTTCCCGCGGCCCGTCTCCGGTGCGGGCAATGATTTCCATGCCCGTTTGCAATTGCTGCAATTCATTGATGGCCGGCAAAGGCCAATAATCCAGGGGAATGGTCGACTGAATGAAACTATTCCGCGCAACCGTTTCGGCCTTGGCAGACCATTGGATCGGGGAAATTTTTGCCATGATTGCGTCAACGTTGGACACCATTTGGTTCCGTGTCATTTCCCTGAAAACAGGATTCAAATTACCGCAGGCGCCCTGGAGATAAAGAAAAGGGAATCGTTGTTGTTCCGACAAACGCCGGCATAATTCTCCGGGAAAATCCGCCGTCACGTTTGTTCCGCAAACCGTGACCGCATGTGCGGCCCATGACACGATGCCGGCGATGCCCTTGCCCTTTTCGTCGTCAAATCTGGCCAGCAGCATTCGTTCCCAGTTCGGACCTGTCTTGCGTATCGGCGCGTCAGGCTCACGCGCCATGACCACGCGTCCATCGGCCAGGATGCGCCGGCGGTTATAATTCTGACCGGGCAAATGAACCGTGATCCAACGAAGCTGTGCCGAACGCATGTTGCCTAATGCGGCCTCGGATGCTGATCGTGATGCCGTGACAACGCAATCCCAGTAATCGCGCTGAGACTCACCGCAGCCCAGGAGCGTGATGGTCGCCGGCGCGCTGTGCGTATGGGTGGCGCATAGAATAAACTCGGGAGCGGCGCCGGCGCGATTTATTTTTTTTAATGAATCAAGCACTTCCGCGTGGATTTCGGGACCGAGGGCCAGAAGATCATAGACAAGAAGAACCACTGCCTGTCCGTGTAATTCCACCGCAAGTGCGCGAACGAAAAGCGGGTCATCCACCTTGTCAAATGGCTTGTCACACCGGGCCGCAAACCCGCAAAGCGGCATGGGCCGCCTGGGCGTTATGTCAGCGCTTCCGTATCCGGCTTTTATCGGATTATCGGACTTCATTCTTGTTTCCCAGCACCTTGCGGACCGCCCTTGCCACGTCGTCCATATCCTCCGGTGGGCCGAGCAGGATGTTTTGCGGAAGCCAGACGGCTTCGGAATCACAGGCCCGTTCCGCGACCGGACATCTCCGTTCAAAGGCGGCATAGTCAACGTCCGCATGGTAAACCGTACCCAGCGGAAATGCGTTGTTGATGAACCGCTTGTCCAAGAACATGGGATTTTTATAAAGCGGAAAGGTATATCCGCTGAAGGCGGGTATGCCTTCGGCAATCAGCGCCCGGATAAAAACTTCGCGTTTGAGTCCAATCGCCTTTTCATCATAGCGGAAAATATAAATATGGTTTGCATGAATATTTGTTTGTTGATCCTGCGCCAACGGACGGATTCCGTCAATTCCGGCCAGTTTTTGCGTCAGGTAATTTGCGTTCCTCATGCGCACCCGATTTTGCGGGTCCAGGCGTTTGAGTTGACAACGCAAAATGGCCGCTTGGAATTCAGTAATGCGGTAGTTCCATCCCAGGCGGTGAAACTCATACCAGGGCCGACCCACCTTCCGCCCAGCCCACAGCAATGAATCACATTCCATGGCAATGACTTTGTCATTGGTGCAAATAATTCCTCCCTCGCCACTCGTCATGTTCTTGCTGGCTTGAAAACTGAAGGAACTGAAGATCCCGAATGAGCCGGCCTTTTTGCCGTCCCGGACGGCGCCGTGCGCGTGGGCCGCGTCTTCAATGACCGGCAGATGGTGTTTGGCGGCAATCGCCATGATGCGGTCCATGTCCGCCACCTGGCCCCCGAAGTGGACCACCATGATGGCCCGGGTGCGGTCCGTGATGGCTTCCGCGATTCTTGCCGGGTCAAGGTTGTATGTATTCGGATCAATATCAACAAAAATGGGAATCAAATTGTTCTGCAAAACGCAAGTGGCGCTGGCCACATACGTGTAAGCGGGCACGATAATCTCATCGCCAACCCCAAGATTCATTGCCCTGATGCCCATTTCCAGCGTGGCTGTGCCGTTGGCGGCCGCCACGCCGTAACGGCATTCGTGATGCCCGGCGAATTCTTTTTGAAAAAGCGCGACTTCGCTCATTTCCCCCTCTTCCGGCTCCGCCATTTCGACTCCCTGGCCGAACGCAAAACGCCACCACTTGCCGCTGTGCAGAACTTTCAGAAGCGCCGCTTCCTCGGTTTTATCAAAAACCGGCCAGCTCGCAAAAGGTTTCGTCCGGACGGTTTTTTTTTGCTTTACTGATGATTTCAACATGACAATTCCTTTCCGGTAAATTGGTCCCGATCACGAAGCGTACCGGGACAACGCGAAAATTCCATGCATTACGTTATTTATGCCACGCCATGGGCGATAGGCCTCTTGCCATTCCATGCCAATAGTTCGGACCACATGTGGTAGACCGGCAGATTGTATTCCGTTCCATCGTTGCATGGGTACCAGCGCCGGACAATTTCTGATGCTTTCCTGTCCTGATCGGAGTTAAGTTTGCCTTCCGCGTGCAGGCCCAGCACCTCGACAAACAGGCGGGCATCCTTTTCACCGCCCAGGCGCGGCGCCAGTTCCGCCAGCGCAAATTCTTCCAACGTGCTTTCCGGATGATAAGTCCAATGCCGCATCGCAAGGTAATTAAGCTTCCACGCCAACGGCCGGCTGCAGACTTCCCCGTGAACCGAGATTCCTTCCAAACCGGCTTCATGCCCGCGCAAGCACGCCTCGGCAAAATGGCTCAGGGCAATATCGGCGCGTCGAAATCCCCATTGACTCGCCTGATGGAGGAATCCCGCCGACCGGGGCGTGGGCGGACGCAATCCCTTGGGCCACCTGGGATTTTTATAGGCGCTGGGCGGTCGGGCATGTTCCAGCCATTCACGCATGGGAATGGGCGTCTCGGAAAGCATCCCGGTCAGCGTCCATTGCGCAATGGCGCTGGGCGGCATGCGTTTGGAAAAATACGGTTCGCACCCCATATCGGCTCCGGCATTGGTTACTTGGCGTCCCCGTCCAAAGCCGGAATAGGTGGCATAGGTATTCCACGCCTTGGGCGCCATGGCATGCGCCGCGTCAAGCGCGGTCTTGTATGCAAAAAACTGGTCTTTAAAATAATCCGCTTCTCCGCTTTTAATCTTTGCCCGGCCGCGCCGGCCCGCAGACGAATAATCCACCATAAGATCCATGTTCTCCATATTGGTGCCGCCGATCGGGAAGTTCCGATAGAGCCATTCCACGCCGCTTTTTATCCATTCCTGGTTTTCCGGATAATACGGCGATATTTCGCGCCGGCTGATTTTGCCGTCTTTTCCCATATTGCCAAGCCGGGGATGGCGCTTCAGGTAAGTCTCAAGGTTGTATGGATGATTCCCCTCATAATAAATGCCGCCGTATCCGGTAGTGCCCAAGCCCGGCAGAATTGCCACGCCGCGATCCGCCGCGTATTTTGCCACCTTGTAGGTATACGCTTCGCCACCGTGCGCAGCTCGTAAAAATCCCCAAATGACAATACCGTTGAAGCGCATTTCAATGCAATGATCCACCAGGCGCCGGTAGTCTTCCAGAAAGGTCTCCGGTTTCTTGAGGTAAAGATTGGTGCATCCATCGAATTGATTGCCGGGATCATCCAATACCCAGTTGGTGGAATGGTCCCACGTCCAATAGTAACGCAACGGGAAGGCCGGCTTCTCCGTCCGGGTGTTGCCGCGATAAAGGAGATTTCGCGGCGTCAACTCGCTGTGCAGAAACATGTCCGCCAATCCGGCCAGCAGGCCGAAGAGGTCCCCGCCGGCAACGATCAGGATCTTATGCTGTTTTTGAACGACTTCAATATGATAGCCGCCGGCCGGAAGCTTTGGCGGGTGCAGCGCCAATTCTTTCGCTATCTTTTGTCCGGCCGGGCTGCCTTGGATAAAGCCCAGAACCGCATCTTCTTTCAACAATTTTGCATTGAATGCTTCTGCCGGCGCATGCCGTATGGTGGCATGGCCGCATTTCTTCCGCGCAAGCTCCAGCGCCGGAAATCCGCTGGTGCTCTCAAAATAGACTTGCAGTTTGTCGTCTTGTCCGCGTTTGATCGTATTTGTCATTTATGATTTGTTTCCTCCTTGTAGGTAACGTTGCATTTCCGGAAGTTGACAAATTTCATTTATTTTTAATTGTCCATTCATGCAAGGCGCCAAGCAATTCATCCGTGGCCACATCATAGCCTAAAAATGATATCCCTTGCGAGCCGCCTTTCAATGCGGCGTTGGCCAGGGCGGCCACTTCGTCCGGACGGGTCGGCCCATAGAGTCGCATGCTGGTCACAATCCGCGTCTTGCCTTCCGCCGCGTCAACCGCGCGTTGTGTTTCAAAGCGCACAACATCGGCGTCCCAGTGGACAACGCAGAAAATCTCATCCAGGACTTCGCGGTACATCTTGTAGCTCTGGACGGTCAGCCACGAACGCGGGGAAGTCATGTCGTGCCCGATATGCGCCGGCGGTACAAAGGCTGCCTGCAAGACAAGCCGGGGGCGCAAAGATTTTGCCAGCGCGCCGATCTCGCGGACCAGGGCGATTGCGGACTGGAAACGGAATTCAAGCATGCGATAAATAAGCGGCTCTTCAAGGAGTAAAAGAGGAATCTCCGTGTCACCCATGAGTTGGTCGCCCAGCGCGGCCACGATATGGGGTGGAATTTTGAGGGAACGTTGGGCAAGTTCCGATGCCCGGCGCTGGACTTCATCAAGGTCCAACCCGTATTTTGCGGCCGCGGCGCGGCAATGTTTGCAAAAACAAAAACTGCCGACGGTCCGCAGGGGGGCGTCGAACATGCCCCCAAACGCATGCTGCTCAAGCATGGTCTGGGGAATTTTATCGAGCATCAGTGCATCAATCTCATAGCGTCCGGCCAAGTCGCGTACCATGGCCAGGCGATAGGCCCGCACCTCCGGATTATTGTAACAGAGGAACAAACGGTCCTTTGAACCGTAAAGGTTGGTGACGGCCAGGTCGGGACGTTCCTGAACCAAGCGCTCCCCGGCGCAGATGGGGACCAGGGCGCTCGTCAGCACACCCTCGGCCTTGCAGGCGCGGGCAAGGTCTTCAATGAGATCAACATCGCCAAGCTCCAGGCTGCGCTGGGGTTGAACGGAACAATCCTTGTATAACGCGGCATCCGGCTTCCAGAACACGCGGTCGGTTTCCAGGCTGTAGATTGCCTTCTGCGGGTAACGGCGTTGCAGCAGGCGGTAACCGTGATACAGACTGGTGAAAACGAGCAATGCGTTCGCGCCGGAACGGCGCACGCCCGATGCGACATCAGCGGCGCTTTCGCCGTGGGTGGTGGGCCCGAAAATGGACAACCATATATTCATCTTGACTTCCTTTCTTGTTTGCCAAACATTTAATCTTAAATGAGATTAAAAGACAATGGATGGACGTGCTGAAATCATGTATAAATGGGCTGACGGCAATGGGATTGTAGTCGCATTGGATTGTAAAAACAGCGATGCATATTCCGCAAAATTCAATAGTCCGTTTATTTTTATGTTTCCCCGGCATTTTTCTCAAGGTGATCATGTTAGTCAATGACATTCGTCCCAAACATATCGGGTATGCCTGGTCCGCAAACAAGGTAATCGGACCATGCATCCTGTCCGTCACGCGTAGCATCTGTGAGGCGGGATTGCATGAACGGCATGAAAGCTCGGAATGGATCCTGGACTATAGTTATACACCATTTGGTCGTTACAAGGTGGGAAGGGAGTCGGCGATTTGGAAGGAGCGCAAACCGTTTGAAGCGCATCTCTACCTGCCCCGGACACCTTACTGGGAGAATACAATTTCCGCGGGCGTCCCACGTACCTGTGGCATTTTCATGTCATTCCGCGAGGGAAACGCTATTTTTGACCGCAAGTTGACGCAGCGCCAATATGTTTGTTTTCTCGATCCCGCGCAACGCCTGGGGCGGTTGCTGGAGCGTTTGCTGGAGACTGGTTTGGCGATCGGAGACTCCGGATTCGCAAATGCCCAAGCGGTGTTTTGGGAAATCATCGCCCTGCTTAATACCGCCACTATGCATAAGCACGAAACCCGCCTCATTCCGGCGGAAGACGATACGCCGCCGATTTCGGATTTTCTTCATAAGGTGCGCGCTTACCTGCACGAACATCTCGCGGAACGCGTTACGCGCGAGGAACTGGCAAGTCATCTTAAGGTCAGCGTCTCGGCGCTCGCCCACCGCTATCACAACGAAACCGGCGAAATGCTGATGACCACATTGACGCGGATGCGGATTCATGTGGCCAAAAGTCTGTTGTTGAAAGGAGAACCGCTGAAACTCATCGCGGACCAGACCGGTTTCTATGACGAGTTCCATCTCTCGCGAACATTCAAGCGCTTTGAAGGCATTTCCGCCCGCGATTTCCGCTGCCGGCAAATGCATCGTCGCGGGCCATCAAAATTGCTGTTATAATATTATCGGCTTCGTATCATCTTTTGACGGACTTAGGGGGTACACATCCCATGCAGTTTATATTGACAAAGACCAGGGAAAGTGAGATGTCAAATACGCGATGAATTATATATTGCCAACTTGGATGAGCAATCCCACGATTTGGTCCGCATTTTTTGCATGGCTGTTCGCCCAGGGCATAAAAATGACTTTATTTTTTGCCCGAACGCGGAAAATTAACTTTGCGTATTTTGTCAGTACCGGCGGCATGCCCAGCGCGCATTCGGCTTTTGCCTCAGCCCTGGCGACATCGGTGGCGTTGTGCGTTGGAATGGCGGATCCGCTTTTTGCGTTGGCGCTTGCATTTGCGCTGCTGGTCATGTTTGACGCCCAAAGCGTGCGCCGGGCGGCGGGTATGCAGGCGCGGGTCCTCAATCAGATCGTGGATGAGCTCTTTAAAACCCGCCGCGTGGCGGAAGGGCGTCTCGTGGAACTTCTCGGCCATACCCGGCTGGAAGTGTTTTTCGGCATGCTCATCGGCGTTTTTGTCGCCATTCTTGTTCATTCGTTCACGATCCGCTGATTGATGGCAACAGTTTTGGTAAGCATTAAGCTATCCGCAGAAATTATATGGTTTTGGCGAACTCTCATCCCTCACGCTCATTCTCGCCCCGCTGCTGCGGGGCTCCGAGGGATTGAGTCCGCTGAAAGCGGGCTCAATAATCCGCTTTGAGGGCCGAGAGTTCTCGCAAAACTGCCAACTGCAATTGGCTAAATAGATATCAGTTTTGGACACAACATTTTTTTATCGGGGATGAAGCGCCATGGCGCCTTGGGATAAAAACGAACGGAAATGGCCTCAAATTGCGCCTGGTGTTCTACCCCGGGTCTGTTCCGTGGGAATATCAATATGGGACCCGATTTATGCCGAGCGGTTCCATGCCAGCCGGGAGCATGAATTCATTCATGTCATGGAGGGAGAGACCATGATTCACCTGAGAAGGGGAAAGGTGGTAAAGGCGATTTCCGGCGATACTCTCTTTCTCAGGAAAAGCACCATTCATCGGGACGAATTTTTACGTGAATCAGCATTCAGAGTATTTCATGTTATGTTTAAGTGGGACGGGTACGATGTCATTATTTCCAAGGATATAAACGCGAAACTTGTCGGGGTTCCCGCCATAGAGAAGCAGAAGATACGCGAGATGGTAATGGAAATGTATGGATTATTTCGTGGTGACCGGCCTTTTGTACAGGATATGATCAATGCAAGCTTGTATAATGTGCTCCTTTACTGCGCGGGTGCAGTCAGAGCCGGACATGAACAAAGGCGGAGTGGCAAGCCTGCAGAAGAAAAACGATATGCCGTCATCGAAGAGGCAAAGCAATATATCAGAAACCATTTCAACCGTCCCATATCGCTTTCCGATATCGCGGAACATCTCAGGCTGAGCGAATATTACGTTTCGCATATTTTCAGCGAGGAAACCGGATTCACATTCTCATCCTATGTTACGCAGTTGCGCATGGAGCATGCCGCCGAGCTTCTCCGCGACCTGAAGAATAATGTTTCGGAGGTTGCTTATCGCGTCGGATACGGAAACCAGACATACTTCGGGAAAGTTTTTTACAAATATTTCAACTGCACTCCCTCCCGCTATCGGTCGCGCATTCTGAAAGCCCGCCGGCAGAAACAATCCAGCGGTCTTTCAAAGAACAGATAAAAACTCCTGCGTTTTCGCCATGAATATGCTTTTGGATGGGTCTCTCATCCGCATTCGGTCGTAATCTTCGTCAAAAAGCAAGAAAAGGCGAAAGATAGCAAAACATTACTCTTGTGATTTTACCGGCGGCGGATGTATTTTTATAGTCAACGAAAGATAATTCATTCGTAAAAGATAATGGGAGGATTGGAGCTATGAAACAGATGTTGCGTGTGGGCGTATGCGAGCTGGATATCACACCGCCGGTCGGCACTGCGCTTTGCGGAGGAATTTTGCCGCGCGCGTCAAAAGGAATCCAGGATCCGCTCTATGTCAAGGCGATTGTCATTGAATCGGGCGGAACGCGGATTGCGTATGTCATCCTTGACCTTCTTGTTCTTTTACGCCGGGAAGGTGATAAGGCGGTGAAACTTGCCAGTAGAAAGACCGGAATACCTGAGGTAAATATTGTCTGGGCAGCCACTCATACGCATACCGGACCTTATACTACGCGGATTTTTGGTTTAGAGAAAAGCGTCGTCAATAAAAAATGGCTCGCAAGTCTTCCGGAAAAAATCGCCGAATGCGTGGTCCGCGCCGATAAGGCAAAAGCGCCGGCGCTGATGAGTAGAACACGCGCATACTGTTCCCAGATTCAGGCCAACCGCCGGTTTCGCTTCAAGGATGGGCAGGAGATCAATCAGTGGCTTATTAATCGCGGAGAAGACAATCTGCAATGCGTCGGCTCTGCCGGGCCGATAGATCCCGAGATTGGAATTATCTCTTTTGAGGATTTGAAGGGCCGGATGATGGCGGTCCTGTTTCACTTCACTCTGCATACCAACGCCAATTTCAGCGAATATTTCAGCGGCGATTATCCTGCCGTGATCGCGGCTCGGCTGGCCGAGAGGTATGGCAGAAACTGCGTAACGCTCTTTCTGCCGGGCGCGTGTGGCGATATCAATCCGATTGTCTCCGGCTACCGCAATATCGGCAATATCCTTGCCGATACCATCATAAGCAAACTTGATAACCGCCGTCCGTTTGCAGGAAAAATTACTATCAGCGCGGTCAAACGGGAAGTGATTGTGCCTTACCGCGACTTTGATGTTGATCAGAGTAAAAGAATCAGGGATTCACAGTGGGATGAAAACTCTCAGAAGGCATTTCATAAGGAGCTCAAAATTATGAGGAACGAGGGAACGCGCGAGGCGGCAACCGTGCTGCAGGCTTGGCGCATCGGTGAGATCGGTTTTGCGAGCCTTCCGGGAGAATTGTTCGTGGAGTGGGGGATGAAAATCAAACAGGAAAGTCCCTTCCCGTGGACCTATCCGGTTGAGCTTGGCGGCGATTATCTCGGCTACCTGGTCACCGAAAAGGCATGGCAGGCCGGCGGGTACGAGTCGTTAATCGCCAGTTCCGCTAAGCCGAGCGTTGAAGGGGTGGCCAGCATGGTGAACAATGCTCTTGATATGCTGAACGAATTGTATGCGCAGAAAAAACAATAATGGACTAACGCAGGAGGAAAAAATAGTATGAAAAAGTTAAAAATCGGCATTGTGGGCTTAAGCCGCGGCAAAGGGTTTGTTAATGTGTTCAGTAAACATCCTGAAGTGGAAGTCGCGGCCCTGTGTGATATCAATCAGACGAAGCTGGCCGAAACCGGCAAAGTGTTCAACCTGCCCGACAACAGCCTTTATTTGAAATACGACGATTTTGTGAATGCACCCCTTGATGTTGTTATGATTGCAACGCCAATCCCCTGTCATACTGAGCAGACGGTCAAGGCGCTTGAGAGCGGCAAGCACGTCTTGTGCGAACAGACAGTCGCATATACGTTCAAGGAGTGCCAGAAGGTGCTTGAAACCGTCAGGAAGACAAAAAAAACTTACATGATGGCGGAAAACTACTGCTATTTTCATTATATCCGCCAGTGGAAAGAAATGATTGACCAGGGCCGGCTTGGTGATGTTGTCTATGCCGAGGCTGAATATATTCATGAAATCGTCGGCCTTCTTGAAAACAAACAGACCGGCGAGTTTTTCTGGCGGGCTGACCGGCCGCCCATCTGGTATTGCGCGCATTGCCTCGGGCCGCTTCTTACGCTTATGAATGACCGCGTTGTGAAGGTTGTCGGCATGCACTCCGGATTCCACCGCTTCCCCGGCCGGACCGCCAAGCCCGGATTTCTTGACATGGAGGTGGGACTCTTTCATACCGCAAAGGGGAAGGTGATAAAGATATTGCGTAGTCAAACGCCGTTACGGCCCCATATGGTATGGTATTGCCTTTATGGAACCAAAGGCAGTGTTGAGAACGGCAGACTGCATGAGGAGGGCGGCATGCTCTACATACCCGAAGAGATGGGGCCGGAAAATAAGGCTCAAATGTCGAAATATTCAGTGATTGACCCGGATGCGCCCGAAGAAGCAAAGAAGGGTGGGCACGGCACTTCCGAGTATTTCATGATCCGCGACTTTATTGATGCGGTGAAAAATAACACCAGGCCGCCCATTGACATTATCCGCGCCATTGATTTCACCGTGCCGGGTATCATCGCCCACGAGTCGGCGCTTGCCGGCGGCAAGCTGATGGACGTGCCGGTTTATTGGAAATAAGGACGGAAGGGCACAAGACAAATTTTTGATAATTGTTTTTCAAAATTTAACTTGCCATCCGTCAATCGGCGATTTATTCTTCCTGTCCGTTTGTTTTTACTCCGCGCTATTTGTCTGATTTGTCTTTTTGCATAAATGTTTATTTCATGGAACCAATAAAAGGAGATATTCTGTTATGGCTAATAAAGAAATGATGGACGGGAACACCGCGGTTGCCTCGGTAGCTTACGCGGTCAGTGAAATATGCGCTATTTATCCGATCACCCCCTCTTCCAACATGGGCGAACTGGCTGATGAATTGAGCGCCGCCGGTGAAAAAAATATCTGGGGCACGGTTCCTCAGGTTGCGGAACTTCAATCCGAGGGCGGCGCCAGCGGCGCCGTGCACGGCTCGCTCACCGCCGGTGCGCTTGCCACCACATTTACTGCTTCCCAGGGGCTTCTCTTGATGATTCCCAACATGTTAAAAATTGCCGGCGAGTTGACTTCAACCGTATTTCATGTGTCAGCCCGCTCGCTGGCCTGCCAGGCGCTTTCAATCTTCGGCGATCATTCGGACGTCATGGCAACGCGCTCAACCGGCTTCGCGCTCCTGGCTTCAAACAGCGTCCAGGAAGCCATGGACCTGGCGTTGATTGCCCATGCCGCCACTCTTGAATCGCGCGTCCCGTTCCTGCATTTCTTTGACGGATTCCGCACATCGCACGAAGTCCAGAAAATTGAGGAAGTCAGCCGCGAAGCAATGCGCGCCATGATCAACGACGAGCTTGTCCTCGCGCACCGCCGGCGCGGACTTTCGCCCGACCGCCCCAAGTTGCGCGGAACTTCGCAGAATCCCGATGTTTATTTCCAGGGACGCGAAACGGTCAACCCATTTTACCTGGCCGCGCCGGCAATCGTTCAAAAACAGATGGATAAATTCGCCAAGCTCACCGGCCGGCAATACAAACTGTTTGATTATGTCGGCGCGCCCGATGCGGAAAAAGTCATTGTCATGATGGGTTCCGGCGCCGAAACCGCGCACGAAACGGTAAATGATCTTGTAGGAAAAGGCAAGAAAGTCGGTTTGGTAAAGGTGCGCTTATTCCATCCTTTTGATATGAAAGCGTTTATTGCGGCCTTGCCGCCGACCGTGAAGGCGATTGCCACCCTCGACCGGACAAAAGAACCGGGCGCGATCGGCGAGCCGCTTTATCTGGACGTGCGCACGTCAATTGGCGAGGCGATGAGCGATAAACTGATGCCATCCCGCCGCTACCCGATGATCAGGGGCGGACGTTACGGACTGGGTTCCAAGGAATTTACGCCGGCCATGGTCAAGGCGGTTTTTGACAATCTGTCGCGGAAGGGAATCAATCATTTCACGGTCGGCATTAACGACGATGTTTCCAAGACCAGTTTGGAGGTTGACCGGCGTTTTCACATTGTCCATCCCGGCCGGATTGAATGCAAGTTTTACGGCCTCGGTTCCGACGGCACGGTTGGGGCCAACAAGAACTCCATCAAAATCATCGGCGATGAAACTGATAATTTCGCCCAGGGTTATTTTGAGTATGATTCCAAGAAGGCCGGCGCAGTAACGATTTCGCATCTGCGTTTCGGCCCGACTCCGATCCAGAGCCCGTATTTGTGCACCCAGGCCGATTTTGTGGCCTGTCACCAGTTTTCGTTCCTTGAAAAATACGACCTGCTGGCTGACGCCAAGGAGGGGGCGGTATTCCTGTTGAACAGTCCCTACGGCGCAAATGAAGTCTGGAACCATATGCCGGATGAAATTGAACGGGAAATCATCAAGAAAAAAATTAAGTTTTATGTGATTGACGCCGTCAAGCTGGCCAAGGAACTGAGTCTCGGGTCGCGCATCAATACGATCATGCAGGCCTGCTTCTTTAAGATTGCCGGCGTGTTGCCGCCGGATAAGGCCATTGAAGCAATGAAAAACGCCATCCGCAAAACCTACGGCCGCAAGGGCGAGGAAGTGGTACAGATGAATTTTAAGGCGGTTGATTCGTCCGTGGCCGCCTTGCAGGAAGTCTCGGTCCCTGCCAAGCCGGCGCGCCGTTTGAAGATGCCGCCGGTTGTTTCCGCGGATGCGCCTGAATTCGTCAAAAACGTGACGGCAGTCATCATGAGCCAGAAAGGCAACGAACTGCCCGTGAGCGCCATGCCGGCCGACGGCACCTGGCCGACCGGCACCACCAAATACGAAAAGCGCAATATCGCGATTGATATCCCCAAATGGGACCAGAATCTTTGTATCCAGTGCGGACAATGCTCGCTGGTCTGTCCCCATGCCGCGATTCGTGTCAAGGTCTATGATGCGGCCAAGTTGAGCGGGGCGCCGGCCGCATTTAAATCAGCGGATGCCAAGGGCAAGGAATATGCCGGGATGAAATATACCGTCCAGGTCGCGCCGGAAGACTGCACCGGTTGCGGCGTTTGCGTCCAGAATTGTCCGGCGCGCGAAAAGGATGCCGCCGCAAAACAGGAAACGGGGCACCGCGCGATTGATATGACCGCGCAACTACCGTTGCGCGAGCAGGAGGCGAAAAACTTTGCCTTCTTCATGGGCATTCCGGATATGGATCCGAAGCTGTATAATCGTGCGACCATCAAGGGCAGCCAGTTCGTGCGTGCCATGTTTGAATTTTCCGGCGCCTGCGCCGGTTGCGGCGAGACGCCATATATCAAACTTCTGACCCAGCTTTTTGGCGACCGGGCGATGATCGCCAATGCCACCGGCTGTTCTTCCATTTACGGCGGTAATCTGCCCACGACGCCCTATACAACGCGGGAAGACGGCCGCGGTCCGGCCTGGTCCAACTCGCTCTTTGAAGATAATGCCGAGTTTGGCTATGGCATGCGGTTGGCGGTGGACCGATTCAGCGCCTATGCCCTGGAACTGCTGGGGCAGGGGGCTGAGTGTCCTTCATGCGGTGAAATGAAACCGCTTATGGAAGAAATTAAAAATGCCGATCAATCAACGCCGGCGGCCATTGAAGAACAGCGCGCCCGGGTGGAGAAATTGAAAGAAAAACTGGGAAAATGCGATTCTGACCTGGCGCGCCAGCTCATATCAGTGGCCGATTACCTGGTGAAAAAATCGGTCTGGATCCTTGGCGGCGACGGATGGGCTTATGATATTGGTTACGGCGGATTGGATCATGTCCTTGCCTCGGGCCGGAACGTCAACGTCCTGGTCCTGGACACGGAAGTGTATTCAAATACGGGCGGGCAGGCCTCAAAGGCGACGCCGATGGGCGCCGTGGCCAGGTTCGCCATGGCCGGCAAACCGCTGATGAAAAAAGACCTTGGCATGATTTGCATGAGCTACGGCAATATTTACGTGGCAACCGTGGCGATGGGCGCCAATCCGAATCAGGTCGTCAAGGCCTTTGCCGAAGCCGACGCCTATAACGGCCCTTCCATTATTATTGCCTACTCGCATTGCATCGCGCATGGCATAAATATGACCAAAGGATTGCTTGCCCAGAAGGACGTCGTTCAATCGGGTCATTTCCCGCTTTACCGGTATAATCCGGACCTTGTCAAGGAGGGGAAGAATCCGTTGACCATGGACAGCAAACCGCCGGTGATGAAATACAGCGAAGCTGTTATGAAGGAAAACCGTTTCCGCGTCCTGACCCAGACATATCCGGAAAACGCCAAGCGTCTGATGGCAGAGGCGGATAAACTGGTGGCGGCGCGCAACGATCTTTATCAGAAACTGGCCGGATTGCCGCCATGTTCAAACGAAATCAAGCCGCCCCAGCCCGCACAGGCATAAGATGATGTTTGCTATAGTGTTGCACGACATGCCCAGCAGATGAATCATTTCATTTTGCTTCAGTCTGTGCGCGTTGATGGCGCAGATTTGGGATGCGGTAGTTGGCCGCAATGCGCTTGTTGGCCGCCGGCATTTCCTTCTCGTCCAGCACAAGGTCAACTCCGCTCCCCATGAGCGAAATACGCTTTAAACTGCCATCCTGGTCAACCGCCTTGAAAACATCCGCCAACCGCCGGACAGGCCGTCCGTTGACGGCCGTGACGACTTCGTCGCGGTATTCCTGGTAGCCGATGTTTATCTGGTCCGGCAATATCATGGAGAGAATGACGACATGTTCACCCTCTTTCCCGCTGAATTGCCATGGATTGAAATAGTAGTGGACAAGCCGGGGATTCATTTGCGTGACCCATTCATTGCCGGCGGAGCGCAAATAGTCGCCGGTCAATTCACGCAAAATCACGCCGCCGTCGGCCAGATATTCAGCCTGGGCGCCGGCGGCGTTTTCCGGAACTATCTGTCCAATATCGCTATGCCTTTTCAGCGGCATCTGCACAATTGTTTTTTGCCGGTTGCGGAAAATTGTCAGCGCGGCATTTTCACCCGGCGTACGCCGGCCGTTGATGAGATATGAGAAAATCAGGCGTCCGAAGTCAGGATCAGTATAGTATCCCATTTCATCCAGTTTAAACCCATCAATTTCAACGATTACATCCTCATCCTGCAGGACAGCCGCGGCTCCGGAGCCTGGAACGGTTCGGACAACAAGGATTCCGCCTTTCTGTTCACCGATGCCCAGATATTTGCGTTTTGCCGGATCAAGCAGTGGTTCCCACGCCAGGCCAGCCCATGCAATTCCGCCATATGGAGGCGCCATGGCGTCGGATACAAATTTTTTCAAGGTTGTTCCCGACAACGCCAGGCAGGTTTGTGTGCTTTTATCGTAATTGATGGTAATTCCGGCCAGCACCCGGGCCTCGCCGCGAGTATTACCCAGGAAAATCGGCGTTCCATTCTTTTCCAGGCTGAGGTCCGTAAGCACTTTGAAAACCAGGCCGTGGGGAGTGCTGATGACCTCAATCACCTGGCCTTCATCGCTTTGGAACTGCCCGCTTTCGTCCATTTTGACGATAGTCACCAGATCATTGCGTTGTACTTTGTCGGCAATCGTCACGCTCTTGAATTGTGACGCGGCATTCTCATCGCTGATCTTCAGTAAAGCGGCGCCAACTTGTTCGTCGGTTACGACCGTTTTTGCCTCCAGTTTGGTTCCGCTCCTGGCGCGCCGGACTTCAATTAAAGCGCTGTTGCGCACAATGCCGTCAAAGGTGAGTACCTGGTTGCCTGCAACGACCACGCCGAGGCCCTGGCGGATTTGGGGCGGCTTTTTGCGCCATGGTATTTGAGGATCAAAATCCTGGCAGGTGGCGATTACTTCCACGATGGTGGCGTCATCGGCTGGCGGAGTGACTTCGGCGGCAGGAGCAATCAATGCAGTAGTAAAAAATACTGCTGCTGCATAATAGATTATCAATGACTTTGTCATTCCCGCGTACGCGGGAATCCAGTTTCTGATTTTTCTGGATTCCCGATTCCGCCTGTGGCGGATCGGGAATGACAGCCAAGCGTGACATGCTATCGTAATTAAAGAGCTAAAATGTATTGTTAAAAATCGTTTCATTGCGCGTTTTCCTCCCGCAAATATGCCGGGGCGGGAATATTGTATCTGCGCCTGATCTCGCTGTCGGCCTTATTCGCCTCGTTGGCTTCCATGGTGAGCGCAACGGGAGTTTCATTAAACCGGATTACATGCAAATTGTTGGAAGGCGCGTTGAAGGCCTGCGGAAGATCGCTCATCTGCCTGATTTTTCGTCCATTAATTTCTGAAACCGTTTTATGGATGAACTGCATGTCATAAGTGTTGACCCGGTGCGCCAGCCTTTCAGAAAGAACGACAAACTGATTTTGATTTGAATAAAATCCGTCAATTTTGGCGAACTGTGAATAATAGAGCAGATGCTGTCTTCCCGGTTGATTGAGTTCCTTCCCGGTCTGGGCCAGTAAATTGAGCGAAATGGGGGTGAAAACCAGGCCGCCATAAATGAAATATTCCGGCCGCCGGTCGTATTCATACCGGTAAGCGAATGGATCCTGACGTTTTAAAAGCGGTACGGCGATGGTTTTATTTTCACCGTGGCGCAAAACTTCAATTTTCATTGATTCCCCGCATTGCTTCCGTTCAATCAGCTCGGTATATTGCATGGTCTGGCCGTCAATGATGGAAGTGCCGTCATCCGCAAGAGCATAGCCGTCAACGGTCAGGAGAACGTCGCCGGTCTGCAAAAGACCGAAAGCGCTGCCGAAAGGATCAATCCGGGTGACAGCCGTTCCACCGTTTTTGCCGGCCAGCTTCAGGCTTCGGCGCAGGGCCGGATTGCGGGTTTCCATGGTCATGACTCCTAGCTCAGGGTATCCATCATAAGCGCCATCTGCTATGTCAGCCAGGAAATGCTGGATGACCGGCAAAGGAATCGCATAGCCAAGGCTTTGCGCATTGGGGATTCCCTGAAAAGCCACGCCGACCACCCGATCCCGGTACAGAACCGGTCCGCCGCTGTTGCCGGGGTTAATGGCCGCGTCAACCTGCATGGCCAGATGCCAGTCCACTCCGCTGTGCGAGTAGGGGATGTAATCAATGCGCGATACTACCCCCTTGGTAAGCGAGATGCGCTCGCCGCCCATGGGATAACCGAGCACAATTACTTCGTCGTTCAGATTGGGAAGGGTGGACCCAAGGGTCAATGGGCGCGTGCCTTCAAAAAAAGATTCATCCGGGACGGCCAGGACGGCGAGGTCGCAATCATGACCGGCAAACAGGACGGTCGCCTGATACTTTTTTGGATCGCCCTCGCGCTGGATTTCAATAAAACGCGCATCGGAAATAACATGGGCATTGGTGAGTATCCTTTTCTTTTGAATAACAAATCCTGATCCACTGCCTGAATGGGGCATGCCCGGCTGCCAGGGCGCCTTGTAATCATCGGGCTGAGCCGTGATGTAAATTTTTACGATGGAATCCTTGAAATTGACCGCCGCCGAACCAAGCAACGGGAAAAGACAAAAAAAGATAAGGCAACATGCGGGTAAATGTGAAATTCTTTGTTTCATAAATTGCTTAATATTTTTTTTGTTCTGTCATTCACGCGAAACGCGTGACAAGTCCCATGCTTGCCACGCCTTCAAGCGTGGAAAACGGGAATCCATCCGCCACTGGCGGACCACTTTCCAGCCTTTGTAGCCCCGCCTACAACGCTATGCGTAGCATTGCGGGCAGGCAAGGGCTTTACTACGGCGGAGGATGCCCGTGGGAATGACAAAAGTCTATTGTCTGCCTATGACACGAACCGCCGCGGCAATGGCCTTGATATGATCCGGCGTGGTTCCGCAGCAGCCGCCGATGATGTTTGCCCCCGCCGTGATAATGGCCGGCACGTATTTGGCCGCCATCTCGGGAGTTTCCGGAAAATATGTTGTCCCGTTCCGGTTGACCGGAAGGCCCGCATTGGCATTGATAATTATCGGAGTGCCCGGCGCGGCCGCTCTGATTTTTGCCGCGATTTCCGGCATTTGTTCAAATCCGTTTCCGCAATTGGAGCCGATAATATGAGCGCTGGCTTTAACGCAGGCGCAGGCCATTTCTGCGGGAGACACTCCCATCATTGTGCGGTATTCGCCGTTTACCGTCTTTTCAAAGGTAAAAGTACAGATGATTTCCAGATTGGTATTTTCTTTGACTGCCCGGATTGCAAGGCAGGCTTCGGCTATATCCGACATGGTTTCAATACAGACGGCATCCGCGCCGCCCTTTTCAAGCGCGACCGCCTGTTGGGCGAATGCGTCTTTCAATTGATCCTCGGTTACATCGCCCATCAGGAGCATTTTGCCCGTGGGTCCCATGGAGGCGATAACGTGTTTGCCCGGGCCGGCGGCTTCGCGCGAGATGGCCGCGGCCGCCTCGTTGATTTCGCCGACCTTGTCCGCCAGAGCGAAAAATTCCAGCTTGAACGCTGTGCCGCCAAAACTGTTGGTTTTAACCATGTCGGCGCCGGCTGAAATATAACTGCGGGCGATTGCGAGCACGTCGGCGCGATGGGTAAGACACCACAATTCGGGGCATTCACCCGGTTGAAGACCTTTCTGCTGAAGAATGGTTCCCCAAGCGCCGTCGGAGACAAGAATTTTTCCATCGGCAATCTGTTCGGCTATGCGTTTCATTGGTTGCGTTTTGTTTGTATTCTATGTGTTAAAATGTGTCAAGATTTGATTTCCGTTGGCGTAATACATCAGCAATCCGGCTCATATCGCGTTAGGGGGTGGGCGTCCGCTGTCAGCGCCGGAGCAACTCTGTTCCCATTTGTATAAAATATTTTGACCGCTCGAAATCATTGAACGTTTCACAATTACATCCGACTTCAATGATCGTGGCATCGGTCACTGTTTTGCGAATATCGACAAGCATGTCCTGTATCCCGGCGGTGGTGTTCCGCATAATGTCACGCTGGGTGTCAACCATTTTCTGGATCACCGCCTGCGAGCCGATGGTCGCCACTGCGACGGATAGGTTCGACCAGGGGCTGACATGTATTTTGTGAATATTCGGGAGTGTTACGATATGTTTAAAAATGGGGGTGAGGTTGCCGCAACTGTGATAGTAGTGCGCCGGTCCGATTGCCGCGCCGCGCCGTTCATACGGCAGAATATATTCGACATAATCGTTTTCAGAAAAAAGCTGGCAGTTGACTTCGTCACCCCCCACGGCAATTTCCGGGACGAAAGCGCCGTCCGTGGCGCGCGACACTTCGTCCCGCCGTGCGGCAACCCGATCGGAAAGAAACGACATCATGGCATGAATAAACGACGGATTTTCACGCATTGCAACGAGCACCTCCAGCGGTTCGCAGAGGTGACAGAGTTCCTGAAACGGCGCGCGAAAATTATTCAGCATGCCACGGCCCAGGTAATCGTCGTGAATGACCAGCGCACCGTTCGTCAATTCCTTGAACAGAGCAACCCGCCGGCGGTGCAGACGCATATCCACCCGATACGGTTGCACGACAATGGCGCCGGGGACGTCGCGCGGAGTGATGAACGGCGTCAGATGGAAATCGCCGGTCTGCAGATCAAAGCGCATGCGGTCGCGTGTCCAGAGCGGGTTGATGGAACAGGGGTCGCCGAGCCACAGCAGGTTGAAGTTGGTGCTGATCGCCGGATCAATCGGCATATCGCCGGGCATGGACTCGATGAAAAAGATGCGCTGCTTCAGCTGGAACGCGATGACCTGCCGGGCGAGGTCCGTGGGATACTCCCCGCCGGCGGCGAGGACACGCGGAATGTCGATGTCGGTCCGCAGTAGCTGTTTCCACAAGTTGATGCGCAGAATCGACCATTCGAACGGCACGCTGAAATAGACCGGTATGCGGTCGGTGACGGTCCGGTTGTTTACCGCGCGCATCATGGCGCGCCGCCGTCCGTTTTCCGGTCCGTTGCACAGGGCGAGAAATCGTTCCAAGAGATCGTCGAGATAGTTGTCCATGGCGCATGTAATATACAATCAATTTAATAACGATCAAGGTACTTTTTTATCCTCTTGACTTTGCTTGCTTTCATAATTTTTATGTCCTTCATAGGCGGTGGCACGATCTACTCATCTATCCCGCCAATAACATCAAAAGCAATTGATTTCTTTGGTTAAAAACTCTAAAGTTCAAGAGTAAAGACCAATAAAGCATTAAAGATAATGGCGCAGGAAAAACAAATAAATGGCAGTCTTGATCTTGGCCGGGACCAGCCCAAGCCTTTTCTTCAGCATCTTGAGGAACTGCGTTGGACAATACTCTGGTCCCTGTCGGTATTGATAATTGCCATGCTCATCTGTCTGCCGCTGGCTCCGGTCATTTTCCGGTGGCTGTGCGCGCCATTATCCAAAATCACCGCTCACCCGGAAATGTTTTTGCGCTCGCTTGAGATTACAGGCGCTTTTTCCATTGCCTTGCAGTTGATTATCGGGGGGGGGTTGATTTTAAGCGCGCCCGTCATTCTCTTCCTGGTGGGCGGATTTGTGTTTCCCGGTCTTACCGCCCGGGAGCGCAATATGGTTCGTGTGGCGGGGGTATTTGCTTTTTTTCTTTTTATTCTCGGCGTAGGGCTTGGTTATTTTATTTCCCTGCCAATTGCCTTGAAAATATTTTTCAGCCTCCACGGCTGGCTGGGTATTCAGGCCGAATGGACGGCCCCAAGCTATGTGGCGTTTTGCATGCAGTTGCTGTTGCTTTTCGGTTTGGCCTTTGAACTACCGGTGGTCCTTATGAGTCTTGGTTATTTCCAGGTTATATCTGCGTCTTTTTTAAGGTCAAAGCGCCGGCACGCGATTGTTGTCATCCTCATTCTGGCCGCGGCATTGACTCCCGGCCCGGATGTGTTTTCCCAGATTATCATGGCGATCCCGATGATTATCCTCTATGAATTATGTGTCTGGGTCGTCTGGTTGTTTGAAAGGCGAAGAATTTATCCGGCGGGAAACAATATAAAGTGATTGTTTTTTCCCGGGCGATCAATTAAAATAAAAGCCAATGAAAATAATTATTTTCGCCTGTATTTTAATGGTACTGAATATTGTCGGTTGCGGAACGGCTTTTGCCGTTGTCACCGGCCATGATTTTGTGCGCTATCAGGTCATCCTGGATAAGAAGCCTTTTGGTGAAGTTACCCCTTCGGAAGTGGCTCCGCCGCAAGCGGCGCTCGGCGATACGATTTCCAAAGAATTGGAAATGAAATCCATTGTTGACGACGGCACCGGCATCCGTATTGGTCTCTTGGATAAAAAAACAAACAAAAATATTTCTTTGGGGGTGGGGGAGAATTACGAGGGCCTGCAGGTGGTTTCCGTCAACTATGACAACGAGGAAGCGGTTTTGAAAAAAGGGAGCGAAACGGCGGTAGTCAAGCTGCGTCCGGACAAGGATAAAGACAAGACGGTTCCTGTGCCGATCGCTGCTCCGGCAAGCATGGCCGATGCGTCCTCACAGGTGCCGAATCCTTTTGCGGCGGCCCAGGAGTCATCGTCGGCGGTGCGCAAGCCGTTTTTTACCGATTTGAAAAAAAGAAGGATGACTCCATTCCAGCCAGTTGGAACCAACGTTCTTCCTTTTCAGGCTAAACCGCTTGATTCGTTTTTTAAGGTAAGCACTGGCGCGTTTCCCAGCGCAAAGTCTCCGTTCGGTCCTTTTCAGGCTCCCCAGGGAAGCGCTCCGCCAGGTGGATTTCAACAGCTAATGACGACCGGTTCAAATATGCCCAATCCGTTTGTGCCGATCAATCCGCCTAATCCGAATGCGCGTATTGATGGCAAAGGTGCCACTATTGATCAGTTAATGCAGGGACAGTCCGGTGAGCAGGGGCAGATCCAGCCGGCCGTGAACCAGATTCCTGCGGATGGGGATGGCGAAATATCCGCCGAAGAAGTTGCGCAATGAATGTAACTAATCAGGTTCGATGGTTCACGGTTCCGGCTTGCCTTGCGCTAGCCAGGGGTTCACGGTTGGAACTCTTATACCAGACCATTTGCCGACCGATAGTGTGCTCAAGTAGCGTTATTATCCAACCGTTTGATTTTAAGCGCTTGCCAACTTTAAACCATGAACCCTGAACCGGCCAACCAGATTAAAGGCATTTCCGTAGTTATTCCCTGTCTGAACGAGGAGGCTTCCGTAGGCCAGGTGATTGAGATGGCCCGCAAAGGCATTGCCAGATTGGGGTTGGCGGAGGATATTGTTTTTGTGGATAACGGTTCTACCGACCGGTCGGCGCAGGTTGCCCGCGAACATGGCGCGCGCGTCATTATTGAACAGCACCGCGGCTATGGATCGGCCCTGCGCGCCGGCTTTCAAAAAGCCCGCTATGGAATCATGGTGATGGGCGATGCCGATTTGACTTATGATTTTACGGCCATTGACGATCTGGTCAGGCCGATTCTTGAGGGCAAAGCCGATTTTGTCATCGGCAACCGCATGAAAAGCATAAAGCCGGGCGCCATGCCCAGGCTTCACCGTTATATCGGCAATCCGTTGCTCTCGTTTGCCCTGCGGAGCATGTTTCACAGCAATCTTGTGCACGACGCGCATTGCGGACTTCGGGCCATAACCGCGGATGCATACCGTAAACTGCAATGCGTTACCACCGGCATGGAATTTGCCAGCGAAATGGTGGTGCGGGCCATCCGGTGCCGGCTGATAATTGTTGAGCGTGATATTGTCTATCATCCGCGCACGGGCACTTCCAAACTGCATGCCTTCCGCGACGGCTGGCGGCATTTGCGTTTTATGATGCTCCACAGTCCAACGGCCATGATGCTTGTGCCGGGCGCTTTTTTCTGGATGCTTGGACTTTTGATTTCACTGCCGCTTGCTTTTGGCCCGATTATCATCGGCGGGCGCGCCGTGGACATTCACTGCATGCTGATCGGAGGCGTGCTCAATATTCTCAGCATTCAAATAATTACCATAGGATTGCTGGCCAAGGCTTACGGCCATCTTTCAGGTCTGCACGATGACCCGGTCGTGGCCTGGTTCTACCGCTGGTTCACTTTTGAAAGAGCTTGTATTGTATCAGGGGTTATAATTATCCTTGGCTTGCTGCTGACGTTGCGGGTTGTCATGACGTGGGTTTCGTCGGGATTTGGAGCGCTCAATCAACAGCGCCTGCTTTTCTTTGCGCTTATCTGTCTTGTGAACGGAGTCCAGATCGGGGCGGCCTCTTTCCTTTTCAGTATCATGGCCCTGCCGCGCCATATTGACCGCCTGCCGCCCGAAGCCGAAAATACCGGCATTACCGATACATGATGAAATTAAATCCGAAATCCGAATATCGAAATCCGAAACAAATTCTCCGCCTCGGGCGGATCCGCCTGCAGCGGAGAATTAGAATGTTCCAATTTTTAAAACTGCCTGGTTTTGAATTTTGGTCATTTGATATTGTTTCGAATTTCGGATTTCGTGCTTCGAATTTAATATCCATTTAATTGTGCCAACAACTATGTTCAGCGCGCAAACAGCCAGGCAACGCAGCGTCTCCGTGGTCATTCCGGTGTTGAACGCCGCTGAATTTTTGCCGTCGCTTCTGAAGTCAATTGCATCCCAAAAGCCGGTTGCCCCGGCGGAAATCATCCTGGTTGATTCGCATTCCACCGACAATACGGTCGCAATTGCGCAGTCATATCCCGAAGTGAACCACGCGCAGCGCGTGGTAAAGATTATTCCGATTGACTTGTTTTCACACGGGAGAGCCAGGAATATGGGCGTGCGCGCGGCCAAGGGCGATATTATTGTCTTGCTTACCCAGGATGCCATGCCGCAGGGGGAACGCTGGCTTTTTCATTTGCTTGCGCCTTTTGCGGATGAATTGACGGGGGCGATTTATTCGCGCCAGATCCCGAAGGATGACGCGCCGCCGACGGAAAAGTTTTTTCTCAATTATCACTTTCCTCCGGGTGAACAGGCGCGTCGCGAAAAGAAAGGTTCTGCGCCGTTGGCCTTTAAAGATGTTTTTTTTTCAAACGTAAGCGCTGCAATCCGGAGAGAATTGCTCGTTAAATATCCGTTTGATGAAAATTTAATCATGAGCGAGGACCAGCAGTTTGCGCGCGAATTGCTTGAGGCGGGTTACGCGGTCGTGTATCAGCCGGAATCGGTTGTTGTTCACTCGCATGCCTATTCGTTGCAACATGCTTTCCGGCGGTATTTTGACAGCGTCTATTCGCTGACCGTCATTTTTCCCAGGCACGATATGGCAACGAGCGCTTCAATCGGACTAAGTTACCTCCGCAAGGAGCTTGCGTTTATCGCCCGCAAATATCCCCTTTATCTGCCGTATTATTTTCTCTATACCCTCGCCAAAACGGGCGGCACGGTCTGTGGACATTTTGCGGAAAAAATGCCGAAATCAATCCTGAAAAAGATCAGCCTGCACAGTTATCATTGGAAATAAATTTCCGGGGACTTATTCCCATGACCGCGCGGAATTGCCGTGCAAAATAATTGCTGTCGTTAAATCCCACCTGAAATGCCGTTTCAGTCACGTTCAGGCGGCCCTGGCGCAGGAGTTCCGCGCCGCGCATGACGCGCAGGCGGATAAGGTATTCAATGGGTGAGAATCCCGTGGCCGACTTGAAATCGCGGTGGAGATTGCTCAGGGACATATGCGCCGTTGACGCCAGGTCAGCCAGGCGGACCGGTTTGGCGTAATTTGCCTCAATATATGCGATGGCGCCGGAAATTCTTGTCAATGGGCGCCGGCTCATTGTTTGCCGGTCCTCATAATAACGGGAAAGAATGCAGGTAATTTGCATGAAAATCCCTTTGGCCATAAACGAAAATCCAGGCCCCTTGTCATTCAATTCCTGTTCCAGAGCGGCGATCAAGTTTTCCGCATACGTCAATTGTTTCAGGTCAAGCCGCAGGTGGCTTTTTAAAACGTAAAATTCGCGTGGGCGGTGTTTAGTTTCAAACATGGCGTGATAACCCCGCAAATTATCAAGCTCTTTCAGGGGCAAGCCAAGCTTATCGGGAGAAAACAACACATTAATCAGCCGGAGATTATTGGTGTTTGAATATCCGTGCGCGTCATGTTTTCGGATAACAAACACGTCGCCGGCCGCAATCGGATACGATTCGGTTTCCGTGAAGTGAATGCCCTGTCCGCTTTCAATGAAAACCAGTTCCATAAACTCATGGAAATGAAAATTTGCGGGATTCTGGGGGTTCATCCGCAAAACAACCAGTGGAAAATTGCCGAATCTCCAGGCTATCAGGGATGTTTTTTTTTGTGTTGGATGCAAAACCATTCTTTTGCCTTTGTAGGGCTCGCGCTTGCCCTTCGACTTTGTTCAAGGCCTTGAGCCGGTCGAAAGGCGCGATGCCGTCTTCTCTTTTCAGATTCTTTCGTAAGGCCTGCGCTTACGCGACGCCGTTCTTGTTAAAGATCATCTGACAGAATTGTGCTAATATTTGGCAGAATAATCAAGGCGTTAATTTTTTGTTTGATATATATTGTGCTCGTTTGAATTTGATTATTTCTTTAATTGGCTCAGGAGATAAACATGCAAAATTCATGGCAGAAGGAATTTTCAACCCCCTCCAGCGCTTATCGGGCGAAACCGTTCTGGGCCTGGAACGGGAAACTGGAAGAAAAAGAACTCAGGCGCCAGGTCCGCCTGCTGGGCAAAATGGGGTTTGGCGGGTTTTTTATGCACTCGCGGACCGGGTTGGCGACGCCTTATCTTTCCAACGAGTGGTTCAAGCTTGTCGGGAATTGCATTGACGAAGCCGCGCGTTGCGGCATGGAAGCCTGGCTTTACGATGAGGACCGCTGGCCTTCCGGCGCCGCCGGCGGACTCGTCACCCAAAAACCGCAGTTTCAGATGAAGTATCTGGAAATGAAGGTTCAGCCCTCCGACTTGTCCGCCGAAGCTATCAGAGCGAAGGGGGAAGCCCCGAGCGCGCAACGCCTCGGGGCGAAGGAGGGGGATTTGCGTGGCGATAAAAATCTGATCGCAGTTTTTACGGCAAGGGTGAAGTCAGGGAAAATCAGCGAGATGGAACGCCTGCGCCCAGAACGGGCTTTGTCAAGCCTATCCGCCAAGTCCAATAAAAAACAGCTTATATTTCGTATGAATTCCCAGTCCCCCTCGGACTGGTACAACGGCCATACCTACCTGGACGTGTTGAACCCGAAAGCGGTCAAGGAATTTATCAGGATAACCCATGATGGCTATCGGAAACACGTCGGCGCTCATTTCGGAAAGACGGTTCCCGGAATTTTCACGGACGAGCCGAATTATTACGGGGGACCGCGAGGATATATTCTTCCCTGGACCGGCACGTTGCCGGATGTATTCAGACGCCGGTATGGTTATGACCTGACTGATCATCTGCCCGAGTTGTTTTTTCTTCCTGATGGAATAAAATTTTCGCAGGTCCGCCATCATTTTCATGACTGTATTACCTGGATGTTTACCGATTCCTTCGCGCGGCAAATCGGGCAATGGTGCGGACGGAACAAATTGCTCTTTACCGGCCATGTTTTATACGAAGATACTTTAAGCAGTCAAACCGGCAACGTTGGAAGCGCGATGCGTTTTTATGAGCACATGCAGGCGCCGGGCATGGATTTATTGACGGAACATTGGCGTATATATGACACGGCCAAGCAGCTGAGTTCCGCGGCCCGGCAGTTTGGCAGGAAATGGCGTTTGTCAGAAACGGATGGCTGCACCGGATGGGATTTCTCGTTCGCGGGTCATAAAGCGCTGGGCGACTGGCAGGCCGCCCTGGGAATCAACGTGCGCTGTCCGCATCTTTCCTGGTACACGATGGAAGGCCAGGCCAAGCGCGATTATCCGGCCAGTATATTTTATCAGTCGCCATGGTGGCGGGATTACAGGATTGTTGAGGATTATTTCGCGCGGATTTACGCGGTCATGACCAATGGCGAGGAACTGCGCGATTTACTGGTGATTCATCCGATTGAAAGCCTCTGGGGCGCGTGCCGGATCGGCGAGACTGAATGGGTGAAAGATCCGGCCGTAGTCAAATACGATCGCCAGTTACAAACCATAAGGGACGCGCTTTTGAGCAGCCATATTGATTTTGATTATGGCGACGAGGAGATTATGTCCCGGCATGGTAAGGTGACGGCCGGCTCCGAGCCGAAATTTGTTATCGGCAAGGCAACTTACAAAGCCGTACTGGTCCCGCCTCTTGTGACAATCCGTTCCTCAACGCTTGCTATGTTGGGCCGGTTCCGGTCGGCGGGAGGACAGGTTGTCTTTCTCGGCAAGCCCCCGGAATATGTGGATGCCATGCCTTCGCAGACAGCGCTTGAATTATCCGGCAAATGCGTAGTGACTGCCAACCAGGCTTTGGATTTTATACTGGCTTTAGAAGGCAAATGTCGCCGGATTTCGGTGGCAGACGGCCGGGGAAATGAAATTCCTTCGGTACTGTATCTTTTACGGAGCGACCGGGAATCTTATTATCTTTTCTTGTGCAACACGGGTCACAGCAAAAGTCAATTTAATCTGCCGCAGACTGACGCGCCGGTGGTGGAAAGGAATACGGCGGTTGATGCGGCGTTTATCCGCGGATTTGGCGAATGTTTTGGGGCGCCGATTGAACTGGACCCGTCATCCGGCGAAATGTGGACCGCCAATGCCGAGCGCAAGGATGGATTATGGGAAATTAAAACCAGTTTCCCGGCATTGGGCAGTCGTTTATTTGTGATTCCGAAAGAAAAAAGAGAAAAGACACATTATGTCTTGCCCGCGCGTCCGGTATTAAAAACGATCAAACGCGTCCGGATTGCAAAGAACTGGTGGCCGATTGGTTTGTCGGAAACCAATTGCCTGGTACTGGACCAGCCGCGTTACAAAATCGGCAAGGGCGTTTGGCAAGGGCCCGAGGAAATACTGAGAGTGGACAGGACGGTGCGTGATTCATTTGGATGGAAACACCGGGGCGGGGCGATGGTTCAACCCTGGGCACAGAAGGATGACGCGGACGATAAAAAGGATATTGTTGAATTGAAATATGAATTCAACGTGGAAAAAAATCCGGGCGGCGATGTGTTTCTGGCCGTCGAACGTCCGGATTTATATGCAATTTCCATCAACGGACAGCCGGTTGAGACCGACATGGATTGCGGCTGGTGGGTGGACCGGTCCCTCCGGAAAGTGCCGCTACCGTCCGGCGCGTTGAAGACCGGCCGGAATGAAATCGGCCTGGTTGGTGAATATACGGCGAAGCATCCGGGATTTGAAATAATCTATCTGTTGGGCGCGTTCGGGGTCCGCTTGAAAAACAGAATAGGATGCTTGACGGAGATGCCGCGGTTTTTACAGTTGGGTGATTGGTGCCGTCAGGGATTGCCTTTTTATTCCGGTTCGGTCGATTATACATGCAGTATCCGCTCGGCCGTTCAGCCCGGACAGCGGGTTGTGCTTAATGTTCCGGAATATTCCGGCGTGGCGGTAAAGGTATGGGTTGACGGCAAAGAGGCGGGATATGCCGCCTGGCCGCCTTACCAGGTTGATATTACTGGAATGCTGGGTAATAAAAACCGCCAACATGAATTGCGGATTGAAGTATTGGGCCACCGGCGCAATTCGCACGGTCCCTTGCACCATGCCAATAAACATCCCATTTGGACAGGGCCGGACCAGTTTGTTTCCGAAGGCAGTCTCTGGAATGATGATTATCAGCTTGTGCCGTGCGGCTTGCAAAAACCGCCCGAGCTTTTAACGCTTGTTTCAGTTGGGAATATGCATAAAAATAAAGTAGAAGGATATTACAGATGAAAAATAATTCTTTGTTGGAGCACGCGCATTGGATCTGGCCCGGGGCGTTTCACGAAGACAGGCGGAACGTGTACGCCGATTTCCGGTATGATTTCCGGGTGAAGCGCAAGAAACGAAAAGCGCGGCTTGCCATCACGGCGGACCAGTGTTACCTGCTGTATTTTAACGGCGAATATATCGGCCGCGGCCCGGCGCGCGGCTATCAGGCAAGCTGGCCGTATGACGAATATGATCCGGGCAAATACGCGCATCTTGGACATAATTGGCTCAGCGTGCGGGTTTATAATGCCGGTTGCAGTACATTTCAGTACCTTCATCAATCGGCCTACGGCATGATTTGTGCCGGCGAGATATGCGGACACGAAGTTGTGAGCGGGGCAGGGTGGTTGGGGAGAATTTCCCAGGCCAATCGCCGGGACACGGCCAAGCTGAGCGTGCAGTTGAATTATCAGGAATGGATGGATGCGCGCGTGGATGATCAGGCGTGGGTTAGGTCTGAAAATCATCCCCGGAGTTGGAAAACGCCCGTCGTCAGGCGGCCTTACGGTTGCATGCCGTGGCATTCTCTGGAGCCGCGCGGCATCCCGAATTTAAGCAATGAAGTGTTGGGGTATCGGCGCGTTGTGGCGCGGGGAGAGGGTGGGTGCGACGCGCAATATCAAACCGCTTCCAATCTGACTCTGTGCTGGTTCAGGGAGCTTGAGCATTTAAAATGGGAGCGAACCGATGAATCCGGCGATTCAATGGCCATTCCATCAACCGGTAAGGGCAAATTGAAAGCGGTTGTCCTTGACATGGGGCGTCCGACCGTCGGAACGTTAATTATTGAGGCGGAGGGCGCCAAAGGCGGCGAAATTCTGGACTTCTTCTTTTGCGAGGTTGTTTTTGATGACGGACGCCCGGTATTGTACGATCCTGAAAATGGGTGTGCCGTGGCAATGTCAAGCAGGCTGATTTTGCGCAAGGGAAGGACAAAACATGAATTCTATCAAATGATAGGACACCGCTACGTGACGGTGATCGCGCGGGAGACGTCGGCGCCGTTAAAGATCAAGGTCGGCTTGCGAGAGACAATCTATCCGCTGGAAATAAAGGGCGGTTTTAAATCCGGCAATGATGAATTAAATGGTATTTATAAAATCTGCAGACAGACCCAGCGGGTTTGCGCGCTGGACAGCTACGTTGACACTCCTTGGCGGGAGCAGGCGCAATGGTGGGGCGACGCGCGCGTGCAGGCTTGGAACACGTTTCATTTGAGCGGCGATGCCCGGCTGCTTGCGAGGGGCATTCGATCCATTGCCCGTCAGGAAGTGCCGAACGGCCTGACTTATGGCCATGCGCCGACCATGGCGCACAGTTGCATCCTGCCTGATTTTTCGCTGACTTGGCTCCTGACGATCTGGGATTATTATTATCAGACCGGGGACTTGGAATTATTCAAGGAACAATATGCGCGGATAAAAAGAGTGTTGGGTTATTTCCGCGACGAAGGCCGCTCCCGTAACGGGTTGTTGCGATTTGACCGGCGGTACTGGCTGTTTTTGGATTGGAGCGATTTGTACAAGGAGGGGAATCCGGCGTTATTGAACTTGTGGTATGTCCTGGCGTTGGAAAAACTTGAACAACTGGCGGGTCTGGCCGGAATGCGGCGGGAGCAAAAGGAATTGGCTGATGAATATCGCGGGCATTGCCGGAAAGTGATGGCGGCGTTTTGGGATGAAAAGAGGGGAATGTTCTGTGACGGGCTGACCGATAAAGGCAAGCGCGTTGATAAATATTCAATTCATACGCAGACTTTGGCAATCTTATGCGGGTTGCAGTCATCCCGGCGGCCGGAGATGATTGAAAAAAGTCTTTTGCCATACGCGCACGGGGATGATATTTCCGGCGCAAAGCCGTCCAGCTATTGGGTGACTTATGTGTATGAAGTGTTGAAGATATCCGGTTACGGGATGGAAGTGGTGCGGCATATTCATAAGAAATGGTCGCCGATGATACCCTATGGCGGGACGCGGGAAACATTTCATAGGCAACTTGGCTTAGACTCAGTGACGCATGCCTGGGCCGCGCATCCGTCGTATCATCTGGCCGGCACTTTGGGCGGCATTTTGCAAAAAAGCGCCGGCTGGCGGGAAATAATCTTTCGACCAGTCATTATGCCAAAATATAAGTTTGCCGAAACGATCGTGCCGACTCCGCAGGGGAAGATTCATTCGGCTTGGAAGATCAATGGGGATGAAGCGGAGGTGAAACTTGATCTGCCTTCCGGCGTCAAGGCCGATGTCTTTCTTCCGGGCGTGAAGGAACAGATAGCCGGAAAGAAAAAGTGGCTGGTTCGTCTGGACAATGAAAACTGAACAAAATATGATTACCGGAATTAAACAAACGATGACATCAAAAGAAAGAGTGTTGACGGCGTTTTCCAATCGGGAACCCGACCGGGTGCCGGTCAACTATCTGGCCAATCCCGGCATAGACCGCCGATTGAAGAACCATTTTGGACTGCGCGAGGACGACCACGAAGGACTGCTGCATGCCCTGGGAATTGATTTTCGCGGTGTGGGAGCGTCATATCATGGCCCCAAAATACATCAGGATATTCCCGGGCGGGGGGTTGTGGTGGACAATTGGGGCCGCCACCGGCGCTGGATTGAACACGAAACCGGCGGCTATTGGGACTTCTGTGATTTTCCCCTCCAGGAGGCAACAGCAGACGAAGTGGCAAAGTGGCCAATGCCCGCGCCGGATGATTACGACTATGGTTCCATGGCGGAACAATGCCGGGAGATGCGGCAATATGCCGTTTTTGCGGTCGGCGCCGGCATCGGTGATATCATCAACGGCAACGGTATGTTGCGCGGAATGGAACAGACGCTGGTGGACCTGATAACGGACGACCCCGCGGGACTTTTGCTGGCCCGCCGCCGGACCGACATCAATTTTGAAATCATGCGCCGGACGCTTGAAGCCGCAAAGGGCGGCATTGATTTTTTGTGGATGGGAGAGGACCTGGGCACTCAGATTGCTCCCATTATCAGCCTGGATCTCTACCGCCGGCAGATCCGGCCGCTGCATCAAAAATTTGTGGACTTGGCCGGGAGTTTTAACATTCCGGTCATGATTCATACCTGCGGCTCAAGCAGTTGGGTGTATGAGGATTTTATTGAGATGGGAATAAAGGTTGTTGACACGCTCCAACCCGAGGCGAAAGACATGGCGCCGGAATATCTCAAGAAAAAGTTCAGCGGACGGCTTGCCTTTCACGGTTGCATCAGCACCGCGGGGCCCGTGGCTTGCGGCGGCGTGGAAGACGTGGTTGCCTATTGCCGCAAAACTCTGGATATCATGATGCCGGGCGGCGGCTACTGCTTTGCGCCCACGCACTGTCTTCAGGACAACTCGCCGGCTGAAAATGTCCTGGCGATGTACGAAAGCGCCCTTAAATTCGGCGTCTATTAGAGGTCAAACGGCGCCCTGCGGTATGATTAATCCGCGATGGTTCAGGGCGTCCATGTAGACGGCGAACGGTTTTTCATGCCTGACATGCCTGATGCACTCATCGGCATAAAGCGCAGGCAGGCGTTCAAGCGTTTCCCAGCGCACAAAACTATCCTGCCCCGGTTCGTTGATTGAAAAATAGCCGATGCCCGTGGCGGCCAGATTGTGAAAAAAGTGCGCGCCCTGCGACGGATCAATCTGTTTCTTGTCGGCGCCGGTTTCAACAATAACGGCCGCCCCGGCAACCTGCTGCCAATTGACCGGAATGCCAAGCTGGGACATCCTGGTTCCCCAGCGTCCCGGGCCGATGAGAATGTAGCGCCGCTGTTTATCGAGCAGCCCCTGGTTTAAATTACCGATTATGCCGGCCATTTTCGCGGTTTTTGAAAAATCAAAACGTTCGGGATGGCAATAAATAATATCGGTTATATTTTCAATAATGCCATTGCCCATTACGCGGTTGCAGGCGCAGACGGCCTGCTTTAAGTCAATTGATTCAAGCCGGACCGATATTTTTTCGCGCCCGGTAACCATCGGCCTGATCTGGAGAAAATAAAATTCAGGCTTTGTGTTCCGATGATTGTCAATGTTAAGCGCAAATTCAATTTCCACTTCCGATCCCATGCTTTCGCGCCCGGTTTTCAAGAGCTCGGTCAAGATATCGGCCATGGGAAAAAGTTTGTGTTTAAGCAAGGGCGCAAAAGTCACCAGGCGCGGGCCTTCCTCGTTCAAATCATCAACCAGCCGGTCATCCGCGGAAGATAATACGCTGCCGATGGGGTGCAGGGTCAGGTCTTTTTCCGCGCGTTCCAGATCAAAGAGCGCCAGGTCAACCCCTTTGCCGAATGCGGGGGAGGATTTGCCGGCGGTCAAATCAAGCGCGTAAAATTTTTTTTGGGAAAGATACAGCATTTCCCGCGGGGTTGCCGCCTGGGGCAGAATAGCCGGATAGCGCGGGCAGAAACGGAATGTTTCGCCGCCTTCAACGACCATTTTGCCCATTCCAAGCGCCACCGAGGCGACGCCATCCTCCGGCTCAATGCGCGCGAAAGGATAGTAGTTGAAGGATTGCGCCACGCCCGAAACAGCCGGATAAAACAGGTTCCCATATTGCCGGCCGACGAGTTCCTGGACAATGACGGCCATCTTTTCCTCTTCCATGTTCAGTTTCAGGGTCTGAAAATATTTTTTGATGGAGGAAGTATAGGCCGAGGCATAGACCATCTTAATTGCGCGCGTAAGCTGGTCATAACGCTCTTCAAAAGTATCGGCGTGGTTGGACAGCATGCAAGTTTCATAAAGACCGGCAAAGGGCTGGTTGGAAGAGTCCTCCATGTGGCTTGATGAGCGGACCGCCAGCGGAACTTTGACATGCCGGAGATAAGTCGTGAGTTGTTGGCTGAGACTTTCCGGCAGTTTGCCGGCCAGGAAACGAGATCTCAATTGAACGTCATTATGGCAGTCAATTGTAAATAAATCCAGATTGTTCAGCGCCATGAAGGAGTCAAAAGCGTCGGTTGTAATTACGAGCGTGCGCGGAAAGCGCACTTCAAACCCGCAAATGCGGGAGTTGTTAAGCTGCCGGTTGAGAAGGTTGAACATAAAAGCAAGACCGCGGGCCTTGCCGCCAAGCCCACCGCGGCCGGTCATCAGGAAGGAATAGTCCGGCTTAAAGTCGTCGGTCCGGAAATCGGCGATTATGCCGCGATGCTTTTCGCGCCGGACAATCTCAACGGCGCTGCGCAAAACCTCGCGTATTTCCGCCGCCGAGTCAAAGTCTTCCATTTGCAGGGGGCGCAAAACCTCGGCCAAGGCGGTTTCCCCCTGGGCGAGCAACCAGTGTGAAAATTGGTTGCGTTTTACATGGAACGCAAGCGACTCATCCGGTATTTTGATCAGCGCCTGTTCAAATTCATGCAAATTGCGGGCGCGCAGGAGTTCTTCGCCTTTTTGATTGCGGAAGACAAAATCGCCGAAACCAAGGTCTTCCATGCAGAATTCCTCCACCGTCTTTACAAGGCGCGGAGATTTTTTATCCACAAAGCGGATATGCAATTCTTTTGCCACTTCATGCGCCGATTCATCGGCGGAAATCAGCAAAACCGGAATCCCGGGAATGGCCGGCAGAAGCCGGCGGAGAAAATCCTGGCCGTTCTGCTGTTTTTCATGGTCGGGACCGGAAATCTGCAGGTCTGAAAAAATACCGTGCAGGAAAGCCTGATATTTTTTGGCATAATCTTCCGCCTGCGGAATTGTTCTGGCCAGGAGCACTTTCGGCCGTGTACGCGTGAGCAGTTGGCGTTCATTTTCGTCAACCCCGTAAGGCACGCGTGCAAACGTCTGTCTCATGAGGGTGCTGTAAAGGTGGGGCAGAAAAAATGAATATTGCTTGACTGAATCTTCAACCACGAGGATAACGCCGAGGCGCACGATCTGCAGGTCGCGGTCAATATTGAGGTGGTCCTCAACCAGCTTGATGATGGAAAGCAGGACTTTGGCGCTGCCCTGCCATGAAAAAATGAAATCAATTCCGGGCCGCGCGTTTGTCTGGGGCAGGGCCGGCAATCCGCCAAATGAAAATATTAGCATTACCACCGGTAGTTCGGGATGAGCTGCTTTTACCTTCAAGCCGAATTCGCCGATGTTCATGTCCGGCAGATTGGATGAAACTAGGACCAGGTCGTATTTTTCACGGTTAAGCTCTGCAAAAGCCTCGCGGGCCGAGGTAATTGTCGTAATCTGGGGAACATTCTGAAGGTGCAGGAGGGAATAAGTGCCGTAAATGTCCTCGGTCACGCTGCCATCCCAGGAAAGGCTGAAAGCCTCGTAGTGCGTTGAGACCATCAGGATCGTTTTCACCCTGCGCGCCATGAGCGCGTGAAATCGCCTGACATCCGGCTGGTCGGAATGCGTCAGTTTTTCTTTCAGTTGTTCAATGTTTATCTTGGAACCCATATAATTGTAATTGCGTGCCCGAGTTATTATGCTTGACAGAGCGAACTCTTTTTTCATCATTATGCACATATTGATCCATGGTTGGAAGTGGAAAGTGAAGCTTTGCGGAACTTCGCCGAAGTCCGCTGCGGCGGACGAAGGCGAGCGGGGAAAAAAAAGGAGAAAGAGACGTAATGAAAGAGAACAAAGTCAATGTTTTTGAAAGCGCGATTGGTTTGGTTGAGAAAACGGCCGATATCCTGAATTTTGAGAAGCGCTTTCATGGGATGGAGATAATTGAGCGTATCCGTATTCCGGACAAAGTGATTATGTTTAGGGCGACGGTCCAACTTGATACCGGTCCGTTGAAGGTATTCAATTGTTATCGTATTCAGCACAGCGATGTTCTTGGGCCGTATAAAGGCGGAATTCGATTCCATCCCGAGGTTGATCTTGATGAGGTTAAGGCATTGGCGCTGTGGATGAGCTTAAAAACCGCCCTGGTGGATATTCCCTACGGCGGTGCCAAGGGTGGCATCACGGTTGATCCCAAGACTCTTACAATCACCGAGCTTGAGCGTCTGGTCCGCAAATACACGTCCCGGCTGGTGAATGATATTGGACCCAACATTGATATTCCCGCGCCCGATATGGGAACTTCGGCGCGCGAGATGGCCTGGATTTATGATGAATACCGCAAGCATCGCGACGTCGCCCGGGGGGTGGTAACCGGCAAGCCGATCGCGCTTGGCGGATCATTGGGGCGCAAGGAAGCTACCGGCCGCGGCGTGGTTTGCGCCATGCTGGAAGCGGTCAATGAACTTGGATTAAAAAATTTTACCGTGGCCGTGCAGGGGTTCGGCAACGTCGGGTCGCATGCCGCGCTTGATGTGCATCAGCGCGGAATAAAGGTGGTGGCCGTTGAGGATATCACCGGTTCCGTGCATAATCCCCAGGGATTGGACATACCGGCCATGATTCGTCACCGGGATGCCACCGGCGGCATTATTGGTTTTGCCGGAGGTCAGCCTCTCAAGGAGGATATTGTCGGATATCCTTGCGACGTCTTCCTGCCGTGCGCGAAGGAAAACATGATTACCGCCGATAATGCGCGGCAGATCAAAGCCAAGCTTGTGGCCGAAGGCGCCAATGGCCCGACCACGCCCGAAGCCGATAAGATTCTTGAAGAGTGCGGGGTGGCCGTGGTGCCAGATATTCTCGCGAATGCCGGCGGGGTGATTGTATCATATTTTGAATGGGTCCAGAACCGCGAGGGCTTCTATTGGGACGAAGAAGAAGTCAATAGCCGCCTGTTCAACAGATTACGCAAGGCTTACGCGCGGACCAGGGAGGTGTCTTTGCAGAAGAAAGTAACCATGCGCCAGGCGGCCTATTGCCTTGCCCTTGAAAAGATTGTCCGAACCATGATTGACCGCGGCGTGCAGTAAGGAAAGGCGTCAGTAGTCAGAAGTCAGCGGTCAGAATATGGCGCAATCCCGGCGGTGAATTTTCCTTGTTTTGGTTTTTGATTGCTGATTGATGTTTACGAGATGTCAAACGATAAAAATCTGTTGTCTGAATTAAAGATGGTTTCTCTCAGCCAGGCCGAGTGCCTCGGTACGATCGCCTCAACCTTTCGTTGCAAACCTCTTGACCAGAAGGCAGTCCAGCAGGCGCTGGAATCGGCGACGTTTGAAGACGGCGCGGTCCGCCCGGTTTTTGAGCTCATCAACCCCGGCGAATCGGTTTGCGTCGTTGTTTCCGATCATACCCGGAGAACAGCCGCTGATTTAATCCTGCCGGTTTTATTAAAAGGTCTGCGCGCGCGTGGTTGTTCATTGAAGGATATGTTCATTCTGTTTGCCTCGGGAATCCATCGTCATCCGACGCCGCAGGAAATAGAAAATATTCTTGGCGCTGAAACGGCAAAAGAATTTTCCGGCCGGATTTATTTGCACGATCCGGACGACAAGGAACAGCTTGCATGTGTTGGCAGCCCGGGCTTCGCCAGCCGTCGTCGCGCCGAAGCGGTACTTTGCCGTGCCGCGACCAAGGCTCCGCCGGAGGCGGCTTCGCCGAGGCGAGAGGCGGAAGGCTTCGCCGAGGCGAAAATTAAGAAAGGGCGGGAGATTTGGATCAACCGGCGGGCGGTTGAGGCCGACCGGCTCGTGCTAATCGGGTCGGCCACCTTTCATTACCATGCCGGCTTTGGCGGGGGACGCAAATCAATCGTGCCCGGAATTGCCGGGCGCGAGACGATTGTTTTCACGCATAGCCTGACGATTGATACGCGCGATGATCGGATTTGTGCGGGGGTGGTTATTGGGTCGCTTGACGGTAATCCGGTTTCGGAAGCCATGTTTGAATGCGCCCGGCTTTGCCCACCTGATTTTATTATCAACACGGTCCTTGCTTCGGACGGAAGCCTCATGGGTGTTTTTGCGGGCGAAATGGATATCGCTCATCGTGCGGCCTGTCGGCTGGTTGAAAAAATCAGCAAGGTTGATATTTCAAGAAAGGCTGATTTTGTCGTGGCCTCGGCCGGTTCGGCTTCCAATTGGATTCAAAGCCACAAGGCTTTTTATAATGCCCACCGCGCGGTTCATGAGAGAGGGTGGGTAATCCTGGAGGCAAAATGCCCTGAGGGAATCGGAAATGAACGTTTCCGATATTGGGTCCGGAAACGGAACCTGGCCGAGATTTACAGCGGTTTGCGTCAGTCGCCCGAAGTGCTCGGTCAGACCGCGCTCTCAACCCGCTCCCGCGCGCCGCGGACAGTGCTGGTTACGCAGATGAATAAAACTGATTTGGCCGACCTTGGAATACGCGCGGCTGATACTTTGCCGGGGGCCATAAAGATTGTCATGGATGATTTATCCTCGGCGGGTATTAAGAAGCCTTGCTATTATACAATGTCGGACGCAATGTATATCGTTCCATTCCCGTGCAAATGAACAGGCACTGCAGGATTGCTTGCCTGGCATGGATTTAAAATGTAATATGCGAACTTTCCAAATCAATCGGCAGGCAAGTTATGGCAAGATATATTTTACGGCGCATATTGCAGATGGCTCCGACGGTGTTCGGCGTGATTGTCATCACGTTCGTTCTTTTCAACATTGTCGGCGGCAGTCCCGCCATGATGACCCTCGGCAAAAACGTCTCGCCCAAGGCGCTTGAGGAATTTGATGAACAGCGCGGTTTCAACAAGCCGCTTTTTTTCGGCAACTGGACAAAAACCCGCGTTTTCAGCGATGACTATTTTGAGTGGAATGCGTCTTTCTGGCGGGAGAACGCTTCCGTCTCCTGGAAACCGGCGGACAATAACGGGCGAAGCCATGTTGTTTTGCCGCCCGGGAATGATTTTTCCATCCCTTTAAAGTTTAACCTGAGGCCCAATGCAAGATATCGCTGGATCATCAGCTATTATCTTTCCGAAGGAACGGCTTCTTTTCGTTTTGATAAAAGCGGCGGCGCCGGCGGGGAAGTGCGCGTTCATAATACCCGGCTTCTAAAAGCCGGCGATGATTGGCAGAAGGCTGAAATTGATTTTTCCGCCGATAATAATCCGGTCCAGGTCAGTCTGCGTTCAAACAATTCGCCGTTAAAAATCGGTTCAATCAAGCTTCGGCGCCGGACAGCTCATTTTTTTGATTCGCAGTTTGTTTTCTATCTCGGGCAGATCGCAAGATTGGACTTTGGCAAGTCAAATTATTCCAATCAGCGAATATCCCAGATGTTGAAGGATGGCATCTGGCCGTCTCTTTTCCTGACCGTCCCCATTTTTTTAATCGAGCTGATCGTTTCCATAAGCATTTCGCTCATTTGCGCCTATTTCCGCGATACATGGATTGACCGGACATTTGTGGTCATTGCCATTGTTCTCATGAGCATTAATTATCTGGTCTGGATTATTGTCGGCCAATATCTTTTCGCGTTTCAGTTGGGATGGTTTCAGATTTGGGGATTTGAATCTTGGCGTTATCTTTTATTGCCGGTGCTGATCGGTGTTGTCAGCGGGTTGGGAGATAATCTCCGGTTTTATCGAACGATTATGCTGGATGAGATGTACCGTGATTATGTCCGCACCGCCTTTGCCAAGGGCGTAAGCAGGAACGGGGTCCTGTTCCGGCATGTTTTAAAAAACGCCATGATTCCGATTTTGACCAACGTGATTATCGCGATTCCGTTTTTGTACACCGGCAGTCTTTTGCTGGAGAGTTTTTTCGGCATTCCCGGTTTGGGCAATATGGGCATAAACGCCATAAACTATTCCGATGTGGACGTGGTGCGCGCGATTGTTTTTATCGGCGCCATGCTCTATGTGGCGGCCAATCTGCTCACGGATATCTGCTATGCCCTTGTTGATCCGAGGGTGAGACTCGGGTGATTATGAGAAGGCAGAATGGACAAAGCAAGAAAGTTGTCATTCCCGCGGAAGCGGGAATCCAGAATTAGAAGAAATATCTGGATTCCCTGGCCGAGCTCGGGCAGGCCCATTTTCATGGGAATGACAGAAAGAAAGCCGATGAGAGATGATTTGAAATTATTTTGTGATTTTTGTGGCTGATTTTATGAGCACTGAAAATGAAATAATACAGGGCCAGTCGTTATGGCGCGATGCGTGGCGTCAATTGCGCGGCAAGCGCATGGCCATGGTGTCCTTGTGGCTCATCGGCCTGTATTTTGGATTGGCGCTCTACGGCGAAGGGACTTACTGGTATTACCAGTGGCGCGATACGACGCCCTTTTATCAGCAGGCCAATCTTGAGGAAGAATATCTGCCCCCCAGCATTTTCCGCGCTCCGTTTGCCATACAAGTCGGAAACATTCAGATAATTGGTAGGGCGGGACAGCCTTGTCCCGCCGTCTTTTCGGCCGCACAAGGCTGTGCGGCCCTACCTCGTGAAATTCCTGTGCATCCAGTTGGTTTCCGTGAGCGGCTTGCCCAGGGGGTTCGTAATTTGTGCTCTCATCCGTTCGGCACCGACAATCTCGGCCGAGATGTTTTCCAGCGCACGGTGCAGGGCGCCCGCATTGCCTTCCAGGTCGGGATCATCACTTCGTGTATTGCCATTCCAATCGGAGTTATTCTTGGCTGCCTGGCGGGTTACTTTGGCGGACGGACCGATGATTTTATTGTCTGGCTCTACTCCACGTTCGCCTCAATTCCCGGACTTTTGTTTATCCTGGCAGTGGCCATGGTGGCCGGCAAGGGATTGTTGGGAGTTTATCTCGGTATTGGCCTGACAACCTGGGTGGGATTATGCCGGCTGATAAGGGGGGAAGTGATGAAACACAAGGCGCGTTCGTACGTGCTTGCGGCGCGTGTGCTTGGTTTTAGTCCATTTCGCATAATGTTCCGTCATATTCTGCCGAATATTTTTCACCTTGTGATTATTTCTTTTTCGCTCCGTTTCCCCGCCGCGATTTCCACGGAAGTATTCATGAGTTTCCTGGGGATCGGCGTGCAGGGCGAGCCTTCGTGGGGCATTATGATCAGCAACGCGCGCTTGCGCCTTTGGCAGGGCGTCTGGTGGGAGATGACTTTTGTCACTTTGGCGATTTTTCTGATTGTCCTGGCATTTAATTTGTTCGGCGACGCATTGCGCGACGCGCTTGATCCGAGACTGCGAACGAGTGAGAAATGAAAAGAAAGAAGTCAGTAGTCAGTAGTCAGCCCGCCTGCAACGCTATGCGTAGCATTGCGGGCAGGAAGTCAGTAGCCAGTAGGGGCCGCGCTCGACGCGCGCCCATTCCTCCCTGTCATTCCCGCCCCGTAAAAAAATACAGGGTAAACTCCGGCGGGAATCCAGGAATCAAAGCGGTCTTGTTTGATTTTGACGGCACCCTGACCGTGCCGGGGCTGATTGATTTCATGGCCATAAAAAAAGCCATTCATTGTCCGGATAATTCAACAATCCTTGAATTTATTGAAAGTCTCACGGCCGACGATGAACGCAAAAAGGCTTTTCATGTCCTTGAAGAATACGAGGATAAGGCGGCCAAGGCTGCTCATCCCAACGAAAATGCCGAGGAGGTTGTTTCTTATTTAAAAAAACATGACTATAAGCTGGGTATTCTTACCCGCAACAGCATCCTGTCGGTACGCATGGCCATGCGCTGTTTTAAAAGCATTGGTCTTAATGACTTTGCCGTCATTCTTGCCCGCGAGCATGTCCTGAAACTTAAACCGCATCCGGAAGGAGTGCATCTTGCCTGCAGAAGATTTGGAGTTTTGCCGGCTGAACTCGCCGTTGTCGGCGACTATATTTACGATATTGAAGCGGGCCAAAAAGCCGGCGCCTTAACCGTGTTCCTTGAGAGCGATCACACCACCAAAAGACCGAATCCTCCGGCCGATTTTACGATTCAAAGATTGGATGAACTGCGGGAAATATTCGATGATAGAAGTCAGTAGTCAGAATCTCACGTCTGTCATTCCCGTGAAAACGGGAATCCAGGTGTTTTCCGGCTTCTGGATTCCCACTTCCGTGGGAATGACAGAAGGAAAGTGAATGTATACAGGAGCGTAAGGAATAAATGAGCATACCATTTATTAATGCGGAGGAAACCCTGCTCTCCGTCAATAACCTGCGGGTGTATTTCCGCACGCGCACTGAGCCGATTCGCGCCGTTGACGGCGTAAGTTTCAGCGTGGCCGACGGCGAAACATCGGCGCTGGTCGGCGAAAGCGGATGCGGCAAAAGCGTAACCGCCATGGCTTTGTCGCGCCTGGTCCCGGAGCCGGGTTATTATGCCGGGGGAGAAGTCTGGTTCAACGGCGTGGACACGCTGAAACTTGATCTGGACGAACTGCAAAAACTACGCGGCGCGGAGATATCGTATGTCTTTCAGGAGCCGTCCAGTTCTTTAAATCCTGTGTTCACGGTGGGATATCAGATCGGGGAGGCGCTCCTTCTGCATCGACGCGGTTTGAATATTCGCGATGAAACGCTTTGCCTGCTTAACATGGTCGGCATTACCGATGCAAAACGTTGCCTGCGTTCTTATCCCCATGAATTAAGCGGCGGAATGCAGCAGCGCGTCATGATTGCGATGGCATTGGCATGTCGTCCGAAATTGCTCGTGGCCGACGAGCCGACGACCGCCTTGGATGTTACCGTTCAGGCGCAGATTCTTGAATTGCTGACGGGACTTCAACATGAACTTGGCATGGCGGTATTACTGATTACGCATAACCTGGGTATCGTGGCCGACATGGCGCGGAACGTGCATGTAATGTATGCCGGCCGGATTGTGGAAAGAGGATTGACGGAAGAAATATTATCGGCTCCCAAGCATCCTTATACGCGCGGACTGCTTGCCGCCGTTCCGCGCCTGGATTCTGATAATAAACGCATGACCGGTATTCCCGGAACGGTTCCCAATCCGGGTTCTCTTCCCACGGGATGTAAATTTCATCCCCGCTGTTCATTGGCAACTGATCTCTGCCGGCAGAATGAGCCGGACGAACAAGATGTTTCGGAAACACACGGAGTAAAATGCCATTATTGGAAATAAACGGCTTGCATGTCAGCTATGCTCTTTCCCATAACCGGAAAGTACAGGCGGTCAATGGGGTTTCGCTTGCGGTTGAACGCGGCGAGAGCGTCGGATTGGTGGGCGAAAGCGGATGCGGCAAAAGCACTTTGGCCGCCGCTGTCTTGCGGCTGGTCCCGGCTGGACGCGGTTTGGTTTCGTATAATGGCGTGGATGTATTGGGTTTGCGCGGCAGGGATCTGTTTAAATATCGCGCAAAAATGCAAATGGTTTTTCAGGATCCGTATGGATCGCTAAATCCGCGCCTTTCGGTCGGATCGGCTCTGGAAGAATGTCTTGCTGTCCACAATATCGCTAGGCGAAGCGAGCGGCGTAGCATGGTGACCGAATTGCTGACTACGGTTGGGTTGGAAGCCGCACATGCTGCGCGCTATCCGCATGAATTCAGCGGCGGTCAGCGCCAGAGGATCGGCATTGCGCGGGCGCTGGCGGTTAATCCCGAATTTGTTATCGCCGATGAGCCGGTTTCGGCGCTGGACGTTTCCATCCAGGCCCAGATTTTGAATCTGTTAAAGGATATTCAGGAAAATAAAAACTTTTCCATTCTCTTTATTGCCCACGATTTGGCGGTGGTGCGTTATATGTGTTCGCGGATTTATGTCATGTATCTGGGTGAAATAATGGAAAGCGGCGCGACCGGGGATGTTTATAAACGGTCGGCGCATCCATATACCCGCGCCCTGCTTGCGGCGGTGCCCGCTCTTGACCGTGTCCGGTCCAGGCACAGCGCGAAGCGACCGGTTGTGGAAGGGGAAATGCCGTCTTTATCGGCGAATATCGGAGGATGCCCTTTCCATCCGCGTTGTCCCATGGCGAAGGCAATCTGCAAGGAAGATGCTCCGAAAATGAAAAAAGTGGCCGACGGCCACTTCAGCCGCTGTCATTTTGCCGGGGAAATAATTTGAGTGGGATCTTATTATTGCCGAAAATAAATGACGTCGAAATCGTTGACTATCCTTGCCACGGGGTTCTTCATTTTTTGTAATATTATTTGACAAACAGCTATCCTGACTTAGTATATACAACAAAGTCTATGTATTTTCAGGAGTAAGAAATGTCGATTCATTTGGTCAGTTCTATCGAGACGCTGGATTTCGGAGCGGAGACGGTGCGGATCGGTGATCTGAACGGCGACGGCGCCCCCGACCTGCTGTTCGTGCAAAGCGTGTATGGCTCACGGGAAATCCGCTGCCTGACGGCCACCACGATTCTCGGGGAGAGACTCTGGCAGGTGGGCACAGCCTCGGCCGACAATGGCAGCATCTACTCAGACCTGCCCGTTCAGATTTACGACTGGGACAATGATGGCATCAACGAGGTGGTTTACGTCCGGCAGGCGAAATATGCCGAGTGGAGCGGCTACCCCCAAAATGGCCATCAGATCCGCGAACGGGCAAAGCGGTACGAGGGGAACGCGACCATGATGGTGTTGGACGGCAAGACGGGCCGGGAGAAGGCGTCATTTTCCATACCGGCGCCGGCTGATGATTCCTTCGCGTTTGCTGATCTCACCGGCCGGGGGCGGCGCGATGATTTTGTGGTTAAAGACCGCTACTGGAACATCTGGGGTGTGGCCCGCACGGGTGAGGTCCTGTGGCGCTGGGAAGGATCGGTGGGACACTTTCCGGCCATTGCCGACATCGACGGTGACGGCTGCGATGAAGTTTTCCTGGGCTATTCGCTGCTGGACCACGATGGGCAGCCGATGTTTGTGCATCCTGCCGGCGAGCACCATCAGGATGCCGCCTACGTGATCCAGCATAGTGACGGTTCCTGGCGGCTGCTGTTTGGCAATGATGGGGTGCATTGCCTGACGCCGCAGGGACAGACACTCTGGGAGCATCCCTTGGGCGAGGCCCAGCACGTAGTGGCCGGGCATTTCCAAGGCAATGCTGAGATCCAGGTGGCTGTGGTGGTCCGGGGAGACAGGAGCAACGCCGCCAGCACCGGCACGGTGTATCTGTATGACATTGAGGGGCGAGAGCTGTGGCGGCGGGAGCAGCCCCCGGGAAGCTGGTGCGCGGCGGTCGTGCCGCTCAAGTGGACATGCGGTGAGAGCACCGACCTGCTGGTCTATAGTCGTGGTCCGGGGCAGCCAGCGGCCGTACTGAATGGCGCGGGGGAGATCGTGGACCTGCTGCCGATGGTCTTACCACCGGGCCGGTCGGCTGAGGACCACCAGAAGCATGCCTATGGCAGCTGCGCTGATGTCTGGGGAGATAGCCGCGACGAAGTGCTGCTGTTTGGGTCTTGGGGCTGCTGCATCTGGGCTAACGCCCGCCCCCTAGCGATTCCCACGCTGTACAACAACACTTTTTACCCTGGCATGTAGGCATGGCCAGCAGGGAAAGTAATTGAGAGGCGGGAAAATGCTGCCCATGGATCACGGACAAATTCCGCGCGCAGACGGAGCCGAAATGATTTGCCAGGGATTCACGCGCTTTTTCCACCGAGGGGCATTTACTTCCAAGCAGTAATTTCAAAGAAGTTACCTTCTCGCCTGCCAATCCACAGGGCACGATTGTAGAAAAACCGGATAAATCCGGGTTAACATTAAAACTCATGCCATGATAGGTTACCCAGCGCTTGAACCGGACTCCGATCGCGGCCAGCTTGCCCTGTTCCGTCCACGCTCCGGTCATCCCCGGCCGCCGATATGCCGTTACTCCGAAACTCGCCGCGGTGCGAATGGCAATTTCTTCAAGGTTGTTGAGATAGCCATGGACATCGGTTCTATTGCTTCCTAATTTTGACTGTGGATTTGTAGCCGGGGTCGTTGACCCCGGTCCGGCTCGCCTCGGCGGAGCCTGGGCCTCACCGAGGCCGGCTACAGTTTTCAGATGTTGAAGGCCCAGCTTGATAATGGGATACATTACAATCTGGCCGGGGCCATGAAAAGTGACCGCCCCGCCGCGCGATGATTTTGAAATTTCAATATGTCTTGCCTTTAATTCCCCGTCCGAAAGCAGAATCTGCTCCGGTTTTGATCTTACCCCACAGGTAATAACCGGCAGATGCTCAAGAAAAAGCACAGTGTCCGGAATAGAGTCTTTAATCCGCGCTTCCAGGATACTTTCCTGAATCAGCAGGCCGTCCTGATATGACAGCGGTTCATCAAAATAAATAGCGTAGGCGTTCATTGCGGTGGACTGTGATAAATTTTACTTTCATTACAAACAAAAAAACAGTATGTTAGCCAACAATTTCAAAGGAAGACCATGATGAAAACTATGAAAGCTATTGTAAAGAAGAAACCGGAACCGGGTCTTTGGATTGACGAAGTGCCTGTTCCGGAAGTCGGCATCAACGACGTGCTCATAAAAATAATGAAGACGGCCATCTGCGGCACGGATGTGCATATTTACAACTGGGATGCATGGTCGCAAAAAACAATTCCCGTGCCGATGGTCATTGGCCATGAATTTGTCGGCAAGGTTGAGCGGGTGGGTTCAAACGTAACCGATTTTCATCCGGGCGATATTGTCAGTGGCGAGGGACATATCGTCTGTGGGCGTTGCCGTAATTGCCTGGCGGGCCGCCGGCATCTTTGCATGAACACCAGCGGAGTAGGGGTCAACCGGACCGGAGCGTATGCGGAATATCTATGTATTCCGGTTACAAACGTCTGGTACGCCGATCCAAAAATACCCCTGGATACTCTTTCAATTTTTGATCCATTGGGCAACGCCGTTCATACGGCGCTTTCTTTTGACGTTCTTGGCGAGGATGTGCTCATAACCGGGGCGGGACCGATCGGCATCATGGCGGCGGCCATCGCCAAACATGCCGGCGCGCGGCATATTGTTATTACTGATGTTAATCCCTACCGGCTTGAGCTGGCGCGTAAAATGGGCGCTACGCTGGCAATTGACGTGCGATCAGAAAACTTAAAAGATGCGCAGAAAAAACTCGGCATGAAAGAGGGATTTGATGTCGGCTTGGAAATGTCGGGCAATCCTGCCGGCTTGCGCGATATGCTCGCCAATATGTGCCACGGCGGCAAGATGGCCTTGCTGGGCATTCTTCCTTCCGAGACGGCCATTGATTGGAACACGGTAATTTTCAGCGGATTGAACATCAAGGGCATTTATGGCCGGGAAATGTATGAGACCTGGTATAAGATGACATCCATGATTCAATCCGGTTTGAATGTGACGCCGGTGATTACGCATCGTTTTCATTATACCGAGTTTGAAGAAGCGTTTCAGATCATGCGTTCGGGGAATTCCGGCAAGATTATCCTGGATTGGATGACGTGAGGAAATGCAGAATTAAGAATGTAGCCTGCCCGAGCTCGGCCAGGGAATGCAGGATTTTTTCCGCCTGAGGCGGATCCGTCTATGATGGAAAGATTTTGTTTCTTCATTCTACATTCTGCATTCTTCATTGGGAAAGAAGGTAGGCGTAATGTTTGGCAAAATGCAAAAACACCTGATTGACCAGATCGGCCTGATAAAACAGGGCGGATTGTTCAAGTCCGAAAGGATTATCACCACTCCGCAGGGTCATAAAATAAAAGTGCAGGGCGGATGCGAAGTCCTCAACATGTGCGCGAACAATTATCTCGGTCTGGCTTCCCATCCGGAAATCATCAAGGCGGCGCAAGAAGGTTTGAATCGCTGGGGTTATGGGCTTTCTTCGGTCCGGTTTATCTGCGGGACCCAGTCGGTCCATAAGGAGTTGGAAGAAAAACTAAGCCAGTTCCTGGGTACCGAGGACACCATTCTTTACTCATCCTGCTTTGACGCCAACGGCGGATTGTTTGAGACGCTGCTCGCCGAGGAGGACGCCGTCATCAGCGATGAATTGAATCATGCCAGCATCATTGACGGAATCCGGCTCTGCAAGGCAAAACGGTTTCGTTATAAAACGTCCGACATGGCCGATCTTGAAGCCAAGCTTAAAGAAACGGCTTCTTCCCGTTTTTCCTTGATTGCGACCGACGGCGTGTTTTCCATGGACGGCACAATCGCAAAGCTGGATGAAATCTGCGGTCTGGCCGAAAGGTATTCAGCTCTGGTGATGATTGACGATTCCCATGCCGTTGGTTTTCTTGGGGCGAAGGGCCGTGGCACGCATGAATACCGCGGGGTGACAGGAAGGGTTGATATTATTACCGGCACGTTGGGCAAAGCATTGGGCGGCGCCAGCGGAGGCTATACCAGCGGCCGGAAGGAAATAATTGATTTCCTGCGTCAGCGTTCGCGGCCTTATCTATTCTCAAACACGCTTGCCCCGATGGTGGTTGCGGCTTCAATCAAGGCCATTGAAATTGTTTCCACAACGACGGAGCTTCGTGACCGGCTGATGAAAAACACGCAATATTTCCGGCTTGGTCTGACCAGGCTCGGATTTAATATCAGGCCTGGTGAGCATCCGATTGTGCCGATAATGCTGGGCGATGCCCAGCTTGCCCAGAAAATGGCCGCGCGCATGCTTGAAAAGGGCGTTTATGTAATCGGGTTTTTCTTCCCGGTTGTGCCGCAAGGCGCGGCAAGAATTCGGGTGCAGATTTCGGCGGCGCATACAACCGCGGATCTTGATTTTGCAATTGCCATGTTTGCCGAGGTTAAGGCCGAATTCGGAATCTAAGTTTAAAGAAAAACAAAACAATTCTCACCGCGGAGGCGCAGCCTGCCCTCCTGCCCGAGATGACTCGGGTCGGCCAGCCCGCCTGCAACGCTATGCGTAGCATTGCGGGCAGGGGAGCTCGGCCAGGGAGAACGCGGAGCAGAAAAAGACAATCTGATTTTGTTTTAATGCATAGGAATTTCCCGCCACAGGCGGATCCGCCTGCGGAGGACAATATTGTAGCCGGGGTCGTTGACCCCGGACCGGCCTCGCCGAGGCCGGCTACAGGTGTCAATTGCCGAAGGCATAATTCATCTCTGCGACCTCTGAGTAAAATTCCCCGGCCTGCGGCAGGGCAGGCTTATCAGGATTCGTTGGCTATCAAGGCCTCGTAATCCGATGCCGGTATAAGCTTGTTCAAGTCCTGCGGATTATCGGGCTTGATTTTAACCAGCCATCCGGTGCCATGCGGATCGGTATTCAACACGCCGGGATTATCGGCAAGGCTTGAATTAACTTCCGTAATTGTGCCGGAAACCGGCGCGTAGATGTCGGCCGCCGCCTTGATTGATTCAACCACCACCATTTCCTTGCCGGCCGGAAAATGAGCATCAACTTCCGGCAGTTCCACGTAAGTGATGTCGGAAAGCTGATGCTGGGCAAAATCAGTTATGCCGATTTCGATGAGATCATCGTCAGCGCGCGCCCATTCATGGGTCTTGGTATACCTGCGGTCATCTGGAATATTAGCCATTACTTGTTTCTCCCAAATATTTTTTTAACAGTAATTCGTTAATTGTTAAGTTAACATTTATGAAATAACAAGCAAAATTTATTTTTAATTCCGGCTGATTTTATTGAATGTAATTCGTTGTTGAAATGCAGCGCTCTTTTATTATTATACCCATCATTCGTTATTTTAACAAATCCGGCATCATTTTAGGATTTAAATATTCAAGGATGAAAAATGAGAAAAAGAGATATGTCCAGGTCGGGTTGGGTGGGCGTTCGCGGATGTACACGCAGGCGGTCTTGGGAAAGATGGCCGGCGTATCCGAACTGGTCGGCATTTGCGACAACAATTGTGGCCGCCTGCACTTGACGAACCGGTGGATCAAGGACGAGTTGAAGACCAAGGCCGTGCCCGAATATCTGGATACCGAATTTGACCGCATGATCCGGGAACAACGGCCGGACGTGGTTATTGTGACCACGAAAGACTGTTTCCATGACAAATATATCGTGCGCGCCCTTGAGTTGGGCTGTGATGTAATCACCGAAAAGCCCATGACCATTGATGAAAAGAAATGCCAGCGCATTGTTGACGCGGTTAAGCGCACGGGGCGCAAGGTCAGCGTTACCTTTAATTACCGTTATTCCCCCCCGCGCACCCAGGTGAAGGCATTATTAACGAGCGGCGTGATCGGCCGGATCTTGTCGGTTGATTTCCAGTGGCTGCTTGACACCCGGCATGGGGCGGATTATTTCCGCCGATGGCATCGGGAGAAAAAGAATTCGGGCGGGCTCATGGTGCATAAGGCCACGCACCATTTTGATCTCGTGAATTGGTGGCTTTCGGCCAACCCGGTTGAAGTGTTTGCGATGGGCGCGCGCAGTTTTTACGGGGCGAATAGCGGCATGGTCAAAAAATATAAACTTAACGCTCATGCGGACCGCTGCCTGCAATGCAGATATAAGAGGAAATGCAAATTCGCCTTGGATTTGGCCGGCACAAAGGATTTGAAGGAGTTATATCTGGACAATGAAAAATATGACGGCTATTTCCGCGACCGCTGTGTATTCGGCAAAACAATGGATATTGAAGACACCATGAACGTGGTCGTGCGCTATGATACCGGCGCCTTCATGTCGTATTCGCTCAACGCCTTCATGCCCTGGGAAGGATATAAAATCGCATTCAACGGCACCAAGGGGCGGCTTGAGCACGATTGCGTTGAAACCGTATATGTCAGCGGCGACGGAAGCGTTCCGGGCGCCACCATCCCGACCGGCACCAAAATCCGTCTCTATCCGCAATTCAAACCGGCCAAGGATATTCCGGTCAGGGTTGGCAAAGGCGGACATGGCGGCGGCGATGATCCCTTGCTGGTTGATGTGTTTTCCCCGCACCTTTCGCGCGACCCCTGTTTGCGGGCGGCTGATTATACCAGCGGGGCGATGAGCATTCTGGTTGGCATCGCCGCCAATAAAAGCATGCGGACCGGAAAACCGGTGAAAATCAACAGTCTCGTGCACGGAGTTCCTTCGCCGCGTTTAACGGCGATGAAAGAATAGGAGATAATATGTTACCGAACAGAATGAAAGCGGCTGTAATAAAAAAGCCGGGACAGATTGTGGTTGAGGAAGTGCCCGTTCCCAAAACGGGCGCGGGGGAAGTCTTGCTGAAAGTGGAAGCCTGCGCCTTGTGCGGGACCGATCAACGGGTCTTATCCGGGGAAAAACATGTCGATGTGCCGATTGTCGGCCATGAAATAACTGGCACGGCAGTTGAAATCGGATCCGGCGTAAAAGATATTACAAAAGGCGGCAAATATATTGTCCAGACTGTTATTGGGTGCGGTCAATGCCCGATGTGCCGGATCCATCGCGAGAATTTGTGCGAAAAAGGTTTCATCGCCATGGGGTACCAGTTTAACGGCGGGTTTGCGGAATATATTTTGATGCCGAAGGTTGCCGTCAGCCAGGGCTGCCTGATTCCTGTTCCGCAGGATTTGCCGTCCGATTCGGGGACAATTGTTGAGCCGTTAAGCTGTTGTGTCAACGGCATGAAATATATTCCCATGGAGCAAATGGAACACGTCCTTATTTTTGGCGGCGGAATAATCGGCGTGCTCAACGGATTGGTTGCCAAGGCGCGCGGGGCAAAGCAAATCACAATCATGGATGTGTCCGCGGCGCGGCTGGGTTTATTGAAAAAAATAGGATTGCCATTTGATAACTTGGTGGATTCCGGAAAAATCAATCCGGCCGACTGGGTCAAGCAGAATACAAACGGCCGGGGCGTGGATGCGGTGGTTGTGGCCGCCTCCGTAAAAGCGCTGGTGGCGCAGGGCATGGATCTCCTTCGGCGCGCAGGGCATTTATCTATTTTTGCCGGAATGCCGAAATCAAATCCGGTTGAACAGATTGATTTAAACCGGATTCATTACCTGGAGCTGAATATCCACGGCGCCAACAGTTCTTCCCAGGCGGAATATCTTACCGCGCGTGATTTTATTGTCTCCGGCAAGATTGACGCCCGGCCGCTGGTGACGCATCGCTTTCCCCTGGAAAAATTTAACGAGGCCGTGCGCACGCAGGCCGACCCGGCATCGGGGGCATTGAAAGTGGTTGTTATTCCATGAAGGAAAAAGATGAAGAGGTAGAGGCACAACAACAGAAGCAAGAGGCCTGTGTCATTCCCGCGAAAGCGGGAATCCAGCATGGGATTTCAGTTTGTTTTTTTTTCCTGGATTCCCGATTAAATCGGGAATGACAGAACAGTTGTCAATCTGTATGGTTAAAGCCTGTAGTCAAACGTCTTAATGATAAAAAAAAGAGGCAATATGGTTTTGAAAGAAAAACGAGTGATTATTACCGGGGCGGCCCAGGGGCTTGGGGAGGCGATAGCCGCAAGGCTCATGCGCGAAGGAGCCCGGGTTATCCTGGCTGATTTGCAGGAAAAACAACTGGAACAAACGGCGGCAAAATTGCAGTTGGAATATAAGATGAAGGTCAATTACAAGCGCTGTGATGTGACTAATGAATCTGAAGTTGAGGCCTTGGTTCAATTGGCCGAACAGCAATGGCAGGGTCTTGATGTTTTTGTGGCGAACGCCGGCATCCTGATCTCAGGCGCTCTGGTGGAGTTTGACGCTGCAAAGTGGCGGAAAGTTATTGAGGTAAATCTTATCGGGCAGATGCTTTGCATGAAACACGCCCTGAAACTCATGGCGCGCGGCGGCGGTTCCTTTATCCAGATTAATTCCAAGTCCGGCAAGAAAGGTTCGTATAAAAATTCAGCCTATGCCGCTTCAAAGTTCGGTGCAATCGGATTGGGCCAGAGCGCCGCCCTGGAAATGGCCGAAAAAAAAGTGCGCGTGAATGCGGTCTGCCCCGGCAATCTCCTTGATTCACCGTTGTGGACTGAAAGTCTATTTAAACAATATGCCGCCAATCAGGGCATTACCGAGCAGGAAGTGCGCCAAAAATATATTGATCAGGTTCCAATGAGGCGCGCCTGCAGTTATGAGGACGTTTGTAATGTGGTTGTGTTCCTGGCGTCGGATCAGTCGTCTTATATGACCGGCCAGGCAATCAATGTGACCGGCGGGCAGGAAATGCGGTAAAGAAGAAGTAAGAGGTCAGTAGTCAGAATAGAATGTCATTCCCGCGTAAGCCCTGGCCGAGCTCCCCTGCCCGCAATGCTACGCATAGCGTTGCAGGCGGGCTGGCCGACCCGAGTCATCTCGGGCAGGCGGGCAGGCGGGAATCCAGGATTTAAAAACTGATTAATATAGGGGTTGTAGAGACTATGAGAGTTAAGCGCTGTTTTGCTGTTGATCTCGGGGCTTCCGGGGGGAAATGTTTTGCGGCTGAATTCAAAAACGGCTCTTTCGTGATGAAAGAAATCCATCGGTTTGCCTATGAACCGGTTTCGTTTTTTATTTCTGAAAAATCAAAATCCCCAACCGAACGGATGTATTGGGATGACACTTTTATCTATGCCAATATCATTGAAGGTTTGCGCATTTATCGCCGTGAATTTGCTTCTTCGCTGGATTCAATCGGGATTGACACGTGGGGGGCGGACGGAGTTTTTATCACGCCGCAGGGCGACCTGCTCGGGAAAATGTACGCTTACCGCGACCATCGGCTTGATACGATGATTGCCCAACTCAAGCGGCGCATTTCAGCCGAAAACATTTATAAAATTTCGGGCATTCATTTCCAGCCGTTTAATGTCAGCAACCAAATGCTTTGGTTCGCGCAAAACCGGTCCAATCTCTTGAAATCAGGCGCCAGGTTTTTGCCGGCGCCCTCGCTTTTTTATTATTTCCTCTGCGGTCAAAATAGAGTTGATTCCACCTGGGCCAGCATCACCCAGCTCATGGACGCAAAAACGAAGAATTGGAGCGGCCATATCCTGGCGAAACTCGGGATTCCGCCGAAAGTCATGCCGGAGATTGTCAATCCGGGCGCGGCTGTCGGGAAATTGCATTCTTCAATTGCCAGGGCGGTGGGACTTAATTCAGCAAAAATGATTGCCGTCGGCTCCCATGATACCGCCAGCGCGTTTGCCGCCGCGCCGATTGACAAGGTAAACGAAGCATTGATCATCAGTTCCGGCACGTGGTCGCTGGTCGGCAAACTTATCCCAAAGCCGATCACGACTCCTGAAGCGTTTGTTGCCAATTTGAGCAATGAAGGCGGCATCGGCAATATCCGTTTGCTGAAAAATTGCATGGGCGGCTGGCTGACGCATGAGTTGCGGCGCGGCTGGCGCGAGACTGACGGGAAAGAAATGGAGTGGCCTGATATTTATCGCCAATCCGGGAAGGCCAAATCTTTTGCCGCTTTTATTGATCCGGATGATAAGTCCTTTTATAACCCGCCGAACATGGAAAAAGCCATCAATGATTATTGCCGCCGGACCAACCAGAAACCGCCGCCCGGGCGCGGCGGCATTTTACGGCTGATTTATGAAAGTCTGGCGCTCAAGTACCGATGCATAAGCGATGATATTTCCAATATTTCCGGCCAGCCGACGAAAGTTGTGCATATTATCGGCGGCGGAAGCCGTAATGAACTGCTCAATCAATTCACGGCAAATGCGGTCGGCGTGCCGGTAATTGCCGGGCCGGTTGAGGCGACGGCCGTGGGGAATCTGATGGTCCAGGCGCTCGGGCTGGGAATTATTAAATCGCTGCATGCCGCCCTGCCGATTATCAAAAGCTCATTCCCGATCAAGGTTTATAATCCGCAGAATAGCGGAACCTGGGACCAGGCCTTCCGGCAGTTTCAGCGTTTTATACGTTGAACATCAAGTGGTTCCCTGGATGCTTGATTGACGCGCCATGGGCGGGTTTTATCTCTCCATCGCCGCTTTGGAATTTTTCACGATTTTTTCTTTACCGCGCCCTTTGAGCGCGTTACTTGAAGGTCAATGCGCATGTTCCTGGATTCAAGGATGCTGGCGGATATTTCAATTACTTCTGCCGCTTCTTTGGGCGACATGGTCCCGATGGTAACCATGTCCTGCGGCCGGATAGTGTTCCAGACGAAGGTGAGCCCTTGAAAAGGGCGCAATTGACCCGCCGCAAGCGGCTTAATGACCATTACTGGTTTACGGGCTTCATGAATAATCCTGGATACCCAGTCAACTTCTATCTGCATCAAGAAGCCCATGGAGTTGTACATGGCAATATATGTTTCAACATCAAGCCCGGATTCATCCGCGTAGACGATTGTTTCCGGCATGTGCGTGCTCAGGCCGGGAACCATGCCCCTTTCCCGAGTCATTTTGCATACGGTATCCATCTGCCGAATTTTGCGGGCGCAGCGATCCACCATTACATCGGTTGTATTCTGGTGCGGCATGCAGATTGTGCACCCCAATTTAACCTGTTCGTCAAGAATCCTGGCCACCTCTTTTGTATCAAATCCATTCACCAAAGTAGCCGCATCGGATGGCAGGCCGGGAGTTGACACTATCACGCATTTCACGCCGGTGCGGTCCTCCGCTTCCTTGATTGCGTCGGCCAGGGGGGCGACCGTAATCTGACCCATGATAGTATCTACTCCGGAACGAAAGAAAACCTCCAGTATGTCCGCGATCTTCTTGCGGTCGGCGATGTTTTCTTTTATATAAGCATCCTTGGCGGCGGTGCAATGACTCCACCCCAGGAACCAGTTAGTCCCGATAAGCATTCTGGAAACCGAAATTCCTCCAACCATCGTCCTTGGAAACTTGTTCATTGCTTTGTCCTCCTGTCAATCAATCTCCTGATTCCGTGAAGCCTGTCCGACTGCCCAAGCTCCCTGGCCGGCGCTCGGGCATAGGCGGCCAGGGTTTGTTTTGGAGCAATTTCGCCCCGGATCATGCCACCAGCATGACAAGATTTGCGATGCCAGCGCCATTTTGCGATCAAATTTGAAGCGATAGCCCGAATCTCAATGTCGCCTTAGAACATATCCCAATCTTCCGGCGTGTCAACGCGATTTTTTACCGTTGTAAAAAATCATTGCCGTGCTGTTGACGTAAGATTATATTCAATTTATTGATTTTTCATTAACACCTGAATATTGCGCTGAAAAAGCGCAATGCGGCTTTAGCGCGACAGGTAAAGCCCGGTAGACCGACAATATGAGTTTTGATTTAACAACAAGAATATTTATTGGCGATGGCGCCCTTGGCACTCAATTGCAGAAGCTTTTGGGGAAAACAACCGCTTTGCCGGAAAGCCTGAATCTGGATGCGGCCGGCACGGAGTTGATTGGTCGCGTTCACGATGAATATATCAGCGCCGGGGCGCAAATTATAGAGACCAACACGTTTGCGGCCAATTTTCCGCGGTTGGATCGCTTCGGGCTGGGAGGCGAATGTGAACGGATCAATACGATTGCCGTGGAAATTGCCCGCAAGTCCGCCGCCGGCCGGGCCTTCGTGGCCGGGTCAGTCGGCCCGCTTGATCTGGGATTGGCGGCAACGGATGATGACGCGCGATTAATGGAAGTATATTTCCGGTCCCAGATGGATATCCTCAAAAATGGCGGCGTGGATTTGCTCATGCTGGAAACATTTTCATCGCCGCTTGAGGCCCGGGCGGCTCTCCTGGCGGCTTGCGATACGGGCCTGCCGGTTTTCTTTTCCATCGGAGGGCAATCAATCAGCCGTCCTTATGCGCGGAAAGCCGTGCTGGAAATGATTGCCCTGGCGAATCAGTTTAAAACGGCTGCATTTGGCATAAATTGTTTAAGCCCCTATGATCTTGGTTTGGTCCTGAATATTGTGGCCGACAATACTGATTTACCACTGCTGGCCTATCCGAATGCCGGCACTCCTTCAATTGAACGCGGGCTTGTCCGTTATGACTTGTCCGAAGTTCTTCTAATTGAGGAGGCCGGAAAATGGCTTCAAAAGGGCGTGGTCGGTTTTGGCGGATGTTGCGGAACTAATCCGGCGCATATCAAAGCTTTGGCGGCTGAGTTCAAGGATAAACGCCCTCCGGCCCGCTTGGGCCGTAAATCAGCCGGGGTTGAAATCAGTGTCGGCGGTCAGCTCGAAAGAGCAGATAAGTCAATCCCCGGCGCTAATCCCGTGCGCGACAAATTTAATGAAAAAAAATCAAAAAAGCGGCCTTTGATTGCGGTTGAAATCAAGCCGGTTTTGTCACGATCCCTTCAGGCAACGGTTGAATCAGTGGGGAAAATTGCCGAATGCGGCGTTGATTTTTTTGACGTGCCTGATAATCCCGCCGCCAATCCCGGACGGGATTGCATGGCCTGCGCTTCCCTGTTGCAAAAAAAATATTCGCTTCCGGTGATAATTCATAAAACTGCCACGCAGACCAATGCCCTGCATATGTCATCCTATCTGCTTGGGGCATTTGATCTCGGAATCCGCGGCATATTGGCGGTTACCGGCGATCCCCCGAGCGCGGGCGCCTTTGACCGGATTGCATCGCGGGTCAATGATTTGCGCAATTCAATTGAACTTTTGCGGCTTATCGCCCTTTTACGTTCCGGCCTGCTGGTCAACGGCCAGTCCTTGCCGGCGCCGGTTGATTTTGCGGCCGGATGCGCTTTCGCGCACGGAAGCAATTTAAACAGCCAGGTGGCATGGCTTGAAAAAAAAGCGGAAGCGGGCGCGGAATTTGTGTTCACCCAGCCGGTTTTTTCAAAGGAAGATTATGGGCGGGTTTCCGATGCGCTTGGTAAATTTACCCTGAAAAAATTCATTGGTATTTTACCTTTGATTTCGGTCCGGCAGGCTGAATTTATCCGTTCCGGCAATATTCCCGGCATGACTGCGCCGCAAAGCGTTGTTGAGAAAATAGCGCGTTATTCGCGTCCCGAAGATCAATTGAAAGCGGGAATGTCGTTGGCGCTTTCTCTTGCTGCCGAAATAGCGTCCGAAGCCGCCGGCATTTATATTGTGATGCCGTTTCATAAAAACGCGGTTGCCTTGACGGTTGAATTGGTGCAGGCCGCAAGGGGCAGCAAGGCAACTCCAATTGATTGTGGTTAATTTGAAACAGAAAAAAATGCGGCGCGTGCGGATCAGCATTGAGGGGCGCGTGCAGGGGGTTGGATTTCGCCCGGCCGCTTACCGGCTCGCGCGGTGTTTTGGCCTGTCGGGTTTTGTCCAAAACACCAATTTCGGGGTTGTGATTGAAATTCAGGGTTTTTCCGGCGCAATAGATGGTTTCGTATCCAATCTCAGGACGGCAAGCCCCAGGCAGGCAATAATTGAATCCCTCGTTGTTGAAAACTTGGTAAAAGTTGGCGGTGAAAAAGCATTTTCAATAACGGCAAGCAAACGCTCGGGCGATGTCCGCGCCGGCATGCCTCCGGATCTGGCAATCTGCGATTTGTGCCGGCAGGAACTTTTTGATGCAAGCAACCGGCGCGGCCGGTATCCTTTTATAAACTGCACGGACTGTGGCCCGCGTTTTACAATCATCAGTTCCCTGCCTTATGACCGCGCGCGGACAACGATGAAAAAATTTAAAATGTGCCCGGATTGTCAGGCGGAATTTACGGATCCGCTCAGCCGGCGTTTTGAAGCCCAGCCCAATGCCTGCGCGGTATGCGGTCCGCGGATCCGGCTGATTGACCGTAATTTTAAAACAATTGCGGGAGAGGGGAAAAAGGCGCTGGCCGGCGCGGTAGACCTGTTAAAGGCTGGAAAGATTCTGGCGCTAAAGGGCGTCGGCGGATACCATATCTGCTGTGATGCGCTGAACGAGAAAACCGTCCGCTTGTTGCGCAAGCGCAAAAATCGACCGCACAAATCTTTTGCCGTGATGTTTGCCTCGCTTTCGCAGGTGCGCCGGCATTGTGAACTTACCGCGGCCGAAGAGGCGGCTTTGACCGGAGTTGCCGCGCCGATTGTCATTGTCAGGACGAAATCAAATTCTTCCCTGCAAAAAAACATTTCGCCGGACACGAATGATATCGGCGTTTTTTTGCCTTATTCGCCTTTGCATTGGCTTCTTTTGGCAAAGTGCGGTCCATTGGTGATGACGAGCGGCAACCGGCTAGATGAGCCAATGGTAATTAACGAGGAAGAATTGAAAACAATTCTCGGTCCAATCGCGGATGCGGCGTTGACGCATGACCGCGAAATTCTCAGGCGCTGCGACGATTCCGTTCTAAAATTTATACATGGGAATTTCAAAATTGTAGCCGGGGGCGCTGACCCCGGACCGGCCTCATCGAGGCCGGCTACAGTTTTCGGTTATCGAAGGTCTAATTTACATGGTAGCATGAGAATAATGCTGCGGCGTTCGCGCGGATTTGTTCCCGCTTCAATCCGCCTGCCGGTTTCCGGGCCGCCGATCCTTGCCTGCGGGGCGGAACTCAAAAACACAATTTGTGTTACGCGTCTTGACCTCGCGTTTCTATCACCGCACGTTGGCGACCTGGACGATTTCCGGAATTATCGTTTCTTCCAGGAATCCGTGCGCGATTTCATTGATCTTTTGGAAATCAAACCGGAAATAGTCGCTTATGACATGCATCCGGATTATATATCAACCCGTTTTGCGCTTGGCATTGATGGCGTCAAGCGGGAAAAAATTCAGCATCATCATGCCCATATTGCCTCCTGCCTGGCGGAACATTTTCTAACAGAAAAAGTTATCGGTATAGCGCTCGACGGGACGGGATTCGGGCCGGACGGAACCATCTGGGGCGGCGAGTTGTTGGTTGCCGATTTGGTTTCCTTTGAGCGGGTCGGTCATTTCAAACAATATCCCATGCCGGGAGGCAAGGCGGCGATTCTAAATCCCGCCCGGATGGCGCTGAGTATTCTCGCCGCTGAATTTGGCGCGGATGCGTGGAAAGTTATTCAAAAACATCTGCCATCGCTTAAGGAGCGGGAAAGAAAAATATTGACGGAAATGATTGTGCGAAAATTACATTCTCCGCTTACCTCAAGCGCCGGCCGTTTGTTTGACGCCGTATCGGCTTTGCTTGGTTTCAGCGGGGAAACATCGTATGAAGGCCAGGCGGCCGTGCGTCTGCAGGCGCTGGCCGACAGTTCGGTTAATAAAAAATATACCTTTGAAATTCAGGAAGAGCAGGGGATATTGGTGATTTCATTTGGCAAAACAATCCGGGCGATAATCGCCGATTTGGAGCGCAGAAAAGCCGTCGGTCAAATCGCCGGCATGTTTCATAACACGATAGCGGCGGCGCTGTCGGAGGCCTGCCACGTGATCAGGGAAAAGAGCGGCTTGAACATAGTGGCGCTTTCAGGCGGAGTGCTGCAGAACGATTTGTTGCTGGAAAAAATTATCTCTTGCTTGCAAAAAGATAAGTTTTATGTTTATACTAACCAAATTGTTCCGCCGAATGACGGCGGGATTTCGTTGGGCCAGGCCGCGGTGGCCGCGGCGCGGAACCCTGAACGTTGAACCGTGAACCTGATAACCTGAGTAATTGATATCATGTGCCTGGCAATACCGGCAAAAATAGTTTCAATAAACGGCGAGGAAGCGGTGGCCGAAATTCAGGGCGTGCGCCGCAAAATAATCGTCTCGCTGATCAATCAGCCGCGCGTCGGGGATTACGTGTTGATCCATGCCGGCTTTGCCATCCGCAAATGGTCGGAAGAAGACGTGCGCGAATTTAACGAGATTATGGGCGAAACAAAAATGCAGAATGTAGAATGAAGAATGCAGAATGAAAAACCATGAACTCTGAATACGGCCTTCGTAGCCAGGAGGCTTTACTACGGCGGAGTAGGCCCGTGAACCCGACAACATGGGCAGTTACAAATCATGAAACCGGACTTTAAACACTGTCTGGACGGAATTCATAAGATTATGCGCCGTCTTGCGCGTCCTATCCGCATTATGGAAGTGTGCGGCACCCATACGGTTACGGCCTGCCGTTCCGGCTTGAGAACTTTACTGCCTGAAAATTTAAAATTACTGTCGGGGCCGGGCTGTCCGGTTTGTGTTACGCCGTCCCGTTATATTGACCGGGCCATTTTGCTATCCCGGCGCCCGGGTGTGATTATCGCCACTTTCGGGGATTTGATGCGCGTGCCGGGTTCATTGGGCACGCTGGAACTTGAAAAGGCAAAAGGCGCCCAAATAAAAATTGTTTATTCAGTGCTTGATGCGCTGGAGCTTGCCGACAAACAGACAGACAAAATTGTTTTTTTAGGCGTTGGATTTGAGACAACCGCCCCGGGAATTGCATGGGCGGTGAGACAGGCGGCTGAAAAATTAATTTCAAATTTCAGCATTCTGGGTGCACTGAAAACAATGCCGTATGCAATGGCCGCCTTGTTGGATGCCGGCGATGTCAGCATTGACGGGTTTATTTGCCCCGGGCATGTGAGCGCCATCATCGGAACGCGCCCTTACGAATTTATCGGCCGGGAACATCATCGGCCTTGCGTTGTCGCTGGGTTTGAGCCTTATGATATGGTTCTGGCAGTTGAAATGCTGTTGAATCAAATTGCAGACGGAAAGATTGAAGTGCAGAATGAGTATCACCGGTCGGTAAGCGCGGATGGTAACCCGAAGGCAAAACGCCTTATCGCGGAGACTTTTGATCCGGTTGACGTTGCATGGCGGGGGTTGGGCATTGTTCCCAAAAGCGGACTGAGGCTGAAAAAAGAGTTCAAAAATTGTGACGCCGAAATATTGTTTCCTGATCTTGGTGTTCCAGCGGGCATTGAGAATTCAAGATGCCGGTGCGGCGAGGTTTTACGCGGCCGCGTCGCACCGAATGAATGTCCCTTGTATGGAAAAGAATGCAGACCCGAAACGCCGGTTGGGGCGTGCATGGTGTCAAGCGAAGGCGCTTGTGCCGCCTATTTCAAATATTGCCGGAATGGGGCCGCCGCCAAAAAAACACGAAGAACGGAAGATAAATAATCAACCACGGATTACACCGATAACACGGATAAGAAGATTGGCCGCCTGCCCGCAGTGCTATGCACAGCATTGCAGTCGGGTCATTCCCATGAAAATGGGAATCCAGAATTAGGTAGAATCCTGACTGGATTCCCTCTTTCGAGGGAATGACATATAGGCGGATTCCTGCCGGAGTTTACCCCGTATCCGCCGCGGCGGATTACGGGGCGGAAATGACAGAAAAGCAAGAAATATCTCTGAAAGTTATTTGATCGGAAAATGCAAAACAACGATATAATTCTTCTCTCCCACGGCGGGGGCGGCTTGCGTTCGCGGCAGTTGATCCGGGACATGATTGTACGGTATCTGGGGAACCCCGTCTTAAACGAACTGGATGACGGCGCCTGTCTTTCAATTGCCGAAAAGGATTTGGTTTTCACGACCGATTCATTTGTTGTCCGGCCGCTGTTCTTTCCGGGGGGCGATATCGGCCGGCTGGCGGTCTGTGGCACGGTCAATGATTTGACGATGATGGGCGCGGAACCGCGATATCTGAGCTTGGGATTGATTCTGGAGGAAGGGCTGCCTTTTGCAGATCTTAAGCGCGTCATCTTGTCAATGCGCGATGCGCTGGTAGAGGTAAAAGAGGTAAATGTTAAAATCGTTACGGGCGATACGAAGGTGGTGGAAAGGGGAATGGGCTTTGGAATGTTTGTGAATACCGCCGGCATCGGCGTCCGGTTCCCAAACGCGGATACACGCGCGGTAAATGCCCGTCCCGGCGATGAGGTCATTGTAACCGGCACGCTGGGCGATCATGGGGCGGCGGTGATTTCATGCCGCGATGGCGTAAACCTTGAATCCGGACTTATCAGCGACGTGGCGCCGTTATGGAATTTAATGAAGCCTTTATTGCGTAAAGGCGTTGATCTCCATTGTCTTCGCGATCCGACCAGGGGCGGACTGGCGGCCGCGCTCAACGACATTGCCGAATCTTCACGGGTCGGCATCCGCCTCTTTGAAAAAGAATTACCGGTTAGAAAAGAAGTTTTGGGAGTATGCCGCCTGCTTGGACTGGATCCGCTGAACATGGCCTGCGAGGGATGCGCGGTTGTTGTGTGTCCGGGCAAAAGCGCCGGAACTGTTTTGGATTCACTGCGTTCCAAGGCGCTTGGCCGGAATGCAAGGGCTATCGGCCATGTTATTAAACACCCGAAGGGCTTGGTTATTCTTGAAACGGAAGTCGGGGGAGAACGGATTGTTGAAACGCCGATGGGGGAAGATTTGCCGCGGATATGCTGAAATTATTTTTAATGTATAGGAATTGCATCCGTCAGCTGACGGATTGTAGCCGGGGGCGTTGACCCCGGCCCGGCCTCCGAGGCCGGCTACAGTTAAGAGTCGCCAGCTCTGCGGCCCTTAAAAAAATAAAAAAATATGCTTGTATTTGAAAGAGACGACAGGTACTTTTATTGAAAACTTTCTTAGTCTGGATATTTCACTTAAAAAGTGAAATATCCACCCGGAGGGCTTCGACGCGTCCACAATAGTGGACTTGCTCAGGATTAACCTTCCGACGCGGCGAATGAGTAATCTTGAGCAAGGCGCATGTCCTGAGAAAGTCGAATGGGCAATAAGCGCCGCGCCGAAACTTTGGTTGCAATATTTGCAACCAAAGCGCATATTTCAAAGCAGTAATGCGCTCGTGAAATATGCGGGTTAGGAGAATGTAAAAAAATGAAAAAAAACAGTTTGTTTATTGTCCTGCTTGCTTTGACCGTTCTGCCTCTTTGGGCCGAGTCTGAATCAATTCGTACGCTCTATACCCGGGAAAACAGGTTCCCCGAGCTTGGCAAAGTGGAACTCGGAACCTATGTGAGTTACCAGCAGTTGGATGAGTATTTCATCAACCAGGTTGATTCAAAATGTTATAATGGATACTATGTGGACAAGAAAGACAAACGCTCGGACACGATCGTTACGCCGTATGCCCGTTACGGTGTATTTGAAAACCTCACCGTTTATTCAAAGGTGCCGATTGACTTCGTAAGTTCCGATGTCAAGGGCCGTCAGACAGGTTTGAACGACATTGCCCTGGGCATGGAGCTTCTGGCGTATGAGTACACCTATAAATATCCGTGGGTTGTTCCCTACATTGAAGTGACTATCCCCACCGGCGATGACAAAAATCACATGGGCCTCGGCAAGGTTGATCCGATTTTCGGCATTGCGGTCGGCACAACGACCTTTGACAAATACCATTGGACTTTGGACGGACGGTATGACGCGAATGTTACCACAGACGGTCGTTTTGAGGGAGCGGCGTCCTTCATATGGGATTTAAGCGATCAATTTTCGGTTCTGGCCGAGGCAAAGGTGACGGAGAAGTCACCGGGCTCCACAAAGGATATCCCGGTTTATTTCAATGCCGGCCTTGCATACAAGCCGATTGAGCAGTTGAGCGTGAACCTGTACGGCGGCACTTCGGCCAATTCGGAAGAGAACGGCCACGGCTCGGTGAAGATTGCGTATAATTTCTAAGGCAAAGGATGCCACATCCGCCTGCGGCGGAGGAAGTAGAAGTCAGAAAGATGAGGATTATTTCTGGATTCCCGCCTGCGCGGGAATGACATGTCGTTTGTCATGTGCTTCGCGTGGCATATTATGCTTTTTAGCGTGGTTGTCATTCCCGACTTGATCGGGAATCCAGTGGTGTTTCGCACGAATAACATTTATGAGCTGGTTTATCCATGACAATTACTTTTAACGCAGATGAAATCCTGCAGGTGGCCGAGCAGATTGAGCGCAATGGGGTAAAGTTTTATTCGCTGGCGGCCGAACGCCTGAAGCAGTCCCGGGATATATTTATGCAGTTGGCCCGGCAGGAGGAAGAGCACCTGTCCGTTTTCTCCGGAATGCGCAAAGGGCTTTCCGCTTCCGAGCGTGAGGCAACCAGTTATGATCCCAACAATGAAAACAGCTTTTATCTCCAGGCCATGGCTGACCGCGAGGTTTTTAAGCTTGATCAGGATCCGCAGAAATTATTGCCTTCTTCCGTTACGCTTGCCGGGGTTATTGATATCGCCATCGGCAAGGAGAAGGATTCAATCGTTTTCTACGTGGGCATGAAGAAATTAGTTTCGGAAAAACTTGGCCGGGAAAAAATTAATTCCATCATCAGCGAAGAATTCAGGCATATTGCCTTCTTGCGCGGGATTGCAATAAAAAGATGAAAGAAGTTAATTAAGCTGTTTCTTGCCAGACACGCTTTTTGTTATTCCCGCGGAAGCGGGAATCCAGGACAATTAACTCGGAAAAACAGACGATATGTTTATGAAAATTAATGTTTTATTTGTCAGTATATTTACGACAGCTTTCGTTTGTCTTCCCGCTCATGCGCAGGTTCAGAACATAAAGATGGCGCCGCTTAATCCGCGTTTTGTCAGTTATATGGAAAACACCCGGCGCGGAATTAAGTCGTCGGTTTTGCGCACGGCCGACGGCCATGGATTGGGTTTGCGTCCGTCGCCCTTGGATTTTTCCCATCTTGTGGGGCGCGCCAATGTTTTGAGGGCAGGCCCGCCGCGTGCCGCCCTTCCTTCATCTTATGACCTCAGAACCTTGGGCAGGCTTACTTCGGTGAGAGATCAGGGCGCCTACGGAACCTGCTGGGCTTTTGCCTCTTATGCTTCGCTTGAATCGTGCCTTTTGACGTCGCTCGGAGAAACGTGGAATTTTTCTGAAAATAATATGGCCAATCTGTCTGGCTTTGATTATGGGTTTGATGGCGGTGGATTTTCTGTTATGGCGACCGCATACCTTGTGCGCTGGTTGGGGCCGATCAACGACAGCACGGATCCGTATCCGGATCCGGGCGGCAGTACGACAAATCCACCGATAAAACACGTTCAGCGTGTGGATATAATCGGTCGCCGTCCGAACTCGCTTGCAAATGATGAAATCAAGCAGGCGGTTCAGGATCATGGCGCCTTATGTGTTGGCATGTATATGGATGATAGTTCCTATAATTATAATTCTACGTCCCATGCTTATTATTATACAAACCTCACTTACGCCAATCATGCGGTGGCTATTGTCGGATGGGATGATGCGTATTCAAGCAATAATTTTTCTTCTGTTCCGGCCAGTAACGGAGCGTTTATTGTCAGGAACAGTTGGGGAACAAGTTGGGGCGATGCCGGTTATTTTTATGTTTCTTATTATGACGCGACTTTTGCTCGTGATATCTCGGAAGCCAATTATCTTTTCCTGAACGGCGATAATACAAATGTTTATTCGCATATTTATCAATATGATCCGTTGGGATGGGTTTCCAGCTTTGGATATTCCTCTACCAATGCCTGGGGGGCAAATATTTTCACGGTTACAAACGGCGGAGATTTGAGCGCCGTCAGTTTTTACGCCGTTTCAACCAATGTCGGCTATGAAATTTCTGTTTATTCCGGTATTACCGCCGGCCAGCCCGTCAGCGGCAGTTTGCGCGCCAATCAGACCGGCTCACTGACAAATGCCGGTTATTATACGATATCTCTTTCCAGCCCGATATCAATGAATCTGGAGGAATTATTTTCGGTTGTGGTCAAATTTGCCACACCCTCCTATAACTATCCCATACCTGTGGAATATGCCCTGGCCGAATACAGTAGTCAGGCTACCGCTTCACCCGGTCAAAGCTATGTAAGTTCCGGCGGTTCAACATGGACGGACATCACCTCTTACTATTCAACTATGAACGTGTGTATAAAGGCTTTTTTCGCGGGTCATTATTCCGCTCCGGCCAATTTTTCGGCAACCTACGGAACATATTCCGACAAGATTCGTTTAACTTGGTCGGGTGTGACCGACGTAACCGGATATTCCATCTACCGCGGCACCTCTAGCAGTGTTTTAAACGCTTCATTGCTGGCGAGTACAACCGCCTTGTATTATGACGACACTTCCGTAAGTCCCGGTGTTGTTTATTATTATTGGGTCAAGGCAACCGGCTCGTCCGGAAGCAGTGATTTGAGCATGACAGCTTACGGATATACCCCGTTTTTGACGCCGACGGGGCTGTCCGCCTCGCAAGGAACCAGCATAGACCATGTGCAATTAAGCTGGAGTGCATCTTTAGGAGCCACGGGTTATATCATTTATCGTAATTCGCTCAACAGCAGCAGTTCGGCTTCTGAAATTATGCGCGTCTCCTCGCCGGCCTATAGTGATTCTTCCACCACGCCCGGCGCTTCGTATTACTACTGGATTAAGGCATATTCAATCGCGGCCACAAGCTCGTTCAGTTCTGTCGCGTCAGGCTACCGCGCATTGTCGGCGCCGGGTGGAGTATCTGCTTCGGGAGGAACATATAATTCCGGAGTTCTGGTGTCCTGGAGCGGAGTCAGCGGCGCGGTGAGTTACGTTGTCTCGCGCAGTACAAGCGCCGATTCGTCGTCGTCGGTAAATGCCGGCGAAACGGCCTATACATCTTTCGTTGATACATCTGCTATACCCGGTAGTATTTATTATTACTGGGTTAAGTCTAAAAAATGGTCATTGCTTAGCGCTTTCAGCGGTTCTGCATCCGGCTGGCGGCGGAGCATGGCGGCGGGAAACAATGCGCGAGGAGATTTGGATGGCGACGGCATCATGGATTTTGCCGTCTATCAGGAATCCACGGGCATGTGGTATGCCCGGCTTTCCGGGAGTGGTTATGCAACGGTTGCCTATCAGTTGGGATCTCCCGGTTTCAGCCCGGTGTCCTGCGATTATGACGGTGATGGACATACTGATCCGACGGTTTATTATGAGCCCGACGGCCTTTGGATTGTTATGCTGTCCGCCGGCGGGTATGCTCCCGCTTACGCTGTTCTGGGTGGAAACGGGTTCAAGCCGGTTGCCGGGGATTTTGACGGTGATGGCCGGGCGGACGCCGTTGTTTATCAGGAGGCCACCGGAACGTGGAAAGCCTTGCTTTCAAAGAGCAATTGCAATCTAGTGACCACAGTCTACGGTGGTCCCGGATGCAAGCCTGTCGCGGCCGATTATGACGGCGATGGGCTAGTTGATCCGGCTGTCTATTATGAACTTCCTGGAAACAATCTTGGGCAGAATTTAGGATTCTGGTATATGGCCTTGTCGGGTTCCGGTTATCTGTCTTATACCAAGACAACTACCGGGGTGGGATTTGTTCCCGTGCCGGCCGATTATGATGGCGACGGCAAGGCGGATGTGGCGATTTATAATTCTGCGTCAGGAGTTTGGAGTTATTGGTCGTCTGCTTCCAATTATCCCTTGCCGATTTCATTTACGCTCGGTGGCGCGGGATACACCGCGGTTCCCGCCGATTATGACGGCGACACCAAGGCCGATATCGCCGTTTATCATGAGGCGACGGGGCAATGGTATTTTCTGCTTTCTTCTCAAAATTATGCTTCCTCCTACGGCGAGCTCGGAGGATCGGGATACGAGGCGGTCGGCGCGCGGCGCTGAGCGATTAGCGTTCAGCGGATAGCGTTTAGTTTTCCTATGCGCTCTGTGGTAACCCCTATACGCTATCCTATTCACGCTTCACAAAATACGCATTACGTTATAGTGTGTATCAATGCGGATTGTTTTTTTTAAAATAATCATTATCGCCTTCTGGCTCCTGATGACCGGTTGGCTGGTCAGGTATGAAGCCTTCCCGGAAAAATTCACGGATGCGGTTAGCGGTTACCGCGCGCTTTTTCAGCGCGGTCCCTTGATTCTTGATTCCTGGATGCAGATTGAATCGCAGGGTGTGCCGGTCGGGTATAGTCATACCTGGTTTGACACCAATCTTGAGTATGCTGAGGCCGCCTACACGCTCAGGAATCAGACGGTCCTCAATTTCAAGTTGATGGGGCAGGCGCAATGGGTCGGGGTGACCGTCGATGCCATCCTTGACGATCAATATTGCCTGCAACAGTTTTCAGCAATTATGGTTTCAAGCGTTTATTCAACACGAATTGACGGCCGACGGAGCAGGAAAGGTTTTTTTAACGTGATCTTGAAAACACCGGCCGCCGTGAAACGTTTTGAAATGGAAATTCCCGATGACGTTGTCCTTTATTCATCCATGTCGGAAATGGCCGTGAAACAGCTTGCCTTGGGCGAGAGTATCCGGCTTAAAACCATTGATCCTCTTTCGCTGACCGTGGCCGAGGTTATCGTTAAAGCCGTTCGGCGCGAAAGCATGGTTCATGACGGCAAAAATCACTCAACCACTCTGCTCAATATCAACTATCAGGGCATGAGCGTCAGTGCGTGGATTAACGATGAAGGGCAGGTGTTGCGCGAAGAAACGCCTTTTGGCTGGGTGATGCGCGCTTCAACTCCGCGGGAAATATTGAGCCGCAAACGTCATTCGTTTGAGGGGGCCGATTTGTTTGCCTCAATGGCGGTGCCTTCGCGCGGACAATTGACCGAACCGCGCATGAGCAAAAAGTTAAAGGTGCGTTTAAACGGCCATATGCTTGATCTTGACGGATTGGAAAGCCATCGCCAGTTTCTTGCAGAACGGCATGAAAATTCCGTTGTTATGGAGCTTGCAGCCCAGGACAAACCGGCGGATAGTATCCGCCTTGGAGAACAGATGCCGCAGGCGGTGCGGCAGTTTTTAGCATCGTCATTTGCGATCCAGTGCGATAATAATGAGATCATCAAGCAGGCGAAAACTATTACTGCCGGTAGTCAGGACGGTTATGAAGCCGCAAAGGCAATCAATGAATGGGTCTGGCGCAATATTGTAAAAAAACCGACGATCAGTCTGCCGTCGGCCTTGGATGTCTTTCAGCGCAGGGAGGGAGACTGCAATGAACATACCTATTTGTTTGTTGCCTTGGCCCGGGCTGTTGGCTTGCCGGCCCGGATCAATATAGGAATTGTATATGCCGAAACGAGTGGTCAGCCGGGAGCCTTTTATTATCATGCCTGGCCGGCTGTTTTTGTCGGTCAATGGGTTGAAATGGACCCGACCTTCGGGACGCCTCTCGTGGATGCGGCTTATATCCGCTTGACCACCGGCGAAATAAGCGACCAGATGAAATTGCTCGGAATATTGGGAAGACTCAGCGTGGATATTATGGAAGAAAGAAGTCAGTAGTCAGGAGTCAGAAGACAGAATAAATACAGAATGTCATTCCCGCCCGCCTACAACGCTATGCGTAGCATTGCGGGCAGGCGGAAGCGGGAATCCAGTGATGGAGCCGTTAAGTCATGATAAATATCGAAAATCTCTCAAAAAATTTCGGCGCAGTGCAGGCCGTGCGTGATTTGACTTTAAAAGTGCCTGCCGGCGAGCTGTTTTGTTTCCTTGGCCCGAACGGTGCGGGCAAGACAACGACGATCAAAATGGCCTGCGGTCTTCTGCGTCCGTCATCGGGCAAAATCAGCGTCGGCGGATTTGACCTGGCGCGGGCGCCGGAGAAAGTGCGGGAAATTATCGCCTATATCCCCGACACCCCCTATCTTTATGAGCGCCTGACTCCGCTGGAGTTTTTTGAATTTATCGGAGATCTGTATAAGATCCAGCGCCGCGAAGTGGATGAAAACCGCGAATATGCATTTGATCTTTTTGGCCTCGGCCAATATTCTTCATGCCTGATCAAGGACATGTCCCACGGCTACCGCCAGCGCCTGATTTATGCGGCCGCTTTCCTGCACAAGCCGCGGGTACTTTTTATTGACGAGCCTTTTATCGGTCTTGACCCGTACACCATAAGGCTAATCCATGATTTGCTCAGGCAGAAAGTTGCCGCCGGCATGACCATTTTCTTGACCAGCCATATCCTCGCCTTGATTGAAAAACTGGCCGACCGGATTGGTATTATTACGGATGGAAGTCTGGTGGCGCTGGGTACGTTGGCGGAACTGCGGTCAAAAAGTTCTGTGCAAGGACCGCTGGAAGATGTTTTCCTGCGCCTGACACGTCCGGAAGACGAAAAAATGTAGAATGAAGAAACATGAACAACTTGTTGATATTTCTCAAAAACGACGGCCGGATGTTCTTTAACCTGCGTTATGGCGCAAGGGAGCAATCTGTTTTTAAGGCGGTGGTGGTCGGTTTTTTTGCGGCGGCTATGTTGTTGGGGTTGTTTTTCATTTTTTTGGATGCCTTCCGTTTTTTAAGCACGCTCGGCGGGATTGGCGTTCTGATTATCCAGCATCTTTTCGGCTTTTTTTTCTTTGGCTTGGGCATAATGCTGATTCTCTCCAATATCATAACTGCTTATGCGGTTTATTTTCGGTCATCAGATGTCCCCTTCTTGCTTCTTCAGCCCGTTTCGCGCGGAACAATTGCCGTTCATAAGCATTTTGAATCCGCGTTGCTTTCATCCTGGGCGTTCTTTTTCATAATGGTTCCTTTTATGGCCGCTTTTGCTTCTCATCAGAAGCTACCGCTGATCTTCGCGTTCTGGACCGTTCTGTTTTCCATTCCTTTTGTCGGTTTGTGTTCAGGGATTGGCGTTATCCTGGTTATCGTTGCCGTGAGATTCATGCCGCGGTTGAGAGGCCGGGCCTGGCTCGGACTGATTGCGCTTTTTATTGCGGCTTTCGGGTATTATGGCGTTCCCTTAGGATCAGGGAATCAGCCCGATGACGCCTCGTTTTTACTCTCCGGCTTGGTTCCGGGAATCAAGTTTGCTTCATTGCCCCTTTGGCCAAGCTGGTGGGTTTCCGAGGGAATAATGGCTTTTGTAAGGGAGCGGTGGGATAGGGGAACGCTTTTGTTTTGCGTTCTTCTGGCCAATCTTCTGTTTATGGGCGTGGTTGTTGAATTTATCGGCGACAGGTTGTTTTACCGCGCCTGGGAACGGGCAGTATCGGCCGGTGAAAGCGCCCTAATCGGCCGGGCAAGTTCCTCCGCTCTCCTGGCATTTCTTGCCGGTTTTCTGCCGTCCGAGTGCCGCGCCATTATCCTCAAGGATATCCGCACGTTCCTGCGCGATCCGGTGCAGGTGATCCAGGGACTGATTTTTTTCGGCCTGTTGGCGATATATTTTTTCAACCTGCGCAATCTCCACTATAATCTCTTGACTCCCGTCTGGCGTAATCTTATTGCTTTCCTCAATTTGTTCAGCCTGGCCACGATCATGTGTTCTTTTTGCTCGCGATTTATTTTTCCGCAGATCAGCCTTGAAGGCCATGCTTTCTGGATCATCGGTCTTTCGCCGACCGGCATGAGCCGTGTTTTGAAATACAAATTCGCGCTTGCTGTCTCAATAATGCTCTTGATCAGCGCCACGCTGATGGGGGTATCGGCCATAATGCTGGAAGTGAAAAATTATGTGTTGCTGATCAATATCATGGCGGCGGTGGCGGTTTCTTTCGGGCTTTGCGGGCTGGCGCTCGGATTGGGGGCGGTTTTTATGGACCTGAAGCAGGCTAATCCGGTGGCCATTATTTCCGGATTCGGCGGCACCTTTAACCTTGTGATGAGCCTGATTTACATCATGGCCGCCATCGTGCCTTTCGGATTCATTTGCCATGGGCATATAATCGGCAATATCAGCCGCCCTCTGTTTGTGTCGGGTATGATCGCGGTAAGCTTGTGGCTGGCAATTATAACGGCCTTGACCACGGCTCTGCCTTTGATCGCCGGCCGGCGCAGCATTATGTCCCGCGAGTATTAATCCGCCTCTGGCGGATTAACTCAAAAAGCAGTTTTTTTTCCTTCAGACTTGACAGCCTGGCCCCGTCTTGACACATTCCCACCATGAAAAAAATTCATCGGGCCGGTTTCCACGGAAAAATATCCATCCTGCGTCGGAGGAATATCCAGTCATGATTCAAGACGTACTTCAGCGCGTATCGGCCGACCGCATTCGCCGCGATCTCTTCCATCTCTGCCGCGATCCCTTGCCGTTCCGCAAGGTGAACTACACCCGACCGGGCCAGAGCATGAATTCGCTGGCCGAGGCCGATGCGTTCATCCGTGGCCAGCTCGAGTCGGCCGGTTATGAGGTGACCACGACCACCTATCGGGTGCAGCCCTTCCGCTGTGACAGCACCAAGCCGCTGCATCATTGGTACTCCACGCCCGAACCGAGTGACCCCAGTTTTGATGTGGCGAACCTTGAGGTGACCCGTCGTGGCCGTGCGCGGCCCGAGGAAATCATCCAGTTGATTGCGCACAAGGACTCCATGAGCTGGATCAACTCGCCCGGCGCCCATGACAATGCCGTCGGCACCGTGGCCAACTTGGAACTGGCGCGTGTTCTGGCGACGTGCGATCTGCAACGTTCGGTGCGCATGCTCTTCTGCAACGAGGAACACACCCCATGGACCAGCCGCTTTGCCGCGGAAGCCGCCGCCGCCCGAGGCGACCGCATAATCGCCGTGCTGAACGTGGACTCGCTGGATGGCAAGTCGGATGATGACATGGCCGCTGGCAAGATGACCCACATCGTCGGATACAGCACCGACGAAGGCCGCGTCTTGGCCGAGTTAGTGGCCGCCTGCGCGGCCCGGCATGGAATCGAATTGGATGTGCGGGTGGCCTTCAAGCAGCATGTGAACGACGACGATGGCATGTTCATCAATGCGGGTTTCCGTGCGACCGTGATGAACTTGGGATCCTGGCCCTATGCCGATTCGGAGTATCACCTGCCGGGCGACACCCCTGAACGGGTGAACATCGAGAATGTGACACGCAGCACGCGCCTGCTGTTGGCGGCAATCCTGGAAATTGACGCCCGCAACACCAACTAATTAAAAATATACCTCAATTAACTTACCGGAAACCGTAGGTTGTGCCGGAATGGATGCGCTCATACGCCCCAATGTCCACGGTTCCGTAACGGATGCGCTGCCTTCCTTCAAGATCAAACGTACCGGTCATCCACCCCTGGTTCATGCCCGTGTTGATGCAGGGTGAATTGTTGTTCAGCCGGAAATTGCCGGTATCCTTTGCGACAAACTGCGGGTTGGCATCCGTGTTCGCCGTCCCCGTTCCAGTCCATGCCACCGTCCCCGGCAGGGGCGCGGTGCAGCTGTTGCTGAATATGCAGTTCACCGCCGACGCATAGATATTGGACGATGTCACCCCCGAATTGTGATAGATGATGGAATTGACCACGCGCACATCCGTGTTGGTCGCATACAACCCCGCTCCTTGTTTACCGCCAAGCGTGTTGCTGACAATCGTGCAGTTCTCAATCAGCGCGTTTGTGCCGAGCACATAAATACCGCACCCGCCAAGACCCCAGTATGGATCCGTGCTGCCGGAGGCTGAATTGTACGCCACCAGGCAGTTCTGAACCAAGAGACGCCCAACGCTAGTGGTCGAGCGTATGCCGCCGGTAGTCAATGTAGCATTAAGATTACTGGTAATCACGCACCGTGAAATCACCGCGCTCGCGGCACTATTTAAAAGAATTCCTCCAGCGGTCCACGCCCCGACATTACCGATGATATTGCACTGCATTATGGAGATGGAGCCTGCGGCTGCCGACACTTCTATGCCGCCCGTAGTGTAGGACCAATTTGTGAACACCAGGCAGTTGCTGATGACGCCGTTTATAGTGTAGAAGCCGCCACCTTGATATGCATAATTGCTGGCAATGATAGAGTCCTGAATAGTGGCATTATACAAATACACCCCGCCGCCTTTTGGATCGGAACGATTGCCTATAATCCGGCTGTTCCTGATCGTGCCGTTATTTACATAGATCCCGCCACCTCCGCCATCATACGAGCTTCCCGTAATAATCTTGTTCCCAATAATATCGCAATTCTCCATCACACCCGCACCCGTTAAATATACTCCGGCGCCGGAGGCGGTAATGGAAGCGCCGCCCACGTGGTAGCCCAGGATATTACCCGCAATAACGCAATTTGAGATGAGACCCACGCTGCAATACACGCCGGCGCAGTAATATTCATTGGAATAATAGAAATTCGTTACCGTGAGGCCTTGCAACAGACTGCCGGCGCCGGACATCACTATGCCGCGGAAGGATTTTGATACGTCGTTGGAGCCGGGACCAAGGAGTATCGTGTCCGCCGAATTCGTGCTCCAGCCGCGTATCTTGCAGGCCTTGGCCGTCGGGTTGGTCACCGTGGCGGTGATGGTGTATGTGCCGTTTGACACCCAGATCGTTTCGTTCACAACCGCCCCTGCATTGGCA